>Ga0326728_10000049_pt1 | contig 463041 bp, 707 predicted proteins | sample MB3enrmetagenome_FD_207602 | JGI IMG/M metagenome (GOLD analysis project Ga0326728, IMG submission 207602) | Lab enriched peat soil microbial communities from McLean, Ithaca, NY, United States - MB31MN | ecosystem: Environmental > Terrestrial > Soil > Wetlands > Peat | place: USA: New York...
AAGTGAAGCATCGTTTCTGGAGGACGCTATCCCGCAGCAAAACCTCTGCAATTTTACTATCCGTGTGAGACGTTTTGGCCTGATTGATCGCCGTTCTTTGGGTAGCAGCATCCCCTTTCGTGATAAGTCCGGCCTTCAACTCCTGATTGATCTGATCTTCAACCTGTTGGACATCATCCAAAATCGCTCGTGTTTTAACGTTGTCGTCTTGCTTTTGAGCATCCAACTGAGCTAACGCCGCACCACTAACTTCATTGTGAACAGACTCCCGAGAGATAGCGGCTTGCAGTTCTTTGTCGAGCCGCAACAAGGCCGCTTTTTGGGTCTTCATATCGCCGAGGCTGGTGTCCAATCGGTCTCTATCCAAAGTTAACGTCGCCAAAGATTGTTGGCTGGTAATCAACTTACCAGTCATGTCGAGAATCTTATCGTTGCTCGGGGTCGCAATGAACGGCACGACCCACGAACTACTGGCGGCAAAGAAACCTAGATTGAAAACGTAGGAGCCAATGGCCAAAAGCACGCCGTACAAAATAATGGCGGCTGCAATCTTGTAGCACAACACAAACGACTTGTGCATGTAGCTGTGAAGGGTTCTCATACGACTGCTTTCTCCTCTTTCGGTTTCTGGTCACGTGTCACCCAACCTGCTTGATCGAGGGTGAACATGGCGAGAATGGTCAGAAAAACGGTGTTCAATGCCCATAGAGTCGCACAAAGGGCCAACTTGATGGGGGTTTTAATTGCGTGTTCGGGGTCGTATTTGTTCAAAAAGAACGCAGCGATCACAGCCGATAAAAAGAAACTCACCAACCCCACAATGCTGACTTCTAGTAATTCTCCCGACATAGCAGCGTAGAATCCGGCGATTAAAGGGATGAAGGTCGCCAACGGCTGAATAAGATACCCATAGATAGCTCCGGGGTGCAAATCCAAATGCCTATGCAATGTCCGCACCGTGAAAAAGAAATCCCGCAACCCGGTTCGACGCCAGCGAAGTTGCTGTTTGAAATACTCCGTGAATGTCGCGGGGGCGGCTGTCCAGCATTTCGCAGCCGGGTTTGTGTAAGTCCCCCACCCTTTCAAAATAACGCGATGCGTAATAAACCGATCCTCACCATCGTGGACAGGGATACCAAACCAATGCCGTTCCTCCAGTTCCTTTTGAATTTCCACAAGAAGGTGTCGGCGAATTGTGAGCATAGCACCTGAACAGCAAGCCACTGTCCGCATGAAACTCTGAGCCGTTTTGGTGAGTTCAAACACGATGAAATACGTGTAGGCCTGAAAAGCGGCGATCAGACTTTGATTTTGGTTTCGGACTCGAACAGACCCGGCTGCCGCACCAATGGTGGGGTCGCTCAAACAAACCACCAGTTCTTTGACCGTATCAGCATCAAACAGCGTGTCAGAATCCGTGAGCAAAATGACATCCCCAACGGAGCGTCGAAACCCATACATGGTCGCACCATCTTTACCACCGCTATTGACCGGGGTTTGATGTGCGAACACGTTCGGAAAATCAGCCGCCGCCTTTTTGATCCAGACATAGCTGTCATCACGTGAACAATCATCGACAGCAATAACCTCCAGCTTTTCAGCCGGGTAATCACTGTGAACAACACTCTCAATCGTATCGTAGACCACCCGGCCCTCATTGAAACAGGGAATGATGACACTCACCGTGGGCTGGTACGAGTAGTCTTTCTCAAGCTGCCAGAGATCGGGATGAAACCAGCGGAGAATGCCGGAATACACCCGATCCATGACTATGGTGAGAAGGACGATTGACGCACAGACAGCTACGAGTCCATCCAACATTAGTTGGCCCCCAAGGGAGTGAACGTTACATTCTTGACAAAGATGTAACGCGGCGTCTTAAAAGTGGCCGTTCCGCCCCAACGGCGATTGTTGCCCCAATGGTCGATGCAGATAAACGCGGGGGCCGATGGGACGTTTTTGGTATGAACCCCAACGAACTTCCCGTCGATATAAAATTCGATGCTGCCCGGTTTCCAGACGTACTCGAACCGATGAAAACCATCACTCAGGTTGGCAACTTTGGTTTGTTGATTGAAGACGGGGCTCTTTTTCTGCGAACGGTTCGCCCAACTCGTGACATACGTGTTTCCCGGCTCACTGCCAAGAAACTCGAAATCAATTTCAGTCTGAGAATTGTTGTAGTAGCTAAACAGGCCAGTCACGCCGCCTGAGACCGAGGAGCCGGGGCCGTTGGGTGTGCTAGATGTAGTCCCGATTCGGACAGTAAACCCATATTTACCGAAACCGAAACGACGAATGGAGCGAATTTCTCCACCAGTCGAAACGATCTGCCCCTGTTTTGGATTCGTTTGCACGAGGGCGATCCGCAACATGCCCTGAGAAAAATCTACGTTGGCGGGATCGTACAAACTTGTGAGGTTTCCGACCGTACCCGGCCCATAGCCTTTCGAGATCGTCCACTTATCTGTGTCAAGTTTGCCAGCAGAAAAATCATCGCTGAAGGTGGGAGATTGGGCGACAGCAAAAGTCGCCAAAAACAATACGAGCAAACTGACAGTAAACCGCATACTTCCTCCGGGGAACCTAGTGTCGCCCTCGGGGAGGGCTGATTAAAAATATACTAGGTCTCGGGGAAAACTGCAAGTCTTAATGCCAGTAGCCTTGATCTTTGTAGAAATACTCAGGGTTGCCGCCCATGAAGATCGTTTTGATGAAGAGCCAGACCATCTTGGGGCCGTGCATCTTGGTCTTCTTAAAGCGACGGTTGGTCGTCGCGACGCCGCCGCCAACAACGGCGAACTGCTTCCGGGGAACCTTCTTGCTGAGCATATAGTCTTCAGCATAAAGGGCTTTTTCGTCGAAACCACCCAGCCGCCAGAAAGCGTCCCGGTTCCAGAGCATGAACATTCCGGTCGCGAAACTCATCCCAAACCAGCCGGAGGCACGCTGACAAAGATTGGCACAACGGTAGATCATGCGATCCGAGGCCGACCCGGTCGGGCAGTACAGATCGGTGGTCACGAGCGTCCGGTTGTGGGCTCGGGCCTCCATGACCGCGTCTTCAATCACGTAGGGCGAATGCAGGATGATGTCGGCGTCCATGAACAGGACAAACCGGGTAGTGGCGACCTGTGCCCCACGGTTCCGGCCTACAGCCGGAAGCCCGCCCGGCACCACAGTCAGATCGTACTTGTAGGCCTTCGATAGGGCCTTCGCCTTGCCCACGGTCAAATCCCATGAGTCGGCATCAGCGAGAATGATTTTCGGAAATCCGTGGTTCTTGACGTAGCTTTGCTGCCAGATGGAAGTGAGGAGTCTGCCAATCAACCGCTCTTCATTTTTAGCTGGGATCACTATGGTGAGTTCTGAGTTCATGCAGTTCTACTCCCTCTTCGCCTAAGGTCACATACGTGGAGACATCCCCAGTCCAGTGTCCGGTATTCCAATACCCTACTCCATCTCGGATTTCATGGCAAGCATGATGTGTGTGCCCACAAAAAATAAATTGGGCCTCTTCACGTCGGGCTTTTGCAAATGCTCCCTCCATGACTTTGGTATCGAGTCTTTCCCAATGCGTGTGCAAACGGTCGAGGAGCCGGGGCAGCCAATTCTGCACGGTTTTGAAATGCTGGAGCCAGAGATAGAATTTCGTGAAGACTGCACCGATCATCGGCGTGCCGCCAGCCCACAGACTATCGTACTGGTGCCCGTGGATTGCGAAACATTTGTGCCCGGCCCACGCCCACTCGTACTGCTGATAGACTTTGACGCCCAACAGGTGCTCCATGACCTCGGTGATTCCAGCATCGTGGTTGCCCTCAACCCACACGACTTCAACGCCACGTTTTGGATTGGACAGCGTGCGAATGTAGCTGATGAGTTTCCACTGTTCTTTCGTGAGACGGGAAAAATTCAAGTCGGCAAAAATGTCGCCGAGAAGAATGAGCCGCTTGAATTGCGTGTTTTTTAAGAGCGTGAGGAGGTCTTTGGCTCTCGCGATTTTCGAGCCAAGGTGGATGTCGCTGACGATGAGTGAGTCGTAGGGCATCATCACTTATGGTACACGTAGGCACATTACAGTCAGGTTAAAATTTCGTCCCCAAAAGCCAGACTATCCGCCTCATTACCAGAGGTGCATTACTCATGGCTGACTCGCTGCACAACCCCATCAAGGACAGGTCAAGACTGATGACAGACAGATCACAATACAAATTAGGGAAAAAGGATTTCAAGTTCGATTCCCGAACGCTGAAACTGAGGGACTATCTTGTTCCAACGTTGCCAGCACCACCTGCGTCGATCAACTGGGCACCAAACGTGACCTCTTGGCCGATGCTCATGAATGACACGCTCGGCGACTGCACGATTGCTGCCGCCCTGCATGCGGTTCAAGTGTGGATGCTCAGCCAAGGCAAGACGTACACGCCCACTGATGCGATTGCTCTTGAGTACTACGAGAAATGGGACGGCTATGTCAATGGCGACCCCAACACCGATAACGGCGGAGATGAAACCACCGTTCTCACGAGGTGGAAGGCACACAACCTCAACACCCACGTGTTGAGAGGCTGGGTCGATCCGCAGCCGGGCAACCAGACGCACATCATGCAGTCCATCGCCTACTTCGGCGGCGTGTATATTGGGCTTCAACTCCCGGTGTCGGCACAGAATCAAACCGAGTGGACTGTGGTTGCAAACGACGGCGGCGTGTGGGGCGGGCATGCAGTTTACTGCTATGCCTACAACTCCACTGGGCCGATCTGTGCCACGTGGAACGAAGTGATGCAGATGACTTGGGGCTTCTGGGACAAGTACTGCGACGAAGCACACTGCTTGCTTGGTGCGGCTTGGGCTCCGGGAGTCAAGGACGTAATCAAGTACAGCCAGTTCGAGGCCGATCTGGCATTGGTCAGCGGCTAAGCGAACCTGAAATACAAAAGGGCAGCCTCAACGGGCTGCCCTTTTTAGTTTGGGAACTTTACTCAAGGCCGAGGGCTTTCTTCTCAACTGCAACGCGATTCAAGGCACGCTGGAGATCGCCGCACGCGGCTTGGTAGCCATGGTTCGGTTGGAATCCATTCAACCACCAATTCATCGCCCGGCCCCAGAGCTTGCCTTCACAAGACGCACGCCATGCGTGTGCGGACATGGTCTCGTCATTCTGCCCGTTCATAAAAGTCACGTTCAGGAAAATGTCGAACGCATCGAGCCAGCGATGGATGCGACTCTCATGGTTGGACTTCTCCATTGCGATGGCGATGTTCGCTGGGTTCATGGGCATGCTGTTGCTCGTGCCCAAAAGGTGGTGGATGCCACGGAAGATCAGACTGACAACGACGAGTGCAGAAGCGGCGGCGAGATAGATTTCCCCGCCGAGAAGGAGTTTGTGTAAGAAGGTCATACTAAGGGGTGGGAAAGTGCAGAATTGGCTGCCCCCCAAGGATTCGAACCTCGCTTTCCTGATTCAGAGTCAGGCGTCCTACCGCTAGACGACAGGGCAAAATTTGGCTGGGTCGGAGCGATTCGAACGCCCATAGACTGATTCAAAGTCAGCCGTCCTGCCGTTAGACGACAACCCAAAAATGGCACCGGGTGATGGGTACGATCCACCATCATACGGGTCAAAGCCGTAGGCCTTCTTCCGTTTAGGCGAACCCGGTAAGTTTGGAGCCGATGGAGGGATTCGAACCCCCGTGGGATTTCTCCGGCAGTTTACAAAACTGCTGCAATCGACCACTATGCGACATCGGCAAATCTAAGCTCTTCGTGCGAACCCGGTCACGACCACGGGTTTTGCTTTCGGTTCTGGCGGATTGTCGATCACCCACGCCAGATGGGCTGCAAATAATTTTTCGTATTCGGCCTTGAGGGCATTTCCCTCGTCGATCATCGCCTGATCGTTGGCTTTGATGCCAGCGGCCAATTTTCGGAGGAAGCTACGCCGTGCTTCCAGTACCTTGGAATTCTGATACAGCAAGTCAACCTGCTCGTCAGACAAAGGCAATTGCCGGGTTCTCCCTAGCAGCACACCCCGTTCATCGCCGGGCCTGAGTTATCGTAGCCGCAGCGATCATCCCAACAGGCCTTGCACCTTGCGGAGCCGGGGCCGGGTTGAGTGGGTGTCCCACAATCAATGCAAACGGAAGTCTGCAATCGCGGGACGTAACATCCGGGACACGGAACACTCTCGTACCACTCGATCATTTCCTTCACCCACTGCTCTTTCGTCTTGCCCAACTTCGCGAACAACTCGGGCTTGTAGCGTGGATGATCGAAACTGGTAATCACCTGCACGTGCCCGCAACGATGCTTCACTTCCATCTTCTCGTTCATGACAACCTTTCAATAGCCGTTAGGATGTTCTGTTCCTGCTCCACCAAAGCCGCCGCCCAGCCCTTCAAATTCTGCTTTGCTCGGGCACCTGCGAGTGTGTTGCGTGTCATCTGCAACTCGCTCTGGTAGTGTCTCAACAATACGACCCGCACTTCCGGGTCACTCAGATCATAATACTCGTATGCTTTCATAAACTGGAGCTACGGGTGGGAATCGAACCCACAGCCTCTCCCTTACCAAGGGAGTACACCGCCGTTGTGTTACCGTAGCAAACTGGAGCCGAAGAGGGGACTCGAACCCCTGACCTACCGCTTACGAGGCGGTTGCTCTACCAACTGAGCTACTTCGGCGAAATCTTCCGGGTCAACATAAAAATAATCGCGACCCAATGTGTGAACGGCCTCTGCCAGTTCACGATACTCCGGCGTCCATGTGCTGGCGGGCATCTGCTTGGTGAGGCTCTTCAAATGAGCCCACGCCATGCAAGAATCTTCGTACCGCTTTCGCCAGTCACTCGCCATCGTCTGTACCCATAAAGGGGCTTATTGTGCCCTAAACGACCCCTGTATGGGTACGATATGACACATTGATCTTGGTACACCCGCATGGATTCGAACCACGATCTCACGCTAATCAGGCGTGGGCCTTGCCGTTAGACGACGGGTGCATATTTACGTGTGGTGCAGCCGTTGGGCTGTGAAGCTACTCGCCGCACCGCACGGGTGTCGCTTTTGTTATCTGGCTCAGCTTACTTGTACGTCATCCGGCCCTTTCGGTCGCTCACGCTCCTACTCGGTACCCCGGACTTCACTTTCAACAGTCCAGCGTGTGCAGTTGCTTACCAAGCTGTCTGCATACTTGGTTGGCGGGGCGAGATTTGAACTCGCGACCACACGATTATCGGTCGTGGGCTCTACCGGGCTGAGCTACCCGCCAAAACCTGCTCAAAAATTCTGCGGCATTCGCAGCCGGGAACGTTGTGTTCGTTCTCCCCAAAACAATCGGGGCTCGGCTGATCTTGCCTCACTTCAATCTTCACTTCCGGCAACGGCTTCGAATCCAGTATCTCCAGAAACTCTTCCAGATGCCTGACGACTTTCTTGTAGGCCCCCTTCAAGTGGCCGACATGGCCGAAGCCGTCGCCTTCAAGAGCCTTTCCATCCGCCCGGAGGCGGACGATAATGTCTGCGATCTCATTCCTGTCCATCGTCATCATACGAGTCGCCACAATCGAGGCAGTAATGATGCCCCGGCTGATCCTCGTCCTCCACGTAGTTGTGGCCGTTGAACTCGCAAGCCGACCATTCAGAGTAATCTTCGTCTGCCATAATTTCCCCCGGAAACACAAAAGCCGCCCGTTTGGGCGGCTCGGAAGTCTCTGATTTCTCTTGGGTTACGTTACGATAACCCCATCAGACACACCCGAACCACCGCCCGTAATTGTAATACGTTGCGTCGTGGTAGTTCGCGTTGTCTGTGTCTGCTTCATGATCTCAATAAGTATGCACGTAGACGAGAAACTTGTCAACGGCTATTTTCAGTCGAAACCGATTGTAACTTTCTGCGATTTCGTGTTGCCCACCTCGAATGTGTCGAGGCATAGATACGGCTCAGCATCGAATTGTTCGACCGGGTTCAAATCGGTCAACTGATCCCAGCCCCGCACGACGATCTTCACGTCAGGCGGGTACGCCTTCAGTTCTTCGATGAACTGAGCGACCGTCTTCATTAGTTGAAGTACTCGTCCGCTGAAGCGGGCTTTTCGTCTTCGTCTTCAGACAGGAGGACGCCTTCAACGGCCTTCGTCACCTTCGGTTCCGGCGACGGCGGCGTGAAGTCGATGTCGTTCATGTCCGTGTTGTCGTCCACTCGGAACATCTCTGAGATCGAGTTGTCATCAGCCTCATCAGTGATGCCAAGCTCGACCGGGTCGATATCTTCCTGAAGACCACACACCACCTTGAGCGTGTCTTCGAGGTCTGCAAGCTGAATGTCGAAATCTTTCTTCGCGACGGCCACTTCAGAAATCGCCGTCACAACCGACTTCAGTTGCTCTTCGACTTTGACCGAAAGTTCCGTCAAACGCTTCGCCGTCATCGCAGTGAAATCTGCAATCGTCTTGCGGATCGCGATCTTGAGATCAACTCGACGCTGACGTTCGATGGCCTCGCCCTTTTCCTGAGCTTCGGTTTTGATCGGCGTCATTTCGACAACAACATCGCCGAGTTCACCGGGCGAACACTTGATCTTGTTTTTCTTGTCCACCTTGGCGACCTTGGGCTCCGTAGGAATATCCACGATGACTTCCTTTTGGACTTGAGCGTAGGCTCTTTTCATGCCGCCCTGTGTGTTCCAGTTCGGACGCACCGGGAAACGTGCCTCGCCCTCGGTGTGGACTTCGAGTCCGTTGATTTCGCGTGTCAGGCTTTGCAGAGCGGCGTCGGCCTCCGCAATGTTGTTGCGGATGGCGGAAGTGTCACGTCTTTCGGGAACGAAATTCGCCGTAACGTCACTGGAGGCTTCGCGGTACACTCGCGTCTTTGCCGCAGCCTTTTTCTTGCCCTTACTGATCTTTGCGACGGAAACAACATCAGCATGATCGCCGGAGACATGCACACCCGACTGGGACTGTAGATGCGATACCGTCTTTTTCTTCTTGCTCAGTGATTCTGAAACTCTGCGTCGCCGCCAATTTGTAGCCATAGGAATCCCTCTCGGAGTAATACTGGATATTGCGAAGATTTCCCAATATTGAGGGTAAATAAAAGTGAATCAAATACTTACGGACGGAAGAAGTGGGAGATTGAAATGGCCCCCCGGACAGGATTCAAACCCGCATCGTCGATTTTAGAGACCGCCGCTCTGCCATTGAGCTACCGGGAGATTGGTGCCGAGGCAACACAGCTTGATCGCGGAACGAGTGCACCGAAGTGCAAGCCTTGATAACTTGTGTGCTGCCTCGACATGGAACTCGCGACGGGATTGGAACCCGCAACCCCTCGGTTTAGAATCGAGTGCTCTGCCATTGAGCTACGCGAGCAAAACTAAACTTGGTGCACCCAGTGGGATTTGAACCCACGATCCACGTTTTAGAGACATGAGCTTTGATCGGGCTAAGCTACGGGTGCATGTCACTACTATAGTACTCGAAAATCTGGTGGGCGGTGAAGACTTTCATCCCCGGTGGTTTCCCACTTTTACCGCCCGTGTGCCCTCAAGAGCATCTTAACCAACTTAACGTGCTCTTGAGAGCATATCTTGGCTCCGGGGGAAGGAATTGAACCTCCATCCCCGAGGCTTTCGCCCCGGTGCTCTTGCAGTTGAGCTACCCCGGAATATGGAGCCCGTTGAAGGAGTTGAACCCCCGACCTCTCCGTTAAAAACGGAGTGCTCTGCACTGAGCTAAACGGGCACTTACAAACTTGGTGGACGCCTGAGGATTCGAACCTCCGGCTTTCACAGATTACTCACGCGGTACTCGTCGCGACGTTTCCCGTGCTTTCAATCAGCCTTACCCGGCTCTGTGAAATGCTGTCCGCTTGAAGCGGGCCATAACAGCGTGCGTCCGTTATAAAAGACATTCGTCTTTTATTTCATACAAACTTGGTGGGCGGTGATGCCTTCCGGCACCCAGCTTTCGCTGCTTTACCGCCCGTGGTACGCGGGGAAGGGGTTGAACCTCCAACCTCCAGCCCGAGGGCTGGTGCTCTTTCTTTTGAGCTACCCGCGTATAATAGGCATCTTTCTGCCTGTTAAAGCCAAACCCTGTGTTAATCGGCACAATTCTGCCTGTTAGTACTCACCTTCTACGGCGGTACCGTCCTTCTTGCGAATACCCCAGCCGCCACGCCAGTAAACCTCAATCGTGTCGTCCCAGCCGGATTCGCGGCGTTCACTCACGCTGGGCCAGCACTCATACTCCGCACCAGTCGAGTCCTTGTGCTTTTGCTTCGGCAGTTCCTTCAACGGATCGCCGGGCTTCATGCCCGCCCGCTTGAAGAATGCGTCCGCCGCGTAACGGATGTCACCATCGCCATCACGAATCGCTTCCGCCTTCTTTTTGGCCCAACGATAGAAAGCGTCCATCTCAACCTTCATCTCCACGTCACGGGACGCCTGTCGCGTCTTGTTGTCGCTCTCCTCGTAGTCGGGCCGCGAACCGCCAAGCTCGCTGTAATCGACCTTGAAGTCCGGGTCGCCCCAGATCATCTCCGTGATCGACATTGGGCAGATGTTCACCTTGTGTCCCTTCGACGTGTACTTGCCGCCGATGACGGTGCCCTCGGCGTCACGCTCGAAGACCTGCAAGCGGCCATCGTAATACGCTGGGGCCGAGTAAATGCACTCGATGTCGGCATTGTGTACGCACGCTTCGTCTTCAGGGTCTTGCTCCTGAAGAAGACGGATTAACTCTTTTACCTTCATACAGTTTCCTCCTTCCACAAACGATAGTTAGATAGAACTTTTCGCTGCTCCTGCGAGAGCGGTACCGTGGCCACGGCGGACAGGCCCATGTTGTCGTCAGGCTCATAGAACACTTGATGGCCGATGTCATTGGTTTGGAGTTTCTGAACGACACGGAAAAGTGCGTTCTTATCGGGCACGCCGATGAGGACTAGATATGGTATTTCGTGGAAATCTTTAGGAAGGCGTCTGGCTACCTCAAAGGTAGCATGGTTGGACTGCACAATTTGCTGGGCCAGACTGATGTCTTGCCGAACAAACACGTAAAAGTAGGGTTGAACCTAGAGCATTGCTTTTTGCCTCTCTCAGTACAATACTGCAAAGTCAACAAATTTGCAATTATTATTTTTTGAAAATTCGATCCGGCCACGCATCGAGACCCCGGATCGCGATCTTTTCTTCCAATTCTTGGACTAGGTCGGCAACCTCCCGGTCGGTGCCACAAGCCTCTTTGACCAGCAGGAGGGCCGCATATTCCATGTTTTGCAGCTTCCGGTGCGAATTCAGATCGGTGACAGTCACGTTGTCAGTCGTATCGTGGATTCTCGTCAGAACTTCCAGAGCCCGGCGAATTATGTTCTCACCCATGACGAACCTGCCAGTCCTCAATGTAGGGAACCAGTTCACACTCGTCCCCGTCAAACTCTTCCTCAACCAGCGTTTCGATATCGGAATCGAACGTGGCCATGTCAACGGCAACGACCTCAGGCAGATCGAACATGTCGTACCCGTTGTCTGTCGCGTTGTCTAACGCTTCATCGACCAACGCCTGAATGCCGTCGTCCATTACGCCTTCGCCGCCGTTTCCTTTGGAGCAACCGGAACCTTCATCGTCGAGGTGCCCGGCGTCTTCTTCACCCACTCACGCTTCACCTTGGGTGCTTTGCGTGGCAGGTTGTGCATGTGGTTTGCTGCATAGCAATTCTTGCAGCTAAAATAGACATCGGCATTGTAATTGCCGTTGGAGCCGTGGCACAAACAACCGCAATTATGATTTCTCGCCATCTTCGTTCCTCGTAAATTCACCTTTCAATTCTTTGTGGAAAATGGTGCCCCACTGTTCCTGAGTGACCCAGCCATCTTCCCAGACTGGAGCATTTCGCCAACTGAGAGTGGATACGTCACCCTCCCAGTATACGCTGCCATCTTCATTGAGTGCCTTGATATGATCGCCAGTTTTGATCTGGTGCAATCCATCATACGACCAGCTTTCGTGCGGCCACTCTTCGGTCGGAGGTTTGATGAATCGTTCGTCCTGAAAAGCGTAGAACGCACCAACACCCTGTTCGCACATCACATGAAAGATACCGCGAAGGGTCATCCAAGTCCCCCAGCGATTCTACCACAGCCTTCGCATGGGTGCGAAATATGATGCAGGCAGCCGGGATGATCGCAGGGTTGACCGACGCGGTACACTTTCACTGGGATGACCTCAGGATAAATCACTTGCACGATGTCGGCAGGCACGATGTAGGTTCCTGTCATGTTTCGCCCGGTCGGGCATTGATGGGACATTCCCTCATACACAGGCCAGCCGCACTGCCAGCACGGCCCAAGGGATTTCGGATTTCCTGTCGTTGAATCCATAATCAAAAAGCTCCAGCCGTGGAGTTCCATTCGTGTCACCACGGCTCAGGGGATTTTCCGGCACTCTACCTCAACATTATTCCCGAAATCAAGGCGGGTCTATTCCTATTTCGACCCAATCGCACCGCTGTCCCCGCGTTTAGGAACGTCCGGGCAGCGAGGTCATTTCCTCTTCAGACAGTACTCGCGGTAGCTAAATCCGCTTTCCCTTATGAATCTCTGACACGCCCGGCTAAGTCAAGTCGCCCACGGGATTACTATCGGAATCGAGAACGTCTGCTGCCCGTGGCCACTGGAGCCTGCTCTATAATACTTGAAATTCTACTTTCTCACCACCCTCATCGAAGTGCATACTGCCGTCGCGGTAAACGTCGAGGTTGGCTTTGATGAAGCGGGAGAGTTCTTCGAGTTCGTTGGCAGCCGGGGCTTCGACGATGCCCTCGGCCATGAGGTTGTTGAGTTCGCTGACTTGAATCTCGCGGTGATCCGGTTCCCAGCAATCGCCGTGATCGGTCTCGGCAGCCTGCCGGGAGATCGTGCCGCTGGCGTCCACGTAGGTGCCATCGTCGCGGGTGCAATACGCATGGACGAGGTTGGCCCCGTACTCGGTGGGCTCGTCGAATTCATTCCAATCCTGCGGCTGATCCTCAAGCTGGGCGTCCCACATGATGGTGATCCGGTAGTTGAGCGTGCGACCTAAGGCGAGAGCAAAAATCTGGCAGCGTCCGTGGATGTACTCTTCGATGGGATACATGGGGTCTACTTTCTGAAATAAATGTTGCAGCGGTCGAGGAGGCACCAAACAATGAGCAGGGCCAGAATGCAAGCGTCAAGCACGTCACCGCGTGTCCAAGAACCCATAAGGTCTCCTACCTATAAAAACGATAAGGGGACTTTTCAGTCCCCTTTTCTGTTACTAGGCGTTCGTCAAACCCTCGCTGCTTAAACCGCGATTAAGCGGCAGCAGCCATTGCCAGTGCCTTAGGAGCAGTAGCATTTATTGGTTTTCGTTCCCATTAACGCTGGAACAGTTCCTCGGGTCGGTTGGCTCTATCCTCGCATCATTCACCGTCGAAGCCGTGACGCCCCCGTATGGAGGTACCACCAAAATTTTATGGTGGAGGCGGCGGGAGTCGAACCCGCGTCCGCTGACGTGTCTGGTGCCTTTGCCCGTCTTGCGACGGGTTTTACGACCATGTAAACCTACTACATAATACCCAGAAAGTCGGCTAAAGTCAAGAAGCCTGACGGTCGCCGACCTGTTTTACCGGAACCGGGACGAACGACACATACGCTCCGTCGTGGAAGTACCCGTCATATCCCGCTCGATACACAGCGTTTTCTGCCCCGGTAGCCCCACCTTCGAGGAATCCGGCCTGCCAGAGACCTTCGGGGTCTGCCGCGATATCATAGTAGGCCGAGGAATCGACATCAGCGGTGTAGTGGTACCGCTGCCCCTGAATCGCGGGCTCTTTGTAGGTGTCGTCCCCAAAGTGAGTACGGGGCAGGAATCCGGGATCATTCTTGCGGGCTTGTTCCCTGCCGGGCTTCCCAGTGCCCATCTTTTCAGGATCGGTTTCAGTCATGCCGCCGATGTTCGACCAGTGATGAAGCGTGATCGGGCCGGAGCCTTGCTTCGACAGGCCTTCTTCTTTTTCCGCGATGTCCTCTTCAGTCGGTGTCTTGAACTGATCCGGCATTTCCTCTTCGTCTTCCGGGCCGATTTCAGCCGGAGGATTGCCTGCATAACGCAGATTGATGAACTCTTCTCGCGTCATCGGGGACTTGTACTTTTTCATTACCGCCAGTAACGGATTTGCCATTATGCACCCTCAACGTTGAAACTTGTGTCGCCGCCCTCAGTACCGAGGCGTTCCCACTCCTCGTCAGGCATCCACTGCGGCTTCGCGAATCCACCGCTCTCATTTGCGATCATATCGCGGGCCTGATCGACAGTCAATCGACCATCCTGCACGTCTTCCCATATTGTCTTGACGCGATCCTTCAACTCGTTTGTCTTCTTTTCGTCGCCCATCAGCGACTTGATTGCTTCCCAAGTCACGGACTGCAACTGACGCGGCTTGACGCCCAGCTTCGCCGCCGCTCTCTGGTAGGCCTCAGCGTACAGCGGGTACGTGCCCTGCAACCCTGTTGCGGAGTTCTTGGGGGCACCGGGGGTACCAACAAGCGTGCCGCCGAAGTTGTGCGTCGCTTCCAAATCCTTCGCCCCGAACGGACTAAGCATCCCGGCTGCGACCGCGTGCGTGTCAATAGTCACGTGCCCGGCCTTGGAGTTCGGGTTGATGATGTTGTTGTAGAAGTTGCGAATCTTATGACCATGGCCCATGACCGCGTTGATATTTTCGATATCGCCGTTGTCGAGAATCTTGACTGCTTTGGCCAAGTGGTCAAGACCAATCCAACTCCGCATGTCAGGCGATTCACCAGACACCGTCCCATCGGGGGCGTAAGCCTCATTGATCGGCGAGTTGTAAGCCTCGTCGTAAAGTCTGATCCACAGTGCCCGCTTGGTTGCCTGCACATCTGGATTTGCGTCAACGACCTGACCGAATGTTTTCCCGCGAATGTCACGGAGCATTGCCTTGAAAGCCCGCGACTGTGTCGGCACAGCGGCCAACTCCTTCACCTTGACATCCATCTCTGGCGTCCATGGTGAGTTCTGGTGATTCTTGTAAATGTCCAACATCCGCTTCGTCAAACCAATATTGTTGTCCCACGGATTCTGCGGTGACAGGGCGGCGGTGACGCCAGCAACCTGCTCGGGCGTGAAACCGTACTGCTGGGCAAACTGATTCGTCAGGCGGTGAGCCGAGTCGTACCACTTCTTCGTCTTTTCGCGAAGCTGTTCAGGAACTTGGTTGTACAGCCAGATGAGGTTGTCCCTGACGTGATTGATGAACTTGTTGAGTACCTTGTCGGGGTCTTTCATTTCGGCAGCCGTGTATTTCACGCCTGAATAGCGGATGACCGTAGCCGCGAGCTTGTCCTTGTAACCGGGTACGGGCTTGCCCTGCTGAGTTTTGCGACGTGGGCGATCCTTGTCAGCTTGTTCGATAGCAGCCCAGTTCGAATACTGTCCGGGCTTGTTGGACAATTCCGCACCAACAGATTTCGGACGGCGAGTAGCGATTTCCTTAGCACTGAAGTCGCCGATCTCTTCCTCTTTCACATCTGCGGGGGCTGGGGCGGCAGGCTGTTTCTTAGTCTGTGGCGGAGCCTCTTCAACCGCAACTTCTTCCGGCTCTGGGGCAGGCGGGGCGGCAGGCTGTTGTGGTGCTGGAACCGTCGCTTCCTGATCTCGCTCAATCACTGCCGGATCAAAGTCCGTATCACCCTCATCATACTTTGATTCATCATACAGATCAGATTCTTCCGGCGTCAGGTCTTTGTGAGCAGGCCCGCGATCCTGTGCTCGTGCGTCGTCATACGCTTCCATCTCTTCCTGATCGGGCTCTTCATAAACCGCGACGCCGCCTTCTTCAAGATCATCGTCCGAGGTCGCCAGCTTGCCGACGTTGCCCGCACGGAGGAGGGCGACTTCACGAGCGAGAGCATTCTTCCGCTTGACCGGGTCTTTCCACTCGCCGAGGTATGCGTCGTCATTCAAGTAAGCTTCAGCGGCGTTTGCAGCGATCTCACGCAATTCCTTCGGCAACGTATCAGCCCCGTGCGTGGCAAGAAACACAACCACACCCAGAGCGTGCTTAGTGTCGTCGCCGACGTTACCCTGAAACATGCGTTCAAGTTGAGCGTACAAAGTCGGGAGGTGCCCCGGATCAACAGGTTGATCGAATCCTTTGGACTTCTGCCCGCCCGGATCATTCAGCTTCAGACGGTACTCGTCGAGGATGTCATGCACCTGATCGCTGTCGTAGGAACGCTCGCCCCACTGACCCGCTTTCTTCTCCGCATTCATTTTGGAGATGGGCACACGGGATGTGTCAGGAATGGTTGGATCGACTTGCTTCTGCCAGCCGCCCCACAACCCCTTACCGGAGGCGATCTGCGGAGCAAACTTCTCCGCGATCAGTTGCGTGGCAACTTCTTTTTCTTCTGCTGTGGGGAAGGAAAAGTAGGAGGCGTTGATGTCGTAATCCGTCGCTACTTCGAAATCTTTTATACCCGCTTCGGCCAAGGCCATGGCTACTGCATGTGAGCTTTCGGACGGGACACCGAAAGCTACACTAGGGCGGTGGGAGCCGCCGTACTTTTTTCTGATGCCGACCTTTTCCACGGAACCAATTCGATTCAGCGGCACGCTGCCGGGAACAGGCGAGGTACCGGGAGTGACTTCAATCGCCGGATTGTAGGCGTCGTGATTTACGAGGCTCTGCTTCACCATCTCGATTGAGAAACCCGGCTCGGTGTAAACGCGGTTGATCCATTTGCCGTTGAGATAAACATCCCATGGTGTGCTGGCGGAGGAGTACTGCCGTGTCTGCTGTTGAACCTGTGGCTGTTGCGGACGCTGCCCGGTAGGCTGAGCACCCGGTGCCCCCGGCTGCGGCTTCTTGGGCATCATGATGCGGGACTGCCAGCCTTGATCCTGCTGCTTGGGCGGGCACGTAACGTGGTTCTCGACGCCGCCTTCCCAGTTGACCATCTGCCCCTCGCCAATCGGCTGCCCGCATTTCGAGCAGGCCGGGTTGCCGTACTGGCTCATGTTGAGCGGTGCCCCGGCTGCCTCTTTGGCCTCCTCGGGGAACTTTTCCTTCGACTCCTGTTGCCAGTTGTCGGTGGGACGGTTTTGATTGAAATCGAACGCGGTTTTGGGCTTAAAGAGGGGGTTCATTTTGATCCTCAATAAGTAGCTGAAAAGTTGAGGTTTTAGGGCTTTGGGCAATTGCCCGGATTTGAGGAGCCGCCCGTGCCGCCCGCAGGCCCGGCACTGCCGGGGCCGTTGCTACCGGAACCGGGGTTGTTCGTAGAGCTTTGAAATCCCTTGTAGTTCGGGCCGTCGCGGATCACCACGGGAGCCCAGTCTTGGAAGATCGGGAACCCAAGGAAGAAATTCCCAGCGAACTCAACCCAGTACCCACGGAAAGGTTCAAAGCCAGCACTCAACAGGGTGACCTTACCTTCCGAAATAGGACGATGCGTGATATTGGGCGAGGTCGGCCCGGTCATCTGCAACGGCTGATAGGTCGGCGGCGGTGGGAGCGGAAGCTCTCCCCACTTCAGGTTCTTGTTCTTGAACTCATTCATGAACAGCACGAAGGCTGTCTGTGGGTCAAGCTGACTGATGTCGTGATTCATCAGGTACAGCGTGTTGCCGAACAACACCGTGGTCTGCACTTTGGCGAGGATTTGCCTCACGGAGAGGATTGCACGCCAGCCAGAACGCCACGTTGAGCCGTAGGGATTCGGTGGGAGCGGCTGCCCCTTCAGGATGTCCACGGCCAAGATGTTGTTCGATACGTTTGAGGTGGTGTTTCCCATTAGAAACTCAAGACCCACGAGAAAATGATGTTGACACCCGGTGGGAGCAACAACGGCGGTAGAGTCTTGTAGTTGATGAGCACCACTGAGTTAGCCGGGCCGGGCGGATTTGCAGCCGGATTGAAGTACGGGGCGGTCATCATGTTCGTAACCGGAGACGTACTGATCGTTCCGCCGCCGATGAGGCCCATTTCACGGATCGGCTGGGTGATATTGTTTGTAGTCGCGTTTACAGTGATCTGGAACTGAACCATCGTCGAAAGCGTGGCCAGCGGGTTGTTGTTGCTGTCCACAAAGTTGACGCGGGAAAGCGGAACACGTAAGAACTCGGCAATCAAAGCCGTCTGAGTCGGAGAGGGATCGGGCTGCGTTTCCGGTGCCCAGCTTGGATCGCCAGCACCCAGAGCCAAGCCCCAGATGCCATACTGCGGATCGGCGTACTCCGTTGGAACGGTGACCTGCCCCAAAGTGTAGGGCGGATTCGGGGCGTTCGGGATAACGTTCGCCATCAGTCTGGCAAATAACCACTTGCTGACGTTGACGATGACGTTGTGGCCACGAAACAGAACTTCGCCCGTGTCCTCGCGGAAGACATTGATATTGGCCTTCGGCTGGTATGTCGTCAAATCTTCGTGAAAGTTCTTCATGATTCCCCTACTTAATACTGCAAATCGTTGATTTCCAATCTTACTCTACGTCCTCATCGCCCTCACGGAGGTACGTCCAACGCCAGCGATTTCGCGGCACCGGGAAGTTCAAAGCCCGCAGCTTGCGAATTGAGGGACGCGAGGCTGAGGCCGGGAATACATCCGCCCGGCCATCGGGAAACTTCACCAGCCAGCTTTGTGGGCCTTCGTACAACGCCATATCAACCCCGGCAACTGCGATAGGTTGATAAGTGAACCCTTCGAGCGAAATCGCCTGTGGGATGCCATTGATCGGTGACGATTTCATCTGCATCTCGTTCGGGAAACTGATCGGCGGAGAAAAATCAATCGCCCCCTTCTTCTTTTTCGTCGCACGCAGCAAATCGTTCTTGAAATTCGGCCCGACTGAAACGGTGCCAGTCGGTCTGCCCATCTGATCGTAAACGATGATGTACAGCGGGCGGGACTGCTGCTTCAAACTGCGAGTGCGATATTGACGAATCACTTTCGCTGCGTCGATTGCATTCGGCTTCGGAGGCTTCACATACGTGAGTTCAAGATGACGCATTTTCGGAGGACGTTGGATCGCTTTCGCCGTGACAACCCTTTTCTGGGTCTCATTGATGAACGACATCGGCAAGGCAAATGTATTCTCAAAAATCTGCACGTGATCGTCTTGCCCGATGGGCGTGTTCTTATCTGTGTTGTTTTTCTTCGTCATGCTTTTGAAGCAAGAGAAGATCGTCGCGTACATCTGCACGATCACTTCTTCATCATATTCTGCCGCCATCATGAACGAAGAGACCTCATCGCAAAGTGCGTTGACCGCGTCGGCGATCAGTTCGTTCATCGTTCCCGGCGTGTCCTCGACCAGCGGCATCTTCAAGGAAAACACAGTAAAATTGGGAATTCCGAGGTCTAAAGTGATGTCCACACGGGGGTTTCCATCGCGAATCATCGTGACCGCGAGCACTCCAAGTGGGGGCGAGATGTAGGCCGTTTTTGCCATCTACTTAGAATCCTTTAGGTCAATTCCATTTCCACGTCGGAGTCGCCGCCGCTGATTTCCCATACCTGATCGAGACGTGGTGCCAACAAACCAGTCGGATGCGTCGAATCCCAGTTCGATACCTCACCCGTCAAACTCGGGGAACGCAGTGGTGCGTTATTTGGAAGACCGACTGTCGTTGGAGCTAATGTGATCGCGATCCACTTGGCCGACATCGTGTACGGGTTCTTGCCAATGTTCCGCCAGATGAGTCCGCCATCGTGCGTGATACCGCCAACAGTGGTGTTCCACACGGGCAGGGAAGCACCGGAGTTCGCAAACTGAATCGGAGTTGCCAACGTCGGCGACGGGGACACAACCATCTGAGTGTTCCCGTTGTTGTCCACGATGTACTGGCTGCCGAAGAATTGTGTCGTCGGTGCCCAGCTTGCCTGACCGATGAGGTAGTTGCCGAAGGCGAAGTAATAGCCAGACTGCAATGTCGGTGTGAGGAACGCGGTTGCGGTCGATTCTGACGCCAGTGCGATGGTCTGAGCCAGCGGAATCTGGAATGAGCCGGGTGTGGAGGCCGTGCCAGTATCGGCAGCCGGGCCATACGTCGAGAGCGTAGCAAGACCAGTATCAGCCGGATTGGTGTAGTTTACTCCTGTAAACGCAGCAGTAAATTGCGTCGGGCTGGCTGTCACCACAATTACGGTCTGGCCATTGAGCGATGGCTCGGCAGTTCCAGTCAACGTCACCGTTTCGCCGGGCACGAACTGATTCGCACAAACCACGGTCAGCACGTTTGCCAAAATCTGGGTCTGAGTGATCGTCGCGGTCTGGGTGTAGGCAATCGTGAACAATGACGGCGTCGCCGTAACAACAGTGTAGTCCGGTGGGCTGTTCAAGAATGTCGCATTCTGCAAGAACGCCAAATGAACCACATCGCCAGTATCAAAATCGTTGTCAGCAACGATGGTCAAGACACCGCCTGCGATCTGCACAGACGTGATGAGGCGAACATCGGAGATAACATCCTTGATCTTTGCGGTGACGTTGAACGCACTACCACCGTTGGTGCAGCCGACAATCGTGATCTGCTCGCCGTCGTGGAGATACGGTACAGCGTCATCAAAGGTGTAGGTCGCATTGACGCCATCCGCAACGGTACTCGTGATGGTCAGGGTGACAATCGGGAGGTTCTGCCACGCCGTAGGTGTGAGCATTGGATACAGCTTAGCAAGCTGGCTGCCCCACGCTGCAATCGTTGTAGTCGGATTCGACGGATCAAGCACGGGAGCCTGAATCAACATCGGATCAAACGGCGGGTCTTCAACCTCTTCGATGATGATCGTGAGTTCGTCGTCAATGCCCGTACCAACGCAATTCGAGTTGAGGTACTGTTTCTGATACAGCAGTTGCAGGCTGGCAGGCAGAGCCGCGTACTGAGCGAGGCTGACCGTAGCTGCGGGAACAGGGCCAATATTCTTCCAGATGATGGAGCCGCCGCCAGCGAAATCGTCAGTCAGACCGCCGATAGTCGTGTTCCAAAACGAAGTAGCCGGGCCAAGGTTCTGCCAAGTCACAGCGTTCGGGGCGGTGCCGTCCGTAGTGAAACCACTCAAAGTAACATTCCACACTGGAACCGAGGAGCCGGAGTAGCCCTTAGTCACAACCTGTTGAATGTTTCCGTTGCTGTCTACGATCTGGAACGTTGCAACACTGTAGATGTGATCCGGCTGCCACTGCGGCAACGGCTGAATCGTGCCTGTCCGGCCCGCCTGCACGACGATCTGAGCATTCCCATTGGGGTCTACGATGAAGTTGTTCACCGAGAATGTGATGGGCTTAGAGATCGTCGAAGCTAACCAGTACAATGGCGGGTTAATCAGCGTGTACGATTGCAGCGAGTAGAACCCCTGCTGCACCGTGTCAAGCTGAGCAAGTTGGGATTGTGTCAGATACCGAGGGCTGAGCGAGCAGTCCAAGTCCTCGCCTTCACCGAATACCGTGGTGAATTCCAAACCAACGTGGGCGGGCTTCGCAAGGTCGATGGCGGAGTAGAGGCTTTGCACGATCTGCTGAAGCTGAGTGACCGAGGTGATGCTGGTAAGCGGGTCTGAGCCGCCGACCGTCACCGAGACGCTGATTGCATTCGCATCGGACTCGTCATAGATACCGTCTCCGATCAAAGTGTAAAGCTCGATGACCTTAACGTGGAGGCCAGTGTAGGCGAAGATAACCGCCTCGATACCAGCAACGGTCGATCCTTGTCTGTAGGCAGCGATAAGCTCTACCAACATCGTCTTGAAGTCGATGTCAAACTGAGTCTTGGTGGGGTAGTTTGAACTGACGTACAGCGGGTCTGCCCAGCGGCGGCGAATATCCGCAGGCGTCAGGAAGCTGGGGTCTTTACCGACGATGTCATACGAGTAGTCGTAGTCCAGCTTTGCCAGTTCAATAGCGATAGCCCGCAGGAAGTTGCCCCACGTGCTTTGATCGTTGCGGGTAGTGTAGAAGTTCGCGACACCCTGAAGCAGCGAGTTCAGGCGTGCGTCTTCATACTGAAGCAAATCCTCCCGCGATCTAAGGTAAAGAATGTCTGGGTTAATCGCCATGATTACTGACTCGTAATGTAGTTGATCGTGATCGTCCCCGGTGTCAAATACTCCGTGGATGACACGGCAATGTCCTTCGCTCCGCCTTCGTTAAACACCTGATAGGTGACGAAGAAGGAAAGTTGTCCCGGATTGGACGCAGTCGGGAAGTCAGGAATCGGCGGCAGTGTAATCATGACCTTCTGGGCATACGCAAACGTCAATCCCTGCGACGGGCTGATTTCATCGTTCTCGCCGATGATGTAGAACGAGGGGACGCCGATGCTGTTGGTCAGGAAATCATTCACCGATGTTGCACGGCGGAAAGACTGCCCTTGGTACAGCAGGTTGACAACTGCATCCGGTTCGCCGCCGCTCGGGATCGTGCTGTCCGGCAACACAGGCAAAACTGTAATGAAGCTCTGAGCCGGGGCCTGCAACCCAGCAAATGCTGGATCGCTGGTGACCGGAATCCACGCTGTCTGTGTCGGAATCACAAAACCGATATCATAGGAGCCATCCGACTTCGCACACTTCGTCAACGGCAGGGTGATGCTTTGAACGCCAGTAACCGCCTGAACCTGACGGATCAGAGCAGACTGATAGAGCGTACCCTGAGCATTGTCCAACACAATACTGATGACAGTGCGAATGATCGGGTCTACTGTTGCCGCATCGGCGTTGGGCATGAGCGTAACGGTCATCGTAATATCAACTGGGTTCGCAACCATGTTCTTGACGAGAACATTTGCCGCCGCGTGCTTGGTCTGGGCAATCTGGTTGGCGAGCACTTCAACGAAGGTGGGGTACTGAGTTGACAGCGTAAAGGTCTCAGTGATGAAGTAGGAGACCGTCACCGTTCCACCATCAGGAATGCTGCCTGTCAAGATGCGAGTAATCTGGGCCTGCCCGGAAACCGGATCAACGCTAAGAGAGAAGTCGATCCCTTCTCGTTTCACAACGTTCGTGACGCCGTTAAAGTAGGTGACTTTGATGTAGCGTGATGCGAGTGGAATGGCTGCACCCACGAGCCCGGTTGAGCCGACAACATCAAGCCCGCCGTCTGGGCCATAGAGACCGTCCCAGCCATCAAGAGTCAACGTCGTATTGCCATAGCTCAGCGGCAGCCATGTGTTTCGAACAAAGCCCGTGTTATCGAGTGTTGTGGGCAGCGTGCCGTTTAGCACCTGCGTCTCGCCGGAGATGAACTCAAGCCGCTCATACAGGACAAATTTATTGTAGGCAACAACGACCTGTTGGTTGTTCTGGATGGCACTTCCTGTCGCCAAACCTGACTGAACAATTGAAGCAATTCCGGTGTCCGCCGTGGGGCCGTAAGAACCAGTGTAGGTGTAATTTGCGGTGAACGAAGTTGGCGTAGCACTCTGGACGTTCAACTGTACGCCATTCAAGAAGGCCGCGTTCGTAAGGCCTGAGAAGATGATGGCCGTGCCCGGCGTCAAATTGTTAGCCACGCTGGTGACCGTCAGAATGTTGCCCGCGATAGCGACCGTCTGGATGTCAGACCCGTAATTCGGATTGACGTACACGCCAGTAAATTGCGATCCATTGTTCGAGGCGACAGTGATGGTCTGTGTGTTCAAGAACAGAGCTTGACTCATGCCCGACAACACAATCGGAGCATTAACACCAAAGTCGCTCGTGGCGGTGATGTAAGCGACGTTGTTCACGATAGCGACCGCCGATAGTGGCACCGACTTCGTCAGGAGGTTCAGCCCGTAGGTATGGTATGGCCCAGTCGCGGCGATAGAGTAGTCCACACCGAATTCATACAGGGTGAAAAGATCGGTACTACGAACGGACAAAATATTCTGCGGGTTACCATTCAGGTCAATCGGGACATCCATCGCCGTGTCGATCTCAGCCGGGTTGGCACTCAAAGCGGTGATCGTAGCGGTAGTCGGCTGACTGACGATGTTGACCTGTACAGTATCCCCGGCCTGATTGGAGCCGCCTTCCAGCAGGAAGTCCGATGTATGGATCAATTCGATGGCACTGGACGGGACTGCACCAGTCTCATTCGCTTCTCCGGTCACTGAGTAAACCTGCAACACAGGCTGCAAGCTGGGGACGTTCGTCAGCGGGGAAGCATAGCGAGCGTACAAGGCAAAGCTGTACGTGTTCGATTGAGCACCTTGGAGGGATGCGATAGCCTGCAAGTTTGTGGCGGGGACATTATTGATGAGCAACGGCACCTGTGCCTGCGTAATCGCAGACCCCACATACTGATAGGCCAGATCATTCTGGTTGACGATGATGTAGCCGTTGACATTGTCGAACTGGGCTCGCTGCAACCCGAGATAGAAACTGTTAGACGCACGCGAAACGATAAGCTCAACAGCATCGTAAAGCGGGAACTGCAAAGCATTGAAATTCGTGATCTGGAACTTAAGCTGGCTGCTGTTCGGGAGGGTCAGGGGCAGATACGTGGCAACTTGCCCGTAGGTTCCAGTGTTGTCGTACTCAAAAGCGACAAGCTGATTCTGCTGCGAGAAGCTGATTCCCTGCACGTAAATATCCACACAGCCGTAAACGTGCTTCTGCCGCACATCATCCCAGTCACGCAACATTTCAAGATCGCCAGCCGCAACTACTGAAGCACTGACGACGCCGGGCGTGCCGAGGGCCGTAACCAGATATCCATGGCGGGTTCCCGTGTCCACACCTGTTACGAGGCGGGCCTGAATCATAGCGGCGTAAGAAGCGTTGGATTGCTGGTCGGTACCATACTGGGCCGCTGTCAGGTTCGTCACGTTCATCCCCGATGGAACGTTGCTGACAACCTGTAAAATCGTGCCTGCACCAACGTTCGTGATCGAGCCTGTGGAATTGCACTGAGCCGGGACGCTAACCGCCCAATATCCCGTGGTCGAATCGTAGAACGAATTCAAGTTGTTGATGCTGATCGTGCCCTGACCCAACGTCGTGAAGTTGAGGGAAGGGGTGTTTTGGTCGGCAATCGTCGCCACGACGGCTCCCTGCGGAATCGTAATGCTCGCTTGCGGCTGCTGATACGTGTAGAACGTCAGCACAACCGAAGACGGCGTCGCGGCCCCACGAGTCAACCCGGCCTGTTCGCCGAGGATGTTGAACTGTTCGTCGATGAGGCTCTGGGTATCGGCGGCACTCAAGCCATACGCACGGGCGATCTGTTGCTTGTACGGTGATTGCTGGAATGGATCGGAAACACCTGTCCCGGTCGTATCGTCGATCTGGCTGATGGCAGAAATAGATTGCGACACGCGAGCAAACCATTCGCGGACAGACATGTTCGACATTTCGATGGATGGCGGATCAACAACCACATCCCGCACTTCAGAACGCGGCGATAGATCGAGTGTGGGCCGCTGCCGCATAATCTGCCCGATCATACGCCCAGCGATATCTTCCTTTTTCTGCAAGGCAAGGAAATCTGTGGGGCTGACGACCTTCAAATTTACAAAACCGCAAGTAAGCGGGCCGTTCTGGATGGATTCGTAAACCGCGTTGGTGCCGGGGTCTTGAATGACTGTCGAGAACATCGCGTAGAACTCATCGGCGTTAACGGCTGTGAGCGGAATATCGACTGTGCTGTAGCTGACGTTCTCCACCGTCTGGGTGTTCGTCACAATAGTGGTCGAGACCACACTGGAAGCGACACCAGTATCCGCAGTAGCGGGATACGTCCCCGAGTACACGAAGCTCGCAACAAATTGTGTGCTTGTCGCTGAACTGATAGTGACCGTTTGTCCGTTTAGGAACGTTGCATTCGTCAGTCCGGCGAGGGTGACAACGGTGCCCTGCGAGAAAGTGCTGTTCGCAGTGATTGTCAGAATATTGTTTGATACCGCAACCTGAGTGATTAAAGCCGTGGGTACGGTATTCGTCGTGGTGGTGTTTTCCGCAATGACCACGGTTGAGGTGCTGCTGACATCACCGATCAAACCACCATACTGGGTGAACGGAGGGTTGATGCCAGCCGGGTCAGTTGAGATCATGACGCGGACACCGACGAATCCGTTAAAATTTGGGGTTACCCATTGCAGCAAGCAATCGGTCTGATTCTTGAAGGCCTGAAGTCCTGTCGGGGGGCCGATGATCGTTGCAAGGCCGCTGGCGAAAAACAACAAGTTGAACTGAATCGTGGGTGTGATTGCTGAGACGCCCAGATTGGCCCAGACAACAGAACCATCCGCTGTGGTAGCGGAAGCCTTCCCTGTGTCTGAGGTCGCCGGATAATCGTTGTGCAGGAACCCGGCTGTAAATTGTGTGCCCGAAGCAGAGACAACGACCAAGGCCTGATTGTTCAGGAATGCCGCATTCGTCAGCCCAGTCAGAAGAACTGTCTGGCCAATCGAGAAGGTGTTGTTCGCGATAATCGTTACAACGTTGCTGGTAAGCGAAACATTTGTGATAACCGCAGGGGCGACAGCCGGGAATGCTGGCTGATTTGGCCCAGTGCCCGACTCGCCCGCCGTGATGACGCTCTCAACATAGCCGTTGTTGTCGATAAACGTGTAGCCGACAGCAAACTGCGTCAGCGGCGTCCATCGTCCGGCTGGGTTGTAGTTTCGGCCCACAATCGAGACTGAGGTCTCCTGCACCGTGGGAACCACAGCAATGCTGGTCGAATACTGATTTTCGCCACTAACAACCGTAGGCGTCGTGAGAACGGTCAAAGCACCATAGGCCGAGATTTCAATGCGAGCCGTGTTCTCGTCAGCATTCAGAATGATCGGGAGTACGGTGGAGTCGATAGACAAGGTTCCACTGCCCACGGCGAGAACCGGGGTGACCAGTTGTAGCGGCGTCAATGTCACTTGCGGCGTAGGCATTATTGGTTCATCCTCAACGTGAGGTTAAGCGGGGCGGTCTGATTGGAGTAGTTGGAAACACTCACCGACAAGTTCACAGTCGTCGGATCGGTTGGGTCAACATTGGCTACCACGCTAATCACGTCCTTTAGAATTTCATTCGGTTCAAGAGTCTGCACAGTCTGTTGTGCCTGCTGAACCTGCATCATCTGCGTCAAGGCATCTATCACCTGAGACTCGATGTCGCTCCCTGTAATGGAAATACCGAGTTTTCGGCCAACATAATTTTTGATGAGGCAGATGAATGTCGGGTAGAATGGGCACGTCGAAGTCAGAATCCACTTGAAGCTTTTCTGTACCAGCTTCGTCGTTCCCGTAACGTGCAGCAAACTACCGGAATTTGCCTGCTTAAAATCATTCAACACACCCAGCGTGCTGCACTTCAGGCAATACCCCTGAAGCGTGATGTACGAAACCTCGATCAAAGGCAGTACGATACGCACAGGTTTGTTGAACACGATCTTGTAAAACTGGCCTGTGTTGTCCGTAGCAGCATCGGCCCGTAGCGGGTCGAGAACGAATGACCAACCATACGTCGGGTCGTTCTGCTGTACCTGCTCGTCGCTGATCCACATCTGCACGTTGCTTTGCCCGTTGATCGGGGCACGCATATTCAACACCGGATTCGAGGCGTAATGCAGCGTGCGGAAATTGGTGCTGTCAACGATGTACCGCTCAAAGCTCTGCTGATGGTCGCACGCACCGATAGGAGCATTCGTGAACGGGTCATTCGTTAGTACGTTCCAGTCGTAGCTCATTACGTCTCGGTCGGCTCCTTAAGATTGATTGGCCCGCCCGGCGTTGTACGTGCAAACTGTTCATACTCATACTGTGTCGGGACATCCAATTGGTGGACACGGAACCGGGGCTGCGTCGTTCCGGTTGGGTACACATCCGATTGATCCATCACTAAAGCGGCTTGGTATTCTGGACTGCTGAAATAGCCGTTGATCTTTGTGATGAGTGCGGCGATGGAGTTGTCCGGGTGATTGAGAGCGTAGTAGGCTTTTTGAGCCTTATCCTCATTCTTTTCAATCAGATTGCGAAGCTGATTCATGTGGAAAACGCTTTCATCCTGACGATTAAGCTGTTCCCGCATGTAGCCCTTGATTTTTCCCATGGCGACCATAGGGAGGTGGTCATCACGCCACGCATACCCGAGGTGCCCCTGCGGGCCGGGCTTCCACGCCTGCTTTTGAAGTGTCGGGGCCAGCTTATCATCGTTGATGTTGGCGTAGTAATTCTCAAGGACGCCAGCCGTCTTACGAAGCTGCTGGGCTCTGATCTGGTAGTGAAGCTGGATCGCAGGAAAGTTTTTGGTGCGAGCGTTTACCCACGCATTGAACGCTTGCTGCTGAGTCGTGCAGAAATGTCCAAGGAAGTTGAACGGAGGCCCTGTATAGCCGTATTTGAACCCATTACCCACACATTCTCCCTCTTATGCTACCGTCGTAACGTTGTGCACAACCAGACCATTCGCGAGCGTGTAGCTGTGCTCCGTGTCGAGTGCGGTACCGTCATCATCTGGATCGCAAGTGATGTGCAGATTATGAATCGTGCCCTTGTAGTGAACAACCGGGAATCTATCCAAATCCTGCATAGGCTTCCATGCCCCGTTGTCCTTCACGTGATGAGTTGTGGTAGAAAGTTCTCCATCACCCATATCGAGCATCAGTCCGTCCCACTTGAGGCTTGTGACGTACTCGACAACGCCCCATGTACCGCGTGCAGTTGGCACCAAATCACCGGGCTTAACGTCGATGATCGCGAGATCGCCGCGTTGAGTTTTGACCTTGGTGTTCGGGCTGAAGCAGACCGCAGCCTTGTTGTGTGCGATGTCGCCGTTCCAAAGAATGTAGTGCTTGTCTTCCGGGTTAGCCGACAACACGTGAGCGTTGTAGACCGTGCCCTCGAACCACACACGATTCGCTGTCGGATATTTCTCTTCGGCAGTAAGCCATTCGGTGCCGACCTTCATCTCGTGATCGAGCGTGACGAGCTTACCGGGGGCAATTTCCAACATCCAGCCTTTGTAGTTTTCGTGGACAAGGAGTTGTGCCCAGTGAGTGCCTGTCTCGTTCACAAGCTCAAACTTTTCGGGCAGCGAAGCGAGTTCCACATCCCCGTAAGGTGTCTGAATTGCGACATTACCTGTGAAGCACGTGATAATAATCACTGGAGCGGAGTATAGTGTCGTGCTGAACCAAGGATCAGGAACGGTGTGCAATCCGCTTGCCTGATCGGTGACACTGAATCCGAGGTAGAAGCTCGCATCACCGTCAACAACGGCTACCGAACCCGTGAACGTCTTGAAATAGACGGTCTTCCCGGAGATGGTTCCGGTACTGCTGTTTGTCAACGTACCTGCCCCAAGCGATGTAGTAGTTGAGCCTACCTTCTTTTGGAAGGTGAGAACAACGTTGTCATTCGTGGTGGTATAAATTTGTGCCGTAATCGCAGTTGAACCCGCAGGCAGAGACGGCCCGGCTGGAGTCGTGGAGAAAGCGTACTCGACTGGATTCGTGAAACTGGTTCCGGTCAAAACGATGGTGCCCGGAATCGGCGTGGTGCCGGGGTACGGGTTTCCAGTAGTGAAGGTGTTGCCGCTCAAATAAGTCAGTGTGCCAGAGAACGACACGGACGCCGTAGAATTGACGTTCGTAGAAGACACAGGGGCGGTTACGTTCACGTTGTAGCCAGTGATGAAGCCGCTGGATACAATCGGCGTCACGGAGGTGACTGAGATACCACCCGTGAAAGTGAACGTCGGGTTAATCGAGTTGTTGACACCGTACTGGCTCGCCCCCTGCTGCTGCGGGGAGATCGGCTTGGCCAGAGTTGCGACGAATGTCTTTGCTCCGCCGTCAGCCGCGAGGCCAGTCAGTGGCGAAATGCTGGTGATTACAGGCTTGACCATGTAATCGACGTTAATCTGGTAGAGCACACCACCAGTGCCACTCGACGGAGTGAATAGATCGAATGTGGCAGGGTTTGATCCAGCCGCAGGGCTGTACCACGCAATGTCATCTTGCTGAATGCTCAGAAGAGTGGAGGCCGTCCCGGAGACGAATGCCCCACCATTATAGGCAAGGTTGAAGGCCGAACCTACAGCGGTCACAGCAAACAAACCGTTCCATGCGTTGTTATCAACACCAGAAACGCTGATGACCTTGCTCGTGGCGGCTGCGGTCAAATTCACTGCACCACCGGGGAATGCTGGCAGAGAGTATGTGTTCAACGTTGGACTGTTGTAGACATTGAGATTTCCCGCTGTTCCCTCATACACCGGAATGTACGACTGCGTGGCGTAGTGGATGTTCTGCACCGTGACAGTCATCGTGTAGCTGGTGCCCTGCAACGACACAACACCGCCAGTCGGGGTCAACAGCAGGTTGCCGCTTCCCGGACTGCTAACAGGAGGAACACTCACAATTGAAACTGGGAAGAAGGTCGGCGTTCCAGCAACGTTATCGCCTTCATTGTTGTACTGAGTCTGCTGCCCGGCGAGGTATGTAAGCTGGAAATAACCGTTGTTGTCGCCGCTGAACTGCACCGGATTACGCTGGTTGTAAACGATCTCGATTGGGTACTTGCCCGCGACCGGGAAGTTGATGTACGAACCACGAGTGCCGCCGTACAAGCCGGGGTCTTCGTTGTTCGCACCCATCAGCACGCTGCTGGTCGGAGTCTGGGCATTCCAGAAAGCAGTGTTCGGCCCAGTACCCGGAAATGGGTTGGCTCCTCCGTTTACGATCTGGTTGGTTGAAAGCAGGGTCGCTCCGCCGCCGATCCAGAAGGCACACTGGCTGACGTTTGCGAAAACCATGTAGACGGTATAAGTGCCCGGCGTCTTGACGACGAGTTGGCCCGTCATATCGAGGATGAATGGGTTGCCTGTGCTACCTGATCCCGACCCCGGAATCGGGAGGCTGCTCGCATACTGGCCAGTTGCAGTCTGTTCAACGAAAACAGCAGGAATCAATTTGTAACCGCCGCCCGGCCCAATGTTGGTCGGCTGACTGTTGAATCCGTTGATCGGCGTGTTCTGATCGACTTGGTTGATGACGCAGGAATTCGCCGTCAGTGTGCCTTGTAAGCCCCCACCGAACCCGGCCCAGCCCGGAACCTGCCCGGAGTTGCCGTAGACGGACACAGCCAACGGGCCGATGGCAATCGCACCATTGACCTGCTGCCACGCCAGTTCGGCGTTATTCGAGGTGAGATTCGAACCAGCGATGGTCGCCGACGCCTGATAGGTGTCCGTACCCGCGTTGGTGCCCGTGAACGCAACCGTGCCTGTGCCGCTGCCGTTCGTTGGGCTTACGTTGATCTGGATAGTCTTGGTCGCCCCTGCGTTGGCTCCCGACTTATCCGTTATTGTAATCGTCTCAATTGGCATCTTTAGTCCTTACTGACCCGGAATCAATTGTGTTGGAATCGGGTTAGTGGCCGCTAGGCGAATAGCGGTATCGCTATAGACCCTCCACTTGAAGGAACCCGTAACGTTTACACCCGAATCCGTTACCGAAAGGGATAGGGTGTTGTCTCCAATGACTCCTGAGGAGAAACTACCGTTCAATTCAATCAAACATGTGCCAGTACCCGTATCCAAACCACCGGACGGGATTGACGCCGTAATGCCTGACGTTCCAACCGAAAGGGTGATCTGGCTCGGGTTGGTGGAAACAACCCCCGTGGCGACGACGAAGAATGAGTCGTTTGGACGCGGCGTGATCGAACTCACGCTGCCCTGTGCCACGAAGCCGATGTATCCATAGTTCGTGCTGTCCACGTAATCCGGCCCGGCCTGAAGCGTAAGCCCGGCGATGACCTGCAAGTTCAAGCTCTTGTCCACGTGAGCACCGATGTTGTCAGTGACACGGAAGATGATCGGCTTATTGAAGCCAGTCAGACTCGTAGTACCTGTGATCGCACCCGTCGATGGATTCAATGCAAGGCCCGTGGGCAGGTTGTTTGCCGAGGACGGGGAGATCGACCATGTGTACGGAGTCGTACCACCAGTTGCAGCCAGCGTAAGCGAGTACGGACGGCCCGAGGTTGCGTTCGGCAATGTAGCCGTCGTAATAGTCAACGACGAGGACTGAATCTGGAATTGCAAAGTTGCTGATGCAGTATCCGCAGGTGACAGAGCATCCGCGACGTGCACGGTAAGCTGTCCGGTGTACGCGGCTGGCGGGTTCGCGGCCAGCAACAGACCTGAACTGGAGATTGAAATTGTGGCCAAATCTCCTGCGGGCAGTGCCGGATTGAAATCGCCTGCGACGACGTTCGACCACACGAACGGCTGCACCAGTGCAGGCTGACCGTTGCTGGTTGCCGTAAGCTGTGTCGAAGTTGAAGCCCCGATAATCGCGGGCGGTAGCGTCGTTGTCGTCACCTTCAGACTGCTCGTGGTTGTCAACAGCAGAATAGCCTGAGCAGAGTTTCCGTTCTTGTCCACCGCAATGACCTTCACCGCGAGAGGATTGCTTGGCGGAATCTGTCCGGTGTATACGCCAGAGATGGTTGCAGTCTGACCATTGTTTGTTGCAGTCGCCTGAAGCACCAAGCCTGCCGGAAGCGGGTTTGGTGAGTCTGACGTAACCTGCCACGACACTGGCGTAGTGTACGGGCCAGACAACGACAAGGTACCAAGATACGAAGCACCACGATCAATCGGGCCGACGCCACTGGTGACGATGAGCATGCCTGTAGCAGACCCGGTCTGTAGGGTGTACGTCTGTGTTGCAGTGTGTACCCCGGAATCGTGCACAGTGACTTGCAATGGCGTGGTGAATCCAGTCACGCTGGTCACACCTGAGAACACGCCCGTCGAACCGTCGAAAGCGATGCCCGACAACCCAGCAATCGGGAAAGTCGGCACGGTCGTCCACGTATAGGGCGGTGTTCCACCAATCGCCGTCATGGCGAACGTGTAGCTCTGCCCCGGAACAATCGTCGGGATAGCCTGTGTCGTAATCGTCAACGTATCATTGACGGCAACAGTCAGAACGGCCTGCGTCGAAGCTCCACGAACATCCGTGAGGATGAATGTGTCGTTTTCCGTGGTCGTATCCGGTGCAGTCGTTGTGCCGGAGATCAGGCCACTGGAACTCAGAGTCAGTCCGGGGAACGTTGGGTTCAGACCGCCCGGCCACTGTGGCGAAGACCAAGTGTACGGCTGAATGCCGCCTGTGCCTTGTAGCAAGAACGAGTAGGGAACCCCCGTGATGAGTGTAGGAATCTGCGTGGTTACGATGCTCAACGGGCTCACGTAGTCCACAAAGAGACGGTGATACAAGTACGAATGGTGCCCGTTTGTGTCGGGAACGTTGAACCACAGATCGAAGTACCCAGCCTCAGTCGGGGTGCCAACGATGTCGATACCCAGACCCGAGATGTCCACCTGAAGTGTCAAGCCCTGTGGCAGGCTGCCGTACAGGAGCGTGGGCGGAGCCAGCGGCACTGTGGCCGAGGACACCAAGGCATTCGTTCCGTTGATCGGGGCACCAATCTGCGGAGCAGGCGTGATGTTGTTGATGTTGTCGATCAACAGGTAGTCGTTGCTGACTGTCGTCCAGTTGATTGTGACTGTGCCGTGAACCGTGCCAGTTGAATCAATATACTGAATGGTGCTCTGGGGAACTCCGGTGCCGACAAGCGTGCCGTAGATCAAGCCAGTGTTGGAGTCCAGTGAGAGACCGGGCGGCAAGGACGAGCCCGGAGCCACGATGACACTGTAGGCCGTGTTCTTCGCAATGTTTGGCGAGTTGAAATATGGCTTCTGGGGATTCAACCCAACGAAATCGCCGACCACATACGGACGAGTGTAGGTGTTGACGATTCCAAGATCGCCGGGGACTGCCTGATCGTCGTGGCACACGAAGGTGTACTCGCGGGAGACCTGTCCCACGTTGACGCTGCCCTGCTGGAGAACGAGCGGGATGCGGAACTGTGAGTTGCGGAACGTCGAACTCAGGGCTGGCGGATTCCCCGGAGGCCCAGCAACTTCGACGATTTGGTTGACGTTATCGACCGAAACCGTTAGACCGTTCGGTAGCACAACAGGCTGCTGCGGTGCCAGAGTCAAACCGTTGAAATTTCCAACGACTGGGAAAATGATCGAAGTCGTATCGTTGTAGTCCCAGTAGTGATCGAAGAAAGCCTCTTCGATTCGGATGCTGCTTACGGTCGGCTGCACCTGATAACTGAACTGCTGGTTCACCGTTGTACTGTTTGAGTCGCTGGCAGTCAGAGTGAACGTGTGAGTCCCGGTCTGAAGATCGTTCGGGTCTACCATGACCTCGACCTGACCATCCACCAGCTTCACAGCCTGTGTGGCAGGAACCTGAATCACGAGAACCTTGGATACCGAATTGTTCAAAGCATCGGTCGCCTTGACACCAATTGTCCACGAACCGACTACCGGGATGGAGAAGTTCAATGTGCTTCCGCCAGTACCCGTGAGCGAGGCTTGTGTAACGCCCGGCATCGTCGTCGCACTCTGAATGATCGTCCACGTAATCGGGGTCACACCGCCGCTGGAAAGCAACGGCATGGAAACCGCGAGCGGGAACGCTGCGGGCTCGTAGTTCTGACTGGTGTTCAGGATGTTGAAGATGCCCGGATCGACCACAACAACATTGATGATGCTGTCGTCGATATTCGATGCAGTGTCAATAAGCTGGAAATGCACCGTGTAAGTGCCCGGAGAGACCCCAGCCGCATTCAAAGTGAACTGTAACGGGCCATTCTGCGTGACCGTGCCGCCAGCAGGGATGAACGTCGTGTTGTACGGCGGGTCAGGCGGAGACACTACGACGGCATGGTATGGGGCTGTTCCACCCACTCCGGTCAGCGTAATCGTCGTTTGTGTAAGAGGCGGCATCTATTTATTCAGTCCTTAGCTGATTATCACTGAAACGTTTGCGGTTCCAGAGCTTGTGATTCCATTGTTGTCGATCACCTGATACGTCACGGCGATCACATACGTACCCGCAGTCGGGTTGGCCAGTGTCGGCACCACAAACGGGCCAGCCGAGTTCAGGTGTCCATCCACGTCAAATACCGTAGCCGGAGACCCGGAGTTGAAAGCAATGACACGCTGCGACGGCAGGATTTGCACGTTCTGTCCCACACCGCTGCTCAACAAACCAGCGGGCAGCGTGATGTTCGTCACGTTGTACGTCACTGGCAAGTGGGCAAGCTGCACCGTCACACCATTCGTCGGCATCACCAAGGAATAAACTCCCGGTGTAGTGATAACCGGAGCCGGGAACGTCTGGTTGTTGTACAGAACTGTGATGTACGTTTCCTGACGGATCGTGATCGTCAAAGTACCTGACGCACTCGCCATCTGCGGCGAACCCTCAGTGTCAGAAACCGTAACGGCGATCTGAGCACTCACCGTCGTACCCGGCGTAAATGCGTTCACCGAAATCTGAATCTGAGCCGAAGCCGTGTTGTTGTTGATGACCGTGAACCGTGCGTCGCTAGTGGACACGTTGTACACATACGAGCCGTTACCGCCTGAGACTGTGATTGGCAGCGGGAACGTACCCGTCGTAGCGTACTCGCTGACAGTCTGCGAAACCGTAGTCCCAATCGCATTCAGCGTGGCATACACGTCGTTGATCGTGAGCGAGTCAAGGATCGGCCCGATGTTCGTGTACTGCAACGTGATGGAATCGGTTCCAGACACGGTCGGGATGTAGTCGTAATCCATGATGAAACCGCTCGGCGTGACTGAACGAATTCCCGTTGAAGTCTGACCACCGATGAGCAAGCCCGGTGCACCAATCTGATTGCCCACAACCGTGTTGAACAGCGTCGGCAGATTTGGACTCGTCGGCTGATATCCGGTGTACTGCACGGATAACAACACATTGTTGTTGATGACACGATACTGCGTGCCAACAATAGCAGTGCCCGGCGAGTGTGGCGGAGCATTCGGGGCGATGATCTGAGCCGTCTGAGCGTTGATCGTCAGCGGGAACGACTGTGTCGCCGTTGTGCCGAAGGACACCGAGGTAGCCGTGATGTTTACCGTAAACACACCCGCCGCTGTCGGAGTTCCTTGCAGGTACACACGAGTACCCGGAGCCGTGGAGAGTGTGACGCCAGCAGGCAACCCTGTCGCCGTCCAATTCGCTACGAGATCGGAATCCACGTAGTACGTCTGGGCCGGGATCGGGTTGTTCGCGAACAACGATGCAGGCATCGTGTTGTCGAGAATGTGGATCGGTTGTGTAGTAGACTGACCGATTTGAACCGGAATAGTGACCGGGGCGGAAGTGGTGCTGCCGCTGTCGGTCGCCGTAACGATGACATTATAGGAGCCTGTGATCGTTGTCGCAGATGCGAAAGCTGGTTGACCATTAACCGTGGTCAATACCACACCCGGCAGCGTAGACCCGCTCAAAATGTTGAAGGTGTACACTCGCGTACCACCCTCGGCGATCAGCGGGAAGGCCCATGAATAGGTTCCAGCCGAGTTGGCCACAACTGTGTTCAAGTCGATATGGATGCCCTCGATTGAGGTGATGACAACCACAGGCGTTGTGCCGGAAGCTGGCGGTTCCATGACGACGATACTCTGACGGGAGACGGCCTTCACCAGCGTCGCAGTCGGGCTGGTGATGTTTGCGAATTCTGTTTCAAAACTGTACCCACCGTCGATGGATGCAACACCAGTCGGCGATCCCGTGAGCAACACAACAGCGTCAGCCCCGGTTCCGGCAATCGTGTTACCAGAAACCGCACTCATACCGGGCGGTAGATCACCGAGGTACGGGGCGAGAATCGGGCCAAATGGGCACTCAAAGGTGACATCCGGGCCGGGCAAGCTTACACCGCTCAACACAGGCGTCGGCGTCGGCAGTGTGTTCTTGTACAGCACAACTGCGTAATATGTGTTCGCTCCGCCCGGACTGTAGGCGTTATTACGTGCCGCATTCGGGAAACCGGACGGCAATGGGGAGATAAGCCATGTGGCTGGGTTGCTCGGCGTCACGGCATTGATCGTGCTCGGAAGCACAATGAATGGGACGGACGCGGCAGGCGGAGCCTGCTGCTGGACAGCGATGCTCAGAGTCTTTGACGTGCTGTGCCCAGCGGAGTCGATACACTTGACCACCGCAGTGAACGGGTTGGCTGGATCAGAATCAGCCGCAGGCGTGCCAACCAGTAGGTCACCGTAAACGATGGCCCCCGGCAATGTGCTCGTTGCAGTCGGGTCGATGAAGAACTTGTAACCAGTCCCAACAGGCAGGCCAGCATTCGAAGGCACACCGCCACTGGCGGTCAAGGAAACTGAAATAGACTGTGGATACGGGTCAGGGAAGATTTCCTGATCCGGCGTCAGGATCGTCAATGTCGGCGGGACGATACCAGCGACAACTTCAATCTGTACCGGATTGACAACCGCCAAGCCACTACCCACCACAGCAGGTGGAGTTTCAGTAAAGCCCAGCAACGTGTACGGAGACTGACCACCGAAAATCGGAATCGTCAGTTTGAATTGGTTGTCCGCGAAGATTGACGGTTGGTTCACTGCTGGAGAGAAACTGAGAGTAGCTGCCGACAATGTGATCGTGTACGTCTGGGTGTTGATGGCACCGATAGCGTCCTGCACCTGAACCGTCGCCGTGAATTTCTTGGTGAAGTCCGTGGTGGAATTGTAGGTCACCGGGTAACCGGAGAGCAGGCCAGTGTTCGGATTGATGCTGATGCCAAGCGGGAAAGCCCCAGCGGCGATGCTCCACGTGTACGGAGCAAGACCACCAGTGTTTGACATCTGGAACTGGTATTGTGTGCCGACCTGAGCGTTCGGTGGTGCACCCGCACCGGAAACCGGAGTCGTAATCAACAGATCAGTCTGCACGACAACAGAAATCGTTGTCTCATCAACGTAGAACGGCACGCTGCTATCCTGCACGGCAAAGTTGACCGAGAACACACCCAACGAAAGCGGCGTGCCAGTCAAAGCACCGCTGGTGCTGAGATGAACGCCAGCCGGAAGATCGTTGCTGCTCCACAGATACGGCGTGTTGCCGCCTTGAGCCTGCAACTGGAACTCAGGCATCGGCTTGCCGACGATCAGAGCCGGGAAGTTTTGGGTGCTGGTCGTGATCGAGACCGGAACCGAGGAGGACAGCGGGTTCGGCATCAGGGTGTAAGGATCAATCAGTTCCTTAGCCTGCGGGCGACCCTTCAACGGGAACACGTCCAAAGCCATCGTGCCCAACAGGGACGAAGCGTTGGAGAACCGTGAAGTCGCAATCAATTCCTTGATTTCGTTCGTCTGCATATCGCGGACGAGTGTGCGGGCGATCATTTCATACGGCTGCGGAACTGCCAATCCGGTTGTGGCATTGACAATCTCGAACAACTGCTGACCGCCGATACCCAGTGTGCCAGTCAAGGCCCCCTGTGCGGCTGCCTGTGGGTTGTACTGCTGGTTTACCACAAAGACAGGGACAACGAGCGTGCGACGCAATTTGACAGGCGGAGTGGCCGTGCTGAAGTCGTTTTCGACTTGCACCGTGATGTTCTGCGGGCCGGGCGTGTTGAACACCTTGCCGACAACAGCGGAGCTTAACGGCAGTGCCCCTGTGTTGGTGTTGTCTGGCCAGAACACCTGCCACGTGTCAGCACCGGAGTAGTTCGAACTCAAGGTTAAGGTCAAAGGCTGACCCAACTCAAGCGATGTGGCACTCAGCGTGACTGAGGTCGCAGTCAATGCAGTCGGGAACTGATGAGGATTATCCCAGTAGGGGCTGTCCAACGCGAGAGCGTGATTGTTGGAGATCGCCTGCATGTTGAGCAGGAAATTTCCAGCCGTAAGCGTCTCAGTGAAGATGCGGGCCGATACCGTTTCCCCAGCATTCAGCGGTGACGATGGCTTGAAAATGGTCTGAGCGACGTTCGGTGGGGCAGGCAACAGGGTTGTCTGAATGTTCCACCCGGCGTAAATGTTGTACGCTCCGCCGAACTGGGCGGGCTGCCAGTTTACTGTCAGGTCGTTGTTCTGGTCGATGATGCCAATCGTCGGGGCAGGTAGCAGTTGAGCACCCTGTGCGACAGAGCTTGACAGAACGATGATCGGAATGCCATAAGCGGTACCGTAGAAGCTGGTGCCGTAGATGTCGTAGACGCAAGTACCGTTTTGGTTGATGACAATCGAGCCCGTACCCGCAACAGATGGGAATGATGTCGGTGTCGGCTGCTGAGCCAAGGTAAGCGTGAAGTGCGGATCGGTATTGCCGCCGCCAGAATAGCTCCACAGGACGTTAAACGGAGTGTTGTTCGGGATGAGTGAAGCACTCGAACTCACACTCGTAATCTGAAGCGGGACAGCAACAGTAGTGACGGTCAGTGTGATGTTTGCACTGTAGCTGCGGGCAAACCCTGATGCCGAAGCGTCGATGGCGAACGTGTACGAACCGGGCTGAAGTGCGTTGCCGACAAGAGCAAAATTGCCGCCCGTGTTCTGAATGAACAGACCATCCGGGGCACCTACCAATTCATACGTCACATTTGCGACTGGCTGATGGTAGTTCACCGAATTTGGATTGTTGTTGATCGCAACCAGTGAAATCGGCGTAATTACAGAACCAGTGTTTGAAGCAATCGAGACCGGAGGCAGATGAGCGGGTACTCCATCCGTCGTGATGAGGAGCGGCGAAGAGCCGTTCGACTCGATCAAAACTTCTGCAAAACCTGTACGGGTTGCCCCGTTGTTGGCGGCAATCTGCAAAACCCACTTCTCACCGATTGCGGCTCCGGGCGGAATAGTGATGTGCACCGTTGTCGTCGGCGAGCCAGTGTTGATCGTCACAGGTGCGGGGTTAGGGATGGCAGGCTCCAAACCAGAAGCAGGAACCACCGTGAAGATCAGGTTGATATTTTCAGCCGGGTTGAATGCCGGAGATGTCGTAGATTCCTGTGAGACAACGATTGGAATCACATCACCGATGTACCCCTGCACAAAGTCGGGCAGCCCGCCCACAATCGTGGAAGACGTGGCGACCTTGATGGCGTTCGAGCCTAACCAGCTTGCACCCGCGTTCGAGACGTTGAACGGCCCAATCGTGGTAACCGCGAGGTTGTTTGCCAGTGCATCCTGAATCGTCAGGGTGACTGTAGCACTGACGTTCAAGCTGTTGATGCTGTAGTAAGCGAAATCATTGCCCGCCCCACCGCCAGAAGACAGGGTCAATCCAGCAGAAGGTGTCCACGCAAACTGGAAGGGCAGATGCACGGGAGCGTTGTTCTTTTGAAGCAAGCCCTGAAGGACATCAACTGCGTTGTGTGCGTCGAACTTCAGCGTACCAGCTACGGTGTCATAGAACACACCGAGGCCGTAATCCAGTGTCCCCTGTTTTGCCGTGAGGGACTGGAGCGTAAACGGTTGCACGAATGCACGATTCGGTTGATCGTAAAAAGCTCCCGGCTGATAAGCTGCGACCGTGAGCGTGACCTGTTCCGGGCTGGTCGTATACAACTTCAGACCGCCAGCAAGATCACGAGTCGGAGTAAATCTCGGGTCAGCAACACGCAGGATTAGCTGATTTTCGTTCGAGGTGACCCAGTTCAGGCCGGGGAATGAGCCCAGACCACCACTCGGGAGGACAAAGTTAACGTCCGGTACCGGGGTTTGTCCGGCTAGACCGACGCCCTGAATGACAATGTCCTGTACCGTATCATCGTAGGACGGTACGGTTAGCGTTGCACCGCTGACAACCGGGTTCGAGGCGTTTGCTTGAATCGAGAGCGGAGGTTTGACTTCCAGCAGGAAGGGGAAGTTCAGTGTCGTGACGCCATCAGTAACAGTGATCCAGAACTCGTAAGGATTCGGGTTCGGAACCGCAGCGGCAAATGCAATCGTTGTGATCGTGTTCGTCGGGTCTTGCGACATGGTGACGAACGCCGGGGCGTTTGTCATAGTCCACGCGAGCGAGCCAGCAGCACCACTGGCCGTCAAGGTTCCCAATGTGCCAGCCAACAAGGAAGCCACACGCACGGCCAACCCCGTCGTGTTAGACGGAACCGGAGGTGCAGGTGCCAGAGGAAGCACCAAGTTGACCTGATGTGTGAAATTCGCTGATAGCGACAGTGCCATTTTCTAGTCCCTTACGATAACTGCGTCACAATGCTTGAGGATACGTCAGCCTGAACACCATTTGTCCCGAGGGTTCCGAGGAACGGTGAAACACTGACAGTTCGTGCCAATACCGAGTTTGCTTGCAAAACGCATGACCCGGCAGTTTGAAAGTCCGCTGTAACAACAATACTGGAATTAAGCTCTGCTTCTGCAATCACCATGGTTCCAGTGATGTTGATTTCCTGTGTCGTTGTCGGTGCGTGAGTCTGTAAGTTGATGGCAGACTGACGCTCAGCGACAAAGAACGGCCCCGGTGCAGCCCCAGCCGGGCTCACTGCCAAAATGACGCCTGAGGCAGTAATCTCAGACTGAACTCCGACGTGGCCGACGCCGCCCGTTGGCAGCGTGATCTGACCGCCATCCAGCACCACACCACAACCTTGCTGATAGGCTCCGGCCTGCACGTTGTTTATCCAGTTACAATTCACATACTCGATATCAGAGTTGATACCCATGATCGTCGGGCTCGTGAAGCCTTGGAAGTTGATGTTGTTGAAAATCACACGGGTCGTGTCGCAGAAAAACGCCACGGTCGGCCCGTCGCCGAACCCGGCGAATCCAGTTGCGTCGATGAGAACATTGCCTGTAGTGCCGGGGGCCGTAGTAATAACCAAACGGCCTTCGTCCTGAATGACGCGGGACGCATTGCCGAGGCAGTAAACCTTGGACGTGACGATCTGTCCGTCGCCGAGGGCAACCGTATCAAGGTTGTTCTGCAACAGGTTCAAATTGAAACTCAGTCCAGTGTTGATAAGCTGAATGCTGCACGGGTGCCGGAGCACAGGCGGCAACAAGGCAAGAGCCGCTGGAATATTCTTCAGGGCCTCTGCTGGACTCAAACCACTCTGATCGTCATTACCGTTCTGATTGTCCACGTACAGGATGATCGGAGCGATTGTCGATTGCAAATTCTGCCCCAGCACAGTACGCGGCGTCGGTGGGGCGATGGCGAAACCAATGTGCGGGATAGCCGTCGCGAAACCACGCTGGCCTGTGGTCAAGAACTGGACGATCTTACGGATGTCACGGTTCACAGGCTGGATGAAATCGTTCGTGTGCATCGGTGCAAGGAAAACTGTTTCAACGTCGTTCTGCCGCATTGCGACATAGTTGCTGTCGAAGAATGTAGCCAACGCTTCGTTGTTCAACCCGGCGTCATTCCAAGCAAGCTGGGCGGGTAACTGTGTGATAATCGGAAGTTCGCGGTTATACGGATACACATCCGAAAGACCGATGACCGGGGCCGCACCCGTGCCGTTCGTCGTGAGGAGGACATTGTCTTCCCAGTGGATAATCTCGTAATCACGATTCAACACGCCTTCACCCTGATAAGGCACATACTCGATTTCAACCGTCATGGTCGAAGCCGAAGCAAATGCCGGGAGGATCGAGCCGACAAAGAAGAAAGGCTGAGCATTTGTTCCTGTGAGAGTGACGGTGCCGGGCACAACGACCGTGATGATACCGTTTGCGAAGCTCAGGCTGTTGACTTGAACGGCAGTCAGGTTTCCCGACACCGGATCAAGAACCCAGATAAGCCTGTTCAAGTCGTCGCCTGCTACACCTTTGATGGTGCATCCACCATTCAATTGCGTGAGATCAGGCTGCTGGGCTGCAAGCACGACGTTAGTGACGTTGTTCACCGCATCGAAACCGATTGAGACTACCGAGACCCGTGAGTCCATGGGGAGCGTCGAGTTCGCTGTGTAGTTGCCGAACAACACCGTCTCCTCAATCGTAGTGATACCTTTGACCGGGGCGTTGTAAGCGAACTGGCACGTGTTCTGGGCCATCATGGAAAGAATCATCGTGGATGATGGCGGCACGATACCCTGTATTGACAAAATGAAGTTGCCCAGCGGAGCAGAGACCGTGGGTTGGGTGATGGCTCGCCCAGTAATGGGGTAGAAAGCATTCGTGACAGAATCCCACGCACGCACGCCATACAAACCATTCAGATTTCCGCTGATCCCATTTCGCGGGATAATGAATGTGGTAGTAGTGTTTCCACCGACAGTTTGCTGCACACCCTGAGAACCCGGAATCTGTAACCAAATTCTGGTGCCGAGGATGGTGTCGGAGTACTCGGGACTAATGGCCCACTCTGCGTTGACACCAACACCCGCAGTGACCAAAGCCGAGTTGGATGGGGGCAGAGCAACCTGCGAAGCCTGCACATCGTATTCGGAGATGCCGAACGCGGCAACCTGCAACCCAGAGGTGCTGTCGAACACGATTCCGCCATCAACAGCGAACGGAACATGGTGAAGATCAATACCGGAACCAGCCGGATATTGAACACCGAAGGTCACGTAGATCGGGTTCGGGCCGGGATCGAAAGCAGTGTTGACCAAGTTCGCCGAGATCGTCACAGACACAGCCTTGGTGCCAAGACCGTTGATTGAGACCTGTCCTTGAAGTAGGGCAGCCGGAGCCTTTGTCCCATTGATCTGGTTTGAAACCAGTGCCGTAACGTTGAGTGCACTAATGACAGCGGTCGAAGAGTTCGGCAGTGAAATCGTGAACTGGTCGCCCTGTACCCAGTTGCCCGGTGCACCGACCGATTTCTGACTGGTCGTCACCGCGATGGTCGAGAAGAAGACCCGCTGATCGGAACTGAAACCGTTGGCGTAACCATCCCAACTTCCAACCGTGTTTGTGTTTGGAATCGGAGTGGTAGACATCGACACGTTGTAGGCCAACGTTGAACCAAGAGCCTCGGGTTTGTTACCCGGCGACTCGCCACGGCCAATAGCCTGACGACTGTTGCCCATAACGATGTCGGCAAAACTTTCACGCATGATCCGGTCGTAATCCCAACCATCCAGCTTTACAGTCAGACGGGTGTCAACTACATCATCAGGGAAAACTTGGTCGGCCAGCTTGGAGTCGAAACGACCGGAGACGCCGGAAGACAACAGGCCATTGATTCCACCGTTGACTCCGACTGGGAAGCTGGAGCTTGCACAACCAAACAGGTTGTTTACGATGTCAAAGTTTCCGGTGTTGCGTTGGAAAACAACAGCGATTGGCATCGCGTAGCTGTAACCGTCCATGGTGCCGAGGCTGTTGTTCACATTGCCGTCGCCCGCACGCCACAGACCTGTGTCACCAGTGATTGCTCCCATGTTTGTGAACTGATAGGTTGTGACACCGAACAGCGGCGACACGCCGGGCGAAGTGCTCGGCAAACCAGCCTGAGCGTAAACGGCCTGAGTGACCAACGTACCGGGATCAAGCCCGAAGCGGTACTGCGTAAAATTGTACGAAGGAGCGATGCTCTGCACGTTCAGACGCCACTGAATCTGAGCACGCTCGGTGGTGAACAATCCCTGATATGGGTCAATGGAATCGTCGGGCAAAAGTTCTGCATTGGGGACGTTGTTCGGATTGTTTCCGTTCGGCGAGGTGCTGGGGTTGACGCCGCCATACGGATAGAAATACCGCAGGTTCGTGATCGGGTCTTGGAAGTAGCCCTGCCCGGTGATCGGATTCAGAAGTTGATACCAGAGTTCCAAGAAAACAACGTAGATGTAGCAGTCGGGAGCATTCAGGCCAACCGTCCAGAATTGCGGCTGCGGGAGAACCACATTGTTCAACGTCACATCCGTGGAGTTGGTTCCAGCGACAGTGACGACTTCTCCGTTGAAGAGCACATCAAATGCTGGGATGGTGAAACTGTTGCTGATGGAGGTGTTGAACTGCATCGGCATGTAAGTCAGGCAGCCCGAGGTGCATTGGGTGTCGTTGACAAGCCGTGTACGCTTTAAGTCCTGATTATCCTGAATCAGGTTGATGTCGGCGTCGGTAAGCTGGTGGTCGTGGAGGCCGACAATGGTGACGATGCTTTTATTTGTCGGATCGAGCGTTCGAGAAACTGCTACAGGATATGTCTTCTGACCCATCGTTATGCCTCACAACCGCAACTTGTAACTTTGCCGCTCGTAAGCAGCCCACCCCGAACCGGGATGACTTTTCCACAATCGCACTTGCACGTCCACACAGAGTGGGAAGAGGTGCCTGATTTTACCGACCCGGCCCGCAAAACCACCCACAAACGCCCAAACCTCTTGTTCACGAGGCTGAATCGCTTTTCCATTTTCGACTTCTTGAAGCGATTCGTTGCACAGCCACAACTTCTAACTCTGCCGGACAGAAGGGCGTCCTCGCGGATCGGCTTCTCGGTGCCGCAAATGCAGTGCACCGTCCAAGTCTGGCGGCGACGGGTGCCTTGGGGCTCTCCGTTGCCTTTGACAACCAAAAGCCCAAAACTCATGCCAATCAAGCTATCGGGTGCAGTTCTCATCTACCCTGAGAACGATAGTTGGGAAACTTCAAATCGGCGAATTTTTAGCCTATTCCTCCCCTTTACAGGGGAACCATGGCCTACGATTACATCGACCAAGACATTCTTGCTTCGGCCCTAATCCTGCCGAAGAACAACGATTCCTTCTATAACCCTGCCAGTTCAGCACATACGGGCTTTGGCTACGACGGGCAACTCTACAATGCCGGAGCCATCGTCACACCCCCGTCGATCACACAAGTCGCTGTGGCAGCCGGGCTTGCAACCTACACAGCACTGAATTCCTTCACGGCGGGACAGTACGTGAACATTCAAGGCCTAGCCCATACTGCTTTGAACATCTCCGGGCCGATCACCTTCGCGAATGCCACGACCTTCCAGCTTGCTACCACGGCGGCGACACTCGCCCCCGTTGCCGACAGCGGCGTAGCGACGCCTGTAGCTTCGTGGTACTCCGAGTACATCAACGGCGGCGATGCTTACCGCGACGACGCCGCGACATTCCCGTTGGCCGGGCTGATTTTGCTGTCACCCGTCTCTCTTGTAATACTGAATGAAACGACCGGAGCGTTGAATCTCTGGATGCAATTTTTGCTGGCTGACTCCTTCGCCTTGGCAAACAACTTCAACGGCTCGAATCAGGGCTTCTATCCTCAGGCTCTCAACTACGCGGACGGCGTGATCTCGGTGACGTACACCCCCGACCCCGGCAACCAGCCGCCGCATCCGGTGCCGCTTCCGACCGACCCGGCTCAATCCCACATGGTGGTGACAATGGATTTCGTGCAAGACAAAGTCTACTTAGACGTTGCTTTATAGGAGTGATTTATGCTGGATGACAAGAGTTTGCTTGAGTTGTGTTTGAAAGTTTCTGGTGGGTTTGAATCTGGAGGCGGAGCCAGCTATACTTCGCTGACGGGAAATTTCGACGGCCAAGGTCTGTCCGCTGGCGTGCTGCAATGGAACGCCGGACAAGGAACGCTACAGGCCCTCGTCACCGCTATCGGCAACGCCATGGGGTGGGATAAGGCAAAGACTTTCTTCTCGTCCGACATCCAGCAGTTCTCCACACTCAAGGGACAAGCAGCGATTCAGTGGTGCCTCGATCACTACATCGAGAACGGCACCACAAACATTGATCCCGGTGCAAAGGCGAAGTGGGTAACCTTCCTGAGTCAGCCGGAGTCAATCGCGGCACAGGTGCAGATTGCATCGAACGGCGTGCTGGGGCATGCGAAGCGTGAGGTCGCGGCCTACTGCCCGGACTACGCTGACCGCAACCGCCCGTATGCGTTCTTTTTCGATCTCGTCACGCAGGAGGGCGGGATGACAGTTGGGCATCAAACCGTTCCCCCGGTGCCATCGGGCACGACGCCAGACGTTTCAGATGCGTTGAATTTCGCGGAGACAAACAATCCCCGGTGTGCGGTGATCTGGCAGCAGAACATCAATGGGGATAATCTGGCACAGCTTCTCTTGCATTACGCCTACTCGCGTGCCATGCTGGCCAATCCGACGTATGCGTGGGACACGTGTTCACGCCGGGGCACTATCGCGTGCCGGGGCGGGGTTGTGCACGCGGCCACGATCAACTTCACTTCGACTCTCGATTAAGCGTCGCGGTATTCCGCAGAGTGCTTGTAAGCATCCGGGATATTGTGCGGCTCTGGCAATTCTGTCGGAGTTTGCCCGGCCTTGTCGTCGGCGACTGCCGCCTGAGCCTTCTTGAGTTGATTGGGGTCAATGTGAACGGCCTTGGTGACCGAGTCCCATAGCTGGAACACGGCCATCCCTTCGGTCGGATCAACACCCATCCCTGAGTGCCGCTTGAGAACGTGAAGCAGGTATTCGTGTAGCTCGTCTGTCAACTGAATGATCTTCATACCCACATAATACCTAGTTCTTAGGCAAAAGATCACCATCAAACTGCAAAATTGTCAGGTCAGCCTGAACACCCAAATCCTGAATGGAAGGCGGTACTGGCTCCTCCACCTGCGGGAGCAAGTACGTCCCCAACGTGGTATTGGGCGTCACGCCGAGTTCTTTGGTTACGATCTTGACCCATGGACGCCAGTTCCCGGCGTACCGTTTCGCAACCTGTGCGAAGGTCATGTCGGCATTGAAATGTTTCGACCGCCCGTCAACCATCTTGGCGATCTGATCTTTCAGGGCAGCCCAACCTGCGGCGTCGGACTTGAACACGACGTGACCGCCCTTGCCGATGGACTTCTGGCCGGGCAGCTTCGCGGCGGCGGGGATGGTCTTTAAGTCGCCGGGGTTATGGTACCGCGTCGGGATGACGCCACGGACGCCGAAGCCCTCAGCATCAGCGATAGCGGACGCCAGCGAGTTAACACGCTCCGGGGCCGGGGCGGACTGGGCAAACGCACCAGCCGTCAGGACGAGAATGAGTAAAGCTACAGCAAAATTGATTGTTTTCATAGCGAGTTCGTTTCGTACAACCAACCGATCTGCTCGTAAAAACTCCTCGTTCTAAGCCTCCCCCTATATTCTACCGGGTTTCAAGGCAAATTGGCCACTCATAAAACACTGAGGGCACAGGAGTTAGCTGTGCCCGTTTGTTCTAAAAGATCGAAAGGGAACTCCAGCAGGCTTTGACACCTTCCGGGTTCCCTCTCACTTTATACTTGATATTGGGAAAACTTGCAAGGAAAAACAGCAAGTCTATTGTTTTGTTTACGGTAGCGTGGTTGGAACGTGCGGTTCAAAGACGAAAGAGTCGGCTGAAATCGCCCGGCCAACCACCACGACCCAGTTCACGCCGGACGTGATGAGCGTGGCATAATCCTGCGTCAAGGCCCCGCCCAGCCCGGCATAGATCAGACCGCCGACCGTGAAGCTGGCTCCAAGAATCTGGAACACGCCGCCGAAGGTGGTGCCAACCTCTAACGGCTGCCCGGTCTCGCCCGCCGCCAAGGCGATGCCGTCCACTATCGGGGTAGCGGCTGGCGGAATGGCTGGCGGATGAACCGGGATCGGGATCGTCGGATCGACCGGGATCAGGTCGCCATTCGCGTTGAAGTAAACCGCAGTCCCTATCGGGAAGTTGGCCCCGGCAACGAACGCCTTGGCTGCGGTATTGGCGTTAGTCGGAACCTGTAAGCTGGCACTGGGGGAGTCGAACTGCACCATGCTGAACTGGCTGCCCGTCAAAATGGTCTGGGGCGTTGCTAGATCGTCCGTGGCTGAGACGGTGAACACATCGCCAACGTTAACCCCGTTCAGCGTGGTAAAGAACGGTAGCGTGATTGGCCCAGCCGTACTCGGATCGGTCGAAATGGTGAAAACTGAGTTTCCGTTCTGGTAAATCGTCACTGTGCGGGTGCCAACGTCACCCGGCCCCCAGAGTAGCTGGCCGGAAATTGTGTACGCCCCGGCAGCCTGAATGGTGAACGTGTTCGGACTTGTGACATTGTTCGTGACATCAAAATCAATTTTGTCGAACGAGATGGTGTTACCCTGATTGCCGGGCAGCACCGAAGTTGTATCGACAGAGGACTCGACCTGAAACCCAAGCTGCTGGGCTTGAGCAAGGGCCGTCTGGGCCTGCGAGATGGATGATTGGATCGCGGCTTGGGCCTGATCGCGAAACTGCAAGATGCCCTGATAGCTCAGGTTCGTGCGGAGCATCGCGATCTGCACTGGAATCGGCTGAGCCTGAATATCGGGCCGTGACAAGAATGCTGTCGGATTGAAAGTGTTGCCCGTCCAGCCGCTCGTCGTATCGTCCGGTGCCGTGTTGTTTTGGAATGCCACGGCAGGGGTGACTGGAATTGGTAGCAACGGCGTGCCCGGCGTCCACTGACGATTACGAGTCGCGGCGTCAACCGTGATCGTGTTGTAGTCGAGCGGATTCCCCAGTGGGTCTACCGCTGAATCTAATGAGCCAACATAAGTGACCACGAACTGCACAAGGTATGGGTCTTGCACAAGCAGAGCTTGCAGGTTGGCATTGAAGTCACGCCAGAACTGACTGAAACGATCCACCTGAGTGGCAGTGCCGAACTGGTCGAAGGTGAAACGGTTCTGAGCCCGTGGGGACTGATACGTCGTTGCCAGATTGATGTTTGCTGTTGCAATGGCGATTACCTGATTCAAGACGGCCTGAATTGCATTTGGGTACGTGCATAAAACTGGAAACTCCGCAACGCCCTCACCAAGCTGGACGGTGGTTGTCTGTGACGGATTGATCGCCGTAGGTTTGTAATCCGTGTCCGTCCCGGTGAAGCTCGACAGATACGTGTTGTCTGCATACGCATCCCATGTCGCGTTGCGGGTGTACCCAAGGAGGCCAGCCTCCACATACGAAAGCTTCCACAGGATGTTGCCTTGTGCAAGCGGCGTGGCTGCGGTCAGTGTGTCGATCAACGGAATGTCGGTGGGCGTGTTCTGAAGACCGGGGCCGTCAAGATAGTTGTTCCACGGCACGGCGTTGTCTGCAAATGAAGTCAGCGTGGGCTGGATGTACTGCGTGTACGCTCCCTCCAGATTGTTGATCCAGTTTCCACCACGAGACATACGTGTGAGGCCCAAGTAAAACACCCACGCCGAGGTGATGTACGGATCGAAATTTGAAGCCACAACCGCACCCAGATTGATATTGTGCACCAGAGCCGCACGCAAGTTCGACTGCCGGACGGTGAGGTTCGGGTTAGCGTAATCCGCATCAGTCGGCTCAATAGTGTTGTCCCGCAGGGCCGGAACGATTGAGACGATATTGGCTGCATACGTTGCGGCAGGCATCTGATAATCCGAGATGATCGTGTTCGGATCAGGTACGGCACCAAGCATTGACGAGTTTGGATTGAACGGTGTTTGTGTACCACCAGTTGACGAATTGGCCGGAAGATAAACTGGCGTGGCCGTCGTGCTCTGCATCTGGCTGATGAACGTCGGGTCAGTGTAATCCTGATTCGCTGGCGGCACAGTCCCACCCAGCGGCGGGACAAACGATGTCGTGCCGAGGGTGTTTCCACTGTACTGAGTCACCATGGTGGGTTGATTGGTAAAGATGTTGCCGTAACCCGGAAGCTGCGGAATGCACTGGCTGAACGAGAAATTTGTATTGAATGTGAGGTTCGGCTTCAGGGCCGCGAACGCCGCCAAGGGCGAAAAGTTGAACCCGTTCCAGTGAAAAATAGAATCCGGGATCAAATTTGGAATCGACGGCAAACTCGGTAGACCCCAGTTACAAATGTTGTTCATCAGGAGGGCGATGGACTGTAGGTTCGCGTTCACCATCGCCAACAGGTTGGTCTCCATTGACTGAAGTTGACCAATATTTGACTGAACTGCTGAGATGATTCCTGTGATCTCCGATTGAAATTGCTGAACCTCCTGCAAGAACTTGATGCCATCAGCAATGTACAGGAAGACACGGACACGATGCTTGTTCTGTCCGTCTGCGGCGAGGATCGCCGAGTCGATCTTCTGTTGAATCTTTTCCTGCAAGTCTTTCTTGCGTTTCAACAGGGATGCATTTGCATCGCCAATGCTGCTTTCAAGGAAGCGGCCATCTTCCATGGCCTTCTGATAGTACTGCTGGACGGTCGGGTCGTCGGCGAACTGGTGCCGCTGCACCGCACCGAGGGCTCGGATCGGCCAAATTTGAGCGTTCTGTAAATCTGACGGTAGGCTTCCCATTAGCTATTCTCGTCCGTACCCGCTGTGTTCTGGGTACCTTGGTTGTTCAAAATGTCTGGGGCTTCCACAGTATGGCGTGTCAAAGACGCATCAATGGATTTCTGTTGCGTGAAGACGCGGTCGGTCTTGGACACATGCCGCCACGAGGTGCACTCTGTGATCCAGTCACCTGTCGTGTTGTAGTGCAGGTTTCCTTTGTGCGAGATGTCGATGTCCCCTTCAAGCTCAATACGCAGGGCCTTACCCTGATTGTTGGCCTTGATGACGATTTCCACACCGCCGTCGAAGGTCGCGGTGAGTGAGCGGCCCTGTTTATCAGAGCCGATAGTTGCGACTAGCCCGCCCGCAGTGTCCAATAAAATCGACTGCCCAGAAATCGGATTGCCGCCAACGCGAACAAGGATGTCACGAACCGCGTGGAGATCAAGCGAAAGCCCATGCTGATCCATAGGTGAATTCGTCAGGTTTGAATCGCCGGGCACCGGAGTTCCGCTCCATGCCGCCGCGTTAAATGGGGCAAGACCAAGTTGTGGTAGGCCCGCCTGCGTCAGGTCATGGACGTTGCCAGATGATCCTGACAAGGCGTATTTTGAGTCCCCGGCACCATAGTTCGGGCGTCCGGGCGAGTGGGAGTCAATTCGACTTGCATCACCAACCGCATACGGTGTCACACCGGGGCCGTCTTTATAACCGTTCACCAAGTGACGACGGAGGGCCGCAGGATTACGAGCACCGAGACGGAGCACTGCTGCACCGTCAAACGCTGCGGTGAGCGAAACACTCTCTGCTCCCGTCTTGTTGTAGCCTTGCATGTTCACGCCGGAGTCGCCGGGCTTCAATTTAACGCCTGATGCCGTCCAGTACTGCAACTGGCGAGCTTGCGGAGCATCACTCTTACTTCGCAACTGAGTCAGGACGGTACGCCGGGCATTCGGCAATGCGGTGTCGTCGGCACCGAGGCGGATGACTGCTTGACCGAGGGCCTGAAGATCAATCGCGTCTTCCTCATCTCTGTTCTTACCGACCACCATCTTCATCGAACCCACAAGGTGGGCTTCAACGGAACGGCCCGCACCGTGGGGATACTCATAAGGCGTCGTGCCATTGTTGAGTGGGATATTTTCTTTCGGTAATGTGGCACCGATTTCAAACGTCAGCAAGCCTTCCTTGGTGATATCGAATCGCGTCGTGTTCTGATCGAATGGGAACCGCGTTGCACAAGCGGAGGCCGCAAGACGGGCTTCAACGTGATCCGGCGAATCCACAACGGGCAGGTAGCCCGAGGAAATGTCCGCACCGAAACGGCCCTGACTCACGTTTGTAGTCGCGGAAATCGACAGTGTTGGCTTCAATACGTAGCCATACGTCATCGTGTCAAAACGGTTGTATCCAACCAGCGTGCCTGCTACAGCTTCCTTGATGAATGCACGGCGTTGCGGCGTCGGGCCTTCATTCAACGTCGGGCCAACGGCAGTCTTCCCAGAGTTGATCGGGTTATCCCAGCCCTGATTGACGACCATGAATGTTTCGGAATCATAAGCCGTCTGTCCGCTTGGGGCTGTGACAGTCGTGCGTGCCCATGGATCGGCTATCGTACCGAGGATCGTGTCGAATAGGGTGGTCTGGATAATCTCGGCAGGCATCGGGTAGTCGAGCGAGTATTCCTGCACGAAGTCCGTGTGTTCCGCAAACGGAATGACATCTGGTTTCCCGGAGACGTAGCGATCCTGAAGTTGGGCACCGGGCTGAAGGTAGACGATGTACTCCGAACTTCCGTCAGGCAGAATTGCTGGCGTCAGGTTTGAAGCATTAGGCCGATTGATCGGCCCGGAGAACGATAGCCCAGCGTCAGTGTAGCCGACCCGGCGTCCAGTGATCTGGGTGCGTGTCCGACGTTCAGCGTCAACACGGTCACGGCTGAAATCAGCAGTGAGGGTATCCCAGCCAGTGTCCAGCTTTTCGCTGAACCCACCAGTCATGATCGTGGCTCGCTGTGCTGGGTAGGCCTTACGATAACCGCCACGGATGCGGTCGCTCCAGCCTTGAATTTCGTTGTTCTCAATCGGACGGATAGCAATGCTGTCTTGTCCGGTGATCGTGTCCATGAGCGTGTAAGACAAAATCACCACAGAGGTAGAGCCTCGCTCGTACCAGAGGTGAGCACACACGCAGTGCGTACCCTGCTCAGGCATGGTGACATCACTGCTTTCATACGAGGAGTAGTGGGCAGGGAACGCAAGAACGTCCATGTAGATGGACTGGTCGCGTGTGTCCTCAAGAGTGAGAACTTTTCGCTCGTAATCTACCGTGACAACTTTGGCCAGAAAGATTTGGAACTGCTGTTCCGTTCGATTCCGGTCAAACTTGCCGGGGCGATACAACCCCGAATTATCCTTGATGATTCCCATTTACTTTAGGTCGCTGGCCCCTGATATTGGTCAAGCTCCGTCGAATCTTGCGTCGGCGTGCTACTGACTGTTGGGGCATTCTGTACAGTTACAGTGTTCAAGCCCTGCACTGAAGGCACAGTCGGAACTGGTGTGATCGCGGCGGCGAAGGCCTCCTTGACCGCATTCGTCGGGGCAACCTGCCCACTAACTAATACGTCAATCATGTTCACTTCGGTAACTTGAGAATTCGTAAGTTCCGAGGAGATGATGCGGTTCTGGGTATCTGGCTGAGCCGTATTGAGAAGCTGGGAATCATTCGACTGCCCCGCGTTGTACTGCAACACGATGACCGTGTCGTTGATCGCGGCGTTCTGAACGTCGGATAACGCAGTAATAAGCTGATTCGCCGACTGGGCCGTGGCTGTTGGCGTTCCCAGACCCGCGAAGACGAGGGCTTCCTGATTGTTCACAATCGTGAGATCGGGCGGCGGGGCCGGATTCCCGTTTAGATCGGTGGTTGCCGTGATGTAACCGTCGCTGGTGAATTCCAGCAAAGCTGTCCGAAGGTTTTGCCAACGACCCCATGGCAGCACGCCGACAAGCTCATAACCCTTGTCATCCGTGTACGGAATGGTCTTTCGAGTGTCGTTGATGTACGACTGGTCAACAAGGCGTGGCTTGCTGTTGTTCGGGTAGGTTCCCGACTTCCCGAAGGTCTGAGCCGTGTCGTTCTGGGCCTGCCAGCTAGATGAGGTTGTGTCCTGCTGCGTTCGGAAATCGCAAGCACGGGTGCTCTCACTCCAAGTCTTGATGATGAGTTGATGGTCGGTAGCGACGAGGCTCTGCCCGCTCTGCGGTGAAGTGTTCATCGAGTTCGGCGTCGCCGGGAGCGGGGTGGTAGCCACACCCATCGGGTTCGCGGGATCGTCCACATCCGGCTGCGAATTACCCGTCTGCCCATACTGCACCTGATTGCCTTGTGTCAACGTCTGGTACCAATCTTGGAAGTAGCCGTAGTTTGTTCCCGGAGACTGGTTCGGGTTCGGGCCGTTTTGCGGAGCCCCTTTGACATACTTGTAGACAAGATTCGGGGCACTCGTATACGCCGTGTATTTGGTGCCGTCCGCCGTTGTCTGCTCAGTCGGTAGGAGTACGCGACGACGCAGGCCCACAAGCGTGAGACTCATCGTGGCCGTCGAACCAACCTGATAGTTCAACTGAATCGACTTGATGTAGCCGTACATGTCCTTGTGCGGAATGAAACACGGGAAGCCGACCTTAAGCTCAGGCCGCATTGGGATCGTGACCGTGTATGTGCGGTATGCGAGATTCGCTCGCGATAATTCAGTCACAGCGTAAGCCCACAGCGTGAACATGTCGCCGTTCCGCACCCACGGCAGGGTAATGGCGGGCTCTTCGCGGAGGCCAAACTGCTTCAACTTTTGCACGTCGATGTAGTCAACAACAGCCATCACATCGTTCTGCTGCACACCCGGAAATCCGGGGTTGAAAATGCCGTTGCAAGTGATACGGGTCTTTCTGATCGCCGCCTGATCCTCCGTCTCCTGCTCAGTCAAAATCTCAGACAGGTTGATGATGAATGGGTTTGTCTGCGGATTGATCGCCGTCAGCGGGTTGACGATGGAATAGTAGTTCGATCCCACCTGTTGCTGATTGCTCGTCGTTGGCCCAGCCTTCGTGTCACGAGGCCCAAGCTCTGTAACGTCGAGGTTATAGAGCGGCGGCTTGATGATAATCAGGCCGTCAACGTCCTGATACGCTTCGAAGTTAATCAAGCCAACATAGTGCCGCAGGATTTCCATGCGGGACATGATTTTGTTGTTCAAATTTGTGATCGGACTGACGATGTTGTCCGGCAAATACTGCCGAATTTTCTGGTAGTAGATGTGCTTCTGTGCCGTGACTTCGTTGTACACGGAGTGGTACGTCTGAGCATCAGGCAACTCATCCTTGTGCATGACGCCCTTTACCTCAGACTTCTTGAACAGTTTGGTGAACTGGGCCTGATCCTTGAACTGGACGCCGTAAAGGTGGACATCGTTGGCGAGATTCGCGAGGATTGACTCCCACTTGGAGATGTACCCCTTCTCCACTGACTGACCGAACAACCCAGCCGAGACCTTGCCTTGGTTGATTGAGTTGATGTCAAACCCAGAAGCCCCTTGGAACCCCAGCAAGAAGACACCCGCGATGATCTGATACGGATCGAGACCGTGGAAAATGCTCTGGTATTCCTGAGCATGGACTTCTTTCGTGCCGTTGTGGATGTTGGCCGGGGCAAGGTTGATCTGCATCAACTCAAGGAAGTGCAGCGAACCATAGCAATGCAACTGGAGTTCAAGAATCTTACCGTTGTCGGCGTAGGAAATACCCGACACAAGCCCCTTGAAGACCCGGCGATAAACAGTGTCGCCGGAATTCGACATGTAGTAGCCCTTGGCAAAAACCTGCACTTGCATCATGCTCTGGATGAGGTTGTTGCCGCCCGGCATGACGAATAGGTGCTTCAGGAAGTTCGGCACTTCGAGGCCAATGCTGGCACTGGGGATCAAACTTTCCGTATCGTAGCTGCAATTGAACGACGTGACGTAATCGTTAAAATTGACGATGGTGAAATCGTTCCCAGAATTCGGATCGTCGATAAAGTAGTTGATGAGGTACGGGAAGCCTTCCAGATACACGATGAGATCGGGGGCTGTCTTAACAATCTCGCGTTCTTGAACAGTCTGCGAGACGAACCGGATTTGATTGTTGTTCGGGTTAGTCATTTACTTCACCCCATTCCAGAAATTGGTGTACTGCGGCAGCCCCGGATAGAGTAAATTCAGCGTTGGGGATGAGTCCAACGAGCACGGATCGGTGTCCGGCAGCAATTGATCCTGAGCGGCAACCGTAGTAGCCGGAGCCACGACCGGAGAATTCTGCACTGGCGGAGGAGTCGGCTGGGTAGGCACGCCAATCTGCGGCTGACTCGCGGTTGTAGGTGTCTGCGTAGTTGCCGTCGAAGACTGTGCCGAGGATGCCCACGCCGTGTACGAATGGCCGCGTTGTGTATCGTTGTGAATCGTGTCTGGATAGGGCGATCCCGAACGGAAGCGTTCCTTCCAAGCAATGAAAGTCAACTGGAAGTTGGCGATCCACGGCTCTTCCGCACTCTGACTAACCGTCAAGCTTTCGAACATCCCAAACCACCAGAAGTTGCCAACGATCAATTCCACGTCCTGATGCATCTTGATGCGGCGGCGAGTGAAGTCTGCGGCCAGCGGGCCTTCGCCGAGGGCTTCTCCCTCAAACCAGTAGCCATTGTTTTCAAACACCATCTGAAGTTGAAGCAGGTTGCGGTAGGACTCAGTGAAGGGCATGTAGGTGTCCGTGATACCGAATGACCAGTACTGTCCAGCCGTCTTTCCTGTCAGGTTGATTTGAATGACATCTTCACCCCATACACCGATCTGCCAGCCCGCACGAGTCATCGACTGTGCGTCGAGGGTAGTACGGTTGACCTCGACCTGTGCCGGGTTGATGAGGAAGCGGTAGACAGCCGGGGCTGTGGCGTCTGGCTTACCATTTGCGTCCACACCACGATTTGGGATGCGGATGATAACGTAATCAACAAAGGGCTCAAGGGCGAGGGCCTTATAAAAGTCGTTCTGTTGCACCAACTGCTGACGGCCTGCTCCACCTTGCGTGCCATAACCCGGCACCTGATCGGCAGGAACTTGTCCGCCGCCCGGTGTCTTGACTTGGTCAATGCTCTCGAATGTACTATTCAGATCATTCGGATCGACCGGGCAGGGGATGACCCTCTTCTCACCACGGATGGGAAGTTGCGTCGGCGTAAGTTCAGGAGAAGTGTTTGGCCGGACATCACTGATGTTATTTACATTGCTGTCGTTAGCCATTATGCGTTCGCCTCCTCATCAGTGATTTGTTGTGCTTGCCCAGATGTTAGTACGCCGCTGTTATTGCCGCCCGCTCCCGCCTTAGGGTTGAACAGTTGTGTGTACGTGCGTTCAACTTGGAACGAGAACGAGAACTTCCATTGGAATGGGTTCTCTGCGTCTAGTGTCCAGTTGAGCGACTTGAAATACCCCTGATACGAGTTGTTCCTGTACCGCATCACGATACCGCCGCGAGAGTAGACATCGTTGTTGCGGGCGTTTTGCTGGAAAGTGCTGGTGCCTGTTCGCGGCGACCACCCGGTTGGCGTGGATTGCGTTTGCCCATTGAGGTACCCATTCGATGACGGATTGTAAAACCACACGTTGCCGTTCATCTTGAACATAGACAGGAATTCAACGAAAGCATCCTGTGCTGCCACGCGGAAAGCCGTAGACGGGTCAATGTTGCTCCCACCAAACCCCTGCGTCTGCTTTGCAAGGATAGTGTTGAACATGGTCTCGTTGTTCACGAAACTCGGAAACACCTGCCCCTGTGTGCCTGTTGAATAAGCAAACCCGCTCGTCACAAGCTGCTTGATGTCGTCCGTTACATTGGCTACGCTGAAAAAATCCGTCAGGCCAAACCTGTTCAGGAAAACTCCGGTAGACCCGCTACCTGAAATGAGATCAGGTTCCATCCCCCAAAGGGTGATGTGAACCCCCGTGCGTGAGGGTGTGTGACTCCAGACATGCTTGCTCGCGATCTCGAAGTCGGTCATGGAGGTGTTCAATTCCAGAACGATTGGCTGATTCGTGTCTGGGTTTGTTAGCGGCTGTCCGGTCTGCTGACTCAGGAAAATCTGGAAAGTCACAGGCTGAACGTTTCTACGCACACGCGGGTTGCCCGTCAGGAGGCCAGAACCCGGATCGTACCACGGCGTAGGATTCAAACCCGTGTCGATCTGCAATTGCTCATACAGCGAGGACTGGAATCCCGCAGACTGCTGTGTATCCACAACCGTTCCTTGCGGCGGCGTGTAGTTTCCCGCCGTCAACTTAAACGAGGACGCGGCAGCCGACGTACCTGCGTCAAACAGGGACGCACTCTTCAGCGTGGCCTGTTGCGAAACATACGGGCAGCCAGCTTTTGCTGCCAGCGAGGTCACGTTATAGACAAAATTCTGGATAAGCGGGAGCGGTGGGACACCATCATAGAACTCAACCGTATCCGCATCCGCATAGTAGGCAGCAATAGCGAGGGCGTAGTTCCCGCCGAAATTCTCAAGTTGTGTGTGCAGGTAAGCCGCCCCAGCCAAAATGTTTTGGGACTGCTGGGTCACATCAAAGCCCAGAGCGAGCCCAACCTCTGGCGTAACGGACATCACCCCAACCGCCCCCGTGCTGGAAACATAATCCTGTGCTCCACCGGAACCCACGGCGGCAATCGCCTCCATCACGCGAGCGTCTACGCCGTACTGAAGGGCGGCACTTTGAATCGCGTCCACCACTGTCGGCGTCAATTGAATCGAAGTCGCTGGCATTAGCGTTTAACTCCTGAGAGTCCGGGCGGGTTACCTGAGCCCGGCTGCGGCGGCGTTGGCCCGGCCCCGCCAGTCGTAGCGGAGTCATCCGTCGATCTGAAACTGCTGGGATCAATCGGAGAGATGTGGGAAATGTCCGCACTGTACTGATTGATCGTGATCTGATACATCTTCTGGCCATACATGCCCGTAACAGGCTTCGCCGTGATCTGACCCGTACCCTGAAGTTTGTTGAGAGCATCCACGAGGTCTTGATTGCCCGCAAGGTCTTGGTTCTTGAACGTCAGGGTGTTGATGCCACTGCCCATGGCTCCGGGCATCGCAGAGACGGCCTTGTAAACATCCATGGAGCTAACCATGTTGCCGCCCTTGGTGACTTCAGCAATGGCTTGCTTCCGGTCGTTGGCTTTTTTGTCTTCCGTATCGACGTACTTGGAGTACAGCTTATTAAGCTGATCCTTCATGTCAGACGTGAGGGTCGAGGATGAAAGCTCACCGAGGCCGTCATTAACATCGGACAATTCTTGATGGGCCGCTGAAAGCTGTTTCTTCTGATCTTCACTGAGATCACCAATCTTTTCGAGTTGGTCGATCTGCCCCTGCAACGCAGCTTTCTGATCTTCCAAAGCGACAGACAGATTTTCCAATCCCTTGCCTTTGTCTTTCGCTGCAAGGTCTTTCAACATTTCTGAGGCTGGCTTGGCTTCACCAATCTTTTTGAAGATGCCGCCAGTGTAATCAACGAGGCGATTCATCCACGTCGAGAATGCGTTTGCAACCATGTCGGCTGAGGTCTGAGTCAGGCGGGCAACCTTAGCCGCTTGATCGCGAGCGGCGTTCTTTTGTGCTTGTGTGGCTTTTGTATCAGCAGCCATCTGGTTGACCAACAAATCGTTCATCTGGTCGGAGGCCGCTAAGCTCAACACGGAGTTGCCGAGGTTCTTTTCGTTGTCCTTCAGGAATTTCTTCAGGTAGACACCGTAGTTGGAGATGCCCTTAACCTGAATCGGAACACCCTGCTTGTGCAGTCCTTCGACGATGAGCTTTGCCTGATCTTCCGGCAGGGCACCCTCTTGGGCCGACTTCAAGAAACCACGAGCACCGCCCATCAAGGCGTCGCGTTGCTTCTGGGCATAGGCTTCTGGGGTTTCACCGAACACTTTAGCGACGCCGGACAAGGTACCGAGAGCATTATCCGAGAGGGCCTTCCCCTGCAAGAACTGCTTCATATCCATCCCGGATGTTGAAGCGGCCTGCTGCAATGCAGTTCGAGCTACGATGGTCGAAGCGACCGGGCTCTTGCCGTACAATTCCTGATAGAACGCACCACCGACACCGCCGCCTGCACCAGCACGGAGGCCCTGCAACTGCGTCATCATCTGTGTCAGCTTCTCAAGGTGCCCAGTCCACAACTTCTTTTGCTCATCAGGAAGCTCCGACGCGGCCATCGTCATACTTTGGATAGCCTCGGTCATCTTCCCAGCATCACCACTTTCAAACGCACCACGAACCGAAGCAACGTCAATATTCAACGGGGGCAGCCCGCCCTTTTCCGTTGGGATACTCATCTGGCCGAGGACTTCAGCCGCGTTTGCCGCGAGTTGTTTCTGGAATGTGCCGGAGGCCTTCTTAAACTCGGGCTGGGCCTTGTCGATGATGTAAGCTTCAGGTGCGATATCACGTTTCGTGCTGGCACCAGTGAGGGTGTCCAAGTACTCTTGCAGGTCGTCAGCCGTATCAACACCCGTCTTCCCCAGAACCATCAAAACATTTGTGACCTGTTCGATGGACTTGTTCATGCGGGTAAAGTGTTCCAACACACCGTCAAGGAGGGAGATGTATTTCGTGTAGCTAAGGCCCGCTGCCTTGGCCCCCTTCTGAACTCCAAGGAAGAAATCGTCCGTCTGGTCAAGAGCAACCTGATATTTTGTCAGGAGCTTCATAATCTGCTCAACTGACTGCACATCGCTCATGCCAAGAAGACGGCCAGTCGTCGCGGCAGTACGCTGAATCATACCGAAAGAGCCGGGAGCAAACTGATTGCCCGCCAATTTCTGGGCGTTCTCGCCGCCGACTTCAGGCAATGCGTACCCTGATTCGCCAACGGCCTGAGCCATTTTCATGTTTCGCTCAAAGCTCAAACCTAACTGGGTGTACCCGAGACCACCGGGCGTCAGAGCCGCACGGGCATTAGCGAAACCCTCAGCACCGGGGGCGTAGCCAAAGAGGCCAGCATTACCTAGACTCTCTTCCATTTTTTGCCGCTGTTGAGCGAGAGCATCCCACGCCTTAACCGCATACTCAGCGGCCTTTTTCAACGCGATAATGTAGGGGGCGGCTTCCATGGCAGCATCGGCAACGCCGCTGAGCCCGCTTTCGACGGCACCCATCACGCCTGTAGTCTCACCGCCAGCCAAAGCTTCATACGCCTTCGTCGCACCCTCAACGTCGGCTCCCTCAGGCAAAAGCCCGGCCTTGGCCATTTCACCTTGCTTGAAAATCTGGGCTTTCTTACCCGTCAGCCCCATCTCTTTTGCCACAGCTTCGATGCTATCCGAAGTTACTTCTTTTCCTCTGAGGCCTAGTTTTGTGATCGCAGCGGACTTCTGTCCCTTAAACTCTGCACCACGCTGTCTCTGTGTGTCTTCGATGGCAGTCTTAACATCGGCAGATCGTTTCTGGAGGTCTTGAATTTCTTTGAGGAATTTGGGGTTGACACCCATAGCACTCAGGGTTTTGCTGATCCCATCCAACTCACGGGAGAAGCCCTTCAACTCCAGCTTCTTTGCCACGTCAACAAGCTTACCCATACCAATCGCACTGCGTTGAATCGAGCGGCCATACTTCTCCTGCTCATCCGCAGTGTACTTCGTTTCTTTGGCCAACTCAGCCTGTTCCTCTTTCAGTCGAGCAACTTCTTGAGTGAGTGCGGCTTGCTGTCTGTGAGTAAGCTTACCTGTTGCGAGGAGTTCTTCCGAGGACGCAATGATTTCTTGGTAGGCCTGCTGCATACCAGCCAAACCAGACTTCGCCCCCATTGCTGCTTTTGTCACATTTTTCGTGTGAGTAGCAAGGGCCTTGATGCTCTCTTCTGCCTTCTCCGCTGTATCAAGAAGCGTTCGAAACTCAAAACGCGAGCCACGGACTTTGCCCGCGAGGTCATTAGCCTCACGGACAGTCTGTGCCATGTTGTCCTTGATAGCCTCGGTCGCTTCCGCCATTCGCCGGATATTTTCGGCGAGAGTTGGATCGAACGGAGGCCCGCCCCCACCGGGAGGTGTTCCGGGTGGTGCCCCACCACCGGGCGGCATTGGAGGTGTTGCCATTTAGTTAGCTTACCCTTCCTTCGACAGGCGGTATGGCCTGTGCGTCGAATATCTGTTCGGTCTCATCGACAATCGCTTTTTGCTGAGTAGTCTCGACGTACTTCATCGCCTGCTCAAACAACCGACGTTCAACTTCCGTCATGATGGCCGAGTCCGGGAACTCTTCCTTCAACCGATCCTCGATCTTCTGCGAGTGCACCATGAGGACACGCCACAAAACCTCTGTGACTTCCTCACCCCACGTCAGCATCAGATTGCGGAGGACAACCTGCACGTCCTTCAGCACACCCTTGTCTGTCGGGTCGGGCACGAGCCGTTGCTGCGTAGTCAACCCACGGAGGCTCTTGCCGCCGATCCATGAAATGGATCGGGAAAGAATTTCAATCTTCACCCGCTTAATCCACAGGTAGCCCTTATACTCCTCGGCTGCCATCAAAGCGTCCATCTCGTCGGCTGTCGGGATGTTGGCGATTCGGACGTTGACCGTGTATCCCTTGGACTTCAGCGAGAGGATGTCTTCCACCTCTTCAACTCCGAAGCCGCGTAGCCCGGCAATCACCTCTTCAAGCGACTGCGGGGTTTCTTGCACTTGAGAAGCAAGCTCGTCTTTCGCCTGCTGTACCTTCTCTTCCATAAAACACTCCTAAATGCTGCTCTTTCTATGAGTTACTTACAACAGCCCGAAGGCCGTTTAATTTGGGTGCCCCTACAAACTTGGTCTACAGCCAAGGAAGCGGAAATCACTGTTATTGATACCGCTTAAGGCGATCCAAAATACTGGGTTGAACTTCCCGTTCTTCGCGGGTCGGCTGAGGTTTGGCTTTCGGCTGATTGCCCTGCTTGATGGCTTTCTGCCGCTCTTTGACCTCGGCGTCTGTGAGGATTTCCATCCGCTGGGTGATGCCCGGCCCGCCACGCTCGCGATGGATAGCCTCCAGTTTCTTTTTCTGGGTGTCAGCTTCAGCTTCCATCTGCTTCTGCCAAGCCGCCATCAAACGTTCGTGTTTATCGTTGGCGAGCATGCCTTTCATTTCACGCAACAGGTCAGCCTCAGAGTCCCCAGCGTGAGCCCATCCATCCGTGACATCAACCTCTGGGGCGATACGAACAACCTTCTCCCATGGCTCAAGCGAATCCGTTTCCAATTGCCGGGCGACATTCATCAACTCATTGTGAACAGGATCAGCACTTTTGCCTGCCGTTGGTCGCACCACAAACAAGGCGTTGAAATTGTCGTCGAGACGGCGTTTCGCATCGTCGCGATAGTGACACAAGCTCGCCCACGCACGGGCGTGATCTGGCGGCAGGACGATGGTGATCGTCTTCTCATCCGGCAGCGTCACGATCCGATTTTCATAGGAGGACAAGCCCTCTCCCCGGCTATGCCACATATTTTCCGAGGATTGGGTTGTGACATAAGCCGCGAGGTATGGGTAGAGTGAGGCGTCATAATCAGACATCTGCTTCACAACTTCGGCCAGACTGCGAAGCTCAATCGACGACAGTGCCTCGATCTCTGGTTTGGAAAACGTCGTTGCAATGTTCAGGATTGTCGCGATGAAATCGTTGGGGTCTTTCACCCAGCGTTTGAACATCTTCCGCTCGTGGGCATGCACTCCACGCACCCAACCGACCCGCTTGTTGTCAACCATGAGCGGGCGAATGCGGGCTCCCACCTCGATAAGCTCCTCACAGTTCTCGCTGATCTTGTCCTTGATTTCCTCAACATACTCAAGCGGAGCCATTTTAAGCTCGCCTGCGTTGATCTTCCGCATCAAGTCCTTACCGGAGGGGGCGATTATGGTTCGATTAGCGGCCACGGGGTTTGCCCTTCTTCTCCATCTCCTGAACTTCTTCCTCGGTCAGGATGCGTGTTCGCTCGCGAATCTCCCCTTTCGGGGCTTCAGTTGTTGGGGCCTCGGGCTTCGACAACTCGATTGGTAAATCCGGCGACGGTGCCGTACCGCCGCGAAGCTTGGAGCCTTCGAGGATTCTACGATCCAACTCTCGGGCCTCTCGCACCTCTTGGGCACCGAATTTGTTAATCATCTCCCGCTCAAGACGGTCACCGATCTCATCCCGCTGGGCCTCAGCTTCATCCAGCGTCTTGCGGAATTTATTCGGTTCCGGGGCTTGATACAAACCAACAGTGTGAAAAATGCGGGGGGTTGGGGATTGTCCCTTGAAAATCAACAGGATTCTCTCTATGATCGTGGATGGAATGGCTTCCATGACACGGTACCCATCGTCGCAGTTTTTGATCGGCAGGCCGGACACTTCGACCAGAGAGGCTGCCAGAATCGTTCGCAGACGATCTCTGTTCTTTTCGAATTTGATGGTAAATTCCTCACGCCACGTAAGCGGTTTGAAACGAAAGGAATAGTGGGCCAGTTTGATGTCGATAGTGTCCATGCAATTTAGGGCGGAAAAATCCAGATGAGCGAAATCGCCGCCGACACTCTTCAATACGGCAAAATTGCAGTATTAAACAATCACGCGACCCGGACTCAATGAGTTTGGGGATGAGGGCGGGCACGTCCCACCCGCCTTCATCAAAAATTTAGGGACGATGGGATTACATGGTTAAGCCGCTGGACGTTCTCGTCTACCGCTGCCTTCATGAGGACTTGCGGGACGTAATTGGAAAGTATGAGGCCCCGTTACGGTGGGCCATCAAACAAGCTACCCGAGAGCCAGCCCGGCTCATTGATCCCAAAGGTGATGCTGGTGTACCATCCGAGATGCCTTCCTACAAGGCTCTGGATGCGATTCTCGAATACTACGGTCGCCTGAAAAAGCTCCCCAACCCAGACTCTCTCGACGCATTCTTCGATGTCGCTGATATGGAACTGCGTGACAAGAGAAAAGAAATCATGGCGACCGTGCAAGCGTTGGAGACTACCGTCACCGCTGAGCATATCAAAAAGCGTGGTGAGCCTGAGATTCTGTGTGAGAAAGTTTCAGACACCGCCCAAGAGCAGTTCTATTACTACATCGCAGCCGAGACTGACAAAATCATCACCGCTGGACGCGGTATGCGGCAAGCAGACCGGGACGCCGGGGCCAAGGGCGGCAAAGAGGATGCCAAGAAGTTTATCCTCGAAATGATTTCCGACGATTACGCCGGGAACGTTGTCGAGAAAATCTCCGGTGTCTGGCAGGACAACGCGGAGAAAACTATTACCCGGCTGGAGAACCAACTACACGGCCAAAAGACTCAAATCCTTCTCGGCTTCCCCACCATCGACGAAGCCTTAGTCATGCAGAAGGGTGAAATCCTCACCATCGCAGGCTACACGGGTGACGGTAAAACCATGTTGCTGATGTCGATCATCTACAACATGCTGAAAAATGGGGAACGTGTTCTCCTGAATAGCCTTGAATTTGACGCTGAAACAGTGTGGGATCACATGGCCTTTCTATACGCCGGGGAGTTTGGTGTCTCCGCGATGCTGGGCACACCGCTCGACTGGAAACGGCACAACGAGACGGCCAATCCCCCTGTCATTACCGTGTCACCGGAACAAGAAGCGAATATGAAAGCACTAATCCGGCGATACAAAACGTATGATGGGGTGCCGGGGGCTCTCGATGTCTGTTCGGAACGTGACTTCGAAAAGTTTAAGATGTACTACGAGATTGGTGATGTGAAGCACAACTACACCGTTGTCGTGATTGATTTTGTGGACTTCCTGAACACCCCGGATGCACGCGGCCCAGCCGACCAGATGCACGCCATGGATTTACAGACGAAACGGGTTATCGCTTGGGCCAAGGACAAGAAAAAATTCCTGTTCGTCACCCCGGCTCAAATCAAGAAAAGCTCCTACGACAAGGTCACAGCCGATTATGAGAAAAGTACGACGAACGGGTTTTATGAGCGTACCTGTCTGAGTTACGCCAAGGCCCTGACGGAGCTTGGGGACTGGATGATCTCAGTCTTTTCCCCGGTAGGAATGCGTAAGGAAGGGAAGACCCGCGTCCAATGCCTGAAACACCGTGGCGGACAATTTGACCCTTTCGAGGCACAGGTGGATGGCTACGCCGGGTACGTCACTGATCCCTTTGCCCTGACAAAGAAAGACAGATCGAGTATTGAAGAGGGTAGGACTTCGCGGCAGCCCGTGTTGGCATCAAGTAGCAGTATCGAAGACCTGCTTTGTGCCAACCCTCAAGAACCGGGGTTCTACTTATAAGCCATGGCTGACTACAACAAAACTAACGGGAACGGTGAAGGGGCTGGGTACATCTGGTTCAAGTTTTACTTCAACGACTGGCGTACCGACCCCTGCGTCCTACAGATGTCCGGTACTGAGACTGGCGTCTACATCGACTTGCTCGCCCTTCAGGCCGACACCGATTATCTCCCGGAAGATTTTGAGGACATTGCCCGGTTGCTTGGGGGCAAATACGACCGCCGAACTGTGCGTAAATTCCTCGAACGGTATGCTGATGTCTCTGGAAATTACGGGAAATCTCTGGAAACTTCTGGAAAGTTACGGAACTTCTCTGGACTTTTCCCGAGACTTCCCGAAGACTTCGGGAAACGTGCTAACGCCAAGCTATTAGAATTGCAAGTAAAATCGGGAAAAATCGCATCCCCTAAAAACACAGAAGAGAATAGAGGAGAAGAGAAGAGAGGAGAACAGAATTATTCAGTCGGTGGGTCGGTTCCAAGCCAAGTTACTGACGCTGAAGTGGTTGTGGAAGAACCATCAGACTCACCTTCGGTGGAGGAATCTAAGCCTTGGAAGGCCCGGCCCCCTCGGCCAAAAAACCCCGCTTCGGGGGTTGGAACATTCGTCCCAGACCTCACTCAGAAACCCTCCGGTGCTCCACCAAACCCCGAGGTTGAGGTTCTGTGCAAGAAGGTTGCTTCCCTCCTCGGGAAGAGTGTTCACCCATCGTGGGCGGTTCATGCCGAACGGCTCCTGAGTAAGACCCCGTTGGATGAAGCTATCGCCATCGCTCAGTGGGCTTTGGCTGAGACTCCAAACCCATTCTGGCGTGAGCACACTTTCAACATGAAGAATTTGGCTGACCACATCGCGACCGGGGATATCGTAGAGCAACGGAATAGCTGGCTGAAGAAACAAGACGTGAACAAGCGGCTTACCCCTGTCGGCGAGGATCGGAGCCAATCCGAGTATCGGGACACCACGAAGTACTCATCCAAGGCGTGCTGTGATTGCCATGAAGAGTTCAGTTATGAGTGGTTCCAGACAGGAAACGTTCGATGTGAGGCATGCCTTGAAAAGGCCAAGGCTGAATTAGCAGCAGAGGAGACAGTATGAAGTACCACTACGAACGCCGCGATCTAATGTTCTCCGGTTGGTCGGATGAGCAATACGCCTACTTCGACGAACGGGCACAGGCCTTGGTCACGCGATGTGCGGTCTGTCACGGGGAAGGGTTGGTTGACATCTACGTCCCACTCCTCGACAAAACCAGCAAGGGGCCGTGCAAGCTCTGCTCACGAAATATTGAATGCCTCAAGTGGGTCACCCACTATTTCTTCCCGAACGTTGGGCGGAATTATCGTCAGTTCCGGCTGCCGATGCGAGCCTACACAGGCAGCACCGTGCCGATCCCGGTACAGAAAACAGTGTTCAAAATGGCTGACGAAGCTGCCTCGTCTGGTAAAGGTATTTTCCTGCTTGGCCCATCCGGCACCGGGAAGACGGCCCTGTTGAGTGCCCACTACCTCCATGATCTGGTCACCATCATTGAGTCCTACGTGGATCACCACAAGACAGGACTCTCATCGCTGCCCATCTTCAAACTCACAGCCAAGAAAGCCATTGACGAGAACATTGATTTCAAGCGGAACGAGCCCCAATACAACGCCGATGGTGAGATCGTGCGGAAGGGTGCCGCCGTGCCAACCGTTTCAGCGGACAAGATCAAAGACCTGTCGAATCAGGGGCACACGGTGATCTGGTACCTCGACGAACTCGACAAAACAAAAATCTCTGAGACAGGATTCAGCTACCTTTTCGACGCAGTGCGTGAGCTTGAAGAGCAACGCGGGCGGCTCTCCTGCGGCACGAATGAGACGTGGGAAGTGTTGCAGGCCCGCTTCGGTGATGAGTTCATGAACCGCATCAGACGAATGACGGTTGTGATCGACCTCTTCAAAATGCTGAAGTAATCGAAAATTGCAGGCCCACTGCGAAAAAACAAACACCGTGTTTTTTCGTCACCGAGAGAATCCCCAAGAAATAAGAAAAATCTTCAAGGTCGATTGTGAATTGTTTGTGAAAAAGTTTCCCTTCTGCGTATTACATAGTTGTCGGTAGAAGAATCGAAACCGCTTGAAAGCACTCCTGTAAGGATTCAAGAGAGAAGGATCGTACACACCATGGCAGAATTGTCGCCATACCAGAGTTATATCCATAAATCGCGGTACGCCCGCTGGATGCCAGATCAACAACGAAGAGAAAATTGGGACGAAACCGTCCACCGCTACATCAACTTCTTTTCCCCTAGAATCCCTAAAGCCGACCGAGACGCCACTGTAAGCGAGATCGAACAAGCCATCCTCAACATGGACATTATGCCCTCGATGCGGGCGATGATGACCGCAGGCCCCGCACTGGAGAAAGACAACTGTGCCGGGTACAATTGTTCCTACATCGCAGTCGATGACCCGCGTGCATTCGATGAAGCCATGTACATTTCGATGTGCGGCACCGGAGTAGGCTTCTCCGTCGAACGGCAGTTCGTAAACAAGATGCCTTACGTTGCGGAGAATTTCTACGACACCGAGACCGTCATCAAGGTGCGTGACTCAAAGATAGGCTGGGCCTCAGCCTTCAGGCAACTCGTGAGCCTTTTATACGGGGGCCTCGTGCCGAAATGGGATACAAGTTCCATTCGTCCGGCAGGAGCAATCCTTAAGACCATGGGCGGACGAGCGTCCGGCCCTGAACCCCTCGAACGCCTCTTCAAGTTTACCGTTGAACTCTTCAAAAAAGCCGCAGGACGCAAACTCAATTCAATCGAATGCCATGACCTGATGTGTATGATCGCCGACATCGTTGTGGTCGGCGGCGTGCGTCGCTCTGCTATGCTTTCCCTTTCAAATTTATCTGACGAACGCATGAGGAATGCCAAGAACGGGCAGTGGTGGATCGACTATGACTACCGCCGCTTGGCGAACAACTCCGTCGCTTACACCGAAAAACCAGACGTTGAGATTTTCATGAAGGAGTTCCTAACCCTCATTGAGTCGAAGTCTGGTGAACGTGGGCTGTTCAATCGTGAGGGAGCCCGCAAGCACATCAACAAAATCGGACGCCGCCTTACGAAGATTGGCGACGACTATATTGAGTTCGGCACCAACCCGTGCGGAGAAATCCTTCTCCGGCCTAAAGGGTTTTGCAACCTTTCAGAGGTTGTGATCCGCCCGTGGGACACCAAAGAAACGATCAAGGAAAAAATCCGGCTGGCCACTATTGTCGGCTGCTTGCAGGCCACACTTACGGATTTCCGCTACCTCCGCAAAGAGTGGCAGAAAAACGCCGAGGAAGAGCGGCTGCTGGGTGTGAGCCTCACCGGGATCATGGATCATCCGTTGATGTTCACCAATGGCCCGGAGCTTGCCGCCCTGCTTGATGAGTTGCGTTTGCATTCCATCGCGGTTGCAACAGAATGGGCCGAGAAGCTGGGTATTAACGTACCAACGGCGATTACTTGTGTGAAACCATCCGGCACCGTCAGCCAGTTGGTGAACTGTGCTCCCGGCATCCACACTCGTTGGAGCCGCTATTACGTCAGGGCTGTGCGTGAAGACCGGAAGAGCCCGGTCAGTGCATTCCTGAAAATGACCGGAGTACCGAATGAGCCTGAAGCAGCAAAGCCTAACGACGTGGATGTCTTCTACTGGCCGCTGGAATCGCCCACTACAAGCCGCTGTCGCAACGACCTCAACGCTATCGAGCAGCTTGAGCTTTACCTCACATACAAACTGCATTGGACGGAGCATAATCCCTCATGCACGATCTACATCAAACAGCATGAGTGGTTGGATGTCTGTGCATGGGTCTACAAACACTTCGACATCATTGGCGGAGTTTCGTTCCTCCCACACTCAGATCACGTTTACAAGCAGGCCCCATACACCGATTGCACAGAAGCGGAATACCTCAAGCACCAAGAAAAGGTTCCGGTCGTGGATTGGACAACTCTGCCACAGTTTGAAGTCGAGGACATGACTACTTCGACGCGAGAACTCGCGTGCTCTGCTGGCGTGTGTGAGTTAGTGTAAGGGGAGATCGGTCTCGTCTACTTCTTCCGATTCGATGTCTTCGTCCGCAAGACGAAATACCACGTAGTCCTTTGAGATATTGCGGCCCACCACGGGTACGCCTTCATACATCTCAAATTCTGCACGGCTGATGACGGCCTCCCCACCGAGTCGGTCGAGAAGGCAAGCAAGGATTTGCAGAAGAGTGTCTACGCTCTGGGGATCGTCCACGAGAAATCCTCCTCATGAACGTAATGGGAATTCCGTTTTATTCGAAATCTTCGTCGTCAGGATCGTTGTCGAGGGGCCAGTTCTCGTCTGGGTGAAAGTGCTCACCAAAAATCGCCCGGAGAAGTCGTTCCTCCGGGCTCAGATTTTCCATTAGACTGGGGTAAAAGAAACGTTCCATGTAGCAGCACACGATGACGAGTTCTCCATCGACTTTAATTTCCCGGAGATTGTCTGACATGTGGCAGTCGCCGCAGCACTCAACGTTTGTGTAGGCGAAGTCGTCGCAATTTTTCATCACAAACGAACTGGGTAGTTCGTTTAGACGATCAGACCGGACTTGCCCTCGGGCGGCTTAGGAACTTCGCCCGGCTGGGCGATGACGATGGACGGAACTTCAACTTCAACTTCCTCGATCATCTTGGCCGTCAGGAGGCGGAACTTGTTGCCGTCCTTTTTGACCATGCCCATGTTGGCGTATTGCAGGAACATGTCGCGAACAGCTTGGGCGACCTGCTCAGGTGGGACGGGCAATTCCTGTGTTTCGATCTTGCCGTCAACTCTCTTCAGAACGAACGTCAGCTTGTTTTCCATAGAAACCTCTGTATTCAATACGGCGAAGGCCGGGAAAATCGTAACTAGACAAAACGCCCCTGAAACCCGTATACTGTAGGGACGAGGTATCCATGGAGCCAGTAACGCCCTACGCAGTCGGCACTAAGGTCGTCAACAAGATCACCGGGGTCAAGGGAAAAATTGAATCCTTCGATCCTGTGAAGCTCACCTACGAGGTCGTATACGCCAACAAAGTCGGTCTCCGCCGCAACCAGCCGCACGCCACAATCGAGCCAATCAAGTCCACAAAGAAAATCCGCCTCGCCTCTTACAACGGTTTCATCGGGAAAGTTTTCCCTTACCTGCAATATGAGGGCAACGAAGCCCTCTTCGGTCGCCGCAACTCCCTGTCGTGGGAGAACCACGATTGCGTCCGGGAACTGGCGTGGCTCGTGGGTTGGGTTACCCTCCGTGGCTTCATGGTGATCTGGACTACCGAACAGCACAAACCCCGCGTGATTGCAGACGCCGCGAGGCAGAACGTGAATCTGGACGGCGTCATGTTCGTTGGCGAGAAATCTGACTCGACTGCGTATCACTGCAAATTCATGAACCCCGGCTACGCCAAGCTGGATGTCATTCTCGGAAAGTTTTTTGATCCATGGGGCGGCGGTGGTTCCGGTCTCGAAATCAACAGCCGCAACTTCTACGACATCCTTGCCGATATCGGGCACCCACTACGCGAAGGCGTGATGCCGACTGAGGATGACCTGAGGGCGATCCGGTCGCGGGTGGTCTCGGCTTTGGAACAGCAAGCCGGGCTGGCGGTCACCGAAGTGATCCGGTACTACGACAAGGGCGTCGCCGGGATTCTGCCGGAGGATGCAGTCGGAGTGCCAGAAGAAGAGTAACCCCAAGGGCCGCAACGATTTCCAATCACTGGCCAAAACCCGTTTGGAATCGGTATACTCTAAGTGTTGAGCGTTGCTAACCTTGATCCGCTCGACAGGCTACGGCCTCTAAAACAACATCAACCATCAACCTTTGCTGGCTTACCTGCGAGTCAGGTAAGTTTAGGCGGTGTAAACCGTACATCAAAACGGGACGAAGCCGCCACTTCATCCCCCATGGAGGAAGCATGACGCTGACACTGGCAAAGGCACGCGAACTGAATTTGGATTGCTACTTTTACGGCAGCGAGACACAGCGGACGGAGCATTTGACAACCTTCGCTGAGGTCACTGGCCGGGAGACTTTCGAGTTCGAAGAGTTCGTCCACGGATTCAGGCTCATCGTCGGAGCAGTTACACCGAGGCCCCGGCCCGTAGTCACCGTGGTTGAATAGTGCTGTTGTACCGTCTGTGCTCGTGCATTCTGTCTGTGCGTCGGCATCCACATAAATCCGAGCGTCGTGGAACGACAGGCATGGGGCTTCTAAACCGCTGCACCGGGACGCTGGTGCGGGGTGCACTGAGCACGGACGAGACAGCAGCAATGATTGCTTAGCGGCTTGCTGGAGAGCGGGTTCGTATGTGAGCAGGGTAGGCCACTCTCCACTACACGCGGACAAGGCGTGAGCATACGTGCTCCAGCCGCCCGCTAAACAATCAAAGTTTTGTCAGTAGACTCGGCTGCTATAAACGCCATGACCCCAACCGAGGCACGGATGGTCACACAAGTGGGCTGTCACTCCGCAAGAGGGTGATGCGTGCCAGAGTTCGGACGGGGAAACAGGTAAAGGGGCGGACTGACCGAGACGTGCCCGTCCCTGAGGATTCTATGCAAGGAGTGGTAGGGACTCGTTGCAGTGTTGTTGCGATGAGCCCCCGTCGTCTAGTGGTTAGGACGCCATGGGCTACAAACGTTGCTCTGGTTCTAGGCCGGGGCACAGGAATTCTAGGCATCCTGAGTTTGTGGTAAGTGGATACGCGAGTTCGAATCTCGCCGGGGGCAACATACCACGAGGGAACGAGGCGTTTGAAACCACGCCTACCTTGCGAACAAGCGTGGCCGACTATCCGGGTCGGGGATTGAAAAAGTTCGTCGTCCCGTAGGGACGATGTCCAGTGAATGTCCCTCCCGGTGGAGAGCGGCTATCAAGGCGTAGCAGAAGCAGAAACGTAAATGGGTCGCGACCATTGAAACTGGCGACGCAGCTACGCTGAGAGTTTAGCAACACGGTCGGCGGGGATGCACGACACGTCTAATACAGCGTGCCCCAAAGTTTGGTCGAACGGTCGGAGGGGATCGTGCCGGATTGAGCAATTCCGCCCCAAAGCTTGGTGGGCTATTTTCACCGTGCCGCCAGCAACACGCTGGATTTGCCGTGAACCTCCCATGACGGGACATAGCCCACCAAACAATTTTCAGTTCGCTGTTGACAAAAGTCTGAGAACTACAGTATTCTCTTAATGTAAGCCTGCGATTGACCGCTGCTTGCCCTTAGTGGAGAAACAGCCCAGAGGGCGAAAGGGTGTGAATAGCCCCGAGCATGTCCCGCAGCCCCCGCTTCCGGTTGAATATTCACTGACGCCGGAAGTCGCGATTGTAGGGGGACAACAATTTTAGGCCGGGAAAGCAGTATCGGCCAACAAGCGTGATCGGCTATGCCAGCCCTTCCTTCTAAACCTTGACTGCTTATCAAATCTAGGTCTGGCGATTTCTGATCCAAAAGCCACGGGGAGTGACGGCACTGGAGTAATGGTGCGGATTCGTGGTTGCAAGCAGCCGAAGGGGCTTCTCATGTAGAGCCTCTGAGATGGGGACGTTCTGGACTTGCAAGCGGCGTCGCGTAGCAACTGAAACGCGACAGACGAGGCCCCCGGCTCATTCCCTGATTAAGAATGGGGTAGAGTCTCGAAAGAGAAAGCACCTTAGATCAGTGCGGCGGCTCTGCCGGAGAAACCCTCTGCCCCAGTTAGTAATCCTGTGCAGGGTAAACCGCCGTATGACGTGAAGCTGCGGCGAGGAACGGATAGCGGTTATTGGCGAAGAGCCTACTGCACAAAGTTTTTGCTTGACAGTTCGCCAGCAGTCGTATAGGCTGGATTCTGATATAGAAGGGCTGCCCGTCGTTTAAGCGTGGACTCGTTGTTGCAACAGCGACCCACACGGTAAGACGCCGGGCCTAAGGCGAAAGCCTCGATGGAAACGTCGTCGCAGCAATGCGGCACTCCCTCAGCGGGGATTGGGTTCAACTCCTGACCGGGCAGCTTCTTCTTGTAATTCAAAATTTTCGAAATACCGAGTATTACTGTAGAGACACCGAGGAAATATGAACTTCAACCTGACCAACGCGACCGCCGTAGCAACCACTGGCGGAGTTGTGTGTGCAGGTGAAGCTGGTACGGTCGCCGCTGGAGCGGCGGTCGAAGATACCATGTCCTCGGAGAATGATTTCGATTAAATAAAACGAAATCAGAGACTTCCGGGGACGCCGAAAACGGCGTCCTTTTTGTTTTTGCACTGTTAGTTCAGCGGTTAGAACGCTTGCTCGACAAGCAAGAGGTCGGAGGTTCGAATCCTCCACGGTGCACCAAGTTTCGCGGGCTTAGCTCAGTGGTAGAGCGGTACCTTGCCAAGGTACAGGTCGCGGGTTCGAGCCCCGCAGCCCGCTCCATTTTGAAGGGTTGACCATGGAACAACTGTACGGTGTCAACGGGTTGATTTTCTGGACGGAGCGAGAGATCGCGACCCGCAAGCTGGTTGAAAGTCATTTGGTTCAGGCGTTGAAAGACAGCCTGAAAAAGATGAACCGGGCGTGGGAGTTCTTCCAAGTGGAGGCCCCAATTTTGACGCCGAGCGAGTTTGTGAACAAGAACTACTCGAAGGATGACATGTATGCCGTCGAGCAGAAGTTTGGCGACACGTTACAGGAAGCGAACAACCCGGCAGTGCAGTTGATTGCCCGGCCAGAAACAACGATGGGCTCGTATGAGTTCGCAAGATACTTGCTGAACCCGCACAACGAGCAGAAAGTGCGAATGCCCCTCGTGGTTTGGCAACATGGCAAAAGTTTTCGCCGGGAGCAGGATCAGCCGACGAAGTTCATGCGGTTGAAAGAGTTTTACCAGTTGGAGTTTCAATGCATTTATTCTCCAACGACCGGGATGGATTACGCGGCACATGTGATCCCGGATATGGCGGCAGCGATGCAGCAGTTGGTCGGCGAATGTAAGATCGTGGCCAGTGATCGTTTGCCGGATTACTCAGAATGCACGATGGATATTGAGCACAACAGTGGTATGGAACTTTGCTCGATCTCGTTGCGAAAAGATTTTGAAGGTGCGAAGGTTCTGGAGATTGCAGTCGGAACTGATCGCGTGGTGACAAAGTTTTTGGGGCTATAGCTCAGTCTGGGAGAGCGGGTGCTTTGCAAGCATCAGGTCGTCGGTTCGAGCCCGACTAGCTCCACCAAGTTTACAATGCGGGGCCGTGGTGTAGAGGCCTAACATGCATCCCTGTCACGGATGAGATCGCGGGTTCGAATCCCGTCGTCCCCGCCAAATTTGATCGTGCCGTCTCGGACGGCGATAGCAGCCGGAGGCCAAAAGGCCTACGGTGTTGGGGCGGCTGGCCCCTTGAGCATCCGAGCTAAATTTCTGGTGCGGTAGCCAAGACGGTAAGGCGTCTGCCTGCAAAGCAGATCATGCGTCGGTTCGATTCCGACCCGTACCTCCAAGTTTGGGCCAGTAGCATAACTGGGAATGCATCTCGCTTGCAACGAGAAAGAACGGGTTCGAATCCCGCTGTGTCCACCAATTCGAGGGTGCCTGCGAATAACCCCAAATAAGCAGGTCTGTGAGAGCAATTCGGCGTATGTCTCACACCCTCTCACCGTTCGATGTAAGCGGCGTAGCCAAGTGGTAAGGTAGAGGTCTGCAAAACCTTTAGTCGCGGGTTCGATTCCCGTCGCCGCTTCCAAGTTTTGTGCCGAACCGGATGATCGCCGCCTGTTTCAGCAGGGGGAGGAAAGTCCGGGCTCCATAGAACAGCGTACCGGATAACGTCCGGGCATTCGTGAAGCGAAAGCGGATCGGGTGACGATTAGAGCTACAGAGACGAGTCGGCGAAAGCCGGGTGAAACGAGCAATCTCTACGCGGAGCAATCTCAAATAGGCCGTGAGCCTCTGTTCGGGGCGTTATCAAACGGCGGGTTGAGAGCTTGAGCCAATCGGCAACGGTTGGCCTAGACGAATGATCGTCGCGTCGCAAGACGTACAGAACCCGGCTTATAGGTTCGGCACAAATTTTAACGCGGACATCGCCTAGCGGCTATGGCCTCTGCCTTCCAAGCAGTTGATCGCGGGTTCGAGTCCCGCTGTCCGCTCCATATCCAGACGCCATAGGCTTGTTCGGTTGGCGGCATCCGGTGGAAGCCCGGAAACAAGTTTGGGGTCGTAGTTCAGTTGGGAGAACGCTTCCATGGCATGGAAGAGGTCAGGGGTTCAACTCCCCTCGGCTCCACCAAAATTAACATCTGCCTATAAGCCAAGCGGCGAAAGCCGGGGCAGAGACCGACCGAAAGGCGTTCACCCATGAGTGAACATACTGAAGAGTCCTTGGCAGTTGTTTGGCCCGGTCGTCTACGTTCGGTTAGGACATCAGCCTTTCAAGCTGAAAAAAGGGGATCGTCGCCCCTGCGGGCTACCAAATTTGTGTGATCCACGCGGACTCCCTTGAGTGGGTAGAAAAGCGTCGTAGCTGCGGCTGCGAGATTCGATACCGAGAGGTCGTTGGTTCCGGGAAACCCGAATCAATCGTGGTGAAAGCCGACCGACTGGGACACACAGTTTTCGATTGCAGGGGGATGCTATGACACAGCAGGACGCTATTGGTCGTGTCCCGGTTGCGGGGTACGTCGAGAAATAAAAACCGGAGAACGACGGCACATCCGTTTTCTTCGCAGCAAGAAGAAACGGCTCCGTAAGAAGTGGCGTCCGACTCACGAGGGCGGTTCGGAGAGGTACTGGCGAACTGTTGTTTTCACACCTAAGTGGGTGTGGTGCTGGCGTCTCACTTGTCAGGTACGATTTGAAGTGAAGTGGTTGATCGAGTGTGGGCTCACTGGGAATGAGCCGTTGCCGTTTGGCGAGAAACTGAATCGCTACACCGATCCAGATTCAGATTTGTAATGCGGGAATAACTCAGTTGGTAGAGTGCTTGCTTCCCAAGCAAGATGTCGCGGGTTCGAGTCCCGTTTCCCGCTCCAAGATTTAGGGGAGGCTCCGTTGTTGGACGGAGGTCAAAACTGGAGTCACGCCCATCCTCCCCAATTGCACTGTTAGCTCAGTCCGGTTAGAGCGTTCGCTTCACACGCGAAAGGTCGCAGGTTCGAGTCCTGCACGGTGCACCAAGTTTCGGGGCTGTAGCTCAGTTGGGAGAGCGTTCGCTTCGCACGCGAAAGGTCACGGGTTCAACTCCCGTTAGCTCCACCAGTTTCGGTCTGGGCGGCGTATGCCGCAGCGGTCATAGGCGACCGTAAATAGGAAAGCACCCAAGGTTGGAAAGGCCCGTTCGATTCGGGAGAAGTTGCTTCTGGGGATGGTAAGACAACCTACGACCGAAAATTTTTAGGGCGGGTCACGGCGGGTAGCCAATGTGCACAACGCGGGTTCGATTCCCGTTCCGTCCACCAAGTTTCTAGCCTTTGCCGCAGTGCTGGAATTTTCAAATGGGCGACCTAGTGGTAAGGCGGCTTAATGGGGTGCCGATTCCCCATCGTCCACCAAGTTTTTACGCGGGTAGCTTAGCGGCTAAAGCGGTGCCCTTACAAGACACTCATCGTGGGTTCGAGTCCCACCCTGCGTACCAAGTTATGAACGAAGAGCAGGTCTGGAAGTTTTACGCAGAGAGGTTTTGGACGCCCTGTCAGCACGTGAGACAATGCGTCGGCCTGTGTGCCCTCTGCTTGGAACAGACCGTGAAGATGTACGAGAATTTCGTTCCACAGGTTGTTTCGATAGGCTGTCCGGGGAATACGTCGAATACCCGGTAGGACTGATGGAGGAGACGGCTGCAACCGCGAGACCATTCAGTGTTGGCAACGACCTAGATCGAAGCGATTGCATAATGCCGCCCGCTTGCAGGTGGGTTGAAAAGCAATCGCAGAGTTTGGCCCTGTCGTCTACGGAAGGCTAGGACACGACCCTCTCAAGGTTGAAAACCGGGTTCGACCCCCGGTAGGGCTACCAAATTTCGGGGACGTAGCTTAACTGGTTAGAGCGTCATCCTGTCACGGTGAGAGGTACGGGTTCAACTCCCGCCGTCCCCGCCATTATCCGAAGATCAACCGCACGAGCAGCACAACCGCTACCACCTCCCAGATATCAAGTTCACCACCTCCGGCGTCGAACCAGCGACGCACGCGAATCTGCCATGGCACTGGCGGCGGATTTTCCATCGCCCGTATCGCGGCAATTCGGGTGTCCCACATGAACTGGTGAAGGTTGCACATCTTGTCCGGCTGGCAATCTTTGCAATCTGGCATACGGCCTCCTACCATATAAACGTTTGAGCCGGGCATTTCTCTGCACCTGAGCAAACTTTATTTTGGTAAACTGAGTATTCTCTACTATGCGTCTCCAGCTAATCAGCGACCTTCATACCGAGTTCTACGAGAACGTGCTCGAAATGTGTTTGAGCATCGAGATCGTGCCTGATCTTGATTTTCTCGTCATCGCCGGAGACCTCGTATCCGGGATGCAGTCCCTTGAGGAAGTGCGAGCCGCTTTCTCATTCTTCGCCAAGAAAGCCAAGCACGTGCTCTACGTGTACGGCAACCACGAATATTACAACAGCAGTGGCCCGGCTACGGAATTCAGAATCAAGTCCGTGGTGCCCGCGAACGTGCACATCTTGGACAACAACGAGATAACGCTTGAAGGAATTCATTTCTACGGCGGGGCGATGTGGTTCACCCGCGTCATCAACCCACTGGATGATCTCAACAAATTTGGCATGTCCGACTTCACTCTGATTCAGGGCCTTGAGTCGTGGGTGTACAAGACCAACGCCCAGTTCACTGATCGGGGCCGGAGTCTTGTCAAGCCGGAAACAATCGTTATCACGCACCACCTGCCGCACCCGCAGAGCATCAATCCACGCTTCCGTGGCAGCAGCCTCAACCCGTGGTTCCTGTGCGACCAGACACGAATGATCGCGATCAACAAGCCACGATTCTGGTTGCACGGGCACACGCACGACGCCTGCGATTACTTCGTCTACAACACGCATGTGATCTGCAACCCCTACGCCTACCCGCGTGAGCGAATGATGAAGGGAGTGTACAAACCTGTGGTGATCGAAGTATGAAACGGCAACAGGTAGTTCCGAACGGCCCGGTCATCGTGATTGCTTCGCTGCTGAAGAAGTTTGGTGTTAGAATACCCGGAGGTGGTTACGAGGTGACGCTCTCGAACGACGAGATCAACGCCATCACCACAACCGGGAAGATCGAGGAAGCCGCAGACCCGGAAAAGAAACACGTCAAGCTGCAATACTTCCCAAACATCATAATCGAAGGGCAGGGCACATTCGTCGATGATCGACCCACACAATCTCCCAGCGGGGAAAATGAACAGTTGGTATCTGGAGGAGTGGATTCTGTTCGGGATTCTGGTAGCGAACAAGCCAGCGGTGCGGACAGCGGAGAAGCTGGAGGGATTCCTGAAAGACCTGAGGGAGAACGTGGTGACGCGGATTCGAGCGAACCAGCCGCCTCGGAACCGCCTGCTGAGCCCGTTTGAGTTGGTTTTCACGACACACTGTTTGGGCGTCCTGCCCGAATATCTCAAGAAGCACCGCTTTGGTCAGTACACCCGGCTGAGCCGGGCACTCCCACAGGCAGCCTCGACTTTGCCGACCGTGGGCAAGAACCCCGGCCTCACGATAGAAAAGCTTGAAGCCATCCCCGGCATCGGCATGAAGACTGCCCGGATGCTCATGCTCTACTGGAAACCGGAAACCATGGCCGTTCCTCTCGACACCCACGTGCTGAAATACCTCGGAAAACTGGGATATGACGTGCCCAAAAACACACCCACCGGACGCCGCTATCTTGAACTGGAGCAAGCCTTTATCAAGGAAGCCCGGAAGCGTCGCTTAAGCGTCATCGAACTCGACAAGAAGGTCTGGCAGGCTGCCGCCATTCGCTGACTTTGGCTTTCCTTTACAGGAGAGCCCATGCCCGCAGGTCGTTTACCCGTTCTAAAACTCGCCGCGTCCGCCGTCGCACCGCTGAACACCCCGGCGATGAACTCCGCCCTGTTTCAGTGGGGTGCGACTTGGCCGCAGGACGTGAGTTATCTCCGCGACACCTACAACGAAATCCAGACCATCTGGGAACGACTGAAGGAACCGAATCAGGATCAGGAGCTTTACACTGAGACCGAGCCCCGGCTCCGCGAGCTTATCGTCGGGCTGGGCGATGTGGCGAAGGAACTGACCACCCGCACAGACATCTACCAGAGCGTCAACAACGCTGAACATGATTTCAACACCTCCACCAGCTACGCAGCCGCACAAGACTACGCGACCGCGACCATTTACCAGTCTTATGCCCTGATGAAAATTCACAACATGCTCGACACGTTGACGAGCTTCGCCAACAAACGTCTTCGGCAGGCGTCGTTCGAGAAACTGGGGTACGGGTATGACATCAGCGGCGAGCAGAGCAACTACGGCGGCACCAGCGGGCAGGATAACAACGTCCGCGACTTGGCAAACCCACAGAACGGTTGGGAGACCTCCAAGAACAAAACCAATTTTTACAGCGTAGATGGTGAGGCCGAGCAGGACTTCCCGGAGTTGGCGGAATTCAAACATAAGCGGATTCATTGGCCCGCGAGGACACGATAATGTCGCAAACACTACTGGCACCACCTCTCGTTGCGGTCTTGGCCCAAGGGCCTGCGGTTGCTCTACAGACTGGTCTGCTCGATCCGCAGCAGAGCGTCGCGGTTGCGGGATCGGCAACAGCCTTTGCTCCGGTCGTTCTCAACCAGAATGGTCAACTCGACCCATCACTCATCGGCCTCGGCACTACCGCCGTCGCTGGAGCCGCCCTCTCTATCGGCCAGCTTGTGAATCTGTACAGCGTCGGCGGAGCCTTGACGGCTCAGCCCGCAACGGCTGGAACAAACCCGCCGCTTACGCCTAACACGCCTGCGGGCGTAACAGGCCCCGGCCCGTTCCCAGCCCCAGTGCAGGGCTTCGCTACGGCGAACGCAGTTCAAGGCGGATCGGTTTCCATTTCCTTCACGGGCGTCTTCAACTACATCGACCAGTTCTCTGAGTTCAGTGCTGGGAACGTCGGTGCTGAAGTGTACCTGCGGGCAGACACGACAGAAGCGACTGGCGGCATCACGCTCACCCGGCCTTCCGGCCCCGGCCAACTGGATCAGACAGTCGGTACGGTGATTGGCTTCACCTCACCCAATATCGTGTCGGTCGCCTTCAGTGCCAGCTTCAACGATTTCTCCCGCATCTCCGGCGTTGTGGCAATCAGCCAAGGCGGCACCGGGGCAACGACGGCGGCACAAGCCCTGATAAATCTGGGCACCACGCAGAGTGCAAACACGTTTTGGGCAGGCCCGGTAAGCGGCGTCCCGGCTGCACCCAGTTTCCGGCTGCTGGTTCTTACCGATCTGCCTTCTGGCGTAGAACTCACCTCGCACTACCAGTCGATTCGCTTCTCTGCCGGGTCGATCACCGCTGGCACATTGGGCGGGCCGTATGCGGTCAACTTTACTCCGGCTTTCGCCGACAACAATTACACGGTCGAAGTCACAGCAGTGGTGGGCGAGGCGATGAGCACCGCACCATGTTACGTCGGCGGCGTGCAGCAAACGGGCACTGGGACTGGCGTCAACGTCTGGGTCTCAAACGACGATTCAATCAATCACACCGTGTTTGTCCACGTTATAGCACGTCACGACTAATGAGGAACTATGAGCAACCTTCGTAAATGGGCGGGCGATTTTCAGGTTGGCGGAACAGCAAGCATCACCACGCTGATCGTCGGCCCCTCGGGCACAGCGATCTCTTCCCTTGGCGGAGTCAATCCGCAGACTGGAACATCCTACAGCCTTGCTCCGAGCGACTATGCGAAACTCGTTACCGTCAGCAACGCAAGCCCAGTCGCAGTTACACTCACGAGCACGCTTGGCTCAACATTCTTCTGCTCAGTCTCCAACCTCGGTGCGGGCACAGCAACACTGACCCCGTCCTCCGGCACGATTGATGGCCAAGCCAACCTCGCACTGACTCAGTACCAAGGCGTCTTCGTTTACTTCGATGGCACCAACTGGGAGACGGTTCGCGGCGTTGGCGGCGGAGGCGGCGGATCAGGCACCGTTGCCAGTGGCACAGCCGGGCAGTTGACATGGTATGCGTCCTCAGGAACGACGGTCAGCGGGAATGCGAATGCTACGATATCGAGTGGAGCCCTTACACTGGGGCAACCCAACTCGGTTCAAGGTCAGGTAAAGTTCTCGGGTGCAACGAGTGGCACGGTCACCCTCACGGCATTGGCCGCAGCAGGCACATGGACATTCACGCTGCCATCGAACGCGGGATCAGGAGGACAGTTCCTTCAGACTGACGGTTCCGGCAATACAAGCTGGCAGACGGCGGCTGGCGGGAGCCCCACGTTCAACAACATTCTGACAGGCACCAACACTACCGGGCAGACACTCACGGTTGGCAGCACGTCCTCATTGACGTTCACGGGCACAGGTGTGGTCAACGCCAATCAGGTGTACGGTGTTGCTGTCAGCAGCACGCCGCCGACGACTGGACAGGTGCTCACGGCTACGAGTGCGACAACCGCGAACTGGCAGACACCTGCTGGCGGCGGAGGAAGCGTCGCAGGCAAAAATGTTGTCGTTGGGGCGAACATCGCATCCGGGCAAAGTTGGGGCAGCAACACCTCGTGGGCGAACTACTCCATCTTCGTCAAGCTATCAGGGTCTATCATTTTGACTCCCTGCAACTCGTGGAATTTCACGATGGGTTTCACGCAGGGAACATCAGCCGTCCTTGGCAATGCATACCTGTTCCAAGCCCCGCTGAATTCCCCGGCAGGCACTACATGGACACAGATGGCACAAATTCTCTGGGGCGGAGTTGGTGCTCCAACGTTCACTCTCACGGGTGAAAGCGGAACTGCACCAACTTTCTTCACGACAGATACCATCAGCGTTCCCCTCGATACGACTCATGATTGGTACCTTGTGATTTACTTCACGAGTGCCGCAGCTAACAGCACCATGGGGTTCATCGAGCCGATTAGCAGCATACCTTATGGTTCCGGCTCCAACATTGTGACGGGGTACACAACGGGCGATCAGACCGGAACGACGGTTGTGCCTTCGATGTCACCAATCTCATGGAGTTTGATCTCCGCCGTCAACGCTGTTTCTTAAGGAGCCATTATGCCCAACGCTATAATTCAAATCGGAATCACGTACAACATTCAAGGGGGCGGAACTGCTCTGGTGTTGAACATCAATTACCAAAATCAGACTGCTGTCGTTTGGACAAACGGAGCATCGGCCCCGTCTGTTGTTCCTCTGGCGAGTCTTTCCTAAGCCGATTCAGTATTAGTCTGTATGAAAGTTGAGTTTGAATCATACGGACTCCCGCGACGAGATTTCTACGACCTCCGAGCGGAACTTATCGACGACGACAAAAAGTTCGAGTCGAGTCACCTCCGCCTGCTTCCCTACGATCAACTTCACCTCTGCTGCATTGGCAATGCCGGAGCCGCTGCCTGTACGCCGCGTCTTGTCCAACAGGAGAAGGCCCATCGCCGGGAGCGGTTTCTTGCTATGGAGCCGGAGGCTTTTCAACGCTGCGAAAAATTCCTGCGGGTCGAAGGAATGTACGATGATGTCGTGGAAGCACGGGCGGGAATCGGCTCCCCGGCGTGGGATCATTTGAATTCTCGGCAGCAAGTCTGGGCAAAATTGAACTGCCTCTACAATCACATCGACGATCCGGCCCAGCGAGTGACCGAGGCGATTGAGCTTTTACGAGAGAGTTCGAAGGCCATGAAAGGCGGGCTGCCGCTGGATGTCGCGACGCACTACATAGGCCGCTTGAAAGGCCTGTCCAGCGTGTATCCGGGCAAGATCGGTGACGCCCTGTTCCGCCAACAGATCGAGGAATACCGCGATAGCATCTATGATTTTCTGGAAGAGAACGAACGGAATATCTGCGAAAACGAGCAGATCAGGGATTACCGTTGTACCTCGGATTGCTTCCGAGTGCTGGTTTAACCCATGTATTTTCAGTAGGTTAGGCTCTGGCCAAAACACCCCTGAGACCAGTATACTATAAGTGGAGAGAAGAGGAGAACATGGGAGACAGCCTAGTTCAGATTAAATCGGGCGACGGAACGGTGACCACGGTTACAGCCACGGAAGCCATTGCCGCCATGGACACCACGTTCGCGAACATCAGCAACGCCAACACCGAACGCTCCACGAACATTCACGATCACTTCCCGCGTAACCCTAGCTTCGGCCCGGAACGCCCGAAACAGACTGAGGCGTTGGATGCCATTCAGGATGCGTTCGCGGTTCAGAAGAAAAAGTTTGTCATCCTTGAGGCTCCGACTGGTGCTGGTAAATCCGGCATCGGTATGGCCGCTGCCTCATGGGCCAAGACCCTCCCGGTCATCAATCCCGAAACGCAACGCGGTGCCTACATCATGTCGCCGCAGAAAGTTCTCACCAAGCAGTACATGCGGGATTTCGAAATCAACGGCCTCGTGGAGTTGAAGGGCCGGGCGAATTATCCCTGCGACACTTTCGATACGGACTGCGAAGCGGGTGCCCTGCTCTGCGGCGGCGATGCCGATATGTGCCCGTCCTGCCCGTACAAGACCGCGAAGGCCATCTTCATGGAGCGTCTTGTCGGCACTGAGAACTTCGACTACTACCTGAACGAGTCGATCTACGCTGGCCAGCTTCCCAATCGCACGATGCTGATCTGCGACGAAGGCCACAACCTTGAGCAGAAAATTCTTGGCTTCACCGATACCGAACTGACGCAGAAAAAGTGCGACGAGTACGGTGTGAAGGAAAAGCTGCCCATCTTCAAGCCGAACCACACTCAGGAAATCGTCGAGTGGTTGAGTAACGTGTTCATGCCAGCCGCCAGCCGCTACCGGATGTTGCTCGACGAACAGCTTGCCGATGCGAAGGAAGAGGGCAACATCGAGAAGCGTGCGGAAGTCGCCAAGAAGCTGAACGGCGTGAAGCAATTTCTGGTTCGCGTCAACCGCTTCCTGTCCACCACGACCCCGGACGAGTGGTTCGCATATTCTGACTGGAACCCGGACAAGAAGTACAACAAGGGCACTGGCAACCTGATTATTAAGCCCCTGACCGCCCGGCTGTTCGCGAACGACTTGATGTTCAAGAACGCTCAGCACATTCTGATTATGTCCGCGACGATTCTGGACTTCAACACGTTCATGCGGAATCTTGGAATCGACCCGAAGGATGCGGTTTGCATCCGCATGGACAGCGAGTTCCCGATTGAGAATCGTCCGATCTTCTATCTCCCGGTCGGTAACATGGGTTACCGCACGAAGCAAGCGACCCTGCCGAAGATGGCCGCGTTCATCGGCAAGCTGCTGGCGAAGTACGCGAAGGTCAAGGGCCTCGTGCACACTCAGTCGTTCGACAACAACGAGTACTTCATCAATTTCTTGACCGAATTCCAAGACCGCATTCTGACCCACAAGAGCACCTTCAAGGGCTCACGTGAGAAATGCGTAGAGGAACATTCTTCAACGTCCGAGCCGACCGTCCTCTTCTCTCCAAGTATGGCGGAAGGCTTGGACTTGAAGGATGATCTCGCCCGGTTCGACATCATCACGAAGGTTCCGTACCCGGCTCTTGACCCTTACGTCAAGGCCCGGCTGGATCGCGACCCGAAGTGGTACGCTTGGATGACGGCTCTGGTCATGGTGCAGCAGACTGGCCGCACCAACCGTCACCGCAACGACCGTTCGCACCACTACATTCTGGACGAAGGCTTCGCGGATTTCTTCAACCGCAACCGTGAAATGTTCCCGAAGTGGTGGACTGATTCGATCATTTGGCCGGGGGACGAACAATGAGTTTCGAGCAACGGCGACGATGGATCATCAAATGGTTGAGGGCACAGCCCGAGGGTTCTTGGGCCGATGTCCTCAACGCCCACTTTGTGGACGCCTACCTTGAGGAGTTCAAGCCGCGATTCGCGGAAATGCCCTTTGGAGCCCACAAGTGCCCACAGCTTGGCCGCGATCTCACGCGGATGCACCGGGAAGGCACCCTGACCCGGAGCACGTCCGGTATCTCAGGCATGGCCGGGATGGGGTTCCCGCGATGGGTTTACACCTACAAACTCAGCCCCTATATGACTGCAAATAAAGAGTTTACCAGTGGCCAAAGGGACGCCGAACTCGGTATACTGTAGGTATGACCACGACATCAGGCCTCAGCTACGAGGAACGCCGGGCGATTGAAGTCGCCGAAAAGCAAGCCGCCCTCGCCGCCCTTGAAACCCTTCGCACCGATCTCGCACGCATCCTGAACTTCAAGTATGTCACCTTCCCGGCAGCCGAAGAACGCGAAGGCTACCTCGTGACGCCCGAAGGTGCACGGGTCTACGTTTCCTACGAAGGCTACAACCAGTACGAGCGTGTCTCCGTTTCTGGCTACCTCAACATCGGCAAGAACAACCAGTACGTGGAAGCCTACGACCCCGCGAACAACAATCAGCGTGTTTCCCTTGAGAGCATCAGCGTGGCCGTGAAGCGTGGGGCCGAAGTGATCGCCAAGGAAATCACCCGCCGCTTCCTGCCGCAGTATCTCCGTATCTTCGCACTGGCTCAGGCCCGTGTCCGTCGCGATGTCGAGTATCAGAGCAACGTGCGTCGCAACCTTGTCACCTTGCTGCCCCTGATCGGTAAGACCGAAAAAGACCTGCGGGAGGATTACAGCGAGATCAGCTACTACACCGAGGGCCGGGGCTACGGCACCATCCGGTCGCATGAGGATTCCGTCACCCTCACCCTGAACAGCGTTTCCGTCGAGAAGGCGAAGCAAATTCTGGCGATACTGGAGATCAAGTAATGACGATCAAGACTCTGGACAAAGTCACCCTCGGTTTGCTGCGTACCGCCATCAACTCCGCCCTTGAGCAGGTGGGCAAAGAACACGGCGTGAAGATAAGCCTCGGCAAGTGCACGTTCCTGCCGGAGAACGCGACGTTCAAACTCGAAGTCGCGACGATTGGCGAGGATGGCGACGCGAACATCAGAATGGTCGCCGACTTCAAGAACTACTGCGAGAGCTACGGCCTCAAGCCGGAACACCTTGGAGCGAAGATCACGTTCGGTGGTGAGCAATACGAACTCGCCGGGCTGGCCTCTGGCCGTTCGTGGAAGAACCCGTTCATCCTCCGGCGTCCGTCCGATGGCAAACTTTTCAAGGCAGGTGAATCTGCGGTCGAGAGCCTGACCGGGAAGTCCAAGACCCCGGTGGTTCACCGCGACATCCTGCGGGGCTACTGCCAGCACCGCCTCGCGAACGGCAACATGTGTGAGAACCAGTTCACCACAATTCGCAAGGTCGGCAAGAAAGTGCTCAACATGTGCGACGGCTGTGCGGAGTTGCACGACGAAGCCGTGAAGCAGCTACAGGCCCAAGGCCTGATGGCGTAAACAAGATTCCTCCCCCGCCCTCCCCACATTTTTGAACAGGAGAGAATATGCCGCCGACAGGGGATCGCCGCAGCCGGGAACGTTACGGACTGATCGACAACTACACGACACTGGCGTATAATGCTCTGAGACGCCACATGCCGGAAACCATGGACGAGCCTGAGCAGGAAGAGAAAGCGATGGCGGCAGCGGCATGAGAGTTGACATCAAAGCGATCCTGCGTGACCCGGTGCAGCGTCGGCGGTTGATGATCGGCTGCATTATCGCGACTCAGGCACGAGAAGGAATCGTAACTACGCCGGAGCAAGCGGCTGCGGCGTATGACAAAGTTCAGCAGCACAGTAAGCGTGATGGGTACTCGCGGACTCGGAAGAGTCTTAAAAATGCTTGAATAACCTGCGACTGATCTGCTGCTTACGCCCCGGTCACAAGCCGGGGCGTTTTCACGTATTAGACATCATGCGAAAACGAGTCCCCAAGGCAGCCGACATCAATCTCGCCCTAAACGCGGTGAACGCAATCCCCGTGGACGAGAAGAAAGCTTCCGGTTGGCGAGAATCGCTGCAAGGCACCCCTAACTACCGCGTCTCCGGCGTCACCAACGAACTCCGCTGGTCGGTGGACATCTACGCCAATTCGTACTACATCGTGCTGGTCGGCTCACGCCCGGCTGAGGAATGCCGTTCGCTGCGTTCTGTGATGGCTTATCTGTACCGTATGCTTGGGGTTAAGCCCAAATCCAAGAAGTGAGGCCGCTACTGAATTCTTTGGTATGGAAGACACGCTGATCCCAATTCGCACCATGGATGAATTGAAGAAAGTTCTGTTCATCCAAAAGACGGTATCGAGCCGGGCTAAGGCAGAGATGCTGGCACTGGCGGGAGATGGCGAGACCCCGATTAACCCTGAGAAATTTTTCGCAGATATGCGTCGGCTCGTGAACAAGTATGCGTCCTACCCCACGCTGACTGAGATGAAAGATAATCCGCAGATCGCGAACGAAATGAAGTGGGGCTCAACTTTCGGAGTCGCGGTTCTCGTCGGCGGATTGGTTCTGGACGAAGCGAAACAACAGCACCCGCATTTTGATTCGGTGATCCGGCAGATGTTCGTGAAGCTGCTCGTCGAAATGAACAGCCCCAAACACAAGTACCTCGTCGAACCGCTGGAGGAGGCGATCAAAGTTAAGATCACCACGGTGAATGGAAAACCTGTCACCGAGGAACAGGCCCGGCAGTACGTGAAACAAATCATCCACGATCTGGTCGCAACTTTTGTCGGCCTCGGCGTCAAGTTCGGCCTCATGACCGCCAAGGACGGCACGATCAACATCACTCTCCTCGGACGCCGGGTGCTCCTGCACCTGATTGATGCCCAACGGTTTATCGAGGAAATGGGCCGTGCCCATGGCCGTTTTCAGGCCGTAAAGCCAAGATTATCAATGACTTAGCGGCTGGACAATCGCTGTCCCGGACGGGTATACTATAGGTATGACAACGACTCAGATGGCGACAGAGAATACCGAGACGCTTCACAGCCTCTTATGGGTTCCTCGTGAGATCATCGGCTTCTTGAAATTCCTCGTGATTTTTACGGTGTCTGTTCTGGCGATTCCGTTTATCCTTGCGGCCCTGATTGCCCACCAGATTGTGACCGGGCACTCGTTTCTGGACGCGGACGCCGTTCTGGTGTTGAAGGTTCTCTACACGTTCTGTGCCCCGGTCATCACGACTGTGGTCTACCGCTTCGCTCAGGCGAAGGCCGGGCGGCGTGCGGTGGTCAAGGCGACTTACCAGTATTCGATGCACAAGGTGTTTTTCATCACCCTCGGCCTGATGGCCTTCGGTGCACTGGTCGCATTTCAACCGTACTGCGATATGAGCACGGACATGGGCCTCGTCGCACTGGTAGTTTACCTGTCGAGCCCCCTGTTACTGCTGACCATGAAGAAGTCGGCGGTTCCGGTCGCGGCCCCGGTAAAAAGAACGCCCGTCGCCGTCTGGTAATTCATTTTTCCTAAAAACTTGAGTATTTAACCCCACAGGCCAAAATAACCTGTGGGGTTTTTCATGCGAAAAATTTATCTGGCGGCACCCTTCGAGTGGATCGACAGAATGAAGGGCTACGCACAACAACTTCGTGATCTCGGCTACATCGTCACGTCCCGCTGGCTGGACGAACAGGACAAGGGCGGCGAAACCGACCTGACCGTGGAGGATGGCTCCACGCAACTCGACAAAGCACAGCAAGCTGTGGAGTACGCCATCCGCGACATCCGCAACATTCTCTACGCCGATACCGTCGTGGAATTCAATCCCGGCAAAGCATACGTGCGAAACACCCGCATTGCGGAATTTGGCGGAGCCCTCTTCACTGGCAAGCAGTGCATCGTGATCGGGCCAGAGAACCCGCGATCACGAGCCAAAATCGACAGCATCTTTGCCCTGCTCACCGAACTACCGAAAGATTTATTGGACGCTGGATTCAAGCCTGTGCGTCGATATGACACTTGGGATGACTTCCTCACCGCAGCCCGGCAGGAAGCACTCGTGACGGTCGGACTTGATGAGCCTACTGCCGCATGATTTAACAACTAAGACGATCTGCGTCGCCATCAGTATGGTGATGTCGGTGTGGATGTACATCGTCCTGTACCGTCGCATGATTCGTCGCAAGCACACACGAGACTTCTGCAAGGTCACTTGCTGGTTGAATTTTCTCGTCCAGATCAACAACGGTGTGCTGGCCTATTCCGAACACGCCCCGTTTCTCGTGGGCTGGTACATCACTCAAACGGTGTTCACCGGGATCGTTCTCTATCTCGTTACAAAATATTGGGATTGTCCCGATCCGTCGCAAAAAACAAGACTATAGAACCCCTTACTGAGGAGGACATCTAACATGTCTATTGACTACTCAGCAATTGTGAAAGACCTTCTGACTTGGGCTTCCGCAGCCAAGGTTGTAGCCGGAGCCGCCCTGCACAAGGCGTGGACTTGGCTCAAGGCCAAGCTGGCTCAGGCCGAAGCAGATGCCAAGGCCATCGAAGCCAAGGCAGCCGCCGACATCAAGAAACTCTAATCGCTTTCCAGCGACAACGATCAGCCGCCCCAAAAGGCGGCTTTTCGTATTGGCGTGGTATTATGTGGTATGACAGAGCAAAAGAAACTCCTGCGGCCCGGCGTGCAGGACTTGAGTCTGGCAACCACGCCGCTCATGCTGGAAAAAACCAAGAAGCGTAACAACGTTCTGGTTGGCAACGACCCCACCCAAATCCGCTTCGTCGAACACCTTCTCTCCGCCACATTTCAGACCGAAGTCAAATGCCAAGATGTGGACTTGGTGAACGATGATCTCTTGATCGGACACGAGGAGCCGTTACTCTATCGCATCGACCGCCTGAGCATGCTTGAAGTTGCCCCGACGACACGGGCCAAGATTGGTGTCTGGTCGCTGGACTTGTTGGAAGGCAGCGGCGAAGGCCTGAACGCTATCGTGCGTTACGCGGCAAAACTTCTCGGACTGGAGAAGCCGCCGAAGGAAAGGGTCGATCAGATTTCCCGAACGCTTGCGAAGGAAGACATCGACGACATCAACGCGACGCTCTGGCGTGCCGCGTGGCTCCTTCACGAGGAGTTGCCCTCATGGCGAGACTGGCCGAAGCCGTGGAAGAACTACCTTAGCTGGCTGCCCTATGGCGTTGATCCGAAACTCCGGCTCAACACTTTGTACTGGGAACTGCGGTTTTACGTGTTTTCCGTTGACGGCGATGAGGACAGTGCCCGGAAGCAGGGTAAGCCGTTCAACCCCACGCAATTCAAGGACTTGAAGGCCCTCAAGCTGCCGTTACGGGCCGTCAGAAGCACCCTAGCTGAACTGTCGATCTGGCGGGAACGTAAGTATGACCCGTATGTTTGTGCTTTGCGGATTGCCCAAATCTGGGAAAATCCAGTATAATGTCTTCATGGGAATCTTCCCGATTAGGAGAAATATGAAGTTTTTTGCTTCGTTGTTTTTGGCTCTGACTGTGTTGGTCGGAGTTTCTGCTGCACAGAGTGGTGCGTTCGCTCCCTACGTTGACGCCAGCATCGGTGGATCGTCCACGTTCACGGGTAACTCAAGCGTCACCGCACACAACCCCAACTACATCGTCGGTGCAGGTATCGAATCCAGCACCAAGCACCTGTTGCTCGATGTCAACGCCAATTTCCAGACGGCGGATTACCGTGCGTTCGGTGCACCGGGAGCTAACAGCTTCGCTGGCACTGTCACGGCCACGGGCTTCGTGAAGGTCGGTTCGCTTCTGCTTGGCGGCGGCACCTACTACAAGGATCAAGTGTCCAATGGCAACCTTAAGGGCCTGATCCCCGGCGATGCTCAGACGTTTGTCCCTCTGGTCGGCGGCGGCTTCCAGTTCTCGCGTGATCGCATCACTGCGGTCTACGAACTGCCGGGTCGTTCGGCTACCAATCAACGCACCGTGGACTTCCACAATGAAATCTTCTTGACCAAGAAGGCCCACCTGCGTTTAACCCAAGACTTGTCGATCAACACGGCTGACAACCTCAGCTTGCCCGGTGTCGGCACCGTCCGCGTCAGCGGCGGTCAGGCCGCTGCTGGTCTAAAGTTCGTATTCTAAGAGAACTCGTTCGACGACGTTTTGAAGCTAAGCCGCCCAATCGGGCGGCTTTTCTTTTTGCTCGCACTGCAATTTTCCCAACAAATCTAGTATTAAGGGACATAGAGGGAAACAATCACCTATGTCCACAGGCAAATCCAAAGCGGGACGTGACGAGTTGACCACGAGAGTCCAACAGGCCCTCAAGGAACATCTCAAGTCGCAAACCTTACCAACAAAGAAAGAGGCCGAGAGCATCGTGAACTTGGTGATCTCTGCCCTTGAAGCAACCCTCCTGAACAATCTTGACAAGAATGGGTTCACCCTGAAATTAAATAGTTTCGGGAAATTCACTATTCGCCATAAATCCGGTATTTATCGGAAGATTCCTTTTACGGGCCAGACCACTTGGACGAAGGATAAGCGGAAGGTCAAGTTCATCACTCTCGGTGATCTCCGAGATCAGGAAATAAAGAAGTAAACGAGGAAACCATGGCAATTAACTCTTTTGACGACGAATTGGATGATGTAAAACCGCAGCAAACGGCGAAGCCAACTGCACAGGCCGCTGCTGCCGCTGCACCAGCCCAAGCCGCTACTCCGGCAGCATCGACTGCCAAGCAACCGCCCACACCGCCCGCCCCGCCGAAGCAAGTCGCTTCTGATGATTTTGATGAGGACGAGCCAAAGAAAACCGCGTCGGCGGAAGATGACGATGCCGATTCGGATTGCGATACCGATTTCGACGACGAGAAACTGTACTCCCGTCCGAACGCACTGCCGCGTTGCCGTCCTGAAAAGGACAAGGCCGCACGCTTCGCCTTTGTCGGCGGCGTGAAGATGAAGACCGCGAAGTCACACTTCGTGGAAATCGGGCAGGGCAAGGAAACCAAGAAGGGCACCTATCGTTGCCTCAGCAAAGTTGGCAGCGACGAACAGGGTTGGTGCTGCGATAAGTTGAAGGAAGACGGTGCGGTGCACGTTGCCGCTCTGGTCGTCCGCTACACGAACGCGAACCCGGTCACTGGCAAGTACGACCCGATCATCGACGCGGCTGGCAACAAGACGGCCCCGCCCATCGCATGGGAACTCCAGTTCGTTGACCTCTCGCAGTTCAACATGAAACAGATCAAAAAGCTTCCTGATGAAGATGCCACGCCTTACGACATCGACATCATCATGACGCGGAGCGACCGTGCCTTCGGGTATGAGTTCAACCGTGCCGCTGCACAGGCCCGCTGGAAGAAAAATCCAGAGCTTGTGAAGGAAGTCAATGAGGCCGTTGAGAAGCTGATGAAAGACAACGGCAAACGCCTCGAAGCCAAGCTGGGCAAGAAACTTGACCTGCTGGGTTGGAAGGCACTGCTCTCCGGTGCGAAGGTGCACGAAGAGCCGAAGATCGACAACATCGACGACATTTAACGGAGACGGGGCTCCGATTGGAGCCCCAAAACTTTTATGGCAATCAGCAACAAGTTGTGGCAAGTCGTTTGCAAGACACCGGACGGTAGCGTTTCGCTACCTATCGGCAAGCTGTGGATTCTCGCCGGGGACGATGAGATCGCAAGCCGTAAGGCGAAGCGTTGGCTCAAGAACTACAACCGGGAGAACCCGTTCGAGCGTCGCTACGTGGTGAAAGAAGTTATCAGCCACGGCACCATCGACATGATGTAAAATAGGGTCATGGATAACACGACTCAAACCGACGACCCCATGGATTGGGACGCCCCGATCTGTCCCACGTGCAATCAACCGGAAGACCTAGCACCGGGGATTGATTACTACTGCCCTCGCTGCCCCGTGGATTGGAGCAAGATACCCAAGCTGCGACCGGAGCACGAAACCCAAGAATCCGTGCACACGTGGTGCAAGGATACGTTCCCGCGACATGTGGGAACAAAGGGCCGGGCCGTGGCGTTGGTTGAGGAAGTTATCGAGCTTGCCATCGCGGCGGGCCTTTCCCTGAAAGAGATTGACGCTGCTGTCGCCACTCCCATCAAGAAAGTCGCGGAGATGACACAGGCGGACGTAATGGAATCTGACGCCGGAGAAGTTGCAGACGTTCTGCTCTGCCTTTACGCTTACGCGGAAGAGGCGGGCTACGACGCTCATAAAGAACTCGACGCCAAGATGAGAATCAATCGTTCTCGCACTAAGGAATATTATGCCGCGAAGACCGCCCACAAGGAAAACCTCGGATTCCTTCTCCCGGATGCTCCGCCACGGGAGTAGCCTTGCTGATTCTCGGTCTTGATTTTGAAACCACCGGACATGACCATGTCACGGAAGTCGGGCTCGCTCACTGGGACACCGACCTACACGTACCAACCAAAGTTATGGGCTTCGTCGTCAACCCCGGCGACGATGCCACTTGGGATGCCAAGGTCGAAGAGGACGCCAAGAAGGCTGGTCTGACTCGCGAATTTATCGCGAAATACGGGTATGAGAGTCAGTCAGCTTGCAGGCAAACGCTGAAGTGGGTCAACGAGGCGGATGCTGTGATGGCCCACAACGGAATCCAATTCGATAAACGGGTTCTGAAACAGTGGTGCGAGAAGTACGGCCTGCCGTTTCCCGAGAAGCTTTGGATCGACACGATGGTCGATCTGCCCCTGCCCGCAGGCTTCACCCGCAAGCTGATGTACATGCCTGTCGATCACCATCTACCGCCAAACCCATACCCGCATCGGGCCGTTTTCGATGTGATGTCGATGCTGCAAATCTTTAATTGCTACCCACTTGAGACGATTTTGAAATCAGCGGCCAGCCCCATGGTTTCAATCAAATGCCTTGTGGAATACCGGGACAGGGAGTGGGCCAAGTCTCACGGTTACTGGCCGAAGTACGACAAACCGGAGGGCGGGAAGTTTCAGCACTGGCAGATGGATTTGAAGGAATACCTCGTCCCGGAGAAGCGGGCCGAGGCCGAGGCCGCTGGATTTGGAATAGCAGTCATCGGATATTTGAATCAGTAGTGGCAAAAATTGACAAAGAAATTTGCCAACTATGTGGTATTGTATCAGTACGATTATTTTGCGGGGTATCCAATGAAGTTGATTAAAGGGTTCTTCAGTGCAGTCGTTCTACTGGTCGCCACTCTCTCGTCCGGCCAGCAAACAGATCGTCCCGACCTTCCGTTTTTCTTTCCAAAAGGCCTCCAACAAACAACCGATCCTCTTCGTCAACGTGAAGAGTACTTGCACATCTTTCAGGCCACGTGGGCCTGCAATCAGGGCGGCGGCTTGGGGACGACCATCCCCGGCAGCGACAGCATCTCGGTAGTCACCGATGTTGTGAGCACGTCCAGCGTCACCGAGAATCCCGCGAAGATGAAGATCGTCATTGACCACGCATACAAGATGCCAGACGGTCGCATTCGCTACACGTCACTGTGCGATCAGTATTTCATCACGGACGCCCAGTTGAAGGTTGTTGAAGACAGTCTCAAGGCCCTCACAATCGACGCCGCAAAACGCGACAACGATTTCTATTCGGTCATCGCCGACAAGGCCATTTCCGCCCGTGCGGCGAAGCTGGGCCTCAAGCGTGAAGAACTGGTAGCCCAACTCGACGAGAAGGTGCCCGGTTACAACGTCACCTTCCGCGAACTGCACCGCCTACCGAAACCGTCCAAGCCATCCGACTTCATTCCACGTGAGTTGCACCTTGGTTACAACCCACCCCTCGGCGGCATCCTCGGCGTTACGTGGCTCAACACTGGCGTGATCTACTACAACCCGAATGCGTGGATGACCGATTACGTGAACACCATCCCCAAGGTCATGCAGCACGAGATGGTGCACGGCAACATCAATTTCGAAAAATTCCCCATGTCAGAAGCGTTCGACGTGGAGTTGATGGCATCCCTGCCTGAAATGTTATACCCGGAGAACGAAACCGATTACCCGAGCCACGGCTACGCTGCGGACATCCGCGAACTGGCCGAGATTTACTACGGCTTCGATTGGGATCAGTTCCATCAGGACACGGTGAAATTTGATTTCGCTGGCAACATCGTCTACGACGACAAGAACTATCTGTACTACTACACGTTGCTGGATGTAATCAAAAAGGAAATGATGACGTTCTACATGAACGAGACCATTCCTGAATTCTATTCTGACCCGGTCTGGTGGTCGGCAGTCAACGACATTCGCGGCGACAATAACAGTGTCTTTCGCATGACGATGGCTTTGCACTACAACCCGACTATCCTCGGCAGTGCGGCCAAGACGATGGATTGGCTCAACTCACACTCTGAGGAGATCAAGGAAATCGGCGATGAGGCATTCAAGAAGGGCCTCGGCGGCGGGGGCGGTATGATGATGGGCGATCTAACCCACGTGCCTCCATATCTGGTTGAGCAGTACAATCGCACGTTTACGGCTCAAGAGCGACAGAACATCGAAGCGTACTTCGCTCAGCACCCTGAGAAGTTGAATGAACTCCAGAAGATGCCTCCGGCTGAGGCCTTGCAGTTCATCGGCACGTTCAAGTCCAATTTGAAGGGGATGGTTAAGCCATGAAGTTCCGTATCGTTTTAGCAACGTTCGCAGTTCTCGCTACGATGTTCTTGGCTGGCTGCGTGCCGCCATATCGCCAAACGTTTGAGGACGCTGGCAAAGAGAAGCACTGGACGAAAAAGCAGACTCTCGCTGCGTTCGCTTACTACGACCGCATCGGCTGGGCACGTGAAGTGAAGGAAGGCTCCGGCCAGTACGTCGTGATCTATGGCAAGGTGCCGACCACCAAGGTTGATTCTCAGATTGACACCGTGCTGCAAGACCTGAACGGCTCGCTCGATCCGAACAACAAGGAAATGCGTCAGTATCTCGACACCTTCGGGCTCCGCAAAGACTTGGAGCACGAGGAAGAGGTCACTGAGGCCCAGAAGTCCCGCATCCACGCCGCCGTGCTGGAGAACCAGTTCGAGCAGGTGATGGGGGATAAGCCATCCTACGGTCATGAAGCTGAAATGTCTGGCGGGTACAACATCCGCAAGATTTTCACCAACAAAGACCTGTCCGAAGTTTTCCCGTTCAAGTCGGATGAAGTCGAGGGGGCAAAGAAAGACGGCTCCCTGAAACCGATTGAGACCTTGGAACTGGAACTGTCGAGCACCTACGATCACAAGGCCCCCAACCCGGCCATCCCTGATGACGAGAACGCCTTCCTCTGGAAGTCGAAGAAGATGTCGATCCGGCTGACGAACTACAAGATCGTCACCGAAGAGACCCCGCAGGACAACAAGGGCAATTACATCGAGGGCTATCGCGTTGTTGATGGGAAGCAGGAGTCCAAGCCTGCCTTGAAGATTTTCTTCCCCAACACCGGATACGGTGCCGTGGTTCTGATCGACATCGACCGTGAAGGTGACGCCGGGTTCGGTATGCCCGACATCCTTGAAATGGTCGGCGGTCTTGAGAATGCTCAGGACGTGATCCGCGACGGTCGCCTGCTGGCCACTCTCTTCCAAGAGAAGAAGTCTGAAAAGCGTGTTCTGCCGCCGCACAACCTGTTCAAGATCGAAATCTCCAAGACGGATCAACCCATCGACCCGTGGGAGAAGTCGCCCGACGCTGATGGCTGGATCGTTCCCTACAAGTACGTTGCCATGACCGGGGAAAACTTCAACGTCCGTATCAAATTCAAGAAGGTGCCGATGCCCGCAGACGGCTCCTCGTACCCGGACGGCGATCACGAGCACAGCATGTATCGTCAGATCGAGTATATCGCCAAGGAATACACCAAGGTCGGCAAGCGTTATGACCCCTCAGCGGGTCAGGTAATCGAATACTATCGCCCGAAGGGTGAGTTCGCCAAGAAGGTTCAGGCGAAAGTTGACGACTACCAGAACACTCGCAAGCTGACGTTTGAATTCCAAGACGGCACTGAAATCAGCGGTATCGTTACGCCCGGCGAGAACAAATTCATCGAAGACAAGCCCTACGCCAAGTCCTTCACCGAAGGCTCACAGCGTTGGTGGATTGAATCCTCGTCGAACAACGGCAAGTACGACAAGCGGAAGAAAGTCAGTCCTCCCAAAGAACGCACGGGTGAGTATGATTCGTGGGTGTCGGAAGACGAGGAGCCTGAGGGCCGCAGCAAATCGTCACAGGAGTATGACAAGCCAGTCGTAAAGATTGAACGGGAAACACAGCAAGCCCCTCCCGGCAGCAAACAGTAAACAGAACCAAAAACAACGCTCACCCCCGGTCTAACCAGCCGGGGGTACTTTTTTGCAGTATTAAGTAGCATGTGCGTTGCTCGCGAAATGGTAAATCTCTGTGAATGTGGTTGTGCAGAGATTCAACACGAAGAACCAGATTTGATGGAAGTGGTGCTGGCTGCTCAGCTTGGCACCACGCCTCCCGGTCGCGGGAAATGCAGGGGTGAAATATGGGACTACAAGGGCCTCCCTGCTGATTACCCCAAAGACGTTAATCCCAGAGAATTCATGGTGCCATGCGGGTGCACGAAGTTCGTGCCCGTATTCCGCAACATGTGCGGAGGTTTCTAATGCCTAAGGTCGCCAAAGAAGTTCCCCTTTCAATTCCAGCACCGATATCAAATGTGGACGAGTGGATCATCCTCGGGCTTGACCCGTCGATGACTCGAACGGGCTTCGCCGTGTTGGATGTCGCCCCGTCTTACGGCAGCGTTTTGACTGCGGCGGTTGCTCCAACCAAGGCTGGCTGGCTGGCAGCCGGATCAATCAAACCCGAGAAGATCGACGACCCGGCCATGCACCCGCGTAACACTCTGTGGATTCGCGGTAAGGCCATGGCGTTGGAACTTCGTGAGCACCTACTCGAACTGATCCGCCAGCGATTCCAGCAGGATCGGGATACGAACCTCGGGCTCATCATCTCCATGGAATACCCGACCCCGATGAATGACTATCTCGTGGCCCTGAATCGAATCATCCACCTGATCTTTTTCGAGAACGCATCATTGCCCGGCATGTTCCGGGAAATCCGTATCATGACCACGAACGCGAGCACGCTCCGTTCGCTTATGCGGTTGACCAAGAAAGGCTCCCAAAACAAGGGGGAGAACATCGCACGAGCCTACGAATTTATCGACAGAACTGAATTTCCTGAACTCGATAGTGATGCTTGCGACGCCGTCCTGCTCGCCATGATGGGACGCCACGCGGCCTCGATCATGCTGGGCCGGAGCACAGAAGTTCCCAACCAATTTCTGATCTCGCTGTGTAATGCGACTAAGGAAACCAAGGGTAAGGGACGCAACGCCCACGAAGTCACAAAGGGATTGTTGCACCGAAACGAGTATTACTACAGATACGAGCGAAAAGAGTATACGGTCTGCGTCAAGGACGCTAAGAACCCCAAGAAACTCCTGACTCGCGTAACTGTATCAATTTGATCGGAGGATCAAGTAATATGGCAAAATCTGCAAAACAGGCGGAAGTAGTACGTCCGGCTGGCCCACCCCGCAATTGGACTGCTGAAGAGCGAGCGAAGTACTTCATGGAGTCCCGCAAAAAAGACAAACCAGACTTTCAAGTTCTCACCAGCGATTACGAAGAAGAACTGGTTCCCTACGGCTTTCTGACATTCGACTACATCCTCGGCCTGAAAGGTATGGCCCGGCATGGTCGCGTTACCCAGATTCACGGCAACGAAGGCGTCGGCAAGTCCACACTGACCTACGAACTCGCCAAGAACTATCAGCGATTTACTGGTGAACCACTCGCCGTGTTCGACTTCGAAGGCACGGGCACGCCCGCGTACCTGAGCAAGATCGGCGTCAACATGGATATGGTGTACTTCATCCAGCCCTCATCCATTGAGGATGCGATCATCGAGACAATCAAACGGCTGCAAGAAGGCTGCCGCTTCTTCGTCTACGACTCCATTCCACACATGGAGAGCATGGTCGATGTCAAAGAAATTCTCAACCGCAAGGCGTTCAAGGGCAACTACGGCAACCATGCCAAAGGTATGGCCCGGTTCTACCGCCTGCTCCACCCGCACGTTATTCAGAACGACGGCCACATGCTGATGATTAACCAGACACGTGACCGTATCGAAGATTCGCGTGAGGCCCAGAACGCCCAGAAGTATCCGACGTTCACCAACCTGCCGTACAGCCTGCCGGGCGGACGCATGTGCCGCTTCAAGCCGTCTGTCATGGTCGAAATGAAAATGGTCGGTGAAGTGAAGCCGCTTACTCCCGGAAAAGACAGCAAGTGGGATGCGTTCGTGATCGAGCCGGAGACCGACTCGAACAAGGGCATTCCAGTTGTGAACCGTGTCCGCTGCCGCACGCTGAAAAACAAGGTGACCGGGGCTGGGTACCGCGAAGGCTACATCTGGGTTCGCCCCGGTGTCGGCGTTGACGAAGGTATGAGCGTGCTTGAATACGCACGCGAATATGGCCTGATCGCCAACAAGGGGGCCAAGTGGTACGCCGGACAGAGCTTCGACGACGCTATCGCGACCTACGCGAACAAAGAGGCCGCGATCCAAGACCTCACCGTCCAACGCAACCCGGAAGTTCTCGGCAAGCTGCGGCAGATGGTGATCGACTCCATCGAGAGCGACACGAGTGGCCGTCACCTTACCAGTGCCCTATCGGCTGAAGAGGCGGCGTTCATTGACGGCGAGGAAGTCGCGACCGTCAGTAAGTCATTCGACATCGACGAGGACTAATGAAACACGATCCGTCAACCTGCCCGTATTGCGGGGACTTAAAACGTCCCCGCGATCTTGATCCCATCGACGCCCACATCTTCGCGAAGCTCGCGGAGTTTGAGCACCGCATTCAGCAGATGGAATGGAGAACCCAACCCCTCGGCCCCAACCCGGACGAAGAGGTTGAGGAGCGTAACGAAGCCCTCGACAAACTGGTCAAGGAAATGCGAGACAAGAAGGTTCTATGAGCCACGAACACGATTTCATGGACTGCGGTTACGACGAACAACAGTGTGACAGCGAATGCAAATCCAACTGGCACAAATGCTCAGTCTGCGGGAAGAGTCGATCACAGATCGCGAAGGAGCAGCCTGAGGATGTTCTATTCCACGTAATTGACTGCACAGGCGAGATCATCGTTGAACTCCAGAAAGTGCACAAACTCAAATTGGCCGCAGCCGTGGAACTTATCAAGGAATGTGCCAAGCAACTCGATTGGTTATCACGAGAACGCCTCGTAGAGATGGCCGTCTGGGAACAACAGCGTGAAGCTAAGCGGTAAAAATTTTCAACCGTGGGCCGAGTTCGATCTTGAGTTCGAGGGCCTAGCGGTTCTCACAGGCTCGTCCAACAAGGGCAAAAGCTCTATCTACCGGGCACTGAAGGCCCTCCTCCGCAACGAACTTGACATCGAATACATCCGCAATCCAAAGACAAACCCCATGGAACTCACGTTGGAGTTTGTCGGGCCGGACGGACAGCCCCACAAGATATTCGCGACCCGAGGCAAGAAGGGGAAGGTAGTCTACACCGTCGATGGTGAGGACTTCAGCAGCCTCAACGAAGACGTACCGAAGCCCGAGAAGAACCCCAACCTGTTTGCTGCATTCGGCGAAATCAAGGTTGGTGAGTTTTCGTTTGACCCGATCTTCGGCGACCAAAACACCCCGCAATTCCTGATCGACAGGCTGGCGTACAAGCCCACCGCCGTGAACACGATTATCGGAGCCTTCGGCGGCACCGAGAAGTTGGAGATTGGCAAAAAAGAGGCCAACCTCCGTATCACCCAGAAAAACGGGGAAGCCAAACTTCACGCCACGGAAGTCCGTGAGGCCGAGGAACGCAAGCTGAAGTTGGAGAAAGTCGCCATCGCCGGGAAGGCCGCGAGCGACAGTTTGACCGCCCTCGAACAAGAGGCCCGGCTGCTGGAACTTCGAGCGGCTTGGACTGAGGAAGCCCGGACACACCGGGTACGGTTGATTCGCCTACGTCGGGTGGAGAAGGCACTGGTTCTCCCTGACCTGACCGAAACTGGGCAATTGGATAGCAAGATTTTGTACGCTTCGGTTGCTGCATCGGCAGCCGCATCCTTGGCCCGTCGAAAGGATCGCCTTGAACGAATCAATACGGTGCTTTCCCTGTGGCCAGATACCGTCAGGGCATGGAAGGTCTGCCGGGCAGCAGAAGACGCTACAGCGGCTCTGCAACGCAAGGAAACGCTATCGCCTGAAGCTCTCAGCAAAACGACCGAACAAATAGAGGCTGGCCTTGCTACGGCGATTAGGCAATTTCACAGTATTAAGCACATAGAACAGGTTCTTGCCCACCGGGAGCGGCTGGCGACAAAGAAAGACCAGCGGGCTCAGCTTGAACAGGACTTAGCGGCAGCGGAGATTGAAGCCAAACGCGGGGCCTGTCCAAAGTGCGGTAAGTCACTGGAGCATGTTTGCAATGGCTGAAAAGTCAATTCAAGATCGGTTGAAAGAGGCTCAGACGCGGTATAAGGCCCTACAGGCCCAACGCGACCAAGTCATTCATGAAGCTGGTGCTGAAGAAAACAAGCTCACCGAAGCCTACACAAAGTTGCGTGACCTCGGGGTGGAAGGGCCGGAGAAGCTGACATCACGTCAGCTTCAAGAATTAGTCCAGTCGCTTCAGACTGAGCTTGAGCAAAAGTTGGCGGTTCTCGAAACGGAACTGACCAATGGAGAGCAGTTGGTACAAGGTCTTAGTTCATAGGAGAACTTATGTCGTTGAATTTCCCGTTTTTGAGAGCAGTATCGCAAAAGAACACAGACGGCACGCACTCGGTCGTCGTCACCCACACTCATGGTGTGGTCTCTGAAATCACCTTCTCCCTCGTCGCTCACTCCGAGGCAATGGCGAAGGCGATTGAATCGTTCCTGAACGCCCAAGTGGCTGCCGTGGCAACCGAAGTCAAGAAGGTCATGGTCGCCGGGCCGAACAAGCCGCTCGAAGTTCGCACCGATGGCGACACGGTCATCAAGTTGAAGAAGGACATGGTGCCGGAAAAGAACATCGGCAAGCAGCCTGAGATCGACGTGACGGCGAAGGTGGGCAAGCAGGAACCGATCAATACTTCTGCCAAGTCCATTTTCCCTGAAGAGTCGAAAGCTGCGGCTGCAACCCCGGCCCCGGCTGTCGAAGCTGCCCCAGTTGCCCAGCCCGAAGCTGCGGCTCCTGTGACAGAAGTCACAACCGAATAATTCAGTTTTTCTGAAAAATTGGGTATTAGGTACCATGCCTGATACCTTTGGGAAAATGGTGTACCTAGCCAGCCCGTACTCGCATCCTGACAAGACCGTCGAAGAGGAACGTTTCATCGCGGCTTGTAAGGCCTGCGGTTGGCTGATGAACAACGTCAAAGACGTGACGATGTTCTATTCCCCAATCGCTCACACGCATCCTATCTCAGTCCATTGCACGCTGCCGGGACACTGGCAGTTCTGGTCGGCGGCGGACGAGACGATGCTCTCACGTTGCAACGCTATCTGGGTTCTCTGCATCCCCGGCTTCACGAAATCCACCGGAGTTAATGCAGAGCGGAAGATTGCTGCCAAGTTCGGGCTGGAGGTCAGGTTCATGATCCCGGCTGCGGACGGGACGTATCTAGTGACCGAGGCGGAGCCTTCCGAAGCCGACCTTTATGGCAGTGTGCTGGAGAAACCAGTATGCCCCGTAAGCTAGAAATCACGATCCACACCGTCAAGGAATCCTCGAAAACTGGCTTGGCCGACTTCAAGGTCGAGGTCGAAGAGAAGAACTACGCCGACGACAGCAAAGAAAAAGTCGCGGCATTCTATGTGACCCACCGCAAGGCCGATCTCCCATGGCTGCAACTTCTGGCGGAAATCGTCGAGAAGGCCCCTCACTGCTGCAACGACTTCGACGTGACCCATCGCCGCTGGGAGAAAGAGGGCACCCCGTACAGCCGCCGCATGTCAGAATGGAAGGCGTACTGCTCGCAGCATTCAGTCGGATTCGCCGGGTACCACATCGGCTATACCATGTACGAGGGCAAGAAGGAACGTCTCTTCGAGTGCTCCTATTGTGGCTGCACATTCCCGGAATCTCGCGGGATGGAATGCGACGAGAGGTAGCATGCACCGCCGCCTGCGTATCGCTCTGTCGTATCGGCGGGACTGCTTGGCACAGGATATCGAGACCTACCGGGTAGCCCTCGCACACTTCAATTCCTGCACCGAATGCAAAGAGACCGAATTCTGCCCCAAGGGCACGGCCATGTACGAGCAGACACAACTCGCGGCAGCCAGAGCCAAACTCCTGAGAAACGACGACCCATACTGGGAAGAAAATGAGAACGATAAAGCTCTCCGATCCTAAAAACCGCGTTAATCTGGTATACTCAACGGACTGGCACGCTTCAGAGCGGCCTCCGGGGCGGCGTGGCGACGACTACAGAACAGCCATTCTGGAGAAAATTGATTTCGTCAGGCAATTAACAGAGAGACTAAACGGTGCTGCTTTGTGTGGGGCCGACGTTTTTCATAACAAGGAACCCAAACATGTTGGCAACTCTTACCGACTTCTTAGCGACCTCTACAACACGCTCAGCCGTTTTCCTCAGGGCTGCGTATTCGGAAGCGTTGGCAACCACGATCTCCTCGCGGATCGTATGGATTCTCTACCTCGCCAGCCGCTAGGCCTGCTGATCGAGGTCGGTGCCTACCACGACTTGAACCGGGAAACCGTCCTGTTCACCAATTCCGACGAGTCCATCAAAGTCAGCGTCGAAACCTTCCCCTACGCTGAATCTGTGGAGACCATCAAGAACATCCTGAACTCAGGCCCCCGGCACCCGGATGTCAATTACCGGATCGGAATCGTGCACGCTTACGGGCGTCCGGGCGGCGAAAGCTACATCTACAGCACCAGAGCCATCGGGTACGACGAACTGAAGGGGGCCGACTTCGACTTCCTGCTCTGGGGACATGACCATTCCCGGCACGAGACCGAGACGGTCGGCGGAATCACCCACATCAATCTGGGCTCGCTCGCCCGTGCGGCCTACTCCTACGACGAGCTTGACCGCCCAGTCGTGGCCACAGTCCTGTCGTTCGCTCCAGATGGTGTGCGGGTGAAAGAGTTCCCGATCCCGGTCAAACCGCTGGAGGCCGTCTTCAGGATTGCCGACAAGGGAATGGATGCCGTATCCAAATCTGACGAGGTTAAGGGATTTCTGACGGAAATGGACGATACGGTCGCCGACATGCGACACACCGATCCCCGGACGGTGCTCCAAGAACTTTGCCAAAACGACCCAAAGCTGCTATCATTGGTGATGGAGCTTTGCGAGCTTTAATGGGATACTTCAACTGCTTTTTCGCCGTTTTCTTCGCTTGGGAGGCACGCCAGTATGCCCGCAAGAAATCCGATAAGGCTGCATGGTGTGCTCTGCTCGCAGTCCTCAACGTTCTTCTCGCCTTGTTCTTTTTCCTCCACGGAAATCAGTTGACGCACTAACTGACTTCGAGTACTCTTTTTTAGAGGGCACTGCGAAATGAGCCGCCGCAGGAATGACCGAGTGGAAGAACGGGTCTATAAGTCGCTCTGGCACATCCTGATTGCCGGGGTGGGCGTCTACGAACTTCGCAACCACAAGACCAAATTCTCCAAAGTCCTAGCCACTGGCCTGATCGCTTTTCACGTTGACGGTGCAATTTCCGACATCATGGATACCAAACCCCTTTCCCAGCGAGTATTAGACTATGTACTGGGGGAACGCCATGAGGAATGCAAACCGCCAAAACAGCCTGCTAAGCATCGACACCTTAAAGTCCAAAGCGTTAAGCTACGGGACTGAGCCCTATTGGTTCGGGCTAGGCTTCATCCAGCTAAAACTTAGCGACGTTGATCGGATGCACTTCTGGCTGCCAGAAATCCCGCACCCGGAACGCGAAGAGATTCACAACCATCGGTACGATTTCAGCAGCATAGTGCTTGCCGGGCACCTCATGCACGAGGTCTGGCACCTCGATAAAGTACGGAGCCTGACGACGGCGGTGCAGGAGCAGGACTGGGAAATTTTCGAGACCAACTGTGCCCCGAACAAGGAGGGTACGGTTGAAACTGTTACCCCCTGCCTCATCACCAAGATGGGGGAGTTTAACCTTGGGGCCGGGTCGCTCTACACTTTCCCGCACACTTCGTTTCACACGACCGAGGGTACCCGGTTCGCCATCACGCATCTGACCCGCGTCCTGCCCAAACCGCTGGAGTACGCTTCGGTTATCAAAAAGCAGGGAGCCGCGACAACTTGTCCGTTCCGTGATAAAATACCCGCAAAGCAGTGTTGGGAATACATCGACGCGGCCCTCATCCGAGGGGCCGAAGAATTTACCCGAATCATCCCATGCATGACTTGCGGCAAGCCGTGTTTCTACGGTGAGCCGGAGGACAATACTACGTATTTGTGTTGGGACTGCGGAATGGATTAAATGGTAAGCGTTCTAAAACACCCGAACATTTTCTTCACGAGCGATTATCACCTTGGACATTGGAACATTCTGACGCTGGGCCGCAAGCGGCCTTTCGACACGATTGACGAAATGCACGAGGCGATCATCGAGAGGCACAACTCCGTCGTGAAGCCGGGCGACATCGTCTACAACCTCGGGGACTACGGCCTTAAGCTCAAGATGGAGGCCCTGTACGGCCTTCGGCAGCGTTTCGTGGGAAACCAGTTCTTCATCGAAGGCAACCACGACGGCGTGACGAAGCAGATGATTAAGAAGCACCCGGACGTGTTCGTCTGGGCAAAGGGTATCGAGGTCATTCACCCGAAGAGCTTCGAGGGCGTGCCGCCGATCACCATCTGCCACTACGCAATGCGTGTCTGGTCAGGCAGCCACAAGGGGCACTGGCAGCTTTACGGCCACAGCCACGGCATGCTGCCGGAGCTTCCAAACCTGCTGGCGTTCGACGTGGGTGTGGACTGCTGGAATTTCTACCCGGTATCCATTGAGGAAGTGAAACAGAAAATGGCCGAGAAGTTGCCAGCATTCGAGGCCTACCGGGCAAGCCTGCGTGAGCAGGATTTAGATCGCGTAGAATAACAGAAGTCCCTCCGATGGAGTATTAAACATCGGAGGGATTATGTCCACTGACCTACGTATCGGCTCTACTGAAACCGCTCTCGGAGTCGATAGAGACGATTACAAACCAAAGCCAACTGGCTATGACGCAGCCGCCATTCAGCCCAAGCCTACGGGCGACGGCGTTGACGTGGCCGTTGTTGCCGCCGACCATCTCCGTGCCTTGGGGCACATCAAGATTGCAGAAGACATCGAAGCCCGCATTCGCCTCGGCGAGCGGAAGTACGGCACCCGCCTGAAGTCCCACAATGGCCGCGACGCCATGCTCGATCTCTACCAAGAAGTTCTCGACGGAATCAATTACGCACAGCAATGCAAGATCGAAGGACTGGACGACGGCGGATTGTTGTTCAGCATGATCGGCATGGCCGTGTGGGTTTCCGAGAAGATGCGGAAGGCCTACTAACATGAAGTGGAAGGTGTTCCGCAACAGTCGTACCGGGGAGCGTGAGGTCACGAAACATACGAACCCACCGGACAACGCCGAGGCCCACATGTTCTGTCATGACCCGGAGAACTGCCAGTGCATTTGCACACTCTGCAAGCACGCGGCCCGGCGTACTCGGAGAAACCAGCGATGACCATGGATCAGCGAATCCAGCGTTTTCTGTGTTGGATACTCAGCCCAATTTCGTTTCGTCCGGGCGGAGCACACGTCTGGTCGGATGGTCGTTGCATACTTTGTGAGGAGAAACAGTAATGGGATGCGGATGCAAAGGACACGGGCCTGACCCGAATTGCGAATGCAAAGACCTTCCGAAGCGGCCCTGTGGCTGCCCTGAGGGTGACATCTGCTGTATGGACTGCGATTGTGATTGTCATGAGCCAGCCGCTCTCGCACATAGCCTCGAAAGAGTCAAGAATTCTGGCGGCAAGAAACTGTTGAAGCGTGTGACGGACGCACTGGCACGCCTCGGTGACGCCAGCTATAGAGACAAGCAGAGCCTCCTCTACGCTGTCTGGGAGCAGCACAACAAGGAAATTGAAGCCAAGAATTTGGAGCGTGAGGAAGAGACGGCCTACGATTTACTCAAGCAGGCGACCATGCCGCTGGTTTTGGAGACCATCTGGAAACGTGTCTGCAAACAGAACCCAGAATTCAAGGAACGGTTTTCGACCGTGCACGTGTTCCTCGCTTACGTCGAGGGTTTCCCCGGCGTAGTGGATAAGGTGCCCGTGGGCCGAATTCCAACGAAAGCAGAAATCGTCAGAGTGGGGTTACCTGTCTAATGGGCTGGTCAATCGGCTACGACTCGAACTGGCACCGTGATATTGGATACGGTGTGCCTGCGATCTGCGATCACCCTAAATGTGGGAAGAAGATCGACCGGGGCCTGTCGTATGTTTGCGGCGGCGAGCCCTACGGCGGCGATGAGGGTTGCGGCCTGTACTTCTGCGATAAGCACCTCTTCTTTTCGGAGAAGACGGCGGCACAACTTTGTAAACGGTGTTGCGATGGCAAGAAGCCATTCAAACCGACACCAGACTCACCAGTCTGGATCAAACACAAGGCCACTGACCCAAGCTGGGCACGCTGGCGACAGGAGCAAGGTATGGCAGGAAAAGGGTTGAAAATTTTCAAGGTCGAAGCTCAAGGCGATACGCTTTACATTCAGGCGAAGAACAAGGTCGCGGCGTCAGAATATCTGACCGACACCATGGGAGAAATCCCGGAATCGCTGCTCACGTGGACTGAGGTCAAGTCCCTGCCCGAGGGCGAAGAACTTCTTTAATGCCCACGATGGATAAGGCGAACCGCCAGAAGAACAAGGTTCGCGGCAAGTGTGACTACTGCCACAATCGACGGCTGATCGGAAAGAAGACTCAGTTCTGCGATGAGTGTCTGTACGAATGGAATCGGGTTGTGGATGAACACTTCGATGGCGATCCGTTCTACCCGCTAAAAGTGGCCGCACAAGAAATGGCGAAACATGACCGAGATTGACGAAAAATTTGCTGAACTGGTTAAGCCCATCTCCGAACACCTCGTAGGTCGCCCGCTGACTTCACACACTATGGTGGAGGCCCAGTACATGTGCCGTCAGGTAGAGCAGGAATTGAAAGAACTCTACCTCGAAGATTTCGAGGTTCTGATCGGATTGGACGAGATCAACAGACAGTTGGTGATCGGATACCGCTCCCGGATACCGTCAGACATCATCCCTCCGACGAGTGATCTGATTCATGGATTCAAGAGGCTGTTGGGACAATATGCTTGAAATTTACAAAGCCGTAGCGGCACGATTCGTCGAACGAATCAACGAAGTCTTCGCTTCCGAAGAGTCGATGGAAGCTGAGTTCAAAAAGAACTTCGAGTACCTTGACTTCACCCGCACGGATCATTGGGCTGCCATCATCTACAAACTTCTCCGCGATTCGTGGATCGAGGCTGGCCCGGCAACCAAAGTAGAGCCCACATCTTTCGATAAACTGGTGATTCTGAAATGGGCACATCCGCTGCTCGATTACAATTTATTCTCGCAAGTGCTCCTAAATCTTCAGGGCTACACCGGGATGGCTTATGCCGTTGCCGACGCTGAGAAAGAACTGGAACAGCTAAAGTTTGGCTGGTCAAAAACTGCCAAGCATGACCCATTCGCTCCACATGCAAAGATGATTCGCAAACCGACACTGGCCGAGGACATCGCGTACAACAATACGTTGAGCAACGTCCGCTCGCTTAACTTGATCGCGAATTTCTCCCCGCAGACAAGCTGGCGTGTATCCCCGAAGGGAAGTACCCCGGCGTTCGCGGACTCAAGAAACATCTCGATGATCGGTATCGGCGGGGACAAGTACCTGAAAACGCTACCATCGTTGCAAGCTTTTTACATCGTGTGGGATCAGGTGCCGCAGATGGCCTTCCCGATTCGCACTGCGAAGGTCGGTGACAAGCCCGGCGTCGTGTTCCATGCCCCGGACATCCCCTACGAATTCATATCGAAGTCTGGCGGCGAGGTGCTGCATGAGGTGTTATTCGCCCGCAAGTTGATGTACGAAATCTACGGCAGCATCGACTCGACAAAAGAAATCTGCATCATGGTGCCCCGGATGTATTCAGTACTGGTGGTCACGGAAAAACATGGAGACTCCTTGACGCGGGCATTTAATTCGCTCAAGGAACGGTACCCCATGATATCCTTGATTACCGGAGATCGTGCGGCGGCAATGATGGCTGCGGCAGAAAAAGCGAAGGAACAAGCTGATGGGCTGTGACATTCACGTACACGTCGAAGTAAAGATCAATGGGAAGTGGCAGCATTACAACCACCCGAGGATCAACCGGAACTACGCACTCTTTAGCCGACTGGCTGGCGTCCGGGGCGAACTGGAACCAATCACTAGGCCGAGGGGCATTCCAAAAAACGCAACGTGGATGACAAAATTCGACTTCAAACGCATGGGCACCGACGCCCACACGCCAAGCTGGATTTCAGGTGAGGAAGTTGAGGCTCTACAGGCCGAGGGCTTCTTGGACAGCTTCAAGGAACTGGGCTACATTTTCGGCAACGGCTTCGGCGTCAAGGGCTATCCCGAGGATTACCCTGAGGGGGTCGAAGACTCCCGGCTCGTTTTTTGGTTCGATTGCTAAAAATAGTTGTTGCAAGTTTTCGAACTTCCCAGTATTATACTCAGAGAGATCATTATGAACCGCGTTTCCCTATCACTGTCGCTCTTGTATAGCCTCCTTAGCGGGGTCGGCGGCGGTGTGTTCAACGGGTAACGCAATTAAATCCCGAGAACGAACCAGCCGCCAGAGATGGCGGCTTTTGATTTTTGTGGGCGAATTTATGAAAGTAGTCCAGACAGCACTGACGAAAAAGACGGAGACGGGCGTGGCCCATCTCATCGCTTGGCTCCCGGTCGATCCGCGAGTAAAGCGGGGCAGTGTCATTTCGCTCGATAAGGACGACGGCAATCGCTGGGTAGTCGAGCGGCAGTACGCGGTGCAGGATTCTGCTGAGATTCAGCGGGGCTGGGGTGTTGACCTCCCGAAATCGCAGCGTACTGAACGATAAAGTTTTGCATGGTTGCGTGAGCGGCTAAAACGGGCTGGCTGTAACCCAGCTTCCCCTAGCGGGATACGGAGGTTCAAATCCTTCACCATGCACCAGATTTGTTAGGTGGAATTCCTCGCCTGCCGCTATATGGCAGACCGTAAGAGCCGATTAAAGTTTTTGCACAGTTGGGTGAGCGGCTAAGCCATCTGCCTGTAAAGCAGACGCCCCTCGGGGCTTCGCAGGTTCGAGTCCTGCACTGTGCACCATTTTATGGATAGGTGTGAACATTGCGAAGCCGGGGCCGAGAACCCTGACCTACATCAGGATCGTTGGTTCTCAGCAGAACGTTGCTACCGAGTTCACATAGTGAGTAGGCAGGTGGTTCCGTGTTTGATGGAGTCCCGGCTGAAAGTGATTTTTCACAACGTGCGGTTGTGGTGGAATGGCAGACACGCAAGGTTGAGAGCCTTGTGGGGGCAACTCCGTGGAGGTTCGAGTCCTCTCAGCCGCACCAAGTTCTGGGCATGGTGTAGACAATTTCGTGTGCCCTGCGTCTATGCACAATCACAAGTGAAACCATAGCGGCTTTGGGTGGATAGACCTGCCTCCGGCCCACTAGGACGCCGCCGCAAAGTTTCGCGAGCGTGGCGGAATTGGCAGACGCACTGGCCTTAGAAGCCAGCGGTTAACAGCCATGCAGGTTCGATGCCTGTCGCTCGCACCAATATTGTTGAACTAAAGCTGTGAAACGGCGGCACGCAGAACCCCGTGTGACTGGCGAAAGCTGTGGCAGGCGAGAAACATTACACGCCAAGGCGTTTGAGTAACTGGTCGTTCAACACAAGTTTGAGAGCACGAGTGGGGGAACTGGCATACCCGGAGCAGGCAACTGACTCCACGTCCCCGAATTGACGGGGGCTGCGGTGCAGCGTGGCGAAGGCAGTGCGGATTCGAGTTCCGCCTCTGGAAGCTGCAACATCGCTCTCAAAGTTTTTTGCTTCGAAGATGACGGAATGGTAGACGTGGCACCGCAAAATGGTTCTGTAGCTATTAAGACGCTACGTGTGGGTTCGAGTCCCACTCTTCGTTGCAACGCGATTGATATTTACTGAAACGGCCATATTTACTGTACAGCAAATATGGCGTTCAGAGTAAATATGCGGATGTGGTGGAACGGCAGACACGCGGGCCTCAGAAGCCCGTCCCCGCAAGGGGGTGAAGGTTCAAATCCTTTCGTCCGCACCAAGCTTCGCCGGGATGGTGGAATGGCAGACACGCAAGGCTCAAACCCTTGTGGGGATTAAACCCCGTGCAGGTTCGAATCCTGTTCCCGGCACCAAAATCACAAACCCAAAAAACTTTCCCCAAACGCTTCAACCCGTGTTACATTGGTAACCATGTGGTTCGGAGAGTTCGACCCTGACGACAAGGGCCTGTACCAACGAGTCTGCCTCTGGTTGACGGATCAGTACGATCTGTTTTTGATGTTCAAGTACAACTGGAGAAAAGACTTGAAGCTGTGGCTGGCTCAACGTCGGACGGATCGTGCTCTGAAACGGCTGGATACCAACTATCCTGACTGGCGAAACCGCAAATAAAAATCCTTTGAAAGTCAAGAGTGATTCCTTTTTATGGGCAAGCGTGATTCCGATTCACCTGAAGTAGCAACTCCGAAAGCCTCGCAAGGCAGTGCGGTTGGCGGCGAAGAACACGAAGCAGAAGCATACGCACATTGGTCAAAACGGAACGGGCTTTACAGGCCCACAGGCAAGACGATTGATTCGGTGCCCGCAGGCATCTACAGCATCGACAACGACAATCAAGGCTGGTACCTCGAAAAAATCAAGTTCCCCTCGGACGATCTGCTCCGCCTGCCGGGAATGCCCATCGAGTTCATCCTTGACCAGATTCAGAAGTTCTGGGAACGGGAACATCTCTTCAAGGCCACGAAGCTCCTCCACAAGCGTGGCATTCTGTTGTACGGCCCGGCTGGATGTGGTAAAACATCCATCATCAAGCTGCTCTGCAATGATCTCGTCAACCGCGACGGCATCGTCCTCACGATCACAAACTGCCGTCTTGCGGAAAATGCCCTTCAGGGTATTCGTCAGATCGAGCCACGCCGACCGATCCTGACCATCATCGAAGACATCGAGACCTACATGGGTTCGTCCGACGATTCCTCGTCCGCACGTGCCCTGCTCGCCTTCCTCGACGGTGAATCGCAGGTGGATCACATCGTCCATCTGGCGACGACGAACAAGCCGGAGTTGCTGGAAGATCGCATCATCAAGCGACCGGGCCGTTTCGACCTCGTCGTCGGCTTGAATCAACCTGTGGCAGATGCTCGCGAAATGTATCTGCGAAACCTGTTGAAAGAGTTGGTCACCGATGAAGAGTACGCCGAGATGGTTGCCGAAACCAAGGGTCTCGGCCTCGCTCACCTGCGTGAGTTGGTTGTGGCGTCGTACTGCCTCGGCCTCGACCGCAAGGAAACATTGAAGCGTCTGCGGATGAATTACAAGAGCAAGCTCAAGGTCAAGAATTCACCCGATGGCAATAAGATGGGCTTCAGGGAACCGGACGAGGGTTACACGACCGATTTCCCGATTGACGAACCGAAAGACGACGAGTAGGCCCCATGGCCGCTGCTGCTCCAGCGAAAATCAACCTGTTCAAGTATGAATGGGCTTGCTACTCCAACTTCTACGCCGCCCCGGTCAAACTGGACGGCGTAGAATACCCATCTGTTGAGCACGCCTATCAGGCGGCGAAGACGCTTGACCCGAAGAAGCGGATTCCGTTTCAGAGCATCACGCTGACTTCGGGAAAAGCAAAACGGATGGGCCGGGGTTTCAGGGAAGGTCGCGGGCTCCGACCAGATTGGCGGCAGGTCAACGTCGGCATCATGCGTGACTTGCTCATGCAGAAATTCGCTCACTCGTTGTTGAAGCGGAAGTTGCTATCGTCCCTTCAGGCAGAATTAGAAGAAGGCAACTACTGGCACGACACCTTCTGGGGTGTTTGTTACGGGAAGATCGACGGACGAACTTGTGATCTTGGTGAACACGAACCGATAGGTGAGAACTATCTCGGTAAACTTCTCATGGAAGTTCGTGCCCACTATGCTACAATGACCGAGTAGACCAGCAGTAAAATTCAGAAAGGAATCATCCATGGCATTACAGAGCATCAAAGAAGCCGTCGCCCAGCAAGTCGCGGCACTCGGCCCGGAAGTAGAGACCGCCGTTGTAGGCGTTCTCGTCGATCAGGTGAAGGAGAAGCGTACCAAAGCAATTCTGGCCGCTCTCAGCCTCATCGAAGAGACTCAGAAGGAACTGAAGAAGATCAAGCCGACGCAGACGTTCGATGTTGACGGCAAGGTCGCGTCCGAATTCTACACGAAGACGGACAAGGAAGCTCGCGAGAAGATCAACCAGAAGCTCGCGAAAATCGAAAAGGCCCTCGGCGAAGCTTTCGACGCGGAGAAGCCGAATTTCGAGAAGCTGTTCAACGTCGTCCAGAACAAGGGACAGGAAACGAAGCAGGACAGCGGAGCCAGCGAGGAGTAATTGACTCCGTCAGAACATCTGATGCAGTTGGCAGAAGAGAAGGCCAACAGTCCCGAGAATAGGCGGGAACTGTTGGCCCTTGTTCTTGATCGTGCCACTGCCGCTGAGGTCAAGCGAATCAACCAAGAAATTGGTCGTTGTGCCACGTACCAAGCCAACTACAACCGTGAGTGGCGTCGCGTCTCCCCGGATTACACAAATCTGCTCCGTGAATATGTGCGACTGAAGTTGCAGTTGCATGTGTGGAAAAAGCACATGTTCTACTACGACGCCTCATTGACCCACGAGGAAATCCAAGCCTGTCTGGATAAGTGTGCCACGCTCCGTGCCGAGATTGATGATGCCCGGCAAAAAGCCTATAACAGTGCTTGGGGTGAAACAGATCGCACTACGCCTCCTCCGCCTGCGGTGATGTGCGACATGCCCAACTGCAAACGCGGGGCAAAATATCTTGCGGGTTCAGTGAACGGGGCGAGGGGCTACACAGAACAGAATCTTTGCAAGCCGCACTATTTCGGGTACACGCCTACATTTAACGCCAAGTACGATCAGGTCACGAAAGAACCAGCAGCGTTGTACGGCCCCAGTGTGCCAGCAGCAATCTATGGCTCCGACGTACCGAAACCTGAGCCAGAAGTCGAGTCGATAAAAGACCCGGAAGTGTGTATGGAAGACACCCACTGCGAGTGGTGTGATCGAGAAGCCACATGCGTTTTCGAGGATAGCGTGTTCTGTTACGAGCACTTCCTGAAAGCGGAGGAGTTGGCCAAGCAGGAGCAAGAGGCGGTCAAAAAACATCCCGGCCCGAAGCCGACCTTCCCTGAATCCAATGCTTGGGATGTGGGGGAATGTTTTTCTCAGAAAGCATACATGGACAACCTGTATGGCCCGCAGGCAGCCGGGCGGGTCGTTCGCACGGAGACTTCCAGTCGATCTTTAATCACTGCATCCAAAGTCCGCTGGGACAAAAACCCCCTCTAAAAATAATTTCTGCGGGTATTGACAAAAAGCCCGACTTCCGGGTATCTTATATGAGTGGGCAGAAGCCCACCAAGGAATTCACCTTCAAATGAACTTGATGCGACCATTTACGATGTTTCGACCGTGCATGCCTACCATGCGTCGGGAGACGATTCTGTAAATCGTCCGCATCCCGACGCTGCTAGGCGTACCGGGATGTAGACGGGTAAATGGAAGCCCCCGTGCTTTGGATGCACGTACCCTTAGTGGTCTTGGGAGTTCGAGTCTCCCCATCCCGACCAAATTTTTTAGATTCAACGATTTAACGGTGTGTAGAACGGTAACTTGGTAGCCGTCCAGCTTCGGATGCTGGTGCCCGAATAGTGGCCCTGTAGGTTCGAATCCTATCACGCCGACCATTGGAGTGTTCGCACGGAGAGTGGCCAACAGCCTGAACACGTGACCCGAAAAGCGGGGCAACCCGGATACGGGCATAAAGCTCTCCAACGAAATGATGCGGGGTTCGCCGGACGTACCCGGCGACGCAAGCGGGTGGTTACATCCGGCCCCCTAGCGAGTCAGTGGTGGAGCGGTCGCTCTTGGTCGCCGGGTGTCCGGCTGAGTGGCCGTGCTTAAGTGCCGAGGAGTGGTTGACCGACCGACACCGGATACCGCTCGACAGGTCGCCCGTAATTTGCTGAGGTAGATGCTTTGTGGTCATGCTGCCTGAGGAGCCCCGATTGCCATGGCAATCGGCAAGCACAAGGGGTGCCCCTGACAAAAGCGTCGGATGGAAGATCAGCCGCCATCGTGGCCATGAGGCTGGAAATTTTAACGGCGTGTAGCTCAGAGGAAGAGTTCTCGTCTGGGGGACGAGGGGTCGGGATTTCGAAATTCCCCACGCCGACCATTTTATGGAGAACGCATTACAACTCGCGGACTGGTTCCACATTCGATGCTCAAGCAAAAAGAGTGGACATCCGGTGTTCGTGGCAGCCTTGAAGCAGTGGCAATGCACACGCTGCAAGTCAGCATGGAACTGTGATGAAGACCAGTTTCTCGTGTATCTCCAGCGTACTGTTTTTGAGGTTCGAAAAGATGAAGATGATCCGCTGGTTCCGGGGCCTGTTTAGCAAATATCGGCCCGTAGGGAAATTTTAAGTTTCAGGATGTAGCTCAGCTTGGTAGAGTCCTCGCCTCGGATGCGAGTGGTCGCAGGTTCAAATCCTGCCATCCTGACCAAGACCGAAGAAGGCGTATGAATGCTGGGGCGGTGTGGCCACACGTGAGTTCAATGCTCACTTCATACGCCATCGGAATTTCGCAGGTGACTGTAGCTCAGGGGTAGAGCACCGGGGTTGGCCCGGAGTGCGGCGGTTCGAGTCCGTCCAGCCAGACCATGTGACGAGGGGAACGATAGACCGGGCAGCAGGCATGCTCTCCGGGAACATCGTGAAATCCGTGATGCCTCCCTGCGATAGTTTTTTGATTTTGTGAGTATTAGATAGATGTCACGCCGGACTCGGGGTAGACCAACGGCTCCCGACTCTGCTGTTTCCGTTGGGCAGGGAACCTCCGGCGTGATTTTGCCAGCGTAGCATAGTGGCCTAGTGCAGTCGCCTCATAAGCGAAAGATCGGTGGTTCGAATCCACCCGCTGGTACCAATTCTGTGATAGGATGGAACCGATGAAGCCGCTTCCAATTGATCCGCCGAAACCGACAAAAAGGCACCCGAAATTTCCGTGGTAATCGAAGTTCCAGATTGTGCCAACTGTGGTGGGCCGTGCGAATGCGACGGCGAAGGTTTTAGAATTTGCTCCCGGTGTGGTTTCTTGGGAGATTGTTTGCACTGCGAATTCAACGAGGAGGATGAACGAATGGCTACTAACCCTAGCAAGACCGCACATACCGCATAAGGTGTGAGCGGTCGGGGAGCGAAAGCCATGTCTCATCCTACGTCGCGTGCCGAACGTCGGCACCAACGTGATCGTGTTATTGCCCGCCGCCGAAAGGTTGCGGAAACTGAGTGGGGCTACAACAACGGCGACTGGATCGCACGCGGTTGGGAACCATTCGTAAACTGGGGCGTATACGCCAAGTGGAACGGTGGGTGCGGTTCATCCATGTGTCACGCGGCGAAGTACTTCAAGATCGCCCACAAACGCCGAGAGGCCCTGCACAATTCAGAATCGCAGGCGGAATTTCGGCGACGCAATAAAGTTGCATATCACTGATCTTTCAGTATTATTTATAGGGCCTAAGATGGCCCGAGATATTGCAAGGCCGCAGGGTAGCAGCGTATCGGGAAGTCACAGCCAAGATTGCATCGGTTAAGTGCCCGCCCTGCGGAGTAAGTTTTTAGCCCAGTGGCCCGTGATTCAACTGGTTCTGTGTCGGAGTAATGTGAGCCGACGCCATCCCCAGTATAAAAAACGCAGCAGCGGGGGGCAGGTACCGTAAGGCCTGCTGGAGGCATTCACGCAAAGGTGCTCGTCAACCTGTGATCGCCGTATCGGGATACGCAGCATAACCGGAATGTGCTGGGCTAAAGTTTTCAATGACGCGGGGTAGAGCAGTCTGGTAGCTCGTCAGGCTCATAACCTGAAGGTCGGGGGTTCAAATCCCTCCCCCGCTACCAAGTTTGCCGGGGTGGGCTGTTCGCTTTGGCGGGCAGTTTATAAAGCTGTGGGGGTCAGCCCAGCGGTCACTCCGGCTACGATTTGCGGGCGAGTGGATGGGATACATAGACCATACAACGCTCATAACGTTGTGATTGCGGGTTCGACTCCCGCGTCCGCACCCATTTCGGCCCTAGCTAGGTACGTGCCCGGAGCGGCAATTGATGCCAGCCTCAGGAGAATTACAGTCGTTTATCAATCGGCAGGGCCGAACGAGTGGTAGATTCGTGTGAGACGGTGAGCTAGGCACCCTGTACGTTGGGGGTATACAGTGCCGGGTTGGGTTCGATTCCCAACTGCGATAGACGAGCAACGCGAGTCCAGTTAGGCGATCACGGGTAAAACTGCCTCGATAAGAGCGGAAGTCGGGTTACACAAACTCCCACTCGTGATCGGCCTAACACCTAGATGTTGCCGCGTAATAGCGGCTGTGATGAGCAAGTCCCGACAAGGTCTCGACTTTGTGTCTGAGCGGAGTTGAGAAAAGCGGGAGCCGCGAAAGCGTTGAACTTGTGGAGTCACTTCTCAGACCGCTTTTTGAAAGATTGCAGCGGCAGGGTTGGCTAGTACGGAGAAGGCGTTCCCGCTCGCGGTCACACGCGATCAAAAGGTACGCGATACACCTTCTTCGCTCCCGTCATCCGGGAAAAGGCTAAGGCGTGGTGATTTCCCACGCACGTCGGTATGGAACGCCCTGTGGTAAGAGGAACCTTCTCCTCGGAAAAGGCAAGGATGATTCGCCGCTGCATATTTCTCGGGTCACTCCGAGTGGGGTGAGCGTCACCCAGTTTCCTGCATCTGTAAAATGTAGGTGGTGCGTCGCAAACGAGCGGAAAACTATGAACTGCATTAGCTACAATCTCGACCTGTTTACCAGCCGCGAAAGCGGCCTGTAATACGTGTGTTCGGGGGTGTAGCTGATGTGGTCTTAGCGGCGGCTTGAAAACCCGCAGATGGGAGTTCGATTCTCCCCGCCCCCACCATTTGGTGGGGTAGCTCCAATGGTAGAGCGGGGGCCTGAAAAGCCCCGCGTTGCGGGTTCGAGTCCCGCCCCCACCACCATTCCTTCCTGTTCGACAAATCCCCAAAAATCCAGTATTATTATCGCAGGAACATTCGGCCCGGTGCCGAGTGTAACCGATCTGTAAAGCAGGGCAGGGACGAGACCTTCGATCCGCTGGCTTGTATCTCAACCAAGGATACAAGTCCAATGCCTCGAAAGAAGTATCAGCGTCCCGCAGAAGTCCCATTCACCGGGCTCAAAGCAGCCCCAGACTCCGAATTCTCCACAACCTTCGCACAGGGCATGGCGAACCGCATGGCGGTCAGCTACCACAAATACGGCCCAGTCGCCGAAGCTTACCCCAAGAAAGTTGACGCCATCGAATCCCTCAAGACTCGCCTCGACCTTTACATGAACGGCGGGGTGTTAAAGGGTGCTAAAATAGAATCGGGTAACACCGAGTACCTGATGGACGTTGCCAATTTCGCCATGATCGAGTTCATGCACCCGAAACATCCGAAGGCTTACTTCAAGGCGACGGATAGTAGCGGCTCGCCGGGCCGCAACTGGAACGACGGTCAGGTGACCGAAGCCGCCCATGGTGAGCAGCAAATGCAGGATCAGGTCGCGGCGTTTTATGCGAAACGAGGAGCAGAATGAAACGCTCCCCGGAAGATACCCAGAAGATCATCTTCTCCATGGCCGACTGTTTCGTCTCGGGCCGGAAGGCGATCTATTGCAGCAGCGAACTGACCACAGGCGTCCGGCTCTACACGGCCATCCTGAACAACGGCTGCACTGATCGTCACCAGCTTCGGGACAAGATGGGAACGGAATGGCTCCGTGACAACGTCTTCGTTCACAACGAAACAGCAGCGAATACTTTCGCGGCCAGCGTGCAGGAGCGGCAGAAGCACACAACGATCTCCCCGGCCTGCCTGTTCGTCCCGGAGTGGGGACAGCACGACTATCTATCGTTCTGGGAATCGCTCATCAAGACGCGGATTTGTGAGGTCTGGTTCAACGAGAACTGGCAGTACAGCAACGGCTGCACGTTTGAGTACATGGCCGCGACGGCGGCGGGCATCCCGACCCTCGACAAGGACGGGGGGCCGCTTGAGGCTGTAGAAGCACGGGATTTGATCCAGCGGGCAATTGCCGAGTTGGACACAAAGGGAATCGACACCAGCAAGCTGAGGGAGCACCGTTCGGGGATTACTTCGGCGGTTCGACCAAGTCGCTAACTGGTTTCAATTTTGCCTTAATTTCTGCCTGAATTTGGTCGTCGATCTGCTTAAGAACGACGGCCTTTTCTTCAGCCGTAAGCGGTCGGCCAGCCTTCATGCTTGCCTGAAACGTGGCCTTGAAACCCAGCCAGAAACAGTGTCTCCACCACTCCCAAAGTTTCTTGAGGGGCCAGAGCAGAATGGCGGACACGCCCACCCATAGGACGTGTTTCAGTGTCGGTAGTGCCAGTAAAAGAGTCATACACTATAGAGCCGGAAATTCCATTCACAGCCAAAATAGGGTATTAAGCAGATGGGGGACTCTATCTGCATGCCTGAGCAGGACAACGCACCAGAAGCCGTAGAACTTGATTGGGACAAGGAAAGCTTAGCACAGATTGACCGGGTCGGAGCGAGACGCGGCATCAATCCCCGCCGCAGGGAACGCATCGAAGAAGACATCCGTTTTGACGATCTCCTCGGGGAAGTGCTGGGGCAGGGACGGCTGGGAGAATTTATCAACTGCCCGTTCCATGGTTCTGATGCAACACCATCCTTCCGCATCTACATCGACCACGGATTTTGTTTTGGCTGCCCACCGAAGAAGCAATACTACGATCACGTCCGGTTCGTCAAAGAGTATCAGGGCGTCTCGTGGATTCAAGCCCTGATCTGGATTGAGAATAAATACGGCCTTGATCCGCTCCCCAATGTTGACTACGAGGAAGACGAGGCTGAGGAGCGGGATTACGAAGAGGTCTCCATCACATTTGAAGAACTGCGGCTACTTTTCCTTGAGAAGGCGTATTCCGAAGTTTCCAAGTCCAAGGACTGGGAACTCGCCCAAGAATACCAAATCATCTATTTTGACAGTATTGGTCTGATGGACGCCGCAAAAGAGTGGAAGAAAACCGACCCCGACGAAGCCACAAAGATGGCGATGAGTGCGAAAAAGAATCTCGCCGTCGTAGTTGGCCAAGCCGAAATTGACAAGCTCCTCTCACGAAAGTTAGAGGGGGAGAACGCACAGTGACAGAACAAGTAACGCCGACCGAAGAAATCGTACTCACCAAAAAGCGAGCCAAGGCACCACGGAAACCGAAGGCCCCCAAAGAGCCCTCCGATCTCCGTTATGTTTTCAAGAAGCACATTCGCGGGATCACACCTGAGAAAATCAAGAAGCCTTGGATGGCGGAGAAGTCATTCAAGCTCATCAACACACCCGAAGCCTTGGAAGCTTGGGCTGACGCCATCCTCGCCGACAAGTCGCGGCACTTGCCACACCCCTCGGGAATTACCTGTCCGGTCATCGCGGTTGACACGGAAAACACGGGCCTCGATACCCGCATCCTTGTGCACATGGAAGACCTGCCGGACGGTACGCGGGACTATGTGTACGAGGTCAAGATTGAAATCGCTGGCGTCTGTTTGTCGGCTGATGGCGTCGAGGGAATCTACGTTCCGATCCACCATGAGCGTGGGCCGAATGTTTGCCGGGCGGACGCGAACCGCATTCTACAAAAGCTCTTCAACCAGTCCCACCTCGTATTTTACAACGCGAAGTATGACAGGGAAGTTCTGCGTCTGTGCCTCGGTCTCGACCTGCGTGACTACCCGTTCTACGAGGATGTCTCGGCTCTGCAATACATCAATGACCCCAAAGCCGATCTGGGCGACAAGGGCCAATACACCGGAGACACCGGAGGTTTGAAGGCCCTGTCCAAGAACTTTCTCCAGTTGGAACAGATCGACCTGAAAGAAATCGCCAAGGTTCGTGCCGACAAATGGGATGCCGTCAAGCAAAAGAATGTGAAGAAAGAGCAGCACGTTCCGTTCACGTGGGTGCCCCAGAGCTTGGCGTTGTGGTACGCCGCCAGCGACGCCATCTGCACGTGGCTTCTCTGGAAACGCATGCACGAGTTAGCCCGCAGCCGGAAGATTCCACATCGGATTGACGGTGAGCTTAACGACTCACTCACTTGGATCGAACGACAGCGATACCTGATTGATGTCGAACGCCATCGTCGCACCTCGGCGTGGCATGAAAAGAAGGTTGAAGGCCTCAGCAAGAAATTGCGGGAACTCGCCCTCGCGGCGGGCTGGCAGGAGAAGTCCGACGACGCAGGCAACGTCCTGCCTGAGGATCAGTTCAATCCGGGCTCCCCGGTGCAGTTGTCCCAACTTCTGTTCGACACCATGAAGCTCCCGCCGTACCGGGTAACCGATAGCGGCAATCGCTCCACGGATGCTGAAACTCTGAAGGAACTGCTGAAACAGCACCCGGACAACGAATTCCTGAACGTGCTTCAGCAGCACCGCGACTACGCGGCGTTGCACCCCGGCAACCTGCATTTCGATCCGACCGACAATTCAGCCCGCATGTTCCTTAAACAGAACCGCGTGGCAGGCGGACGTTTGTCCGGGGCAGGCGGCGACTACGACGAGGACGGTGGTTTCGAACTCAACCCACAAGGTATCGTCAAGGTTGAAGAGGATGAACAGTGGCGTGTGTACGGCAACGTGTTGGAGCCGGACACGATTCCAGAAGATCAAATCGAGGAGTACACGGAGGCCGACCTACACCCATCCTGCTTCCACGACGACAAGGGCAAGCACACCAAGGCCGCGAACATCATCAAGAACCACATCGGCCAGTACCAAGGCTATGCGATTTGCCTTGTGCCGAAGTGCACAACTTGTGCTGAGAAGTTTGGCATCCTCATCCACGATACCTCCATGGACGCCGAGGAAGCGGTAAACCTTCGCTGCCTGTTTGTGGCTGAGGAAGGCTGGACGATGTTCTCGATTGACTATTCGAACATCGAAGTCCGTGCCGCTGCGAACCTGTCGGGCGAGCCTGAATTACAGAACATCTTCCTGTACGGCGACGGCGATCACCACGCCCTCACCGCGTCCAAAGTTTTCCCGCAGTACGCTGATCCGACGAGCAAGGACTACAAGGCGAAGTCGCTGCGTGCCCTCGCTAAGATCATCAACTTCGCTCTCCAGTACGGTGGTACGGAATTCACCATCTACGAGAACATGAAGAAGCGAGACCCGAACATCACTCGCGAAGCGGCAAAGAAGATGGTCGATGATTACTGGGCTGGCGTCCCAGTTTTCGCCCAGTGGTGCGAAGCTAAAAAGTTCCGGGCCAAGACCGAGATGGTTTGCGAAACCGCAATGGGTCGGGTTATCGACTTCAAGTCCGCCATGGAAGCCCAGCGGATTCATGTACCGACCAAGGAAGAGAAAGACAACCTCTCGCACTACTACGACCTTCGCCGTCAGGCAACACAGGCTGAGAAGGAAGGCAAGCCGGAGCGACAGAAAAAATGGGAGGATGCTGCTCAGCGGTTGTGGAAAGACCCTGAGACGGGTGTGCGTAATGCACAGGATTACAACAAGTTCATCGGCAAGATTCAGCGTGTTGCTGTCAACGCCCCAGTGCAGGGTATCTGCGGTGACTTCATGCGACTCGCCATCAACCGCATCCGCAAGTGGGTGTTGAGCAACCCGGACATCCAGAAGGTGTTCCGCTTCCACGGATCAGTGCACGATGAAATTGACGTGTCAATCAAGAACGAATACATCCCATTCATCCTGCCACGCCTCACTCGGTTGATGAAGCTCCGCAAGCTGTACGAGCGGTTCAAGTGGCCTGTACCTATCGAGTGCGATGCCGAATACGGCAGGTCATGGGACGTTGACTACAACGCCACGGACAAGAACAAACCCGACGCCTACACGCACATCAAGGGCTTGGAACGGTACATTCCTCCGGTCTTCGAGCCGCAGTTTGTGCGTGAAATCATCAAGTCGCTGCTCTCGGGCGATGAGGCGACGCGGGAGAAAATCAGGAATTGGGTCAACAAAAAGTTGCATCCACGGGCAGCGGCTTCTGCGGGAATTATGTTCACCGACAAGAAGGGTAACCCGATCACGGACAAAAAGACGGTCACCAACAAGGTCATCACGATTCTGCAACTGCATGAGTTCTGGTCAATCGACCACACCCCGGATGACGATGAGGCGACACTGGAGACACTTGAACAGTACGAAGCCAGCCACGGCCTCACGGAAAAGGATCGCGGGTTCGCACCGGAATTTGGGTACCTCGGTGCTGTGCCGCTCACCGCAAAGGTCAAGCGTCCAGACATTCCGCCGCTGGGTGATGACGAAGTCCCGGCTCAGGCTGAACTTCCAATCGAGCCCGGCCCGACCCCGATAGCGGAGCCTCCAGTTCAAATAGTGGAAACCCCCACTGAAGAGATGGGGGCCGATCTTGCGGTGGTTACGACCCCGCCCACACCGCCTGAAAGTGTGGACGTGGATGAGGACGACCGCACGATTACGGAGCAGGATTTTGTTCCAGTGACCCTACCTGAGAATTGGTGGGCACAAGCTTGGGTTGAAGTCGGCAAACAAATCGAAGAGGGCGAACGTCGCGGGGTCAAAAACGCTCGTGGCCTCGTGGCAGACGAGTTTGAATCCAAGAAGTTGACCGAGAACATCGTGGCCGACTTCGCCATTGCTTTTGCTGTGGGCCACGGGGAACACAACCCGCCGCCATTCGAGCAGAGACTCGAACTGCCGGATGTGTCGCCGGATATTTCGGTGAAGGCAATTGACAAGCTGTATGGGAAGACTGGCCGTGCGATGAGCCTGTTAGTCCCACCCTACCATCTCGATCCCCACCTCGACTGGCGATTCGTGTTGGTGTATTGGGAAGACCACAACAAAAACGATTTCAAAATCATCGGCTGGTTATACGGACATGAGATCAAAAAGTACCGCTTGGATGATGGCGGCAATGGCCGCGACCCGGCCTATTTCGTTCCGTGGACTAAGCTACGCCCATGGAGTACTTTTGAAAAGCCTAAGCAGACGATGCTCTATATCCTTCGCGACGATCTCGATCTGAGCAGCAAGACCACGCCGGATGCTTTGCGAATGCGGGAACTGCTGGGGAAGGGCGGCGGCAAAGAGATCAACATTCGCTATCGCGGGGAGAACTCCGTGATCCGCAACAAGATGGTGGACGAAATCCCGGACGAATTTTTGACGGGAAAAATGCCGCTTAAAGACTGGCAGGACAGTCAGATACAAACCGCAGGCAAGTAAGTCTACGAATTCGCATTGAAATAGTATGGCCAACAAACACGCCGATAAACGCTGCCCGCGTTGCGGGAACGACATTGATAGCCTCGGGAGTTGTCGTGTCTGCGGGCGGCAATGGTCATCTGAGCTTGAAGAAGAGGAGTCCGTACTGGGGCCGGACGGCCAACCACTGCCGGAAGACACCGATCCCGACACCATCAAGCCCTACGACCCGTTCAAGAAAAAGCCCGCCAAGAAGACCAAGAAAATTGGCTACCAGAAACGCGACACGTTCACCGATAGCCTTCCTGACAGTTTCAAATTGTGGGCGATCAATCCCGACGCAGACAGCGATACCGAGATAGTGCGGAAGCGTTCTTTGATGCGGCTGGAGTCCGGCAAAATATACAATCAAATGGGTTTATCTGTCCGTGCACAAGAAACCCAGCGAAATGTTCTGATATGGATCACAAGGTTGTGGGAGTTCTTGGACGAAAGTGACCGAGAAATTCTGGCTCCGACCGTCGCAAGTTTGAAGGTCGGGATGGAAGTCCTTAATGACCTCCGCAAGGCGAAAGTTGCACGAGCAGCCGCCATGGAAAAGCAACTGACGAAGGAGCACAGATCGGCCCTGAAGGCCCGTCTGGTCGCCCTCGAAAAGAAGCGGACAGAAGCGGCGAAGGCCAAGACGGCAACAAAAGTGACGCAACCGGGACAGGATTCAGAAGGATTCTCGGTTCCTCAACCCGTTGCTCTTGACCCGAACGTGCTGAAACAGCAGCTTATAGAAAACCTTGGGGCCAAGCCGGAACCGAAGATCGAGAACCCTGAGCAGGATGAAAAGTCCTAGCTTTACGTTCATTTGATAGGGGTTAGTGCGAATGGCAGAAAACACTCAAGACGGCAAGCCTACATCCAAGCGTCAGCGTGGAGCCAACACCACCGTTGGTCAGCATGGCCAAGTCCGTAAGCTCACCAAAACGGCCAAGGGAAAGCAGCCAGCCTTCTCAGCCGGGCGTTACACCGCGATGAACGACAAGGGTGAGATCATCGACGATGCCGCGTACCGCAACAAGCTCCGGGCCTTCAAGGGTCAAACCGATGCCATGCTGGGGGCAAAAACCGCAGGCGGGCTGTTCGGTGGTGACAGCGGCGGCGACTACGCCAATATCGCGGACAGCGGAAATATCGGATATTACTCCTACGAGTTCCCGGTTGACGCTCTCGAACTCCCGTCATCCCGTGCTGAAGAACTCCGTTTCTACCGCCTCGCCTACGACCGTGATCCGATTGTGGGCCGGGCCATCGACATGCACACTGAGTTACCGCTGTCGAAGATGGAACTCTCGAAGCCGAAATGCTCGATCCCTGAGTTCTCTGATTTCGTCTTTGACTTCTACCAGAAATTTGTCAACGACACAAAGCTGTTCCAAGTCCTGATCGACCTGTGCCGCGAGTACTGGACGATTGGTGAGTCCTACCTGTTCATCGAAAAAACATCTGAGGTCGAGCCCTGCGAGGCCGCACAAAAGTCCCTCAACAAGGGTGACAGTGGTGCCGGAACAGAATCAAGCAAGGAATCGGAATTCAACGCACCTCTGGGTGGAACCTCAAGCCGCATCCTCGACTATCTCGAACCCACAAAGCGGTCTTCGTGGATTCAGAAACAGGACGGCTTTCTCGACGAACTGAAAACTGCTGGGATTGGTTTTGAGTTTGAAGAGGATGTCGAAACGACCGACAAGGCAATCGAAAAGAAAAAGAACGCACTCAGCAAACAGACCCGCAAGCTTGCAAAGTTGCTTGGTATGCCCGCCAAGAAATTGGCTGTGATGGTTGTTGAGTCTGACTCACCGGAGACTTTGTTCGGCAAAGTAGCGAAGGTTATTGGTCGCACGAATCATCAGGACGAATACCCGATCCAAGTCACGGCTGAGATGTCGAAGGTTGCTCAACCACCCGCTGACGCTCCACCTGCGGACGCCCCAGCCCCGGCTGCTGAGGATGCTCCCGGTGACCCGGCTGATCCTGCTGCTGATCCTGCGGGCGGCGGAGAAGGTGCTCCGCTGGGTGAAGAAGGACTGGGCGATATCGCTGGCGGCGGAGGCGGTGCCCCTATGGGCGGCGGTGGTGGAGGCGGGGGCGGTATCCCGGCTGACATGGCCGACGAAGCCAAGGGAGCGATTGCTGCCGGAGCCTCGTTGTCCGCTCAACGCGAGTTGATGGAAGCGAAACACCTGCTCCGCCTGTTGGAACGCAAGAAAGAACTCCTGCTCGAATTGCAGGAGATTCGTCGCAAGAAAAAGCAGGAAACAGAACTGTTTGGGCATGTCGTGAACCCGGAGTACAACGGCCCGGAACGCATTCAAATCCTGCCGCCTGAACAGATGGAGATCACCAACGAGGGAACCCTCGTCGATGGCCCGACCCTGTATTACAAACCACCGGAGCAGCAGAAACAGGCCTATCTGGAAGACCCGGATGTGCCCGCTGAGGTGAAGGACAAGATTCAAACGGAAGGCAAGATTCCGTTGAACACCGACCCGTACAAGGGGTCTTACGCCATCCATTTCGCCCGCAAGAAGTCTGGTTACGAGTTGCATGGCCGTTCGATCCTGCAACGCTGCATTCGTGCGATTATCTATCGCGAGAAGTTGCGTCAGGTTCAGAACACCATCGCCTCGCGTAACATGACGCCGAAGACGCTGGTCATCGCACCTGACATCGCCCCGGCTGAAGTCCTCGCTCTTCGTGCTCACATCGACGAAGCGAAGGCCGACCCGGACTACTCCGTCGTGCTGAACTACGAAGCACGTTGGGACGAAATTGGTTCTGAAGGTCGTCTGCTTTCCCTCGATGCCGAGTGGCAGCACACGAACTCCGACCTCGCTATCGGCCTTGGCCTATCGCCTGAGTTGTTGATCGGTGAGGGCATGTACGCCGGGAACCGCATTCAGTTGGAAATTCTGAACGTCTCGTACCTCCAGTTCCGCGACCTGCTCACGGGCATCATTGAAGACCAAATCTTCAAACCGATTGCCATGGAGAAAGGCTTCTACGAAATGGATCGCTACGGGCGTCCGCGTTGGATTTACCCGAAGGTCTCATTCGCCCGCATGGCTCTGCGTGATTCCGGCGACTTGTACGACATGCTCTTCAACCTGTACGCCAAGGGCAGCCTGCCAGTCGAAGTGATCTACGAGTTCCTGAATATCGACCCAGAGGATGCTACACGCAAACTCGAAGACTCGCTGTTCACGGTTCGCGACGCGAAGTTCACCCAGATGACCGACACGATCTACAACGCCATGGGCGACTGGATCATGAAAAAGACCGACGTTGGCAAGCGTATTGCCAAGGGTCTCACCCTCCATGAAACAGACAACATGGCCGAAGAAGGCATGGAAGGTTCTGGCGAAGGCGGTTAATTTCTCAGTATTAAAGGGATAACGGGGAAGTCTGGCTTTTCTGCGAAAACCGGATTTCCCCGTGCCTTTAGTAGGGGAACGCCGTCTTGATTACAACTCTCGATACTCAAAGCTGGGCCAAGGAACTCGTCACCGGAAACGCCGAGTTTATTGAGACTTCCGGCCCATCGCCCATACTCTACGTTGTCAGCAACGTGCGTGTCAACGCGGGCGTTTACTCCTTCACAGTCCTGTACTCCACAGCGTCACCGCCTGCTCCGGGGCCGGGCTCGATCTTCAACGTCGGGGCGACTTACACGTTCCCGAACCCGACCATCGACTTCGATCCAGTCTGCCCGCCGCAGCTAGACACATCCGGGCCGAACCCGCTGCTCCACATCATCGGCACGCAGAGCAACGCAACGAACAGCCGTTTGGTGGACTTAATCAAGTTCACCTATGACACCGTCGCCCACACACTGACAGGCCCGATCCTGTTGGTCACGGGCACGACGATGCGTCAGGCCTACGACATCTGCCTCCTAAACAACGGGCACACGTTCGTCTCGGTGATCGTCACCGATCCTGAACTCCCGATCTTGGGTCAGTCAACACTCACCAACATTGCGATCACAGGAAACGTCCTGACGGTCACCACCTCGAATCAGTTTTACGTTGGCCAGTTGGTGCGGCTCAATGGGTTGACCACAGCAACGTTCTTGAACGGTCAATACGTTCAGGTCACTAATCTCATCGGCCCCGGCCCAGTCTACACCGGGTTCACCGCGAATTTCGTGAATGTCAATTACGGCCCGGCTGCCGACACTGGCACCGCTACGCCGACGTATCCCGGACACAACTTGATCGCCATGGAACTGGATGCGACAAACAACGTCGTGTCCGGCAGCCTGAAGGTTCTTCAGAACTCGAACGATCTGGGTGGACAGACGTTTAGCTCCACCTCGCTGATTTCGCCGGACGGCATCAACATCGAGGTTTACTACCAGTATCATCCGAAGGTCATCACCTTCAAGGATCAGCTTTTCACAATCGCCCTGTTCAATCGTCGGACGGTTGCATACATCACTGGAACTGCTATCCTCGGGAACGTCCTCACGGTAACCTGTCCCAACAATTTCCCGGCTGGCACGCTCGTGACTCTGGCTGGCACCGCTGAGGCTTTCCTCAACGGGCAGACGGTGACTGTGCTGACCTCAAACGCAGGGTCATTCACGGCAGCCTTCGTCAATCCGAATTACACGAACAACAGCGATACGGGCACGGCTACGGTCGCTGCTCCGATCTGGGATGTGCTCGCGACAACTCTTCAGACGTTTGTCGCACGCTACACCGATGACCGCATGACGGTCATGCTTGACCAGAACGGCAATCGCTATCTGAGTCAGACATTCTACAGCCAGTTCAATCACCCGTATGGGTACGTCGGCAACCTGATTATGGGTTACCAGCCTGCGGGCGGAATCTGGGATTTCCACATCACATTGGGCTCAACAACGGGCGGCTCCATCGTGCAGGCCAGCATCTCGGTCAACTCGTTGGGGGGAGTGAACGTCGCTTACCTGTTGGAGCCGTTCGCACAGGTTCCCGCCTATCCGGGCGTGGCTTGGCCGCTGCACGTGGCGACAGTCAACTTGACCGGATTAGGTCTGACGGACGTTCCGGGTTTTTACAACAATCTGAATTTCACGTGGCTCCGTGCCTCGAAAGCAGCCATCGACCAAGGATCGGATTGGGCGATTGTCGGCGAGCAGCAGATTCCGACAACGGTCAATGGTGAACTCCACACGATCCCGAATGTGCCCGGCCCGTACACCGTGCAGGTCACGTTCAATCAACTGACCCCGACCTCGGGGTTCGCTGAAAATCTCGGCGTCGTGTATTCGCCGAGTGGTGTGCCTTTGGAGCAAGTCCCAACCAACCCGCAAAAGGGACAGTATACTGTCGAGCCAAGCACAGGCGTTTACACATTCAACGTGGCTGACGCCGGGGCTGCGATTGCGATCAGCTACAGCTACGTCAGTGCCATCGTCCCGAAGTACGTGTCGTTCTTCAACGTGCCCCCTGTTGCCAACCTGAAGCCGTCAACCGCCACTGTGTGGCGTGGCAACTCCGCATATTCGACCAACGTCTGGGCGATCACGAATGTGGCTGTCGCCGGAGACGTAGTCACCGTCACTGCCCCCGGCAACACATTTGCAATCGGAGAGTCCATCGCGATCTATGGTCTTACTACTGCGACGTTCTTGAACGGCGTGGTGCTGACTGTGGCGACGGCCAACGGCACGAACTTCACGGCCTCGTTCACTCATGGAAACTACGGCCCGGCTGCCGACAGCGGCTCCGCCGCTCAGTTGATCCTTGGGGCGTTCTTGTTGGATGGCAGCGGCACAGTGGATGCAGATCAAGACCCGGTCTACTATTTCTGGTCGGAGAATTATCCTGACCCAGTCTACCCGGAATGGCTCGTCGGTACGACGTACAGCCTCGGTCAAATTGTGGATGTCTTGGGCGTCCAGTACATCAGCCTGCAAAACGGTAACCTTGGAAATCCCCCAGCAGCAAGCCCGACTTTCTGGTCGGTTTCTGCGGGAGCAGAGAATGTCACACTATTTCCGAGTGGAGATCAATCCAACTTAACCATCAGTCGTAGTCTTGGCGGCGTCGGCACCACTTTCAATGTGGGTATGGCGGCAGTTGATGAGTACGCTCAATTCGCAGCGACCATCACAGCGGTAGAGGTCTTCAACAATATCCTGACGATCACAGCGAACAACAGCCTTGTGAGCGGTCAGCAAGTCGTGCTTTACAACCTGAGTCATGCGGCCTTCCTCAACGGGACTGTGATTACGGTACTGGCTTCCGTTGGTACGAACTTCACTGCAAACTATCCGAGCCCGCTGAATTACCCGGTCACAGCCGACTCTGGAAACGCAGCAGTCCTGCGTCACCCGGCCTACCCGATCACCAGTGTCCAGCTAAACGCGGGAGCACTGACTGTGCTGGCTGTCAACAATTTCGTAGCAACCGAGCAGGCAATGATTTACGGTGTAACCCTGAATCCGCCTGCTGCTCCGGTTCTGTCCTCTGTCGCTGGTGGTATCCTCCCGGCAACGACCTACTACGTCGTCATCACCTACTTGAACACCATCGGTGAGACGGTGGGCAGTGCCGAAGCCTCAATCGCCATTGCGGCAAATAATCTTCCGCAAGTCGCCTCACCCGCGAGCCCGTATGGTGACGCCGTTTCATACAACGTGTACATGGGGCTGACATCCGGGAGCGAGCAGCTTCAAAATTCTTCCCCGGTCGCATTAGGTACACCATTCACATTGTCGCAGTACGGCATTGTCACCATTGGCACCCCAACTCCGCCTCCACCGCCGCTAGTCAACACGGCGGCTGTCGATGTCGTGAACGATCAGGTTATCACGGTCGCAACCGCGACAGGAACACAGTTCACCAGCACCTCCATCGCTGGGACGTATGCGGGTGGGGCTGCAACGGCAGTCACAGGTTATGTGATCCCCGAATTCCAGTTTGCGGCTTCAACGATCACAGTCCCGGCCAACGTGCCGCCGATGATCGTCATGCCGGACAGTGCTGCGGCGGGGCCGATCACGAACGTACAGGTAGCGACCAACGTGATTACGGTCACGGTTCCCAACACGTTCTTTGTGGGGCAGAATGTGACCATCACCGGATTAGTGACCAGCCCGGTTGATCCCCTCTTTGAGGCCGACATCAACGGGCGTACACTGATCGTCACAGGTTTGATTGGTGCAGGCCCGGTCTTCACGGGCTTCACGGCTGCCTTTGTGCACTTGAACTACCCGTCCACGGCTTGCACGGCGGGCACCGCAACCCCAGTCACAGGCTGGCAACTCGCCCCGCGTAATCAGTCGGTCACGATCTCCCCGGTCATCACCGGAGTTACAGACCCGGATGATTTCCCGATTTACACGTGGGTGCAAGTGTCCGGTTCTCCGGTCACATTCCCGGAAGGGCCGAACTCTGCGATTCTCACCGTTGACACCAATGGCGTGGATATCAGCGGAGAAAATCTGGTGTTCCAGTTGACGGTCAATGACAGCGTTAATCCGCCTGTCTCCGCCTCGGTCACGCTTCAGGTTGCTCCGTACAATTTCGCCGGGAACGACACGTTGCAACTGTCTCGCTCTGTCTGGGCCGCTCCTATCGCCTTGCGTAACACGAGTCAGGCATGGGGGACACTGGACATCTCCGCCATCTTCACCAATCTGTTGTCGGTGAAACGCACGTCGGTGAACGACTTCACGGATCGCTACATCCTGATCTCGAATTTCTCCGTGCTCGTTTACGGCGGTGAGAACCCGAATCTGGTTCTGCTTCGCAAGTTGTTTAGTCCGCTCATCGAGAACAACACCACGGGTTTCCCGATGGTTCCCGCGTATGTCTCCACGTGGAACTCAGTGACCGCATATTTGCCGGGCGACATCGTATATCTGGCACCCGGCTCACCACAGGGCAACTTTGTTTGCCTTGTTGCGAACACAAACGTCCAGCCGCCTGATCCGGCATTCTGGGCACCGTATGCTCTCGTGGACGCAGTGCACACCGAAGATGACGGTACATTCGTTTTGGACAGCGTCGGCAACTTGTTCTTCTTTGGCCCGCTCTCGGCTCCGCTGTTGAACACAGATAACCCGGACGGGACGATCAACCTGAACAACATCACCCAGTTCCAGTTCAACAAGGTCTTCACAACCCCGAGCTATGCAAACGTCCGCATCCTCGTGCTTTCGGGGCCGGATGGATGCCTCTTGCTGCAAATCAACAATACGACCTTGCAGGTTCAAGGTTTCCTTGAACTGAGCGTCGAGGACAATTTGGTTTACGGTGCCGACAACGTGCAATTTGTCCGCACGTCGAACGTTGAAAATCTGCGGTCGGGTAAGATTCTGATTGGCACCATTGCCCCGCTGACTGCCCCGATTACCAGCGTCGTGATTAGTGGCAACGCTCTGAGCTTGACGGCACAGAACAGTTTCTCTATTGGAACGGTATTCACCGTGAGTGGCATTGACCCGGCCTCCGTGGAGTTCCTGAACGGACGTACCTTCACTGCCATCGCAGGCACTACGGGCAATGTTATCGTCGCCAGCCTCACAGCCGCGAATGTTGGCCCGGTCGCTGTGTCTGATGCATTTGCGACAGCCTCGAATGCTGGCTCCACTTACGAAACCTTGATCGACCTGCCGCATGGGGCAATCATTGGTACGTTCGACAAGAGCAAGTTGCGGAACCAGTTCGTGAACACTGGTGAAATTTTGTTCGAGCCGAACGACACCTACACGGGTGCTCCGCTGGCTCCGACCCTGCTTGTTCCGACTGCTGTGGGAAACGTAGTCACACTGACATGGATTCAGCAGCGACCGGATTTGGTTTCGTCTTACAACATTCAGATTTCGACGGACGGGATTAACTTCCTGCCGTTGCAGACGGTCAACTCCGGGTTCGTGGAGTCAATCCAGACTACCCAGATACCGGGCCAGACCTACTACTTCCGCGTGAATGCGGTGAGCTTGGATGGCACGTCGCCATACTCCAACATCGAAGCAATCTGGGTCGGCACATTCAATCCACCGATCATCAACCAGATTGTCGGCGTCGCAACTTCAGGCACCGCCCTGCTGGACGGTTTCGGAAACAACTTTGGTGTGGACTTCGGCGGTTCGAATGGTTACATCCTGACCGTGACGTGGACTTCTGGAGGCCCGCTTCCGGCCCAGATCGGCAGCTACACGATTCAGATGCAGGTTGACGGCGGGGCTTTCAGCACCCTCGGGACGGTGTCACCCGGAACCAACACGTCGTTCACCACGGTGCCGCTGGCTGGCGGGCACACTTACGGATTCCAAGTCTCGGCATTCGTGACGGCTCAAGCCCAAAACACGGCCTACTCCGCTGTGGTTTCGATCAGCATCCCGTTGAATATCCCGGCTCAAACCTATCCGACCGGGACAGTCAGCGTCCCGTACAGTGCTCAAGCTGTGGCAACTGGCGGAGCCGTCCCGTACACCTTCGCGGTGATTGCGGGCAGCCTGCCGCCCGGCGTGAACATCAGCAACCTTGGGGTTTTCTCCGGCACCCCGACCGCGTCCGGCACATACTCTTTCGTGATCCAAGTGACAGATTCCTCTATCCCGAGTCCTTTCACCGACATAGCTCTGCAAAGCATTACGATCACGTAAAGAGTCTACGGAGTTCTGTTTAGAGGGCACTCTGGGCAATGTCGATCTCGAACGGGCCAAAAATCAATGTCATCGTAAACGCTGCAAATGGAGACATTTGGGGCGATCCGACGCGGCAATTATTCCGCATGCTTCAGGTGTTGGTTCAGGCCAACGTCAAGAACCTGACGCTCTCCACGCCGCCCACAAACCCCAGCAACGGTGATTCCTACGTCGTAGCAACCGGGGCGACCGGGGCGTGGACAGGCTTTGCAACCCAGATCGCATACTGGACGACTGACAACCCCGCGTTCCCGTTAGGGACTTGGGAATTCTGGCAGCCGCAGGAAGGCTGGCAAGTCTACGATTACCACACCGCCGAGTTCTACGTTTTCAGCGGCTCCGCGTGGGTTTCGGAATCTGCTGGCGGCACCATTGACGCTTCCGCCGTCACCTACCACAACCCGAGCTACCCGACAGTGCAAGCGGCACTCGACAAGCTGCTTTACGTCACGCCCATCTTCACCTCGTTCACGAACAGCGTCAACACTGTGGAGCTTGGATCGTCTGTGCCGAATGTCCTCCTGAACTGGGCCTACAACAAGCCCATGGTCACGCAGAGTTTCACCGCATTTGGCGGCACGGCGGTAGGATCGGCAACCATCGCCACGATCACGAATATCGCGATTAACGGCAGCAACTTGCTGACGGTGACCTGTGCCAACACTTTTGCTGCCGCCCAGCAGATCACACTGAGCGGGTTGACCACAGCAACGTTCTTGAACGGGCAGACGGTGACCATCGTTACGCCGGGCCTGACGCAGTTCACCGCGAACTTCACGCACGCGGCATATCCCTCGGCCCCGGACACTGGATCGGCTGAGCCCGTGAGTCAGACGTACACCGGGCCGTTCACGAGCAACCAGACGTGGACGATCAACGCTTCGGATGGCACAACGCCCGTCAGCGACAGTTCCTCCATCGCCTTTGATCTGCGGCGTTACTGGGGCGTCAATTCTGCGACTTCGCTAACGAACTCCCAGATTTTGGCGTTGAGCAGCGAATTTGCTGGGAACGCAGTATCAGGCAGCTTTGTGAAGTCGATCATTTACAACTGCTCGCCCGGCCCGACATATCCGTATTACGCCTACCCCGTCGCGTGGGGAGGCCCGCCGTCGAATGTGACGGTCGGTGGATTGCCGTTCTCAGATTTCAGCGTTGCGACGCAGTCGGTCACGAACGCTTCAGGGCACGTGGACAGTTACTACGTGATCCGGTTCAACAATATTCAGACGGGTAGCAACATCTCCGTGGTCTGGCAGTAAGGACAAACTATGCCAAATCTTCTCGGCACAAATCTAGCGTCGCTGATCGTACCGTTCACAACGAGCGATACCTATCCCACGCATGATTCCACCTACGGCCTCGGCGGCTGGCGTGAAGTTGCGGACATCCCGACACGTAACGCGATCCCCGCTCAGCGTCTCCGTAATGGAATGGTGGTCTACGTCCAGAGTGTCAGCCAAGCCTTCCTGTACACGGGCACAGGCTGGGTGCCGTACATGGCCACGAACGGCGTCAATGCCCAGACGGGTACGAGCTACACCTTCCAAGACAACGGCTCTGCATCGGACAATGGTGCCCTTGTCACGTTCAACAATGCGGGTGCAGTCGCGGTCACACTGCCGCAGGCGAGCATCGGCGGATTCTATCGCAACGGCTGGTTCGTCCGCACCACCAACTTTGGTGCGGGCACTGTCACGATTACGCCCACCACCTCCACGATCAACGGTGCTGCATTCATCGCACTGACAACTGGACAGAGTGCGTTTATTTTCTCTGACGGTACGAACTACAAGGCAATCCTGATTTCCACCGGGGGCGGTGGAGGCGGGACGCCAGCGGCTCCAACCAACTCTGTGCAGTTCAACAACGCCGGAGCATTTGGCGGCAGTGCAAACTTTGAGTGGAGCGGCACAACAGTCAAGGTGACAGGATCAACCAGCACCAGCGGCCCTGACCTTATTGACTTGTACGCTTTCGGAGCATCAGGAGCGGCAATCGGCATGGCTGCCCAGCAATACGGCGATGCTCAGGGTATCGGCCTCTCATTCACGGATGCGGCTGGCGACAACGTCACAGTTTTTCCTTACGGAGTTCAGGGCAACAACTCGGCCTTCACTAGCTCATTCAGCATCCAGCCCGGAGGCACAGCCCAATTCAGCAGCATGGGTGTGAGTGTTTCTGGGGACTCATTTGGCAACGACATCCTTGATTTAGCGACTCATGGTGTGGGTTCCCCCGCCGTTTCAGTGGATCAATATGGAGAGATCAAGCAAGGCGGCGGTACCCCACTCACAATCAATTACAGTGCGAACCATGATCCGGTATTCCTTAATCAATTTGTATACGTAAACAACGATGTGGGGGCAGCAGCCAGTCTGGCCGCATACGGTCACACTATTGACCTTTACTATAAGGGGCATGCAGGCTCTCCCGCCTTTGCCGCTTTGTTTGGTGCCTCAATCACCGCCACTACAGACCCGACGACTACAGATAGTATCGACGCTCTGTACGGAGCCACGATCTTTGCTTACCCAGAAGGTAGTGGCGGCGTCAGCAACATCATCGGTATCAATGTTCAGGCGGGACAGTCTGCCAACGGGGCTGTAGCCCTCTGCGAGCCGCTTCAAGTCAGATCAGCTTTCTCGACCTCCACAGCTACCGTAGGAGCGATCAACTTCGTGCACGTGTATGGTCTGGGCGGCACGGGCGGTACTGTTGCGGGTGCTCCGCCAGTTAACGGTATCCTGATCGACGATCAAGGAGCACCGCCCGCACCAACTGGTTCTGTCACTTGTGGATTGCACATCAACTCACAAACAGGGGCAGGAAATTTTGCAATCAAAGTCGATGGCGGCAAATCATACTTCGGTGGAAATATTCAAATCGCTGCGGAGCTTCTTGATACCCTTGCATCCCCCGGTACGAGCGGGCAGGTTCTCACTTCGACGGGAACCGGAGTGCAGTGGATGGCATCAGGCGGTGGGCCGCAAGAAGAAACTGTGCGGTACTCCGCAGGTACGGTCAACACCGGAACCTTGGGTGGGCCGTACACGATCAACTTCAGCACCGCTTTTGCAGATAACAACTATACAGCAGAAATTAGTACGGAACTTGGTGAGGCTCTTTCAACCGCAGGTGTGAAGGTCGCGGGATTCACCAAGCAGGCTGCTGGCGTCGGTGTGATCGTGTGGGTTGAAAACAATGACTCGATCAATCACACCATCACGGTACACGTATTCGCGAGGCATGACTAATGGCTAATCAGTGGACATGGGCAGGTGATGCAGCACTCGGCGGCGGTTTTGCAATCACCCCAAGCTCCACAACCGTGGCCCTGTCGGTCACTGGAGACGCCACGGGCAGTGACATTGCGAAATATTTCGGCAACACTTCCGTCGCCGGGTACACTGGCAACCAACTAGGCAACAACCTCGGTGTTGAAATTACTAAGTATGGTGCGGTAGTTGTTGCTCCTACAGGATCAACTTCCGCATACCCCGGTGCTTCATTGGTGGTCTACGTTGACTCGCCTTCGGGCAAGGTCATGACTGCTTACGGTACGGGTTCCAACACCGTCCCGGCATTCATCATCACCACGGATGGCGGTACCATCTGCCAGAGTCAAGCGAGCAGTGATGTTAGCCTTACAGTAATGGGTGCCCCCGGCACTGGTCACGTCCAAGAATGGTACACCAACGGAAGCACACTGGTTGCTTACTTAGATCAGTATGGTAATGCGGCCATTGAACCGCTTGATACAGGAGCCGCTGCATGCCTCACGGTTCTCGGCACTGTCGCTGGAAATAACTATATTGCGGAATTCGCCACGTCGGGATCATACGATGTCCTGCTGATTGCCCCGCCAAATAACACGGGCAACAACCCAGCAGCAGTGCTTACTGGCGACGGCACGAATGATACTCTGAAAGTGTACGACAACACCCTGTCTGGAAACCCTGTTCTCCAGATTCCGGGTGCAAACGGCAATCACTACGCCCCGGTTATTATTGGTCAGGGCACGCGAGCAACGGCTGATTATCAACTTTCTGTGGTCGCCAACCTCGTGGCTGACACTGGAACGGGAAGCTGGTTTAACACTGACAATCAGATCACCGTAACTCCGACAGCCACATCAAACAATGTTTGGATTGGAACTAACACCAATGTAAACCTAAACGGAACGGTAGATTACAATGGCTCCGCTCTCGTGGGTACGTGGAGCACAATCACGGCGGGCACCTCCGGGGACATTAGCGGCGGCTCCATTACTGCCGTCTTCGGCGGAGCATACGCGGCAGGAACAGGCACCATCAACGAAGTTGTCGGCGTGGCTGGACAAGCCTCTGCTGATAATGGGACGGTTGGCACCCTGATTGGGGTGCAAGTAGAGGCTGCGTCTAATCCCGGCATTACGGTTACTGAGTCGTATGGGTTGTTCGTGGTTGACTCGACCGCTCTGCTTGGTATCACCGACCACAACTACGGTCTCTATGTGTCCGACCAATCCGCCGTCGCCGGAGGTGCCACACTTTCCGACCCATGGGCAATTTATGTGGAGGGCGGTGTGTCAGGGTTCAAGGGCGTGGCAACAAACATCGCCACGATTACCACGACCTATACTGTCGGACAAAACGATCACACCCTGAATTGCAACGGAACGTTTACGGTCACGCTTCCGACCACGGGCCTAAAAGTCGGACAAGAATTCTACATCAAGAATATCGGTACAGGTACGATCACCGTGTCCTCAACCGCCAACATTGATGGTTCGACGACATACTCGATGGGGGCACAGTATCAGAGCGTAGTCGTGCAGTGGGACGGCACGCAGTACTGGATTTACTAATATGGCATATATCGCTGGACGATCAGTAAACGCACAAACCGGGACAACCTACACGTTCTCCAATGGAGACCACGACAGGCTTGTCACGTTCAACAACGCCTCAGCCGTTGCTGCCAACCTACCACAGGCGGGGGCAGCCGGGCTGTTTGTCGCTGGCTGGACGAGCCATGTCCAAAACATCGGCACGGGAACGGTTACGATCACACCCACAACTTCAACCATCAACGGCCTCACGCTCATCACGCTATTCCAGTGGCAGACGGCAACAATTACCTCAGACGGCACGAACTACGTGGTATTCATCAACCCGCTGAGTAGCAACGATCAGGCCTCCAACCTCTCCAGTTATCTTGCAAATGACGCAGGTACAGGGGCGGCACGCAACCAGATCATCACTCGCAACATTAACACAGGTGTCAACGCCAACCGTAAGGGCTTCAACATTTACCTTGAACATGACGGGGCTGCTGGTTCGGCAAACTATGACGGACTTCAAGTCAATGTTGGGTTCACGGCGGACGCCCACACCCCCCTAACGCAGGGACAGACGGACGGTCTTGAAGTAATTGCCTATGCTTCTACGACATCCACCCCGACAAACTTTGCCCTGACTTCTGTTGCTGCGGGCACAGGTGTGTACACAGGCACCATCACGAACGGCGGCAGTAATTTCTATGCCGGGTGGTACTTCCAGATTCTTGGGTTTACGAACGCGGCGAACAACGGTTTGTTCGTCTGTACAGCATCCAGCACAACTACGTTGACCCTCACGAATCCGGCAAGCATAGCAGAGAGTCATGCTGCTACAGCTTATTGGATACAGATCGGGCAGGTCAATGTCACTAAATTCCGTTGGGGAGCATTCAACGGTGCCAACGTTGAAAACTGTGTTGGTATCCTTCAATATCTGCCCGAGATCAATACGCCCTCACTTATCGCCAACTTCTCGGGGTTCAGCATTGATGCACCGTCTGGCGGCGGCAGCATTGTAAATTTTACCGGAGTTGAAGCAGGTTCCAGTCTGAACGGCCTAAGTTATGTGGGGACGGAAATTGGTCTTGCTGCTGGGGCAGCATCTAGCCCGTCACAGTATGCTTACGGCATCACATCGTTCGGTAAAACCGCTTCGATTGTGGCCTACGACAACGGGGGCGTCAGTTCCTTCATCGGCCATGGTTCCAATGCAACTACGCCAATCACTCTGCATGATGGATGGTACAACGGTAATGGATCGCCAGAAGCTACGGTTACGGCTGCTGTGGGGTCATTCTACTCGCGATTAGACAGCACCATTGGTGACCCGTGGTACGTAAAGGTCAGTGGTTCCAGCAACACCGAATGGGCACCGATTGGGACTGTGTCGCCAATCAAGACGGTTACGACCACTTACTCCGCAACAAACTCGGACGGCACGATCAATTGCACAGGCACCTTTACCTTGACGCTGCCCAGCACAGGCGTACCCACCGGGAAGAAATACCTTATCAAGAACATTAGTACGGGCACCATCACGGTGTCTTCGGCTGTGAACATCGACTTCGCGACTTCAACTCTTTTGAATTCTGTGGGTCAGAGCATCATCGTCCAGTGGGACGGGACACAGTGGTGGATTTACTAATATGGCATTTACAGGACAACCTTCGGACAGTCAATTCAGCACGCTGGTTTACGGGGATAACCCGCAGTACGGTGCGGTGTATCGGTTCGCCTCCTTCAACCGTGCCAAGCCTTTCAATTTTGCCAGCATCACCAGCACGCAAGTTACAAGCAATGTGTTGACGGTCACTGCCACGAACACTTTCACTGTCGGGCAACAAGTGGAATTTTTCAGCATGACCGGAGTGACAGCCCTGAATGGCGTACTCCTAACCATCGCCACGGCGACGGGCTCCCAGTTCACCGCGAACTTCACGCACGCGAACTATGGTGCTACTGCTGAAACAGGCTACTGTCTCTCAGCGATCTACGACACGGTTCTTTCCGTCCTCTCGCAAGAAGACCCATCGGTTAGCGGGGCGTATTCAACCACTGCTGTGGCGGGGACGATGGCGATCCCAACAGCAAGCGACCTATATATTCCGGCTGGCAATATCGGCGGCGTGTGGCCTGATGGTGGTGTTGTTGGCGGAAGCTTTGACGGCAACCATGAGGGGGCCGGACGCATTTACGGTACATCGTCTGTCCAGACTGTTGCGGTCACAAGCAACGTCCTCACGATCACACCACAGAGTGGCAACCGCTATTCCCCATGGATCATTGGCACGACGGTCACGTTTGAAAGTTTCACTACGGCGACGTTCCTGAACCGGGCCACAGTTACGGCCACAGCAGTGGCATCGAACGTCGTGACCGTGACATGTGCAAACAACTTCCAGACTGGGCAGTTGGTTCGAATGCAGGGTCTCACGACCTCCACGTTCCTGAACTGGGTGACGTTGACAGTACTTTCAACCGGACTGTCCACTTCTCAATTTGAAGCCAACTTCACGCACGCGAACTACTCGACGACATCGGATACAGGGTTCGCTGCTCCAGTGGCAACCATCACGTCATCGTCATACAGCGGCGGCGGGGCGTCCCCGTTCACGGCAACTCTGGGTACGGTCTCCAACTTGGGTTCTACCACGGATACGACGGGCATAGTCATCGGCGGAACTTTCCAGTCGAACACTGGTGCAATCATCTCCGCAGCAATCAACAATAATAGCGGTGGGCAGGACATGCTGTGTGGTCTGGTGATTGATACGGGACTTCAGGGGCACACGGGCACCATCGCCGGGCTGTTCTTTACTCAGCAAGGCGACCAGTCTGGGTATGCCGACAACATGGCTTGCATCTACATGCAAGATCAGTTGCAGACCGCACGCTCCCGCGTGACCAACGTTTGGGCGATCTATGAGCAGGGAGCTACCAACAAGAACAATCTGGGCACCGTCTACGTAAACGGCCATCTGGGATCAAACGCCGCCAATGCCGACGTGGGGGGAACCGTCACAGTCACCAACCCGGCGACGAGCCAAACGGTCAACTTCACAAACGCATTCAACTCGGCCCCGGTTGTGACTCTTACCCCAACCAGTGATCCGAGCGTAGCAGGCATTGTCTCATACTGGGTCACAACAGCAACAGGTTCGTTCACCGTCCACGTCAACACGACGCCGGGAACGTCGATCACATTCAACTACACCGTGGTTGGAAATCCGAATTAACGATCTCTATTAGGAGGGAACAACTATGAAAACAGCTACCTTAACAGCCCCGCAGCAAACGCAGGCAGCCGCCAACAAGGCCGCTCTTGCAACTGCTCAGACCGCGTATCTTGCAGCAATGCAGACGCATCTGGCCTACCTGCGTACCACCGCTGGTGTCGCTGCGAATGTCCGCGTGCAACTCTCGGACGACGGCACCACAGTCATCATTGGCTAATCTTCCCCGGTATCGGGACTGATCGGTTTTGGGGATCGGTTCTTTCGGCGGATACCCCCGCCCTCGAACTCGATCCCACTGTACATCGTGGAGTTTTTCTGTGCAGGTACGGTTTTCTTGATGTGCTTTCCGATGCTGGCTTCACGTCCCTGCTTGAGGTTCCGCCGCTCGTTCCGCCGACTCATCAGCTTCCATTTTTCCCGGCCCAACTGACCATTATGCCCCTCGCCGCCGCAACCTTGGGCGGGCACGGGCCGTTCTTTATGCCGCTTGTTTTTTGCGTTTTTTGGTCTTCGGTGGTTTACCTGATTGCTCATCGTCATCGCCCCAGTAGGTATTGTGGTACAAGCCGGGATAGAATTTCTCAACCAATTTGTCCCACTGTTTGCAAAGTTTCTGCATCTTCGCGGGGTCGTTTTCCCAGTAGTCAATGGCCTCAGCTTGACGCCACAAAGCATTTCCCTTGGTCTTGAACTCCCGAGGCCCAAACAAAATGTGTCGAGGATCAAGTGTGCAGGAATGCCCCTCTACCAAGGAGTCGCCCGGCTTGGCGTTTAACTTCCACCAACGCCTGATCTGGTACATGACATCTTCCCGCGAGAAGTATTCGCCCTGCAACTTCACGTCCGGGTAAGCAATATCTGTCCCCACGCAGCCCTTGTATTTGACAGTGTAGGGCACGGAGATGACGCCCCAATAGTGGCTGGCACCAGCCGAGAGGCCTTTCCACGTCATGATGTGAGCGTTGTAAATCATTCCTGTGCGTACCCGCCATCCGGGTGTCGATTCAGAATCTCGTCGAGCGGGGTTCCTTTTCTGAGGAAGACGTACCCGGCCTTCTCTGCATCCGCCTCAGCACCGGGTAGAGTAGCCCGCGTGAAGCTATCCACGAGGTTTCCTTGACCATCGTAGATGGTAAGCTTGGGGCCGTACATCGTGTCGGTCACTTCGGTGAAGAAGTATTGCAGTGCACAGATTCTCATCGTGCTTTCCTTTTGTTCCGCTCGCGGATCAGCTTGTTGGTAAGCCGGACGCGATCCGCAGAGTTCTCCCGTTTGAGCCAGTCCACGTACTTCCGTAGATCGCGAATCACAGCGATCATTCGCAGCACGTGCTCATCGGGCTTCCTCCAGCGTGAGGGGGTTAGCTCCCACGCCTCACGTTCATCCAGTTCCTTTTCAGATACTCCCGGCATTATTTTGGCCCCACAGGCTTCAACACGATCTCGGCACCGGGCGTATAGTCGAAGAAGAAATTCTCACCGATCAGAGTGTTGCGAGCGTTCTCATCCTTACGGAATTTGTATTCCACCGAAGTGACGATATACCGCTCCTCACCCAGACGCACGAACTCGCCAACCCTTGGCATCTGCTGGTCGGGGAACTTGAGCGTTTGTCGGCTCGACCAACACCCATCTGAAACTGTCTGAACTTCTGCGAATACGATAATCATAATGGTGGATCGTTCCAGTGAAGGGCGGTGTGACATTCATCGGCCCGTTTCTTGACCTGTTCCAGTTCGTCGGTCAAATCCTCGATCAGGTTCAGGAGATAGCTGGTATCCAATGGGAAGCCAAACATTTTCCCGTGTTCCCGCCAGCGGGCGAGGTCTTCACGAATCCTCGTTATGTCGCTCATTGCTCGTCCTCGATGTGAATTTTCGTTCGCCGGGCAGCAGTCCACATGACATCAGCCGCCAGTTTTACGTATCGCTTACCGAGTATTTTGCCAACCGCAGTCGAGACTTTGGCGATATTGACTCGTTCCTTCCGACGCATCGAATTCTCTACGGCGTTGGTAAATATGCCGTTGCGTCGTTCGATATCGTCTAAAGCCTCCCGTAGTGGTTCCCAGTCTTCGTACATCATTTGTCCTTGTCACACGTGTGGGGCATGGCGGCGAGATCGTTGCACGTCATCAGATATTGGCACCCATGCGTGGGGCCGGGCTTGTTGTCGGTGATGACCCGAGCGATGCAACTCTGATTGGAGATATCGTACTTCTCCGATGTGAATCGCGAAGCTGAGTCGGGGGCCGGGCCTGTCTTATCGACGTTGATGACGATGGCGAAAAGGATCATCACGATAGCCAGCAAGGCTAGGCCGATGACGACGTTGATGGTATTTCGTGTCATGCTCGAAATTTCTCCGGGACATCCATGTATGCCAAGAGCCTATTGTACAGCACATTGTGGCAGCCGGGACACCATTTGTGGGTGGTTTTCTCCCGAGTCTTCTTACCGTCGATGACAGCCTCGGGCTCCCACGGCTTGAGTTTCGTGCCGCAATGCGGACAAGACGTGAACATTTTTTCGAGGCTTTCGGCAATGTTGCAGTACAGTTTCTCGAAGAAATCTTCGGTGGGTTGGGTGTGCGTGACCCGCATCAGCCCGGCGACATCATAGGGAGAGTTCATGGTTATCGTTTGCGATTCAGCAACATCAATTCGTAGAGATGGGGGACGCACAGGGCCTCCCCGTCGCGAACCGTGACAGCGGTTCTGGCATTGTCGATGGCGTCTTGCACGGTGTTCTTTTCGGAAGGAGGTTCCTTTAGGAAAGCCTGTTCGACGCAGACGATGCATTTCATATCGCGGGTGCCTGTTCCAGCGTGTGGTAAGTCACGGTCACGTAATGATAGTAGCCGTGAGTGTACCCGCAGCTTGACGTGTAGATTTTGTCGATGCTAATGGTTTTGCCGTCACCAGCAACCAAGTCCTTGAGGGCCTTAAGTTGCTTTGGATCGGTGGTTTCAAAAACGTCGATGTGCATGGCTCATTGTACCACAAACTCAGTCGCCGGGGCCGACGTACTGCATACTCAATCCCAACCTCTGGTGCTCATCCCAATGCTCCGCACAGTACCACGCCCCAAGATCGTGCTTGAAGTGGGCGACCTTTCCACAGTGTTCTGTCGGGATGATGTAGGTGCTGCACCCCCGCTCCTCAAGCTTTGAGGCCGTAATCCACTCGCAGAAATGAATCATGGGAAAACAATGCTCGCCAGCTTCTCGATAAGCGGACGCTGACCCGGTAGAATTTTGTGGATGACCACGGGCAGGGTAAACCATTCGCCCCGATCAATCTCGGGAAACTCCTGTATCTTTCCAGACCCACGTGGCCACTCCATGGTGAATTTGTTACTCACCAGCTTGACCGGGTCGATATCACCTTCAAGGGCAAAGGCGGTGACACGTTTAGCCTTGGACTGGTTGACGGAACCTAGCGGGATGAGGTCTCCAACGGGGATGGTACCAGTTTCCTCGGTGAACTCCCGGATCGCGGCGGCAGTAGGATCGTCGCCTTCGTTGTACTCACCCTTGGGGATTGACCACACGCCCTCATCCTTCTTGGCCCAGAGCGGGCCTCCGGGGTGCACGAGGAACATGCGGAACGGGAGCTTTTTGTAGAGTAGGATTCCAGCGGAGAGCTTCATGCTCCCATTATCACTTAAAGCAGGTTCCGTTGCAAGTCAAACGACCGCACAGGCCGCAGTGACCTTGGCTGGTATCGTAGTGGGTAAAGCCGCTGGACTTCTTAGGTTCAGCCTGCATGGGTGGTCGGCGGGCACCGTTTTCGTCAAGTTCGTACTCGTTGCCCCACTCGTCGTAGTGTTTGGGATTCCAATCGTTGTCCATTAAATCTCCGTGTAGAAAGGTTTGTCGGTGCCCGTCAGGAGGTAGGTATTGCACAGGGTGCACTTGCGAGTTTTGATGGGGGCGGAGTAATCCATCCAACGTCTGTGATTCCACAGATGCTTGAGCATTGTCCAGAGGGGCAGCATTAGTCGATACTCTCCGTGGCGGTGACCCCGACCCGGATCAGGTAGGCGACACGCCGGGCGAAGTTCTCCAAGACCTCGTGCTCGTCTTCATTGCGGTAGCCGAGCGGCAGACCTTCAACGATCAGGGCGGCACGGTTACGCTCAGCCAAAACCTCCGGGCTGGCGTTCAGATACGGGACTTTTCCAATGCTGATGCTCATTTCGATTCTGCTTTCTTTGCCAGCCCTCTCAGGTACGACAAGTAGCCGTACAGGGGATGGCGATCCTGATCTTCGTCCGCACACCACCAGCCCTCGGGCTTGACCGGGGGCGGAATCTTTTCAGTCTTAGGCGGAGTCTTCTTCGACGCGGGCTTCTTCATACCTTCCTCGCCATCCGCAAATTCAACCACATCTGGGTCGCACCGATGGCACCCATGACCTCAACCAGTGCCGAGTCATATTCGAACGGGTCGCTGTCGATCTCCAGAATCCTCCCACGGAGCGGGTACGGCATGTGCCCGATAACCTCGACCTCATCCCCGACTTTGAACTGGGCCTTTAGCACAGCAGCGTCAACTCCGCTTCAATCTCGATACCCAGCCGCTCCAGTGCGAGGGCAACATTGTGGGCCGGGACGGAGACCCGCTTTCCGTTCCATTTCACCACGTACTGGGATGAGCGGTCGGCGTAGGCCTGCTTCACCACGTCGTAGCGGACGCCGGGCGGCAGGCACTCAAACTTCGGCCCTAACTGGGACATCCATTCCAGTTTCTCTTCATGCGTGAGCCCGGCTGGCAGGCGGTCGTAATAGGCTTTCTCGTAACGGTTCATTTCTTCTCCGGGTAGCAATCCAGACATTCCTTGCGGGTGCACATCGTCTTGTTGCACCGAACCTTGAACTCATGGGCGTCATCGCCCGCGATCCCGGCACTGTGCAGCCAGTCGCCTTCGCCGTTGCCGCAGACAACGCAAACTTCATAGGACGCGGGCGTCCACTGACAGAACTCATCTCGTTTGTGCAGGCCCTTGCATATCCACCGGACACCATCGCCATCAGACATAAACTTCGGTTGACGGTGGGCGTTCCCGGTGATGAGAGTCTGACTGCTGCCCAATTCCTTCATGTACGAAACGTAGTTGGGGACAGGGGGCGGGCAGGGGCCGGAAACCGCAATCGCGTTGGCGATAGCCTCAATGGTGCCCGTGGGCGGCTTGATGTCCCGAAGCTGCTGCCGGAAGTCGGCGTCGCTCCGTAGATCAATGTCCTGCTTCAGCAATTCATCCCACGCCTGCTCCGCGAGGAAGTGGGCGTCTTCCACGGGCTGATCGGCATTCTTCCATCCCCGCTGGCAATTTTCGATGTAGTGGACGGCTGAGTAGCTGGCAAGGAATGTCGCCACGTAGGTCGCAATGAACTGTTCTCTAACCATGAACCTCACCCTCTTCAAACTTCCCCATCCACTCGTCGTAATGCTTGGTGCACAGCCAGCAGTCATGACCCACATCCCAGTTGGCGATCTCGCCGCAACAAGTTTCGGGATCGAAGATCATGAAAGCTCCCGTGGCAATCGGGTCTTTCTGGCAGTAGTGAATCATGCCCGGTTCTTCCGCCACTCCTCGGCCTCTTGCTTGATCGGAGCAAGCAGTTCGTCGATCAACGCTTTCTGTGCCTCGCGGGCCGGGGCCTTTTCCAAGCTGTCCATCCACGTCTCGCGGGAGTTGTTCAACACTGCGTTGAGGGTGTCACGCTTCACCAGAACGTCGAAGTACAGCCGCTCAAGTGCTTCCTGTGATGGCTTAAAGTAGTCGCTCATACCGCAATCCCAAACCTCTTGACAGCGATGGCGGTGTAGGTGCAGTTGATCCGCCGATGCTCCTCAATCTCCAGCCAGTGGGGCCGGGGCTCTCCACCCAAGGCAGCCGCCTGATGCAGGGGCCGATGCTCCGGGCAGAACACCCAGATTTCGTGGTTCTGGGTATTGTCGTAATCCGGCAGATCGAACTGGCGATTACAGCGTGGCGTGCGGCAGCCTAGCATACCCGTTTCTCCCGCTCCGCCCAATGAGTCTTGCAATGCCAGACGCGGCAAATGATCCTGCCCTCGTGGTACACGTCCACAAACTTTATCGCCCGGCGATCACACCGGGTGCCGGGCGGCTGGGGCAGATCGCAGCGATTCACAGGTTCTCCACTTCCTTGCACAGAGCCTTCCACGTGAAGGCGTAAATCTTGTCGTAGCCCTTCTCTTTCCAAGCGGCATGCATGGCGATCATCAGGGGAGCCCAGTGACCGGAATCAATGAGTTTTTGGCGGAGCCTTTCAGACGCGGTCATTAGTAGACCACCATCAGCATCGGACGGCTGCAAACCGGGCAGACATTCCTGTCGTACTGGTTCCGGGTGCATTCCACGGGCTGACCAGAATACCCCGGTGCCGGGTGCACGGTAATCACCCCGTCTTCGGCACGCAAGACCGCGTAGCAGCGTTCGCAACGCTTGGTCTCCCAGATTTTAAGTCCTGCCGCTCTCATAAACCTCCGTACTGTACAACCCCGGATTTTCTTGGAAAGTGTCCCAATGTTCGGCACACAGGGGGATGACCCCGCCGCCGTCCAGATCAACCTCAAACCGGGCAGGCTTGCCGCAGCAGGCTACGTCGTCAAATTCCACCAACGCCCAGCCGCCGCCCGGCTCGACATCCCAATGACACATCGCCGTGTTCCTCGGCCCGACATTAGGCCAAGCACTGATATGCTTCACAGACGGCGTCCCCAGTCGCTCGCCCACCCGTAGAGCAGGAGCACGATCAGAAGCACCACGACCGCGATGCCCAAGTCAACCAACCCTTTTGCCAGCCAGAACCAGATGTAGTTCATAAAGCCTCCGGCAACTATTGTACTACGATCCGCTCTTGACGCTGGTGCTCTTGAACAGGAAACTGCACAGCGTGCTGATTCCCCATGCCTGCCAGAAGCCCACATGGGTGACGCCAAAGACGAACGTCAGGAAAGTCGGGGCAAGGAGCCAGTTCATCAGCCACATGACGGGCAGGGTGAACAGGAGGCCAAGGACGATAATAAGGGCGACGACGCCAAGGACTGCTACCACTGCCTCGGGGCCGGAAAAGTTGCTGCTCATAAGTTGCCTTTCTCAAGCTGCTCCATCGTCCAGTCGGACTGGGGCAGGTTCTTCTTCGCCAACACCACCTCGGAGCAGCGTTGGATGTCACAGTCGTCGATGGGTATCCGATGACCGTGGATTTCATGATGCAACGTCGTGCCAGCCTCGATAAACAGGCGGCGGTAAACCTCACTAAGTTCCATGGCGGAGCCTTTCAACGCGACCCGTTTTCGACCTCTGGGCCGCTTGTTCATCCAGCAACACGCCTACCAGCGTGGTAGCCTTCTTCATATTCGCTTCACAGGCGGCGGCATTGAACATCGCCAGCCGGGCCTCTTCCCAGCACTTCTCGTGGATCGCCCACTTCTTGGCATCCCCACCATGACGGCGGATGCGGATTTCTCCCACCTGCTGGTACCGATCCTTGGTCACGGTCGCCATGCTGATATAGACGATCTTGTCGCCCGGCGTAAAACTACCGGGGCAGAAAAAGCACTTCGCGGGGACGCGGATGGCAGCCATTTACTCTGGAAGCTCCCGCTTGACGATCTCGCCGCCGACCGAGGGGTTATACTCCCCGCCGTAGAACTTGGACAGCCGGGCAGCAACTTCATCCTCAGCCAGTGCGAGCCAGTACTCGGTCTCGAACCGGGTGTAGGGTGCCCCGTCGTACATGGATGGAGGATTGGACGACAGGATCAGCTTGTAGTGCTCGATGACCAGTTGCAGGTCGCCGAGGGTGAGCGATTTGAATCTGAGCTTGGACATGACTACCATTTCTCCTGATCGCGGAATCGGGTCAGCAAGTCAACGAGGGTTTCCTCGGTGAGGTGGATCGGACGGTACTGGGTGTCCGGGCTGAGCGTCTTGCGGACGAACGCAAGGGCGGCTTGCCGGGTGTGCTCCAACGCCGGAGGGTAGTCCTGCGTGTGAGTCCAGAACTCCGAGGGATTAGGCACGGGCGGCTCTCCGCTTCGTGATCTTGGCCGGAGCCTTGCGGCTCTCAAACCGGGCCTTGGTGTTGACAACCTTGACCTTGGCCGGGGTGGTCAGGATGGGGGTAGCGAACGGCTTCAGTTCAAACCAGAAGCCAGCGAACCCGACCTCGGATTTGCCGTTGATATCGTACTGGCGGTCTTCATCGAAGACGGCAGTTTTGGTGACCTTGGTGATCGTGGCAGTCTCTTCGGACGTGACCCCGGCACCGTGGACGAGCAGGCGTACTTTCTGACCCTTCTTGAACATTCGGGAAATCTCCTGATATTTACCGGGGGGCGGGTGATTCATGACTACGAAGACAGGTCTTTGAGTCGTCCGGGCATCCCGCCCGGCACCACAGCCCGACCCCCATTCCTCACACTAATACTGGGAATTTCCCCTAAGCGGCATTTTGGGGGTCATTTTCAAAATCGCGAAATTTTTGGCAAAAATTTTTGAAGGCCCCCCTGCCCCCTTTCAGGGGGCGGTAAAAATCATAGTCAACCCCACTTTCGTGCCCCGGCCTAAAACTTTCGTGCCATGCGTCCGCTGTACCGACGCTGCACGCCCGGCCCCGGTGTTTACCAACTCGTCATAGGTTACTTACCACTTGGTACACTGTTACCGGGGCGAACATAAGGCGTAACACCCATGGTATCAACACGGTACGGTGGGGGGTGGACAAACTGGGGAGATTGTGGGGTGGGGGGCCGGGTACTTCCTACCTTGACGCCGGGGGCCGGGTAGGGTACCATGGGTCATGCACTACTTCGAGCCTGCTGAGCTTGTCGCCCTGCTCCGTCATGTATACGAACGCAACCGGGTGCACCATCTCGCTATGCTCACCACCGTGTGCCATGGACTCCGGGTGACCGAGGCCTTGTCACTCCGGGGCCGGGACGTAACGGACGGATACGTGGCGACGCCCCGAGGCAAGGACAGCATCCCCGTGTTCCAACGCCTGCACGCCAGCCCGGTGCCCTACCTCGACGAACGTCCGCTCGCGGTGCACGCGGGAGGCGTAGGCCGCGACGCCTACCTGTTCGACATGGGCCGGAGCCGGGCGGACGAGATCATCAAACGGTACGGGGCCGGGGTCGGCATCCACCGTAAGAAGTGCCACTGGCATACCTTGAAGCACACGACCGCCATGCTCGTATGGTCGCAGTCCCACTCCCTGAGTCAGGTGTCACAAGTCCTCGGACACCGTGACCAGAAGACCAGCCTGATCTACCTCCACGAGGAAGACCGGGGCAAAGGTTTGGCGAACCTGACCGCTGCCTTGAACGCCCTAAGCCCCATCGAAAGTCAATAGCACGACCGTGCCAGCCCGACCCCCACCTTGGGGCCGGGGCACCTTGGTAACTTGCACGGGGGTACCGTGGCCGGGGGCCGGGGAAAACGATACGAGGCCCACCTTTTGCCACTTTTGACCACACCCCGAGATTTGCCCTCGTTGATAAGCAAGGACTTATGGCCCGGCCCCCGGTGCCAAGGTTCGTATCGCCCTCGTCCGGGAAAGTCCGATCAAAGGGTTACGAAAGTGCTTGCCCTCGGACAAGTTCTTTGTTACCATGGTCACCATGACATGGTACGAATGGTTGTGGCATCGCTATATGATCGTCGCCCTGCGGGTCTACCTGTGGTGGAATAACGTGTGCCCCGAGCACGGCCCGATGAATCGCTGGGAGTCGCCGGGCGGTGGGGGCTGGACGTGCGGTCAGTGCGACGCTGCTCGTGAGCAAGCCCACGCTGAGCGGGTCACCCGGTGCATGCAAGGGCTGAAGCGTCGCCGTGCCCTGCTGGGCATCACGGTCGTGCTGCTGTCCTTGGGTCTGCTGTCCTGTGCGTCGAAGTCCCGGCCCCCGCATACACGGTTGGCTGACGAACGGTTTACCATGGAGGTCTACCGGATCGAGAACAGCGGTGGGATCACCCGCCCGGTTGTCTTGACCGATACCGAGACTGGGTGCCAATACCTGTGGCTGGATCGTGGCGTCACCCTGATGCCCAAGACTTGCAACTGGGAGAAGGGTCATTGAGCCCGTGTGTCATCTGCGGTGAGCCCAGCGTTGGTTGTATCGAGACGGACGGGCAGGTGCGGCACTACTGTGCCAAGCATTACGAGGAGCGGGTCAGTGAGTAGTTTGCTGCCGCCCCCGAAGCATGGCTGCACGGTGGTGATCTGTAAGCCGGACGGCGAGTCGTACTACTGTGCGTTGCCGGGTGTGGACTACTGGGTCGGCCCGACCGGGGTGCATTGCTGGATGTGTGCCGATCACTGGAATGCGTGGCAGCAAGCGAAGGAATGGCACGAGCGGGCAGCGAGTGATAATCCCTAAGATTGGGATGGGGAGACGGTATTATATGTCGCGAAAGCTTCGCGTAAAAATTAAGATGTCCCCGGCCCGGCCCCGTGGCTAGGCAGGAGTGCAGTTGGGGCGGGTCACCACGATCTGAGCCGAGCGATGCTTGGTGCGGCAAGCCAGCGGTTGATTGGTTGACGATCCGGGGTGAACGTCGCTGGCTGTGTGCGTACCATTACGACAATGCCTTGAAGCGTTGGCCTCGACTGGAGGGTGAACGTGAGTAGCGTGAGACCGAAGTTCGAATGCGACCGTGGGCTGGGCGGCGGGCTGGCGGCTGGTCATTGCCGTTGCACCTGCCTGCACACTGTTCATCCGGTCGCCAACCATTTCCCTAATTGTCCCGAGTACAAGGAGGAGAAGAATTGAGCCGGACGCAGCAACAGACCGCCATGCTCTGCCAGCTTCTCAGGACGCAGAGCGGACGGGAGAAACTGACCGATGCCCTAGTCGGTTCGCTTGAGCGTCGCAAGACGGTGAACATCAGCGGCGTCGCCCGCCTGCTGGGTGAGGACGCCGGGGAAGAGTACGCGATCTGGGCCGAGCAGTGTTTGCAGGAGGCTGCCGAGCGGGCTGGTGCTCTGATACTGGACAATGCCACGAGGATCAGCGGCACTCTGTTTCGCTCCGGGGATGACTGGGCGATGCGGGAGAAGGAAGACGGCGAAGTCTACCTGCTCAGGGAAGGCGATCACCTGATGGTCTATGACCATGACAACGAGCTTTACTGGCAGGGGACGATTCTCGACAGCAAGCGTGAGAAGCAAGAGGGGATTCTGGCTCCCGGCCTGAGGCATGGCTGGCGGGTTGAATTGGCGAGGAAAACGGAATGAGCGGCTGGGTGAGGGAAGCTGATCGTCAGGCAGAGTTGGCCGACGCCAACTTGGAGAAGCTGGCGAAAGAGTGGATGGAGAAAGAGCGTTGGCCGGAGTACGGTCATGCCAGCTACGGGTTGAGCACGCAGGTGTCGCCCCGCCAACGGCTGACTCACGGCTTGCTGGTTGATTTCGTCAAGCACTTGCTGAGGGAGGGGATTCTGTGAAGGCACGCATCAGCTACGACAACGTTCTCACCATTGAGAGTGAGAACGAGTATGAGTTGGAAGACATCGCCCGGTTGATGAGCGAGGGAGCCAAGCACGGCCTCTTTGTGGTCGGCACGGCGTTGGGTGCCAACAAGATGACCGGACACATCGGAGTGGACAACGAATGAACTGCACAGACCCGAAGTGCTACCTCGCCGGGAACGAGCACGAGCACATCTCAGACAAGCCCGGTCGGCCCCCCAAGCCGCCCAAGGCCCGGCTAACCCGGCCCGTCATCCAGTCCATCGCCAAGCGTGCCGCCGCGAAGGTCATGAAGTACTGGGTGGATGATTTCATGACGACGCACGGCAGGACGGAGTACGAGAGCCGGGAGGACGTGTTGCGGACGGTCGCTTACTCGCTCGATCACTTCGCCGATGATACGAGCATCAAGGGGATTTTGGGGCTGGAGGACTGATGACGCCGCTTCTCGGTATTATCATCCTCATTGGGCTTTTGATCGACGCCCTGACGACGCCCGAACCAGACCAACGGGTGCGGCGGCTGCTGATCGTCGGTGCAATGGGATTGATCGTCCTGATTCTGAGATTGGCACGATGAGGTGCGGGCATGAGCGATTGTCAGTTCATTGGTTGCGATAAAGCAGCCTGCTGGTATCTCACCATGCCGCAGGATGAAGTTGAGATCGAAGACGGAGATGAGCCGAGTCGGTTCTGGCTCTGTACCGAGCATTATGACGCCATGGTTGAGTTCTACCGGGAAGAGGCGATGGAAGACGAGGACAAGTTCGCTGTTGACATACTGGGAGTTAACGCTCTATGATCCCGGCCCCGGTACGCGGTGAATGCAACGATCTATGGTTTCTTGACGATGATGAGGGTGAGCCGTTTCCCGCTGGTGTGCGTTGGCTTCGTTGCAGTCTGCCCCCCGAACACGAGGGGTTGCATTGCGGGGTGATTCCCGGTACTTATGATCCGTGGCATCCCGGCCCATTACGGTGTTGTTGGGGGACAAAAGATGAAGTTGAGGCTTAGCAAGGAAGACGGGCGATTCATGGTCGATAATCCCAAGGCATGTGGTTCGCCCAGAGTCGGCTTTGGCCGGACGATCAGGGAAGCCATCGGCGACTACTTCCACGGGAATCAGAAAGAACTCGGTATCGAATTCGATGTCGATAAGTCGGCATGGCCTGCTGAGTTGCGGCGTCGGCGTTGGGAATTGAGCAAGCGATGAGCTTCCCCTGCGACTACTGCGGCAAGACCGCGACCCACACGATTTGCTCTTCGATCACGATTGATGGTAAGTTGATCGAGGAAATGGTTTATCGTGCGTGCGAGGCCTGCTTTCAGGAGTGGTGCAAGTCTGCCCGTGACAACCGCCGTTTCGACTCAGCAGCGTGGAAAGAACTGGAGTTGGCACTATGAAATCGTCTGTACCTTTGCCCTTGTTGATGATCGTGTCGTTCATTGGGGGACTGATCGGGGCCTTCCTTGAGAACTGGCACAGGCTGGGCCTGCACGAAACTCTGCGTCAGCTATCGGGGATTTGGCAGTGAGTGATTTCTTCCCTAATCCGTTCGTGCACACGCTGCACGAGTTGAAGAAGTTCCCCACGGTGCTCAAGGTTTACGACTGTCACGACAGCCGGGATATTCCGCCCGGTCACCTTGTGATCTTCGTCGATGGGCCTGAGCTTAATGATTTGATCCTCGATTGGCTGCATGTGGGCACCACCGCAGAGTTTATCAATTGGTCGTTCAGGCCGGAGGAAGCATGGATTCAATGAAAGCCCACAACGGCATAAACACCGTGGTTGACATCATCCGCATGAGCAACGACAAGAATGCTGCCCGGAACAACCTGATGGGGTATTTCGGTGCGGCTGCCCCGGCGATGTCCTTGGTCATCGGTGACGTGACTCAGGCTGAATTCGAATGTGGAATGGCTGGGGTCAAGAAGATCAGCCTCTACAACAAGACGATGGAAGAGATGGTATACTTCCGCGACGTGATGGAAATGCCCGACCCTGTCGATTACATGGGACACACTGAAGGCATACCGGATGCCTGCAAGCCACTGATACGGTCGATCTCCGTCAAAGAGCCCCACCACGCCCAGATGATCTACGGCATCCCCGACGCAGGGGAGAACGAGGGCCGTATTCGCAAGATAGATTGGCACGCCTACAGCAGCGAGGCCGAGGGTTGGGCGATGACAAGATTTGAGCTTTTGTTCGGCCCGGTCGGAAAAGAACTCATGGATAAGATCGCTGATGCCGTAATTGACGGTATTGAATACCGTGAGAAGTTCTTTCAGGACTTGGTAGACGCCTACGAAAAATGAGCGAGCGGCAGACGTGCGAGTTTATTGAGAACAACGCTCTTTGTGGCCAGCCTGCGGTGGACTACATCGACTTGGACTGGGGAACTGGGCAGAAACGCCTCTGGGTTTGTGCTGAGCACTACGACGTGATCGCACGAGCTTACCAAACGGGGGTCTACAGGAAAGAAGACGGAGTGACGATTCACAAATGAAAAAGTCGAAGAACGCCATCATCACCAAAGCATTTCGCATCCGCAATCAGGAAGGCAAGTACGCTACACTCCGTGACGGGCAATACGTCCATTTTGTCAATGGCCGTGGGAAAGTCTGCATTGGCGAGGCGGCACTGTTCGACTTCCTGTGCGACGTGGAGCGGTACTGCAAGACCTTCAGTTGGAAAGGCAAGTACAAAGACCTCGTGGTCGAAGAGTACGATTTCACCCCGGCAAGTACGAAGAACATCATGATCTGGGACAAGCGGGCTAACGCCTACTTCGACATGGTGGAGGAAGAGCACAAGAAAAAGCAGGCCCGTGCTGATGCCGCTTTCGAGAAGAAATACGCTGGGGCTCCCGACCCGCCGCCCATGCCGAGCTTGAAGACGATTGAGGAAAAGCTCCGTCGTCCGTTGAAAATCAGAACTGTGGAGGGTAGTCTATGATCGGCCCAGATAATTGGTGTATGGTTAAATGTGCGACCGAAGGTTGCACATCCCCTGAGTGGTTGATGCACTGGCCTTGTGAAGGATCAGAGGAAGAGATTCGCAACGGCAAGCACTACTGCACGCCGTGCCGGGCGAAACAGTGGGAGGCCGAGTGCGAAGCTGACCCAATTCGCAATTATCCTGTAAGACAGTATGCCAACGTCGAGATCAGGAAGGGCGACCGCGTCCTCACCAAGTCCGCCATCACGACCGCGATCAAGACCGAGATCAAGGACAAGAACAAGTTCAAGGGGAAGAAGCCGTGATGGACAAAGACGGGATTCAGATCGCCATCCTCAACAGGTTGGATGCCATGGAGAGCAGTTGTAATCAGTGGCATCTCTACCACAACGATGGTGTTCTCCGAGGATTGCTCTGGGCCTTCACGGGCACCGATCCCGGCACCCATCTCTCCGATGACGTGCAGAACGTCCTCAATCTGGCTGGCTTTGAAACGAAGCTGAAGAACGACAAGGTACTTTGGCGTCGCGAAGGCGAGGAGTGGAGCGAATGAACGCAAGAGAAGCACGGAAGAACTCGAAAGCCTATAGGGACAAACTAATTCGCGACAATGCGGCTTGGCGTAAAAAGTATGATGCAGAACAAGCGAGACTGTTCAAGAAGCGGAAGGCTGAACGCTGGGACATCGTCATCGCCAAGATCGACAAACAAATCAAAGAACTCTCACTCAAAGGACACCGGGAGTTTGGCCTTGAAGAGATTCTATATTTCCCCGGCGACGACAGTATCCTGTTTGAAGCTCTCATGCAGCACTACAAGGAAGAGGGATTCGAAGTCAAGGAATACCAAGGATTCGGCCTAAAGCTCTCATGGTAAGACAGGAATGCCAACATTGGGTGACAGCCGCCCACATTCCCTGCGGGAAGCCTGCCATCGAGTACGACAAAAACCTAAACTGGTGGTTGTGTGCTGAGCATTGGGATCAGTGGATGAATCAAATCAGGGCACGAGAGTTCGAAGGGTCTGCCATGAGGCTGAAGTGAACTACTGTGTCAGGATTGTTGGGAAGCAGAAAATCCTCATTCCCTATCTCGTGAATGCTGATGAGGATGAGATGTGCGGCAAGCCCGCCGTGTTCAAGTTCACTGGGGCGATTGTTTCGGAGTTCTGGCTGTGTGCTGACTGCTACGACGAATGGGTGCGAAATGGGTACGTCCATAGTTGAGCGTAAGATTTGTGCTTACGAAACGTCCAATGGCGAGTCCTGCTCGAACTGGGCCGTTGACTACATTGTGATTCGCGGTTGCGGTATCCAGCTTGGGGGCGAACCAGACCCCGGTCACGGCAAAATCTGGCTGTGCCCGATGCATCTCGACAAGTTCGTGGGGTTCTCCACATGACGATCTGGCTGGGTGAATTTACAGTTTGCTGCCAAGCGATGGATGACGGGAGTTGCGGTTGGATGCCTGCGGTTCAAGGACATCCGCCCTGTGGTCAGCCCGGCGTTGAGTGGATGGATGAAGACGGCAAACGATTTTGGCTCTGTGCTGAACACGCCGATGCTTGGGAGAATGCCCGACGCAATCGGCAGATGGCAGGAATGGAATGACAAAAGAACAGTGTGCAATCGTCCGGGCTCGCTGGCGTGAAGAGGCAATGGTTGAGCGGGCCAAGATGACAGTTGAGGAAATAGAGGAGAGTTTGGCTGCGTCACGTGAACTGATCGCCAAGCCAAAGTTTCCTGACTGGCTCAAGGCTCCACTGCAACGCTTCATCGACGAGATGGCAGGCCGCTTGGAGTTGGAAAAGCTTGCCCGGCTATGACACGTCGAAAATGTCAGTTTCGTTGGGAAAAAGACAGTGAGGAATTCTGCCCTGAGCCCAGCGTAGACTACATTGAAGATCGTGAGGGCAATCGTCGTTGGCTCTGTGCTCTTCACTATGATGAGCAGATGCGGATGGACAAAATGATCGACCAGTTGAAGGAAATCCTCTACTGTGCGATGGAGAAGAAACGGAAGTGAGAGAGACGTGTCACGCCAAGGACTGTGAAAACCTTTCGGTCGATTACTTGGAGACGCCCGGCCCCGCCTACGCGACTTCCAGTGATCCGAGCACTTGGTATACGAGGATTCCGCTTTGTGCCGAGCACTGGGACGAGTGGCACAGGTTAGATTCAGACTTACTGGAGACAAAAAATGGGGATTGATTATCACGCAGTGTGCCGCGAAACGAAAGAGTCCATTCGACTGGGAAGACTTTATGAGTGGGGCGGCGGAGATCGCCGCGAGTGGCAGGGCGATCCGTTGGAGGTTTTGCAGCAGGTCACTGTGGGCTATGGTTATCTGCTCCGGCTTTTGGATTTCATGTATGACCGTCAAGGCAAGCTCATCGAAATCCTCTCCGATGATGCTCTCTTCGATTTGAGGCGGCAACATGGCGACTGGAAAGACCTTGAGGAGGCGGGAGTCTGAAGACCATGAACCCCCTCTACGGCAGAAGTCTGAAGACCATGAATTACTCCTGCGATTGGGGGCGTAATCCCAACAGGCCGGATGATCCAGTCTTCTGTCTTAGCCCCGTCTTCGACCTGTATGTCAGCGGCGGTGGAGAGGAGCGTTGGTTCTGTGCTGAGCATTTCGATTACTACATGGAAATACGCAAATGTGCGGTGATGGCGGGCTTCACTTACAAAGGATCGTATGAGCCATGATTTGTCAGTTCTTGAGGTACAACCCAAAGTTCGCGTGCGATCTCCCCGCTGTATACCAGCTTGAAGTCGAAGACGACGCCTATTGGCTTTGTGCTGAGCATTATGACATGTGGGTTGAGTTGTTGAAACAGCTTAAGATGAAGGGGCAGACGGTCGAAGAGTACGCGGACGAAGTTTGTAAGGCTCTCGACGACGGGACGCTTGACCAGCTATGAGACGACTGTGTGAAATGGCAGACGGCGGCACCGAGAACTCCAGTCACCCATGCAATGCTGAAGCTGTTGATTATGTGCAATGCAAGACTGGAAGATTGTGGCTCTGTGCCGAGCACTGGGACTGGTACTGGGGCAAGGTCAGGCAATGCAGCCCTCCAAAATATGAAAACGTGTGAGATTTGCATTGGGCATGAAGGCGGCAGGGATTTGGCGTGTGAGGAGTGCAACTGCCACACATCGAAGCCGTGCGGTAAGCCAGCTATCGAGTTTGAAGAGGACGACTGGGGCCGCACTTACTACTGTGCTGAGCACTGGGACAAACGTCAGAACGGGACACTGAGCATTTATGGATGAGCAACAACGAATCTGCATGATGCGGTTGAACAACACGCCCTGCACGAAACCAGCGGTCGATTGGATTGGCGGCAAACTCGATGGTGGGGAGTTTGGTGAGTTGTGGTGCTGCCAAGAACACCTCGATTACTGGGACAACTTCGAGGCCAACCACACCCTATGAGACAGTGCGAATGCGTGACATGGAAGACTGATGAAGTTGGGCCTGAGCGTGGGCCTTTCTATTGTCATGAGATCGCGACCTGTGTGTTGTGGTTTCGGGACAAGTGGTGCTATTACTGTGCCACGCATTATGACCAAATCGTAGCTTGCATCAAACGCCGGGCTGCCGACGATGATCCAAGCAACCCGCGTCGGGCCGGGTCTCAAGAGTTGGTGGAGATCAACAATCTGTGAGTGAACATCGTTGCCAATACGCAGTCGGGGTACGCCCAGACATAAAAGTCACCTACATCGGTCACTTGGCTACGTTCCAAGAGAGCCTTTGTTGCGGTGCCCCGGCCCATTACTGTGCCGACGAAGAGGACGCATTCGCATCACGTTGGCTCTGTGCAGAGCACTATGATCTCTGGCGTCAGTGGCGACTAGAGGAACGTGCTCTATGAATGAAATTCCCCGGTGTATGTTCCCCGTCTTCGTTAAAGGGGTGCCGGAAGAACAATTGGAGCAGTGTGGGAAGCCAGCCGTTGAGTTCAACGAAGACGACGAAGGTAAACGCTGGTATTACTGTGCTGAGCACTGGGATAAACGTGAACGAATTCGTTTCATGTTAAGGCAACGAGGATTCCACGTATGACACTGTTCGAGAAGTTGATTCGCCGCTACATCCCATTCAAGGAGATCGGCTGGGCAGAGATCGGGGAGAAGTTCACCCGTTATCAGTTGCTCAAAACGCGATGGTTTAACATCTACCTCCATCAGCTTTCCGCCCCGAAGTGGCACCCCCAGTGTCACGATCATCCATGGAGTTTCGTTGCGATCCTGTTGAAGAGCGGGTATCTGGAAGAATCAGTCCGTGACGCGGGCAACGGTGACTGGTATCACGAAGTCAAGGCCCACAAGCCCGGCTCGATTCTCTATCGTCCGGCTGAATTTTCACACAACGTCATCACACCGTTTGGTACCTCATGGTCTATAATCTTCACAGGCCCGAAGGTGCGGCAATGGGGGTTTTTAACCTGTGAGTGAACATCTATGCAGTCTTTCTATCGTAGGGGATGAGTGTAACGAGCCAGCAATTGAATCTGTCGAAGCGTCCAACACGCAGGGAGACACGATTCGTGTGTGGTTCTGTGCCAAGCACTGGGACATGCGGATACGTGCGGCTAAGGCCGCTGTATTGCGGGCATTTCGAAATGGCGACTAGACCCCCGTGCGGCTGGTTTGAGAATGGTGAAGAGTGTGGCAAGCCCAGCATTGACCACATGGGTGACTGGTATCTCTGTGCCGAACATCACGATCAACTTGTTCGCGAGACCATCGCGATGGCCGATTCCGACGCATGCTTCGTCTGCAATGGGGCTGGAGAGTTCCGTCCAGTTTACGAAGAAGAGACCTATATTTTCTGTCAGGCATGCGGAGGAACGGGGAAGAGGCGAGAATGATCCATACGTGTGGCCATTACGATAATGGGGACACAGTGTGCGGTCGTCTACCCACGCGAGCCTTGCGAGTTGAGGCGTACCCCGAGGTGGGGTGGTTTACCATGTGGCTGTGCGATCTTCACTATCACGAGCACGCAAAGACGTGGGAAGAGAACGGTACAAAAGTTGAGTATTAGGAGTACAATAGGGCTATGCCTCCTGCCACAATCATCATCGAAGGAATCACCCGCTGGTGGACACGCCGACGCATGAAACAAGGCGTCAAGAAGCTTGCAAACGTTTGGGGTTACCTGTATTGGCGAGCATGGAAGGATGAGGCCTTAGGCCTTGAGTCAGACATTTCAGGCCTAGCCCTCGTCACCATGACGCTGAACAATCTGTACGAGGATTACAAGCAAGTATGAGCAGGCCCCAGTGTTGCGTTATGCTGCCGAGCGGCCTTTGCCCGGAGCCCGGCATCGAGTTCGTGGAAGTTCTGTGTGAATGTGAAGACCCGGAATGCCCCGATAGCGGGCGTGAATGGTACTGTGCCGAACACTGGGATGAGATGCACCACGAGTGTGGGCCAAACTGCGAGTTTTACGACGATGGCGATGACGATGCTGCTTAGTTGGGTGAAGCTCCCCGTCTATCCTGCCATGACTGCCGCCTTCAGGCCTCTGTGGGAGTACAGCGAGAAAGACCTCCGCATCCGCAAGATCGAACTGAATCTGGAGCATTTCATTCGCCACGCTCCAGTGACCGGGATTCCCGGAGTGGTTTCACGGGTGGTTCGATATCACAACGGCGATGCTGAGACAGTATGGGTCGTGCCCGGCTATCGGTGCCCGGAATGTCACCGCACGTTTTTTGTGGCTGACTGGCTCGATCTGAAACACGAATGTTGCTACGAGTGAGGTATTAGTATGTGGGCATTACAACTGAATCCGATGACGGCGAACGCCGAGACTGTTGTCCCAATAGTTTGTGCGGAGACACCTGAGCAGCTTTACGAATTCATGAAAGCTGAGACTGTGGAACCGTATCAAGATGGACGTTGGTACAAGGTGTTCCGCAAGGATGGCCCGCTGGAGTGGATGAATGCACCAGTAAATGGGCAGGCATTCGTCGGCATTCCAGCCATTGTCGATTTCGGCAATGAAGAGTGCTGGGTTAACGATGCCCGGATCGCATACCAATCGTTTGTGTCGAACATGAGGAGAATTTAATGGGAACACGTGCAGATTTTTACATTGGTACAGACGTAAACGCTCAATGGCTGGGCAGCATCGCTTACGACGGCTACCCTGATGGCAACCCGGCATTGCTTGGCAAAAGCATCAAAACGAAGCGGCAGTTTGTCGCCGCTGTGAAGAAGATATTCAAGGGAGTAGACCATTTCACCCTACCTGAGTATGGTTGGCCATGGCCGTGGGAAAACAGCCAGACAACGGACTATGCCTACGCTTGGGACGACAAGAAAAAGAAAGTCATGGTCTCGCGTTTCGGGCGTCCGTACATCACGTTCCATACGTACCAACGAATGAACGAAGAGAAATCCAATCTCTACTATGAACGGGGACAGACTCAGGTTTTTCCCGACATGAAAGCCATTCAGAACGTGGACTATGGCCGTCGTTCGGGCGTCATGGTCATCAGTGCCTAATGCCTCAGTGTGAGTGGTACCCCGATGGGCAAACGCTGTGTCAGAATGAGGCCACACGCAAGGCATTGATTATTGACACGGGCTGCGATTGTGCTACGTGCTTATCGGAGCCACATACGATCTGGATTTGTGATCGGTGTGCCGAGCTTGCCCCGGCCCACTGGGAAAAACTTGGAGTAGTCGCGAGGTTCTGATGGACTGTCAGATGACCAAAGAAGAAGCGATGAAGTATGTGAGAGGCTGGGGGCCGGAGAAGCTGGCTGAGAACATTGCCTTTTACAACAATGTCATCGACTATTTGACCCAGAAGCATTACCCGGAACTCCGCAAGCATGGCTACAGTGCAGCCGGGGTTGGGAACGTTCTCCTGTGGAATCGTGACAACGAATTGAAGCAGGCCAAGGGGCCTGAGCCGGGGCCGGATGAGCCTAAATGGCTGATTTCGGCAAAAACAGCGTATTGGATATTGGGGATCATCGCCAGTATTGTGGCGATCATCACAGCGGTGAAGCGGTAGTGTACGAGCATAACCCAGTTTGTTCAGGCAGCCCGAGGTATCCACGCGGGGCACGAGGGCACTGTTGTTGCTGCGGTACAAGCGACTTGTACACCCTACGGAAGTTGATGATTGAGAGGCATGGGATGGATGCTAAGCGTGTTCTGTTCGTGGCTGAATGCCCGCACTGCCGTGAACGTAAAGAGTACCCGTTCGCTGATGAGGTGCCAAAGGAATCGTTTTGCCAGACCTGTGAGGTCTGGGTGCCAACGGTGGAGTTGTCTTGGGATGGTGTCGATTTCACGAGCCTCCTCCCACCGGATATGACAGGTAAAAGATGAATGCAAGCCCAGCCGTCAAGCCAATCCTCATAGTGAAGCGAATGCGTCACTGGCTGAGGCTCGCCCAGCAGCCTTTCCTCGACAAGCGATACAAACGGGCTCAAGTTCTCAAGAACTACCGCTATTTGGTCAAGAAGTACCCCGATATTGCGAAGCAGGCTGGGTTGGATGAAACCACGATTCACCGTGAGGGCTTTTCTTTTTAGCGAGGGTGTGGTAGAGTAGGCCCATGTCAGAACAATCACGCAGACGCCCCAAGTTTCTGTTCGGTGCATTGCTCGCGACCGTCGTGTCGTCAATCGTCGCGTTCGGCCCGCCAGCCGCGTTGTTCCATTACCTGAAGCCCGAGACTTTCGGGGAACGGCTGTTCATGCTCCTTCCCGTTGGCTTCTTGTTTCTGGTCATGCTGGTCGTCTCGTTCTTTCTGTGGGTCGCCATCGCCGCCGCATTCGAGTAAACTATGAACGAAGTCATCAAGAAAGATTTGGGTCACACTCCCGTCGCCAAGCCACTAACGTATCCAACCTACACAGGTGAGAAGCCGATCATCGTGTGTGCTCTATGCCATCTTTCCCAGACATACTGGGAGTCTTTCAAGGTGCCGTGCACTGGGCCAAAAGCTGATCGAATTGTCTATGTCCCGCTGCCCGGCGACGAGCCGCGAGTTGGCCACGTCTATCATTGGCTCTTTGCTGATGGGTCGCTTCGCAAGGCATACTCGAATGTGACTGTTGTCCACCCAGTGGGTAATCTTGTCGCCCTGTACGGCAAGGACATGTTCCCCCTCGGCGTGATCCATCTCGACAAGGGCGAACAGGTTATCTTCGCCTATTAACATGGCTCTCGAAAAAGAACTGGCATTGTACGAGAAAATGTACCCCGTGTGGCTCAATCAGTTTCACGGGAAGTGGGCATTGATCTGTGGGGAAGAGTATGATACGTGGTGCTGCTACGATGATGCCCTTAAGGTTGGCTACCAGAAGTACGGCCTGACCCCCTTTCTGGTGAAACAGATCACCGTCAAAATTCCAACTCTAGTCACACTATGAGCGAAGAACAGTTCTGCATGCGGGTGATCGTCCCGAACCACACCGTCGTCGAAATTCCCATTGCATCCTTTGCAGTTTCAGATTGCCCCAACCTCCCCGAAGCCGACGCATTGCCTGTTTGCGGAAAGCCTGCACGGTTCAACTTTGAAAGCATGGGCCGTGTCTGGTGGTTGTGTGCTGAGTGCTACGACATGGCTGTGACTGCGGGAGCACTGGATGAGTGAGGAAAACCCCGGCTTCGCTTATTACAGCCGCTACGAGCACTTTGCCGAGTCGGAGGAAGGCTGGAGTCCCCGATCAGCCTACGACTTGATGTGCCCGTTTTGTGGGGCCGAGGAGATCGTCATCCTTGAGGAATGCGAAGACCTCGATCTTTCCTGTGAGAACGCTTCCTACATGATCGGCGATAAAGTTCAGTGTTGGATTTGTAAACGAGAATTCACTGTCACACAGGGGTGCTGGAAATACCGTGAGATTACGTCGTCAACCGAATGACAGTACGTGTGGTCAGGCCTCGGTTGCCATGGTCGCGAATGTTCCTGTCAAGCGAGCCATTGAAGTGTTCGGCCATGCTCACTGCACCCGGACGCAAGAACTGGTCTGGGCTCTCCGCAAACTGAAAATTCGTTGTGCTTCCCGGCTCGAACGCAGGAAGAAGGCCGTCTCTCTGCCTGCATTTTGCATTATTAGCCTGAAAGTCAGGAGAGATCACGAGGCGTGGCCGAAGAATAAACGTTGGGGACACTGGGCCGTACTGTACAAGAACCGCATCTATGACCCGGCGTGGGGCATCGACCCGGCTTGGCCTCCCGGTATCCACATCACCTCGTACCTCAGGATCAAACCCTGATTTGCGAGTCGTTTGACGAAGTCCAGTAACTATGGTAACATTCTCCGAAGTGGAAGGTATCCACGGATTGTCCGCGTGGTTTGCGGAAATTCAAGTAAGACTCCCCGCAATTTTTGGTTGGTGATTATGAATGCTGGTACAGCTTATGCTCGAAAATATCAGAAGAGCAATAACGTAAAGGGCCTCTGCAAGTATTGCCCTCAGCCTCGCGACGGTGAATGCGTCGGCTGCAAACAAGGTGAGCCACTGAATCTCGTTGTGGAGAACACAAAAGAAAATGTTCTACACACCAGCGGCATACCGTGCACCAAGAGCGTGTTCTGCTCTGTGCATCACCAGAAAGAACTGGATCGAGCAGCTTCCCGGCGTCGTGCCGCAGGCGAGCCGAAGCGAATCACGAAAGAAGAAATCTCCGCTCGTGACACGAAAATTCAGGATTTCTATCTGTCGAACCCCACGCTGACCTACACTGAAGTTGCCGACAAACTCAACATCAACATCGCAATCGTCAACAAGGCCCTACAGCGTAGCGGCGTCTCTCACAACGAACTGAAGTACAAGGCCATCCTCGAAGCTCTCATCGCAAACCCCGGCGTCAACACTTATCGCATCAGCCGCATGACTGGGGCTGGCAATGAGAAAGTCCGCCGCGTGGCACGCGAGAACAATATCCCGCTTCCCGTCGATGGCCGCAAGCCAACTAGCCCAGTAACTCCTGCACTGGAGAACTAACGTGACGCTTGAGGACTTGCGTTTCAAGCTGCGTGAGCCAGAAACAATTTTCTGGCTGACCATCGCTGCTATCGTAGCGTGGGTTCTCTTCGTGGTGACACGGTAATGGAATACTGGACTCCATGCCCACCGCCCGAAGATCGGGAAGCGTGGCGTCAGTGGAATAAATGTCAGGCCCTCGCAGCGGTCGTTGTGGTGGTGCTGGCAGTCGTGGTTTATCTCATAGTGAGGTTTTTATGAAAAACGGTTTGGGTACTGGCTTAACGTTTGAAGAAGTGATGGAGTGCGTCCGTCGCGAAAACGAGTACGCGAAGGGTTGGAATAAAGGCGACCGTAAGGTCTCACGAGTCGAAGGCATCGACGATGGCGACGTTCACTCCGGCACCACCGGGCCTGTCGGGCAGCCGTTCGGTATTGCCGATTGGCACGACTTTGCCGGGAAGTATTTCGAGGAAATCCCCAAGGCCATGGCGAGCTACACGCCGGATGGTGGATCAGTCCGCATTCGCATCATCAAGGTCATCGCACTGCTCGTCCGTTGTCTGATGATTTACGGGCGTCCCTCCGATCTGGAGCGGCTGGCTGGTAAGTCTTCGAGCGACTTCCCCATTCTAGCTGGTGGTATCAAAGCGTTCGACGCCTTGAGCAATAACCACGGCTGTCTGGTGCCGACACCGGAGACCCGCAGCCTCCGTAACGAATCACCATCCTGCGATCCGCTGAAATGAGCTACAAGAACGGCGACGGCATCTATCGTTTAGGTGGCGAATTCCCAGTCAAAGCGTCAGAGTTGAAGGCTGGGGAGAGCATCGTAGTCGTCGCTGGCGGCGGCGAAAGCCATCTTTACACGGTCTATCGCCCGCCCCGTCGCAGGGATGAAAGCCCGATCCAGTACTATAAACGGACTGGGGGCGTCGTGGATGATCGCTACTATTTCCGCCACAAGGGTCGTTATTACTGCAACCCCGCCCATTGTCGTCGAACGTGGACGGACAAAAAGAAACGCGACGAACATCTCGACATGGCTTACGCGATATTGGGGTGAGGATGAAAAGCACGGCCAAGAAGGTCGGGATCGGTGCAACACTGATGGCAGCCGGGGCTGGGCTGTACTGGCTGTTCAATCACTGCCATCACACCATCAGTCGTCCATTCACGATCAAGAAGGCAACGTATGTTGTCTGCCTGAAGTGTGGTGCTGAATTTGATTTCGACTGGGGCACACTGACAGTCGGCAAAAAACGAACCAAGGGGACAAAGAATGTTGTGGGCTAAGGCACTACTGATTCTTCTCGATGTGCTGATCTGGGGTTCGGTTGCTTTCTTTGCCGTGTACTCGTTTTACGTCACCTATCGGGGATGGAAACGCACACGTCGTAAGTCTGTGTTGTCGGCCAATCTCGCGATCACCAGCCTGTTCTTCGCCACGCTCACGGGGTTACGCCACTGGGTGCCTATGACGTTCACCATTGGAATGCAAGCAGTGATCCTGCTAATGGGTATTTATTTCATCCGCAAATACAAGCGGCTGGAACAGGTCAAAAATAAAGTTTGATTTTCTGTTAAGATTTCGCCCTTCGGGCGGTTATATAGGTAGAGGCTAGGAGGCCTCGATTTCATGGGTACTTTACTTGCATTGTTCGCGGCGGGCACGATTGGCTTCTACGTACTGCTCGTCCTCGTCGGAATTCTAATCACTACGCTGGTGGAAAAAGAAGAGGGCTTCTGGGCAACTGTGACCCTCATCGGAACCATCGTCACCCTCAACTGGGCCTACAAGCTACCTATCTGGAAAACCATCCAACTGCATCCGTTCTGGACATCAGCGTGGGTTCTCGGCTATCTAGTCGCTGGGGCCGTCTGGTCTCTTATCAAGTGGACAGTCTCCGTCAAGAAGCAGGACATGAAGTACAAAAACTTCAAGGCCGACTTCCTGCGTGAAGAGAAGGCGACCGAACTCACCCCGGCTCTGGCTGCCAAGCTGGCAGACAAGCTGGACGGACGGTACGGCAAAGACATTACCGCTGAACCGCCCGTGGCTCGCGATCATCGCAGCAGCCTGATTCGTTGGGCGACCTACTGGCCATTCAGCATGATCGGTACGGCCCTCAATGATTTCGTCCGCAAGATTTTCAACTACATCTACGAAATGTTGCAGACGACCTATCAGCGAATCTCCGATCATCTGTTCCGCGAGGCGACAGCCGATATGGAACTTGCTCGCCAATTCAAGGAAGACCAGAAAAAACAGAACAAGGCAGTCGAGGCTGATCTGGCTGACGAACACGGCTATCGTCGGAATAGATAATGGGCAAGCTGGACAAATTCGAGAAAGGGGTCATCATCTTCCTGATGGCCCTTTTGTTTCTTACGATCTTCAAGGGTTGCGAAGTGAAGGTCAATATCGACTCCAAACCCTCACCCGCAGTGAAAAGCCAGTATTAAACAATGACTGAACTGAACAAAGTGCCGGGGACGTGCCCATGGAAGCGAAATGGGTATCCCTGTCCTTACGAAAAGAATGGGTACCCGTGTCCGTATGAACGATGAAGACATCAAGTATCGCAAGTGCCAAGTGTCCGGTTGCGACTATCGGGAACTGCGTGGCACCCGCATGGGCGACTTCATTGAGGGCGAGTTCGTCTGCCCGGCTCACGCCTTGGCATACGTGCTGGAGCATCCAACAGGTTTAGACGCAGGATTTAGACAGGGAGGAAGTATGAAGTTGTTTACGCTGAAAGGCAAGAACAAAACCAAGGCTCAGGTGGTGAGCAAGACGCCAGAGAAGACCACAGCGGATACGTATGAAGGCAAGACGATCACGATCACTGTCATCGGAAACAAGTCCTACGGTATCTCAGTAGACGGGCAGGAGGCGGGTTACGCGGTCGGCGATCTGGTCGTCAATGTCAATGGGCCTGTGGACACTGTCGAAACCCTCAGTGGGAACGTCAACGTAGCGGGTGATGTCAAGAATATCGAGACCACAAGCGGCAGCGTCGAGTGCGATGATGTCAGCGGTGACATTCAGACGGTGAGCGGCAGTGTAGCATGTGCCAAGGTTAGCGGCGACATCGACACTGTGTCCGGCAGCGTCATAGTGCGGTGAGCAGCAAAGCAGAGCGGAAGATGGTCGAAATGATCGCCCGCAAGAGGAAGCATGGAAGCACAACTGACAACCCGGCTCGCGGCATTTCACAAAGCGGTCGCAGCAACGCAGCAACGCTACGAGTACGAACAGACACAGATCGAAAGGCTCAAAGCAAAGATCACCCAACTTGAGGCTGAGAAGACCCAGCTTGTTAAAGCAGTGGCGTTGATTGACCGTGGCATACAGACCATTTCTGCCAACGGTATCGGGCTAATTGAGTCTGTCGTCACCAAAGGACTTCGAATCGTCTTCGGTGATGACCAGATCGGCCTCGTGATTGAAAAGAAAGAGGGAGCCCGTGGCAGCAGCTATCGTATCCTCGTAAAAGACGACGAGAACGTTGGCGACCCCATGAAGTCGAACGGCGGCGGTGTGCAGAACACCGTGGCCTTTTTGCTCCGACTCATTCTTGCCAAGCGGTTCAAACTTGCAAAGTTGTTGGTGCTCGACGAGCAGTTCAATGGCGTCTCGCCTGATCGTCAGCCATACGTCTCCGAATTACTCCACCAGTTGACCCATCAGTTCGGGTATACTATCCTATGCGTCACGCACCAGCCGATTTTGGCCCGGCAGGCTGACGCTGTCTACAGACTTGTGGCCAAGACGAAGCCCCCGGCACTTTGTAAGCTGGAGGGTGCTGAACTGGCAGAGTTCAAGAAGGGGCTTGATGGAACCGCTACAGAAGATAGTCAAGCTGAAGTCGCTCAGTGAGATCATTGAGCGGGCTCGCGATCTCATCCGCCGCCATCGTCGTCGCTTCCTAAAGCGTAATCTGCGGCCCTGTCCTTACAACTGCAAACTGGCTGATATGATGGGACACAAGGTTATTGGTTGCTCCACGTGTGGGAGCACCGACCCCGATCAGTGTAAGCAGGCAAACAAATTCGTTCCGATGTTCACGAAGGAAGAACTGGCAAAGCAGTTCGCCGACTCCCTCCGCGATCCTCAAGTGCTTCTGCGAGACTATCGGGACTTGACCGTGTTTCTGTGGATACTGGGCGGGTTCGACCAACAGGTAGACGAGCATATTGTCTCGGGAATGGAGAGTAATGACACTGGAAAACGCAACGAAGGTGCTGAAGTTCTACAAGATAATTCTGGGAATAGGGCTGCTGGCGTTCGTGATGTGGGTGAACATGACGCAGGCCCGGACAATCGAGCAACAACGCACGGAGCTTCGATCCCAATTACAGACGACAACCGAGGCAACGTTAAAACTCGGGGCGTGTCAGGCAAAGCTTAACGAAAAGAAATGAACCTTCATGAGTGCATACCGCCATCCCTGTGCTGGGGTATAGAGGCTGTTGAAGCCCACACTACAGCCCCAGTTTACTGTCCGTATGATGGGCTCAGGATGACGGAGAAGTTTCGTGACGCCCGCAGTGACGAAGGACTGCAAGTACGTTTACTGATTTGTCCCCAGTGTGGCCACGAAATATTTCAAATGTATACGGATGAAGAGTTTGCTGATCCCAAGGATAACGCGAATTGTAGGTGTAAGGGATGTCGAAATCTTCAGAGATAAGCGTTGCCAATCTCATCAAGGATGTTGATACTTGGTACGCCAATCTCCCCATCACCGATCCACAGATTGTTGAAAAGGCAAACGTGGCGGGTAGGGCGTGGGACAAGATTGGCGTCACCCGAGATCGCATCATTGCTGTGCGGGGCTGGAAGCCAGCACTGCCTTTGATTGAGAAAAATTTTGATTCGCTTCTCCGCGAGTTGGGTATTTTCTATTGCCCCAAGAAAGTCAGGGAAGTCGGCCCGGCATTCGTATTCCCTTTGCGGGATTACAAAGGGACGATCAACTACGCCCAGACAAAGCCACTTGAGGGAAGCCCGCTGTCTGGGGACGGCAAATTCAAGTATCACTACATTGGCGAGGAGCCGAAAGGGCCGCGTTGGTTCGGTAATACACCGGAGATGTTGCAGAAAGTGGTCAATTCCAGCCTGTTGATCGTGGTGGAAGGCCCTTTCGATTTGCTTGCAGCCCGGCTTGTTGCTCCTATAGCCCCCATCATGTCCCCGCTCACCAAGACTTTGGGCAAGGAGCATATTGCTTTTATCCGCATGCTGGGTATTAAGAAGCTGATCCTGCTCTACGACAACGAGAAGCCGGATTTGGCCAAGGGCAAGAAGCTGGGGGCGGGCAATGCGGCTGCCAAGATTCAGGTCAAAGAAGTGCAGGAGGCCTGTGAGGGCCGGGTTTCAGTGGAATCCATGACATGCCCGGCAAGTGACCCCAGCAAGGCGTTGGAGAACTTTGAGGACGCAGAGCAACTGAAGCTTCTCTTGAGAAAGTTCAACGTAGTTCCTACGACGGTGGATGACGATGAGTGATTTCGATCTGATATTGGCGATCAACACGGAGATCAAGAACGACCCCAAGTCCCCCGTTTTCGATCAAAAATTCGATCCGCTTGACGAGATCGCCGTGGAAATTGTACTATTAGAAGCCGACCATCTGGTCGATAGCTACATGGAGCAGTACCGCATCAGGTATCGTGACAAGTTCACTGACCCTGCCAAGTACGACGCCCTCGAAGAAGAATATCGACTGAAGCTGCGATCAGGTATTAGGGAGTCCGTCGCGTTCGCACGCGAGGCTATTAAGGACTACTACGTACCAGACCCGAGTGAAGACGAGCCGGATGACGACGGAGGGGTATGAAAGTTCCGAAGAAAGCAAAGCCAACACAACGTGAGAATTTCACCGATCATGATGCACGACTGCTCGATGAGATTCGCAGGGAATTGGATAAGCTCGTTGATGGACTTATCAGTGTTGGGCCGGGCGGGATTAAACTCCTGTTCGAGCAAGCTGTATCGACTGTGGTTCTCAGGAGAACGAAATGAAGGCAGCAGTGCGGCGGGTTAAGACCCGCACCAAAGAACGTCCGAATGCTAAGCTCCGCAAGGCCGGGGCTGTACAGTTCAGGGAACTTGAGAAAGACCTCGTAGAGGGCAAGACGAACGTCGTTGTCCTCGATTTAACCGGGCATCCGAAGCCCGTCACGGCCCACATCATTGCGGGCACCGTCGATGAGCGAGCCATGGCCCGCCGTGAACGTCTGAGCAAGCTGGAGAAAGCGATCAGGAAGGTTGTCGAGGAGTACGACATCGAAGGCGAGATTACCAAGGTCGCATTCATCCTCGGCGAAGAAGACGAGACTGCTCCTTTCGAGGTCAAGGTATAGCTATGAACTGGGGTTCAAACTACGGAACGTGCAAACTGTGCAAATGCGGCGAACGAATGAAACAGCATGCTATGCTTTCGGGGATCGGCACCGCTCCACTTAATCGGCAAAGCTGTGAACGTCGCCGCTGGTGGAATTTCTGGAAACACGATCCAGACTGCCGTATTAGCTGATGGCACGACCAGTCTGCCAAGCCGCACTCCTCGGCGGAGAACAGCCGATGGTTTCGTATGCCCCACCCTTGCAACCGTTGTTCAAGTGGAAAGAGTACTGTGGGCGTCCTGCGGTGGATTATCAGTTGATGGATGGCATCAAGTACTGGCTGTGTGCCGAACATTGGGACATGGCGAATGAGGATCGAGAACACACCTGTATCAACGGGTACGGTGTAGTGAGCGATCTAGTGAGGTGAAATATGGGCGTTGATACACACAAGGTTGAAGTAGTACCAATCAAGCTGGAGCCACATCCCGACCCGGAGACTACCTCCCTGTCGATTGTGAAGGTCTACAACTTTCAGGTCGTAGTCCGCACAGCGGATTGGCTTGGGGTGGAGAAGGCAGCGTATGTCCAGCCGGACAGCGTCATGCCTGACACGCCGGAGTATCGCTGGCTGAAGGATACGGGCACGACCCGCACGATGCGGAAGACCCTCGAAGAACAGAAGGCCGCAGGCACGATCACGCCTGAGGAGTATGAGCAGCAGTCTGCCCTCATTGAGGAGCGTATCGACAAGAACACGAAGCGTCTTCGCGTAACGGTGATGAAGCTCCGTGGTGTGCTCTCCATGGGCATGTTGCTCCCGGCCCCGGAAGGTGCTGAGATCGGCGATGATGTTGCCGAGCGTCTGGGCATCACTCACTACGAGCCGCCAATCGAGGAATATCTTGAGCCCGGCAAGAAGCCGAAGCATCAGGGCGAGGACGTTGCTCCGCCGCCCTCGATGATCTATGCCCCGGAGTACGACGTGGAATCTGTCTACAAGTATGCTTCCGCGTTCGAGGCTGGTGAAATGGTCGTTGTGACCGAAAAGATCGACGGTCAGAACGCCCGCTTTGTGGCGATGCCGCGTCAGCCCAAGACTTTCATCGTTGCACCGGACACTATCCCGGTGGACGAGGTCATGCAGCTTCGTGCTCACATCGACGAGTGCGGGCCATGCGGGGAAGGTGCTGCTCCGGCCATCGACTACGAGAGTCCAGTGTTCAAGTACGAGATTCACGCTGGCTCCCGCAAGGAATGGAAGATGGAACTGGGCGGCTCCAACTGGTGGAGGGTTCAGAAGCAGGTTCCATGGATCGTGGAGTGGCTGTACGCCAACCCGGAGAAGGTTCTCTACGGGGAGACCTACGGCTGGGTTGCACCTTTGCGTTACGGTGCGACTGTGCCCGGCACCCTGTACTTCCGTGCGTTCGACATCCTCGAAGGCATGGAATGGATGGATGCCGAGAAGTTCATCACGGTCTTGCCTGAGACCCAGCGTGTCCCGCTCCTCGGCGTCATGCCGTTTGATTTCGAGAAGCTTCAGAAGCTCGCTGAAGGGCCGTCCCTTGTGCCGGGTGCCAAGCACATGCGGGAAGGCATCGTCATCAAGCCTGTGAAGGAACGCAAGCACTACCGTCTGGGCCGCGTCATGGTCAAGATGGTCAGTAACAAGTACCTCGAAGAGCAGGGAAAGCGATAACATGCTCGATCAACCACCCGGCTGGGTAATGGTGCTCATCTTCTTTTTGATGGTGGGCACCGGAGCCGCCGTTGTTGCAATGGCGGTGACCTTCCTCGTCTTCTTGGTGCAAGGCATCAAGAACTCAGGGAAATCGGATGAGGATGACTCTGGCGGCGGCTGGGGCGGCAGTGGTGGTTGGACGAATGAGCCAATCGGGCCTCCTCCGGGCGGCGGTGGTGGAGGCGGACTCGACCCCGACATGGTTGAGTTTCATACTGAGTTAGACTTGATCGGGAAGACGATTCATATTCCTGTGGAGTCTCACGAGGAGCACGAAAAGCCAGTATTACAGTAAGAGGATCAAGAATTATGGGCGGTAAATTACGCAGCACCGAGATTACGCTGTTGGGCAGTGGCCCATTCGATGAACCAGAGCGGGAACAGGAAGTCGAGGGCAACAAGTTTCAAGGGGTTCAGTTCCAACTAACTCTCGACATGCTTCGGCGTCTTGGGGCAGAGATCATCAAAGGCGAATTCACAACTGAGCAGGCAAAGGCTTTCGTCCTGCTCCATGGCCAAGAATTTCAGGCCAAGCTGAACTCACAAGCAAAGCTTTTCATTCGAGAGAAGCTGGGTAAGTTGGGGTCACTCTAATGCCAAGAGAAATCGGTACCCGCATTGGAGCCGTCTCGCATTCTGACAAAGATACCATTTACATCTTTGGCTTTGGCACCTACGCTGGGGATGAAGTTCCAGAAACCGCAGGCGGCTGGATGGCGGAAGGGTTGCGTGAATACAACATCCCGAATCCCAAATTGGTTCTCGACAGCGGCAAGGTAGTCTGGGGCTGCGAGTGTTGGTGGGGCTCAGAGGAACGGGTGCGTAAGGAACTCGAAGGCCGCACGGTAGTTGAAATTGATATCGACGAAGCACGGAGGGCTGCCAGTGAGGGACAGGAACAAACACAAACTGACAATTGAGATCGACAACCTGACGGAAGCTCAGGTCATTGCCCTCAACGATTTACTTGCTACGTGGGTGCAGCTTGGGAGTTGGGGCTCCTCGCGTGACACCACTTTCTTTGCTGACGGCGACGGCGATTTCCAGCCCAAAATTCTAGTGAACGGGGAAAAGCCTAAGCTCACGAATCTACTCCCCCGCGACCAATTTTGGAAGAGCGGACACCATGGCGATTACCGCATTGACTACGACTGGATCGGATGGAAACTGGCGGCAATCGAGGAGGCTGAGAACTCCTGTACAAAGGCTCAGCCCGACCGCACCAAGAAGTACCACGACTTCCCCCGCAACAGGGATGCTGAGACTCCGTGTGACAACGGTTGTGGGTTGCTTTGGAAAGAGACCCCATACTACTCTGCCCCGGTGGACTGGACAATCACACCCCACATGCCCGCGTGTGCAGAAGGCGGCACGAGTTGCACATATTGCGGCAAGGCCTATAATGACACAATCCATGTCAGCGGCCCCCTTGAGAAAGCAGAGTCCGCCCAACTCTCCCAAGCGTCTGACAAAGAGTATCCGTCACGACTGATGCCCGGCCAGTTTCCAGACGGAACTTATTGAGCACAGCATGAAAAAGTTTGGTACAATCGAAGAGTACGAGGCTTACTACTTCCCCAAGGATGTAGCCGCCCGGCGTGACCGCCGCCTTCGTGAAGAAGACCCAGAAGAGTGGCAGCGTCAGCAACGGGAGAAGGCCATCAACGACCTTATGAAGAAGGTGTTCGGATGAGATACAGACCAGTTGAAACCCACCAGATTATCGCCGTGCAGTACAAGAAGGCCAAGGCAGGCACCGAGGCTGTTCAACGAAACGACGGCATTCCCTCCAGTTATCGCCGTGGCGGCGAACTGTTCGCCCACACTGGCGTGGAGCAACGCTATTTCCAAGTCCGCAGCAAGCTGCTAGGTGACTGCGGGCACAAACACAAGACCGAACAAGCCGCTGATCCCTGCCTTCGTCGGATGAAGGCTGAGTGGTCTGCCCTTCGCTCTAAACAATCCAAGCGTAACTGGAAAGCTCGTCGGGCGGCTGGCGTCGCAGTCACCGAACGTCGCAAAGCCCCGCAACAGCCGTATCTGTCCGGCGTTCTTGGGCTGGGGGCAGAACTCTAATGCCCAGCTTACTCACAGTCGCCGCCGAATACGACAAGCACGCCAATCGTCTCGTCAATGCTGATTGGACAAAAGGCAAAGATGGCAAGCTGAAACCCACATATCAGCACGCCGTTGAGTATTATAGAGAGATGGGTGACAAGGTTCGTGCCTTGATTCGTCCTGAGGATACGGAAGAGACCGAGACCCAGTGGCAGCTTGAAGCTGTCCGCACGGCCCCGGTAGAGGCACCTAAGGTGTCGGCGAAGGATAAAGTCGCCAACCCGAAGGAACTCATAGAGAAAGTGAACGCATGATTGATGACTCGCTTGAGTTGAAGATGAAGGCAGTAGCGGACACGGCAACGCCGATAGTTCAATCCCTGCTCCAACCGCTCATTGGGCAAAAAATCACCGATGGGCTGTTCGCATCAGCAACTCAAACGATCACATCGAAGCTGGCTGCCGCTGGCCTTGAAGTTGTCAATAGTGCGTTCGAGCCGATGCCAAACTGCACGGACGTGCTTTTCCGCATTGATCTCCGCCTCCCGTCGAACAAATCACTTCCCATTGTGAGCATGACATTTTGGGTTCGTTCTGAGGTACGCTAATGTTTGGACGTGGTAACTGGGCAGTATTCGGCGTGACGCCTGAGTCCGTCAAGAACTTCCGCAAGGCCCTCGATGGTATCGGGGACGAAACTGAGACTGACATTCTTCAGGCCCTCGCTCTTCAGAAAACCAAGAAAGAATCTGTGCCCACGCAGGGCATCAACCCATTTGAGCATCCACGGCTGGATGAGCCCAATGATGGCATCGACCATCCACTCACGTCAGTGGACTTCGCCCTCGACCGAAACTATCAGACTGGTGACGGCAGCCCTAAGCCAGCCCCCACGCAGTTCGGCATGTGGGTCGTGTTCAACGACTACGAAGACGTGACCGACCCGGCGTCCAAGAAGGAAGCCATTGCCTACAAGACGGCTGGCAGGCCCTTCAAGTTCCTGAACAAGGATGAGAAACAGCAGGTTGAATCCGCTGTGAAGGCCGGGGCCGTTGTCTCGCGTAAACAGGTTCCTGTGCTCATAGACTTCCCCGATGGTCGAGCTTACGCTGCGACCACCAACAAGGACGAGATTTTGGCAATCCAAGACGTGCTTGACACACTTGGGGCCGATTGTTTTGCTCTGGCGTGGCAGTTCGGCAGCTTCGATTGGCCGAGCAAGTTCCTGAGCCACATCGCGGAAAACACAAAGTTCTCCGAGGAAATGCGTGAGCGAGCAGAGGAGCTTGCCAAGTCCAAAGACGGCGAAGTGCCAAAGTTGAACGACAAGGTTATGGAGTCGATTGTCTCTACGTTCTTTGCCCTTGCTCCGCTGGATACTGGGCTCTGGGGCGGGTTGACTTCCCCCACACGTATTCGCATCTTCGACATGGAGCCAATTGGTGTATCACAGCCCAGTGCTGCATTCATTCTGCTCGACGAAAAGGATTTGAATTCTTCGGTCGCGGCTGCCTCGGTGATCTTCCAGAACATCGACAGCAGGATAAACAAAAAGACTGACGAAGAAGTGCAGGTACGCATCAACGTGTTGGCCATGGATGTCAACGACAACCTGAACAACCTTGACGCCGGGGCCGGACTCTTGAAGGGGTTTGATCTGCCCCAGTTCAAGAAAGAGATCAAGACCGCCGTTAAGGCCGGAACAGTGACCATTGCCGACTATTGGCGGATGTGGCTCGTTGCTATGCGTGAAGGCGTCTATACCTTCACGGACAACGTTGCTGAAACTTTACAGCTTGATATCAAAAAAGTCGGGCTCCGGGTTTTTGGTGAGAAGGAAGCCAAGACGGAAAAGGCCACAGTATGAAGTTTGAAGAGGTAACACCAGACAAGCTCCTGAATTTTCTGAAGGCCCACGCTGAGAACCTGTTGAAGGAACTCGATGGCGTGCGTGACAGATTTTACAACTCAGTCGAAAACGGTAACACCATTGCGGCGGCTGATGATTTCAAGATCATGGTGCAACTGCAACGAGAACTGGTTGCTGCGGTGACCGAGTACTCAGCGGGCCGCGAATACGTCGCACAGCAAGAGGCATTGGCTGAGGCGATCAAGGATTTGCCCAAGAACTAATGTTTGGCTGGCTCAAAGACGAATGGTGTTTCTTTTTTCACAGCCGGATTCCGGTTGTGCAGCGGGCTGAGTTTGATGGCAACGGCGGCTTCAGCAGCTACACTAAGTACGTTTGCCCGATATGTGAGCCCGAAGAGTTGCGAGGGGCCTGCTTCACGATGACAGAAGGCGGAGTTTACACCACCCGAGGCAAGATCGACCCCGGTGGGTTGGAGTACATGCAAAAGATCGAGAAGGAGTACAAAGACGCGGTGCATCGAGATCACGTCAAGCGAGGCATTGTATCTGACGAATAGTAGTGTGGCCTTTCAAGCCTTTCAAACCGCATCCGAATCTCAGGAGTGAGATCAACAATGCGATTATGGAGAGCGAGCTTGCTGGCGGGGCGTACCTCAGCAGGCTGGCGGTGGGCAGAAAACTGCTCGTACAAACACGCAATACCCTGTACAGTATCGAACGCCGGGCGGACGGCCTGTACATCTCAGGAAACGCCAAATTCTGCCCAAAACCAGTGAAGTGCAAAATTCCCGGTTCCAACTTCGGAGGTAGCATGCTGAAGATGGACTTTGTGGGTCGTGGCCTGTACATGGAATTCACCACGGAAGACCACCCCACGGTTATCTGCACATCGCAAATTCAAGAAATCACAGAGGTTAACTTATGAAGAAGGGTTTTACACGAATCAGAGTATTGGTGGATCGTTCGGGCTCCATGAAGAGGATCGCAGCGGCCACTGTTTCAGGCATCAATGAATTCATCACGGCACAGAAGGCTCAGCCGGGTGACGCTGAATTGGACGTAATCCAGTTCGACGAAGACGGAGGAAAGCTGACCTACGAAACGATTCTCAAGGGCAACCTGAAGAGCATCGCGACGATCACAGACGAACAGTTCGACCCACGCGGTATGACGCCGCTGCACGACGCCATGGGCCGCACGATCAACGAACTTGGAGCCGAGCTTGCCGCTCTGCCTGAGTCCGAACGCCCGGAGAAGGTCATTGTGACCTTCGTTACGGACGGTCTTGAGAACGCCAGCAAGGAATTCAAGGCTGACCAGATCAAGGCAATGGTTGAGCACCAGACAAGCAAGTACAACTGGAGCTTTTCCTACGTCGGGGCCAATCAGGATGCTGTCCTCGTCGGCCAAGAACTGGGCTTCTCTCCGCTGCGTTGCATGTCGTTCACATCCGACTCAGTGCACACGAAGAGTGCTTTCTCCGCCGTTGCGGCCTATGCCAGCAGCGTGCGTAGTGCAGACCTCCACGATGTGCAGAAGATGGGCTACACCGATGCAGATCGTGCGTCCAGCTTGGACGAAAACGATCCGGTCGCACAGGGCGTGAGCAGCAATAACGCAACCAAAATCCCGTTCGTGCCTAAGAGTCGCGGGCCGATCAAGACGGGCATTCCATTCGTTCCAAAGGACAACCAATAACATGTTCCCGCTTCTCGACGTTGACACCATCGTTATGAAAGACACAGCGACCGTTCTGTTGGGTCGTTCAAACCGAGGAATCACTGCCGGGAAGTGGGTCATTCCGGGCGGGCAGATCGGCGGCTTCGAGTCCATCAAGGACGCCTCTGCCCGTACCATTTTGCAGAAGACGGGCGTGGTCATCAAAGAGCAACGTCTGCTCTTCGTTTCAGAAACAGTCAACAAGGAAGGCAACGATCACCGTGTCATCCTGTACTGCCTCGGCAACTATTCAGGCGGTATGCTCACAGCAGGTGAAGGCCTCTCCGAAGTCCGATGGGTTGACGTGCGTGACCTCGGCAATTATCAAGATGAAGGCATGGGCGAGATGTCGGTCAGTGCTTTCGCCAAGTTCGCGGAGTGGGTTCGTGCAATGGCTCCTTCCATGGCACGCTCTGGTACGATCAACTAATCACACGGAGAAATAGTATGAGTCGTGAAGTTCGCAGGGTTCCCCCTAACTGGGAACACCCGAAAGAGGAGAAGTACGATTTCTTTCGGCGGACAACTGAGGAACGATATAAGCCACTGCATGACGGCTACAAAAGGGCTCTGGCTGATTTTGCCGAAAAGATTAAGACTGACGGCCTTGAAGAAGCGATTGACTGGTACGGCGGCGGGCCGAAAAAGGAAGACTACATGCCGGACTGGCCAGCCGGGGAGCGTACCCATTACCAGATGTATGAGACATGCTCCGAGGGAACACCGATCAGCCCAGTATTCGCGACCCCCGAAGCGTTAGCCCACTGGCTGGCTGATACTGGGGCCTCATCCTTTGCCGATAGAACGGCGACGTATGAGCAATGGCTTCGCGTGTGCAAGGGCGGCTGGGCCGTTTCCGCAGTTATGGTGCCCGGCAAAGGAATCGTCTCTGGCGTCGAAGGTCTCTCAGATACCGAATAATCCAGTATTAACCTTGCATGAAGGTACCCAAGAACCCCTACGCCCGGTTTGCGTTCTTCTACGCATCTGAGCTATTCTCGTTTTTCTTCATCGCCTCAAACTTCCGTGCACTGGCGAAGGGCCTGTACTTTTGGACAGCCGTCACGGACATGACCTTGGTATTCCAAGGCATGCTCATCACGAAGCTCATGATCGAAGACGAGAAGTCACGGGACTGGGTTTCTATCATTGCCTTCACTGTCGGCGGGGCCTGCGGGTCTCTGTTATCAATCTGGGTGACAAAGCACCTGTTCGGGAGTTAAGATAGGTCTAATGAGTCTTGTTTCCCAACGTCCGTGTAACTGGTCTGAGATCGTCGGTCAGAACCGAGCCATCGAGATCATCAAGGCAGCCATCTCCCACCCCGAATTTCTCAATCGTGGATTCATTCTCAAAGGCCCCACAGGCGTGGGCAAGACCATCACCGCAATCGTCATGGCCCGTGCCCTGATGTGCACCGGAGGCGATCCGTTGGGTTGCGGCACATGCGACTCCTGTAATCTCCGAACCCACAACTTGCTTGAAGTGGATGGTGCTCAGTATGGCGGGCACAGCCGGGTAAAGGAACTGATCGACTTCGCTGCGGTTGCCCCAATAGACAGTAAGCGGCGTGTGGTGATTGTGAATGCCGCACACCTACTCACGAAGGATGCTTGGTCAGTCTTTCAGCGGCCTCTTGAAGCACCAGCCAACGCTTCTGTATTCATCTTCGTTTCAAGTCAGGGGGATGAGATCGAGCACTCGATTCGTTCCCGCTGTTGCGTTGTCGAATTCCATCCGGTAGCCGCTGACAAGATGCTGGGTACCCTGTCAAATCTGGCATCGAACAACAACATCACGTACAAGCTGGAAGCCTTACAGTACATCGCCCACGCAGCGAAGGGGATTGTTCGTGACGCTGTCCAATGGCTCGATACAGCCGCCACGCTGGGGGAAGTGACAGTTGAGAACGTTCGAGGTGTGGTGGACAATTCACTGGAAGATTTGTGCAAAAAATTTCTACTGTCCGTTGCGTCCCGCGATATGACTCTGTCTGTAAAATTAGCAGATGAAATTGGAATCAAGACCACGCCGGGGAAGGCCATCGAAATGATGCTCTCGGTTTATGGTAGGTCGGTGTTTGGTGGGGAAGAACTGCGAAACATTTACCTCGGCCTGCCCGCCGTTGGGGACGTGACCAACATCCTCATCAAGTGGAGCCACGCACCACACGGATTGCCTTCGGATGCTCTTCCGCTGCTCGCATTCGAGCTTTTGACCACCAAGAAGGGTGCGATCCCCAAGCCAGCCCCGGCCCCTGTTCCTGAGGCCAAAGCAGCCTCCGTACTGGACGACTAAATGGATTTGATTGTCGAGACAGATATCGGGCGAGACCCGGACGATTTCTTTGCCATCTGCTACCTCGTAGCTGCTGGCATCAACATTCGAGCCATCACCATTTCACCGGGCGATCAGGATCAGGTTGCTGTCGCCAAGTTTCTCTGCACTCAGTTGGGCCTGAACATCCCAGTGGGCGTGGCCGATGTCAACCGTCAGAAATCGAGTGTAGGTGGAATGCACACCGCCATGCTCAAAAAATACGGCTTCACCTTACGGCATCCATCAGATGGGCAGGGCTGGGCAGTTATCCGGGATACGATGGAGAGCTACCCGGATAGCGAATTGTTCATCATCGGGCCTCCGCAGAGTGTTGGTGCATATCTGGAAGGGCCGTGGGTAGTGCACCGTCCGTTCTACCAGATTTGGATGCAAGGTGGTTTCGTGGGCTATGATGTCCATCAACACCCAGTGAAAGTCAGGCTGCCCAAGTTCGAAGGCAAACGCAGTGTAGGCACGTTCAACATGAACGGTGATGTAGTCGGCACGCAGCGTATTCTTGCTTTGCCCGGCGTTGCCCGCCACTTCATTGGGAAGAATGTGTGCCACACGATTGAGTATGACCGAGCCCGGCACGCCAAGGTGACAGCAGTGCCGCCGCAAAATCGGGCCATGGAACTTCTGCACGAAGGCATGACGATGTATTTGGCGAAGCATGACAAGAAATTGTTCCACGATCCCGCAGCCGCCGTCTGTATGCTGCACCCGGAGATCGGGACGTGGATCAATGGAACACTGTTTCGTGAGGGCTCCGGCTGGGGTACCGAATACGTTCCGCCACGGACGCCGGGGAAGACCGACCAAATGCTCGTGGACATCGACTATGATAGACTATGGCAGCATGTAACTGAGGGATCATGAGACACAGCGACCTGTTCGATTTCATCAAAGAACGTCATGCGATCTATACCCGGCGTCAGCAGGGCATCAAGAAGCCATGGACGTATGACCACATCCTTCAGAATTACCGTTTCTGCAACGTGTATCGCGAACTCGATACTGTGACGCAGTGGATCGCTAAGAACTGGCGTGATCCGAACACCAACGATAACAACGTGTGGTTCGCCATGGCAGTCGCCCGTCTCGTCAATTGGCCGGACACCATGGAAGCTCTTGGCTATCCCGTGCCGTGGAATCCGAAACATTTCATAACAACATTGGCAGGCTTGAAGATGGCAGGAGCAAAAGTCTTCACGGGGGCCTACATGATTCCTGCCGATGCAAGATACACATCAAAGGCGGAGTCCATCGCTACCGCAGTGCTCACCCCGATGTGGGAGAAACGGAATTACATCTACGAGGCGACTGACTGTCTCGCCCACTTCCATCACCGCTTGATGAAGTTCAACGGTATGGGCAGTTTCCTTGCCGGGCAGGTCGTATGCGATGCCAAGTACACGACGCTGCTTAGAGACGCCTCGGACTGGGAGACGTGGGCGTGTTCCGGCCCCGGCAGCCGTCGCGGACTCAATCGAGTCGCGGGTCGCCCGGTCAACGCACCATGGAAAGAGAGTGACTGGTTTAAGACCCTGACGGAACTCAAGCAGGTCATCGACATTCTGGTTGTGGACGCAAACATGCCAGCCATTCATGCACAGGATTTGCAGAACTGCCTGTGTGAATTCGACAAGTACGAACGAGTCAGATTAGGAGAAGGGAAGCCTCGCAGCAGGTACCCCGGAAAGCCATGATGAAGGCCACAGACCGCAAAATTTCGCAGCTACGCCTTGTGATGATTTACCTTGCACAGGAGGGCATCAAAGAGTTCCCGGAAGATGTACGAGTCCTCGCCGATGCCAAATCGCTGGACGATTTGACTGAACAAGAGGCGGAGACGATCATTCAATCGTGCTACCGCAAGCTACGGCAGCATCTTGGCCTACCCGAGCCGCCCCCTGATCCCCAGCTTCCGCTTGCAGTTTAAGTACTCCTGCACGTAGCCCTTGTAGTGCACCAGCGACCGAGCGGTGCCCCACTTCCGCTTGCAGCCGAGGATGTATCGGCGATAGCACACCATCACGTGTCTCGCTTGTTCTAGCGGGTCTCTCATTTCTTCCCCTTGTTCCAGTATGGAGTTTTGCATCCGGCACAACGGACGGGGGTGAGTGTTTGCCAAACCCCGTCCACGAGGTTCAAGTCGGGGCACCATGTGTGCCCGCACCGATCACAGGTGCATTCCTTGGCCTCGACGGCTATGGTTCTGATCGCCATTTTGAACTTAAGTGTACACTCAAGTTACAGTTTTGTCAAAATCCCAGTATTACATAGCATGATTCTGGAATACGGCCCGATTGAGAAACTTCAAGGCCTCCCATGGTACATGGTTGAGGTTCGATCCGAAAAGACTATTGAATCCACGATGCGTCGCGTTGGGAACGCCCTCCACGGTATCTTTCGGGACGAACCCATCGAGATATTCATCCCGGTTGTGCGTCGCGATTTGGACGTTTTTGAGTTGTCCACACAAGTGTACTGCTTTGTTCGCGGCACCAGCACTGGCTTCCCGGCTCTGTTGCGGCTTAAGAGCGTGACTGGAATCGTGGGCCTAGTCACCGAAGGCGACACCAACAGGCCCTCCAAGGCTCTTCAATGGCCCGACGCGGACGTTCAGAAACTCATCTCTGACGCCGAGGAGGAGCATCGTAAGCGTGCCATGGGCATTGAGGTTGGCAGCTTCGTTCGCATCTTGAATGGCGAGACCCGAGACTACTGTGGCGTCGTGGAGATCATCGGCGACGGCAAGGCTGTCGTAAGAATCACCCTCCGCACCAAGTCGATTCTGCTTGAGACCCCGATTCGCAACTTGCTAAACCTTGGTGAAGTCGCCCCAGAGCGGCGAGTCTATTACTACGGCCCACTCGTAGACCAGCTAATCAAAGACAACCCTGAAGACGGCCCCAAGCTGATTGAGGAAGACCTCCACCTCGACGAACCCACACCTCAGATCGAGGTGCTGGATGAGCCGCTGCCGGAGCATGAGCCCAAGAAGCATTCCCGCCAGCGTACTGTCACGGCCCTTGTGAAGAAGCTCGTCATGCTGGAGAACAAGACCAACCCCATGGAAATCGCCAAGGTGGTTGTCGAGTCTTTGAAGAGAGGCGACATCAAGGCACCAAAGAACCTCTTTATCGTCTACTGCATCATCAAGGATCATCTCATGCGAGAGCACTTCCGCAAGCTCGATCCGACGATTAAGAACTACCGTGAAGTGATCCACAAGTACGGCAAGGAGTTCAAGTTCTCGGCCCAACAGATCGCAGCCCTTGATCCGGCCCTCGGCATCCCTGTGCAGTCTGCGGATTCTGAGGAGGATGAGCCGATAGTCGAAGAGCCGACTATAGAAATCCCTATTGAACAGCCGAAAAAGTCACGCAAGAAGAAGGCTGAGGCTGCCGCTGCTGAGGTCAAAAAGATAGAGAAGCCCGGCAAGAAGATTCACAAAAAGCAGCGGAAAGCAAGTACTGACACGTGCGGCGAATGCTATCACCCACGCAGCGAACACAACAAAACTGCGAAGGGCAACTGGGCTCGCTGCAAGGGTAAGACAAATCCCAAGCTGCACCCGTGGATCGAAGGCGTAAAGCCGTGCTGGTGCAAGCGGTTCAAAGAGAAGGCGAAATAGTATGGCAACAGCACCCGTCACAGGTTCAACTCCCGGACTTATCCGCACATGGCTGCTCGACCATGAACGGATCGTTATCATCCTCATCCTTGCTGGCGTGTTCTGGTGGGGCTATGGCAAGTACGCCGACATCCGGCTTCAGCATGACAACGCGGCCCTCGCACAACAGAAGCTCATTACTGACGCACAGGTGAAGGCAAACCAACAGTTGGCCCAACAGGTCGCCGATGACGCGGCTCAGATGAAGGCCTTGTCCGATAAGGTTGAAGCCCAGAATCAACAGTTGGCGAACGCTAACATTGCATTGGCGACGGCTTTGTCAAAGCAGCAGAAAACTGACGCCAGCTTGCCGCCGACCGATTTGGCCCTACGCTGGGATCAGCTTGTACCGTCCATGCCCGCAGGTGGGGTCACGGTTGCCCAGAATGGCACCATGACAGTCACGCAGGCCGGGGCCGTTGGTACAGTTCAGCAGCTTGAGAAAGTTCCTGTATTGACTACTGAGTTGGCCAACGAAACAACAGAGAAGCAGAACGACGATCAGCTTCTCGTTTCCGCGAACAAGAGTATCTTCGACCTCAACAACCAAGTCGCCGGAGCCACGAAACTCGATGCAGACCATCAACAACAGTGCACCGAGCAGATCAAAGTTGTAAAGGACGAAGCCCGCAAATCCAAGCGTCGCTGGTTCATCATCGGCTACGTTGCTGGATTCTTGTCCCGTCAATTTATTGGAAAGGGCCTGTAATTTTTCAGGCAAATGCAGTATTACTTAGCAGGAGATCACCATGACTGTTCTGTTTCTACTCGATAACCGCGAATGGGTAGCTGTTGCCCCTGAGGCACTTCAGCTTCGCCAGATTTCACAGCCCACCGATGACAAGCCCGAAGCCCCCTATACTGTCGGCCTCGGAATTGAAGTCACCGTTCCCGTCAACAAGGAAGATGGCACGCCCGACACAAACGAGGACGGCACGCCGAAAACCCAGCAGGCTTTCCGCCCGCTCATCAACTACGGTGCTTTGCTGACCAAGATTCCGGCTCCCGCTGCACAGCCCATTCAGGCTGTAGCTGTGCCCGCTCCTGCGGCTCCGGCTGCAACTCCGGCCCCGGCCCCTGCCACGGCTGAAGCAGAGCCGACCAAGGCCAACGGCTTGGCGACGAAGAAGGCCAAGAAAAGCGGCAAGTAAATGGACGGCTACATCCGAACTATCCCGCTGGAGTTTTGCCCCACAATTGGCGGGGCACTGTTTTACCTCGGAGATTCTTCGGACGATTTTGACCCCATGTTACAGCTTCGTTTTTGCAATGAATTCAGGCAAAAACTCACCTTCGAACAGAAGGAACGGATTGCCCGAAAGTTGCTTTTGCTCGCTGTAGACCTCATCAATGAGGAAGGTGGACTGCAATGAAAGTAACCAAAACATCAATTCATCGGCTCACGATTGAGAAAGACTGCGGCTGCAAGGCAACACGCGAGTACGAAGACCAGCTTTACAAGAAACCTATCGCGGATGCCAAGTTCTCCGGCTGCGAAAAACACAGCCGTGGTGCTGTCGCCGAGTTCGCCGGAGAGATGCTGATCGAGGCTCTGCACAAGGAAGCCGAGCAAGCGAAGCTCACTTACGCCCCAATGCGTCAGGTGGAAGAGGGTGATAGTGGCGGCGTCACAGCTTCGGGCGAGAGCGTCCAAGCTTTGGGCGTTGTCGGCCTACCGAAGCGAGACACCAACAAGCCCCGGCGTGATCCCATGGCCATCACCAAGGTCTCCGTGGATCGGCCCACACCCAAGACTGCGGCTGCGTTCGCTGCGGCTGGAGTTCCGGGTGAACCACTGCCCCCGACCGAAGTTATCAAGACCCAAGACGGTATCGAAGTTAGTACCGAGATCGGCGTCGAAGCACCGGAAGACCCACGTTTGTCCGGCCTCGTCGAAGACACTCTGGGCGGACTGGACTTCTTGGATCAGGACGATGCCAAAGGTCAGGGCGTCGCACAACGCTTCTTGGATCAGGCGGAGTAATCATGAAAGACGGCACAGTCATCAACGGCTATCACTACCAGCACGACGAGATCGTTGGACGAGTGTGCCGCCCAGTTCACTACTCCAACGCACAGGACGGCCCGCGTCCGTACATTCAATGCGATAAGGATTGCGAATACTGTGAACAAGAACGACTCGCTGAAACCCCACGACGGTTTTGAAGGTGGTCGCCAGCCCGGCCAATGTGAGTTTGGTAAGTACTGCTGCGGCGGCACCTGCCGTCGCTACTGCCACAGACCCGCCACTAAGTACCTCGACTTTAATCGACCAGAAGAGGAAGTAAAGAACGGTCGCCTCGGGGGAATCCATCTCTGCACCAAGCACTACGCCGAGGAGCGGGGACACTTCGATTATCGCCGTGAAGAATTCCTGTCCGCTCTGGTACAATATGGGGTAAGGCGGGAGCAAACCAATGTTTGAACGATTCACGGAACCAGCACGTCGAGCAATATTCTTTGCCCGGTACGAAGCCTCACAGTACGGCTCACCCTACATTGAACCGGGACATCTGCTACTCGGTTTGCTTCGCGAAGACAACAAATTCTTCAAGGCTCGTGGGCTAACTCGTCAGCAAATCGAGAAGACACAGGCCCTCAACAAATTCCCCGGTGAACGCATTCGCACGAGTGTTGATCTACCTATGGCAAATACAACCAAAGAAGCCTTGAGTGTGGGCGTGCAGGTAGCGGATACGCTTGGCTCACAGCGTGTGAGCATCGAACATCTTTACGCCGGGGTGTTGAAGGCGGAAAAGGAAGAAATCGCCTACACAACTTTCATAAAGGAACTCGAAGCGGCGTCCAACCCTGTGGTGAAGATGGCCGCAAAGAAGTCCTCACTTCAACTGACGGCTGCCGAAGAACAATTGATCTTGGCTTTGCGATCCCTTCGTAAGGAAGCACAATGAGCATCATACCGGGCATCTATGCCATCGACAACGGGTGTGATAGGTGTGACCGCCCCTCTGGGGTGCCACACAGACCTACTTGTTCTGCTGCCGACAACAAGCCTCCGAAGAGTGCCGATGAATGGCTGGAGGCCGAACTATATGGGCCGGATGGCTACACCGAACATTTGCGTTGGGTCGCCCGACGTTATGCTACAATGCTGCTACGGGAGCGGAGCCGTGGGAAAAAAGACACCAGCAAAGTTAAACGCTCACACAAAAAAGCGGGCCGAGCAGCGGTACGGTCTAACGCTTAACAAAGACGACCGCCGCGAAATCATCCAGAAAATCCAGACCAATCAGGCTCAGTACGTGGGCCGATCCTCGCTTACTCGCTCCCTGTGGCAGGTTGAGCACGAGGGGCAGACGATGAACGTTGTCTACGATAAGCCCCGGCATACCCTGTGCACCGCCCTACCGACCGACGCCCACGAGTTTCAGAAGTCCGCCATGGTTCAACCCGAGGAACCCAAGCAGGCATCGTCAATACGATCTCAGATCACGGAAGAATTGACGCGGCTGTGGTGCGACGAAGAAAAATAAAAGGGCGAGCCGAAGCCCGCCCTGAGTGAACCCCATCGCCATTAAAACTTGTACTGCACCAGAAAGTCCGCCGTCCCCATCACATGACGGCTGTGATCCTGTGCGTAGAAGTCCGGTGGATTGCACAGCGGATATTCTGACGCCGGGGTGCCGCATGGCTCTGTGATGGTTGTGTGGAACTCGTAGATGCCATACACGAACCGGGCACTCCAGTGCTTTGAGTATTCCGGCGAAGGCATGAAGATCGTGATCTCAGGCCCCTGCACGCCGTTGCCGCAGCCCTGACAAACGAAGCCGGGGCTGGTTGGGGTTGCCGGGTAGGAGACTGACTCGTGCTGCGGGGGCAGGAGGTAGAGCACCTGTGCACGCATGTTGAAGTCGCCGTTCGAGAAGTGATGGAACCAATCCTTGCCGCCGCCAAACTGGTAGCGAATGTCGCCCTGTTTGACCGCTTGGAAGAAGTTCGTGCCCTTGGTGTAGTTGCTGGTGATTAACTCATTCCACCGCATGCCGCCGCCGAAGTACCAGTTGCCCTGCTTGTAGCCGCAGAACCCGGCAACGTAGTCGTCATGGCCCTTGATGTTGTTCTCGGTACCATCGTTGGTCTTTTTACCGTTGTCGATGGCGACGTAGGTATCGCACACCGCGTGCTTCCCGTTCAAGTAGAGACCACCCTGCCCACGGACTGCAACGGCCCCGTAGCCGTTCGGCATCAGTGAAAGCCCACCAGCGACGTAAGGATGGGGGATGTAGGACTCGTAGGTTTTGGGTTGAGTGGACTGAGCGACCATGGAGAGGCAGCACAGGCACATCAGCAACAGAATCGTGGTGGTTCTCATAGGTGTTTCCCTCGGTTCGGACGTATTAAAACGATCTTGGCCTACACTAGCACTTACCGTACCATCCTGTCAAGCAATATCAGCCGTGCCACTTCACTCCGCCGAAATGCACGATTGTCAACGCAAGGCTCAACCAAATGATTCCACAGAACGCGGCGGCTCCGGCCAGTCCGTCGTTGCGACCGAACAACCAGATAATCAGGGCGAACAGGAAGCCGATAACGCCCAAGGCAACGCAGATGGCCGCGAGGATGCTCATAGCAGCCCGGCGTTGCGGAACGCCTGAATCTGTCCGGCCTTACGTTGCTGGTCAAGATAATAGAGGATCGCGGGAATGCCGTACACGTAGAACACCACGATGTTGGCAACCGCTACCAGCCCGAGGAACCAGATGGATTGAGTGAACGCGAGGAGGAGCGGGAGCCCAAACCATGCGGCGACCGCTACCCCGAGAATCTTTGCGGCCTTAACGGCCAAGGACATCTTGTTAGTTTTCGTCAATTGGGCCTCCCAAAACTCGATTCACAATCCGCTTGCTGGCGTACACGCGGAATTTCGGATCGACAATGATCTCCCCGGTGCTGCCGTAGCACAGGACGTAGGTGCGGGAACTGTGGATGTAGTCCATCCCGGCGTCGATGGTGATCCACGGATCAAGACCGCAATCACCATGGGCATCATCCGTGAGGTAGATGTACAGCGTTTCGTCTACAAGGTTCTCGAACGCCCATTCGGCGGTTACCGCTTGGCGACCGCACTGGTCGGCGGCATAAGCCCCCGGATCGTCGCTGGCGTCCACGTAGGTGTGTTTGATGACTCCGTCTAGCTTAGCCATTGCTCACTTCCAATTCTTCGCCAATGCCGAGGTTGATGTTCTGCGGCATCTGGAACATGGGATTGTCCAAGCCGTAGACACCGATGATGATGGCGATAGCGAACGCCCGGTCGGTGATGGGAAGGCCCTTTGCGATGCTGCCTGACATGGTACCCGAGGCCTTCGTGTAAGTCAGTTTCTCTTCGGCCATGCGGCACAGGTCAACGATGTCCATGTTCGCGTAACGCGGCAGGGACAACAGGACAGGGATGATTTCGGCCTTGACCTTCAACGGCTGATCCGTTTCGGACACGGCACTCGCCCATCCGTAGAACTTGCTGTCACGTGCGTGTTGAGTACCCGACATTATTGACCCCCAATCTTGCTGCCGATTTGACTGAATACGTTGCCAGCCTGAGAACCGATCAGGTGAATGGTGCCGATAGCGATGACGAGGATGACCGCCAGCATGACGGCATACTCAGCAACGTCCTGCCCACGTTCATCACGCCACGCGGCGACAGCCTGTTCACGGGTGAATCCGAACTTCTTCATCAACTTCCCAACCGCGAAGGCCGCGAACTTGGGGTAACGAATCGTGGCGATGAACTTGCGGATGGCTGCCTTGGTCGGCGGCTTCACTTTCTTGGGGAAGTCGGACGGATGGTAGCCATGGGTGCCATCAACCTGTACGTGCGTGCCGCCGACGCAGCCAAGCCACGCGATGGGGTCGGCCTTGGTCGCACGGCGAAGTACGCCGATGCGTCCACCGCACTTAGGGCATTCCCGATCTCGAAGGTTGAGTCGCTTTGCCATACCTATTTCGTCTCCTGTGTATGTCGCTCGTTACGGTACCGGGCGACGAGAATCCACGCTTCTCCGGCTTTCAGATTGAACTTCATTTGCATGCGTCCAACCATTGCCTCCGGCTTGAGGTTCGGTTGGGCGGTACGCCACATGTCCAGTGCGTCACGATGTTGCTGTGTTAGCATGCCCACTCCGTTGCGTCCGGGATGGTGTCGCTGTTGTCGGCTTCCGCCCGGAACCGCTCGATATGTTTTTCGCAGAAGGCGTTCAACTCCTCCAGCGAACCAAACCACGGCGTCAGCGTGCAGCGGTAGAGCCCGGCTTCCGGCTCCGCTTCCGCTCCGATGGCGAGAACGGCCTTCACGCGGGTCTCGTCCTCAGCATCGGACAGGGCCTCGATGTCTTGGAGGATGTACAGGTCGAACAGGCTGCACACTTCCTCGACAAAAGGTACGTCCGCGAGTTTGCCGTTCGTGTAGTCGTGACGCATTACTTCTTTCCTTTCTTGCTGCCGAACAACTCCGCCATACCCTTCATGTATCTCACTTCCTTGCGGATATCAGTCGCCGTCAGGCGGTTGGCATACTGAAAGTGCCAGCGGTCATGCACGGCAAGGTGAATGAGTTGGACAGGCTTCAACGAGAACACGACGTACTGAGCGTACCCGTCGCCCACCGGGAACCGCACGATCTCGCCAGCCAGTTCGCTGGAGCCATTGTCTTTGGCATACTTCACAACGTCGGCGATATGCTTCTGCGTCGCCTTCTCGTATGCCTCGAAGTCGAACGGATGGGTGATCTCTGGAGCCGCACCCACTTCTTTCGGAGCCGAGTAAATCTTTGCCATTACCGCACCCCCTGAGCCGCCTTTTCCAACTGGCGGCGGAATTTGTTCCAAGCCACTTTCGCGGCCTGTTCTTCGTCCAGCATCCCATCCTGATAGTAATCGTCTTTGTGGTTCAGCTTGTATTCCTCGACCAGAACTTTGACAGCGGCATCGTCGATGATGACGGCCACGGGCTGAGCCGGGGCGTACAGGGCGGCAGCCGCCTCACGTCCGTTGATCCGGTCACGCACGGCACTCAGGGATTCCCCCTTGCCGACGAACTTGCCATCCTGAAACACGGTCTCCAAGTGCGAAGTGTCCGGGGCAACAGTGTGGCTCACCTTGTAGGAATCGGTTTTGCGAATCGGGTCGATACCCGGCAGCGTGGCGGCGAACCCGGCGTTGACCAAGTGAATGCACTCGGGGCCGAAGCCAGCTTCGATTGATTCGGGCACGGTCAGCGGACGAGCACAACGACCGCAGCGGCCCTCGTGGTATACTTCGAAAATGCCGAGGCTGCCACGCTTGAACGACTCGAAAGCCGCGATGAAGTCCACAACTGACGGAGCAGACTTTCCGGCACGGGCCTTCTGTCCGCCCCAAATGAAGCCCTCTTTCTTGATGAAGCCGATGTAAGCGTAGTCGCGGGTGTTGTCGGGGCCGTTCAGGAGAGCGACGAAATGGCACGAGGGGTCATTCGGATTGCGTTTTGTTGCTTCGGTGACCTTATACGTGTGACGTTCACCAGACTCCGTGTTGCGGAGGGTGAAGATCGCGTTGCCAGCGAGGATGAACTTCAAAGTGTTGACGGCTTCTTTGAGTTGCCCGGTCTGGACTGTGTCGCTCATGCCTATAGTATACTGGTTCCGGGGATGTTTTGTCCAGTAGGTAACCTGTAGTCAGGAAAGGACTTACATGGGGTTTTTGATTCGAATGATCGTCTTTCTGCTGTGGAGCGGCATGGCCTGCCTGATGATCGGCCTGCTGACCAGCCCACAATTTGCTGTCGCAGTTTTTCTCCTATTCGCAGTATTCACTAGAAATACTGTCATCCATGGTGGTATAGTGGAAGACAGGGACAAGGAAGACAGGGAGGACTGAATTGTTCAAAATCGAAATCGGTAAGCTCAAGTACACCTACCTCGTCGGAGCCCACACCGTGGGCATCATCCCTCCAAGCCGACACAAGCACATCGCCACAATTCAAGAAGTTCGCGGGGATCGCAAAAATCCCCACACCGGAGTCAACAACGGCAGTTGTGATTCCATACTGTTGCCGGAAGAAATCGCAGCGTATATACTTAAGCTGAGACTCAAATAGTATGGCTCAACTCGATCCAGAACGTGAGGCGGATAGGGCTGCCGGGAAGGCGGCACTCATTCTGCTATTCGTTTTCATCCTGCTGTTCATCCTTCTGTTCGGGATTGTGCCAGCCGCCCACGGGGTATCCCTCGTGCCCGGCCAACCCGCCAAGAAGCACCACCGCCAAAAGAAGCAGAAGCAGCCCTCGTGGTTTGACTACCGGGTTTTCATTCCATCGCACGAAAACCTGCTGGCTCAGAATGCCGCCATCGACGAGATGGGACTGCCTCGCATCCGGGATGACCAGTCGTTGAAGTCGTTGGAAGCGGAAGCTGCCCTTGTGCCGATCACGGACAACGAATATGTCAGAGTGAGCCCGAAGCTTGAGACTAAGCGACGCTACTGTCGCCCATGGGTTGACGCCTTCCTCCAAGAGTTGGGGCGGGACTACTACACCAAGTTCGGAGAACCCATTCAAGTCAACTCCGCCGTCCGTACAGTCAAGACACAAAGCTGGCTGCTGCGTTGGAACCACAACGCGGCCCCGGCCCATGGAGAGACCGCATCGGCCCACCTTGCGGGTGTCGCTGTAGACCTGCAACGCAGGGGATTGACCCGAGAAGAAATCCGTTTCATTCAAAAAGAACTCCTGACCTTCGCGAAGATCAACATGGTGATCGTTGAAGAGGAGTTGAAGCAGCCATGTTTCCATGTCGTAGTCACAGAGGATTATCCTGTGCCGCCGAAGATAAATGTGGTAATCTCAGAGGAAGAACAACGGAAGGTGCTCAATGGAATCCTTAACGATCCAACAAAGTGACGCGGAGAAAAACCTCTGGAGTGGGGAACAGATTCAGGCCATGCTGGATACCGAAATCCAGTACAAGGATTGGCGGTTCGTTGTCAGCCAACGCGATGTCCAGACGGGCGGGATATGGGACATCGACCTCCGGCTCCGTGCTGAGTGGATCGGTGCCGATGCTGAGACCGGGAAGCCGGAAAAGCAGCAATCACGCTGGTGGCCATTGTCCAAGCACATGGTCAAGACAGAAATAATCCAGACCGCTTTCCTGTGCGTCCTCAAGGCCGAGGAGCACGAAATCCGCGAGACTTTCAAGTATTTCATCCGGGAATCCCATGACGGCAGCGGTCGTTGGGCAGCCCCATTCAACTCCCACATTCACATTGACGCTTTAGCACGAGCATCGCACGACGTGGATGTCCGGCAGGACACCCGCCCCGAGGCCCCGAAGAACCAGCGGAGGGAGTAGTGGTAGAACACCACCACGAGCGGTGTCACAACTGTGGTCAGCCCTTCGACCATGAGCTACTGGACTTCCTGTCCTGCGAACTCAACGAGTGCTACCGCTGTACCATGATCGACGAGAAAGATGCTTACCGCCGTCTCAGGGAACTCCGGCAGCGGGGGCAGATCGACGCCATACCGATGGCGACAACCACGATCCAATGACCAGACAAGCCAAGATTGCAGTCGTCACCGTTGTGGTGCTGTCGGTAGCCCTCGGTATCGGGCTCTACCTCTTCATCCGGCATCGGCAGGCCGTTCTCAAAACGAGAACAACTGTCCCCGTTTTGAGTACAGTCGTACCCAATTTGGGGTCAGGTGTCGGCCCCGGCCCCGGCAAGTACTGGCACCATGACGGCGTGCTCTTGCCCAACCCCCAACTGACGCCGGGCGAAGTCCGCACCACAGACAAGGCCGTGATCTGTGGGGAGAGTGCTCAGGACTTCCGGGATACTTCAGAGAAGTTGAAACGTCAAGTCTATGACGAGTACGACACGGCCCCGCATCAGGGAACCTGTGCGGATACCACACGCATGACCAAGGGCAGCAAGAAACACCCACCCCACCAAGTCACTGAGGCCTGCGAGGTTGACCACGTTATCTCCCTTGAGTTGGGCGGTGCCGATACGGAAGCCAACCTGTTCCCTCAGCCCTACAACCCCGGTGTGCCCGGTGCCCACTCCAAGGATCAGGTGGAGAACTGGCTGCACAGGCAAGTTTGTGACGGCTCGATTTCCGTGGAAGATGCTCAGAAAGCGATTGCAAAAGATTGGTATCAGGTGTATCTTGATAATCATCTAGGACGGTAACCCATGGACTTCAATAAACGCGGCGTTTCGGTTTCGGTGGACTTACTCACCCTGTCGATTATTGCTCTGCTCGTTGCAGGTCTCGGCCTCGGCTACTTGAACTACTCCGCCACGCGGGCTGCCGCTCTCCGACCAATCATCAATGTCGAGCCGTGCAAGGTCGCGAACCCGTCAGTGAACGTAGAGAACAACCTGCCACGGCCTCGGGTCATCATCAAAGTCATTCAGGCCCCGGCCCCGGCTGCTCCGGCACCAACCAACGAGAATCAGGCCCTCCCCTCCCCTTCTGAGTACCGAACGGAAGTCACGGTGATTGGGCATCGCATACCCGATTCGTTGAACCACCCCATTCCGCGTGAACAGGCTCAGGTGGTTTTGCCGTGAAATACAAGATCACAGTTGAAGTCACAGAACTCGATGAGCACGGCAACCCCAATCAAGGTGAGCAGTATTGGGCGTTGAAAAAAGTAGGCACGCTGGCGGAGATCGCCCCGGCCATGAAAGAGATCGGTGACCAAATTGAAAAGACGTTTACCAACCCAATCCCAACCCCAATCGCAAATTGAAAGGCCACGTATGTCCCTAGTTCCTATTGTCATTGAGAAGTCCGGTTACAACGAGCGTGCTTACGACATCTACTCACGCCTGTTGAAAGACAACATCATCTTCATCGGCGAACCGATTGACGATCTCGTTGCGAACAGCGTCATCGCCCAGATGCTCTTCCTCGCCCAAGAAGACGACGAGAAGGAAATCGAAATCTACATCAACTCACCGGGCGGGTCTGTCACAGCCGGGCTGGCAATTTACGACACCATGCAGTACGTGAAGAACGACATCGTCACGGTCTGCGTCGGTCAAGCTGCATCCATGGCAGCCATCCTGCTGGCGGCTGGCACCAAGGGCAAACGTTTCACCCTGCCCAATGCCCGAATCATTATCCACCAGCCCTCGGTCTGCCACATTGGCGGACAGGCTACGGATGTCGAAATCGCCTCGCGGGAACTGCTGCGTATGCGTGAGAAAAGCATCAAGATTCTCGCCAAGCACACGACCACCAAGGCCGACCAAATCAAGCTGGACATCGAACGGGACTTCATCATGGAGCCGGATCATGCCAAGGAATACGGCATCATCGACGGGATCGTGGAGAAAAAGCGGAGATCGTAATGGGTAGGCGGATAATCGACGACCATTTGGCGAAGCTGGAAGTGGAGTTCTTCAACAACGTTGAACTCCACGAAGGCTGCTACCACGGCTACATCGGCACGGATGCAAAACGTCCGTTTGGCAATCAAGATGTCGAGGACGACATCCTCGAAATTATTGGGGCGACGATGGAAGGCGACGATGGCGACGGGCCTTGCTGGAGCAGCAAGCAACGGAAATACGCCATGGAGCTATTCACTGCTTTGCCCGATCATCTGCGGAACAAGTATGGAAGCCGGGCACGAGAGTAGTTGACAGGTAACCACTCCAGTGTTACTATAGTCACTGGAGGAAGGTTACTTCTATGGGAATCGTTTTCTTTCTGATGTTTATCGCCCTGCTAGGCGTGGGCGTGTTCCGCTCTCTCGGTATCACCAAGGACTCTCGCACGGATGATATCTCTCTGCATTTCTCGGCCCTAAAGGGCGTTCCGTTCTACATTGCCTCTGTTCTTGTCTTTACCCTCTGGCTTTCGTTCACCACGGTTGACACAGGCTATCGCGGCGTCGTGCTGCGGTTCGGTGCCACGACCGGGCGAACGCTCGATCCGGGGCCGCACTTCATTCTCCCGGTCGCTGAGTCTGTGGCACGGGTCAACGTTCAAACCCAGATCGTGAAACCAGACGAGATGGCAGCGTCGCATGACCTTCAGATCGTGCACACGCAGGTCACCCTCGCCTACTATCAAGACCCGGCCTACGCTGGATATGTCTACTCACAGCTTAGCGACGATGCTGCAACCCGTATCATCAGCCCGGCCATCCTCGAAGCCATCAAGGCAGTCACCGCCAAGTACGACGCTGAGCAGCTTGTTGCAAAGCGTGCCGAAGTGCGTGATGGCATCGAAGACTTCGTGAAGCAACGCCTGACGCCTCACCACATTTTCGTGGACTCGGTGAGCATCACGGACTTCAACTTCTCCGATGACTACAACAAGGCCATCGAAGCGAAGGTGACCGCTCAGCAGAACGCCCTCAAGGCCCAGAACGATCTGACCCGTATCAAGATCGAAGCTGACCAGAAGGTCGCGGCTGCCGAGGGTGAAGCGAAGGCTCTGGCGTCCCAGAAGCAACAGATCACGCCGGAACTGCTCCAGCTTCGTACCATCGAAATGCTGAACAACAAGTGGGATGGACATCTGCCGGAGAACTACTACGGCGGCACCGCTCCTCTTCCCATGATGGATGTGCTCAAGAACCACAAGCAGTAGTCATGGAAAACACCTACACGGATGCGAGTGGCAAAAAGTACCACGCCACTCGCGTCATTCACCCTCAGCCGCTTCCGCCCGATGTTTACATTGTCGGGGCTGACTGTTATATCGGCTGGATATGCGTCTGCCGTACCTGTCAAGACGGCGTGCGGGCGACCTACAAAACCGGGCAGACCAATTATGTGGACTACCTGCCATGGGGCAATGGGATAGAAAAGCTGGAAGCATGAGTCGATTCCACGTAGTTGACGATCATTGCAGCATCGCCGGGGGCGAAGACTATGGTGCCTTCGACACTCGCGAGCAGGCAGAAGCGGCGATTTCAGAAAAACGTAATACAGGAATCAAAGGTGGATGCCGTTGTTGTCGTGGCTGGATGATCCAGACCTGTGAAGACCGGATTCGAGTCCACCTTGGTTGGACAGAACGTCAAGAAGCCCGGTTTACTCAATTCAAAGAGAACCCAAATGCACCGCTGACGTATGCGGACTTGATGCATTATGGCCCTCAAGACGGGGTCGAGCGAGAACTCACAGCCGAGGAACTGGCATCCCACAAATGTCACGATTACGATCCCGTTTCGTTCATGGAACGGTTACACGCGGCTCGTGATAGAATGTGGAAGAAAGAATCTAAGAAGGAGGATTAGACTATGACAGTGATGACGATCTGCGGAGCAGTACACGAGGCATCTGGAAGTGTCTGCACCCGCGAAGAGAACCACACAGCCGACTCTGATCCCCGAGTGCAGCAGCATCTTGCCAGCAACGGGGTGAAGTGGCCAACGTTGCATGAGCTTGACCCGCACGAAGGCTACAACGACGCAGTACTCCACCGCATGTAAGCTTCCCGGACTACCCGCCCCATATATGAGGGGCGGGAGAACGGATGGCAATCCGCATAATCCACCAGATCAACTCCGAATGCGACATCTTTGTCGAACGCAAAGGTCGCGACCACGTAATCGTCCGCATTACAGAAAGAAACTCAGAACTACCTGATCCTACAGACTTTGAAATTGAAGGGCACCCAAAACACATCAGCGAAGCCCTCGCTACCATCGCCGGAGTCCTCGTCCAGATCGAAGAACTCATCCAAAAGGAACCGTCGTAGACGCATGGGCAAGAAGTTAGGGGTATTTCGCTGCTTTTACTGTGACCGACAACTCAGTCGGCAAAAGAAAACCCGTGACCACATGACTCCCAAGAGCCGCAACGGCAGCAGTGCACCACGCAACATCGTGGATGCATGCAGGCCGTGCAATAATTTGAAGGGATGTTTGACGCTGGATGAATTCCGTATGGTGATCGCGTACCGCATGGGAATCGCACACAAGCCGGAGTTCAAATTTCCCGGCGAACTGCGACGCGAACACGCCGGAGCTTAGTACTCGTATCCAGTCAGCGTCAGGTTGATGACGTTTGTCGTCGCTTGATCCAAGTGGCTCAGGCCGATACTCACCGTACCATTACCTGCGATTTCCAAACCATCCGGGATGTCCATGCTCATCTGTCCACCAACGCCTGTTGTTGCCGAAATGCCGAAGACTTCTGGGCATTGAACGAGGACGGGGCTAGTCGCGATTGTAGCTCCCGCTGTATTGGAACGCAGAGTGACACGGGAGAACGGCACAGCAGCCGCACCTGCACGAACGCTTACGGAAATGTTTTGAATGCGGAGGGTCTTGCCTGACGTGATCGTGTAGCTGGTTACACCTGTTGTCACCGTCCCACCCTTGTTCTGTGACAAAGAGAATATTGTTTCAGATGTGACACCCGCTACCGCTGTTGCGGAAAGTGTGACGGCGGTACGGCCTGCGTCCTTGAGTTCCTGTACAGAGAAGCCCGTAGAGCCCTGTGTGCCTTTTGTGAGGGTGGTGCCGACGACTGTGGCATTTAGCAGGGCCGCATTGCTCTGCCCAACTGTCGGGACAGGTTCAAGGCTAACCTGAGAGCTTTGAATGATGAAGGTGACAGTGCCACTCCCTGTAATCGGGGTCGTCAAATTCACACGAAGATAGGCAAAGCCCGCTGTGTCAAATTCGAACGAAGAAGTGCCGAGAGTGGAGTTCCACGAAGTTACGGCATTATACGCACTCGCCTGTGCTCCCTGAATCGGCAACCAGTTAGCCCCGTCTTGAGAGACCTGAAAGGCGATGACGCCTGCCGAAACAGTTCCCGAAACGACGAAGCCGACTTGCACGTTGTTCTGCCCGTTGAGTGGCAGAGTCCACGTGGTGTTCGTCGCAGTCGCGGAAGTCCATGCTTGTGTAGTGCCAGAAAGTGTGCCTGAGTTATAGGCCAACAAAATCGTCGCGGTTCCTTCCCCTGTCCAAGGGCCTGAAAATGTTAGGACAATGTTTCCGAATCCGTCGAGCGTGGGAACGTATGTGGGCAAGTATCCGTCCGGGTTGATTGCCGTGGCGGATGTTGGGAGTGTGCCTGAGTTGACAACTACGGCAGCTTGCGGGGCAAACGCGAACAACTGGTTGAATGAGTAGGTGAAGACAGTGGAAGAACCATCTCCGACAAGAGTGAGTGCCACTGCAACTGTTTGCTGAATTGCCATTTTGGATTGTCCCCTTTGATTAGGGGAGCGAAAGTTTTATTCTTCCGTCCACTCAATCCAAACATCGCCAATGGGCGTCGTACCCACAGCACTGACGCAGATACCGATAAAGTCGGACGTGCCGCGTAAGACCAAGGTCTGATCGTTATTGATCCCAAAGTTCCACTCGATGAGGGGGATGTCTACGCTGACTGCTGCGGTCACGATTTCATAACGTTCAGTTGCGAGCACGTATACGTTCGTTGCGGTGGTGATAGCCGATGTGGTTGCGAACACAGTTGCAGTGTTGGCTGCATTGTTGGTATCCAACTTGCCAACTGTGACGCCGCCCGTACCCGCACCGCCGCCTGAAATCGCCGAGAAGCGGCGAAGGATAACGTCGCATGCAGTGCCAGTTCCCGCCGATGCGGAGAAGCGGATTTTTGTGATACGGACGGTCTTGGTGCTGCTCCCCGTGACATAAATGGTGGGTATCGTAGATGATCCGAGCAGCGTGTAAGCCACAATGCCCGCACGATAGGTCTGCTTGCGGCCTTCTTGGTTGATGTAATGGCTACCCGTAGTATCAACCTGCTGGGCAACCTGCTGCCCCGTGGTGAGGGTGGGGGCGGTGGAATTGTAAGTCCCCATCGGGGAGTTCACTGAAGCAGCGTTAACAGTCGCCCAGTACGGCGTGACTGAACCACCAGCCGTGGTGGTGCTGACTTGCAGACGCAGCCCTGTGTAACCGTACAAAATGATTTTGAACGCACGGTTGGTTGACGCAACTAGCGTGTAGGGTAATGTAATCGGCAGCAAGCTCGTTGGGTCAATTACGCAGCTTGCGGGAATCGTAGCCCAGTTGATGCCGTCAGCCGTAACTTGGAATGTGATCGCACCAGCCGAGATACCTGAACCTTGGTCGAGTTGCACCATGTACGCTTGCGGCTGCACGCCGGAGCCGGGGGAGTCAATAGTCTGGAACGTGCCGGAGGTTGTACCCGCAGCCCATGTGGTACCAGTTGTGAAGTTCTGCCAAGGCTCAGTGAAGACCGGGGCAATGACTTCAACGGATGCAGGGTTGACAGTCGAGCGTACAAGCACTGTGCCTGTGCCCGACGTAAACGTGGTGCAACGAACACGGAAGTGGGTGAAGCCAGCCGCGATTGTGCTACCTTCAAAGTTCGTGTTCGGTGAAGCCGCACCTGTAAATGTCGATGCTTCAGAGGACGTACCCGTAAGGTGAATATACTGAGCTTGCCAAGTCGTACCGCCGTCCGTGGATGCTTCCGTGACAACCGTTCCAACGAGGGTTCCTGACATCTGGACACGCAACGAGGACGCTCCGACAACCGGGAACACAGCAGCGGAGTTTGCAGTTGGAGTCCCTGAAACTGCGTTCTGACCGTTTGCCCACGTGACAGACGTGGAGGCCGCGTCAGCAGCGGTGATGTTGATGGCGTTCGATGTGTTGTCGGTGTAGACGCTCTCAGTAGTACCGAACGAACCACCACCCATAACCATCGTGATGTTCGTGGCATTGGTGGTGTTTAGAACTTCAGCTTGGTAGTTCCAGTTGGTCGCGTAAGTCCATGGCGTCGTGCCTTGGTTCGGCACAACGATGGTGTGCATCACAACCCAGTTGCCATCGGGGCTAAACACTTCAAGAACAATTGATGCCGCACCCAACCAGCCGCCACGCAGACGGTACAGGTTTAGGTTCGTTAGGGTCAGGGCTGTTGGAGTGCCGCCCTGAGTGAATTTCGAACCAGATGACCCCGTGCACTGATCGCCACTGAAGCTCGCACGAGCAACGGATGGGGCGGAGTTGGCCGAGAAGCTGCCCTGTCCCGTTCCAGCCTTGAAATAAGAGATACCGAATGTCGTACCTTCAAAACCAACGCATACGCCGTTCGTTGGCGTGTTTACTGCACCTGTAAGAGCACCGATACGCTGATGGGATGCTGCCACACCCGTAGTGAATGCCGCCGTGAAATAGAAATACCACTCGTGCGACACACGGTAGTTCATTCCATACGTGGATTGCAGGTTGGCACTGGTGCTCGCTGCCGCAGTCGTTGCAAGGGTGACCGAGCCATTGCTGTAGGTTGCAGTGCCCGTCGTACCTGTCAACTGGGTTAAAGCAGTGTTCTGTCCTTCGGAGAAGTCCTGTTGCCATTGCGAGTTGCGGATGCAGTGGATGATGTCACCGAAAGAATCCAATGAACCATTCTCAGCGATCTTCAGGTTGCCGAGAATGTCCATCTGCAACTGTGCGGGCATACCCTGCGAATATGTAGTGGAGGCGTTGTCCTGCTGTACGGCAGCGGCGACAACCAGTGGCTCACCGATGTAATCATCGTCAATCTGGACACGGTCTGTGTCGATGAAGTAGGTGTAGTCAACCAATAAACTCGTGGAGCTAACGGGGGCAGTGCCGCCGTTTAATGTGTAGTAAACCACCTGCATCGCATTGTATGGGCCGGGGATGTGCAGGGTATTCGTGGCAACGACAACACCGTCAATCAGCAGCGTAGCTTGGTTCGCCGAGAGACTGATTGAATACGTGTGGTATGTGCCCGAGTTGGTGCCGAGCGGGTATGTAAATGCTGTGGTCTGCGTATCTGTCGCAGCCGAGGACGACTGAGTGATGAAGTTGCCCGTTGTGTTGGTCGTACCTGACAGCGAAACGACAGCAGTGTAGTTCGGCGTGCTGCTCAGGGTATCTTGGAAACCGAAGACCACGGTCTCGTTTGCGATACGCTGAGAGACTTCAACATAGGTCTGAAGCAAAAGCGGCAAGTAATCAGCCTGTGCACCGATGATGCCTGTGAACGCCGAGGCCGTAGTGCCTGAGGCAATTGTCAGGACAGAACTTGCGACGGCGAACGAACCACCGGAACCTGTTAAAGTACGCCAGTTCGTTACCTGACCCGCAGCGGTGGTCGCGGTACCCGGATAGTTGGATACGAGTTGCCCCTCGGATGTGTTGACGATGTAGTTGAGTTGCGTCCAGTCGGTTTCTGGATCGGACGAAATCTTGATATACTGACCGATCTTGATCGCCGTGCCGTTGCCATTACCGAACTCTGGCGAGGCGGACGTGACAAGAGCAGAGCTTGCCGTAGTGGTGATGTTGGCCCCGATGGTTGTGTTCAGCGATGTACCTGAGAAGTCATCGCGGAAAGAACCTTCGTCCGTAAACACCGCACTACGTGTGATGGAGTTGCCGACAGCGTCGATAGCTTCACTGGATGAAAGCGTGGTGCCATAGTTACCGGGGTCAGGCACAAAACCAGACGTAATCAGAGCATTGTTGTCAACCTGTAATTGTCCCGTCGTGTTCAAGCTCAGCGGATTTAACGTAGCGTTGCTGTAGGCTGCTTGTGCTGAGGTTGTCCAGCCGCCCGCCATCGAAACCAGCGGCGGCTCGCTCGCGGTACCGATCAAACCACTGGTAAGGGTGGAAGGGTCGCCGATCTCGTTTGCACGTAGTGTGCAGGTTGCGGTGCCCGACGTGAAGGCCGACACGCGGACGCGATAGTTGGATGCACCCGCCACACCGATAATACTCTTTGAGGTTGCGGTGTTGGATGAACTGAAAACAATAGTTTGCTGGATGACGTTGGTCGTCGGGTCGTTGAAGTAGGTGCCGACCCATGTCGTACCGCCGTCCAAAGAGCATTCAGCAATGATGGTGCCGATAAGAGTTCCAGCCGCCAAGAACATGCCGACGTGGGTGTAACCAAAAGCGTTAATCGTTGCAGCGGCGTTCAGGGCGTTCAGGGTACCCGGTGTACCAACCAAGTCTGCAAGGGCACCAGAGGAGAACGAACCTGTGACTTTCAGGTTTCCGTTAAGGTCAGTTTGGAGGGCGGTGAGATCACCAGAAGTGATTGTCGGGGCCGCAGAGTTGTACACACCGCCGACCTGAATTACGTTTGCAGGTGCGGTTGTGTTCTGGGCCGCATCTACGATGCCGCCAGCATTGCCAACGATGCGAGTTGTCCACGTCCCGGACTGTTGAGCAACCACACTTAAGCTGGCGTTGGTAATGAACGCCTCAGGGGGTGCAATATAGCTCGTCGATGACTGAACGGTGACGTTGCCCGTGCCAGTGATGGCAGCCGTTAAACGGAGCCGCAGGTAGGGGTAGCTGCGGACATCGAATGTTAGAGCGAACGGAGTTGCCAGACCGTTGAGGCCGAAACTGGAAAGGTTTGTCTGTCCCCCGTTTTCCAGCCCGCTGATCGAGAACCAGTTGGTGCCGTCCAAGCTGGCATCGAATACCACAGTACCGCCTGTCAGCGAGCCGCTAGGAACAAACGTAGTTGTTACGGAACCCAGAATCGTGTTCGTAATAATATTCTGCGTAGCACCGTTGGTACCGTTCGTCGAGTTCCAAACGATGACGGAGGTGTTTGTGCCTCCCGGCATGTTCGTGACAGAAGCGTTGACGCCGAACACGTTCCCGGTCGGAGCCGTACCGTAGGCTGTGACGGTTCCAGTGAGGGCCGTGCCGTTGAACGAAGTAATGTCTGTCTGAGCCGCATAGACCGTCCCGGTCGGGTTGACACCTGTACGGCCTCGGAGAGTACCACCGATGTTGACACCCTGATAGTCTGCCGAAGCTGGGACAGCCGACCCTGTTGCCGAAGCCGCTGCGTTGCCGCTGGAGCCGCCCGTGATGTTGACATTCAGTGATGAGCCCGTAGCAGTGAGAGCAGTTCCAGTCGCGTAAAGGTTGGTGGGCGGAACTGGTGTAGCGGAAGAGGACGTTACCGCCCCCGAGGTAAAGAGCAAATCGACTTCGAACGTGTACTGCACGTTGTTCGTCGGTGCAGCCGTGAACGTGATAGTGATGTTCCCGTTTGCGTCTACTACTGCACTGGTGATCGCAATCGGAGGATTTGGGACTAGAACAGCAGACGGAACAGTGCCGTTGGCGACGGGCGGGTTAGAGCCGCCGACGCCGTTCTGATAGAGGTTCTGTGCCGGGAAGACGAAAGTCGTTGAGCTTCCATCTCCCAGCAGTGTGATCTCAATTGGAACTAACTGCCGTATTGCCATGAATCATCCTTCAATCAGGAATCTGTAGTTTAGTATTCGTAACCAATCAGCGTGATCGTGACCGCACCGTTGGTGGTACCGCTCACCATGCTGATGCCAACCTGCTGACCGCCTGCGATTTCCATGCCGTCAGGGATACTCTGTTCCGCGTAACCTGCGTTGTTGGTTGAACCGCTGCTGGAGACCAGCAACCCGGCGACAACCTGAGATGACGTGGTAACAGTCGTACCTGAACGAACACGAACCTTGACGTACTGAACGGTGGAGTTCGTTTCCTGAACTGAAGCGTACAATCCCTGCAAGCGAAGCGTCTTACCCGTGGTGACGGTGTAAGTTGTCGCCGCAGCCTGACCCGTGCCGCCCTTGTTGACTGCGATGCTGATGAGGGCTTCTGCCGTGATCGAGGTGATTGCGTCAGTGAACCATACCAAGTAGGTACGGCCAGTGTCCTTACCTTCACGAACTGTGAGAGGCCCGGTTGCCGTTGCTTGTGCCGCGTAGCCAACCGTGACCGTACCCGTACCAGTGATAGCCGGGGACAGACGCACACGGAAGTATTGCCAACCGCTGATGTTGAACGCGAAGCTGATGTACGTCGAAGGCTGGAACGCATAGGACGAAACCGCAGAGCCGCCTGCCGGGTTGACGCCGGAGATGAGCACCCAGTTCGAGTTGTCGTTCGAGACTTCGAAGTTGATTGCACCGCCCGTAAGTGTGGTGGTCTGGTTGAGCGTGACAACCACGGTGTCGTAAGCGAACGTTCCGTTGACCAAGACGACAGCGGTGTTGTTCGTCGTCGCCGAAGTCCACGATGCCGCTGCCGTGTTGCTCGTACCTGCCTGACCGACCGCGATAGGCGTGTTCGGGGAGATGCTGACAACCAAGGCTTGGTCAGCAGCGACCGCAGCCGTGGAAGCGGCCTTGACAGCCGCCGTGTTGCCGCCCTGAACGATGGACGAGAGCAAGCCGTTGCTGGCAGTCATCGCTGCACCGTTTGCAGACGCGATGTCCGTCAGGATCAAGCCGTGGCTGTCCAACTGGAGGGCAGAGTTCTGACCCGCCGTCAAGGCAGAGGTCGTACCTGTGGCGTTGTTGAACGTGCCGCCGACCGAGATGTTGTTTGCGGGGGCCGTAGCAGCCTGTGCCGCATCAAGCGTGACGGCAGTTGCACCCGAGATGGCGACCTTCGCCACACCGTTTGCACCAGTGACAACGGCGTTACCGTTGATCTGGGTGAGGTTCTGTGACCATGGAGCACCACCTTGGTTGGCGGTGACAGTGCCGCTCACCGTGACCGTGTTGGTCACGAATGAGTTGACGCCCATGACCTCGGTTCCGGTCGGAGCCGTACCGTAGGCGGAAACCGCAGCCGTGATGGCAGTGGTACCGTCAGTGATACGCATGAAGATCGGGTTAGCCGTGGTGTTGGCTGCTGCCGTTGCCGAGATCGGCACCGGGTTCGTGGCGGAAACAGCATTGTTGCCAACGAACAATTCGGCATTCGTGCCGAGAACCTTACCCGTGGCTGCCGTTCCCCACGTGGTGATGGCGTTTGCCGTGAGAACGTTGGTGCCATCCGAGAGGTTGGTGAACAGCGGGTTGGTGCCGCTGAGTGTCGCACCGTTAACCTGTGCAACGTTGACAGCGAAGTTGCCCGTGCCTGCGTTCGCCGTTACAGTACCAGTTACGGTGACTGTGTTGGTGACGAAAGCGTTGACTGCACCGACGTTGCCTGCTGGGGCTGTGCCGTAAGCTGTAGCTGCGGTAACCGCTGTGCCGCCCCACTGCGAGATGTTGACAGAGGATGCAGAAGCAGAAGGTGTGATGATTGCGTAAGGCAGAACCGACCAGTTCGGTGTGACTGTACCTGTGCCCGTAATGGCGGTACTCAGGTTCAAACGAACGGCTTGGAAGCCCTGCATCTGAATCAAGAATGCTGCGTTCGTGCTGGTGACGAACGTGTACGGGTTCGTCAACTGAGCGAAGGTCTGCGGGTTGAGAAGCTGGGCGACTGGGATGCTTACCCAGTTCGAGCCGTCATAGGTTCCTTGGAACGTGACCTGACCACCAGTAAAGGTGCCGGATGATTGGTCAAGCTGAACGACGATGGCCGGGGCACCCAACGGTGCACCGATTGTGGCTGTGCCAGTCGGGTACTGGAATGTGCCGCCAGTGGTGCCAGAGTTCCACGTCGAGCCTGCCTTGGCTTGAACGCCGGGGAACGAAAGCTGGTTGCCAGATTGATCGGCCTGCAACGACATCGTCTGCCCGTTGGTCGGGGCGGGCTGTGTCGTGTTGTACTGCTGAAGGACGCCTACACCATTCGTTGGTGCGGTGCCTGCGGCAAGCGTGGCATCAAGAGTTGCACCAGTGTTGCCGACCATGCGGGTCGTCCACGTGCCGCTCTGGGTTGCTGCGACTGTACCGCTGACTGTGACGGTGTTCGTCACGAATGCGTTGACGCCGATTACGCTGACTGCACCCGGCGAAGTTCCATAGTTCGAAGGTGAGCCGAGAGCCACGCTGTTCCATTGGGTGATGTTGTCAACCCATGGTGATGTGCTCTGCGTGACTGCGACCGTACCGCTGACGGTCACGGTGCTGGTGCCGACGAGTGTGACGTTCTGCGTCTGTGTCGGAGAGGAAGACGTTGCACCACCGGAAGTGAAGTACAGGTCAACTTCCAGTGTGTATTGCACACCGTTTGATGGGGCCGATGTGAAGGTGATCGTGATGTTGCCATTTGCATCAACCGTCGAAGATGTGATTGGGACTGGCGGGTTGTTGACGACAACCGAACCCGGTGGAACAGCAATGCCGGAGCCGTAGGGGATGGAGCCGCCCACGCCGCCCTGATACATATTCTGAAGGGCGTATGTGAATGTGGTAGAGGAGCCATCACCAACCAGCGTGATGAGAATCGGTACTATCTGTTTAATGGCCATTGTCTATTCCTTATTGTTCGATTCCGCACGCGATTACACGCACGTTGCCAGCATTCAAACTAGAACTCAAATTCACGTTGAGAACATTGTTGGGAGCCAAACTCAAATACCCGTTTGACCCTAAGTCAATCCAACCCGGACTCACAGGCTGGAATACCCTCAGTCCGGTAGAGGGAACGTAAACGTCATGAGCAAAGGGCATCGGTGTCACTCCATCTTGGAAGGAGACCGTAAGCACCCCCTGCAACAACTGCGAGGCATTCTGCGTAACCTCTACTAAATAACGCTGTAGTCTGAAACTCTTCCCGCTTGCCGGAGTCCAAATCACTGCATTCCCAGCACTTGTGAACTGTCCTGTATAGAACACATTAGGCTGGGCCGGGAAGTTGGTGACCGTCACGATGCCGTCAGCATTCTCAGGGTTTTTTGACAGTAGTGTTGAGTAAATCGTGGCTGATCCGGTGCCGCTGATGGTGACCGAAAGCCGGACACGAGTCTGCTGGAAGCTGCCCGTAACGACTAGGAAGACTGCATCGGTGTTCGCCTGAAGTGTGTACGTACTGGGCAGCATTGTGAACGTAGCCGGATCAAGGATGAAGCCGGGAGGCATTGCCTGCCAGTTGATGCCGTCATAAGTGCCTTCAAAGACCACGGCCCCACCAGTGATGGTGGAGGTTTGATTGATCGCAACTGTAGTCGCCTCGAATCCGCCAGTTGTCACGAGACCAACAATGGTGTTGATGAGAGTCGCACTCGTCCATGGAGCGGCAACGCTGGGGATCGCAGCCGGAGACGCGACAACGTACAGATTGCCGAGTATGTCTACGTTTGCTAGATTTCCGCTACTGCCGCTTTTGATGATGATCGACATAATTATTGTCCTGTGACGTTAATGAGGTACCTGCCCCACGAATTTTGCGGTGCATAGCTCACCACGTCGAACCCAACACCCGGCACGATATTCTCTGCATACGCTACGAGGCCTTCAACAATCGTGTCGTCCGGGCTGTGATCTGGCGTCATGCCAGCAAAGGGGTTGCAAAGGATGATGCTGCCAGCGGTCACCCACGTCTGCCCGGTGACTGTAGTCCGTGCAATATCGCCCTCATTTCCTGCTGAAAAGCCGAAATCCACTTCCACCTGTAAGAAATTTCCGGTGCCGGATGGGGCAGGCTGCCATTGAGCGGTCGTTGAACTTGTGGAGACCAGCGTCTCGTTGGCCCCTGTCGGAGTATTCGTGATGGATACGCCGACCAACTGGTTTGCATTGACGACGCCTGTGCCAGTAAAGGTGAGCATGGCACCCGAGCCCACGATCATGTCCGCTGTCGTGTTCGTGCCGCTCGTGATGTTGCTGAATGCGGTCGAGACTGTCCCGGAGCCGCTGATCGTGATACCACCAAAGGCATCGGCGGTGATCGTGATGTTCGGCCCGGCGATGAAGTTGGCGATGTTCTGTACCGGGGTCGGAGTCCCGTTTACCTCGATCAGGAGACCTGAAGGAATCGGCGGCAGGAGGGAGGGGTCGATTTTCCCATCCGGCCCGAGCAACACGATGTCGCCTGCCTGAGCCGGGGTTCCACCGACAGAGACCGCAGCCAGCAGCCATTCAGTCCAGAACCGTTGGCCGGGCTTATCTTTTCGATTGACGACAACTGACCAGATCGTTTTCATTACTGGAACAATGCCTCCATGTCATAGATGAACTTGGAGCCGACAATCCCAGTGAGTTGCCGTGGGGCCTGCGAAGGAGAGACGTTGCTTTCTGCATAGAACAGCCAGACTGTGCGGGTGTTGGGATCAATGACTTGTGCCCCGCCCGGCTCCGCTGTTGGGCCGTAGGTTGTCAGCGTCACTGTGCCTGTATCGCTGAGGTTGCTGTAGTCGGCGTGGGTGAACGCGGCGGTGAACGCAGCTTGACCGTAGCTTTCCAGCAACGTGGTGCTCAAGACCGTGACCGTCTGCCCGTTGAGGAAGGCCTCTGCCGTCCCATTCAGGGTCACCGTTTCCCCTACGCTGAACAGATTAGTAAGGGGAGTGTGCGGGCTGGTGCATGTCACCGTCAGCACATTGGAAGAAATGGAAGTGGAGACGATATTTGCAACTTGAGTGTAGTTCGCGGTGAACTGAGAACTGGTCGCCGAGGCAACGGTGAGCAAGACCGTGTTGAGGAAGAACGCATTCGTGAATCCGACCAGCAAAACAACCGAGCCGGGCTTCAGGTTGTTCGGTGTGGTGACGGTCAGCACGCCCCCGGCGTAGGTAACGCTGGCGACGTTAGGACTGAGGATAATCGGCTGAGTGGCTTCAAGATACTGGAAGGGGAGAGCGACGATGGTCTCACGTCCGGTCGGGTCTAACGTCGGGTCTGGTTTGTAAATCCAGTAGGCCGCGTGGATAATAGTGTTCGTCTGAAACCCGTACAGGTTCGCCATGGTGCTCCCAAGTTAAGCCGGGCACACGTCACCCGTGCGTCCGTGCTGAGCCTGACTTGTGGTTGGGCCGGGCTCTACTTAGGGAGCGAAAAACTGCATTTTCAGCAGCTTGCGATGCCCTTTTGGCACTAGCCAAAATGCCCCGAGAACCCGTATACTGTAGATATCATGTACCCTACCAAACAGCCGACCGAAGCCGAACAGAAAGTTGCTGATGCGATAATGCAGCATGTCAACGGTCATGGTTTGCACCCCGAGGGTGTGGTCTCTGCCATGGCACGCGATCACCGAACCCTCCAGCAGCACATGACTCGCCTCGCGGTCGAATGGTTCGAGTACCTTGCCGCTCTGGAGCCGGGCCAATACGATCTCCGCAACGAAGCCAGCGTCCAGTTGGCGAAGGCGATAGTCGCGTCGCCTGAGTGGGAGGAGCGGAAACGCTTGCCCTATGTCTAAACTCACCTTCACGCAAGGCCGCAGGGATATCGTGGTGTCGCTCGACGACAAAGTCGTGGGCTTCATCAAGCGTGTGCCATGGGCACCTGAGGGCGGCATCGGCTACCAGTATTTCCCTAAAGATCAAAAGACGGGCGGGGAAAAGTTTCCGACTCTGCGGGAGTGCAAGAAATCTCTGGAGGCTCAGTGAAGCTGACGAAGGCACAGAGGGCGGTTCTCCAGCGAATGGCTGACGGACAGTTCGGTACCGAACTCCGCACGCCGGACGCCGTCATGTGGGGATGGAACCGCGACGACTCTCCGATCAATTCCACGGTCGTGAGAAACTTGCTCCGCGTCGGCTACCTGTTCATCGACCGCACCAAGGGACTTTTGTTTGCCACGGGCCGAGGCCGCGACGCTTTGAAGATGGACACCCCGGAACTCAACCGTAGTTCGGCACAGCGAGTGCGTCGTGCGTTCGAGCGGGATGCAAAACGTCAAGCCAGCTTGAAGGAAGTGCGACAGTACGCACCCGGCTACATGGAAGCCGAGAAGGGGTTACGCAAATGGTAAGGTTCATCGGTGGTTTTCTTTTCACACTCGGAATCTATCTGATCGCTGTTGGCTTCCTGCTCTTCGTCGGATGGGTGGTGTCTCGGGGCCGAATGCCACGCGACATCAAGAACCACACGATCAGCATCCGCCTGTTCTTCCTGAGCCTGACCGCAGAATTTTGTGCGGCCCTCAGCATTTTCTTCGGTCATGTTTTCATGGGGGTGCGATAATGTACCGTTACAATCCAGTTCAACATCCGGTCAACCAGTTCACGTGGAACCACGACGGCGACAATTTTTACGGCCATGCTGAAACCAAGGCATCCCTCCAGACCATTAAGGTTGGCGACAAGGTGTGGGTCGGCGATTCACAGTTCCCGTGCAAGGATGGCATCAAGACCGTCAGCCGCCTGACTGACACGCTCATCATCGTGGACAAGGGCAGCGAGTACGAACGGTTTGACCGCCTCAAGTACGGCTACCAGAAACGCGGCGGCATGTTCAAGTCCAGCATCACTGGCATCGCTACACCTGCCGAAGTCACGGCCTACGAAAAGGAACAGGCCCGGAAGAAGGCCGAGCAGGACGAACGCGACCGCAAGCGTGCGGCACGCGAAGCCAAGCAGAAAGAACTCAATGCCCTGTTCGAGGGCCGGAAGCTTTACGTTGTACCAGACCACGACGACGATGGGAAGCCTCAGACGTGGACGGTGCATGTCCACAACCTGACCGAGTCAGAAGTGCGAGGCATGGCCTCACTCGTCGCGGCTGCATCCCTCTTCAAGGAAGGAAAATAATGCCACGCATCTACAACTCAGCGAGTGATCCCATCGACTTCTGCAAGCGATGCTTTCCGAAGTCGGAAGCCAATGCCGAGAAGCAGTACGGCGACGTGGCCAAGACTGGCGAGGGGCCGGACGGTCGCGGCAACTGTTATGGCTACAACGAAGAGCATCCGCCGTATGAGGAGTGTGACTACAACTGCGAGAAGTGTGGCAAACTCCTGACGGAGAATGACAACTAAGTGAACGCACATCAATTCATTTTCGGCGACCGCTTCGAAGAGTGTGTCGTTTACATCATCAACGAGGCGTGCAAGAAGAACACTCGTGAGGCTTTCAAAGAGGCCAAGACGAGGATCGACGGTATCCGGCTCCTGTTGCACTGGATGTCCGGCTCCGGGGGCGTGCCGATGCCCACAGCGTTCCTGTTACTGCGAAACGAGATGAACAACTTGGATCGCATCATAGAATCACCTGACGGCTGTTTGCCGAAGAAAGGAAGCCAATGAGACCCGGACTGGCACTGGAACAAGAACTGCGGCGGATGACCATGGGAATGACCATGGGCAGCACGAAGTTCTTCCTGCCCACTCAACTGTTCTACAAGTGGATGAAGAAGAACTACGGCAGCCGCCGTGTCTACAGCGTGGGTGCCGGGGCCGGGCATGGCGTGAAGGGCCTGAACATGGCCGGGGTTGAGACCATCGGCCTCGATATCTTCCAGCACTCCAAGCAGGAATACCCGGTGCTGATCGCGGACGGCACGGCCTACGGCTACGACGAAGGATCAGTGGTATACGTCGCCCGGCCCTGCCACGGCAACTTTTTCACGGATGTAGTCGAGCGTGCTCTGGAATGCAAAGTCCATGCTATACTGTACGTAGGCTTGGAACGAAACATTGAAGAGGACTTCGGCGATTACTACGACCAGTTCAAAAAAGAAACGGTGGGTGTCGGCGAAGATGGAGAAGGAATATGGCGACTAATCCCCTCGATCTCATCGACCCGAAAAGCTTCTCGGAACCGCTCTGCCAAAAGATTCAGGAGCTAAACCTGTATCTGCTGTTGCGGAACGATGCGGGTGGAATTCTGTTGATGAACGACGTGGTGACGGAGTTGGTAACTCTCTTAACGGGGTTGAATCATGGGCGAAGGATGGAAGAGGGCGGTCAAGGCAGCGAAGGCTTCACGCAAGCCAAAGGCTAAGAAGCCAGCGGCCCATACGATTCTCACTGCTATCGTGGTCGATTTCATGGGCCATGGGTTCGGCGAAGTGACCCGTGAGGACGAGATCGAAGAGCACAAGGAACGTTTCAGCGAGTTCGTGACACCCGCGAAGCTGAAACCCTACACCCCGATGTCCACCTATCCCGGCGAACTCAAGCCGGGTACCGATCTGGTGATCTACGACTTCGGCGGGTTGATGCCCGGCTCCGAGTCCCTGATGACCAACAACGCCCGGCACCTGTTGCAGTGGGCTGCCGACAACCCGAATTCGCTGGTGGTGATCGTCTCCACATTCAGCTACGAGAACTGTGTGAAGTACGAGGCCGAGGAGTTGGGCCTGACCGATCTGCACAACATCGTCGTTGACTCGTCCATGGGCGGGTTCGATCTCGCTGACCCGGACAAGCAGAATCCGTGGTACAAAGGCAAGCGGTACAGTCCGCTCCCGGAGTGGTTTGAAAGGGCTCACGGGATTGAATCGAAAGAGTACGAGTAATGGCAAGCATGATCCAGCTACCGCCTGATCCAGAACCGCTGGTTAGGGGCAAATGGCGGATCGCCGCGTGGTGCCTGTTCTGGGCGGTTGTCGCGGAGATGATCTTGGCACTGGTGGTGAACTGCGTACCGCCTGTCACGCGGTACTGGCAGAAGCATGTTGACTCACAGGTGGGGCAGAGACGGAAGTGAGGAAGCGGCGGTGTGACGGTGGGTTCTGCTTTCCTGAGGGCGTGGACAGGATGTTCGAGTATTGTCCGGCCTGCAAGTTTGGCCAGAACAGCCGGGCCGCAGGTGGGAACGAACGCTGCTTTCACTGTGAGAAATGCTGGTACGTCGAGTGCATGATTTGTGAATGCTACCTCAGCGATGAGGAGATGGAGGCGATGGGCAAATGAGTTGGTCAGAAGCGTTTGCAGCCGTGGGCATAGCCTTTGCAGTTGCGTGGTTATTCCGGGGTTTGTCCGGCTGTGATGAAGTCACCATTCAATGTCCTTGTCATGACGACGAGGAAGAAAGTGAAGATGGACAGTGAAGGTATTACTCCTTTCCTTGCTTGCACTTACTGAGAAGCCGTATGAGGAATACAACGAGCTTCTTGAGAACATCAAAACCCAATTGGAGACCCCGCAGCGGGTCGCCTTATTCGAGAAAACGCTGGCCGAGGAGCTACCGCTCACGACTGCCCGGCGTGCCTACAAGACGGCCATCCGGGTCGCCTGTGGGGAGAAAGACGTGCCTCGGGAATTCCATGGGCACCCGGCCAAACACACCAAAGCGGTGAGTCCGGCCCGGCAGAAATGGATCGACACCAAGGGCTCGAAGAAAAAGACATCGCCAGTAATTCAAAAATAAGTGATTTTCTGGTATCATATACCAGAGAGACTTTGACGGCCTGTACGGCCATCGAACAACATTTTGACATTGGCGGCTATGCTGGTGCTTCCTTCTACATTCATGGATCGCCGGGGCAACCCGGCTCAAAACTAGCCACAGCGGTTTCCGCCATAGATTCTGAGAGAGTCACGGTAAACTATCGGCCTAGCAGTGCGAAATAGGCTCGATCTCTCAAATCTTTTTGTTGCAATTTTCTCAAAAATTGATACTATGGAGATTGGTCGGCTATGTTGGTGCTTCCTTCTACAAATTCAACCATTGACTGAAACTAGCCCCAGCGATTTCCGACCATAAAATTTATGACACTCAACTCGATCCTTCTTCGCCGCACGAACAAGTTCCTCCTGCCGGAGCACAAGACCAAGACTGTGCTGCCGGGCGATGTCGTCGCCACGTTCAACCTGAACCTCCAGTCCTTGGGGTACACTCTGTCCTCGTCTGCCCTTAAGGCGGTGAAGCATCTCTCCCCGGATGCGGTGAAGTCTCTGTTCAAGGAAATCACTGCGACTCTGGCCGAGGCACGCGGCGTGAAGAACTACAAGCCGATGTACCCGAACTTCCCCGAGCAGGTGATGGAAGCCACGGACGCCGAGTTGTATCTGAACGCGATCCTGCATTACTTCACCGTGTGGGTTGCCGATATCACTGGCTCCGGTGCAGATGCGGACTTCATCTATCTGCCGAAGTACACCAAGGAAAAGCGTGAGCCGCTGGACGAGAAGGTCAAGCTGACGGTTCTTAACATCGCCAAGGAAGACGAACTGGGCGTGCTGGCGACTCGCATCGCTACGTCCAACACGTCGCTCTCCGCGACCGATCAGGAAGAGTTGATCGCTCTCGTCGAGAGCGGTTGGTTCGATCTGTCCACGCAGATTCCGCAGAAGGAAAATCTCGCGATCATCACGGCGATCCTGATTGACAAGGTCGTCAAGGGCCGCAAGCTGCCGCTGTTGCAGTTGTTCCCGGACATTTTCGCACAGTTCAAGACGGCGACGGATGTACTGCGTCTGGCGACGGCCCTGTCTGGCGGCGACGTGTCTCTGGCTGCCGATACTAAGTTCAAGTCTTTCAAGCGTTCGATCCGTCGTTCGCTGCTCCAGTTGCTCAATGAGGCTGGTTCCATCGAAGAGGATATGCTTCGCCATGCCAACCGTTGGGTTGCCCTGAGCGAACGCCTGCATCCGGGCGAGTTCCACACGAAGTTCGACAAGGCGTACACCGCCTTCTGGAAGCTGCGTAATCAGTGGCGTCCGGGCGTCCCGAAGATTGAGACGTTCAACTCGAAGATCGAGGCCTTGGTTGGCGGCAACGCTGTCGAGACCCGTGAAGTAAACGTGCTCAAGGCTGTAGCTTTGCTGAGCAAGCGTCCGGGAGATTTTGCCCGCCGTCTTGACTCGCTGCTCCGCTTCAATCAGGCGAAGGGTACCCGTGTCGTTGAGGCCTTTGCGAAGGTTGCTGAGGAAGTGTCCACCCCGGTGCTGTTGCAGGTGATGGCTCACTTCAAGAACCGCAACAAGAACGACATGCGTGTCGTGTTCCCGAAGGGGAATCTGGCGAAGGTTCAGGCGATCTCTGGTCGTCGGGAAATTCTGCTGCACGAACTGACCTCGGCTGTTGTGAAGGTGGTCGAAGAGGCCCTGACGGCCCGCTTTGCTAAGCTGCCGAAGCTGGGCAAGGTGTACGTCGATCCGAAGCTGGCGGACTACCTCGTGCCGTTCTCGCAGCGGTCTGCCAACGCGGCACTCCGCACGCTGGTACGCGGTTCCCGCATTGAGTTCCCGGCAGACAAGAACACCATCCGCTTCTTCATCTGGTGGAAGAACATCGCTGCAAAGGATGCTCGTCACGAGAGCGAGGATTCGCCGTACTACGGCTACTCGGATGGTCGCGTTGACCTTGACCTGTCGTCCATCATGTACGATGAGAACTGGAAGCAGATGGAGTACATCACGTACTACAACCTGCGTTCGGCTCACTACAAGGCCTGCCACAGCGGTGACATCACCACGGCACCGAAGGGTGCGTGTGAGTTCATCGACGTGGACATCCCGTCCATACTGAACTACGGTGGGCGTTATGTTGTCATGATGGTGAACAGCTTCACCGGGCAGAACTTCTCACAAATCCCGGAAGTTGCTGCTGGCTGGATGCTTCGCGAGAAGCCGCAGTCAGGGGAAATCTTCGAGCCGAAGACTGTGCTCGACAAGATCAACGTCACCAGCGAATCCAAGCAGGTGATGCCGATGGTTCTGGACTTGGTTGAGCGTAAGGTCATCTGGGCCGACGCTGCGATCAAGGCGAACGGCGGACGTTATGGCCGCATCTGGGGCAACAACGTCGCGAACAACTCTGATTCGATCTCGCTAATCGGTCAGGCGTTCACCAAGATCAAGAAGCCGAACCTTTACGAACTGTTCACCCTGCACGCCGCTTCGCGTGGTCGGCTGGTGGGCGATCCGACGAAGGCCGATGTTGTATTCTCGGTCGAGGCGGGTACACCGTTTGAGTTGGAGAAGATCGCGTCTGAGTTTATGCCCAACGCTAACGCAAAGGGCAAGGCGAAGGCCGCGAAGAAGTAGTGCCAAAGAAAAAGAAAACTCGCTACTACCACTACGCCATCATCTGTCCGTATCCAGAGATCGGGCAGGTGGGCTGTGGCTGGGCGAGTTCTCTGAAAGAAATGATCGGCCAGTTGGAAGACAAGTGCGACACGGCAAAGCGTATGCTGGTTCGTGATTGCCCTGTCTGTAAGGAAAGCAACCGATGATTTTCGAAGTAATCAATCCGAGCGACCCTGTTGTTTTCGAGACGGAGAATTTCGAGGCAGCAGCGGTCGCTTGTGTTATAGTGGGCGAAGGCCGCTATGGCTTGCAGGGCACCGTCAATGACATCCGATGGGAAGTTCCCCTGTTTCTGTTTGGTGGTTCTGACGAGTGGTTCACGGCTTCTTTCGGCCATGACCTGCAAACGTCGGTAGCCAAATTCATGGACACTCCCGAGGGCCGGGCCGAACTGGCGACCGTGCTAGAGTCTTTCATGATCGGCAAGGAAGAGGATTTGGTCAGCTACAAGAAGGCCTTGGAACTGATCCCTGCTGAGAAGCAGGCGGAATGGCGAGATCACTGGAAGGAACAACGCCGCTCCTCACTGAACGACATTTGCGATTATGCTTGGCGTGTAGCCAAGAACCTACGTAAGAAGAAAGGGTAAGTCATGGCTGTCATTACGCGAGGCAAACCCGGCGACTTGAACTACGTCGAAGGGACATGCAAGGCAGTTAAGCGACGCATCAAGGGCCAGAAACATCCAATCGTTACGATCCGTGATGGAGTTGAAGGAACGGGCGTATCGCTACCTTTCACCTGTGGCTTTTGCAAGGACTCACTCGGACGGCCCACTGTGGCTTTCCGATCTCGGAAACAGAGGAATCAGCACACCAACTTCTGTCCGAAATAACGACACCCCAGAGCGTTTTGGCATGGGACACTCTCCCCCGGATTTAAGCCGGGTAAGAGAAGATGCACGTGGCGATGCCACGGCTGATACCGCCGACGTAATGGATAGGGGGGACTAAGGCCGCATGCAGCCGAAGTCCCCTCGGGCCTTTTATGACCATCCGTATCGGCTTTACCGGGACGAACAAAGGAATGACGCAGGGGCAGAGATTGCAGCTTGCCGCCCTGTTCACCGTGCTCAAGGCTGAATACGACGGGCACCTGATTGAGTTCCACCATGGGCTCTGCATCGGTGCCGACGAGCAGGCCGCGAAGCTGGCGAAGCAGTTTGGCTTCCGCGTTATCGCTCACCCCGGTTTCAACTCCCGCAAACCCAAAGACACGATGTTCCGTTCGGATTGGACTGGCAGCGACGAAACCCGCACAGCCGAGCCCTTCCTCAAGCGAGATCGTGGTATAGTGGATGAGACGATACGTATGATCGCTACCCCTCTTACCCGCGAGGAACAAGTGCGGTCAGGAACATGGACAACAGTACGCTATGCTAGAAAACAGGGGAAACAGGTGGACGTTCTATATCCCGCATGAAAGCTCTTTTCCAAAGTCGGTCTATGGGTTTAATTTCCTGCACGATAGTCGAAGGCCCGCGACTACTGACGCGGCCAGCCGACTGGCTGGTGTGGCAGGAGATGGTGATGTATCGCATCAGATTCCAGAACAGCCACGGGAAGACTCACTGCGTGTGGGTAAACGCCAAGAGGGTGCGGACTGTTCCCTCTGCGTAATGGGAATTCCTGTTCGGACGAACAGCTACGTGCCTGCGGTGGTTCAGAAACAATTCCGGTTCCCGCGATCCAAGAAGAAACGCATTCAGAAAAAGTGGCGGAAGAACCCAAACAACTGGCGGAACATGTCCGTTATCTGGTTGGTCTCGGACAAGATCACATCCGCTATTTGTGGTGGGTCACGTGATGTTTCGATACAAAGTGGTCGATTGTAAGAAACACGCTGAACGTGGCAAGAACCAGAATGACTGTCATAGAATCCTCCACAGTGAGTAAGGCAACTGGAGTGCCAAACTGCGGGGTAGTGATTGCTACAACTTAGCGAGTGAACAGAATCCCATGTGTTGCGATCTGCAACTGGAAAATTACAACACCTGAATTGCTGGGATTTTCAGCGTGGAGAAACGCAACATGGGTTGTTGAAGAATGCCTCAGAAAAAAGTCAAACTCGCGGCGGAAATCTACGCGAACTGCGGCGGGTGGTTCGCTGATCCCGATCTTGACCCGGCGATGTTCAACAATCTCCCGGCGTGGCGACGGAAAGAAATACTAGAGTGCAAGCGAATCTTCCGGGAAATCCCCGGCGTCCAAGCTTACGAGATCATCGAGCCGGGTACGTGGAAGCCGTATCCGAACCAAAAGCTGGCCGCTGACTACTATCGGACTGAGGCCCTTGAGCCCGAGCCGAGCGATCTACCGGAGGTTCCCCCGAGCATCAAGTACACCGTCCCGAACGGTGTGCCGCTTCTGAACTTCCGCATGGATCGAGTCCTGTATACTGGGGACACAGAATTGCGTTCGGCCTTGGAGATGCACGTGGCACTGCCTGCGGTGTCGAAGGCCTGCACGGTGAAGGGTGAAGGAATCGAACTCTTGCGGGAGAAGCCGTTGGATGGCGTCTATGCGTTCGTCTGGCGGATGGCGAGGTTCCAAGCCGGGCTCGATGCCAGCGTGCCTGTAACGGCGTTCTGGGACTTGGAGGACGGCATTCGCCTGCTGGGCGGGCCTCGGTATCCGGCGACCAAAGAGATCGCATTCCTCGAAAGCCGGGCCGGGGAACTTGCACGGTCGGTTGGTTTGAACAGATACGAAGCGGCCCAACGCTGGGGCCGGGCACTGGGAAGGACTCTATGATTTATCATGCAGGGTGGTTGGCACACATGCCATGGTGGTTTGCTTACGCGGTACCGTACCCGTTTGCGGTGCTGATCGCCGTTGTACTGGGCGAATCCAAATGGAAGCGGATCACTGGCTCCGTCATGCTTTGTCTGCTGGTAACCCTCAGCATGTACTCCAGTTTGATGGACTACGAAAGGCTGCAACCTATTGCAGTTGTTAGACATATCGACCCACCGCTCCACTGGTGGAAGACCCCACCTTTGCCCTAGCCAAAAAGGCCCCGAAGTCCGTATACTATAGTCATGCCACGGCATACCGATAACACCGGGAAGAAGGCCGTCACATACGAAGCGACGTTGCCCGATGGCCGCGTCGTCCGCAAGAAGAGTTTCAACGTTGACCAGCCCAAAGCCGTCCTCGGTTGCTACCAAATGAATGGCGTGTGGCAGTACTCAGGCATCGCTGCGGCCCCGGAGAATTGGGGCGTCCAAATTTTTGTGGAGGCTACGCGAGTATGAGCGAACAGAAATTCAAAGAAGTGAAACGCTTCCGCGTCGGCATCCGCATGGGCTCTCAGGGACTCAGGGTCAAGGTCACGGATGGCGGCAGCCGCCGCATTCGCCGGGAAGTCGCGAAGGCCGGAGCCGGGGCGACCTACACTTTCGATTACATGACTCAGGAAGCAGTCATCCTCGTACCGGAGGAAAAGTAGTGGCGTCCTACCGCAAAGGCGTGGCATACATTGCCTTGTACGACGAGCCACATTGCATGGACGCGGATGAAATGCGAGGCTACGCTTCGGTGCACGTCCTCGCGGAAGTTTTCGACAAAGACGAGTTCAAGGTTGCACAGGATGTCGTTCGATACCGCTTACAACACGAGGGAGAATAACATGTCAAAAATTATCGACCAGCGTGACGCAGAACTTTTCCGAGGCCCGGTGGAGCAGTACTCCGGTGAGAAGGGCTGCCGCACGTTCATCAAAGCTGAGAACCGTGTGTGCATGGCGGAACCCACGACCGTGGTTGAAGGCCGCAAGTATTGTGCCGATCACATTCCGGGAGGCCGCTTGGATGTCAAGTACGTCGGCGTCCGCAATGTGGACAGCGATCTGTTTGAAGTCGTGGTTGAACGTGCCGGGCAACGCCCGTATCATCTGAACCCGCGTACCGACATCGTCAACCATTCCCCGACTGGCGTGTGTTGGGGCTACGGCGGTTCCGGCCCGGCTCAGCTTGCCCTCGGCCTGTTGATTGATTTCCTCAGCGAGGGGAAGGCGGCTACCACACGCGGCAACATTGAATGTGCCGCACTGGAACTGTATCAGGAATTCAAATGGGCGACGGTTGCGAAGTTCGCCATGGACGAGGGATGGGAAATGACCGGGCAGGAAGTTGACGCTGAGTTGGTCAAGATCAACGCCCGGCGTTTCGCGGAGAGGAAGGTTCTGTAATGCGGGAGTTGATTCTCAAACGAATCGCCGAGCTACGGCGAAGCGACTCCGGCCTCAATGCCTACCGTCAGTTTGGCAAGAACGGGCAGTATTACCTATGGTCGCAGGAGCGGTTCGCGGCCCTGACAGACGAGGAGTTGATACGGCACTTCGAGATTATCTGCGGAATGGGGTATCGTCAGTATGGCTGATGTTTTGACAATTCGGCTTTGGGACGACCCGGTACTGTCCAAGGTCTGTGACCCGGTTGACGAAACCGAGTTCGGCCCCAAGCTGGAGGAGTTCGGTCGGCAACTGCTGGCGACCATGGACTTCAAGAATGGCGTCGGGCTGGCGGCACCGCAGGTCGGCGTCGCGAAACGCATGTTCGTGATGCACTTGCCGGAGCACATGGACGACCGGGACTATGGGGTGTCCCCGAAGGCCCCCATCGTCGTGTGCAATCCAGTGCTGGACTTGCAGGGCGGGAGCGTATATGCTAGGGAAGGTTGCCTTTCGCTGCCGAACGTGTTTGAGCAGGTCAGCCGGGCCGAGAAAGTCGTGATGCGGTACCGGAACCCCCTCGGCCAAGAGATGGCTGAGTTGACCTTTGACACTCAGGGTACTGGTATCACGAATGCCCGAGTCGCACAACACGAGTTCGATCATTTGAACGGCATCATGTTTTTCGACTACAAGGACAAACGTCCAACCTACGGAGCACGGATGTCAAAGCAGGTGAGCAAGCAAGTCGTGCGTGCGTGGGACAAAGAAAAGGCCAGATATGGTAGATGAATACGATGGTGCAGAGCCGATGCCGCCTCGCACCCTGACACTCAAAGAGGGCAATCAGGTTTCGGTGGTTGCGGCGGACAAGACGTATCGAGGCACCCTAAGTTGCGATGGCGAACGCTGGTTCATCAAGCTGGCGACAACGGGCGACGAAGTAGTGATCGCGAGAATTGACTAACAGATTTGCATGAGATTCTGGATCAGCAAGTACGCACTGACGCAAGGCCTGTTCGCAATTGACACCGATGAGCCGAGTGCCGAGTTTCCGAACCTACTCTCGGTGAAACAGGAGAACACCTACGCCGACTGCTACCATGGCGAGGGCCGGGAGTGGCACCGCACTTATGGCGAGGCCGCGAAGAAGGCGAATCAGATGGTGCAGGCCAAGATCAAAAGTTTGAAGAAGCAACTCAAGAAGTACGAGAACATGGTGTTTTGATATGAGCGGAGATTTCACAGAGCAGCGGTACGACTACTCCAAGGGGCGGGAGAACGCCGGGGAGTTGGTCATCATGGTCGGCATTTCCGGCTCCGGGAAGTCCACGCTCGTAAAGCAGTGGGTCAACCGGGGGCGGGGCGATACCGTCCGGCTGAATCGCGATGACATGCGACGGATGATCTATGTGGACGTGCCGTGGGAGAACCATCGGGACGACCTGATCCGCGTGCTGGAGCGGGATATGGCCCGGTTCGCTCTGCGTAAGGGCAAGACCGTAATCATCGACGACACGAATTGCGTTGCACGTACCCGGCATGATTGGGAAGTGCTGGCACAGACCACGTACTCGAAGCTGCGGATCGTGACGATGACGACCCCGCTGGATGTTTGCATTGAGCGGGACTCGCTGCGTGAGGGTATCGCACGAGTTGGCGAGGGCATCATCCGAAAGCAGTTGAAGGATTTGCAGAAAATGACGAAGGAAAATCCCAAGACGCCTGTTCTGACGCGGCCCGTGTTCGAGCGGGACGAACTGAACACCGGAGTGTGGAACGTTCGCTTGCCGAACGCACCGTGGGTTTTCTTCGACATGGACGGCACGACTGCGTCCCACCTGCGGGTGAACGGCACGCTGATCCGCAACCCCTACGACGAGTCCAAGGTTCTTCTGGACGAGCCTGTTGAGGTTGTGTGCGAATGGCTCCGTACCCTGTACCCGTTCTTCAACCTGTGTGCGGTGTCTGGCCGTCACGATAAGTGCGGCGACGACACGTGCGATTGGCTGGACGGGCACGCGGTTCCGTTCGATCACATCCTGATGCGGCGTACTGGCGACAACCGCCCGGACACCGAGATCAAGCAGGAAATCCTCGACGAGTTCGATGCGAAGTTCGGCAAGGAAAACATCGCATTCGTTCTGGACGACCGACCGGGTGTGGTTCAAATGTGGCGGGACAATGGCGTGAAGGTGTACCCGGTTCGCGGGGGTACGACTCACACGCCGGGCTGCCAGTACACGTTTGAAAAGGGCTATCGGTACTGCCCACAGTGCGGTGCACTGGAGGACTTCTGATGACCAAGGCTGAACTTGCAAAGGTCGAGCGGCGACGCAGAGTATTGCAAGCCAGCCTTGACATCAGTCGTTTCATCGAACAGACGCGAAGGAATCGGCGACTGTCCGTGAGAGATGTATTTGAAATCGTACAAGAACTGGCTGGCGTCTATCTCAAGGCTCTGTTGCGGTTAAGAGGAGTGAAATGATTCCCGTTATCCAGAAGCAGATCACGTTCTTCGGCAAGCAGGTAATGACCGGGTGCGACGCCAATTGCCAAAAAGCTTGGGGACTCAACGGCGGTCGCCCGAGAATCTACTTCAACAAACGCGGAGAAATCCTCTTTGTGAGAGTCACCCGGAGGATGCAGCACCCGAGTTCAAAGGATTGTGTTTGGAGTTCCTGTGACGAAGATTACTGCCAGACGCACAACCAAATGAAGCCGTGCATGGCAGAGTTTGACGATGACAACTTTGCCTACGCCCCGGATCAACTCTGCGATACGGCACCAAGTGATCCCGGAACGTATGAAGGTGGGCACGCAAAGCCGATATGGGACGGCGACCGATTGAACAAGTGGTGCGTGCGGGAATGCGAACGCAATCAGTTCGCCCCACACACGAATCCCTTAGGCCCCATTGACTGTGACGACTGGAGCAAGTTCGTTTTCAATATGCCGGACATCAGGAAGCTGGTAGAGGCCCGGCCCAACTGGGAACAGGAATTGACGGACGCGATACTGGAGGCGAAACGTGAAACGGTCACTCCGCAAGAAGGACTTGAAGGCAGCGAGGAAAGCGAGACAGCGAGACCCTGAGGTCAAGCGTGGCTTTCGCAAGCTGGTGGTGAATGGCAACGAGGTTTACCAGTGGCGTCAAGGCGTGCGGGGCCGGACTGTAGAGATCAGGACGCCGGGCAGCCTTGGAATCAAATGGCTCGTGCCGATCTGGACGCTCCAAGGGCATGCTTCGGAAGAGGCTTGGCTCGACGCCCACAAGGATTGTTGCCATGAGGGATGTTGTGACCCGTGCTTCATGTGGACGGCAACACCCGGCGACGTGCGGAAGTACATCGACGCAATGCGGGGAGTAAAATGTTCGTAGACGAAACGTTTTGGACACTACTTCGCGACAAGGCCCACTGGGAGTTTGAAATTTTCCTGATGCTGTTGTTTGACGGCCTCGTAGGTGCCATAATGTGGCCGTTTATCAAACGGCACTGGAACCACCATATTGAACGGGACAAGAAAGAAGCCATGGCCGAGGAACCGGAAGCACCAGCCAAGAAACGACAGCACCGGATATCCCGGCAGGAGTTCTACTTCGCGTACATCCTGTCGATCTTCTCCGGGGCGTCATTTTTGGATGGCAGTAGGGGCTGGGGATTTGGCTTGCTTATTGCCTCAGTAGCGGTTATAGTAGTCACTGATATTTTTGGAATCGAGATATGAAGAAATCACTCAAACCCGGCAAAGTGGCTGTGCACCCAGTACAGCCGCTAATCACTGACGAACACGGTACCACGAGGTTCAAGGAAAACGCTATCGTGTCTTTCCTGCTCGACAGAGCACGAGAGACTAAGATCGCGGACATGAACCTCTTGGCGACGATCCCATTCACCCAAGAAGACCGTGAACAGTTCGCCCAACTCGTTGGGTATTCCCTATCGGGATTCGGTGAACTGAGTTATGTCAGCGACGCTACATACGAACGAGCAGCCAAACAGCCCGTTTTCGGCAAACAAAAACCCAAAGACAGACGGGTCGCCGGGTACAAAGGGCCAGATTTTAAGAGTACCTACGACGATACAGCGGCGGAGAAGGTCAAGAACCCACGGTAGTGCTCACCTAAGCAGTATTAAGGGGTATGGGCACATACCCCGGTTACAAAAACCTCACCGAAACTCAAAAGCAAGCCCGTCGCCGGGCGGTCAGTAAAGCCGTTAAGAAACGGCGAAAGACTGGCCACCATCGTCGCGAAGAAGCCATTCTGGCCAAAGGCGGCAAGTGTCAAATACCCACCTGCGGGTATTCTCGTTGCATACGAGCACTTGACTTCCATCACCTAAACCCGAAAACAAAATTGTTTCCCCTTGTAGTGCGTGCATTCTTCGAACGGAGTGAGGCCGCTATACAGGCTGAATTGGCAAAGTGCATTGTCGTTTGTTGTAGGTGTCATCGTGAGATCGAGGCGGGTGTAATCACGAACGAAGAGATTCAAAAACTCATTGGAGGTTGATATGGTTTATCTCAAGGATGTTTTCTCTGTTGACAAGTTGCGTGAGCACGTCAAGAACGGCGTAGTCCGCCGTCAGGTGCACCCGCAGTATCCCGACCTGTTCATCTACAACTACACGGAAGTCGCTCAGTTCGACCGCATCTGGGACGAAGTGACGAACGTGTGCCGTGGCCTCATCGTGCACGAGTGCGATGAGCCCGTTGTAGTGGCTCGTCCGTTCCGCAAGTTCCACAATCTGAACACGTCCTACGTGCCGGAGACGATGGAAGAGAACTTGCCGAAGGACACGCCGCCGATCTGCACCCAGAAGTTGGATGGCTCCATGGGTGTCCTGTACACGTGGGACGACAAGTTGTGGGTCGCAACCCGTGGCTCGTTCGCTTCGGAGCAGGCAATCTGGGCAACGAACTGGGTACGGCAGAACTTGAATTACAAGCTGTACCCGGCAGATTCGACGCCTGTGTTCGAAATCATCTACCACGAGAACCGGATCGTAGTTGACTACGACTTCGAGGGACTTGTGTTGCTGGGAATCATCCACAACGCAACCGGGAAGGAGTATGATTTCTACGAGGTTCGCGGGTGGGCCTTGCAGTGGGCGGCTCAGGTTGTCGAGACCTTCGACAAGACGTTGGCTGAGTGCGTGGCTGAGGACAACCCGAACGAGGAGGGGTACGTGTTGACCTACTCGAACGGAGTGAAGGTGAAGGTGAAGTTCGTAGAGTACCTTCGCCTGCACCGCATCCTGACCGGGCTCCAGCCTCGGGCGATTTGGGAGATGTTGGTTGCCAAGCAGAATGAGGCAATCGACACGCTGCTCAACGACCCGAAGACGCCTGCATCGTTCAAGGTGTGGTTCGGCGGGTGGGTAAACCAGCTTCGCACGCAGTTCGCGGACTTGGAGAACACCACGCTGGTTGCATTTGCAGGCCGTCCTGACGACTCTTTGAAGGACGTTGACCCGAAGGGCTGGCGGAAGGCTCAGGCGTTGCATTTCCAGAAGACGCCGGGACTGACCTCTGCCCTGTTCGCTATGCTTGACGGGAAGGACTATGCGGAGCCGCTGTGGAAGAAGTTGTATCCTGCCGCGACCGGGACTTTCCAGAAGGACGGCGAGTCGTAACCTATAGTAACTATTACCGATCTGGGGTTGGCCAAAACCGCCCCAGACCGGGTATACTATAGGCATGACACTCACATGGGGTCAGACCATCGGCGGCGGACGCCGCCTGCTTGACGAATCCAATCCGACCTATCTTCGCCGCCTCGCCAAAGAAGTCAACAAGCCGGGCACCAGTCCTCGCTACCATGGGCACCTTGTTGCCGAGGGCAAATTTTCAAAGGGTTCGCTCCGCATCCGCTTCGTCGGCGAACGCATGTGGCGGATCGTCGGAAACCTTGCCGCACTCCAGAACGAACGCGGCGAACAGGTTGTGGCCAGCCGGGAGATTCGATGACGTTCGACTATCTTTCAGTTTTCACAGACAAGACCGGAACTAAGTACCGCGTGTACATCGTCGGTCGCCCTGAATACCACATAATGGACTGGCGTGGCTGCAATTTCAAACGCCTCGCCCTGCCGCGAGAGTTGCGGAAAACGTTCACCAACGAGACCGATGCCAAGACGTACCTGAAAGAAATGGAGACCCGCGAAGAGGAAATGATCCGGTATGCTTCATCCCTCGGGTATGGTGCATCGTTCGATGAAAGTTTGATGGTGCTCTAATGTTCGTGCTCTTTTGGGAAACGCTGTTTGGGTGCAGTCACGCATGGGGCTGGCCACAGGCTTTGGAGAAGGAAGAGCCGGGCTACGATTCCTATCAGGCGTGCACAGAATGTGGTAGAACCCGCTTCTACGATTCGGCTACAATGACAGGTGGGCCAACATTCACGGAGATACGATGACACCAAGGGACGCAGCAACCGCAGTAATCCGAGCATTGAAGAGCCACGGCTTCGAGGGCTACCTCGTCGGCGGCTGCGTGCGTGACCTTGTCCTGTACCGCGATCCCAAGGACTTCGACGTGACGACCAACGCTACGCCGGAACAGGTACAGCGAATTTTCGAAAAGACAATTCCAGTCGGTGCCAGCTTCGGTGTCATCATCGTCGTAGTTGACGACGTTCACATTGAAGTTGCCACGTACCGAACTGATGGCCAGTACTCGGACAACCGCCGTCCTGATGACGTTGCCTACAGCACGAACGTCAAGGATGACTTGGTTCGCCGGGACTTCACGATCAACGGGCTTATCATGATCCCGAAGGATCAGTACGCCAAGAAGCTGACGTATGACGAAGTCTTGGCCTTCGGTGCCCCGGTTGAGCATTGGGAGCACGGCGTGGTCATCGACTACGTCGGCGGCATGAACGACATTCGCGGGAGCAAGATCACTTGCATCGGCGACCCTGATGCACGTTTCGGTGAGGATGCTCTGCGGATGCTGCGTGCTGTTCGTTTCGCTGCTCAGCTTGGTTTCACCATCGACACGGCAACCGGAGATTCGATCACCAAGAACGCTGCCAGCATCGTGAATGTCAGCCGTGAGCGTATCGCGGCGGAATTGTTCAAGCTGGTATCGTCCTCGTACCCGGTGAAGGGCCTTGTGCCGTTCGCTACGACCGGGCTGCTGCGTTATGCCCTGCCGGAGTTCGACGAGGGTGCACGGTTCGCATACACCTTGGAGCGGTTCGCAAAGTTCCAGACCAGCGACCCGCTGTTCGGGCTGACCATGCTTCTCGCGGATGCCGACTTCGTGACAGCAACGACTACGTTGGACGGGTTGAAGCTGTCGAACGAACAGGGACGGCTGGTGCGGAATGCGTTGCAGGTTCGTGCCGAGTTGCCTAATGTCGGGCGTCTGTCGCTCTCTCAAAAGAAGCGGCTGGCACGCGGAGTTGGGTTGCAGTATGGTCTCGACTTGTTCGCTCAGGACGAGGCCATTGGCCGAATCAGCATCGGCACCACTGCGGTCAGGGCTACCACGGACACGCTCCTCTCGTTCACACCTGAGGATGTTCGTCCGAAGCCGCTGGTGACCGGGGATGACTTGATTTCCATGGGTCTGACGCCGGGGCCGGAGTTCAGACACATTCTGGACATGATCGAAGAGGGGCAGTTGAGCGAGACCATCACGTTTCGTTCGGTTGCCGTCGAAGTTGTGAAGAAGATCGCGGAAGCACGGGGGTTGACGATCAATGCCTAGCTTCCACACGATCTACGTGTTCAGCGATAACGAGGCGTTAGCTGCCGACATCACGGCTATCCTAACGTCTCGTTATCCCACGATTCGGATCGTTGCTCCGGTTATGCCTTTCGGGCCGGGCGTTCCCGTCTCTGCCGTTCTGGCGTGGGCACGGACGACCTTCCGCCCGCTGGTCGAAAAGAACTCACTCATCATCGGCTTCGGTCTCGGGGGCCTTGTCGCGTGTGCCCTACAGGAACAGGAGCCCGACCTCAATGTGTCGGTCTTTGCAGTCAATGCTCCGGTGTGGGACGGTACAGACGGGCCGGGAGCAGTTGAACTGGCGTGGGATTGCGGAGGGCCGGAGGCAGCCACTATGCGGATCGCCCTGTACTCCAGTGCCTATGAGCCGTTGGCAAACTGGCAAGCATGGGCCGACGAGGCCTATGACGTTCCATGGCTCCAGCACGGGGCCGATCTGGCCAAGCACGCCATCGTCTACATGATCGCGGCCTTCCTCCGCGACGGCAGCATCAAGCAGGAAATCGCTACGTTATTTCCCGATCCAAAAACAGAAGACTCCGCTCACTAATCTGTGCTACAATTTGGTATGGCAATGCCACTGCCCATCAAGCCGGGGTGTAGACATCCGGGGTGCTCCGCAGTACACGCCCCGAATGATGTGTACTGTCCAGCCCACGCCCACGCATTGAAACTCGGAGCGGTGCTTCTGCCGCCCGGCCCGGACATTAAGTTCAACTACATTAAACGTCCGCTCTCAGTCCGGTTATGGGAATGGACTAAGCACGCCTTCGTGGGCACGTGCCTTATGGCGTTCATACTCGCCGCCGCGATCTCAGGCATCCTGATACTGCTTGGGGCTGTCAATGACCAGTGGGATGCAGTCGCCTTGGGCTCAGTTCTCTTTTTGGTTTTTGCTTTCGCTGGCTGGAAATTCTACAACCAACTCATGGATATGATCGAATGATTGAAAAATGGCCACAGGAACTATTGCTGGTACGCCACGGACGTTCTGTAGCGAACGACCGTAAGAACGCTGCCAAGGCAGCGGGGCTCGAACCTGCATGGACAGACATCCAACGGGATATGGATACCCCGCTCACCCTGTTCGGCCAAGGTCAAGCATCCGCCCTCGGCCTGTACTTGGGCAAGCAATATCCGACATCGGGAGAAGGTTGGGTGCCCGGCCCCGGCGTGAGCACCAATGCTCCGCTGGACTACATCATCATGTCGCCATACGTTCGTACCCGGCAGACAACCAAGCTGATCGTCGAAGGCATGGGTTACTCGCCTGAGATCGTGGTGGACGAGCGTATCCGTGAGATCGAGTTTGGCATCATGGACGGCATCGACCGTGCCCGGTTCCGCAAGCTGTACCCGGATGAGGCTGCACGTCGGGATCGGGACGGCAAGTACTGGTACTGTCCACCGGGCGGCGAGAATCGCCCGCGAGTCCGCGACCGAATTCGTTTAATTCTTGACACGCTTAATCGCGATTACGTTGGCACGCGAGTATTAGTAGTGTGTCACAGCGTCGTGGTTCTTGCTTTCCGCAGTTTGCTTGAGCGGTGGGGCGAGGAAGAGTACATGAAGGTGGACAAGGAAGACGACGTGGTGAATTGCGGCCTGACCCGGTACGTCCGGGAAGACGGTCGCCGCTTGAAACTTATCGAGTACAACACTATCGTTCCGGGGACACCAACAGAATGACCTTGCATACGAAACTCAGCTACATGAAGTCCGTCCTCCGCATCGGCGGATACACTCTGCTGCTTTGGGATGTCATCACTGGCGTCATCATGCTCATCGTTGCCGAACTTCTGGGCATCGCCGAGGAGGCTTGGCCGGGTGCCTACAAGGGCACCGAAACGAACAATGATTGCTGACTACCCCACTGACGGCAGCACGTGTTGCAGCCGAGAGCCGGAGCCGGATGCGTATTGCAAGACCCGCTGCCCGGAGTGCAAGCATTTCCTGACGTTCATCTATGACGCAGACCCATCAGATGGGGCGTTGAACTGCACTTGGCCGGATTGCCCCACGAACGAGTGTTTATGACTCCCGAAGACTTCCTCAACCTGAAAATCGGTACTAAAATTCGTAAGCCGAACAGGCCTCAAGACGTGTATACTGTAATCAACAACGACCCGCCCGGAAACATAATTCTGATTCCCGGTCGGATCACGAAGATTGCGTATCGTCCAGTTCACCCGAAAAGTTGGGAACTAGACCCAGACCAAAATGACAGTCAGACATAGCCAAGCTTCACGTTGCTTTCTTAGGGGAGTCCGCCATGGACAAGGAAGAAATCCTCTCTGGGATTACGCTCTTCACACTCGTCGTTGGAGTGCCGCTCACTCTGTTGTTCGCCGCCGTTCATTTCTCACAACCCAAGGAACGGGCACACACGCAGAAGGACGACTATCCTGATGACCACTTCTTCATCTAGCTTCGTTTCCCCCTGCTTTTTCCGGGCCGATGGGGTTTACTGCGAGGGCGGCTACCTGTGCTATGCCGACCCCAAGTACACCGTTGGTGTTGGGGAGTCCCTTAGACAGGCCCGTGTCATGGTGGAGGGGGAGCCCGTTACCTGCACTTGCTGCGAAGGCCGGGGTGTGATCCTCACACCGTTGGGGAAAGACATGCTGACGTTTATCAAGGTCTTCGGGCGATCTGAATTTCGCGATTTGGTTGATGAATTGTTTGAGGAGCGAGAGCAGCGGTAATGTCCCGATTCGACGATCTACCTTACGACGATCTTGAGTACGACTACCCCGAGGATTTCCACGACGTGCCCGAGGAAGATGACGTGCCGGAAGTTGCACCGCACACTGAGGCCGACGACATCTGCAAGACATGCGACGGCACTGGCGAAGTGCACGAGCACCTATGCAAGGACTGCGGGGGCAAAGGATACCGATGATGATGAAATCGAAGTACGCCCACATTGAAGTCGAGATGCGAGTTACGTCCCCCTACGTCTACGACATGAAGGACGAGCTACGCCGGATACAGCGTGAATGGAAAGCAAACGAGGGCCGGGGCACCGGAGCACCCATCGTTGACAACTTCGTCCATTCTCGCCGGAGCGAAGGCAAGACTACGGCCTTGGTTGAGTTCATCGCCGAACGGCATTTGACCCTCCGTGCCCCGCAAGTATGCGGTGTGGTTTCGCCGAGCGTTGACATGGCCGTCCATTTTGAACGCATGTTCCACGAGATGTTTCCCCAGATCAGGCTGCCGCGAGTCGTATGTGCGGAAGATGCCCGGAGCCGAATCGAGGGAGCATTCAGGGCCGACCACGATGTCGTTGAAGTCTATGCTGATGAAATGCTGATGATGGAGCCCCGATTCATCAAGAGCATTCAGAACTTCGTGGCTGGCGTCGGCACCATCGAACGGGCCACGGCTCTGCGGCTGGATCGCTGGTAATGGAAAAGCGGATCACGATCAACGAAAACGGCACCGTGACCGAAGCGACGATCATGAATCTGGGCGAAGGTCGCCTGTTCATCAATGGCGTCGATTTGGGCCGGGTGACGCAGGTCGAACTCACCATGAACACCCGCACAGAGCCCCTAATCCCTGAAAAATAAAGGCTTTACCCACTAGCCAAAACGACTCCAGAACCCGTATACTGTAGGTATGAGCGACGCCTACCGACAAGAGATGCAGTATCTTGAGGCCGAACGGGCTGATGGAATTGCCGCCCTTCGTGCAGAAGAGAACCGCTGGAAATTCAGCGTTGAATCCGATCTGGCTGTCGTGGGTCACAATCCTGAAAACGCCGACATGAGCAACCCGTCCGGCGAAATCATCCAACATCGCTATTTCATGGTCGCTACTGATGGCCTCGGCTATCAGAAGCGTTACGGCTACGAGAAGTCGCCCGAAGCCGCCGAACTCGTGTTCCAGCTTTTCGCACCCCCGGTCTCTGAGTGGCTGGACTGGCGTTGCGTGTACGGCTCTTTCGCGTATGAAATCGAGGGCTGTGAAGTCGCCCAACTTGCCGACGAAATGGAAGCCGATCTCGGGCCGAATTGGATGGTACAGGCTCCCGAAATCGCCGCTATCGTTTCCGCAGGGGGCCGCTAATGGCGAAGGGCAAAGCAAAATTCGCACGCTTCGTAGTCCGCAAGGATGGCGGTCTCATGCTTGGGAAGTCCTTCGGCGGTCTCCTGAAACCCAACCGCGTGTACCAGATCGACACGGTTTTGGACGAGTTGATTATCCGCGACATGGGGCCGTCCTGCATCGACACAGGCGTACCCGAAGTGACTTGGAATCGCACCGCCAATGATCTCGTGACGAATGGGCACCACCTGCACACCGTCGAGGAGTACAAAATTCTCTGTGAACGAGGCAAGCGATGAACTACACAGAAGCACGTACCCTCTATTTCGACTCCGCCCGGTTCTGGCTCGAACGAGTCCAACAGGCCGATAGTCAGACGGTCGAAGATGTCCTCGCGATCATGGACTGGAAGCAGGAGCACAAAGACATCCGGTGGGCGGCTCACCATGGCCGGGCTCAGGTCTACGCCTCAGCCATCATCCGGGCAAACGTGGTCTTGGCCGAACTCAACATGCGGCGTGCGGTCATCGCCGAACGGAGCATCGCATAATGAAAACCCACGGCACCAATCGCGACGGAGAAGCTTTGTGCGGACAGGCGAACCCCAAGCTGGTACTGTCGCCCAAGCTGGTGACGTGCAAGCGTTGCCTGAAAGTCATGACCAAGGTAGTTTTCAACCAACTTTTTCGAGGGGGCAAATAATGGCGTACATGTCCTTCACACCTGAGCAGTGCCGCATCGCCAAGCAACTCGCCCGGCAGCTTTCCCGCATCGCGGGTATCGCCGGGGACAACGAACTCTACATGGGCAACGGCGGCGACATCGGCTCCATGTTGGGCGGCATCGTGACCGAACTCGAAGATATCGCGAACTCGACGCCAGCGGCGAAGCACGACCCGGCGAAGTGCACTTGGCCGTGTGAAGTGTGTGCCGACAGCGACCCCAAGTATTTCGAGAAGCAGAAGGCCTTGGGGAATACCTTGGAGGCTCGTTGAGCACAGCATCAAAGGTCGCAGAACATAAAGCCAAACACCCGGAGTTGTACTGCCCGACGAAGCGTTGCTTGTGGCACACCGGGGGTGGGCATTGTCCGCGACACGCACCGAAGGCGGAAGTGGTTTGGTCGCAGGGCAGCATCACTGGCGACCCGTATCCGGTGCTCAGAATCCGTACAGGGCGGCAGAGTCAGGGCCGGGATTACATCACGCTCCAGATGACCTGTTCGTCCTACGAGGAAGATCGCGTTGCTGCGTGCAAGGATTTGGAATCTATCGCGGAGGCAATCAATGGGTAAGGTCGAGTACGAATTTCACCACAGCAATGGTTTCGGCAAGGGGCACAGCGTGCACGTTGGCGTCACCACCAACTGCTACGGCAAGAGCCTCAGCTTCATCAACGAACTGGCTCACAAGTTGCGGACATCCATCCCATTCCCCTACAATGAAGAGAGTGAGCCCGGCGTAGTTGTCCTTGGCGGCAACCGCAAGAAGGGCATGATTAGTGTCGAAATGGGAATCACTTTCGCCATCACCGAGGCGGAAGCCCGGAAATGTTTTGAGGCCGCTGGTTGGTTCAGCGACATGGAACCGACCGCTGCATAGGAGGAGTATGAAAAATCGCAACAAGCAGATTGCCCTCGTCGCTGAGATCGTTCATCTGGCGTATGAGCTAGTTGACGCCCGTGCGGAAGTGCGGAAGCGTGAGGCCATGCTGGCTCCCGGTGCAACCTTTTGCCTCAAGCACTACGAGGAAATCACCAAGAAGCTGCAACGATACCAGCATCAACGTGACTACGTCCTTGACAGGCTGGACAAGAAAGTTCCAGCACTGGCGAAGGCCGGGTATCTGCACCTGAAACCCTTGGTGCGTCCGGCACGCCCGGCATTGAAGCCATGGATCGAAGTCTATTGGGACGACGCTGGTATCCGGGGCGGCAAACGCGGCTGCTGGCGTGCTCGTGTCCGCAAAGACCACAGGTACCACGCGGCTGGCCAGACATGGCGTGAGGCGATCAGCGACTTGCTCCTCACGCTCAAGAGCCTCGACAAGAAGTACCACAAGAGTGATTACCGCTATGTTATGCTGGATTACGATCTCCGGCAGCAAGGCGAGGATCACGGCATCGCAATCACCCTATGAAAACCATCAAGCTGTCCATTAGTCAACTCCGGCGTCTTGAGGAAGAGGGCCGTCTCTGCCTCACTGCGAAAGATGCTTCCCAAACCCAATACGGATTGCCAGCAACGGAACAGATTGAAATTCTGCTGGACAAACCCACGACCGTGGCTACCGGGGCCGAGATTCGAGATTTCTTCGACAACGGTTGGGACATGGACTACTACCATGAGGCTGATGACGCTAAGATTCAGATTCAGGACGATCTCGGCAAATGGCTTCTGGACGACGCAAAAACCTACGACGTATCCGATCTCGGTTGGCTTTGCTGGCAGGGGAATCCGAGCACCCCGGAAGAGGCTGGCAAGCCGGGCAGTATGACATTCGAGGAGGCCTTCCTGAAATGGCGGAGCAGAAAGTAAGTCAGTACGAGCAGGAGCGGCGAGACAACGAAAACCTGTTGTTCGATCTGTCGGTCAAGACTCACGTACCGTCGAAGTATCGCGTAGTCGATCTGGAAACCGGGGACATCTGGAAGTACGACGGCACCGCGACGAAGTGGACTCGTGCGGACGACATCAGCGTAATCGACCACACGGACGTGCCGGGCGGGATTGAAATCCTGAACGCCAACCGTACTCCGTTGGTTGGGCCGTTTCCGAAATCTGTCAGGGTTCGCGATTCGCACGATGCGGTCTGCAAGAACCCCCCGAATTGCAAGGGCAATTGCTATGAGTATTGAGACCAAGCCGACACTCATGTACTGCGAACTGACCACGAACCACAAAGGTCAGCCGTACATGCAGTTCTTTTTTCAAAGCAAGTTGCAAGTTCGCATGTGTGTCGGCGACCCCAAGGTCGGCAAGTACCTGCAAGTTGAGATCACAAAAGGTGACCACAACATTCCAGACGGCTATTGGGGCTGGTGGAACATCGAGACGCAGCGATTTGAAATGGTGTTCGCGTCCAAGGTACAGGTGGAGGTTTGTTTCCCCTACGGCTCCAAGGCCGAAGAGGATCGGGGCCGGGGCAAGCTGCTCCCGCTGAACGTGCGAGTGATCGGAGAAGTTGACATCAATGGCTGAGATCGGCAAATACGACGTTCAGGGCCTCATCGACGCTTGGGCCAGTGGTACCACGCACCACCACATTACGTCGGTGTTTGCCCAAAGCAAGAACTTCGTAGTGTTCCGGGTTGAGGGGCACAAGTACTGGAGCGGTCTCGGCCAACCCTTTGCTTACGCCCCTGTCACCTACGTTCTGGTACCAAAGGGTATTGACGGATGGCGTGCTCCCCGTAGAGAATGGGAAGGTAGGCTCACGAAGGCGAAAGAGCGGGAGATTCGGGAAGTGCTGCAAGCCAGCGAGGATGCTGGCTATGTGTGCGGTTGGCGAGTGGAGGCGAAGTGAGCAGGGTCATTCCGGGAATTCAAGGCGTGCCGTTCCGCAAGGTGACGGACAAAAAGTCGAATGGGCGATGGCACGTGCTTGAGACGCTGGAGTGCGGCCACACTGTTGACCATCTGGTGGAGGAATGGCATCCGGCGACGAAGCGTCGCTGCTACACCTGCAAGTGGCAAGCCGATCATCCGAAACCAAAGGCGAAAAAGAAAGTGAAACTGCCGACTGAGCGAATCAGTTCCGATGCGGCGATGGTCAGGTATGACGCCGACTTCAAGATCGCACAGCGGGATGGTACGCCCCTGTTCACGTTCTCCGGCTGGCTGGCTGAGCATCCAGAAATCGAGTTGCTAGATGAGGGGTTTTGAATTGAATCGTAAACATAAACCGCAGAAATATCCACATCTTCGGGCTGCCTTGGAACAGCAGTACGGGCTCGTTCTCACGGCCCGGCAGTTGGAGAAGTTGGCGACAGACCCGAGAGAGAAGCGGGACTTAAAGATTGACTCCACCGACACCGCGACTCGGGAAGTGTTTGGCACTCTCGTTGTGTGGGATGTCCTCGGCAAGGGCCGCAATTGGCCCGTCAACGGCGACGGTTTCGAGTATGCTGACGGATTCTACCTCGAATTCTTTCCGGCAGCAAAACGCAAGGGCTACAAAGTCCTTGACGCAATCATGGCCGACCTCTTCACCCGGCGTGACGCCCGAATCAAAAGACTCCAAGCACAAATGGTTGAGGCGACTAAAGAAATCAATCGACTTCTCATGGAGGAATTTTAATGCCATCAGTTCTGGTCGTCGATGACGATGCCGATCTGCGAAAGCCGCTGGTGATGTTCCTCGAAGCCCATGGCTTCAAGGTTGCTGAGGCCAAGGACGGTGTTGAGGCCGTACACCTTTTCCGCCACGTAGAGAACGTTGTCGGGGAGAACCCGTTTGACTTCGTCGTGAGCGACTATCAGATGCCGCGAATGAACGGCGTGCTGTTGCTCATGGAACTTCGTCATCTGGAGCCGACGCAGAAAATGGTTTTGATGTCTGCCGACCCACCGAAGCTGCCGCAGGAGATCGCAGACATTCCAGTGATGCACAAGCCGTTCCGGTTGAAGGAACTGGTTGAGTTGCTGACCAAACTTTAGGAGTCAAATCCAAACGAGGAGGAACGTGAGATGGCAAAGGACGATGCAGTCCGAAACCAGAAAGCGTTCATCCGCTTATCCTCTGTGCTCGAACTCCAGAGGCGGTATAGCCAAGCCGTCGCTGAGTACGAACGCAAGAGGAAGGACGCGGTGCCGGGTCAAGTCGTTGACCATGTCGCCCCGGCCCTGATGCGGAAGAACACCCTTGAGCAGGTCATTGAACTGCTCGAATTACCCATCCAAACGCTAGGTAACTAGCTGAAACCACTGGGGATAGGTCTGGCCAAAACAGGCCTGTCCCCGGTATACTATAGGCATGGAACTTCAAACAGCCCAAACGTTGGCCCTGCGGCTGATGAAAGAGTTTGGTCTGATGGACGGCCCCCGTGCCCTCCACTATGGGATGCACCGCCCATGGTCGTTCCAGTTCGACAATCGCAAAAAGCGATTTGGTTCTTGCAGCGAATCCCGCCGCACGATCAGCTTGTCCGCCCCGCTCACCCGGCTGAACGATGACGCCACGGTCGAGGATTGCATCCGTCACGAAATCGCCCACGCTCTGGCTGGACACAAGGCCGGGCATGGTCTCCTCTGGAAATCCTATTGCCGCACCACTGGTGCCGATCCGAGCCGCTGCTACGAAATCGCCAAGGTCAATCGCCCGGAAGGCGACTGGCAAGCTGCGTGCCCCGGCTGCAAGACGATGCACTACATGTTCCGCAAGCCGAAGCGTAACGGCACCACGGCGTGTGTTTCGTGCTGCCGCAAGTACGCCGGAGGCAAATTTTCGAATCGCTTCCTGCTGGTCTACTACCACAAGAGCACGGGCATGGCGAAATCCATCGCCTCGTATCAGCCGAAGAACAACACCCCGGCCCCGGCTGACCGGACTGCTGAGATTGAAGCCATGAAGAAACGAATTCTGGAACTCGGGGGGATGCTCTAATGTCGGACTGCTCAAATTGTGGTGATTACAACAACGAATTCTTTCGCATGTTCGCGACGGAGTTTAACGTTGCCGAGGCAAACAAGCTGGTGGTCGAGGGCCGCGAAACTCGTGTGGTGCCGGAAGCTTTCCTCCGCAGCGTCGGTCTGCCGCTTGACCCGGTGAAGTGCCTGAACTGTTCCGCCCCGGTCGATGACTGCACGTGCGGCAAAACATCGCACCACATTTCCATGGTGCACATCAACGAAAAGCATCTGGCTCACTTGCAAGACCCGAATCGCCCCGGCATCATTGCGATGCTGCTCTGGAAAAAGCCGCAGGGCGATTCGAATGCCGCGAAGTGTTCGGCGATCCTGATCGACGGCAATCATCGGGCGGTGCGTGCGTTCCGCGAGGGCCGCGAATTCCGGGCGATCATGCTGACGCCGCAGGAGACTTGGAAGATCATGTCCGGCCACACGTCGGCTTGTTTGAACCCGAACACGAAGGCTGGCAAGGCCCGGCTGGCAGAATTGGGTTGGAGCTAATGACCAGCACTGCCACATTCGCGAGGCGGCATGGGGTACTGGAGGCTTTTACGTTCAAAGGTCAGTACTATGGCACCCCCGAAGGCACGCCGTGCCGGGGCTGCGGCAGCCTGACTCGCCAGTGCTTCAATGTCCGTACCGCTGGCGACCGTGCCGTGGTGATTGGCCCCTGTTGCTTCAAACACTTCCGGCTAAAGAACCCGGTCGTGTTCGCTCAGTTGCAAGCTGCAAAGTTCTTGCTCGAAGCCGTTTCGGCGGCTATAGTAGCAGATACGAAGCGTTATGCTCCCCTGTCCAAGGTTGAAGCGTGTCAGAAGCAGGTACGATTTCACGAACGCGAAATTGCCCGGCTGAAACGTCAAATGAACAAAATTTCAGTATCTTAGGAGAGAGCAGATTATGGAGCCCAAACTTCGCTTCCGACTCAATGGCGAGATCATCCCCGAGATCGACATCCGCTACGTCATCGTAGACGGCTATCCCACGGGCGACCGCGAGATCGCGGTGAAGGACGAAGCCCTCGGCTGGTTCACCATCGACGACAACACGAATTTGTGGGATAATGATCTTCCGAAGTTCGTGCTAGAATACCGGAACGAGAGCGTCCCGGCAGAGATTCGCCGGACGTTGCCGAACCGTGGATGGGTGCAGGTCACCACAAAAGAACTGCTCAACGTTTTACAAGCTACCGGGGTCATTCAGTAGAGGAAGCAAAGCATGCCGTTTTTTGACGACGAAGAAGAGCAGCTAGAGGAAGATCAGGGCTACTACCCGGAAGATGAAGAAACCGACCCGGAAGAGGTAGACCCCGACGAGGAAGAGGAAGAAGAGGGCGAAGAGACCCTTGAAGAACTCGACTTCGATGAGCGTGGCCACATCAAGACCGGGCGTCGCCGCAACGGGTTCGAGCCTGATCCATGGGGCGAAGATTACAACTAGATGGCGTCCTTTGAGGAGCATTGCCGGGACTGTGAGCGGCTGTTGGGCAACCGCTGTGAGCCAGTCAATCGCTGGCTGGACGAAAAGTTCCGGCAGTTCGGCCCTCTTCACCGTTTCGCCCGGCACCACTGGCGTGGCGTAGACGAAGCTGGCAAGCTATTCGGCGATATCGGGCGTAAAGCAGCCATCGTCCACATTTTGAAAGACTGCGGTCATATCCCCACCGACCGCGATTGGAAAGAAGAAAAAGTAGATTCACTTGGCTTCAAAGTTTCACGGCCTTACGGCGAGGGGCCGACAGTTGAACTCGTGAGCGTATTCAATGGGTATTGGGACGCGAAGGAATTCACGGCAGCCGCAACCGAACTGCTGAAAGGCTAACCATGACGAAGAGTCGGCTATTTCTGATAGCGGCAAGCGTACTGGCGATCACCCTGTGCACCTTTCGGATCACAATGGCTGTGATGAACTACCGCAAGGTTCAGGAACTCACCGCGAAGCGTGATGAACTGCTCAAGCAGAACGAATTGCGTAAACAGTGGGCCGATCACCTTGAACAGAACCCTCCCCCGATTCCTCCCCCGGCTGTCCCGCCAACATTCGCACCTGTAGAACCCTCAGAGCGATTCAACGTGTGCGTCGATGAGCAGTGCAAATTGCGACAAGTCAGCCGGATATGACCCGAAGCCTATACGACGCGATAGCGACTGAGATCAAGGCTCCGGCTCTGGCTGCCCTTGCCGAAGTCCTCCAGCCTGTAGCCGCCGATATCCGCCTCAGCTACGGTAAAGAGCCCGAGACTTGGTGCCATGGCCCACAGTTCGCGTGGGGCGTCCCCATTCGTAATCTTCTGCGTAAGCAAGGGTATGATGAAAAATATTTCGGCGTCCCTAACCTCGACGACATCTACGTGTTCCTTGTCGAGGATGCGTTGAAACTTCACTAGATTTGCAGTATTATCTAGGTGGAGGCCTACCATGTACGGAATGACTGATGATCTGGTCGCCGAACGCGAAGATAACAAAGTCCTGAGAGCGATGATTAAGCGGCTTCTGGTCTACGCTCCAGCCGACGTGCGGGAGATGGCCATTGAAACTCTTAAGGCAAAGAACCTATTGCCAGACGGCGTAGAATGACCTTTACGCGAGAACAACTCGAACGCAAAATTCGCCAGCGTGTGAAAGCCGCGACCCGCAAACGGCTGCCAGAGAAAGTCGGCGAGGCCGGGCGGCATTTCTTCGACGATCATCGTCATTTCCGGGGCTACACCGGAGCAGAACTCCGCACCCTCACTGCATTCGATCAAACTAGCTGCACTACGGCGTGGGATTGGGAGATCACAGTCCCCATAGCATGGGCGTCTAAGAACGACGACGGCTGGCGAGTCAGCGAGGCCAAGAAATGGATCATCCTCCAGTACGGGTTCAGTCATTGGGGGCATTCAGAAGCGTCAGTAAAGTTGAAGACGCGGACGATGGTGCCCAATGAGGGGGTCAGCCTATCCAACGCCGCTTATTTCCCGGAGTGGGTGCAGCGTGACAGCTTCGTCACCGTCCTTGAAGCCCGTGGTGTCAGCGACGAAGAGAAGAAAGAACCACAGGCTGACGCGAACGGAGAATGGTACTACGAGACCTACGTGCCCGGCCCATGGGAGCGTCTATTGGACGGCCCCAAACTGGAAGAGGCTATTGAACGTCATCGACAGGCCGAGGTCAGACTTGTCCGGCAACAGCAAGCACGTCATGAGCGTGAACTTAAAAAATCCCCGGCTCCCGCAGAGCATGTGAAGGAAGCTGGAAAACGTTACGGCATTTAACGGAGGCACTATGAGCCACAAGAACGATCCTGATTACCACGACATTCGAGCGAAGGTTCTGCTCGAAGCTGCAAACCACATCAAACAGTACCAGAAGGAAAATTTCGGACTCGATCAGATGACGCCGGGACTGGTTGAGGCCGCTGCTGAGCTTCGCCGTCTGGCATCCAATGCCCGTCGCCAGCACAAGAAAGTTGCCGACAGGCGGCGTCAGGAGTCACGCGATAGTGACGCCCGTGCCAAGGCCTTTGGCTTCGGCGGCTAATGCACACCTGCGACTATACGCCGCACGGCGGGCCTGAGTGTGAGAAGATCGCAACGAAATGCATCCAACTCGTTGACTACTACACCAACGGGGTGGAGCAGATCGTGGATGCCGATACTGTCTGGCTCTGCGACGAACATTACAACGACCCCGAGTTGCGACAAAGCATGGAAGAGACCTTTGACGAGGTTCGCTACTGATGCGTACCTGCGAATACCATCCTCATTGGGGTAATCCAATTCAGGCCGCGAAATCTCCTGCCTGCGGCAAGCCCGCTACCAAATGCTTTTGGGCTACATGGGCACCCATCTACGATCACCAAGAACCCATCTCACAACCGATTTGGGTATGTGACATACACTTTGAACCGGGCCTGATCCACGGAATGTGGCCCGAAGATAACATGACACTGGAGTTCTGATGAGCGAGCCCGGCGTGTATCGCAGTGATGTCGAGGGGCACCTGTTGGTGCTCAAACTCAACCCTGTCTCTGTCACTTGCGTTGTCTGCGTAGAGACTTGCTCCCGTGCCGACTACAAAACCCTACTCGATTTCAAACCAGCCGCCGATGCGTTTGTCAGTAAACACGGGGCACTCGATAAGCGAATTGCCAACACCGTAGCAGAATTGATCCCATCGGACTAAAGTCGTGCCTATCGCCCCCTTTGTTAAGGAGGCAGGATGTACGAACGCTTTATCCTTCCCGGCGAAGTCGAACGCAACGGCACCCGGCAGTTGGTGCAAACCAACTTTGCCATCGCCCGACTGTGGGATGTTCACGATGAATGTGATTTCATCATGGACATGGAACTCGCCCTCGACAAGACCGTCTTCTTCCGCTGGGCAGCCTCGACTGTCGGCCCGGCTGGTCTCGTCCTGTATTCCTGCTACAACATGTCCCTCGAATTGCATGAGCCCCCGCTGTGGATGGTGCATGAGATTCGTTGCCTCGCCTACCGCCTCACTGACGGCGTAAAGTAAATTTCACCGCTACCGAACCCACTTGTAGTGGAGCATTGTCTCCTAGTGCAGTAAAAATTCAAAGTCAAGTACAGTGAGGTAACGTTATGTCCCATATCGCTTCAGCGGGCGATTCTTTCCAGCCCGATTTCCAATCCAAAACAAATCTCAAAGTAAGCAACCTGCCACAACGCAACGGCGTGATTACGTATGCCGAAATCTCAGCAATGTTGGCAAAAGTCACCAATGGCCTGACTGCCGACCTCGTTCAGAACAGCGGCAAGAAGGCTGTCGCGAAGTTCGTCAAGGAGCTTTTCAAGACCGTCCGCCTGCGGGAATGGGTCAAGAGTGACGAAGATAAGGCCCTGTCGTACAAGCTTTGGACGCAGGATGAAACCATCTATGTCTGGGTGAGGGGCACCACTATTGAAATCGTGAAGGGCCTCCGTCATTTCCCGATTGCTGTCCTGCCTGAGGCCCCGGCCCTGCTCAACAACATCAGCCACGCACAGGAGATGATCGGCGAATCCGTCTATCAGTCGCCAATTCTGCCGGGGGAAGAGGAAATCTCTTTCGATGAAGACCCTGTTGCTCACGCAGAAGCCGTTGAACAGTTGGATGAGATTTTGCAATCGCCTGACGAACCCAGTGTTTTCGGGGAAGCGGTTTCAGACACCGACGACACTCTGGACGCCAAACCGAACGAGGGATCACACACCGCCCGTGCCAATGAGGACGCCAAGCTGGAAGGCATCGAGTGCCGCTACTGCGGGGCCGTCAATGCTCATCCTTACAAGGGAACCTGCCCGCAGTGTCCCAAAAAGTATAAGCCTGAGCCGACATTCAACGGGGAACCGCTGAAACCCAAGCCAGCCAACAACGACGTATGGATGGCGGCAGCGGTCGGACGTGGGGCGATCTCGCAGTTCAAGTCCCTACAGGGGCGGGTGCTTACCGTCATCGAAGCGGCGATCTCGGACAAGTCTCAACGAGAAGCTGTGAAGACGCTCATTAACAAGGAATTCCGTTCTACCATGAACAAGGTGAACTTCAGCCATGAAGACGGAAGGCCGCTCCCTTACACCGAAGACAGCGACGAGGAGTAAGCCATGCGTCCAAAGACTATTCCAATCGCCAAGGTTGTGAAGAACACCGATGGTACCATGGAGATTTTCTTCGAAGAGGGTACCAATGCCAAGTCCGCAGAGTTTACTACTGACGACGGCGGCAAAGTGAAGTTCATCAACCCCCGTGGGCTCTATCAAGCTTCAGATAGAATCAAGGAAATTTCGATTCGGGGCTAAAACCCCGTAATAGGTAGCATGGAAGATTCCCTCCAGTGTCCCCTTGTTACCGCTTACGCGACGACAGCCGGGTTAGGCCCGGCTGATCGTCCGTTTGAAGCTCTAAGTGTCGAACTGCTGGAGAAGCTGTACACCATCCGCAAATGGGATTTGGAGGCGTGGGGGCCGATTAAATTCAGTTGGCCATCGCTGCTCCGCAAAACCATCTGGGACATCACCACCGATACGGACTCAGGTGAGCCCCTGACCCTGAAGGAATTTCAGAAACAAGCCATCATCCATCTCACCCGTATGCCCCGGTTCATCCTCGGCGATTCTGTGGGACTGGGGAAGACGCTGGACGCCATCGCATCTTTCTGCTGGCTCAAAGAACGGTTTCCAGAACTCAAGCTCGTCGTAGTCACAACCAAGTCCACCACGTATCAATGGGCGGACGAAATCCGCCGCTACAGCCTCCTCCGGCCCTACGTGATGCGTGACACGTTCCGTGGCTTGAAAGGTTCAGAAGCCCGGTATATGCAGATGATCTCACTCCTCGAAGGCCAGAAAAAGGACGTGATGATCGTGAAGTACTCGTCACTGATCGGCACCCGCAAGACAGACGAGGAGGGACAGACCGAGCGGTTATCAGAAGAGATACGCACCTTCACCAAGATTCTCAAAGAGCACAGCGAGAACACGATTGTGGTGTTTGATGAGTGCCATAAATTCAAGAGCACAGGTACGTCAACTCGCAAGCTCGTTCAGGAGTTTTCGAAAAACATCCGTGCAGTCTGGGCGATGACGGCGACCGCAATCAAGAACGGGTTGGATGAGTTCTACAGCATCGCGGACGCAATCGGTATCAAGCCGCTGGGCAACATCTACGAATTCCGCAATGATTTCTGTCTCTACCGGAAGCAGTACATCGGCAGAGGCCGCTATAAGAAAATTCTGACTGGGTACCAGAATGTCCCCACGGTGAAAGCGGCCCTGCGGCCATTCTTCCTTGGTCGATCTCAGCGGCAGGTAAAGGAAAAGCTCCCACGGCTGAGCACTGTGTTTCACCCTATCGACCTGAACGATAAGCAGGTTCAAATCCTTGAACACGATCTGCCCAGTGGCAATATCGAACTCCCACCAATCTTGTACAAGGTCGCCGGAGAGGCTGGCTGGCGGGAGAAAGAACGTGACCCGGAGAACAAATGGACGCAGCTTTCGGTGCAGCAGTTGGTAACCAATCACTGGGCGTTACTCGACCGTAACAACGAGAAAGAGTTTCACACCCGGAGCCTGTCCCCCAAGGAAGAGGCCCTTCTGGACATGCTGGACGGCGATTACCGGGGTGAGAAGGTCGTAGTGTACACCAAGTACCGCACGTGGATCGACCGTCTGGAGTGGCTTACCAAGAACAATTACTTCACCAGCAGGAAATTCCTGAGAATTACTGGGGCCGAGAACGAAAAGAAGCGGAACGACAACAAAACATTGTTCCAAGCCCCCGATTCAGGCCACGATCTGATCGTCATCAATGCGGCTGGGATGGACGGTATCAACCTCCAGCAGGCAGCCCACATGATTATGCTTGACGTACCGTGGTCATGGGGCGATCTGATCCAGCTTGTAGGCCGCATGGTGCGTATGGCGTCCCCGCACTCGGCCTGCACGCTGCACGTAATGGTTGCAAAAGGAACGATTGACGAGTATGCTATCGACACGCTGAAGAGCAAGAAGGGCGTCTTCGAAAAAATCCTCGGAGAATCCCACTCTGCTGGTATACTTGATGACGGCGGGCTCCTTGACCTTGAATCAGGTATGGAAGCCGGAGGTACGGAAGAAGAGTTTGCTGACATGCTGCATGCTCACGTGAAGAAGGGCAGCATGAAAGACTTCCTGTCCGGCGACAACATTGGTCGGGCCAAGAACGCGAATTATCAGATGTCGTTTGAGAAGGGCAAGAAGCAGCAGAAAAAGAAACAGGAACTCGTTCTTTTCGACGCAGAGGAATTATGAGTTTAGCTCTGACAGTGCTGGAGTTTGTTGCAGGCCTCACCTTCGGTGTGATCCTGTTGGCGTATGTTTACTACGCCGGAATGATACGCGGACAACTCAAAGAATTCGCGATCTGGGCTCAGTTGATCGACACTATCCAAGCCCCAAACTGGCAATCCATTCCAAAGTTGTACGAAGACCCGGAGAAACAAAAAACCGCCGCACAGACCTACGTGGCGGTTTTCAACATGGTGAAGGATATTTTCCAGCGAGATGCGTTGGTGCGGCGGTTTGAAACCGCCCTCGACGGCGACCAATTGATTTCTGACAAGGAAGCCGGGTCTGCTATCCATGGATAGTTTCTTCGTCAATTGCCCTGATGTCATTCAAGCGACCAAGGCCCTCGAAACCCACATCAGAAATTGCAGAGATTGTCACGTAACGCCGGATGAAGATACCCACTACTGCTCCGAAGCAGAATTGCTGTGGATGGTTTACCGCGAAATCCTCAGGCAAAAAACATCCAAGATGGCCGCTGGCCAGATGAATTGATGGCGTTCAAAGACCTTAACTGTACTTGTGACGAATACTGCCGCTGTTCGTATGGAGCCCCTTGTGCCTGTTCAGGCATGGGCGATGACCCGCACTGCATGTATTGCTGCCAACATCTGACTCCCGGCATGGAACGGGCGTGGCGAGAAGAATTAGCCACGATGCCCGACTTCGACGATTTCGAAAACGAAGAACCTCAATCCAGCAAATAATCCAGTATTAAAGAGCATGAGTAAACCAGCGATTTTCGGAACCACCATTTCCATAGAATTCGGGGATAAAGAGTACGGGAATGGTTCGCAAGCCTACATGAACCTACAGGGCCGCTACCCAGAGCCCGGCAAGCCTATTGATGAACTGGACGATGTAATCATCGACGGGCTGGACATGTACTTCGCCGCGTGGAAAAGTCTGCTGGCGGGTCGCTACGCATCAGGTGTCATCGACGGGAAAACTTTCAAGGAACAGTTGGCTGCAACCACGGCCAAGTTCGAGAAGGTGCGGAACTTTCTAAAGAGAGAAGCTGAAAACAATGCCTAGTATTGCCAGCATGTTGGCTGCCTTCAGGGCAGAGGCCTTGCTGGAAAACCAGCCGATCCTTGACGAGATCGCTCAACTTGTAAAAGACCTCCGTTACAACACTGACGGAGAAGTCATTGCCTTCGATGACTACTTTGAACGTCTGCACAAAGACGTGCAGGACTTACCCCGCCTTGCACTGCAATCAGACCTTGCTCCCGGCGAGGACACCCAGTACACGTTGCAACTCATCACCACCATGCAGCAGGTCTACGACGACTGTGACCGTGTGCGTCGGAAAATCATTCGCTTTGAAACCCGGCTGCTTTCGGCAAAGGATCAAATCGCCCAATTAGCGGCAACGTTCGGGGCGTGGTACATCTTGGCTGCCAATCAAATCATCGAGACCAATGAATTGAAATTCCCTGCCGTACAGGTGAAGCAGTTGGCAACCGCAGAGTTCTCCCGCCTCATGGATCACTTGGACATCAAAGTGAACTCCCTCTTGATGCAGGTCGAGGCTGAGAACATCAAAGTTAAGGAACACAAAGCCACGCAGAAAGAAAAGTTCACGATGGGCAAGACGCAGGCCGATCTCAGTTACGCCAGCAATCTGCCCAACTACGGCGAGGCACCAGACAACTCCAGCCAGTTGACCGAGGAGCAGGAACCTGAGGAAGAAGATGGTGGGGATGTTCCGGCCTTCGTCACCCGGCGTCCGGTAGTCGGCAACAATCCGATGCAGGCTGCGGTAGATGCAGCTAAGCCCGGCGACACTGTGGTATTTGAATTCAAGGAAAACGTCGCACCAACCATCGCCGCGATCAAGGACAAGCTGACGGTGAGTCCCACGACTACGGTAGAGATCACTGTTGATCCAGTCCCAGACCCGGCCCCCAAGGGCACGTTTCACAAAACACTCCCGGCCAAGCCTGTGAGCATTATTCATGACGACGGCGGGCCTATTGCCGCTCTCGATGATGAACCTGAGCCAGCACGCCCACCTCGTAAGCACCTCGTGTTTGATGACGATGAGGAGATATGAGAAACTTCTGCGGCACGATAGGACGGTATGACGGCAAGTTCCTAACCCTTGCCTTGCATTGCCTCGTCCTACAGAAGCCGATCATGGATTTGGCCGATGCCCAGTATGAAGCCCAGACAGGCCTGAAAAAGAGCCGAAAATCTCATCCCACACTTGGTGCCCCAGTCACCGAAGAAACTGGACAGATCAGGATGTTCCCGCTCAGCACGGAACAGCGTGAAGAGTTCACCAAATTCGCCAAGAATCTCCAATATTTTTTGAAGGATGACGACAAGGCCAACGCTGGTATGTGGGATTGGATCACTGCCACAAAAGATTTTGAATTCGCTGACTACGATCATCACGTATTCTTCGACGCCATTCCAAATGAGAAGTTGCGGCCCGGTATTGAGATGATGTTTAAGGTGGGGCGGGGGGAGCCATTGGAGGACTACGTGGAGCTTGTTAAGTTCCTGTCGTGGTTAAATGGCCGTGCCCTGCATGAGCACGAAGATCGACGAATGTCCGAAAGCGGGGGGTGTTTCTAAATGCCGCCATTCTACCAAACAATCAACGAGAAGATCGCCAACGGCGAATATCTGAACAGGCACGAAATGGTCGCCATGTTCTCGGTCTCGAACCGCAAGGCAATCATCAAGCTCCTTGAAAAATACTACAAAAATTTCTCGGCTGCACGGGGTTCCAGCCACAACCACCAAGACTGGGAGGGCGGCTATTTGGATCACGTGGTTGAGACCATGAACATCGCCTGTCAGCTTTACTATCGGTTTAATACGATCCGGGGCTTGCCCTTCGTGCTGGCGGATGCTCTCTTAGTTCTGTTCCTACACGATCTGGAAAAGCCGTTCAAGCACGGCAAGATTCTCACCTTGTGTGACTGTGGGGCCGAGTGCTCCTGCCCGACCATTCCGGCAACCAAGGAAAATCGCAAAGAATTCCGGGCCAACCTGATTAAGACGTATGGGATCACGTTATCGCCTGAACAGGAAAACGCCCTGAGATACGTTGAAGGTGTGCCTGACAGCGAGTACACGCCGGGCGAACGCACTATGGGCGAGCTTGCGGCTTTCTGCCACTGCTGTGACATCCTGTCCGCCCGCCTCTGGTATGATCGCGGGAGAGAACAGGCATGGTAGAGATTGTCTTTGACCCAGATTTCACCGGGCCTGACCTCGTAGCAATAGCCCCCGCCATCCCAAACACCCCGGACGAAGTGCTCCACGTTTCGTGGAAGAACACCCGCCAAGAAGCACTCATCCTCGAAGAGTTCCCCGACAGGAGCTTTGTCCTGCACGTTGATGATCTGGTCGATATCCAGCACGCGGCGTGGCGGCTGGGCCTGCCCTTGAAGGTAGAACAGAATTTGATCGAGGAGACCAAGCTCTCGCTCTGCCATCAGAAATCCTACAACTGGCGGAAGTTCACCGAAACGAACGGTGAATTCCGTTCCAAGAATGCCATACTGAAACTCGCGGCGGAACTGATTCGTGCCAATACTCCGAGCGTGCATTTAACTAATGCAGCAAAAAATGTGGTATTAGACGGTGTGAGCCCGCAGGATGCGGACTTGATGTTGAGACTCAGCTTTCTGGAGACAAAGCATGTCAGACCGTAAACACATAGGAAAAGGGGCCGTGAAGGCGGCGAATCGTGCACATCGGCACGCCGTACACAACGAGCAGATTGCCATCGCAATCCGCAAGGCACGCAGCGGTGAGACGCCCATGAGCGACAAGGCAGCAAAATTCTTTGCCCGGCAGGCGACTGACCGGATTCTTTCGGAGGAACGCCGTGCCCAAAAAGCTTAAGCCGGAGTGGAAGATCACCGGAACACAAATCGCCCCGGCCCCGTACAACAGTGCGGGAGTTGAGCACACCTTCTATTTCGAGAAGATGCCAAACAGCAGTCATCCAACCGTCTTCATCTCGGCCTACTGTTACGAGAAGGATGACGTGAAGTTCATCGAGCAAACAGTGAAGGAAATCGAACGGCTCTTAAATGCCTGAATTTGAGCACGAACCGGGATTCCCGAAAAAGTGGCTCGACAAGAAACAGTACATCCGTGTAGACCCGGTAACGGGTAAGCCGGAACTGATTCGGGTCGAGCCTATGGTTACTGAGGCTGGGGAACTTATCGCACATAGCGTGCTTGTCTACGTCGATAACAACTCGCCCATGGCCATGGATCGCGAGCAGATCGAAGCCTATTTGGCAACTCTTAATTGCGTTCCGGTCGAAGACGTGTCACAATACAAGCACAAGAAGATTCACTGATGCGGCAGGCTTGTGAAGCGTTTGTTTATTCCGAGGGCGGTTGTTCCCTTTGGGGACAGAAGGCCCTCGTGGTGGGTGAAACTGCTGAGCAGTGTGGGAAGCCCGGTGTAGATTACGTTTCACGGCCTGATAACGGGCGGCTGTGGTTGTGTGCGTACCATTATGATATCTGGTGGAAGATGTACGGGCCGGGACGGACATGAGGAAATTTACAGGCGACAAATGCCCGACATGCGGCACTGAATTTATCGAGGACATGTGTCCGTCCGCTGTTGCCTATCGGAAACGTTTGAAGGCCCGCCGCTCACGGGCGGCGAAACGGGGATGGAAAACCCGCAGGAATGCTAAAGACTAAGTACGGCTACCACTCAGTCAAAATCAAGAAGGGTGAGTTGGGTGAGCTTTCCAAAATCCAAGAAGAGTTGGATGAGCTTAAAGACGCCGAAGAACAGAGCGTAAAGATTCTCTCAATGGTTGAACTTGCCGATCTGTATGGAGCGATCAGGGAGTTCGCCAGACGTAAATACGGCCTGAAGATGAGAGACCTGCACGACATGGCCAAATTGACGCGAAGAGCGTTCGAACAGGGGTACCGAAAATGAATTGGGAAAAGGCTACAAAGAAAACAATCGCCGGGGCAACGATGTTCGGGGCAATGCTGTTGATCGCCCCCATCGCAACCTATGCTGTCGTTGTCGAGGAAGAGAACGTCCCCCATTGGTTGGAAGATGGGCTGGAGGCCATGTTCGAGGGCGTCGAAACCGTTCTCGATTGGGCTCAGACTACGGCACCGGAGCCGGAGCTACAGGCAAAGTAGTATGACTGACGCTGAAGTACTAAACTGGTTCGACGCCAACACGGATCGCCTTCAAGATGTGTACTGGCACATCGAGAATGAGGGTGGGACTGTCCGTGATGCTGTCCAAGCCCTCTCAGAAATGGATGAAGAGTAATGGCCCTCCTCACCAAACATCACGGGTTTGATCTGATGCAAATCGGCTATCAGAAGATGGTCAGCGATGAAGTGTTGAAGGGCCTCGCCCCGAATGCCACAGTCGAGGTCACGCAAGACATCCTCGGTGGAATGATTTATAGCCTGCGTGCGTGGGTACTCAAGAGTGAGCAGAAGGAAACCAAGTACGTCAGCGTGGAATACCCGGCTACGTGGTTCGATCATTTCAAGGACTATTACCTCAAATCGGGCAATCGCTTCATGAAATGGTTGGTGTCAAAGCTGGCCCCGCCGAAGATGCAGTACAAATCGAAAACCGTGGAAACATTGATTCGGATTTGTCCACACGCGGACTATGCTTGGACGCCGGATCAGGTACAGGCGAAGCATGTGGACTTTCTGGAGTGGCGGTTGACTGATGGTGATCCGACGCCGCACCCGGATAGCAATATCTTCCCGCCGTCGCGACTCAACTTTGAGAAAAACAAATGACATTCAAGGAACGATGGGCGAAGGTCGAAGCAGCATGGAATTGGTGGATCGCAAAGATCGAGGCCTTCCGCCAACGGGTAGGCGGAAACATCAGCATCTTCATCTACGCCTGCCTGTTCCTGCTTTATCCCGCCGTTCTGATTCCCGCTGCGGTCTATGAGGCTGGCAGAGGGCACTGGCGGGACGCCGCTGTGATGTTCGTGCTGGGTCTGGTGATGATCCCCATTGCCCGGCTGTTTTACTTGTTCGAAAAGTGGTTGTGGGCATTGAGTGATAGATTCATGGATTGGGTTGGGAGGAAGCTTGGTGTTACGGAGGTTCCGAAAGATGGTCGCACAGGAAAAGCCTAAGTACGAATTTGAGGGCGTGAAGCACACGCTCGAAATCGACCAAGACATTTGGGATCACACGCAACGCTACGTTCTCGATCAGATCGCAATCATGCAGCGTCACGGTTCACAGCCTGATCCGCCTCTGACGCAGGCCCAGTTCGAGGACTTGGTCTATGTCACGGCGAAATATCCGCAACAGGTTCGCAATTTGAGGAAGAAGAATGAAACCCCTACGATTAGTCGGCCCGACTCAATATGAGCGTCTGATGGACGCCGTCAAATACTACCAGCGGTTCGGCTATACCTACCTCGACGTGCCGTGGGCTGTATCCAAAGAAGCTGTGGACATCACCCGGCCAAAAGAGTCAACAGGAGAACTGCCCCACTATACGGTGGATGCAGGAACGAAGGTGCAGCGACACGGCGGATGGTACAGCAACGCCACGGAAATTTATCCTGTAGCCTCGGCTGAGCAAAGTTTCTTACAGCTTCAGTTGACCAACGTGAGATCGAGTTTGGATTCACGCGACTCAGGCGGCTATGTCACGCTTACTCCGTGTTTCCGTAACGAACCAATTCTGGACGACCTACATCAGCCGTATTTCATGAAAGTGGAGTTGATCGACTGGACGGGTGTTTCATCGAATGATGTCCATGACATGATCCAACTCGCTTACGAATTTTTCTCCGAGTACCTTCCGGTGGACGTTGTCGAGAACAAGGAAAAAGATGCGGGGGCCTACGCATTCGATATCGTGTCACGCCGAGGCCGTATCGAGGTAGGGAGTTACGGTGTCAGACAAAACGAAACGGTCGGTCTGTGGCTTTACGGGACGGGCTGTGCGGAGCCGCGATTGAGTTATGCCATCGAAGTCGAAGACAGGAAAAACCAGCCGAACCAGTCGGCCCAAACAAACTCCGCGTCGGGCAAACTCGGAGACCTCCTCCCCGCGTCCGAAGACTACCTCACCCGGCAAGGCTAAACCCTTGAGTGACGAGCAGTTGCGTCGAGCCGCCCGGCTTGACCCCCGGCAGATGTCTTTTTTCGGGGAAGACCACGAACGAGAAATACGCCGAAAACGCCGTAAATCCTGATAAAATAGGGCCATGGGGTTCGAGTCCACAGACTTCCCTTTTCATAAGGGTAGGGGGAGCCTGAATGTGGATGCGGCGGTGTCCTCGGTGCGGTGCAGAGTTGCGTAAATCGCACCTGAAGGAAATCGTTCGTTGCATCTGCGGATGGGTCTGGGGAATCTAATGAATGAAGTGACACTGAACCAAGTTTTTGATCGACTCTTTGTCGGTGACTGGCTCATGGGAGCCGGACTGGTCGCCTACAACCCACACAAGGTCACCGCTGTTCTGTGCGTCCACCAAGAGAACAGCTACAAGAAAGACCCGAACATCATCTACGCCCTTATCCCGTTCGATGACGGGCACGAAATTCCTGAACGACAATTCAAAGAATGCCTCAGTTGGCTCAAGTTCATGTACGAGAACGGGCACAACATCCTGATCCATTGTGCCGCTGGCAGATCGCGTTCTGTGACGATCACCGCAGCATTCATGCACTATGCGGGACTTGCTACCTTTGAGGAGGCATTGCAGATGATCGCATTGGCCCGCCCGGAAGCAAGCAACCCGCACCCGGCAGTAGTTGTGTCGGCAAAGAAGATGCTCAAGATTTGGCCGTACTGTGAAGATGCATTCAAGGAGTAGCCTATGACCCTCGAAGAAACGTTGTCACAAGTGTTCGCGGCAGAGGGAATCACGCCGGAGCACCAAAAAGAGATTCTGGCTTACCTCACCGTATTGAAGCAACGCGATGAGAAAACCTACGAGCACTCAATTCGAGTCGCTTTGAAGACAGTTGAGATCGTGAAGCAGGCTCACATGCCCGGCATCACACCGCGAATGATGCTTTGGGCCGGGCTCCTGCATGACATCGGCAAGACGCTTATCCCACCGGAGCTATTGAAAAAGACGGGCGGCTTTACTGAGGCAGACTATCAGGGCATGGAGCCGCACGTAGAGTATGGCTGGAAGATGCTCCAAGCCTGCCACGACTACACAGCCCACATCATCGTCCGGCATCACCAATTTGGCCCCAAACCCTACCCATCAGTCCTTCCCGACCTACCCGGCTACCTCAAAGACAAACGCGGCATGATCGACACAGCAGCCCGACTCCTGTCTCTGGCCGACTACTACGACGCTATCGCGACCCGGCAGAACAACAAATTTGGAAAACCGCTGACCCCGGAAGAGAAGAAAGCCCAGTACGAGAAAGACAACGCCGACCGGGCGGAGTTGGTGCTCCAGCTTGAAATTGCTGGAATCTTGCGATTTTAGGACGCCTTAGTAGAGGCGGAGATGTCACTTAACATCGAAAAACTGCACGCAGCAGCCAAAAATGGCAAGGTCGCCGCGACCGAAGTCAAGGCCCCCGGCAAGTACGATATTGGCCTAAAATACAGCATTTTCTTGGCTGGTGCCATTGACCAAGGTGCCGCCGTTGACTGGCAGAAGCAGGTCGCCCGTGCCCTTGACGATCTTGATGTCCTGATCCTGAACCCCCGCCGTGACGATTGGGACTCCTCGTGGGAACAAACCGCCGACAACCCTGAGTTCCGCAACCAAGTGGAGTGGGAACTGGGTGCTCAGGAGAACGCCGACATGGTGATCTTCGTGTTCACCAAGGACAGCAAGGCTCCGATCACGTTTCTTGAGTTCGGCCTGTTCGCTCCGAAGAAAGACGCCATGGTTTGTGCTGAGGAGGGATTCTATCGGCAGGGCAACCTCGACATCGTCTGTCAGCGGTACGGCATTCCAATCTACCACAGCCTTGACGAAATGGTCGCTGATCTCCACACGGCGTTAGAGGACAAAGTCAATGGGTAAGCACGTATTCGTCCTGACGGTCGTTCAAGGTGAGTGTGAGTACCCGGTCGCTGTGGTCACCGATCAGCAGGTTGCTGAGCAGTGGCGATCTGAGGCAAGAACTGGCACACATAACTGGATTCCTCTGGAAGAGGATGATCTCGATACAGCACAGGGCTACGGCGGATTCACCACATTCAAACCTAAACCCAAATCCAAAAGAAACGAGCCTAGCCCGGTGACTCAGGACATGGAACGCATCCAGAAAAATCTTGAAGAGATTCAGCGGATGCAGAAACGGCGTAGCTCATGGCTGTTCGAACCGAAGGCTGCGAAGCCGCCCGTTGAGCCTACTGAAGGAGAACACCGCGAACAGTACGAGAAGTACTCCCCGCACAAGTACCGGGGGTACGCTGATGGGAACACGTGTTACGTCTGCTCCGCAAAGCGGAGTGTGCACCCGGAGACCCTTCCCCAAGAGCAAAAGCAAGAAGAACAGCCCAAGCCTCAGGTGCAACAGCAACAACCGAAAGAGGAGCCTAAGCAGCAACAGGCCCCCCAGCAGAGAACGCCGGAAGAGGAGTCGGCTCAGGCAGACTTCGATACGGAGATGGGTTTCGCCAAAAACCTCCTCGCCGGGCAGGTGACCATCGAACAATTCCCATACTACGCCAGCTATAAATCCACAATTGATGCGGAGAGTAAACTTCTTCCGGCTGGCGGACGAGTATTATTTGTAGGTGGAGGCCCGATTCCCCTGTCGAGCATTCTGTTTGCCCAAAACGGATTCACAGTCGATACTTTGGAGTTGAACGGTGAAGCGAAACAGGTGGGTGAGCAGGTCGCCAAAGCTGTTGGTGCCCCGGTCGGCAAGTTCATGACTGGCGATGCCCGAACATTCAATGGCTACGCGGCCTACGATGGGGTTATAATCGCATTAGAAGCCGGGCCTGAGGCCGTAAGCAAGTCTGCCGTGGTGAAGAACATCATGGCCAATGCGAAGCCGGGAACGGTCATTCTGGCTCGTGGTACGGCTGGCGGTGGTGGGGATGCTTTCGTGGATACGGCAAAAAGTCTGCCGCCCGGCGTCCGCATCACAAACGCGATCAGCACGTTTGACGGCCTGAGCAAAACTTACGCAATCGAGAAAACCAATGGTTAAACTAACGCCAAAAGCAGTAGAAAAAGTGAAAGAGATCATGGAGGCCCAAGACCCGAAGCCTGCCGCACTGCGGCTGGGCGTCATCGGCGGAGGCTGTTCCGGCTTCTCGTACTCCATGCAGTTCGACAACGAAAAGGGCATGATGGACAAAGAGTTTGAATTCGAGGGGCTGAAGCTCCTTGTCGATGCCACGTCGATGATGTACCTCGACGGCTGCGAGGTTGACTACCTCGAAACACTGGAAGCGTCCGGGTTCAAGTTCAATAACCCGAACGTGAAGAGCACATGTGGGTGTGGGTCAAGTTTCAATGCCTAACGAAGATTGGATTACCGAAGGGCACGTCATCCCGCTTGAGGTACAGGAACAGATTGCTCGCGACCTAGCAAAGCGGGCACAGGAAGATCACATCCGCATGTTTGGTAGCTGCACGGTGCTCTGTCTGCGGCCTGAGAAAGCTGAGGAGTGATGGAACTGACACGGGAAGAGGAGTTGTTCTACTGTTTCGCACCAGTCCTCGTGACTTTCAACGAATGGAAGCAACACCCAGAAAAGTTTTTGCTGGGCACCGACATGGACAGGTATTTGCACGAAATGAGGCAGTATTACAAAGTGACTGTCGGCGAGTGGGACACGATCATGAAAAGGTTTGAGGAGAGATAGTATGGGCTTAAGGGATGATGACGAGCAGATTTTCCGGGATCGTGCTTTGCTGGATTGGGCACGTGAGGCTCCACGGCCTCGTGATTATGACGCAGGGCCGATGAGCGAAGAGGAATCGGCGGCTCGCGAACACGCAACACGCAAATGGCTTGAGAAGAAGCCGCGTAGACGCCGCTACGCAGACGAAGACTAATGGCATACAGCGACAAGGTTCTCGACCACTACAACAATCCCCGCAACGTCGGCTCCATGGATAAAGCGAGCCCGGACGTAGGGACAGGTCTGGTTGGAGCACCTGAATGCGGCGACGTGATGAAACTCCAGATCAAGGTTAACAAAGAAACTGGAGTGATCGAGGATGCTAAGTTCAAGACCTTTGGTTGCGGCTCCGCAATTGCCTCATCCTCGCTCGCGACTGAGTGGGTCAAGGGTAAAACGATTGATGAAGCCCTTGCGATCCAGAACATGGAGATCGTAAAGGAACTCAGCCTGCCGCCTGTCAAGATTCACTGCTCCGTCCTCGCCGAAGACGCCATCCGTGCGGCAATCGCAGATTGGAAGAAAAAACAGAGTGTCTAAAGAAGACGGACGCAATTTCCACGAATGGTTTGACGGGGTGTATACGTTCACCCAGATCGACCTCCACGCTGGCTGCAAGCATGTGCACGTGCACAAGGTTCAACTCCCCAAGTATGGACAGAAGGGCTGGTATGTTTCGATTGGGAGCCTGAGTGCCTTCGCCCACAACGGCGATCAGGAAAAACACAAGGGCTGTTGGTCGCCGGATTACCTGTACGTGTGCAAACGGTCGTATGAGTTCGAGGATGAGTGCCAAAACCTCAGTTCTCGCTGGCCCGATCTCGATGATCGCAAACTCCCGGTGACTGAACACGCAAGCCTCTGGGATTTCTACAAGGCAGTCGGCTACGACTACAAGCGGAAGAAATGGCTTAATACTGACGCCAAGGCACCAAAACAAAAGTCCTTGAAATCTGCAAAAAAGTAGTATTGTTCCCTATGTAGGGCGACATTTCGCCCGAGAATAGGAGCAATATGAAACTACCCCGTAACAAACCACTGAAACCAGCACCTTGGAAGGATAGCCACGACTACGAGAAGTATCCCGGTCGTCGCCCCTGCCCGCATCCTGACTGCCCCATCCCGTTCCGCGATCCGTGGCGGGAGTCGCAGTGCGTCCTCAACAAGCCCATTGGGATTTACATCCCACCGGGTGAGCACATTCACTTGGAGTGCCCGGTGCATCCGGGAGGCCACGTCATGTACGGCTCACCGATCACATTCATGGAAGTGCCGATGGAGAAACGTGAGAACAACTTGCCCGACCCCAGCTACAAGCTGACGGCCTTGGGCGGGGACATCCTCGACTCCAGCAAGCCCTTCTGCGACTTTGATTCGAGCCGCCAGTTCGTGGACTACGACGCCTCCAGCAAGACGCATTTCGTCGATTACGATGCCAGTAAGCCGTTCGGCAGAACTACCATCGGATAATCTTCTTTTCTCACAAATCTTGGTATTAAGAAGGGTGCGGCTGAGGCTGCACCCTTTTTTATGCGATTTCCCTACAACAACGTACTGACCATCAAGCAGCAGTATAAATCAGGCAAGATCACACGCGAGGAAGCGAAGGAACAACTCGCTTACGTTCTCGACATAGAAGACGACGGTTGTGCGGACGCCCGCACGGAGCACGAGAAGACTCAGCCACTTGAATGGCTGAACCACGGCCCGCTGCTCATGCTGTCTGACGTGTGTGCCACGCTCCGCATGTGGGCCTCGATTCGCTCTACTCCCCTCGATACCGACTCAGATTACAAGATTAAAGAACGCGAAGAATTCGGTGAGACATGGCGTTCGCTCGACCTTGCGATTCGAAAGAGCAACTTTCTCGCCCGGCTATTTTTCACTGAAGAGGGTGTTCGCACTGTTCCGTGCCCCGACCACAAAGGGCAGTGGAGCGGCTGTTTCAGTGAATGCCACGTGCCGGGCAAAGAACACGGCCCCTGCCCCTGTCAGCATCAAGGCAACGTCACAGGTTGGCTGGCGACTGATCCGAAGCACGCCGATCTCACTTACTGGGATCAAGAAACTAAGGGGTACAAGCAGCCGTAATGGATATCAACTCCAAGCTGGTTCTCGCAAGCAAGAACATGTACACAGGCATGATCCTGTACACGTTTGTGCTCACCTATCCCCGCGTGATTCTCGCGGAAGTCAACACGCACCGAATGCTCAGCCGCAATACTGCCTCTTCGCGTGCCATCCCCGCCAAGAAACAGCGGGAGCGGGTGCTCCTCAATCCTTTCGTGCCCGTCACCATCGGTGCAAATCAGAAAGGCATGCAGGCCGGAGAAGAACTCACGGGTTGGCGGCATTTCGTTGCCGTCCAGACATGGAAGCTCGCCCGGTATCCGATGGTCGGAGCCTCATGGATTCTCGATAAAGTCGGAGCCCACAAACAGGTTGTAAACCGCATCGTGGAGCCGTGGACGTTCACGCAACAAGTTGTGACGTGCACCGACTTGAAGAATGTGTTCAAGCTTCGCGATCACAAAGACGCGGAGCCCCATTTCCAGATCATTGCGAAACAGATGCACAAACAGGTTGAGCGAGTTGAAGCCCTGTTTGGTGCTCTCGACTTCATCAAGGGCGATCAACATGACCGTTCCATTGGGCCGATTGATCCGTTCAACAACATCGAACGAATGCAGGGCCTCTACGAAGGCGAATGGCACATGCCGTTCCTCGACGAGAAGGAAGCGAGATCGCTGGACATCGAATCAGCGAAACAGGTCAGCACGGCCCGCTGTGCTCGCGTCAGCTACTTCCTGCCGGAGAGTGGTGCACGTTCAGATTTGAAACGAGATTTGGAACTGTGTCAGAGGCTTTCGTCCTCCGGGCACTGGAGTCCATTTGAACATGTGGCAACACCTGTTCACGAGAACGACTACGTCGGAAATTTCCGGTCGTGGAAACAGTACAGGAAAGAATTCGCCAGCGAGGCTGGCGGGGATAGGTAACTTATGACGGTATTTACATACGAAGAACTCGTTAAAGCACAGACAGAGGCCCGACTGGCAAGAATGAAGAAGTGGGATGACCGCTATCTTGAATTGGCCAAGTTCGTTGCTCAGTGGAGCAAAGACCCCAGCACGAAAACTGGGGCGGTACTGGTTTCGCCGACAGGCTCAGTGGTGGGTCTCGGCTACAACGGGTTTCCACGCGGTGTGGAAGACACCGATGAACGCCTGAATGATCGCGAACTGAAGTATAAGATGGTCGTGCACTGCGAACGCAATGCCATGATCTCGGCTCTGGGAAACACCGGGCTTTACGGCTCTACGCTTTACACGTGGCCGTTCATGTCCTGCGGCCCCTGTGCTGGCATGATGATTCAGGCTGGCGTCAAGCGGTGTGTGGCTCCCCGAAACGACAATCCCCGCTGGCAGGCTGACTTCGCTATTGCGATTCAGATGTTCAAAGAGGCCGGGGTAGTGATGGACTTCACGGAACCCGTGGTATAATCGGTCTATGGCAGATTCCGTAGCAACGCTTAAATTCGCGAAGAAGACGAAGCTGGAACTCGAATTCGAAGCTGCTGCAAGGAAGCAGAAGCGGGACGAGGAGCGGGCTGAGAAGGCCGAAAATCTTCGTCAGAAACGTGCTGCGGCTGCCAAGGCCCGAACCTTCCGGGTTCAAGTGAAGGAACTGCTTTCAGTGTTCCGCAAGAAAACGCCGATCAAAATCACTGAAGGCTCGGCTGGGTTCACCTTTCTTGGGGTTCCCTATCACATCGTCTACGATCATTGGACTCTCGGTGGAAACACATCGGACGTTGACGACTACGAGACGAAGCACGAAGGCTGGGTGATCTACCCGGATAAGGACTGGTCTAGCCGCCACACGTTGTACGAGGTAGAGAAGTATGCAACACCGCCACGACTGAAGCCCTCCCCGGAAGCTTTCTCGCGTGCGATAGTCGCCGCGTTGAAAGAATTCGATAGCACCATCAAATGGCGTGAAAGGAATTTCGGGAACAGATATCCCTACTAAAATCTATGCCACGTAAAGAAGACAAGAAACGCCCGTACCGGGTAGATTACATCAGACGCAATGAAGTGAAAGGTCGCAAAGCTTTCGTACATTCTGTCATCATCCGCACAACCACCGCAGTTGACGCCAAGCTCTTACTCATCGCCGAGGCCAAACTTTACGAAAACGACGACATCGAAATCATCCGCTCTCGCCGCTACTACAAGAAACTTGGCAAGACTCCGGTCGAGGCTTCCCTCAGCAGACTGTTTGGGCCGAAGCGTACTGCTTCCATTTTGCGGGACATTGAGCGGGACAAAAATCGTGCCAGTGCGACGCCGGGCTATGACAGCCTCGACGACGATAAGTCCCAAGCGGGAACCACAGTGACCGCCGATGAAATCTCAGGAAAGAATGCCCTTGAGAAGGCTCTCAAGGATTACCGCAAGCAATATGAAGCTGGGCTGACTGTTGGAGGCCCCAGCCCAACCTCGGATGTCGCGGAATACCACACAACCCAGAAGCCGCCCGTGACTCTCCCAGAACACAGCGGGGCGGTTTTGAAACAGACATTCTCATTCTCGGCCCCGCAGCCGGATACAGTCCGTGGCCTCGGATTTCCCGATCACCCCGTGGTGCCAACTAAGGACGCAGTTTTCGATCACCAGATCGACCTTGACAAAGCAGCCCCGATTCTCCACCCGGCCCCCGAGGAGCCCAAGGTCATCGACCCCGGCCCTAACTGCTGGTCTGGTGGGTTGAAAATTCCAATGCCGACTGGGGCAGCCGTACCGCCTGTCGATCCGACGACATTGCCTCCGAGTCACCCGGATCATGTTTGTAGCGATGCCTGCTACGATATCGTTCCACTGGACGACAAGCTGCTGGAGATACCGCCCGACATTCAAAACATCGTCACTACACCGTTCCCGGTGGGGATGCCGACCGAAGTGAAGGTCGAACGGCAGCCGTACCGCCCACCGTTTCTCGTGGTCATCATCGGTATCCTGCTCTTCATCTTCGCCATGTGCGAGTTGCTGAGTTTTCTCAGCCATCACTAATCGTTAGCCAACACCTACAACAACTTCCCCTCCCTCAATATGAGGGAGTTTGGGATGGGCAAGAGCACCTTTTTCATCGTCGAAGCGAGCCATCTTTTCAGGGCCGGGGATAAGCATCAATGCCAGTTTTTTGTCATGGATGTAGTCAATTTCCTCCACACCTTGTACCCTGACACCGACGCAAAAGTCATCGTTCTCCATGGTTCCGTTAAAAACGAACAGGCCGACCGCTACGCGGCTGCTCTGGAGCGTTTTGGGGCCAAGGTGATTCGCATGAAGCCCATCGCCTCAGTGGTGGGGCCGGATAAGGTCTACTACAAGCCGACATGGTATCTTCACGGCATGATGGGACAGGAAATCCCCAAGGGCAGCGATGTTGTTTTGATCGGATTCCACAACCCCCGGTATCGGACGTTCCTCCAGAAATACTCTGCTGACTTCAGTCTCAGTATGGCCGCGTTCACTACGCCAAGCCGGAAGCAGGGCTGGATGTCGATCCCAGAAGATTTCAAACCCTTCCTCAAAAGAATTATCGGCCTCGACGAACATGTTGCCGACATTCAAGCACAGTTCAAGCAAAAACGCAGTACTAAAGGTAAGAGAGCGGCCAACCCGGCCTAAAGCCTCGTCAGGGAGTAGTGCCCCCTCAACGATTTGTACTGGCCATCGTTGAGAGAGGATGCAACCGGGCGGGCCGCAAACTCTTACTGGAGGATACATGCGAAGAGCAGAACTGCTGAATCAAGAACCCACCCTAAACAATTACCAGAACCTAGCCCTGAACACCGCCGTCTACAAAGGGCAGGGCACTTTCCAAGGACTCTGCTACTGTCTTTTCAAGTTGGCAGGCGAGGCCGGGGAAGTCAACGAGAAAATGGGCAAGCTTCTCCGGGACAACTCAGTTGAATGGGACTCAGACCCGAAGTCGTGGCCGGATGAAATTCACGAGGCGTTCGTTAAAGAACTTGGCGACGTACTGTGGTATATCGGCGGCGTAGCGAAGGAGCTTGGTTTCACCATGCAACACGTTGGTGAGGTCAATCTGGAGAAACTGGAATCCCGGCAGGAACGAGGGAAAATTCACGGAAGCGGCGACAACAGGTAATGGCGGAGTACCACACTTGCGAGCATTACGTCGAACGGAGCGACGGCAAGGTGGAAGTTTGCGAGGCCGTCGCTCACCTGCTTGATCCGTACTTTCTGGATGTTCATGGCATCACTCGTTGGTTGTGTGCGGCGTGCTATGATTGGGTTTGTAAGAATCGTGAGTGGTAAACGTATGGCAAAGGAAAAGAAATTACTGTTCAGTCTGACCAAGAAGGATTTCGAGATTCAGACTTTCTGCACTGGCGGCAAAGGCGGGCAGAAACAAAACTCGACGAATTCTGGTGTTCGGATTATTCACCCGGCTTCGGGTGCCCGAGGAGAGGGCCGCGAGGAGAGGCACCAGTATGCCAACAAGGCGAGAGCCTTTGAGCGGCTGGTCGCCAGCAAGGAATTCAAGAAGTGGCACAAGGCCGAGGTCGCCCGGCGTCTGGGACAGGATGCGGAGTTGAAGCGGCGGGTCAACGAAGCGGTCGATCAGGCCATGATGGACAAGAACCTCAAGATTGAGGTATCCTAAGGCATGAGCATGCACTTTCTGGATAAGCGGGAGAACGCCGTGCTGGCGGAAATGGCTGCCCGGCAGGAACGGTCTGAAAAGGCCGTCATGCGAAGTGCTCTCCGCATCTACCAGCTTGTGGACAAGTACCAGCGAGAGGGCATGACGCTGGGGTTCCTCGACGATCAGGGAGATTTCTTTGATCCGTTCGATCACGACCTGCCTAAAATGGCACCCGTGCCCTATGGCGACTCAGAACTCGATCCTGACGCTTACGAAACACCAAACACCACCGAGGCAGAGGATGAGGCAGCACTCAACGCCCTCCAAAACTTCATCAATGAGGGAGGCCCTGATGGGCAAGGCAACAGAAGTTAAGATCACGTCAAAGATTCTGGAGCGTCTGGCCTCCGGCAAGACGGTCGTTGTCCGCCTGCCGAAGGACGCCGATACTCTCACCATCATCCTCGACCGGGAAGATGATTTTTCCCATTTTGATCGGGTTTTTAGCAAGCTCTGGAAGTCCGTCCTCAAGAAAATCGAAAAGGCCGTCGCATAACTTGGTTTCGCGTCTCTCTTAGAGAGGGCGAACCATGCCGCAGCAGTACTACATCGACGTTACAGAACAGGAGTTGCACGCACTCCGCGAGGCCCTGCCCATCCTTGAACGGATTCAGGTTGGTGCCCTTTCTGATCGCCTCGAAGTGTATCTCTACGGCGTGACAAAGAGCCCGGCAATTCTTGACGCGGCCAAAGAAGCCATTGCCAAAACCTACTACGATGCCCCCGAAGAAATCGACGAATCGGATGTAGAACTCACCGAGATTGCCCTTGCAGTTCCCCTGTCCTCCGACACGCTGTACTATCTGACGGGCTCAGGACTCAAACTGCGGAAGGGCGAATTCGCTTACAAGGTTCAAGAAGGCGGCGGAGTTAAGGATGGCAATTTACTCTACGCCGATTTCAAGCCACAAGTCAGCATTCACGATTTTTCCCACATCGGAATTTCCAATTCGGATCAACACGCTAACGAATTTCTGAGCAAGCACAGCACTGCACCCGGTGCCCAGATCAAGAAAAATATCCGTCGTACTGAGGAAGCGACACAGCCCGGTGCACCCGCACCAGCCCCACCTAAGCCGAAGGCTCAGCCCGCACAGGCAGCCCCGGCCCCAGCAGCCCCCGCTGCCCCCCAGCCCAAGCAAACGTCAGTCCATGGTGCTGTGAAGCTACGCGATCTGCTGGAGGATTTCCTTGGCTAAGGCTGAAGCCAATTCGCTCATACTCCTCGGACAGGAAATCGCCCCACCGAAACGTCCACAACTGCTTTCGTCGAAATCAGGCCGCATGAAAGTGCGGCTTTCGTTTTTGACTCACTCCCCGAAACACATTCGCAACATCCTGCTTCAGGAACAATGCCACACCCAGCCGCCGTACATCGAAGACATCTGCATCCTGATGCCCCGGATGAAAGTCCTCACTTTACTCGAAACGTACCTCCCCGCATTCGCCCATTTGCAGAAAATCGGCGTCATCCCAAATGACGCTAAACTACAGAGTTTCAAGATTTTAGACGAGGACGACATCACCCTCGCATTTTTAGTCTAGCCAAAACACCCTCGAAACCAGTATACTGTAGCTGTATACGTCCTATATGGCTAAGTCTACGAAACGCGATGCCCTCGGCGACCGGATGAAACGGTACGAGAATGTCACTCGGTTCACCCTCCCCAAACGCACCTACACCATCATGCGAATTGATGGTCGTGCATTCCACACGTGGACGAAGGGACTGAAACGCCCTTACGATATTTCACTGATGGACTGCATGAATGCCGCAGCCCTCGCCCTGTGTGAGCAGATTGCGAACACCCGGTTCGCCTACATTCAATCCGACGAAATCAGCATCCTTGCAACCGACTTTGAAACGACGCTCACGGAGCCGTGGTTTGACGGCACCATTCAGAAGTTCGCCAGCGTCGGTGCCTCCATTGCAACGCAAGCCTTCAACAGTGCAGTCTCCGATCTCAACCTCGCGTATGACGAGTTCATCAATCGCGGACGCGATGGCGTCGCTGCGTTCTTGGAGCGTGGATGGGTCGGACAAAAGAAGGCCCCGGATGCAACCTTCGACGCACGTGTGTTTGTCATTCCCGATCTGATCGAAGTCGAGAATTATTTCGTCTGGCGGCAGCAGGACGCGGAGCGAAACTCCGTCACCATGCTGGCTCAGGCGTATGCCTCTGCGAAGGAACTCCACGGCAAGAACCGGGCCGCACAACACGAAATCATCTACAAGGCTGGCGACAATTGGGCTAAGCATCCGGCGTCGTTCAAACACGGACGCATTGTTCGCCGTCAGGCAATCGACTACTTGGGGATTCCCCCGGCGATCCCTGCCGGGCGACAGAGCAACTGGTTTGTGGACGAGGATACCCCCGTGTTCACCAAGAGCCGTTTCTTTCTGCGTACCCTGATTCCACTAATTTGGGACAACGATCTTCTCGTGCGAAAGGATGACAAACAATGAGAGTCTTCGGCAACCTGACGAATCGCATCATCGAGACAGTGAAACCCGCGAAGCCGGAAGTCGGTATGGGGGCCACGATCATCTATTTCTCCGACCGCACCGCCGCGACAATCGTTGAAGTCTCGGAGAACGGCAAGACCATCAAGGTGCAAGCCGATAAGGCGATCCGCACCGACAGCAACGGGCAGAGCGATTCACAGGATTACCGCTACGAGCGGAACCCGAAGGGTAAGATCGAGACCGCCACGCTCCGCAAGAACGGCACGTTCGTGATTCAGGGCAAGGCGATGCGGAACGGCACCATCGTTCGCGTTGGGGAACGCGACGAATACTACGACTACAGTTTCTAGGAGGAACCATGTTTCGAGATATCGAAGCAGTTGGCCGCAAGTTCCAGTTTGAAGTGCGGCAGCTTGAGACCGACATCATCGACGAGGGCACCACCATGACGTTCCCGAATTGGGACATCAAGGGCGTGCGTGAGCGGTTCTACATGGAGAACTACGTCACGGTCTCCGAAGAGGAGTACTTGAAGTCGATTCGCACCCTCGGGGCCGACGTTGTCGAGTACGGCATCACGGCAACAGATGTCGCCCGGTTCATTAAGGAACATCCCGGTAAATTCGAACCCGTGTCGGAAGATGAACTCATGTACACGGAGCTAGGAGCAGGGTCATAACATGCTAAACCTGATGCTGTTGATGATCGTCCCCACGCTGATCGCCCTTTTCTGTCTGTTCTTTTTCAAGGGCAAGATCATGCTGTGGGAATTTTTCGGCCAGCTTCTTGTGGTCGCCTTGGTGATCTCAGCCGGGTTCTGGATTTCCTATGCCGGGCGAGTCAGCGATACCGAAATCTGGAACGGCAAGGTGACGGAACGCAAGCGAGTCGAAGTCTCCTGCGAACACTCGTACAAGTGCAACTGCTCGACTGACAAGGATGGGCACGAGCATTGTTCGACCTGCTACGAGCACAACTACGACGTAGACTGGAATGTTTACGCTACGACCGGGGAGAGTCTGGAGATCGAACGCGAAGATCGTCAGGGACTTGTTGAGCCCAAGCGGTGGGACGCGGTCTACCCCGGCGAACCGTTCTCCTCCATGCACCACTTCGAGAACTACATCCGGGCCAACCCGGATAGTGTACTGCTCGGCACAAAAGGCGACATGGAACAGTTTGGCAAGCTGGTGCCTGAGTACAACGACAAGGTCTACGATTACTACAAGCACGATCCGGTCATCAACATGGGTGTGCCGAACGTGGACATGCAGTCGTGGAACTGGTTGATCCGGGAAGTGAACAAAGAACTCGGCCCGGTGAAGCAGATCAACAACATCGTCATCCTCGTGCCAACGAACGATCAGGCGTACATGTTTGCCCTGAAAGACGCATGGCTCGGCGGCAAGAAAAATGACGACGTGGTGGTTATCGGTTCGACGGACGGGCACAGGATCGGCTTCGCGGACGTAATGACGTGGTCAACCAACAAAGCGTTCGCCATCGACCTGAAACACAAGATCGAAGACATCGGCACGCTGGACAAGAAAGACGACATCCAGCAAGCCATCTTGACGATCAGCAAGGCTGAGTTCGTGCGAATGCACATGCACGACATGAAGTGGCTCATTCGTTCGTATGAGCCCTCCAATGCGACGCTATGGTGGTTGTTTTTCATCGCCGTGATCGTCGAGGCCGGGCTGGCTTTTGCATCAATCAAGGCAGGGTTTACGGAAGAGAATCCGTTTGGACAGGGGCATTACGGGCGGATTCGCAATCGGTATCGGTACTAAGAATTCGTGGTACAATTCAATTCGAGGAGAATGCTTATGAAGGGTTTATTGGTTGGAGTTGGGATCGTGTTCCTGATCGTGCTGTTCTTGGGTATGGGCTACTTCGGCTTCATCAAGGATGCCAACGCCTACGAAGTCAACATTCCTGCTCAGTACAAAGACATGCAGAACGTGTTCGACAACGGCACCAAGACGGTCATGGAGAAGTTCGGTATCTCGCAGACCTATGAGAAGCAGGTGCGTGAAGTGGTGCTCGGCGAAATGACCGGACGCTACGGTGCGAACGGCTCTCAGGCCTTGTTGCAGATGATTAAGGAAGACAACCCGAAGGTCGATCCAGCCCTGTTGCAGGATGTCTCCCGGTACGACGAGACCTTCCATGCGACGTTTCAAGCGTCGCAGACCAAGCTGATCGCGTTGAAGCAGAGCTATGGGACGTTCCTCAAGACGACCACGAGCGGCCTGATCTTCAACACCATCGGCGGCTATCCCCGCATTCACTGCGGCGTGCCGGATGGCTCTCAGGACGACTACCAGATCGTCACGTCCGATTACACGCAGAAGACCTTCAAAGAGCACAAGGCTGACGCTCTCGACCTTGGTCAGGGCGGGCCGAAATAGTTCGTCCGACCAATGCAGGGCCGGGTGCAGTGTACCACCCGGCCCAACTTTTTCAGGAGACCCAATGTCCACTGCAATAACGCCACAACTCGACGTACCACAGCCGCCGAAGGGGATCAACGGCTTCCTGCTGGTGTTCGTGATCTCGCTGTTCGGCAGTGCCTTGATCTACATTCTCATGCTCTACACCCTCGGGCTGACCGGGCTCGTGAAGTTTCTGTTTGAGATCGTCCCGGTGCTGGCCGTTACGTCGGCGATCCAGATCATCCGCAAAAAGAAAAGCGGGCAGATATGGTCGGCGGTGTTTTTAGGCTACCGCTTCGTCCTCGGCATACTGATGATGCTGGCGACAATTGGTGCCGTGGGGCCGAATGCGGCTGATGTCCAGATGATTGGCATCCTCTGGTTCCTGTGGGCGTTGGTCTACGGCTTCGTGTGGGGCGTCTACCTATTCCGCTCGAAACGAGTGGCAGCAACACTGGTGAACTAATGGTCAAGACTTGGACAAGACGGGCTGGGAATGCGATATTCGCAACGCGATGGGTGCTGTACCCCATCAACATGGGTCTGGTCGTTGCCCTGTTCCTGTACGTGCTGGCCTTCCTCGTGAACGACTACCGCTTCCTGCGGCACGATTTCACGTGGGATATGGAATCGTTCATGGTCATGCTGCTTGGCCTCGTGGACGCCAGCATGGTCGCCAACCTGATCGTCATGGTGGTGCAGGGCGGGCACCAGATTTTCATTCACAAGTTTGACCTTCTGGACAAGAACGACCGTCCGCAGTGGATCGACCACATTGATTCTGGCATCCTCAAGGTGAAGATCGCTCTGTCCATCGCGGGCATCACTCTGATCCAGATTCTCAAAGATTTCGTCAACATTGAGCGGGTTGACTGGACGCTCACAAAACACAGAATCATCATTCACCTTGTTGCCCTCGCTTCGGCTCTGATGATGGCCTTCATCTGGCGGGTCACGCACCCGGAATGGGCACACACAGGAGAGCAGCAACCACATGCGAACCATTAGACTCATTTTCCTGCTGGCCGGGTTGATGACCCTCGCGTCCTGTGATGGATGCGATACTCGTCACAAAGCGACCATTTACAAAACGAAGCAGCACCACATTGTCATGAAAGACGATCAGGGCAAGTGGTACGAATACGTCCTGAACAACGCCGACATCGACTTTGACATCCCGTTCAACCCGCGAGGCGAAATGGTGCTGCCCAAGGGCGGAAGCTGGCGTCCAGCGACTATTCAGGAAGAGGAAGAAGTCACCGAGGAAGCTGAGGCTACGAACGCTGAGGAAACTACGGTGGACGAGACCGACGCCGGGGCAGTCGATGGGGCCGGAGACGTGGGCGGAGACTCCGGGGGTGCTGGTGGGGACGCTGGCGACGGCGGGGGTGGTGATGGTGGAGGCGGCGGGGATGGCGACTGAGAAGCCCAAGTTCCCCGCGTTTGATGCCGATCTGGTGCGGGCCATGTTTGCCAACTGGAATCCCTTCCCTGACCGGGCATACTGCGAGAAGGTGGGCTGGATCGTGAACTCAGATGGGACGGTGGATACGCCGGGCGGTATCCGCATCCCAACCCGCGAACTCTGCGAAGTGAAAGAACTCGAACAAATGTACGAGGTCGCCGATCTTGAGGAATTGTACAGTAAGGGGGAGTGATGGGACGTGTGATGAGTTGGGAGGAGGCCAAGAAGATGCCAGTAGCAACTGCTGGACTGTTGTTATCGACTGCCAAGAAATTCGCCGAGGTTTTCGGCGTAGAGTTGACTGACGATGTCATCGACGATGCCGCCGAACGTATGCGTGTGACATACCAGTTCGAGTCTGCGACCACGATCCGCGACGCGAAAGCGATGTTCCACATTGAACAGAATCCGGGCAGTGTTCTCTTCGAGAACTCCCGAACCAAGTTTGTGACGACCAACGGCACTGAGTTCTGGCAGTCCATCAAGCAGGTTGGAAAAGACACAACGCTCGGGGATTTCAAGGCGTTCATTGCTACGCTGATCGAGAAGCACGGAGCCGACAAGGAATTCTACATTGAGTCGGATCACGGCGACGAGTATTTCATTTTGAGAACTCAAACGCTGGAGCGATAATGCCTCCGGCCCGGATACGCGGTACCAGACAAGTCGCGGACATCGAAGCTGTACGTCCGCTGGATGGCGATACTAAGGCTGTGGAACTTTTCCGAAAAGAACTGGCCGGGCACTTCACCGAGTGCACCAACAATTGCGGCTGGTTCTTCAAGGTAAAATGCCCAAAGTGCTTGCCATCCAGTATTGATATACATGTCTGAGACTCCGAACGTAAACTTCAAGAAAACAGCCGAAGCGGAAACACAATACAGCACCGGAGCCCAACGCGACAGTCGTGTAGGCAAAGGTGCTTTTCACTGGATGCCATGGGACGCCCTGTTCTGCGTCAGCCGCATCTACGAACTCGGCAACAAGGGCCGCAGTAAGACAGGAGATGGCAACGACCGGAACTGGGAAAACGGTATGCCGCTCATCGACCTGTTGCAGAGTGCCATCAACCACATTACAGCCCATATCGCGGGCGACCGGAGCGAGCCGCATATTTCGCAGGCGATCTGGAATTTGCTGAACTATATTCAGACCTCGATTTGGGTGATTCTCGGCTTCCGCTCAAAAGAGTTGAACAAACTACCGAACCACAGGGCAAATTGGAAGCCCGGCGATCAGCCGCCTTCCCCACTGTCCCCACAAGAAATCGAATGGTTACAATTCAAAGGGGTCATCCCAAAAAATGAAGAAGCGGCGTCTACAAAAGCGGGTAGCTGAAATCGGGGAGATGCACGACAAGCTCACCCACTTGCTGGCCAAGGCCCCCAGTAACTCCGCTCAGTACCACTTTCTTTTCGGGGCTTTTCGTGCGATCCAATGGGTGCTGGGGTTCGATGCGTATATGGTTGGCCCCAAGTTCGAAGAGTCGATTGAAGACAGTCGAAAGCGTTTCTAACCTATCGGCCTCTTTAGTGAGGCACTATGACGTTCCAGAACCCCCTGTTAAATGGCAAATTTGCCATTGAAGCTGCATATATCAGCGAGTCCGGCGAGGCCTTTCTCGTCACCGCCGACGCCTACTATCTGACCAAAGTTTCGAAGAAACCTCCTGAGGAATCCAAGGTCACGAAGCTCATGCTGTCGCATGGCTGGAAGATGACGCAAGGCAACAAAGCATTTTTGATCTTCAAACAGCCCGGCTACCCGGCTGGCGAGTTGATGGTCGTTCGCGGCACCAAGAAGTGGTTCTGGGATATTGAGGGTGAGCAGGAAGCCATCGCCGAGGGACAGGGCTTGGACAGCCTAGCCGCCGCAATCGAGAACGGCACCATCGGCAAGCCCAAGGCTAAGGCCATGCACGCCTCGAACCCCGCCATTAAGAGCAATGCACCCGGCGATCATCACGAAGAGATGACGATGGAAGACGCTCTCCCAGAGCACAAGGTTGGGCGTATACCGGGCATCGAGAACATCAAGTCAGACCGTCAATTCCGGGATTTCATCCGCGATAAAAAAGAGAAAGAAGCTCGCGAGGTTATGCACGATGACTCTGGAGCCCAGACCGGGCTGCGGATGCGGCCCGATTACGGCGAATCGGACTCTTACTCCGTGCAGATGAACGAGGCAAACTCCAAGGGTGCCTGCATCACTATCGAAGGCGGCTTCAAGTCCAAGGGAGCCACGATCAAGACGCCCATGTACGTATCCGGGGTCGATTTTGTTCCCGGCGACGCCCTGAAAATTGCGAAATTCGTTTACAGTCCTGATCCGACAAAGGCCCTCCGCCTGCCCCGGCTCACCGCCGCTGCCGTCAGTGCCCAGCTAAACGGCCCCGACTTCCGCCTCAAATCCAGCGTAATCAGCACCGTAAAAGCACAGTAGACAAACAGCCCCATTCCCGCCTATAATACTGAGGAATGGAGAATTTGTCACAGGCTATTGGTCAAGCCGTAGTCGCCCATCGTGACCAGATGGACACGGATGGTATGCCCCACATTGTTCACGTGCTGCGGGTAATGCTGGCCGTCGCAAAAGAATTCAAAGCAAACCCGATCCCCGGTTTCACTCTCGAAGAGATGATGATCGCTGCCGTCCTCCACGATGTAGTCGAGGATTCGGACATCACCCTTGATGCCCTACAGTGGTCTTATGGTGAGAACGTGCGGGACATCGTTGACGGCCTCTCTCGCCGCAAGCACGGCCCCGACAACAAGGAATCCTATCGCGATTTCATCTATCGTGCGAAGAAACATGCCGCAGTCAGATTCATCAAAACTGCCGATCTTCTCGACAATTTGAATCGGCTGACGCCGGACAAAGCCGGGATGGAAAAGCGGTACTCAATCGCTCTCTCCGTTCTCAACGACGAAGATGAGCCATCGTGGGAAGAGGCTGGACGTTTGTTTCGCGACGGCCACATGTACGTTCCCGACCCGGAAGGCAAATTGAAGAAGGTTGTCCCCAACAAGGAGTAGTCATGGCGATCAAAGAAGTCAAGTACACGGCAATCATCATTGAAAGCGAACGCGGTTGGGGCCGCAAGATCGACGAGGTCAAGGAATTCGACACGGAAAAAGAACGCGACGATTTCGTCAAGAAATTCAACAGCAAAAACCCGCCCGGCCCGGCACCTGACTGGTACATGATCGCCGAAAAGGGCGACGACGTTATCAAGGATGCCGATGCGGAGACGATCCGCAAGGCAGGGGCCTTGATTCCGAAAGAGGAGTTCCACACTGTTGTGGACACCAAGAAGATTGATCTCATCAACGGGGTGATACCAGATGTCGAAGAGCAATGAACGACACGTTGTGTGCATCGTCAAAGCGAACGTGCACGGCAAAGACACCTACAATCTCCTGACCACCGACGCAGTCGAGGGGACGTGGACGATCCGGGGCTGGAAGACTTCAAAAGAAGCCCTTGAGTATTGGGAGGGTGCCTATCGCCGGGCTCATGCCCGGAGCTACGAAGGCTCCATGTCGGCGTGTCTGAACTTCATCTCGTTCAATCCCTCGATTCTTGAATTGACCCTCGACGAAATCGCACCACTGATCGCGGGTGATCGTCGTGTGGTGAACCTGTACACAAACTCTGGCAGCATTGATGCTGTCGTGCTCAACAACAAAGCGGCTGCCTTTTGGGAACGTGGCAGCAAACCAGCATTGATCTGATCGGAGACGAATGTACCGTTTCGTGGTGGAAGGATTCATCAAAGGGTACGAACGCCGGGGCCTCTTTCCAATCCCGGACGTGCTCAGTCATATTGGCGAGAACACCCCGGTGTTCGAGGGCGACATCGTTCCGGTGGTCTCATTGCGGTACATGGTGTTCAAGCGGTCGCTGGTGTGTGTAAGCTGCGGCCTCGAAGGCCAGTACTTCGCGAAGGAACGTTCGGCTCGGGCGATTTGGGGCAAGAAAGAACTGAGCGGCAAGTTCCTCGGTTATCGCCCGGCGACACAGTCTTGGCACTTCAACCTGTACGGGATCGACTTCAACGGGAATGAAGTGATGCTGACGAAGGATCACATTATCCCCCGCTCGAAGGGCGGCAAAGAAGATTTGGACAACTTGCAGACCATGTGTGCGATCTGCAACTGCAAGAAGGCCGATAATCCTGACTGGCAATACCGGATCAATTGGCCCGGAGGGTTTGACATTGGCAAATAGCGAAGTCGAGAAGTACGTTACAGACCTGACCGCCTACCTACAGGCCGCACGCGACGCCTACTACAAGGCGAATGCCCCCATCATTTCTGATGAGGAGTATGACAAGCAGGAACGCCTCCTCCACAAAACGATCCAGAAGTACCCGGAATACGCCGCCATAGCGGCCCCAATTCTCCAGCGAGTCGGTAGCGACATCGTGGCTGGTGGGCGTGTGAAACACACGACGCCGATGCTCTCCATCGAGAACAAGTACGATGAGAAAGAAGTCACTGGCTGGTTCGTAGACCTGCCGCCCGGCACTGTCCTTTGCGAAGAGCCCAAGTTCGACGGCATCTCAGTGGAACTCCGCTACAAGAACCGTGAACTTGTGCAAGCTGTCACTCGCGGTACCGGGGTTGAAGGCGAAGACATCACGCAACAGATCATGGTCGTGGAATCCATCCCCAAGAAGCTGAACTTGGATTACCGTTTCTCCGAACGGCTCCAGATTCGCGGCGAACTGGTGATGAAGAACTCGACGCTGGAACGCATCAACGCTGAGGCACGCCGCACAGGCGGCAAAGAGTACTCCAGCACCCGCAACCTGACTGGCGGCACCATGAAGCTGCACGATCTGAATCTGGTTCGCGACCGCGAAATCCAGATGCGGCCATGGGACGTACTCGGCGGACACGATCTGCCGGACAGCGGCCTCGAACGACTCAGGGAGATCGCTAAGGAAGGGTTCCCGGAGCCATTAGGGGTGCTCGTTTCTGACGCGGCTTCCGTCGCCTCTGTCCTGAAACAAAAGCTGGCTGAACGTGACACCGTTCTCCGGCAGCAGATGTCGCTTGAAACCGATGGTGTGGTCATCAAGGTTGACAGCCACAAACTGCGTAAGGAACTCGGCGTCAGCAGCAAGTACACGAACTACCAGATTTGCTTCAAGCCGCAGTCGGCATCCGGCACCACCTACCTCCGGGCAGTGACGTGGCAGGTTGGCCGCACAGGCAAACTCTCTCCGGTCGCTGAATGTGATTCGGTTATCCTCGCCGGAGCCAAGATCGAACGTGCGAACCTGAACAACATTAGCTGGATCACCACCATGGGCCTGAAACTCGGGGCCAAGGTGGAAATGCTCCGTTCTGGTGACGTGATTCCGCAGGTTGTGAAGGTAATCGACGAGGGCGATGAGCCAATCCTGCCGCCGACGAACTGCCCCGAATGTCAGAGCCCGATAGAGGTTCTGAACGAGGAGCGATCCGGCATCACCACGCACTGGTGCGAGAACAAACTTTGTCCCGGTCGCATCACGGAACTGTTCACGTACATTGCCAGCCGCGACATGCTGGAGATCGACGGCCTCGGGCCGGAAATGGCCAAATTTATTGCAAAAAACGGGTACGCCCGTGATCTTGCTGAGTTGTTCTCATTCCAAACCGAGGCACTATGCGGGCTGACAGACTTAGGCGAAGAGAAGTTCGAGCGGGGGATGGTGAAGCGTGGTTTCGGCGGGGCTGCCGTCCTCAAGATGATTCGATCCATGGAGAAGGCGAAGAAGGCGGGCTGGGATCGCTGGATCGCCGCACTCGGAATTCCAATGATCGGCAGGACTCACGGCAAGGCGATAGCCAAGGCCCTGTTCCTACAACCTGACTCCATGGAGAAGCTGACGACAATGCTGGAGGTCGTCAACACCAAGGAAGTCGAAGGCCTCGGCCCAAGCCGCAAGGAGTCGATTCTGGCGTGGGCACGCGACGCCGCACATGTGCGGGTCTGCAAGGAACTGTTCACCGCTGGCGTCCGCCCGGCGTCCGTGGGCGGCACTCAGGTGGTCTCTGGGGCACCGCTGGTTGGTGTCGTGTTCTGCGTGACAGGTGAGCGGGCCGAAATGGACAAAGACCTTCTGGCGGCGAAGCTGGAAAGCCTCGGGGCCGTGAAGAAGTCCGGCGTCTCGAAGAAAGTCACGCATCTGATTAAACTAGATTCGCCGGGGCACAATAAACTAGCGTATGCACAGGAATTGATCGCCGCTGGCGTCAAGATCGAGATCGTAGGCTGGGATTGGGTGCTGAAAGCATTTGAATCGGGCGGCATCGAATCGCCGAAAGAGACCTTTGAGATGGAGGAAGTGTGAAGAAGCTATCCGAATTGCTTTGGATCAGCGTAGCCGCCATCCCTGTGGCCCTGCTCCTCGTCGAGTTGACAAAACTCCAAGCGTTAGCGATAATGGTGAGGAGGTAGATATGAGATATTACGAATTGAAAGGTTCTGGCAGACTAGCCGAAATCACCGAGGGCGAGTACGAATTCGTCATGCGGAAAGCAGTACGCCTCGCGTTTCACGAAGAGATGCGGACGCCCATGCACGGCTTCAACTACCTCGGTGTGGCGTACATCTGCTTGGAGGGAGAGCCGAGGTACTGATGACAGGCAAACTCACAGCACGCACTTGGAATCGCGGCGAAGAGCCCGTGGATTTCGTGTGGGACGGCACCTTCAAGTTCGACGATGTCATTGAGGGTGTACGTGTGCTCCTCGAAACCAAGGACTTTGCAAAGATCGTGGATGCGGAGAACAAAGTCATCCTCTACTACCGGGCCTTTACCGACCCGTACCGAGGCCGTCTGACCGCATGCGGTATGAGCGTGCCAGAGTGCAACGTTCGCTTCCGGCAACTCAAGGCCGAAGCCGCCAAGAAAGTTTTCACGCCTCGGGAACTCTATGATCTGAAACCAGCCGACGTGTCGTACTACCTCGACTATTTGCTCAACCCACACCTGCCGGAAGTCTACGACGCCATGGATTTCAATTACAAAGAGGCGGAGCAGATGCAACGGATTGAGATTCGTGTTCTCGCGGATCAAATCGTCAGCGGCGACCGTGTCTGGACGCTGGCAACGATCTGGTTCGACGGTGATCCGGTCATGGTGGTCAACAGCGGCGAGGATCGACACGATCACAGGCGGTGGATTACCAACAAATTTCTTTTCGAGGAAATGGTGAAATGGCTCCGGTCATTCCTGCCCACCGTCATCGAAGAGGATTTCGTGGATGAAGACACCATCATCCCGGCCATGACGGAATTCAACAATTCAACCCTGCATCGGTTTTACGATGCGGAGAAACAGGAAGCTGTCAATGCCTGAGTCGGACTACACTTGGAACCAGCTAGAATGGGAAATCCAGAACAAGGAAGCTGAACTCCGGGGCATGAAGGCCGCTTTGGAAAACCTGCGGCGTCGATGCCAGCACAAGTGGGGCAAAACAGAGTACACCCCGGACTATCAGCCGGGTTACCGGATTGAGGGCGATCCGCCCGGCACCATGGGGGTTGACTGGCGGGGGCCTATGTGGGTAGACTCAAAGACGACCCCGAAATGGACTCGTAAGTGCTCAGAATGTGGGCTGAAACAGGTGACCGAACGGACTTCGGACAAGGTTGAAAAAATTCCTGTTTTCTAGTCAGGTTTTTGTGGTACACTTCTTGAAACGTCGCAGGAGACGAAATTATGTCACTTTTGGATGCAATTAAGCACGCAGCATTTGAAGACGAGGCACCAGCACCGAAGCCTGTAGCGAAGCCCACGTCGGCCTTTCACGCTGCCACACAGACCTATTCTCCGGGAGCCGCAGCACCCGCCCCGGCATTCAGCCCGACACCCAACTCTTCCATTCCGAATTACGGTGCCCCGGCTCCGGTCGTTGTCGATGAGGCTGTCTATCAGCACATTTTCGAAAAGACAGACTTCGAGAACACGAGCGTGATGAAGACCATCCACAAGTACCTTGATGCGATGGCGAATCTGCCGCTCGATCAGAACACCAAGTTCAAGACGGCGGTCACTCAGGCTCAGTCGATTGACCACATTACGCCCGACCAGATTCTCGGGGCGTTCGACACGCTCAAGGCAACGCTCCAGAGCGAAGCCACTGAATTCTCCAGTCACTCCGACACATTCACTCAACAGGAAATCACTGCCCGGCAGACGAAGCTGCAAAGCATCGCAGACACCATTGCCCGGAAGCAGAAAGAGATCGCCGACCTGCAAGCGACGCACACGCAGGTTTCGGCGGAATTGGCAAACGCGACGGCGACCGCTGCCAACGCACAGACCCAGTTCCAGCTTGCAACACAGCGTCGCAGCAACGAGATCGACCAGCAGAAGGCACAGTTCGCAAGCCTCCTGCGGTAACGAAAAAGACCCGACAGGGAAAAGGAAAAAATCATCATGGGTGCATTGACCACGACTCCTAGCTTTTCGAACTACACGCCGAAGTCCTTCTGGAAGAAACCAGAAAGCGGCCCCGGCTATCTGCTCCTCGCTGGTCTGATCGGCGGCGGGCTCTACGGCCTGTTTCTAGCCCTCCCCTTCCTCCTCACGATTGTGTGGGGGACGGTTAACCTTGTCATCGGTGTTGCCGTTCTCGCTCTGATCGGCTACGTCGTGATGAACAAGACGATCCAGACCCTTGCACGAAACATTTTCCAGTCGGTCTGCCGGGGCATCGCGACGCTGTACACCACGATTGACCCCATCGGCATCTTGAAGAACCAGTTGGACGACGCCAAGACGGAGAAGGCCCAGTTGGACGCTACCGTCAATCGTTTCGCCGGAAGCGACGAAAATCTGCGTGAGGCCATCGACAAAAATAACAAGCAAATCCAGCAGGACATGGCGAACGCGGCCAGTGCGGCCCGGAAGGCAGCTTCACTCGTTGGCAACGACCCGAACACCAATCTCAAGCGTGAGCAGATTTTGGCGGAGAAGGGCAACTACGAGGAAGAGGCCGGGCTGTTGATGCAGAACAACAAACAGTTGCAGGCCCTCGAAGAAACGACGGCAAACATGCTCGATACGTTCCGTCACTGGAGCATCGTCGCCGACGCCAAGATCGTCCGCATGGGAATGCGGGTGGACTTGCTGAGCAAGCAGCGTAAGGTCGTGCTCGAAGCCAAGAAGGCCCTGAGCATCGGTCAGCGTCTCTTGCAGGGCGACACCGAACAGCAGAAGATGGTCGATGCAGCTATCGACTACCTCGCCGAGGATGCAGCACGCACCGTTGGCGAAATCAAGGAATTCAACCGCACGTCCGACCGGATGCTCACGAAGATCGACATCGAGAACGGTGCCAATGCTGAACTGGCTCGGGCTCAGTTTGCCGATTTCAGCCAGAAGTTGCTGGCGTCCAGCAATGCACCTTCGGCAGCAGACGAGTTGTCAGGCGTGATCGGCGGGCCTATCCCGGTCGCCGAGGCAGTCCCCGTGGGTCGCAGCACGTCGGCCAGCGGCGGCAGCAGCTTCAACTATTTCGACAAGCAGTAGACATTCCGGCTCGGTATGGTATAATCCATACCGAGTCGTAAAACACTTTCAGGAGAAGAAGATATTATGAAACTCAAACCGCAAGCAAAGTTGGCGTTGATCGTGGTCGGTGGACTGGCACTCGTGTTCGGCCTCCGCACCTTGGCCTCATACGGAATTATTCCGACACCGGGCTTCGCAAAGGCTCTGGTGCCGCAACGTGCAATCCTCCCCGACGTGAAGGATGCTCAAGTTCAGAACGTCGCCCCGGTCGCCCTCCCGCAGGACGCTCCGGCCTCAGTTCAGTCCACGTTGATCCGTGGCGTGATCTGGGAATGGAATGCTCAGTTGGGTCTGCTCTTCGCCAATGGCGGGCCGCAGACGACTGCTGGCTCCCTGATGGCAAAGCGTAACGTCAATCTGCTCCTCTATCGTCAGGACATCACCGACAAGATGATCGAAGACCTGAACGCCTGTGCCGCCGAGATCAAGGGCGGAGCTACACAGTGCGACACGGGTGCGAACTTCGCCATCATCATGGGTGACGGTTCCGGGCAATTCGCCGCAGCGATCAATCCCTCGCTCTCCAAGCTTGGGCCGCAGTACAAAGTGATCGTGATCGGTGCCGCTGGCTACAGCCGTGGTGAGGATGCCTTCTTGGCTCCGCCAGAGGTTAAGGCCAACCCGAAGGCTGCAAAGGGCCTGCTGGTTGAAGGCGTGCTCCGCGATGGCGACTGGAATATCGCCATGAAGTGGGCTGCTGACAACGGCATCCCGAACAACCCGGACGAGAAGACCTACGATCCAGACGCGATCAATTGGGTCAACGCTCCCGACTACAACACGGCTGCCGCCGATTACGTTGCTGAAAAGCCTGTCACTTTGAAGGTTGTTCACAACGGTCGTCCGACTGGCGAAACCAAGACCATGAAGGTCAATGCCATCGTGACGTGGACGCCGGGCGACGTGACTGCCGTCAAGCAAAAGGGCGGACTGGTCAAGGTCGTGTCCTCGAAGCAATACAAGTCGCAGATGCCTGCTGTCATCATCGGGCCGAAGAAATTCTTCACGGACAACCGCGAGGAAATCAGCAACATGCTTGCTGCCATGATGGAAGGCGGCGATCAGGTGAAGGCGTTTGAGAAGTCGCTCCGCAAGGCCGCTCAGATTTCATCCGCCGTCTACAAAGACGAGGGTGAAGAGGGTGCGACCAACGGCGACTTCTGGTACAACATGTACAAGAGCGTCCCGTACAAGGATCAGACCACTGGCGAGACCGTGATTCTCGGCGGCTCGGCTGTGAACAACCTTGACGACAACCTTATCCTGTTCGGCATGAAGCCGGGCCTGAACGATAACTTCTCCTCGACCTACCGGGTCTTTGCGGGAATCGTCGCTCAGCAATATCCGCAGATCGTGAAGGAAACCCCGATCCCCGACGTGAAGGAAGTTGAAGACAAGACCTTCGTGAAGGCGGCTCAGGACATCCTCGAAGCGGCCAACGACACTGGCTCTGAGGCGGAAACCACGTCCTACTCGGCACAGGCTTCTGCCGACGTGATCGGACACCGGGCCTATCAGATTCAGTTCGCGACCGGGTCGGCGGCATTGACGGATGAAGGCAAGGCTACCGTCCAGCAGTTGAAGGATAGCATCGCCATCACCAGTGCCTTCGTCAAGATCGACGGCTACACGGATAACACGGGCAGCGATTCCGTGAACATCCCCCTGTCTCGGGCTCGTGCGGCCTCCGTGGCGGCTTATCTCCACGAACTGGCACCGAAGAACTTCCCGACCGCAGGGCCGAACAAGCGGTTCAGCACGGATGGACACGGTTCCTTGAACCCTGTCGTGCCGAACACGACCGCTGAGAACAAGGCTCAGAACCGCCGCGTGGAAATCACGCTGACGGGCAACTAAGCCGGGAGTGCTTTATAAGATGGGGCGGGCTTCGGCTCGCCCCTTTCATTTTTCGTTTGACATCAAGGCTCAGTAGTTAGTATGATGGAGAGGTTATGAACAACAGACAACCAGAAGGGCCGGGCGTTTTATTGACACTCCTGATCGTTGCCTGCATCATCGGCTGGATACTTTGGGGGCTGAATGCACTGGGGTGGTTGCCAACGCTATGAACGATTTTCTCGCAGCATTCACACCGAACAAGGTGATCTCGAAGACCACGCTTAAGACGCTGGTCGGCGTCCAAGTCGCGATCTTTTTCGCACTGTGGTTCTTCTCGCCATTTGTTTTTCTGCCGACCATGACCGAGACGTGGAACGCTTTCGTCGAACAATGGGGGCAGGGCCTCGGCGGCGAACTGCTGACCAGCTTGTACGCCAACGTTGAGGCTATCGGCGTGGCCAGCTTGATTTCTCTTCTGCTTGCTTACGGCACCACCATGGCGGGATTTCGCCCTGTAGTCACGGTGCTCAGTAAGCTGCGTTTCCTGTCGATGGTTGGCCTCAGCTTTTTCTTCACCACCGCCACGCACAGTTCACACCAACTCAAAATCTGCATGCTCGTATTCTCTATCTCGGTGTTCTACGTTACCGGGATGGCAGACGTAATCGAGAGCATCCCACAGGAACAGTACGACCTTGCCCGTACCCTGCGTAAGGGGCCGTGGGAGACCGTGTGGGAGGTTGTCGTGCTCGGGCAGATAGACAAGGCGTTCGATGTGCTCCGGCAAAATGCGGCCATCGGCTGGATGATGCTAACCATGATCGAGGGCATGACCCGCACTGATGGCGGCATTGGTGCAATGCTCCTCAACGCCAACAAACACTTCTACCTGCCTGCCGTGCTGGCAATTCAGATCACCATTCTGTTGCTCGGCTTGGGACAGGACTACATGATCGGCGTGACGAAAAACTTACTCTGCCCATACGCGGCATTAACGGCGGTGAAGAAATGACGGAATTGTTGAAGTGGTTTCTGAACTGGATCAGCCAAGGCGACAACATCTGGATTGCCATTCTGATCGGTGGGGCAATTACCACCATCATCTACACCGGGAGCGAGGCTCTGGTGAAGATCATCCGGGAACTGAAAAGAAAGTAGCATGTTCAACGTCGGCGACAAAGTAACGCGGATGATGGGAGGTTCGATTCCCATGGAGTTGACCGTAACGGCGGTCACCGAAGACCGCATCATCTGCGGGCCGTGGGAGTTTGACAAACGCACCGGGGCTGAGATCGACGAAGATTTTGGATGGGGGCCGGGGTTCTCCGGTAGCTACATCCAAGTGCCCGGCGTCACATATATCTCATTGGAGAAATAGTATGCTGCCTGCAATCAAAGAAGTGATCGAGAAGCACGTCATGGCATACGGCCCCAATCGGAAGGGCTGCGTCATGTACATGACTGACGGCGTCCGCAAGGCTGCCGACGAACTCGGGATCAGCTATGAAGCCGCCAAGGAATTGGTGCGTTGCTGGATCAGCGAGGAGTTCTGATGCCCCGACTGCGGGTCAAGGTCGTGATCGAACGCATGTACGCCATGCAGGAGTGGAACAACGACTTGATCGGGTCGGTGGTCAACTTCGACACGGGGGAACGTTTGCCGGACTTCATGTCCTTCAAGCTGGTAGCCGTGGTCGGAGGTCAGGCTGTCGGCGTCTCGGGGCCGCTGCCTTATCTGACTGAGATGCGGGGTGAGGTCACCTATCACGACCCCTCGGATTCCGGTAAGATGATTACGCAATATGTGGAAGTCACAGAAATGACAGTTCGGACGGTGAAACCCTAATGCCAGCACTCTACCCATATAGCTACGGTCAAACGTTGCTCAAGGTCGAAAACGTCAGTCTATCCGCCTCGGCGGACGGTACCCGCTTGCTTGAAAAGGAAGAGCCGGGCAGCCGTCCCATCCTAAAGAACGTCAACGCTGAGGTCAAGAAGATCATCCGGCCTGACCACATTCAGGGGCAGGTCGTCGGCTTTATCGGCCCCTCCGGTATTGGCAAAACGCAACTGTTCCGCATTATCGCCGGGCTCAACAAGCCGACAACGGGGATTGTGACCACGAACGGCAACACCCGCCCGGTACAGGCCGGGGAAGTGGGCGTCGTGGCCCAGAACTACCCCCTGTTCGCTCACCGCTCCGTGCTCGGAAACCTGATGCAGGCGGCAGCCAAGAAAGAGAAGGACGCCAAGGTCGCCAAAGACAAGATCATGACGTTTCTGAGCGAATTCGAACTGGCAGACAAGATTCATCTGTACCCGGCTCAGCTATCGGGCGGACAACGCCAGCGTATCGCTATCATCCAACAAATTCTGTGCTCTGAGCACTATCTGCTCATGGACGAACCGTTCTCCGGCCTCGACATCATCGTGGAAGGCAAGGCGACCGAACTCATCATGAAGGTTGCCAACATGGATGACCTGAATACGGTGATTGTCGTGACGCACGACATCTCCGCCGCCGCTTCCATCGCCGACCATATCTGGGCTTTGGGCCGGGAGCACGACGAACAGGGCAACCCGATTCCGGGGGCCTCTATCGTCAAGACCTACGACCTGATTGAGCGTGGCTTGTGCTGGGATCAAGTCAGCGAACACGCCATGACAAGGCCGCAGATGGTTGAATTCATCCGGGAAGTCAAAGACGACTTCTATCATTTCTGAGGGGAATATGGCAAAGAAGAGGTTGAACAAAAACGCGAAAGCGTGGATCGCCGCTCTACGTAGCGGGAAGTTTCGCCAAGCTACGCAACATCTGGGCTATCGCGGGGCGTATTGCTGCCTCGGCGTGGCCTGTGAACTCGCTGCCAAGGCCGGGGTCATCCCGGCACGTGTCATCGAGAACAAAGTCTATGCCTACGGTACGGACGAAGAGGGCCGGGAAACCGGGACGCTGCCCCAATCTGTTCAGGACTGGTTGGGCCTGAACGATGCGAGTGGGAGCTATCAGGACAAGGACGGCAAAAACCTCGACCTGACCGTGTTGAACGATGAAGGCGTGAAATTCAAGGAAATCGCCGACGTAATCGAGAGCCGTCCTCAAGGTTTGTTTGCATAAATTCTGGCGACTGTGCTAGGATTGATGTATGACACAACGGCTCAAAGGTTTTGTGGTTACGCTTGAAAAAGACTTGCGTGAGGATGACGCCGAAGTCATCCTCAACGCTCTCCGCATGATCCGTCATGTCGAGTCCGTCGAGCCCGTCGAATCCAACTTTGACGATCAAATGAATCGCTCCCGAATTCGTTCCGAATTTAGGGACAAACTCTGGGCGGTACTATATCCTGAATACGCGAAAGAGAAACAATAACCATGGCCAACAAAAAGAAAAACAAAAAGGACGGGCTCCAGCCGAAGTTTGAGTCCAAGGTGCTGCTCCTGCACTGTAAGTGCGATTCATGCACAAACTGGGAACTCGCGTACCATCTCGGGGCTTACTACCTCGTGTGTGCGACCTGCGAGGAACAGGTGTTCTTGAACCTGACTAACCTCGACCCACATCCTCAATTTCACTGGGAGCCGAAAAAGTAGTTATGACTTACACGCAGCTTGAATCTTCCGTGAAAGGCGGGTTCGTGTGCTTCGCCGTGTTGGCGATCATCAACGGATTTACGTCCACACACTGGTACGGTAGGCTTGGCGAATTCCTTGGGTACATGATCGGCTGGATGATGTTCAGCCTGATCTACGATTATTTCCGGGGTCTGTGGAAGAGCCGCGATGGGAACTGACGCATACGAAGGCGTTCCTCGTTTGGAACGGGTTGCCGACATCGTCACGGGTCTCCAGAAGACATACCCGGACGCCAAGAAGCTGGCCATCGACATTCGCTTTGAGTGGGTGACGACGGATGTCTACACGGATGGAGCGGAACTTTGCCCCGTTGTCAAGATCAACATCGAGAGGTAACGATGTACGAGCGATTCCTAAACTGGTGCGGCGACCACCCCTTCCTCACGCTGGGGCTATTCGCACTGGTTTTTGTGATCGTTTTCGGGCTGGCAGTTCAAACGGGCATCATCACGGAACATACCAAGCTGATGCCTTACTAGGGGTTGTTATGGCTTTCGTAATTGCTGAACCATGTATCGGGGTGAAAGACACGGCGTGCGTTGATGCGTGCCCGGTCGATTGTATCCACCCCAAGAAGGGCACCCCGGAATTCGAGAAAGAGCCGATGCTCTACATCGACCCGGTTGAGTGCATCGACTGCGGGGCCTGCGTTCCGGTCTGCCCGACCGCCGCAATCTTCCCGGTGGAAGACCTCCCGGCTCAGTGGGCTCGTTTCACTCAGATCAACGCCGACTACTTCGGGAGAAAGTAATGCCGCTGACCACCAAGCAACTTGAACTCTTCGCCAAGATCGAACTAACTCTCCGTCATGTTCGCAACCTGTACGAACTTGGCCCGCACGACGTTCGTGCCGAAGCTGTCGATGCCAATCAGGCTCTCGAAGAGGCTCTGGGCAAGGACTACGCTAAAATCTTCAAGACCAAGACGTGGAAGAAGGCAATGGCATGATGTTTCTGTGTTGGCTCAAGGCCATAGGTTTAATCCTCGCCGTTCTCGCTACTGTGGCCGGGATATTCGTGGCTTTTTGTGCCGCCATGTTCTGTATCGTTGGAGCGTGTATAGCGATTGGGGATTTCTTTGAGCGTCACCCGGTCACTCGCCTCATACCCACACTCGGGAAGGCTCTCCTGATCCTGCTCGTAGCTTTGTCCCTCGTGGGAGGAGTCTGGGGGGCAAAACAGCAAGTTTGTAAGCGGGGTTTTGTGCGGTCGTACAAAGATTTCATAGCGGACATGTTCAAGTGATGCCGTATCTCCCCGCTACCGAAGAAGAAATTTGGCAATTTCGCGAAGTGATGCGGAAGGATCGTGAGAGACGTGAAAAAGCTAAAAACGAAACTGCACTTCAATCGGGTGAACATGCAGAGGGGCAACCCGAACGTGTGGACGGCCCACAATAGTCACGGCTGCTTTCAGGCTGAGAAGCTTGTCATCATGCACGAAGGCAAGGTCGTAGCCGAGACGGTATTCAAGCCGGAGGCCAAACAGCCTCGGGCGTATTTCGAGACGCACGGTCAAGTCCGGTACGAGGGCAAGACCGCAATCGTGGAGGTTTGATTATGCCGACAGCTACTCCTAAAGGCACCGAAGTAGTCGTGAAGTACGGCGGCGAATTCATGGATTTGGGCGATCAGGCCGACAATTTCGGCAGGCGAACCAAGGCCGTGGAGGCGATCCTCGGTATCATCAGCATCAACACCATCGGATTGGATTTCTTCTCCCGCCCGATAGGCGACATCACGGTCAAAGACCTGTACGAGAAACTGTTCAACTTGCAGGACGGCGTTCAGCGTGCCCGGATGCAGATACAAGACCGCAACCTTGAGCGTGTGGCCAAGGAAACGGGCCTGTACGACCGCCTCGTCGGTCTGCAAGAATGTGTTGAGCGGGCGAAGGCTCAGGTGCGGAAGGAACTCCACCACTAAATGGAACTCAGGCAGATCATCGGTATCGCCGGGATGGTGCTTATGCTGGGCGGGACTTTCTACAGCATGTGGAAGTTCGACCAGAAGCCCAACGGCAGAATTCCAGTCCGGGTTACCAAGACCGAGGGGCGATTGCTCTACGGCCTAATCGGCGTGATCTTAACTTTCAGCTTTTTGGCGGCAACAAACTTGATCGCCGATTCGCTACAGCACGACAAGAAACAACAAATCGCGTGTCCAGAATATCCCCCGGTTGACGGGGCTGGACGCCCGGAGGTTTGCAAGTAAATGTACCACAAAACAGACGCAGAGAAGTCTCCCCGCACCCTCGCAGCAAGTAACCCGGCCAAAGCCCGGCACCCGAAACCGTTCCGCGTTTCCTACTACAACCCGGCAGAAGTGGACGACAGGGGCTTTGCCCTGCTAACCGTGGTTGAAGTGCAGGCCAAGACCGCCAAGGAAGCGAAGGCGATGGTGATCGGCCCCGACAAGCATTTTGTCAGTGCCTACAAGGCCGTCTCAATGAAACCGATTAGCGAAAAGAAGCGGCACATTTACACCCTGTCGCCGAACTACGTTCCACCGAAGGGCGTGTTCCGCAGGGGAGCCACACAGGCTTGGTTCCGCAAGTATCCGATCTGCCGTCGTCCCGGCTGCGGCAAGCAGAACCCGAAGTGGCACCAGTATTGCTCCGACACCTGTTCCCGTATGCTCAGAAATGGTCGGCAACTTCAGACCAAGGCACGCCGGATGCGGGTCGGCAAGAAAAACGGGATCATCCTCTGCAAGTGTTGTGCGGCCCGGCCCGTGGGCTCATTCAGCGATACCCGCTGCAACAAGTGCTTCCTCGACACACGCACGTATGCCTTGCCTCGCAAGAATGCGGAGCGGTTGCTGCCTCGGCTACAAGGACAAATCCCGGCTGTGATGGAGATTATGCTGAACGCCGCCCAGCACAAATGCACTCGTGCAGGCGACACCAAGGGAGCCCGGTTCCCGAAGTGCGGCTGCCGTCTACACGCCTTCCAGTGGCTTGTCATCAATGCTGAGCGTCTGGTCAACCTGCGTCGGCCCAAACAGAGCTACGTCATGTCCAACCAGCCGCTACCGCCATGGTTCCAGCCTAAGCGGAAGCGTCGCGACTTCCGGTTGCAAAACTACCTGTCGTCGATTCAGCCCAGTGGCAGCTTGGCATCATGAGCACATTCATCCATCACGTGCTGGCAGTAATTGGCTTCGCGTTCTTGTTCAATACGTGGGCGTGCATACTCCTGCGGATTTTCGTGTTGGACAGGGCAAAGTCATGGCACTGGTGGTGTCTGTCGTGCCAGCTTCAATACCGGATTTTCGGGAGGAAGTTTTGAAACTGAGCACAGACATCACCGATGCCGACGCATACGAATATCCGATCCATGGACGCCCGGCACCCAAAGACGCGGGATTGCCTGAGCGGGTTACAGCCGCCATGGATATTCTCAAGGCGGTAGTCAGCAAGGATCGCTACACGCTCATCGCCATGCTCAACCGCTTCGACATGGGCAAGGTCATTGAGGATCGCCATCGGTACGGCCCGCCCCGGCCTCAGCGAGTACCCTTTGAACCAAGCTGGCACGCCGACATGGACGTTGACGAGCTTACAGCCTTCGCCAACGACCTCGCACTGGACGTGCTCACCGGGGAGAAAGCCCCAGCCGGGCCGTCTGACGCAGAACTCAATACTGTGCTTGACGACATTTTACGGCAGGTCGTTTGCAATTGCGGGAACTACAGGCACCACGGCGTCTCATGGATGCCGGAGGGCTCTGGCGAAGGCCTGACGCAAGCACGGGCCATTCTACGCAGGCTTATGGAGGGCCGAAGATGAAAACCGCAACGTGCGAACACCGCTTCAATGAGCACTCGATTTACGGGAGAACCAAAAAGGGGGAGTTCCGCGTCTGCGGTCGCCCCGCAATCACCACCGACCCAACGGCACTCTGTAAGGGGTGCATAGCCATTCTTGCAAAGAACGACTTTGACGCCACGCCCGACAAGGAAACGGGAATCCAGCGTTGGTGGTTGGAAGAGCGGATTTATGGACAATTCCCCGCCTTGAAAAACCCCGGCAAGTTCCTCATCGGGCGTACCAAGATGAATGGAGCAATCTCCGGGTGGTTGATCGGGGACACGATTGAGTATCAGGCTGACGTTTTCGTGCCCAAGATCGGTGAAGTAGCCGAGACCGAAATGGGTAGTCTCACTCTATGGCATCCCCGCCTCCAAGCGATCAAACTCATTTCTCGGGAAATGGCCAACCACTGGATTGACGTGGTGTATAGCAGCAAGCAGATGAAGGCGATCAAAGAACACGTCGAATACAGTGTGAGGGCAAACAAAGACGTAAAGATCATGGACATGCTTAAAACAATCGAAAGATCAGGTATCCTCACCAAAGAGGATGGCACGAGTCCGACACCAGACGAAATCTGGAATGGGTTGCCAAAAACGTTCATGTTCGAACTTGGCGAACTGCACATGCAGGCTGTGGAGGCCCTGAGATGAAAAAGTTTTCGAAGCAACTACTGGGGACTGAGGGATTCGAACTCAACCACCACATCAAGGGCGGCGACGTAGTAATCCTGCCGCTCCACACGAAAGTTTGCAAACGCAAGCCGTGCACTTGCGGGGCCATTGATGCGATGCCCAAAGACGCTATCAACGGCAACGTCATCTGGCCGGAGTGGAGGCCTAAGTGAACTGCCCGCTGTGCAAAAACTTGATGGTGAAGATGGTCTCCTACCTGTTGCCCTCGATCTGGAAATGCAAGAAGTGCGGGTACATTGAGAAATGCTGAAGACCTTCCACATTTTCTACCGGGACAGGCAAGGCGTCCTCATGCGAATCCTGAATGAAGTCTCCCGGCGTGGGATAGCCTTCAAGGAAGTAATCGCCATTCACGATCTGCTGACGCTCACCCTCGACATAAACAAAAAGCAGGAAGAGCAGCTTTGCCGGGCGTGGCGTGCTACGATTGATGTGGACGAAGTGAGGGCAATGGCATGAGTAACCCAATGGAAAGCTTAATCCGGGCCTACATCGCGTGTGGTGGAGACCCAAACGACCTGCTACAAAGCCTTCAAGAGGCACCGCCTCCGCTGGCTGAGGATGAAGCCCGCTTTTTCAAGCAGTACGAAGACGAAATGGGTCAATAATGCCACTACCAGCGGGACGCGAATCCGAGTACATCGAAGACCGGGATCGGGAGATGAACGAACGGCACATGAAGACCTGCACCTATGTCGGGTGCTCCGTATGCCGATTGATCCGGGGAGAATGCGACTACTTCGATCCGCACTTTGAGAAGCGGGAGAATGGCGGTTTCCTGTGAAGGACAAAGCACTGCTTGCCAGACGAACTGTGCTCAAGATCGCGGAGTTCCCGGAAGAGTTTACTCGTCTGCTCCTCGAAAACATCGGCACGGACGCCACGGAAGACTTCATGGATCAGATGTACCGTATCTGGAGCGACGAGGGCTGCCACAAATGACCAAGTACGATGAGCCCGCGATGGCTCTGTGTGAAACGGTCACGATACGGGGAGGGCAGGTCTTGCACCTTGCCGAGAAAGGGAAGTCCGTCACCACCTGTGGCTCACCTGTCTCCCGTCGCACTTGGTTCGCACGCTATGCCCCGGCGACCGGGTGCAGTGCTTGTTTGGTCGCTGCGTGGGAACTATTGCCTGAATTCAGAAATCGGTTCAACACAAAATGATACGGAACGAACCACCACAATTCATGGCGAAGATGGAGACCGTTTTTCAGGCTGCTAAAAAGCAGGCGAAAAAACGGAAATGGGTCGATCCAGTCTACATGTACTACGACCGTCCGAAAGATTACGCCGACATTCGACGCATCAATCGGCTGCTCGCCCCCCACAACATGGTGTTCAAGACGTTTTCAGGCCGGGGGCAGTGGCGTAGACTGGGCCTGCTGGTTGCCATTGATCCGACCAAACTTCCGGCCCGAGATTGGTGTGGAATCGCCGACGAGATCATTTGTGAAAACAACGGTGGTGCCCAATAATGCTTTTCTTCCTGTGGATGGTAGTTTGGATCGGTGGGACGTGTGGTTGGGGTGAGCACAACGGAGCCTTGGCCGCAATCGCCTACTTCATCCTTTTCCCATTCGGGAGCCTGTGCATAAACTATGCCTTTCGGAGATGGTCATGAACCCGTTTGAGAAAGTAGTTTTGAACCCATTCGAGAAGTGGGTGTCGGTGAACTTCACTGGGGTGGAGATGCCCGATCCGCCCGAGGACTGGGATCGCCAGAACGAGTTTTTCTACCTGATCGACGGCAAGCAGTATCGGATTCCGTTCGCCCGCGTGCCGGAAGAATTCAAAGCCATCACCCTATTGGCCCGGATGGTGTCATGAATCCGTGGAACCCGCTCGCCACTACGCCCGACAGTAAACCACTCCGCTCTGGTGACTGTTGCATGGAAGCCTGTATTCACCTAATCACAGATGATCGCGGTGAGGTTCATTCTTATCCCGGCGTCAAAGGTTGGTGCGACTGTTGGTGCCATGAACGTTACTATGCCCAGATGCGAAAGCGAGCCCACTTTGCTTGAACCACACCTGCAACATTCTGATCGACCTTTCTGAGGAGTGCGGCAAGCCTGCCGTCATGTGGATTGATGAGGAGGGGTGTTGCCCGGCCCACGTCCAGAAAACCTACTACTGTGCGAAGCACTGGGATGAATACTGCGACGGGAAGTACGGGTGTGTCTGGAGCATCCGCAACGGCGGGTTCCCGTGCTACTCCACAAAAACCGTCTATTGACAATTTCTCGACTTTCCGGGTATTATTACAGAGAACATGAACCGCATATCCTCATTATCGTCGTCTAGTAGCTCCTTCGGGGGCTTTGGTGAGCGTGTGCGTTGGCGTGGTTGGTAAGACACCCAAAGACATCGCAGTCCGAAGCCGCCTGAAAAGGGCGGCTTTTTTATTGGTTTTCATGGAGAGTTGGGCGAGTGGCTTATGCCGTCTGGTTGCTAACCAGATGCCCCTTAACCGGGGCCGGGGGTTCGAATCCCTCACTCTCCGCCATCTTGGTGAGTTGGGAGAGTGGTTTATTCCAGCAGCTTGGAAAGCTGCCGCACTCCGCAAGGGGTGCCGGGGGTTCGAATCCCTCACTCACCGCCAGTTCGATTGTTCTGTATGGTGAATTTGCCCCTACAGGGCAAAGGTTGGATACAAAAAGCAAGGGGCCGGGTACATGAAACCCCGGCCTCGCGTGCTACGGCAGCGGGACATTTATGAGGTCTGTCTATGCCGCGTGATCCTGACCTGAATAGTAATACCGGATTTTTGGAGGGTTTGGTACATTGGCAAGTCCGGCTGCCTTGAAAGCAGTTATACGCCTAACCCGCGTATTGGGGGTTCGACTCCCTCACCCTCCGCCATTTTGAGTCACCCGATTTTGGGTGACAAACGCAAAGTCAGCCTATTTTGGGTGACAAGCTTAAAACGTTGACATTGCCAGAATCAAGCTTAAAAGCTTGACAACGAATTTGGAGAGGTTGGTACATGTGGCAAGTCCGCTCGCCTCGAAAGCGAGTCACGGGGTTAACCACCCCGTGTGCAGGTTCGACTCCTGTCCTCTCCGCCATTTTTGCAGTATTATTGTTGTATGACCGAAAAAGAGTTGTTCGAGAAAGTTCAGGCCTACAACGATAAGCTGAAAGAGTACGGGTCGCGTAAACAGCTTCATACGTCGTTGGGCACCACTTTCCCAGAAGAGAAGCAGTTCCGCGAAGAGATCGACAAGCTCCTGAAAGAGATCGCCATGGAGTTTGTGCGGCAACGCGAGATCGCGAGGGCTGAAGGTGCCTGAACGAATTTGCGAAGTGAACATGTATCGCGGGACTGGCGAATTTCTCGGCCAAGATTGGACGGACGGCATGCACGGGCCGATGTCAAATGTCCGGTCAGAGAAGAACAAAATCGGATGCTTCAATCCGGCCCGCTGGCTGAATCCGTTCTACGATCCCGAGGGCACCAGATTTAGATCGGTGTGGGACGACGATTCTGATGTTTCACTCCCCATCACTGGGGGTTATAATTACGCCCAGTGGCTCTGCACGGAGCACTATGACGAGGTTATCGTCATGGCAAAGGAAGACGAAGAGATCGACCGCGTGCGTAGGGGAATTGATGAGGATTAAGGTCGTTTACCGAAAGAACCTAAAGATGTCGCCCGGCAAGCTGGCGGCTCAGACTGGACACGCTGTACTGGGGCTCAATGGGGCCTACGCTTCGATGTCGATTGTGGTGCTCGAAGCGAGTGACAAGAAGTTTCAGGAAACGAAGGCGGCTCACCCCGAGGCCTGTGTGGTTCGGGACGCTGGCCGAACAGAAGTTGCACCCGGTACCGAAACGGTGCTGGCTTACTTTGAGGATGGTCAATGAAGTTATACGACCGATTATATCCGCATCGCATGTGGATCATGCTTGGGTTTTTGATATGCATGTGGATCGCAACTGAATACATGCTCCGGTGATGCAATAGGCAGACATCCTCCACTTAAAACGGAGGTTTTGAGAGTTCGATTCTCTCCCGGAGTACCAAATGGGGGAGAGCACGGGTGTGCGGGCGGGATTTATAACCCTGTAATTGCTCCTGATTAGAGTGCACGGTGTGAGTTCGAGTCTCCACTCCCCTACCATTTCAACCCTACCTGTGGTATCATCTCAACATGAGTGCTCAAATGCGGCTTACGATCTTCCTCGTAGTGTGGACGCTACTTGTCGTCGCATTGGCCCATGGGCAAACTCAGAAAAATCCTACGTTCGCTAACCCGGCCCCTCCTCGCAAACCGCACCAATCAGTGAAACTTCCGATCCTTGGCCGGGCTGCCAGCACTTTCATGTCGAGGCACCCGCATCTCGTAGGCCTCCTCGGCAACATCAACATCGAGTACGACAAACCACACAGATTCAATACGGAGAAAAAGAAATGAAGCACGGTATCTGGCTTGCCATTCTCGCAGTCGTGTTCTCCTGCACAGCCTTTTCGCAGGAAGTCATCATGAACCAACCATCGGCTGATGTCGTAGACAAGGGGCACCTGTTCGTCCGGTCGGACTCGTTCTATACCCAGAAGCCCGCCTACTTTTTCGAGAACGTCAACTTCGCCTACGGCCTCGGGCACAACTTGGAAGTCAGCCTCAATAGCAGCGATCTCGCTCACGGCTCTGACATCTGGCAGATCGTACCCGGCATCAAGTGGGCACCGATCAAAACCAAGAATTTTGAAATCTACGTCGGCGATCAGTACTGGAAGCCCGTGTCGAACTTCACCTACTACCACAACGGCAACGTGAGCTACGAGGCCGCAGCCCTCAAGGCGGGCAACTGGCGATTCACGGGCGGCGTATTCCAGTCCTACAACGCCTACGCACCGGGCAACCGGGCTGGGGCCATCGGCGGCGTCGAGTGGATGGCGAAGATGTTCAAGAACGGCTGGATGATCGCACCCGGCGTTGACTACGGCAGCGGTGCGGGCACTAACGGCTATACCAGCCCCGGCGTCATGTTCCAGAAGAAAAACTTCTTCATCTGTCCCGGCTACATGATCGCGAACCCGCACAACCCGAACGGTGCTCACCAGAGCTTCGTCATGATCGGGGACACGTTCTAATGCCCACGATGAAACTCAGCTTCGTCCCAACTGAGTTGTCTGCGACCGCCAAGTCGTTTCTCGAACAGCGGTTCATGCAGGAAGATTACAAGAGCTACTGGTGCAGCCTTGAAAGTGTTCTGGAAGACATCGCTCAGGAAGACACAATCTTCACCGGGGTGAAACTCGCCGGGCAGCTTAACTGGGAGAAGGTCAGTCTCAAAGACCTGCCTGCCGGATGGTGGAAACTCATGAAGTTCAGCCCCAAGGTCGAAAAGGCGATGAAGGCTCACTGGAAGAAGTACCCCACGGGCCATGTCGTATGGGAGTGGTAGACACAACGGACATGAACCACTGCCATTACTGTGGGGCAGCGTCCGGGATCGACAATCCGCCCGGTTTGATCTGGTGGAGATGCGAGTGCCATGGTAAGATGTATGGCACACACATTGCCTGCCATAAGAAACACGCCGGGCATCACGAGGGATGTACATGCGAGTCAAAATCGACGTAAAGAAGTCGCACATCAAGAAAGGCTACGACAATGTTGACAGTCAGACGGACTGTCCGATTGCCTTAGCAATGACAGCCGCATTCAAACGGCTCAAATTGGCACGCATCAGTGTGCTGTGTGCCTATGACATAGCCTACATCGACACCTTTCAGGGGCAAAAGATCAAGCTGCCACTCAAGGTGCAGCAGTTTCAACGCCGGATTTTCGCGGATAAAGAAGTCAAACCCTTCTCGTTCACGGTGGTGGTCTAATGGCGGCTTTCGACAACTACGCACCGCCCGGAGTCTACACCACGGAAGTCGAGCAGCCCAGCAAAACGGTCTGCACGTTCTGTGCTGGTCGCCCTGTCACTATCGCCTACAACGGCGAGAACGGCATCGTGACGGCCTGTGTCAAACATCAACCCATCGTGGAAGAGCAGATCGAGAAAGACGCTCTCACCCGGCAGAAGGAACACGGGGGCAGTTTCTAAGTGACAACCAATTTCTGTGCCGACTGTAAAGCCAAACATCCGGGCCGCGAATGCGACTTCAAGGACGGCGTGTGTGTTCAGGTTCCCTATTACAATTGGCGAGAGGATTTGACCCGTCATGCCAACGATTGCAGTTGCTATGGCTGGTGTGACTGCCATATCCCGGAACACGAACCGGGTGCCCCCTGCGAATTCTGTGAGCGTGGATGGCATACCCACAATCACGAGAAGGGCTGCCTCTGCGACTACGGCACCTTCTTGGGGCTTGAAGAGACCTATCGTCACTGGATGATGCGGTACGCAACAGCAACGTCAGTGATGTCCTTCGTGGTTTACAAAGACCCGAACTTCCAAGAACTGGTCAAGATGGGGGAGGCAATCGTTCCCCTGCTACTCAAAGACATTTACGAAGACAAGGGCTGGGTCGGCGGCGGACGCGAGCGGGTATACTGCTCGTGGGCCGCATTCACGCTACTCCGCCAGCTTGTCAAACCTGAAAAGCAACCTGTACTCCCCGACTCTCATCGTGGTCGCCACGGCAAGATTCGCGACATGTGGGTGAAATGGGGACAGGAGAATGGATATTTACCGTGCACAACAAGAACCGAAATCGAAAGCCCAAGCGGGGAAACCAAAACAGTCGAGGTCGTAATCGCCTCAACCGTTTTGGGGCTGCTCATGCTCCTCAGCCTAATCGCAATGCTCCTAAGGAGCCACTAATCGTTCTACTGGACGGGTTACGAGAGAACCCGAACGCGAGCGAGCTTGAGAAAATCGTCGATTTTATTGAGCAAGAACGCGAAGTTAAGGTAGAATATACTAACGTGGGCAAGGCAGCCCGGCGAATTCTCAATCGCACGCCGACCGAGACCGAGGCGATGCTGCTTGACTTGCTATGATCGACGAGGAAATCAGGATCGGAGCCCCGCCCTGCGGTTATTTTGAGGACGAGGCCGTCAGGTGCGGGCGTCCAGCAAGCTACCTGTACCAGTCGGAAGCTACCACCGATTTCCTGTGCGGTCGCTGCAAGACGACCATGGAAGAGTTGATGCCTTCGCTGTTTGAATCCGGCTGGGCACAGATCACACTTTTATGAAACCATTCCCGAAGCACAAGACGCCGTTAAGCTGGGAAGAGCGGAACCAGACCCTCGTCAACTTGGTGTCGCGGTACATCTGCACCGAGAACGGGCGTCCCATCGCTTGCAAGCACTCCGACTGCCGGGAAGTCCGTGCCCTGCTTGAGCGTCGGCCCCCGCGTAATGCCCCGATCCTCCTGCCCCGGCGACCGCTGCGGGGACTCAGCAACGCCTCGGTGCGGAACATCGTTGAACGGTTCATTGAAACCGGGGAGTCAGGACGCCACTCATCCAACGCAGGGACGATCCAGTATGTGATCGACTATTGCGAGGAGAACAACATCCCATACCGGGTGTATTACTCGCCTCTCGGCGGCGGATACGCTCTACAACGGCTCAATAACGCCATGGAGCCAGCCAAACTGGTGAACGGGGAGTGGGTGTGACGCGATTGCTTGAATTGGAGAACGGGCAGTACGCTTGCGGCGACCATCAGAACGTTGTTAAGCCGATGATCGCATCAGTATTCTTCCCGGACGGCTGTGAGGAGTGCACCCGCAAGGCATTCGCAGAGGCCCTTGAATCGACTTTGGAAGAGCAACGGAAGAGAAGGCAGCAAGTATGAGAACTACCGTCCTGCTTACGATTTTACAGTTGATCCTGATCGTCGCGTTGATGGCACGCCTCGTGCAGGTAGTATCCATGACCCGTGAAGTCAACCAGACCATCGAAAAGGTGAAGTAAATGGCAAAGAAAGAAAATACCGATAAGAATTTTGCGGCAGCGAAGGCCAAGAAGGCCCGCAACCACGAGGCGAACTCGCACGTCGCCTATAAGCTGGCCCAAAAGAAGTGGCGGCTGGGCTGCCTCGCAGTGCGGAAGGCCGAGGGCCGTCTCACTGAGAAGAACCTCGCGGAATTGGCCCGGCTGGAGGGGTAAAGTGTCAACCGATCTTGAGCATGTAAGAATCGGCGATTTCCGGCTCCGGGGCTACCTTGGGCACGGTCTTGCCATCGCTGGGAGCCTTCTCTACCGGGGAATCAAAAGCGGGCGTGTGTGGCGTATCGGCATGTACTGGGTGTTTTTCTCGATGTTCTCCATCGGCAGCGTCCGTCTCTACCGGGAGTATCGCAAGCACGAACTAAAGTCTCCGGTCGAGAAGGCGACTTACGTTGTGGAAGAGTCGCGGGCTGACGGCGAAATGATTATTCGCAACGGCACAACCCACATAAAGCTTGCCTGCCAGCGGCATTCGTGGCTCCAGCCAGACAATAAATGGGATTCCAACAGTTACGGCTGTTTCATTCTCGATCCCGGCCAACAGGAGCAATTCGACAAGTGGGATGATCGCACCTTTGTTCGCCGCACGACGGGACACGAAGACGTTTACGCTAAGCCGGAGGACACCCGCAAGACGAACATGGAAGTGCCCGTCGAAGACATGTACGAAGTGCGTGACTTCTAATGACTGAGTCGTTGGTTGTTCACGTCCGTGAGGCCCCTTTTGACGTATACATCGGGCGGGCCTTCATGGAATTCCCGGAGTCGATCTGGCACAACCCATTCAAGGTCAGGCCGGGGCATGGGCGGGACGCCGTAGTCTACGAGTACGACATGTGGTTGGATCAGCCGGAACAGGCATGGCTTAAAGCACGCATCCCGGAGTTGAAGGGGAAGGTTCTGGGGTGCTGGTGCAACAAAAAGAAATCGCCAAAGCGATGCCACGGCCACGTTCTCGCAAGACGGGCAAATTATGAGTGAGCACTACTACGGAAACGTGCCCGCAGGCTGGGAGCCCGAAGTTTGCTGTGTGGTGAAAGACACCAGAATCCCCGGCTTGCCGCCGTATGGTGCCCTACATACATGCTTTGAGCCGCCAAACCATACGGGGCCGCACGTGTGTGGGCATCATCACAGCAGCACCCACTTCAACGTCCGGTGCAACTACGAATGGGAGAGTACAGGCAATGAAGATCAAAGTCGTTAAGACGGTGCAACTGCCGAAGGACGTGGCAAAGAAACTCCACGCCTTGTATGAGACACAACGGAAGGTGAAGAGTGACCTGAGCATGATGCTCTACACCCTGAAGGAAGAACACCGTGGCAAGCAGCCGCCGCCCGGCTCTTCAGCTTTCGAGGAGTGGAATCGAACCGAAATGTCTGTTTCTGAGGATCATGATGCCCTAGTCTTTTATAGGGAAGAAAAATGATTCTCAGGTTCCAAGCAGACTTACCCCAATTCGTGAAGTGGCTCGAAGAGCAGAAGCCCGCCTTCGTTGTCACCCGCTGGGAAAACGGTGAGATGGAGTACGACGGAGCCGCTGATATTGATGCGGCCATGGAGATCGCCTGCCAGTACTCCTCCAAGGGCGGACAAGTCGAAGTCTTGAAAGGCGGGAGTAAAATCCCGTTGGTGAACTAATGCTTACACTGACGTTTGGTTGTGCAACACACCCGGCATACAAAGCACGCCGGGATTCCATGTGCGATGACTGCCACGAAATGTACTTAATCCGCCAGCAGGTCGCGTCGCTTCCCCCGCTGAAGGACACGGTCACTATCGTGGAGTCGCCAGAGCGGCAGAAGAAGGTCTCTGCCCGCGACTACTACAACACTGCGGGCGTGATCGTGAAATCCCGGCTGCTGCGGTACATTGAATGAACTACGACCGCGAAGTCGAATGCAAGCGGTGCCATCACAAATGCTCTGAGCGTGCTGCGATCACGATGGAAACTCAGGATGGCGACTCATGGGAATGCCCACTTTGTCATTATCCGTACCTTGACTACACTGGCAAGATGGTGGACGAGCGTATGGGCTGGGTCAACAAACTGGAGACGGTGTGAAGGTTCCTTGCTCTAATCCGACATGCGGCACCCGACGAAGACATCATGAAGACCCGTACACGGAACGTGGCACGGTCATGATGGAACTTCCCGACGACTGGAAGGGTAAGTACGCTTACTGCTCGCTGACCTGTGCCGCCGAGGCCGGATATTCTCTCCTCCGCATGACTGATCCCTGCCCGAAGTGCCTAGTCGCATACGAAAACCAGATTCAACACAGCAAGGACTGGAAGTGCGATAGCCCGGAAGTGACTGAAGAACAAGTGGCTGCGGTGAACGAGGCCATGGCTCAACGTGCTCGTGCATTTATTCAGAAATACGGAACACTTTTAGCAGAGGGAAAAGACCCTGATGCCGAGAGCCGTCAAGCTGTGTGAATGGCCCGTTCTGAAGGATGGTGAGCCGTGTGGGCAGCCCGCCCACTGGGAGCTTACCTGTGGCCTCCATCTCTGCTCCGAACATTACGACATGATCCACGGTGTTGGCGACCGCATGAACCGTGGCGAATTCGACGACAACTGGGATGACATCGGATGATCGTTCGAATCGAAGACCCAAACGTTTTTGTCGGTCTGTCTTCAGACGATGCCCGCACCCAGATCGTGGGCCGGGGCTACACGCCGCGTGTGGTCTGGGCCGACAACAATACTCTGGTCGCGGACTACAAGCCAGATTACGATCCGCTCAGAGTCAACCTGCACATCGAAAAGAACCGCGTCATTAAGGCCACAATCGGTTAATTTTCAACACTTTACAACCCTCTAGCCAAAGTCACCTTCAGACCCGTATACTGTTGGTATGGACTCGAACGTCGATATCTACGTTCTGACTGAACTTACACTGGGCCGCAACAATGAGGTGTCCCAGAAAGTTGCGAACGTCACGACCGACATCACCGAAGCCGAAGCATGGGCCGCACAGGGCGTGCGGTACGGAGTCGAAGGCCCGTTCACTCTGCCGAAGCAACTCCTGCTCCTCGGTGCCGAGACCACACAAGTTCTCACCGAAATTCGTTCCTTCAAAAATGCAATCGTCCAATTCATCGGGGAGCCCCAATGAACCAGATCGCCCCCAACTGGCGTAATCGCCAACTCGAAGAACTCTACATCCCACTGCTGGCACACTGCCTGACGGGCAAGCTGGAGTTCCATGATTGTCTCGTCGAACTCGCACGCATCCGGCGTCCATGGGCACCGCAACTCGGCGTGCCCTCTGTTTTTCCTGACGACCATTCGACATTGCCGCCACGGGAGCACGACATCTGGTGGAAGTACGTGGACACGATTTTCATTCCCCGGCACCAAGCAATCAAAGACCTGATTACGGAGAAGGATTTCCTGATCGACGGCCCGATGCCGGAAAGCTGGAAGGAATTTCTCAGCTACCAAAAAGCGTTTGCCGAAATCCACGCTCAATGGCGTTGGGAAGGCACGCCGTATCGCTCCATCGGTCGGAACTGGCCGCGAGAATTCGACCGGGATGTCGCTTCGAAATTCATTCACCTGAGCATGGGGTTATAATGAGATCACTCGCAACCAAACTCGTGCTGAACAAGTTCGCACAGGACATGGGCTGGAAGATCGACTTGGACGCCCCCTCTCACCAGAAAGCAGTGAGGGATGCAATCCGCTACGCGGCGAGTCTCAGGGAGCCGTCGATCAAAATGTTGTCGCAGGACGAACTCAAGAAGCTGGCGGAGGGGCACGTCAATGAGGCGTCGCGAATTATCCTCGGCCCGGCTGCCTACGAGTACACGATCAACTCGCTGGTCAGCTTTGGCATCATCGTGTCGCAGCTTGTAACGAACGGCAAGCCACTGCCGAAATCAAAGCCGAAGGTTGAACGATTCTACCTCGACTGGCAATGCCCCAAAGGGCCGGAGCTAGACTACATTCTTGGCAAGAAAAAATCCAAGCGGAGAGCGAAGTGACCAAGAACGACGTACAACTCGGCTTCCACTACATCGTGAAGGTCTCCGGCAAGTTGACCCGCGTCCGGCTGGATAGCGAGTCGCCTTACGGCGGCTGGAACGGCACCAATCTGGTGACGGGTCGCCCGGTTCGCATCCGCACTGCCGCGAAGCTTCGCCGTCCCATCGCGAATCATACCTGCACCGGAAGCGAGACCTGCGTGACGTGCGGCCAAGACATGGGGGTACTACGCCAATGACTATCGGAGAACGACGAGAAGAGTTGACCGCGATGCCACTCCGCAAACTCCGCAAGCTGTTTCGCCGGGTGAAGGCGGAGTATGGCGGGAATACTGATTGGGCGGATGGACGGAAACGGGCCGACATGGTTCAAGCCGTCATCAACTACGAGATCGGCATCGGCGGCAGGATGGACTCATGAATAAATACGCCAAACCCGTTGTTCATATCGTGCGGTGGACGGTTTGTTTGTCCCTGATCTGGAAAACCCTGAACATGGTATTCGCCAATGTCACTTTCCAGACCGCCGAACAGACACAGATGTACATGGTCAAAACGCTCTGCGTGGGTGGAGGCGTTCTGGTCTGGATGCTCTTCACGCTGTACCTTTTTCCTGATCGCTCATGCAGCGAGGATGGGCTGTCACGCTGGCTTGACGCCAAGATCGGACGCGAGTGGAGACGAACGTCATGAAAACATTCCGACTCAAAGTCAACCTTAACGATGAAGTGCTCGTCAGGCTGACGCCCCATGGGCGTGAAGTCGAGGAGCGTTGGCTTGCCGACCTGTTCAGGAGCGGCGGCACGGCGGACGAATTGACCGCCCGGCGACGCGAGATCATGATGAAGAGTTGCATCAAGGAACCGGATGAAGCGGGTTTCACGCGATGGAATCTCCACGAACTCATGTTGATGTTCGGTGAGCAGATGGTCACCGGAAGCTTCGACACCTGTTTCGAGGGGAACAACATCTACTTTGAAGAGAAGCTATGAAACTTGACTCGCATCCACAATGGCTTTATGAGATCAGCTACGGCCTAGCTGACTACCGCCAGCTTCGCATCCTGTTGGAGAACGAGCGGTACGCCATCGTGCAAAGCCCCGGTGGGCCGTGGTGGGATAACAGCGGGAAACACTACGGTGCAACCACCTACTACAAGGTGGACAAACAGGCGTTGGCCACGTATCGTAAGAGTGTCGGGCTGCTGGACTCACAGGAGATTCAACACGGCGGTCGTGCCAAGCTGGCACAGTGGAAGAAATTGATCGAATCAACGGAGGAGCAAGGTGGAGAAATCACTCGGCCCGAAGCCGACTAAGAACCAGATGGAAGTCCTCAAGAAGCTGGCGGACGGCTACGAGGCCCACTACAGCACGGGCATCCGGTTCAACGACTCCGCATGGCTGGTGAAGCCCGGCAACCTGAACGACCGCGAACGATTGCAGAAAAGCGTTCTGTTCAAGTTCAAGAGTTGGGGCTGGCTGGAGCCGATTGCACCGGGAGACTTCCGGGGCTGCGATTACAGGATCACCGACACGGGACGCAAGCGTGTCGAGATGGGGGAGATACGCAAGTGAGCGAGTTCTGCCATCATTGGGGCTGGATCGTGTTTGTACTAACCTATCTTGCCATCGGCCTCTATTGGGGCGTTATCGGGGCGGCAGCGGCGGGATGGGATGGAGAATGGCGATGAAAAAGGTCAGACAGGGTACGTTGAAGAAAGTGCTTTGGAAAGCACGATGCAAAGATTGCGGCTCGACCTTCGAGGAAGAAGTCGGCAAGCTGCACGTCCAAAGTGATCGTGATGGCCAACTGGCGGAAGGCAAGTGCCCTGACTGTCACACGACCATGTGGTTTTATCCCCGGTCAGACAGAACTGCAAGGCTGATCTCGGGGGGTCACTGATGGGCCGCAACGCCTGTCCGAAGTACAAATGTGCGTGCACCCGGTGCCCATGGAAGGGCAAACGCACCAGACGGATCATGAGCAACGCCTGTCCCCGGTGCGGCAAGTGGGGAGCGGTCAAACAAATTCCGAGGGAGGAAATCAATGGCACGCAGAACAGGGAAAGCTGAGGTCTTGGTGAGCGATAACGGAACCGTGCAGGAAGTAAGCGTTCCTGTGAATCCTCACGTCCACGAATTCGAGATGGAGTTAACCCCGTTCTCGCACCACCGCCTGTACGCCGAGGAAAAGTACAACCTCCAGAACATGGTGCTCAAGATGGTCAATTATCCGGCCAAGATCGACACCACGTTGGACAAGACCTTCGACATCTACGCAGATCGTGCGTACACGGAATGGAACGCCGCCGCCCGGCTCATCAAGAGCACCGCGACCGGAGACGCATGGTTCAATGGCGTCTCGGACGAGGATTTCCTGCTTTTCGCTGGCAAGCTGTTCGCCATTCTCAACACGCACAAGCTGTGCACTGGCGACGAGATCGTGCAGAATGCGTATCGGTATTCCAACCAGTACCGCAGCCGCGTCGCGGAACTGATGGGCTCAAAGGCCTTGGCCGCGAATGCTGTGGATGCAGACGGCTACGAAAACCTCGACCTGAGCATCAAGACCCGCGAGTGGGCAGAGAAGCAGGCTGCCGAGGAAATCGAGCCGATGAAGATCACGGGTGCTCTGATGGTTCGCATGACGAACTCTGCCAGCGGCTACCCCTGCCCGGTTCTGATGGCGGTTGTTCAGAAATCCCGCTTCGCCCGGTACAGCGGCGACAATGCCCCGTTCATCCGCTACAAGCGGGGCCGGGAAGATTTCATGGACATCTACGGAAACCACCTGCATTGGGAGCACGACGGGCGATGGTAATCAACGCAGAACATTTCGTGGCAACAGTGGCGGCGAATGTCAGCAACAAAAAGTTGTCTGACAAGGCGTTCCGCTCTTTCGTCCGGCGATCCATTGGGGCCGTGGCCAAGAAGAACGGATCGGTGCACTTCCCCGGCGACCTGTCCGGCAATGGCATCTGCGAAGGCTGCGGGTTGAAGATCACAGCGAAGGAGTGTCCACGATGAAGAACGAACCATTTCCAAAACTCGACGCAGACATCGACAACTTTTTCAGCGGAGAAATCCGCTCGTTCACGTGGAACAGCGAGGGCGAAGTTTGGGCGATCACATACAACCACGGCTTCGAGCCGGGCAAGCTGATTAAGGTCGCGACGGCCAAGAGTTGGGAGGAGGCCTACACCCTCTCGGAACTGCTCAACAGATTCCGCAAGGTTCGCGAGGCTGTAGACAGTGCTCTGGTGAACGACAAACTGGAGCCCAAGACGTTTGAAATCCTCCGGCTGGTCACCATGCTGGACAAAGACATCGACACGACCGACATCCCGGAAGTCACGGACTTTAGCAAGGCCGAAGTCGGCAAATTCTATCGAGGGAAACATGCGACTGAGTAAGGCACAACGCAAGGTTCTCACAGCTATCCGGGACGGAGCACCGTTCTGCGAGTATCTGACTCCCGACAGGGATCGCCTGTTCTTTCGCACATTGGGCGACCGGGTTCATGCAAAGCTGAACTACGTGTTGACCGATGGAACGACGAAGCGGATCGGGTACAAGACGTTTTGGTTCCTGTTCAAACACAATCTCATCACGCCGTCAAAGTACAAAGGATCACTTTCGCCTCAGGACGGCATCACACAGTTCCACATTACTCAGAGAGGGTACGAACTGCTGCAATGAAGCAATACCCACATATCGAAGGTGCGGCCAAGGCCCCTCTCGGGAGGCCCTGCATCGCCTTCTACAAGTACGACGGCTCCAACCTGCGGTGGGAGTGGTCTCCCAAACAGGGCTGGCACAAGTTCGGCACCCGGCACGAACTGTTCGATGCCTCGCACCCGCTATTCTCTCAGGCGATTCCCCTTTTCATGGATCGGATGGCCGACGAGATTGTCGCCCGGTGCAAGCACGTGGAACGCGGCGTCCAGCGGATCAACGTCTACACCGAGTTCTTCGGCCCCTCCAGCTTCGCCGGAGTCCACGAACAGAATGAGCCCAAAGAACTTAAATTGTTTGACGTAAACCTCTTCAAACGTGGTATCATGAGTCCACGGCAGTTCGTCAAGACGTTTGGCGATCTATCGTATGCGGCTCAGGTGGTCTACGAGGGCAACCTGAATAAACAGTTCATCGACGATGTCCGCAACGGTCAGTATCCGGTGAACGAGGGAGTAGTCGCCAAGGGCGATGACTTCATGGTCAAGATCAAGACGTATGATTATCTGCGGCGACTGAACGAAAAGTTCGGTGCCGAATATCGCAATTACTGGGAGTAACGTGGAAGTGACAAGCGTTTTTGGCCGTGATTACAGGAGAAAATCAATGAACGGAAGAAAGCTGTTTTTCTTGGTGGTCTGTGCAGTGATCGTCGTGTGGATCGTCGAAGAAGTCGTGTCGGACTACGACTACGATAACCAGATCGGCTCTTTCTGGGCACTGGGCATCAAGGCGTCCACGCTCCAGCAGAAAACAACCTACCTTGACCAGTACGTCAATGCCCTTCAAGGGGCGAAACTGGAAGGCACCAACAACGCCTCGTTTCTCAAGACGCCGGACAACAGCTTCGACCAGAACATGATCGCCCTGAAATCGCTGCAAGGCCGCATGCACCAGATTCAGGGGATGGACGAGCAGTCGTTCGCCTACCAGACCGCCATGCAGCAGATCACCGGGCAGGAACAGGGTCAGGCCGGGCAACTGACAGAGACGTTTCGCGGCTGCTGGTTCTTGCGGTATTACTGGCTGCTGTGGGGATGGCACGACATCGTCGCGTGGATTTTGATGATCGTTTTTCTCATCATTTCCGGCGTCATGGCTTTCAACGACTAACATGACAAGGAAACAATATCTCGGCTTCGCGATGATCGCGGCGTTCGTCATTGGCCTCGTGTTGTTTGCATCCATCGCAACCCACGTCGGCCTGCTCAAGACGTTCGGCGTGTTCGTCGTGATTGCCGCGATGGCCGCACTGATTACGTTTGGCATTAAATTCGCCGTGGAGGGGAAGTAATGAAAACAACCATGCTGTTTATCGCTGTGTTGGTGCTGAGCCTGTCCGCCTTCGGCCAAGTCGCATCGAGTGGTCAACAGGCGGCGTACTCGAACACCGTGCAGATGGCGGAACATCCGATGCACGCAGATCATCACGACCTGCGGCCCGAAGTCAGCCTGTTGGGCGGCACGAGCATCACCGAGGGGCACGGAGAACGCCCGCTATGGGAGTTCCCGGATAACACGCCCGTGAAACCGCTGGGCGACATCGCCCGGCAGTACCGTGAGGAGCACAAGACCGCCGAAAAGGCGATCATCGTCTGGGCACCGTAATGGCGATCAGAAGCCAGCCTCTTTGGTGGGCAGGATTGGTCTGCACCGTGGCTGCGATTGTCAGTGCGGGTGCAGACATGATCTGGCACCTTGGCTTTACTGCCGATCCCCATAAGTGGCCGCTGTTTTTCGCGGTTGGAGCCGTGATCTTTTACGACGGAGCATACGAGTAATGGCTGAACAGGAAAAGGGCTATTCCGTTAACACCTTCGAGGATATCGAAGCGATCAAACGGGAGAAAAACGGCTGGGGCTTCACGCGGGACGATCTCGAACGCTACAACGTTCACATGGTCACCGACGTTCGGTTCACGTGGGATGAGAGCACACCCCCGGAACTGCGAAAGGCCTTTGCCGAGGGCTCTTGCGTCCTGCATTACATCGCGGAGAAGCAGATCATGGGGCAGCTTGAATACAGCGGCTTGAAACCGACATCGACCCGCGACCTGCTCTACGGCGACGAGGAAAGTGGGAAGACCGTTTTGCTGCGGGACACCGGGTGGAGGCCGAACGATAAGTGAACCTGCACCCATGGATCAGTCGGCTGATCGGCGGGTACCCGATGCTCTGCGAGGAATGGGCCTTCAACAAGGCCGATGGCACCCCGGTTTGCTTCTACGTGGATGCCTCAGGGCGACGATATTTTGCTACTGGCTCTTGGGACAGAAACCGTGTACTATGGGAGAGTCCAGAAGCCGTGATTGAACGGCAACGCAAGACAGAGGAACAGGCCCGGATGTTCCGGGAATACAAATTCTACGGCCTATGAACACACGCACAAAACAAGAACAGATCACCGGATACATTCCAGTGGTGCAGCAAATGACCCTGAATTTTGTAGCGGCATCATTCGCCGTTAAGCACCATGAACGAGCCATCGTACAATCCATCGAAGTCGCAACGGAGGGCTTCATGCCCGTTACCGTTCGCTATCTCCTCCCCGTGTGGGAAGAAGTGAGGGCATAATGGCAGCCAAAGCAAAGCTTGCAGGCAACACCCTGATTTACGGGCACCGCAAACAGGACGATCTCAAATGGGATATCTCGACGCCCGAACTTCGGGCGAAAGCCTTCCTCGAATTGTTCGAAGAACTCAAGACCTCGTGGCGAGTGTTTGAGTGCGGCTATTGGGGTGCGAACAAGGCCGAGGAGACGCTTCAAAAGGGCCTGTACGATCTCGCTTGCAAAGGCGATGCCGAAGCCGCCGAACGCCTCCTGCGGATGCGGATCGACTACGAATACGAGAACTGGCGGATTGTGGATGCCCCCAAAACCGAAGGTGGAGAGCCCCGCACCGTCCTCGCCCGGCGTCCGGGCAAAGTCTTCGTCAAAGACATCCGCAAGCAGGAAAGCGGTCGCTACTCGTTCGAACTCAGCAACGGGGAGCAGATCGAATTCGCCTATGTGCCGATCAACACCACCCGGCCTGATTGGGAACATGGCTGGATGATCCACGGCTATTTCCTCGACGCCTTGTACGAGAAGCTGGGCCGGGATCGCGATCTTCACAACACCATGGAAAAGCTTCTGTCGCACATGAACTACATGCGACTGACGCTCTACTACACCATGAACCCCGAGCAGATGCCACTCGGCAAAGACCTTCGTATCTGGCAGCGACAGGCATTGCAGAAAGCCGACGCTTTGATCGACCAGTTCGGTGACAACCCGGTTGAAAAGATCGACGACAAGAAGAAACGTCCGACTGATTTGCGGAAGGCAACGGACGCTCTCAGCGAACTCGTACTGAACTACCGGGGCCTACTTGATTTGACCAAGCGGGCACTTGAAGGCAAGTACGACAAGGAAACCATCCTCAAGCACGACCTGCCGACGTACCAGCAGGCGTTGGAAAAAATCAAGAAAGGAATGCTTGCCGAATGAACAAACTGTTTAGTTATCTGCTGTTGGTGTGGTTCCTGCTGGCGGCTCTGGCTGAGACCGCTAAGGGCATGGGCGTTATTCTGCTGTTCGCCCTGCTGTTCTTGGTGATCGGCAGCAAGGGTGCTGCTGGCGTAATGCTGGTGATCGCAGTGCTTGCGATTCTCGCACGGGCGACGTTTCCTAAGTTGGGCTAATGGGCCGACGTAAAGACATCCCGAATGTGGTGAAGCTGCCGGACGAGCGGCACGGCCCGGTATGGATGGACGGCTCCAACAACGAGTACGAGGAAGTCCGGGATGCTTTCATCGGAGCCCTGCGGGTGTTCTTCCCCAAGATCGACTACCGCAAGCCGACTTACGGCACGCAAGCCTATGAGCAGTACAAGGACATGGTTTGCATCCCGGACATCAAGGAATTTTACGGCACCGGGTTCATGCCCACGTACCACCAGATGACGCCGGAGCAGCAGGAAGCGGCCAACCGTCTGTACATTGTGATCGGTCACGCTATTTGGGCGGCGTACAACCATGGTCAGGATAACGGACGCAACCTGCTCCTCGGACTGGCCAAGGGTGAAGTGAGTTTCGAAGATTACAATCAGGGAGTCCGCCTGAAACGGGAGGAAGAGTAGTATGGGTGCGATACTGGAAACCAAAGACGATCTCCTCGGGCTGGAAGAACGCCGGGAGTCGTTCATCATCGTCGATATACAACGCAAGTATCCCCACGAATTGCCACAGCGAACGAAAGCCTACTCGTTGGGCAAAACTCTCAAGACGGGTGCCTATCCCTCGTACACCTATCAGGTGAAAAAGTTCAACGATGTTTTTCTCGACTGCGGCTCCGACGAATTCAAGGCCGAACAGATCGTCGCCGGGCTCAACAAGTTGGATGAGCCGGATCACATATCCGGTTTGTCTGAGCACATTTTCGCCAATCAAGATGGCGAGATTGAGATGAGCAAGGAATTCCTCCGCAGGCTGGTGGATTTCTTCGACGACATCAAGAACAAAAAGTACTTGAAGGAGCGATAATGCGGGCGGACACAAAAAAGCGGGTCATTGCGGCTTATAAGCATCTGCTTGACCTGACGGAATCGCTGAAATTCGCGGCACAGGGCTGCACCACCCACCATGCCCCTGAGGATTTCGCAGCGTGGATTCTCATCAGGCAGGTGGAAGACGCCATCAGAGCGGGCGACATGGTATCGAAATTGGGTGCCGTGGCTCAAATTGCGGAGAACGAGAAATGAACACCAACGACGTGGGCTGGAGGCTGGCAACCATGAACGAGATCAAAGACGAGGAAGGGTACGCAGGGACGACCCACACGACACCGGAGCGGTTGCTCCCGAAAGCAGCCCCGGTGCCGCCGACTGAGGGCTGGTCGTACCTTTTCAACTCCCCGAAGTGGCACTACTTCCGGGCCGGGCGTTCCCTGTGCAAACGCTGGATGATCCTTGGCCGGGGCGAATTCGAGCAGGGAAAGGATAACAGCCCGGACAACTGCAAGGCCTGCATCAAGGCCGTGGAAAAGGAGAAGGCCCGTGCAGCCGGGAAATGAGGCAGCAACACTGGAGCAGGCTATCGCTCTATTTGCCGAGTACAACCAGCGGTGGAGCAAACAGCGATTCGCCCTGTACGAGTGCGAGACCGCAACCGGGGAGTTCCTTCGTTTCCTGAATCAGTTTCCCGGCTTGGTGACCTCTACCAAGGCTCAGCGATACGAGTTTGGCGTCGATAGGTACGAATCACAGCGGAACCCGGCCCCCAAGATTTTCACGGGCGGAAGCAATGAAACAGGAAGCCATCGGGCAGGCTGGCATTGCATCGTTGAGACCGAAACATGCTTGATTGATTGGACAGCCCGGCAGTATACTGAAAGGGCACCGTTCCCGTTCATCATGCCGAGGCTGGACGAAGATGAACCGTTGTTTTACCTGAAAGAGAGGTTTCCCGAATGGCATCGGTTGTTATAAGCACCGACGATCTGATGACGATCATCAAGAACTCCCGGCTCAGCCCGGAGCAAGTTCTGGAGATCACCAAACTCAAATGCCAGCCACTCCTGACGCCGGAGACGCTTGTCAAGATCGCCCGCGACATGAAGGGCGGCTACCTCGCCAGCGGGCTGAAAGAGAAATTCGCCCGCAATTTCAGTCACAGCGAAGTGAAGCTGACTCGCCGGGACATTGATGTCACCGCCGACGCTCTGAAATTCAACGCATTCTTCGTGCCCACCTATGTTTACAACGAGGCGTGGGCTTTGGTCGAAAAGGAAAACGATGAGTCTCTGTCCAAGTAACGCCATCGCCGAACAAGTCAACGGCGGACAGAAAGTGTTTGCCAATGTCGCCCGGCGTATCTGCCGGGACAACCCCGAGTACCCGTACAATGCGATTCTGCTACCTGAGGCTCAGTCGATTGCCGATGAAGTGGACGCCATCATCCGTCAGGAATTGATCGACGCTGGCATCCCCGCCAAAGTAACCGCAGACGGCAACGCGGGCATCATGGATATGTCCTTCGGCAAGCTTGAAAATGTGCGGCTGGCGAACGGATACTTCCCGGAAGTCCCATCGAAATTGGTGGGGTTCATTCATCGCTGGAAATTCGAACGCTCGTGGTACTACTACCGAGCCGAAGGCTCTGGTATTCCACCCGAATTTGCCATTGAATTCGACAAAAAGTGGGGCCGTGAAGTGCGGGTTAACGGTGATTGTGCCTGCCGTGGAGCCGCGTTTTGGGGCGACGGTTTCGCCATCGACAGCTACCATATCGACACGCCGGGCGGGCTGAAAGCGTTCATCGAACTGCTGGCCACGATTCACAAACCACACCCGAGGGAAGAGTAATGGGGCTGGTAGCGTTCAGCATCGAACTCGAAAGCACGTGCGGTCGCTGCGGCGGTCGCGGACGGCTGCCCAAGATGGTGCAAGGAATTCCGGTCGCCAATCAGACCGTCCAGTGTGCCTCCTGCAAGGGCAAAGGCACCCTTGAGAACGAATGGAACCGCCTACTGTTGCCCGAACTGATGGAGACGCGACCGTGATTCCCAACCTCTCACTTACGCAGGCCCTTGAAATCTACGAAGAACTGCTCGAAGCTTATCAGGGCACGAATGGGTTCGGCGGCAACGTCGCGGAAATCTACGCATACCGTCTTTCCCCGGAAGACCCCTCGGCTGAAGTTGCTTATCGGAAAATGAATGAGATCAAGCCGGGTGATTTACTCCATACGGCCTTGATCGAACGCGGCATGATCGCTGCTTACAACCTGAAAATCCTGATTGAGTTTTTCATCAAACGTCATGAGGACGCGAAGGTCACAATCGAAATGTACGACGACAAAAAGAAAACATGGATTTTCGCTCCGTATAAAAAAGTCCTCAAGACGCCATTCATCCATCGCTGCCATGTTAGAATAGAGCAGTGATCCTGATCTGGGCTGCAAACGCCACATTACTAGCTTCTGTCTGGCTCCTCGGTAGGAAGTCCTTCAAACTAGGTTGGGCTGCAAACCTCCTCGGTGATCTGATGTACACCTACGCCTCGCTGTATCTGATGCAGCCGAGGCACTGGGACATCGCTTCGTTCAATATCACGATTGCCTGTTTTGCAGCATGGAACCTATGGAAAACGTATACGACAAGCTAGTCAACGTCCTGCTCAAGAACAAATTCCCGTACACCGACAGCCTGATCCACGCTTTTGTGGGCGGCTCCGGCCTCCACGGGGCTCAGGTTAAGGCCGGGCATGACGACGACTTCTTTGGCATCTTCATCGAACCGCCGAACAAGGTGATCGGTCTGCACGAATACCAGCACTATGTCTGGAGCACGAGCGGCGACCATGAGCGGAATGTCCCCGGCGACGTGGACATCTGCCTCTACTCGCTCCGCAAGTGGGCACGGCTGGCAAGCGGCGGCAACCCCACCGCCTTGGGGTACCTCTTTGTGCCGCCTGAGCGATTGCTTGATCTCGATTCTGGCGGATTCATCAAGCGGTATAGCTGGCTCACCGTCCTCCAAAACCGTGACCTGTTTATTTCCCGCACGTGCGTGAAATCATTCGAGGGATTCGCCCGGCATCAGCTTGAGCGGATCACTGGCGAGAGGGGCCTTGGGAAACACGGGCAGCGACCGGAACTCGAAGAGAAGTTCGGGTATGACGTGAAAGCGGCAATGCACGTCATTCGCCTGCTGGGTGAAGGGATCGAAATCCTTGAACACGGGAACATCACCTACCCGCGTCCGAATAAAGGAATCCTGATCGCGATTCGTTCAGGAAAGTACGAGTTGTCGTTCATCAAGGAAATGGCTGACGTTCTGTTCGCCGACCTTGAACGGGCGGCACGGGAATCAACATTACCTGACAACGTAGACACGGAGAAAATCTCCGATCTTCTCACCAAGGTTTACGTTGACTTCTGGGAAGACCATGGCCTTATCTGAAATTTCCCAGAAGGATTTCAAAATACTGGACGACTGGGATATCGTGTTAGACGGAACGTCAGACTACAAAGGACAATCCTCGATAAGCCCAGTCGTACCTATGGCCGTGATCTATGCATGGCCAGCGGACTCCCCGGAGCCCGAAGATTTCAGACTGCACGAATACTTGCACATTGCTTTGAGTGCATTCAGGCGTATTCCCGAAGAGGGACGGTACGATGCTGAGGAGGCCCTTGTGCAAGACATTTGTCGCTTATTCCGGGAGCGAAAATGAGACCAATGTGCGGCGTTACCTTCTCCCCGGAAGGCAACATAAACTTCCAAATCTCCGACCCTGATGGCAAGGTACTTGAATTCCCGGTAGGCCGGGTCTGTGGCAAGCCAGCGGTCGATTTTATTGAGTTCGTCGGGTGCGGCAGGACATGGTTGTGTGCAGAACATTTTGACGAGTGGAAAGTCTGTGCAAAGACAGCCGAAGACGTACTGACTAAGATATCGGAGACTTTGAAGTAATGGGCAACGAACTGAGGGCATGCGAACTTTGTGACCGGGAGCGGTACGACATCACCGGGCACCATCTCATTCCCCGGACACTGCACAACAATAAAAAAGTTCAGGCAACTTTCCCAAGAGCAGTATTGAACATCACAGTTCCACTCTGTAAGCCCTGCCACAAACAAATTCACGAACTCATAAGCGAAAAAGACCTTGGCTGGGAGTATAATACAGTTGAAAAGCTGAAGGCACACCCCGAGGTCGCCAAGTGGATCGCGTGGGTGAGAAAGAAAACATTCTGATGGACAACGAAGGATTCACTTCGATGGAGTTTGAAAAACTCAAAGCGATGCTGGAACGGTCTGGCATTCCGTTCACGGTGGAAGACACCGGAGAAAGGCTCGAATACTTCAAGGTGCCGGGCGGGAAAATTATTCATCTTGAAGTCGGCACCCACGACCATGACAAGCTGGTGGGCTACCTCGGCTTCATGGCCGAGTTCATGTTCGACGCGAACGGCTCGCTAGTCAAAGCGGGAATTTGGGAATGAGCGTAAAACTTTTAAGGGAGCCATTCACCGCCACAAAGTTTGATGGCACCAAATACTTTACTGTCATCGCCACAGGCAATGGCATGATTGTTCAGAATCTTCGCCGCAAGAAACCAGCTATAGAACTCGCACGACTTATGAACGAGGCCTTCAAACTCGGGTATGATTCTGGTTTCAAAAACGGACGGGCGAAACGAATCGTCGCCTTCGACTTTTAAGGAACAAAGATGAGTGAATGCACACACTTTCAGAAAATACACCTTTGCAGTAACGGCCCCTCCAGCGGAGGCTCCTACTTCTGGTGCCCTAACTGCGGATGTCTGGGGCGTGAACGATCCATAGTGCGGCAACGACAACTGTTCGTTGAACTGTTGTGGCGGAGTCCCGACGCAGAGTTTGTCGATCCTGATTTCCCGGAACGCTTGGCCCTGACCTAATGCGAAAAACTGGTGCCCGTAAAACACGCCGGAGCGAATTGACGAAGCAGCAACTCGTCAAATTGGCCATGAACAAAGTGCGTGGGTTGAACAAGAAGGAACTGCGGAAATTTGTGTTCGACACGAATTGCTGCCCCCACGAGAACACGCACCCCTGCGGGATGGACACGGTCTGTAGCGACTGCGGAGATTGGGTATGATCCGCATCAACGTCGCTCTGAAGCCCTGCAAATGGTGCACGGACGAGAAGAGAATGTGGTTCAAGCACGTAGGCTACTATGCTGGTATCTACGGGGCAGAAACGATCATCCCCAAATGGCTCAAATGTCTTTGGTGCGGGAGACTTGTTGATTACACCGAAATCTGGGAGCGAGCCCATGCCAGCAACGCCTGAACAACTCGCCGCACTCGCCGCCATCATCCGGGCAAAAGAAAATCGCGTGTGTCCGCATGGGCCGCTCATCGTCGAAGGTATGAAACTCCGGTGTGAGCCGCACTACGATGAGTCCGCCTACCACGCGGAAGACCCGGCACTCGACACCCAATATCAGCGGGAAGAGGACGAGTACGCGGCCCGCGAGGTTCTTGGGCGGCTGGTTCTCTACCTCTACCCGACAGTACCGGAACAGTGGCAGGATCGGGACTTCGTTAAGACTTGGCAGGCGTACCTGATGTTCTTGTACAAGCCAATCGCTAAGCATTACAACGTGGACGCGGACGCTCTGTTGAGCAGCTTCAATCGCCATTACCTGCCGTCAATCATTATGCGGGAGTATGGCGAGGCAGAGGCAGTTAAATTCATGATGGGGGCAAAACAATGACGCCGTTTTTATGGAAACTCGCCGACATCTTGGTGTACCCAGTGGTGATCGGCGGCGTGATGTGGATCATGTGGAAAGTTCGCTGGAGCAAATTCTAAATGCCGAAGTTCGTCATCGAAGCTGGGGCCATCGAGCTTGTCCGGGGCCGTCCCATCGAGGTCGAGATCGAAACGGGCGGTGCCATTACCGCACTGACGAAGCTGGGCCTCACTGTTTGGGAGCGGGACAAGTGGGATGCGACAGTAGCAAAGATCAAGGAAACTATGGATTTTGATTTCCCTGAGCCTATCGTAACGAACCTCACGGTGCCCGGCTACATGCTGCTCTTGGATTTCTACAACGCCGTCGCCTACCTGACCCTCCACCACGACGTACTGGGCGGCGAAGTCGGCGACAAGGTACTCGGCGAGACGGCGGTGGTTTATCCATCAAAACTTGGCCCGCTGCTTGAGGCCGTGGACAAAGAATGGTGGAAGAGGAAGCCATGATTAAACTACCCAGCGATGAATTCATTTTCAAGGTTCGGGCCATGACCGACGAAGAGTTGATCGCCGCCTACAAGGAAGCCCGCACTTGCATGGACAACCTTGAAGTGGAACGGATGAACTGCTGGAACCGCATGATGGAGATTCACAAATTGCAGGACGACATCGGCGGCGAGATGCAGGCTTTGGCCGTCAATCTTCACTACGTCCGCAAGCTGAAGTTGGAACGATGAGAAACCTAATGAGCGAATTTGACAGGTTGAAAGCACAGAAAGAGCAGTTCGAGCAGCGGGAGGTTTGCCGGATCATCAATGTCCTCCGGCAGGCCTTCGTGAAGATCGCAAACGGGGCCGAGGCCATGAAGTTCGAGGACGCCGTCCACGCGGTCTACCCATTCGCCACAGACTGGATTCCGCCGAGTCAGGAACCGCCGACACAGGGATAACCATGGGACTACGACCAATGCCGATGATGCCGCTGCCCAACTCCCCGAAGGAGCACTGGGAAAAGTACTACGCCGCTATGCGGCGGATGCAGTACGTCGCCGGGCTACAGATGCGAGTTCTCGCTATCGGGATCGGGCTCAGCATCGGCCTTGCAATCGCCCTGATCGCCATCGCAAAATAATTTTTCGCCAGTAGTTGACATTTTCCGAAATACCCAGTACTATACAGAGAGTCAGCAAACTGCTGGCCCGAGACACTACCATGACCTCAATGAAACATAATACGGTCGCACGAAAGCAGTGGCGGAATCGTCGCCACGACGGCGTTGGTCTGTCCTCGGACACGGAGTTTGGGAAGTAAACAAAGCAACCAAACCCAAAACGAGAGCAAACAGACCCGCCAAAAACTGGCGGGTTTTGCATTTTTAGTGGGAAAATTCGGGGGTGTCGGTTAATGGCAAACCAGCGGTCTCCAAAACCGTGACTGGGGGTTCAAGTCCCTCCACCCCCGCCAAAAGATTGAGGCGGAGATTATGGAATTGAAGATTGAACAGCAGACGCGAGGCACCCGCATCCTGCGGGGGGAGTCAGCTACCCGGAGGCGACTTCATCTCATCTAGTCTCGCAACAGCAGCGACGGCAGCCGGGTACGAGGAAATCGTACTCCCGTCGCTAGAGCCAGCCGCTCTCTACGCTGAAAAGGCTGGCCCTGAGATTCTGGGACAGATGTACTGCTTCCCGGACAAGAAAGGCAGGCAGTTGTGCCTGCGACCGGAAGGAACGGCGACCTGTCAGATACTCGCCGACACGGTAATGAAAATGGAGCGAGACGTGAAGCTCTGGTATCTGACGACCTGTTGGCGTTACGAACGACCACAGGCTGGGCGGTACCGGGAGTTCACACAGTTCGGGGTGGAAATCCTGAACCCACGCGGCCCCGTCCGGGATGAGTTAGTGGCTTTGGCCGAAAGCATGGTGCGGCAGTTCACGGATCAGTATGAAGTGAACGCGGCAGTCAAGCGGGGGCTGGCCTACTACGTCGAGGATGGCTTCGAAATCAGTTGCCCGGCACTGGGGGCTCAGAAGCAAGTCTGCGGCGGCGGTTCATACAAGCAAGGCTGCGGTTTCGCAATTGGGGTAGATCGCATGATGCTTGTGTGACGTATGGTGGGCGTAGCTTAATGGTTAAAGCATCTGGCTGTGAACCAGAAGGTTGCGGGTTCGATTCCCGTCGCCCACCCCAAAATTTTATATGGTGTCATTGGTGTAGGGGCTTATCACGGCGGACTGTGAATCCGCTATTCGTGGGTTCGAATCCCACATGACACCCCAAGATTGGAAGTGCACCATGTGGTACGACGACAACGTGTGCGAAGTTTGCGGGTTGGAAAAGCCGGACGTTCGTGAACGCGAGTGCGGTTACTCGATGGAACTGACTGGCGAAGTGCACTTGGAAGTTATTTGCGATGACTGCGAACACCAGCATTGCATGGACGTGTAGCTCAGTTGGATAGAGCGTTCCCCTCCGAAGGGAAAGGTCGCAGGTTCGACTCCTGCCATGTCCACCAGTTTATGAGTAGAACATTTACAATTCACGATACGGAACTCGCTACGTTCGAGAAGTTCAAGGCAGAGCACGAACCAAAGTGCGTCTACCACGGCGACACGATGGCGAATCCGGGGCACATTCGGTACTTCACGCCGACATCGGCGTACACGATTATGTTCAAGCCGACAGGCGTCGGTGACGGCGTGCATGTGAAGTGCCTTTGCGGTGAAGAGGTAGACATCACCGATTACGAATTGTGGTAGTTTTGCTCGTGTAGCTCAACAGGAGAGAGCGTACCCCTGCGAAGGGTAAGATTTGTGGTTCGAGTCCACTCACGAGTACCATTTTAGATTTTGCCCGGTTACCCATTGGACATGGGGCCTCGTCTTCGAAACGAGGACGCTCAAGGGTTCGAATCCCTTACCGGGTTCCAGATTTTGGTCTGACACACGCTGGTGTCAGCGTAAGCGAGGGTCGCCGTAATCAGTCGCCCTTCGGCCATGAAGTTTGTTTCCGTAGCTCAACTGGATAGAGTACGTGGCTACGAACCACGGGGTTGGGGGTTCGAATCCCTCCGGGAACACCAGATGTTGTAACATTGGGATGTAGAGCGTAATTGGTAGCGTGCACGGCTGTTAACCGTGTGTCGAAAGACCTTGTAGGTTCGAGCCCTACCGTCCCAGCCAAATTCATAGGAGGCGTTATAGGCAAACAGAAGGAAGTGAAATTCAGCGTCAGGGTCAGCGACCATGACTACGGTTACAGAGTCGAGCAGGTGAAGCGATTTCTGGCCAAGAAGCATAGTGTTTTGGCTGTGGTGCAGTTTAAGGGGCGTGAGATCACACATCCCGAACTTGGGCAAGAGTTGTTGGCCCGGCTGCTAACCGATCTGGGGAGAAACGGAACTCCCGTCCTGAAGGGACGATCACTTCAAGTTCTGATTACGCCTAAGAGTTGAGCGGTGCCGTAGAAGGCAACCCTGTTCAATAGGAGGGCAGAGACCAAAGCGGTACTGCTCAAAAAGTTTTGATGTATTGGGAAGTAGGAAAATTGGCAACCCCAGAGGATTCTGAATCCTCCGTGCTTAAGCACACTGAAGGTTCGAATCCTTCCTTCCCAGCCAAGTTTAGGAGTCGTGGACTGTAGCTTAGTTGGCAGAGCACCCCCGGCAAGGGGGAGACGCGGGTTCGATTCCCGCCAGCCCGAATACGAACGACTCTTAGTGCTGAGAGTGGACGAGGATTTGTCCTGATCGTATCGGGACGTAGAATTGTCCGCTCTCGTTGCATTCCTCGGTAGCTCAGGGGTAGAGCAGGTGGCTGTTAACCACCCTGTCGGAGGTTCGAATCCTTCCCGAGGAGCCAAGTTAGGTTAGAAGGTCGCGGACACAGGAACCGCCTCTCGTGTACTGTACGCTTCGGCTATCGACAGAGGACGGGTGTAGCTCAGGGAGAGCATCTAACCTGAAAGTTTGAAGCTGGGGGGCGTAGCTCAATGGTAGAGCAGCCCACACAAGGGAAGATGCGGGTTCGAGTCCCGCCGCCCCCATAAGGCTTCATTAAAGGGCCAGAGATAGACCGGGACGCCGGGAACGTCGTGAAATCCTCATAGGCCCCACGTGATTAGAAGTAAAGCTGGGTGTGTGGTGTCAACGGCTAACATATCTCCCTCTTAAGGAGCAAGATGCTGGTTCAAATCCAGTCACACCCACCAAGTTTGTGTTAGAGTGAAGTCATGTTGCATCACGTAATTCAGAAGGACATGTTTCACGAGTTCGGGTTTCATACTCTGATTCGTGCGATGGAAGAAAACGAAGTCCCGTATTGCGTGGTGAAGATCATCCCGTTCAGTCATGAACTGACGTGGGAGTCAGGTGTGCCGCTGCCGGAGAGCACGGTGCCGACAATGATCTGGGGCATGACCTGTGTTGAGGAAGTCGCCGGAGTAAGACAATGGACGCCCGGCGTGTTCAAGAACGAGAATTTCGATTTGCGTGTGATCGGCGAGAGGTACGGCGAGAACATGCTGAATGCCGACGCGAAGTTTTGCAGGCTGGGGGATATTCCAGCGTTTGAGGGATCGGCATTCATTCGCCCGGTACACGACACAAAGTCGTTTACCGGAGCCCTTATCAATGGCGAAGACCTGCGAACTTGGCAGGATCAGCTAATGCAGTTGAAGGGTGAGTTCACGACGTTGAGTCTGGACACCCCGGTGCTGTACGCCAGCCCGAAGAAGATTGATACTGAGTGTCGCTTCTTTGTGGTGGATGGAAAAGTTATCACTGGTAGTTCGTATCGGGTTAACGGTAGAGTATTATACAAGAGGGTGAACGCCGACAACCCGATGTGCATCCCCCTGAGGGAGTTTGCACAGAGAATGGTTGACCAGTGGCAACCTGTTGAAGCATTCGTGATCGACATCGGACGAGTCGGCCAAGAATGCAAAGTGATCGAGATCAACTGCTTGAATTCGTCGGGGTTTTACGACTCGGACATGGCGGCGGTGGTCAGGGCGATCACGAATTTACCAAGTTTGGATCGGTAGCTCAATTGGCAGAGCAGGTGACTCTTAATCATCAGGTTGGGGGTTCGATTCCCTCCCGGTTCACCAATTTTACGGGTCGCTTAGAAGACGGAAGCAGGCGGCGGTACCGCCGTTGCGGGTTCAATGTCCGCCCCGTGAATTCGGGTCGAAGGCTAAATGCCTGATTGTTCCCGTGGACACCCAAACGAAAGAGGCGTGACCAAGCCGGAGAGTCGGCACCAGTTTTATGCGAAAGACGTGTCCCAGTTGTCTCGGTGATGACGCAGCAGAGCGAGAAGGCCGGAATTTCGACCCTCTCTATGGCACCGTAGAGATTTACTGCACGTACTGTGGCTCGTTTGTGGACATGATCTGGCGATGGCAGACAGACGATTCGGTCTGGCAAAAGTTTAAGGAACAAGCGAGGGGATATGTGGGGTGCTCCTGAGGACGTGCCGGGTCGTTGTAACGCCCGGCTTTTTGTTGGGGACGATTATGGCGACAACACCGCGACGTTCATGTGCGAGTTAGACCCCGGCCACGAAGGTAAGCACCGGGAAGTCTTCCGCGATGGCACAGCGGTCATAGAGTGGGAGACCGATGAGAGGCAGACCGGGAACGATCCTGACCTGTAAGGATTTTGCGGATTTGGGCATCGAATGTTGCGAGGCCTGCCACGACGTAGAGAATCTTGACCCGCTTTTACGGATCAGGGTCGATGGGCAGGAAGCCCTAGTTTGTTGTGAAATAATGGCATTTTTCTACCCTGACGAAGCAGATCAGGCGGATTTTTGGCAAGCTCAAATGGACGAGGCCGAGGCGTTAAACCCACCAAAGCCAGAGGACTTTGAAAACCCTGAATAGAAGGGGAATTGATTTTATGGCTGACACTCTAGTACTTGACATGTCGGGAACCCCAATCGGGTTCGTTTCTTGGCAGCGGGCTGTGAAGCTCTACTGGGAAGACCGTGCCGTCATCGTGGATGATGACGCAAACCGGATTCTCCACTCGCCGTCCTTCGAAATGAACATGCCGACCGTCATCCGTGCTAAGAACTGGGTGCAGCGTCGGAAGAAGGAACGTGTCCCGTTCTCGCGTCGCAACATCGCGATCCGCGACAACAGCCGTTGCCAGTACTGCAATAAGCTGTTGCAGACGGCCCAGTACACGATGGATCACGTCATCCCTCGTTGCAAGGGCGGAACGTCTACGTGGACGAACCTCGTGCTTGCTTGCATCCGTTGCAACAAGTACAAGTCTGGTTGCACGCCGGAGGAGGCAGGTATGCATCTGTTGAAGCAGCCTATCGAGCCGAAGGCAGATGACCCGAAGTACAACTTCAAGCTTCGGATCAAGAAGATGCACCCGACGTGGAAGCCGTGGGTCGATGGCGGCTGGCTGTACTGGAACATCGAACTGGACAAGTAGGAGAAGTCATGAGCCTAGTGCTAAGCGGCGATTTTTGCGGCTGTGAGAAGCATCATGGCTCATGGCACTCCAACTGCCCCGAGTGTGACACGGAAGAGGGCAAGTCCTGCTGGAAGTTTTTGCACGTGCAACTACCGTGCGGTAAGTGCGATAATTGCATTCGCAACGGGAACAAGCCGTATGATTGGCGTAAGGAAATGCTGGGCGGGGAGTTTACCGAAAGTTTCATCGCTTGAAGGAGCCTTATGGACGTTGACAGTATTCGCAAGTTGGGCATTAGCAGCAGCCTCGGAGACAAGGAAACAGTAGCTCTCTTCGAGAAGTTGATCGCATACGGCTGGATTGACGGGGCCGGGCGGTCGTTACCGTGGACGGCTCATCTTCGCCGCAAGGATCGTGCAGCGGCAGCGGGGCGTGAGTAATGCCGTACAACTACCCCGGCTTACTTCGCAGCGAAGACACCAACGACCACGATTGGCGGATTGTGTGTGATGTGCTGGATGCAGCCATCGCTCACTGGAAAAAGCGGAGCGAAACCGAGAGTGATTTGTTCGGTTCGGCCTACGGTCATCACTACGTAGGGGCTCTCACAGAAGTTCAGATCGCGTTACTCGGCGGCGAAAGCGACAACGTCGATGAGAAGGCGATTGAGGCCATGATTAAGGCCGCAAAAGTTTGATCCCGTAGTCTAGTTGGACAAGGCAGCGGTTTCCTAAACCGCAGAGCGAAAGCTCATCGGGGGTTCGAATCCCTCCGGGATCACCATTTTGATTGCAGGAGCACGCGATGTTTAAGACGATGCAGTTGGTTTATCGGAACATGGTTTGGAACCGCCCGAAGATCGGGCTGTGGGGTTTGATCGTAGTCGCGTTAGTGGCCACGACAGACCTGTACTTCAGCATTTTGCGGATCGGTGGGGGCCGGGTAACTGCTGGCGTATTCGCCGCCTTCGCACTGAGCTTCTGGTTCGTCGGGTTGCCAATGGTTCTGACACTGATCGACCTGAAGATGAAGCCCCAGAGGATGGAAAAAATCTGGGCACAGATGCACAAGCAGTAAACGTTTTGCCCCTTCGTTCAACGGCAGGACACTTGGCTCTGAACCAAGGTATGGTGGTTCGAATCCATCAGGGGCAGCCAAGTTTTGGGCTTCAGAATCCATTTGTATATGGAACTGAAACCGTATAAGATCGTTGCAATGCCGTTCGCACAATCTGACGCGACCGCCGAATACACGGAGTATGCGATCAGCGAAGATCAGGCCTTGCGAAATTTTGAACGACGTTACCCGGCGTACCGGGTTAAAGAAGTAAGGGAAGCGTGAGCAAGTACGACGGAACAATTTGCAACGACTGTAACACCGAGATTTATCAGGACAAGTGCAACTGTGATTATTACCGGGCACACCCTGAGGCAACCTTACCCGAGAATGAAACATCTAGGGAGATAGGTCGCAGGATTCGAGAAGACTTTGGCGATGAGATCGCCGGAGCATTGAAATAGATTATGACCATGCTAAACTACATGCCGCTGATTGCCGCAACCGAGATCATGGTTCTCGTTGTGCCCCGCCTCGTCTTCGCGATTGCCGCGACTCCTCTCAGACGAAAACGCTAACCCAATCCTTGGGGGCGTAGACTCGTGGTCTTCTAAACCATAAGAGCTTAACCGGACTGAAAATGTGGGTTCGAATCCCACCGCTCCCTCCATACCTTTGCGTACCTTTGCCTCCGTAGCTTAACGGTAAAGCTACCGCCTTTTAAGCGGATAGATGGGGGTTCGATTCCCTCCGGGGGTACCAATGGGGGTGTAACTCAATCGGGTCAAGAGTACCCGGCTTTTAACCGGGAAGTTGCAGGCAACCCAATCTGCCGCCCCCACCATTCCTTCCTATGCTATAATCACCACGTGAAATACAAAGACTTTTTCATCGACGAGGGCAAATACTTCATCGACGCCGAGAAGGTGACTCGCGAAGTGTTCAACGAACGCCGATTGAAAGAGTGCTGGCACCACTGGGTGCCGATAGGTGATTCCGACAAAGACGGCGAATGTCGTTACTGTGAACTCAAAGTTGTCGGGGGCAAAAAAGTAGTCGAATGATTACCTGCGTGACAGCACCGAGTCGAAGCGGCACCAGCTTGACCATGCAAATGCTACAGGCAGCGGATGTGCCGCTGTGGTGGGACGCTCTCCCTAATCGCACAGCGTGGAATCCACGCGGACACTTCGAGATCAACACGCGAAAGAACAACGACTGGACGATCCTTCTGCCGCTCTGTGAAGGCAGGGCCATCAAGGTGATGCCGTTTGATCTGTACCGCCTGACGCCGGATCACGAATACCGTTTCATCACAATCCTCCGCAATCCAACAGCCGTCGATGCGTCGCAGCAAGCTGCGGTGGAATTTCGTGGTGCAAAGATGTCTGACGCGGATAAGACCAAGGAATGGCAGCGGTATACGCTGGACTTTATCAAGGACTACCCACACGTCATCGTCAATTTCGACGACCTGTTCAACGGCAAGGCCCAGCAGAGCATCGGCGAGTTCATGGGCTTCGACGACCTCCAAATCGCGAAGATGAACGATTGCGTAGACCCGGAACTCAGGCATTTCTAATACCAACCGGAAAAAGATAAAACAAGAAATAGTTTCTGTGGTACGTTTGTTTCGTGGACACATTCCACAGACAAAGGGTATATATGTCAAAAGCTGCTGTAAAGGAACAAGCAATTGAGGTAAAACGGTTGGATATTCGTTCTATCCGGCTGACGCTCGAAGGCGATTCACCGCTCATTTCCCACAAGTGGGCGGAAAAGGCAAAAAAGGAAATGCTCGACAAGCAGATGAAGAAGGCCAAGACTGCTAAGGAAGCAAAAGACCCCGAGAAGGACTACAAGGATAGCCTGTATGAGTATCCGGGCGGCGGTTTTGGTTTCCCAACGATTGGCGTCAAGGCTGCTGCGGTCACCGCTGCTGCTCAATGCGACATGTTCAAAACTGACGCACGTGCAGCATTCCACATCGACGGCGATCTGGTTAAGATCGACGGCGAACCGGAGATGCGGGAAGACATGGTGCGAGTTGGCATGGGCACTGCGGACATCCGCTATCGCGGCATGTTCCCCAAGTGGAGGACAACCTTCACGCTCAAGTACAACGCATCCGTGTTGTCTGCTGAGCAGATCGTGAACTTGTTCAACGCTGCGGGATTCGGCGTTGGCATCGGTGAGTGGCGTCCCCAGAAGAACGGGTCGTTCGGTCGCTTTCACGTTGCAAACGAAGCGTAACAGAAACCGGGGCCTAACCGCCCCGGTAGTTTTTATAAGCGAGGTAGGGCAGGCTTGGCATGGTACGGCGGGGAGAGGCGAGGTCAGGCATGGCAGGTATGGCGTGGTAAGGTCGGGTGAGGCGAGATCGGGGCTAGGCGGGGCAGGCGTGGTGCGGTAAGGTGTGGTCGGGTCTGGTAAGGCGTGGTTGGGTAGGGCAGGCAAGGTGAGGTGAGGCGGGGAGAGGTGAGGTATGGTTAGGCCCGGCGTGGCAGGCGAGGTGTGATAAAATCATTTTGAGGTGGAGCTATGGTTTACAAATGGAAAGCAGCAGCACAGATCAAAGGACTCGATCCGCAAGTTTGTGGCGACCGGATGGAGTACATCAAGAAAACAGTTGGAGCCGTAACAGCAGAAACAGTTCTTGAAGATGCCCGCAACATTAACTCGCCCCTGCACGGTGGTTTCACATGGGACGACAACGAAGCAGCAGAACAGCACCGCCTCAATGAGGCACGATATCTTCTTCGTCAGATTGTGATCTACGAGGAGCCCAAAGAACCGGAAGGCGAACCTACGATTATTCGTGCGTTCGTAAATGTTCAGGAAGAAAACCAGCCGGATGCAACCTATGTTGATATAACGACGGCGATGAGCGATCCAAAATTGCGTGAGCAGATTTTGGAGCGAGCATACCGCGAGCTTACGGCGTGGAAAGTTCGTTACGAAGAGTTTGAAGAGTTCGCACGGGTCGTCAAAGCAATCAACTCAGTGAAGCTGAAATAGGCGACCGCTGCGGAGTAGAGCGAAACGGGCGTGGTGAGGTACGGCACGGCTAGGTATGGCCCGGTTTGGCGTGGCAGGCGTGGTGTGGCGTGGCCCGTCGCGGTCTGGTGTGGTAAGGTAGGGTTAGGTATGGCAGGCGAGGTAAGGCGGGGATAGGCATGGTGCGGTGCGGCACGGCAGGTGAGGTGAGGTGAGGCGGGCTGGGCGAGGCATGTTTGGGCGGGGCGAGGCAGGCGGGGCTGGGCTGCGTATGGCATGGTCGGCAGGGTCAGGTCGGGTTTGGCATGGCAGGCACGGATCGGATAAACCCCCTGAGTTCAGGGGGTTTCCTATTGGCCAAAATACCGTCTTCCCCGGTATACTATAGATATGGAAACGCCCACCATTGACCAGTTTGTCACCGCCGACCCCCGCCGAGAAGAACGCTGGCACGCCGCGAAAAAGATGATCGCCGAAGGTCTGGCGAACAAACAAATCTGGAACACCGAATTTGAGTTGGCGAAATCCAACCTGCACGCCATCGGCGAAGCAGCCCTCGAAGTCCCCTATGATGCCCTCCTGAACCGCCTCCGCAATGACGCCGACTGGCGGGTCGAAGTAAACAGTGAAGCCCGGTGGGCGATCAGCGGCTATTATCAGTTCAACGAACTCCCGAAGCGAATCCGGCTGTTGGAAAAGATGCAGGAACCGATCCGGTCGCAGGTTGAGCCGTACCTGCAAGTGTGCCGCGAGTTGGTCACCGTGGGCAACGATCTCAAGGCCGTGAAGCCTTTCATCGTGAAGGGCCGCAAACCGAATCCGAATGCACCGCCTGTCGAAGTCACCATGGCGAACACTGGCCAGTGTGCGATCTGCGGTCGCCGCCAGAAGATGAATAAGTACAACGCCATCGTTGACCATGGCTTCCAGATTTCAGACGGCGTGCACTACTTCGGCTACCGGGCAGGACATTGCTTCGGTGTTGGCTACGAGCCGAGCGAACTTTCCTGCAAGGCGAATCAGGCGTACAAGAAAGTTCTGGAGAATTCCCTGTCCGAGACTGAGGAGACACTGGCCGAACTCGAAGCTTCCAATTTCGAGCAGTTGAGCGAGACCGTCCGGGTCAAGGAAAAGAATTTCAATTACCGCAACGAGAAACGCACCCACCTGAAAGGCACGCCGGATTACGAGCGTGTCCGCAAGAACAACATCGACCGGGCTCAGGAGCAGATCAGAACGCTCAAGAGCGACATCAACTATCAGGCTGAGATCATCAAGAATTGGAAACCCTCACCGCTTCTCTACGGCTCCAAAGCTGACCAGAAATAGTGTACAATGTGGGGCATGGACACCCTCCACCCCCATATCGTCGGCAGAATGGCCGACGACTTTTCTATCCTGAGCAAGAATCGGTACCTTACGTCGGAGGAAACCCTCGGCCTTGCCCTCGATGAACTCTTCGCCCGGCACAACATCACGGTAGATCGCGTACCCTTGATCCACGCCGTGGTGCACCCCAATGGTCAGGTCTCAAAGAGCGAATCCATTCTCGGCATTTCGTATGGCGGCAGCGTGGCACTGCGGAGCGATCTCGGGGAGAACAACCCGTTCCACCTTTCGACAGCCATCCATGAGTTTGCTCATGAGTTTCTTCACTGCCCGGTCGATCCCTCTGATCCTGACGGCCTGAATCGTGCCGGGAGTTTCATGTCCCTGTATCGGCCCACACGGGAACGCGAAGCTGAGAGTGTCGCCCGGTGGGTGATGCGACGAGTTGGACTTGACTGGCCGGACATTTCCGCTTACGACACATGGGACGACATCACCTACCTGAGCGAGGCCGAGTTGCTGGTGGTGCGGATGATCGTCAACAAGTTTCATGAAGTCACTGCCCGGCGTACCGTTGTTCCCGACTATTACACGCTGGTAAAACCAGCGGCTCCCCGGTATGAAAGTTTCATCAAGCCCGGCTGGTCGAATTGTCTGTGGTGCGACTACACCTTTCCGCATACTGATTGTCGGAATGTAAAGTCATGTAAATAGGGAAGTTGGCTACGACTTTTTTCTGGACTTCGGGTTTCTAGTATTGAGTAGTAGGAGGCACTTATGCGTAAGACTCTTTTTTGGTTCTTCTCTCTTTTCCTTTTTGCAGCCATCCCGGCTGTAGCTCAGCACGGCGGTCATGCAAGCGGTGGTCATTTCGGCGGCAGCGGTAGGTCGTTCGGCAGTGCCCGTGGCGAACAGCACGAACGTGTCGCGGCCCCGGCCAAGGGTGAGCAGCGAGGCGGCTTCGTCGAGCACCATGGCGAAGGCTTCCCGGCGACGCACAACGGCTATCACTGGGCTGGCGGCGGGGCTGCCCGCACGCACTGGGACGGCCATGCGTATGACCATGATTATTTCTACGGCCACTGGGGCCGGGAACACGCATTCTATTGGGGTCACTGCAATTGGTGGGGGCCTCGTTTCGGCATCGGTTCGTACTTCTGGTTCGGCGGCGGCTACTGGACGATTATCGACCCGGTTCCTCCGTACTGGTATGACGACGAGGTCTATGTCGAGTGGGTTCCGGGGTACGGCTATGCCCTCGTAAACCCCCTGTATCCGCAGGTTTACTTCCACGTCGGCGTCCGGTTCTAAAGCTTCGCGGGGTGCTGCAAAACAGGCACTTGATTTTTCCGGCAGAACACAGTATTATTTGTCGGAGGAGTCAGGTGCCTTTGCTTACCACGGTCAACATTTTCAACTCCGAGACCAAAACCGAGCAGCCGTTCGGTGCCCGTGAAGATCGAATTCGGGCTTTCTACCAATTTATTGTGGGTGACCGCAGGACAGCGAACTCTGCCAAACCTCGTATGCCCGGCATCAGCGGCCCTGCCGCACTGGGCCTGAGCACGATGTTCTTCCGGGTGCCCGGCAGGTTCCCGGCTGACGACATCCTCAAGTGGCTACGGGAAAACCAGAAGACCTACCTAGACGGCTACCCGAACCCGACGATTACGCTCGAAGAAATCGAAGACGCTCTCGGACGCTTCGCGGCGGTGAACACGCAACTGTTGGCCGATGGGCAGGATTCTTCCTCGCGGCAAGCTGGCGTATGAACTGGAAGGATTACAGCACCCATCCGTGGCGTTGGCCCTACCAGTTAGTCCGGGCCGGATTTTTGGGGTTCTTGGCCCTCGGGACGGGCCTACTGTGGATGCGACACGGCTGGCACGCAGCCCCGTCGCCGGAGAAATATGTACACTTGGCTCTTGGTACTGGTACGCTGGTTTTTATCTGCTATGCGATCTGGGCCTTCATCGTCGAACGGGGTAAAAAATACGATGGACTTTACCTTTAGGGATCACGTCAAGACGATCTACCAGAAGTACCTTCAAGGGGACATCCCCCGCGACATCGCTTACAGGCGATTCGAAAAGCTGTTGAAAGACTACGGCCTGATGGCTCTCGATCACAGGCTCCCGGACGACATCACCAACGAAAACTTCCTCGGCTTGCTGCGTTGGGCATTCAACATGAATCCGCAGCCGACCAACGTGCCCGATCCCCGGCACTTCTCCGCCCCGATGAACATGCTGAACAACGAGGAGTCCGCTGCGGTCAAGGAACTGCGGGAAGAGATCAACACAGAGATTCGCAAGCTGCTCGACGGCAATCTTGGTAAGCCCCTGCCCAAGGCACCACCATCAAATCAGGCACCACTGAATCGAATTCGATTCCTGCCGCCAGCATACCCGGCACCGCCGATGATGAGCCACTACATTCCCCCGAAACCTCGCCGCATGCCGGAGATGCCGACGTGCCCGATCTGCCACAAGGAAACATCCATCCTGTGCTCGACGGCTCAGTTTGAGAACCGGATCATCCAAGTCAATCCGGCCCGGTGTCAGGAATGCACGTTCGACTACGCGGTCAAAGAGTTCGAGAAGAAACCGTACATCATGGACACGAAGCACACTCCGTTGACTACGGAAGAGGAGAAGTTTTTCGCGGGGCTGGAAGACCAGATGAAGGTCTCGCCCTTCAAGGAATTGTGCGAACACTGTCATCGGCTGGTTGAGCCCGATCACCGCTGTCCACGCCGACCGGAATTTGACACGCACACATGTCCGAAGTGCGGGTTCTATTACGACACACCAAATCACGTGCTTGGTTGCGGAGCCGATTTTGGCAACGAAAAGAAAGTATAAAGCCGTCCCCCTCGACGCAGTCGAGATCATGACCCGTCCCATTGGGGAGGATGAACGCCATTGGTTCTGGGATTACCGGGGCTACCGAATCCATATCAGCAAACAGAAGTGCATGGCCGGGTACTACCTGACCTACTTCGATATTTTCCGCAAGAAAGATGGTTACGAGTTCGTCTGCGACTTCACCGAGGGCTCCGACACGGTCACGCAAATGTTAGGTTTCATGAAAGACCGAGTTGATGATAAGATAGAGACCAAGAGGCCCGATGCCGAAGACTAAACGGTTCGTTGAAATGCAGTGCTTATCGCGGAAGTGCCGCAACAAGACGACGAAGCATGTGCGTGAACCCGAGCACGAGACGACGCATTACCAGTCAACAGTGGGACGCGGCGGGCCGTCCGATTATCGCTTCATGCGGTGCACAGAATGTGGCCACGGCCAAGAATGGGACTTTGCGAGGGATTAAATGACTGACACACGACCGGGGCCGACCCGGCTGGAAACGATGCTCCACAACGCCGCGATTCTTGTCCGCGAGGGCAACACTGGCAAGCAGGTTGACGAATTCGTCGCCGGGTTGATCCGGCTGGCCAAAGTCAAGCCCGCATTTCTCGGCTACAAGCCACTGAACATGGGCGGGGGTGACGGGTATCCCGCAACGATCTGTGTCTCCTTCAACAATGAAGTGATCCATGGCATCCCGGACGACCGCAAGTTCCAAGAGGGTGACGTGATTAAGCTGGACTGCGGCATCGAAGAGGACGGGCAATTCGACGACGGTGCCCTGACCGTGATCGTCGGCAACGGCTCCGCCACAGCCCGCAGGCTGGTCAAGGCGACGCAAGAGGCTCTGGAGGCTGGCGTAGCTCAAGCCAAGGCCGGGAACACCACACACGACATTGGCCGGGCAATTGAGGCAGTAGCCAAGAAGTACGATGTCTACGTCGTAGAGGGTTACGGCGGACACGGTATCGGCGAAAAACTGCACATGGAGCCGCACGTCCCCAACAAGGTGGAAGGCCCCGAGGTCAAACTGGAATCGGGAATGCGGATCGCCATCGAACCCATGTTCGGCAGCAACCATGGCCGCACGTATGTGGGGCCGGACAAGTGGGTCATCAAGCTACAGAACGGGGGCCTCGCCGCCCACTTTGAAAAGACGGTGACGATAAAATGAGTACAGCGGAAAAGGCAATTGCAGTAGCAATTTTGCTAGGCTCCGAACGGCGTCCTGACCGTGTTTCCTCAGTCGAGATCAGGCAGTTCATTGATCTGGTTGAGAAGATCGAAAAGGAAGTTCTCGCCTACAACAACGACAGACGATAATGGCTGACATGCATTGTCCAATTTGTCAGGCTGTGCGTGACGTATCTTGGGGTGTGCAAATCAGATGCGACAAGTGCCGGAACTGGTCACACGTTGACAACTGGACGTACACCAAGGAAGCTTGGGCCAAACTTCAAGCGAGGAGGGGACGATGAACACAGGAACAGTTTCAGTCCACGTAATTCCATCGAGTGCAAGCCTTGACGCCATCACGATTTTCTTTCAGGACTTCGAGCCCGGCCAAGGCCGCATGGTCGTGGAATGCTACGGCAATGCGTGGGCAGCCTACTGGGGTGCCATGGGCGGCAAGACCGTCCGCGAATTCGTTCGCTCAGCAGACGTGTATTATCTGACCAACAAACTCTCCCGGCCAAACCAGAACAAGACCACGGACAAGTACCTCCAGCGTCTCGTTGAGGCCATTAAGGCGGATTTGAAATGAAAACAGCCCTCCTCCTGCTATTGACTCTGTCGATTCCCAAGATCACGCCTCCGGCCCCACCACGCCAAATCGTGGACAAAACTTTGCCCGCCCATGCCAAGGGCGGACGCTGGTATATGGCCGAAGATGGGCACGCCATCTTTTGCTACGGCCCCACCATGCTGATTACTTCCCCCACGGGCGGTTTCACAAAAGTCGCCACATTTTGCCGTGGCGATAAAACAATCGTCCCGCTTCACGAATAACTCCGGCCAAAATCCAGTATTAACTGGATATGGCAAAGCCGAATCCTCCAAAATTATCCCGCACACCATCCGAGCATGAACTCCGGGCATACGCCCGGCGTCTGCAAGAATACGAACAGGCCCTCCTCCGCTGGGAACGATCCCTCTCTCAACGCGAAGAAGAATTCGCAGAAGACCTTGCCGAGGAAATGGGCTTTGAAGACGAGGAAGAAATCGAGTGGGTGTGGTGCAGCGATTGCGGCGGATATCATCCCGAGCGAATCATGGACGTAGAGGATGTACGGACAGCACTGGTGCAGGCGGGAAAAGCAAACACAAAAACTGATGCACCGGAATCAGAAATTTCATGGCTGAATGAGTTGTACAGCTTGCAGGACGAGCGGCCCGACAAACACACGCAGACCCCGGTGGGAAACACACGTATCCCCCGAGGTCAGGTGTAGATGTAGGATCACCCCCTTAGTTCAAATTTTGGATTGTAAAGCTTGCTCTCCCGTAGGTGTGGCGAAAAGCGGTTGAGGTTTGTAACGCAAGGGTCATGAGCGATATGTCCTCCTCGGGATTAGGGGTATTCAGTTGTGCGGGGCACGATGCCCCGGTCTTACTATCTAAAGGGGAGCGTAGTAGCAAAATCCGGCAATACTGAAATCAGATTAGGAGCATTATGAACGACGGACTCAAAAGAATCTTAGGCCTACTGGGCGACGAAAAACGCATCTACTACTTCGTCGAAGACCACGAGGTCAAGCAGGAAGATTTCCAATATTGTCAGACGTTGTACCAGATCGTCTTCGGGCCAAAGGGCTATGTTGAGACGCTGGGGCCGACGTGGAACATGATCCACGATCCTCGCTTCATGCAGATCGAGAACAGCTTCATCAAAAATCGCCGGGCCTTCTTCGGCGGCAACGCCGATTCCGGCAAGCAGTACATCTTCGCCGACAACACATTCACATCCAGCATCACCGATCTCGAACAGTACGCGGAAATTCTCGGTGAAGGCCGCAACTACTACAACGTCATCGTTCACCCCGAGGCAAAGTGCCCGATCCGCCGCTGGCTGGAACGCACGCAGACCGGGATCACTTCGATCATTCCGCACGCAGACCTTGCATGCTCCTGCCCGAGCAACGGCGACCCGCACGCACTCAAGGATGCACCCGCAGAAGAAGTCTGGGCACTCATCAGACAGGAATGCCCAAACCGTGCCTTTGAACAGAGCGGCATGACCAGCGATTACGGCGACATGGTCTTCGATCTGTTGACCAAGTGCGATCTCGTCGGCCTGATCGCTGACTACGCCATCACGCCGCTGATCGACAGCTACGTGTACATGGAGACCGGGGAAGATGTCGTCGATCATCGCGAATTCGTCAGCGATCCCCACGGAGCCAACCATCAGAAAGTGCTGAAAGAAGTTGATCTGCTGGAGACCGCCCTGACTCAGCGTGCAGTCATGCGAATGACGGCAACAGAAGTTCTGGACAGCATCGGCTTCGGAAAACAGATTGAAAATCTGACCGGGGAGAACGAAATCGAACTGGACGATCTGGAACGGGATGAACTCCTGCGAATCGTCTACGAATCCAACTGGCCAGAAGATAAGGCCAAGGTCATGTCGGAACTTATGCTGTTTATCAGCACCCGGCACGCGAAGACGCTTGAAGAGCGTCGGGCAATCCACATTCAGCAGTGCAAGGAAGATTCTCAGAAAACCATCCAAGGCCTGCTCAAGGGAACGATCCAGCCGATCAATCCCAGCACTGAAGGTGTCGTTGAAATCCCGAAGGATGAAAACGAGAAGGAAGTGCTGTTCTACGCTGATCTGATGGCCGCTTTGCAGAAGAACCCATTCAAGGCGGAACTCTTCATGCTCTACACCGACGCCGAACTGAAGGGCAACCGGGCGGTCGTGGAGATGCTTGCCCCGATCTTCGCTGACCCGAACTATTCGCTCGACGAGATCGGCTACTACAATTTCCTGAAGGCCATTGCAGCAGGGGTATTGACTGATGGCAACCGCCGCAATATCCGTGCAGGCAAGGAAGACGCCATCGCCGGAACAGAAACCACTGGGACATACAAAAAGTCTGTGGTACACTATGAGGCGGAGTACAACGGCCCCAATGATCGACCAAGTAACGACCCAAAACGGTAGCGTTTACCTCATCGACCACGACAAGAAAACGTGGACGAAGACCAAGGAAACTGAGCGGTCAGGACTGCTTCGCACGCCGGACGGAAGCTTTACATCGGTGTTCATCGAAATGGGCAGGGGCATGGAAATCCTGTGTCCCCCGTTTATAGAGGGTGCAATCGCCCGCCTGATTTACACAAGCGATGTAGTTCGCGTCGAACGACTTGAGGAGTAGGCTATGGCATTCAAAGTCTCCAAGGAACTCGCCGATCTGCTGAACAAAGTCAGCGAGGAAGTCAGCAAGTGGGAACCATGGCAACGCAGTCTTGATCCGCTGGGCACGCCCGAGGGTCAACGAGCAATGAATCAAGCCATCGACGATTTCAACAGGTACTAATGTCGTACTACGAACTGCACATCACTGTCGCCGAACAAGAAAAGTGGGAGGAATTCGAGGCCCACTGCAAAACCAAACTTCTCTGCAAATCCAACCTCATCGAACTCAGTCAGGGCCGCTATCCGCTCCAACTCATGCTTGCCAAGAAAGGCATCCTTAACACGGACGCCGAAGCACTGGAGTGGGGTGACATTATGACGGCGTTCCTTGACATCGCAGGTTGGACTCCCATTCGCACCAAGGTTGAAGCACCGCTAGGCAGCGGGCCTGCCGCGTATTTCGAGGCTCATTGGAAATTTGACTTGAGTTCTCCGCCCTCCAACCGTCTTGACATTTATTCGTGGGACAATATGAAACGGGCAATCGGCGAATTCACTGTTGCGTTCCCCGGCTTCATGCGGAGTCGAAACGTCGGACGACCGGGGGTTTACTACCTTTCCAAGCGTGCCTACCATTCCGATTTCGACGAGGCGATGGCGTCATTCGATCTCGGACACGAGCAGATCACCCGCTACCTGTCCTATGTCGTCCCCTGTGACGGCGTTCATTATGAACGGGTTCTGTTCGATTCCGATCCATCCATCGACGCAGGCTGGGCCTAGAAAACATGTATACGGCAACCATCTTTAGGGGGTACCCTATGGACGATTGCCCTTGCCTCATCCCAGACGAAAATGACAACTGCGTCGAGTGTGGTGAACACATCTCAATGCCAGAAGTTGCCTGCCCCGACCTCGGGGACATCGGCAGCATCATCAGGCTCATCGACCTCACCGCCAAGGGCATGAACGTTATCCAGAAACAGAACGAAGACCCGGATCGTCCCGGCCTTCCTCGCCTCCGCATGGTTGGTCACGTCATGGTGCGAGTGGCCCACTCAACTGTCTTCCGCGACTTTCTCGTACCGTCCTACATGGCAGCACGCCAACTCGGCTATCGCGGAACGTATCAACGATGGAATGAACTTGTAGAGGAAGCCCGCGTCAGATTATAATCGTCGCATGGCTTCAGATTCCAAGTTAGTGCCGAATTTCAACTCTGTGTTCATGGTGGGCACGTACATCCTCATCAACAATTTCGGCAAGTTGAATGGCAAGAAAACCAACACCTATGGTGTTTGGGAAAAAGACATGCGACAGGATCAGTACGTCGCAGGCCCACCACTGGGCACGATCACGTGGCTTTCCCGTTGGAGAAAATACGCATTCAATCCCGCCCCCAACTGCTCCTTTGAAGAAATTTGCATGGGAGAAATTTCTGAATTCATCAAGAACGAAACCGCACATCACTACGCCACACTTAAAACCAGAAAGGCCGCAGCATGAGCAATCATTTTAAGGGAAGGTTCGCTACGTTTCATTGGGAAGATGGCCGGGCAGTTGCCATCGCTCAAAGTGCAACTGGTTCGCCCAGCATGGCACTCGTCATCGACGACGTGAAAGATTTTGTACGGGAACTTGCCAAACACGAGAAGCGTGACCTGAACATCGTTTTGAAAATAGAATCTGTCCTTACCGAATTGATGCTCCGCTCACACGAGCCATGGTCAAGTCGCGTACAGGCCGACCGTATCTATGACATCGTCATGGGCCGCAGCGAAGAGGAAGTCAAGAAGCCGTGGGAACACTTCGCCGTTGGCGATCCGCCCTCTGGCGACTAACGAATCCAAGATTAGAGGCTGCATTACCTCATTGGAATGACCAAACGCAGCCCTCTAGTACCGGGGAGCACCGTCAAAGTCTCTCAAACACCTTGACACCGCTCCCCGGTTTCCCTTTTAAGCCCTTGATTTCAAGCCACATCCAGACTGGACAAAATGCCCCTGAAACCCGTATACTTTAGGTATGGCGAAACCAAAGGCACCGAAACCGGAAGCTGCACCGAAATCCACCACTCCTGAACTCGATATTCCCGTCCAAAAAACCACTGTCAAGTCCAACTGGAAAGGCACCATGGTCATTTTCGACGGCGTGTCTGCGTTCCCCGTCAAGACCTACGTTGCGACCGACAACGATGCTTTCGAGCGTCACATGTATCACGGCTTCGTGCCCGTCATGAAAGACGGCAAGCCTGTGATGAAGGATGGCGTCGCCGAAATGCACCTGTGCGGCGGCAGCATGAAACAGGATTTGATGTCGTGCGAAATTTGCGGCACGAAGGCTGGCAAGACTGACCCGGCCATCGTCAAAGGTTTGAAGTTCGGCGACAAGCTGGTCGTGGTCACCGACGAAGCTGTGAACGCTCAGAAACCCATGAGCGATTCCACCATGAAGCTGACCGAGTACGTTGACCCGAACGAAATCAACCCCAAGTACATCGAGAGCACCGAATACATCGCCCCGGATAAGGGCGGCGAAATCCCGTTCGCGGTTTTGGTTGCCGCGTTGCAACGCACGAACAAAGTTGCCAAGGGCGTTCGCGTGAAGGGCGGCAAGGAACAGTACTTCGTGGTTCGCCCGGAAGGCCAGAACGGCCTCGTCCTGTCGTACCTGTTCGCCGAGTACGAAGTCCGCAAGTGCGACAAGTGGACGCCGCTGGCAGTGCCAGACAAGGTTGTCGATCTCACGGCCAAGCTGATCGAAGCCAACACCGTGAAGTTCACCCCGGCTCCGGCTGACCGCTTCCTGACCAACGTCCGCAAGTACGTGCGTTCGTTGTTCGACGGCACCACGGCGGCGACGGTCGAGGCATACAAGGCCCCGGCTGCGACCGACAATCTGGAAGATGCACTGTTGAAGGCTCTGGCGAACGCTCAGGCTGCCAAGGCTGCGAAGGCTGGCAAGTAACTTCGATCTTCGGGCGTGGTTCGGTGAGGGCTCCACCTTAGACGTTTGAGTCTTGACCAACCACACCCGAAACTTTTTCAGACTGGAGGAGCGAATGAAACTGCTGCTGACAACTTCGTTGCTGTTGCTGACCGCGTCCGCCGCTCACGCACAAGAGCCGCGAACGGCGATTAAACCAGCCGACCCAATCTCCGCTCCCTCCCATGACGTGACTATCATGTCCGGCGACGGTGAGAAGCCAGTGATCCAGCCGACTCCGCTGCCGAAGTTGAAGATTGATCTGGCGGAAGTGGCACGCCGGGTACGGGCCGCGAGGGTCGCACTACCGAAAGCACGCACCGTAGTGAACGACGATCAACCAATCGAGACCGCTTTCCGGGAGATATTCTAATGAGCAACGTTTCACGAAGCACAGACTTTGACGATCTGCGAACAGCGATTCAACTTCTGATCGTGAGCACCTTCAAAGCTGATGGTGCACAGCCACGGGAATTCGGCTACGGGGTGATCGTCCCCAAGAAGTATTCCTTTGAAGTCAACCTGCAAGGTAAATCATGGAGCGTGTCCGGCGTTCGCGTAGTGGGCGACGTGCTGGCATCGCACCGGGATCGCAAACCATTCTTCGTCGCCAAGGATTTGGCCGAGGCCGTTGAGAAGCTGAAAACCAAACTGATACCCGCCCTGAACGAACTTGAGGAAAACTGCAAGAAGCGGGATGCGTGGCAGAAAGAATCGGACGAGAAACGGAAGGCAGAAACCGCCCGTGTTCTGCGTGTGCTCACGGACGCTGGATTCCCTGCTGAGTCGCCTTACGCCGGGAGCATCCGGGTCAAGATCGACATCGGACAGATCGACTTCGACTATCAGCACAGCTATTGGCGTGCCAAGCTAGACCTGAATAGCGATCTCGCAAAAGATGCGGTCGCAATTCTTGCTTTGGCCAAGCGGCTGTCCGGGGCGGACGCGGCGAAAGACGCCCTCGCCGTTCTGGACGTGGCCGAGCATCTGGCGGCGAAACAATGAACCGCGAACTCGATACCGCTCTCGTGAAGTTGCAGACGCACCTGTGCGAGAAAGACGACAACGCCGGGCTCAAGCTGTTTGACGCCGTGCGTCAGGCGATCAAGAGCAATGACGACGTGGAGAAAATCCTGCTCTACGCCGCCGACTGTGAGGCCGCGACCGCCGAGGGCTACGCTCTCCGCAAGAGTGCGTCCAAGTACGAACGGAAACGGCACGGGAACATCTGTCTCGCTCTGGAAGCGATGATTCGCACGGGGTATTTTTCCGGCAGCACCATCTACAGTGGGGTGGACTACAAACAGCGGGTGCTGGACAGGCTGACCGGGGCGTTCCGGGCCTGTCGGGACAAGGCGGAGGAAATACGTGGTTGAAAAAACAGTAGTCATCTTCCGTAAAGACCCGCCTTCGCTTGGCGGCGACGTGTTCGCCCTATTCCCTTACGAAGAGGGGGCACCGGGGTTCTGCACGGTCTACCAACATTGCGGAGGCCATGGAAGTGCCGATTACACCGGGTGCGTCGCCCGGTCGCGTCCGGCGAAGCCGGAAGAGTACGCCGCTCTCAAGCGGGAACTGGAATCAGCCCCGTACAAGTATGTGCTTGACGTGCGGAAGCGTGCCAGTCACAATAGACGGATGGGGGCACAATGAATCCCATTCGTGAACTGATCGAAGCTGACAAGCTGAAAGGTCGGCCAACGGAAATGTTGCTGATCGCATTCTTAGGCTTCGGCGTTTTGTGTTTTGGTCTCGGGGTCATCACAGAAGTGGCGATCACCCGGCCTGATCCGGGAAAGGACGTGCACGGCGTGCCCTGCACGATCAGTGAGGAGTGCCGATAATGGAATTCAATATCAAAGAAATCGTGAAGGACAACGTCGCCAAGTTCTCGTACCTGCGGGGCGAGAATGCCTACTATACGGTGACTCTGACGCACCCCAAGACTGAGGAGCAGAAGGTCTACATGTTCCCGGTGAGTCTCAAAGACCTCGGCGGGGCGTCGATCTTCGCCGAAATGAAGGCGATCACGCTGATGCGGTACATCCGCAAGGCGATTGCCGACTGCACCTTCGTGCCGACCAAGGATAAGCCCCGGCGTCGGTTCAAGATCACGTACCGGAACGGCGGCTATTACGTGAGCATCCCCAACTACGACGGTGGGGAGGTCGTTGAAGTATGAAATTCTACATCAGACTCAACCTGTTGCTTGGGTCAGCGTGTTTCGTAATCATGCTGGCTCTGGCTTCAACGTTGAAGAAATAGGGCCTATGCCAAAAACCAAGACACCGAAGAAGCGGATCGTCCGGCGAGAGGGCAACATCAAGATGTCCAAGATCGCCGGGAAGCGGGTCAAGAAAGCGAAGGGCGAACTCAACAGCGTCAGCATCGTCTGCCGGGTTGATCCGAAAACCCGCAAGGCCGAAGTTGAGGTTCAAGACCTCAAGACGAAAGAGACGTACATCATCGAAGCCGACGTGCCGCAGGGCCTCGACTTGTACGATTTCGCAGAAGAGTTCAAGCAGTACATGACAGAGAAATACGCCGGGAACATTACATCGTTGGTGGATTCAAGGTCGCCAACGGTGCCACAGGCGTAACAAGATCGGGAGGGGGATGAGCGACCTTCGGAGTCCACGTTCACGCCACTGGCGGCAGTAGCCGTTGCAGAGTCTACGTGACGAGAACTCCCTCCCGATGGCGATTTAGAGATCAAACCGGAGCCCCTTGCTTGGGGAGAAGCACTCCGGGGCGGTGGGAGCGTCCCTACAAAACCCTCTCACCTATGATAGGGATGTGACAGGCGGGAACGAGACCGTCGTTCTTTTTGAGGAGACCATGGGCGAAGATGTTCTGATCGAAGTTGAACGTCGCAGACATGACATCATGGAGACGGTTCGTGCACAAATGGCCGCAGGGCCGCTCTCCGAGGAAATCCTGTTCGAGGCCAACATTCGCCGGATGGAAGTCGAAGAGTACCTGTACGAAGTTGAGGAGTGTCGCTTAGCGGAAATCCGGCTGGCGGAAATTATGCGGGAGAAACGGCTGGCAGACGAAGCCGCCGCAAAGGAAAACCATGAAGAAGTTGACGACGAGGAGTGTCGATAAGCGAATTTACGTCGTGGCGAGTCAGAAGTCTCTGCTCCCCGGACGTGATCCGTTCATCCTGCCGCCCGGCATGATCGCCGCACAGGTGGGACATGCGGTGTCCAAGCTGCGGTACGCCATGCTCCGGCACGACATCAAGCGAGTGCTGGCGACCAAGGCCTCGGCGTCGGCGAAGCTGAAACAGATCGACACGATTCTCGGCCTCAATGACGGCGTCATGAAGCCGATCACAACCATCGTCCTCGGTGCACGTGACAACAAGGAAGTCGATCACGTGTTCAAGCTGCTGGTCAAGGCGAACGTGTTCACCGTCCGGTTCTTCGACACGAACCCGGTCATCTATGACGAGCACAGGGTGCTCACTGCCATCGCTACGGAGCCCGTGTACCCCGACAAACTGGACGGGATCACCGATTACCTGCCCCTGTGGGACGTAATCGAGATCGCCCCGCTGTCCCGGTGGATGCAGAAGTCGATTTTCAAGCCCGAAAGGGACTGAAAACACGGCACTTAGCACTGGCCAAACCCTCCCCCAAGTCCGTATACTGTAGGTATGGCGATCATCCTTCTACCGAACGGGCACCGTGAAGCGACGATTGATCCCCGCGATCTTGACCCGAAAGATCAATGGACGAATCGCTTCCCCGTTCCATCGTCCTCTTCCAACGTGATTCACACCGTCTCCCAACACAAAAAGAACCGCTATTGGGGCTGCTCCTGCAACGGCTGGAAGCGGCACAAAAAGTGCCATCACCTGACAGACCTTGGCTTGCCTTGCGGCAGGGAAGGGGAGCCCGGCTACCTGAAACCTTACGAACCCACACTGGTATCGGAGGGCAAGTAACGTGGCGAAGAACCATTGGGCTTACGAGGGTCGCCCCCGGTACAACCCGGAGAAGGAAGGCTACGGCAATCCCCGGAAATGGCGTGCGGCGTTCGCCGGACGCATGAGCCTGAACGATGCCACGGCTCACTTCCGCAGCAAGAAAGAAACGCCGCGTGAAGTGTTGGGCGTCGCGTCTTACGCAACGTGGGCAGACATCAAACACGCCTACCGCGTGCTCTGCCTTGAGTGGCACCCTGACCGGGTCAAGACGACCGGGAAGGATGAAAAAGCCGCCGAGGCCCGGTTCAAAGACATCAGTGCAGCCTACGCCATACTGGCGAACGAATACGGAGAATAACATGTCATTCGCAGACACGTTTTACAAAGACGAGAAGTCCGGCATCGGCATGAAAGCTGGCGACGTTTACCGGATGAACAATTGGGGTGCGTTCGGGGATTGCGTCATCCTTGGCTTCGATGGCAAGGGCAACGTGAAGGTCTCCCGCCCGTACCTGTACGCTTCGAGCGTGGGCACCACCTGTGCGACGCCGCTGTTGGGCTGCGAGACATGGGAAATGCCAGCGGCAAACTTGGTCGAGCACTACATCGTCGTCGAAAAGACAGGGAGCCGGATCACATAATGCCATTCCTCGACGAAATTCTCGCGGAACGGAACCTTGCACGGGTAATCCCGATACCGGAGCCTGATGCTGTTCCAATCGCCGAAACCGTCATCGACGCCGGGTTCGAAGCACCGATCCGCAAAAAGATTGTTGTGAACACGTCCGGCCAGCGTATTTCATCGCAGGTCAGCGACCGGGAATTGCTCGACAGGATGGATGATTTCCTGAGCCGACTGGACGGCATCCTGACGAAGAAAGACGAAGAGACGCACGCGGCACTGGCGACTGAGAACACTTTGCGATTCGCGGAAAGCAAACCAGCTTGGATGAGGGAGGAATAACATGGGATTCATACTGCCCGAGGCCGAAGTCAAACGGATGCGTCGCTTGCAGATCAAGCGAATGCTGTTCCTGATGGTGTTCATCACCGCTGGCTCCATGTGGGCCGTGATGGTCATCACCCATTCAGTTCCATGGACGCCTTGGTTTCTCGGCCTATTGGCCGGGTTCCTGATCGGTGCCCTTGGCGTCCGGGCGTACCACAAGATCGGCCCCCCGGTGCCGCGAGTGGACAAGTATATCCCGGCTGAGCCGATCAAACAGTGGAACGAGGAATCGTTTCAACGCGGCCATCGGCAGCCGTATCTGGTGAAGGGCTAGTCATGTGGATCATCGTGGAGGATGGTGAAGTTTTCGAAGGCGACGAACTCCATTGGGAGGATTGCTTCTTCACCAACGCCACTGAGACCGAGATCAGAAAATTTTGCAGGGAGAACGGCTGGAAGGTAGTCATTCAGGATCAAAAGCTATGGCTCAACTGAAAATCTGGAACGGTCGCGGCGACTACGCGGAACTCGACGGGCACTTGTTCGTGTGTGCCACGAGCCGGAAGCACGCCGTCGAACTGATTAACAAGGCCGGATACAGTGCCGGGCGGATGAACCTGCATGAACTGGACGTGTACTACAGTAAGGATTGTTGGGGCCGGGACATGAACGGCATCAAGATGGAGCCGGGCGTCTGGTTCCAGCCCAAGGATGCCGATCTCTGCATCTGCAACATCGGCCTGATGGAGTTTGACAAGCCGCACAAAAAGGAATGTCCAAAACGGCCCCGGAGGCTGGTATAATGGCAGAGTATATGTCTGACGACACCGAGAAGAATTTCAACCACACGCACCCGGAACTTCTGGAAGGCGAAGTGTGGCTCACCAACCAGTTCGAGAGCGATACGTGGGGCGTAACGATCCCGCACCGCATCGGCACTCAGGCGTACACCATTCTTGGGCGTCCGCTGTCGTATGGGCACCCTGTTTTTGCTTTGAAATCCGATCTTGAAAAAAGTCGCCAGTCCGGTAAGGGCTGGTACGAGGATGGGGACGATGATTTGTCCAAACTGTAACGGCGAAGGCATAGTCTACGAGTACGGTGAGGAATCCCCGAGCGGGATTATCGCCGATGACGTGTGCCTGAACTGCGGCGGGTTGGGCGTCATTAACCTGATCTACGTGTTCGGCAGCAACGAGGCTGGCATCCACGGCAAGGGAGCGGCCTTGACCGCCCGGCTGGAGCACGCAGCCATTCTTGGGCAGGGATTCGGTCGGCAGGGGCAATCCTTCGGCATTCCCACCAAAGGGAAGATCAACCTCGGCGGTACGTGGGGCATCGGTCGTCCACTGCCGCTCAGCGACATCAACAACTACGTCGGAATGTTCGTCGAATACGCCAAGCAGGTTCCGCAGGAGCATTTCAAGATCACGCAGATTGGCACCGGGCACGCCGGATTCAAGCACGAACAGATGGCTCCGATGTTCGCCGATTCGCCGGGCAACTGCCTGTTCGACGAAGCGTGGCGTCCGTGGTTAGGCAACAGATGGTATTGGGGGACTTATGTTCCGGGTCGGTGACAAAGTTCGCTGCATCCACAATCCGCCGTCAACGCCCGAGGGCTCCATGGAGTTTGTGATCGCCGGGTTCAAGCAGGGCGATGGAGTTTTCACGGACGTTGACACCCTGTACGCGGGTGGGCCGTCACTACACTCAGCGGCGAGGATTCTCTGGCCGATTGAGAAGCTGACTTTGATCGAAGGGGAGGGCAGCCGTGGAAATTGAACACGAGAATCAGAAAATCCGCCTGATCGTCACCCGGCAGGAAGCACTCGACATGATCGCGGAACTGGCGAAGGGTGTTGGCCTGTCCGTTCGTGCTGATTTGGAGTGCGTGCACTCTGGCGGCTTCCACGCGGTCTTCCGCGAATACAAAAAGGCGAACGAGCAGGTGGGGCCGGATTACCCGGCATCCTGTTTTGTTTTTGTGGAGAAAGGGTTGTCTTGAGCACAATTGTTGACCAAGCGACGGAGTTGGCCCGGCTGCTCAACTACATTTTCGGGCGACCGGATCACGAACGGGATGCGATCTTGGTTGTCGCCGCCGAGAAGATTGACGGTGAGACCGCACGCCGGATGCTGAAAACCGTTTACCAGTCCGACGACCGGGGATGGGGGAGCTAATGACCGTTTTCCAATTCATTCTCGTGCTTGTCACGGTGGAGGCCGCTGTCGTGGGAATGTTTCTCGCGATGCGGATGTCCCCGCCGACGACGATCAAGCCAATTCAGATCGTAATCGTGGTGCTGTGTTTGGTCGCCATCATCGGAGCCTTCACTGTCGGCTCGTACTGGAACCATGACGACTATCTATGCAAACCGGGAGCACATTGCTTCCCGTGGGGAGACTAAATGGGCACACAAGGGATTGTAAGTGTCATTGTCGGCGGCAAGATGGAAGCCAAGGTCATCGCCGGGTGTAATGGTCAGAACGCCGCTAAGCTGGCAGACCTGATCCGCAACTACACCGTGGAGGATGAACTGGTAACGGGCCTGAAAATCCTCGGCTACCCGAAGCTGGCCGCACGGGTTGAACTCGATCCTGAGCACGCACCCAAGAAAGTCATGCCTAGCTATTTCCGCCTTCGTCCGCTGGCACGTCAAGCAGGATTCGGTTGCGACGATTGTCTGATCGTACAGGCAATGCATCGCGGCAGAATCGCCGAAGATGGCACGCCGCTGCCGCCCCGGCTCAGCCTGTTTGGCATATCCGATCTCGGTGCCGAGGGCGAAGAACTGGAGCATCGCACTGGCGAAGATCACCTGTCGAAGCTTTACGACCGCTTCAAACGCACGTTCGATGACCCCCGATTCAACCCCCGGTGGGAACGTGGCACCGCTGAGTACGTGGAAGTCGTTGAAATAGCAGGGGTTTAGACTAGCCAAAAAGTACCAGAAACCCGTATACTATAGGTGTATGGTAAAGGCCGAACTCCTGACGGACGGTCACCCTGACGCAGTCGAGCGGTACATCCTCGACCCCAACTGGGTTTTCCAAGAAAAACACAACGGCGACCGTCGCCTCGTTGAAAAACAAGGCCTGAGCGTGGTGGACTACAACCGCAACGGCGTCAACGGCAAGGGCCTTTCCCCGGCAATCATCGACGCCCTACGCAAGCACCCGCTGCCGCTGATGGTGGGCGACGCTGAATACGTCCCGGCGACCGATCAGCTTTTTGTTTTCGATGCACTGGCGTTCGGCGACGAAATGGTTATCGGCAAGCCGTACTCGTATCGCGAGGCCAGCTACCACTCGCAATTCGACGGCTTCAATTATCACATTGTCCCGGTCGCGTCGGCCCGGACGCCGGAAGCGAAACGAGCGTTGATCGCTCACCTTCGCTCAATCCGGGCGGAAGGTTTCGTTGCGAAAGATTTGCGTGCGATATACCGTCCCGGTGGACGGTTCAACCTACGTTTCAAGTTCTGGAAAACGCTGGACGCGGTTGTGATCGGCGACAGCAAGGAACGGGACGACAAGGGCATGTTGAAAGACAGCGTGCGAGTCGGCCTGTTCGACAGCAAGGGCATCTTGCATGACATTTGTGGGGCGACCAAGAAGGCTCAGTACGTGCTTCGCCCCGGCGACGTGGTCGAACTCAAGTACCTGTACGGCACCGGGACGCTGGACGTGGTTCAACCGTCGATCTTGAATCAGCGATTCGACAAGGCCCCGCAGGAATGCTTGTTAGATCAGATCGTGGTCAACAAAAACTGGTCGAAGTGGGGTAAACGATAATGGCCGACTACATCAAAACCGATTACGTCAAAGTCAAGATCGCCGGGAAAAAGTCGATCTACCTTGAGCAGGTGAAGTACACCGAGGCCAAGGGACTCAAGTTCGTTTCCGGCTACGAGATCGACAAGAACGCAGAGTCGAAGATCATCCATGGTGGAGTGACGCAACACCTGATACAATTGGGCGAGGGCCGGGAAGTGGTGCCGCAGATGATGTCCAAGACGTATGCGACACTGGAGGATTACGATGAAACCAAAGTTTAAGCCGATAGTCATCAACGTCTACCCGGAGACCCCCGGCGTGGTTGAGATCGCTCTGGAGCGTGTTTGCCCCCGCTGCAATGGCAACGGTGAAGAGGCCAAGGGCCTCGTGTGCGGCATTTGTTGGGGCAAGGGCATTCAGCCGACCGCCACTGGCGGCATGATCCTCGAATTTTTGAAGCGACACACAGGAGAGAAATAACATGGCGTTCGATGACGACAGAAAGACATACAAGCACGAAAGCTACGGTGCGATTACGATCAACCGTTCCAGCGGCTCAGCCTATCTGTTTGGCTCCGATGCCCTGCACCACCAGTTCGTGCATATCGAAATCAAACACGCGGAAATGAACCGCGACCTGTCGCACAACTGGATTTATTCTGGCGGCGTGCCCATCACCGAAATCTGGATGACCGAGGCTCAGTGGGCGGAATTCGTTTCGTCCTTCGGACAGGGCTCAGGCGTCGCGTGCACCATCCGTGGCATCGAAGGCCGGACTATGCAACTGCCCCCGGAGCCGGAGCACTTCACCAGCGAGTTCAAAGACGAAGTCAAAAAGACCGTGGGCAAGGCCGTGGGCACACTCAAGGGCCTGACCGGGCAACTTGACGAGGCCCTTCTGCCCGGCAACAAGGCATTGGGCAAGAAAGACCTTGGCAAACTGCTCTCCGAGATCAATCACGCCATCATGCAGATCGAAGCGAACCTGCCTTACGTCGAGACCTGCTTCGAGGAAGAGATGGAAAAGAAAATGTCCGAGGCTAAGGTCGAATTCGAGGCCGTGGTCGCGAATCGCCTCCGCGAAATGGGCATTCAGCACGTCATCCAGCAATATCTGCCGGAGACCAGCATCCAACGCGGTGCCGGGCTACTCACTGGCGAGACCGACCTGACCAAAGACCCGTTCTACCGGGCTGGCGGTGGGCCGTCCAAGGAAACGCTGGCCGAGCACGGAATTCCGGCTCCGACCGAGGCCGATCTCGTCGAGGTTGAGCCGACTGAGCCTGAGATTGACGAAACCGAGAACGGTGCCCGGATCATCGTCACCGACCTGCGGAATTCGGATGTCCCACGCCGTTTCCGGGACGACTACGAGCCGGAGGGAAACTAACGTGAACGCACTGGACAGAGCACAACTCGACTGGTGCAAGGCCCGTGACGCCTTCCATGGTGAAGGCAGCAACGGCATAGAGCCGACGATTGACGGCTATTGGGAAGCTGACCGGGCTCTGCTGCTGGAGTTCTCCCGCGACTGGAAGGGCTCAGACAAGCTGTTGCAGACCGCCTATCGGCAGTTCCGCAAGGCTCTGATCGACAGCCGCTATTGCCCGGAGCCAAACGTCGAACGGATGGTGATTCCGTGCCCGGCAGGACAGGCCTAATGGTCAAGGTCAAGAGAGAACCGAAGGGAATGGGGCCGTTCGAGCGATGCTGCATTTGCCGCGAACCTACCCCGTTCTGGTATACTCCAAAGGACGTGGCGTTGTGCCGGGCCTGTGCAAGAACGGCCAAGGTCAAAGACCTGCCCGATAAAGCGGCATGGGTCACCAAGGAAAGAGCACTGCGGCGAGGGTACTAATGAAACTGAGACTGCTGTTCGTTTTGATCGTGTTCCTGTTCGTGGTTTGGGAAGTCATCAGCCACTCGTACTTGATCGTCTCCACGTCCGCCGTAATCGGCTGGCTGGTCACGATTGCGGCCTTGTTGGCGATCTTCGTCGTGCGGGGCAGACGTGGCTGAGATCAGAGTCGGCCCATGGACAGAGAAGGCGATCCTGCGGGTGTATCGCCGCGAGGCACAGAGGTTAACGCCGGAACAACTGATCGAGGAGTACGCAGAGGCCCGGCTCCTGCAAGAAGTAGTCTGCGACCGCTTGGGCATTCACGCCTTGGGGTCGCTTGCTTACGCGAGGAAATTGCATGACACAGATTTTGCTAAGCCGGGGCAACTTCCGCGAATTCACATTCGCAAGAGACAAGCATAAGTGTGTCAACTGTGGGCTGCCCGGCGTGGACGCCCACCATATCATCGAACGGAGGCTCTTTCCAGATGGCGGATACTATCTCGACAACGGAGTCACACTTTGTGAAGCGTGTCACCTTGCTGCCGAAGCTACGCTTATTGCATGTTCAAGCCTTAGAGCGGCAGCCGGAATCGAACAGGTGGTACTACCGCCCCACTTCTTTGCCGACCAAGATTACGACAAGTGGGGAAACTCCATCCTCCCAAACGGAATGAGGATGAAGGGCGAACTCTTCTACGAGGAGCCCGTCCAGAAAGTTCTCAAGCCTGTCCTGCACATGTTCACCGACAGGATCAAGTACCCCCGCACATTCCATTTCCCATGGTCGCCGAATCTCCAGAACGATGATCGGATGCTCCAGAGCACCGAAGGATGGGAAGGCACCGAAGTTGTAGTCACGGAGAAAATGGACGGCGAGGGCACCACGTTCTACCATGGCGACCTGCACGCCCGGTCACTGGAATTCGAGCCCCGGCCTGACCGGACATTCATCAAGGCGATCCACGCCACGGTCGCACACGACATCCCGGAAGGCTATCGCATCTGCGGGGAGAACATGACGGCGGTGCATTCGATCCGCTATACTGATCTCCCGTCCTACTTTCTGATGTTCAACATTTGGGACGGCCTGACGTGCCTGTCGTGGGCCGAAACCTGCGAGTGGGCCGCGATGCTTGGCTTGTGGACGGTTCCTCTGATATACTGGGGGCCGTACAGTGACGATCTGTGCAAGGAACTGTGCGACAAGATCAACCCGGTGACTCAGGAGGGTCTGGTCGTTCGACCTGCACGGGCGTTCCACATGCGTGAGTATCCTTACGTCGTGGGGAAATGCGTTCGCCACAAGCACGTGACAACTGACCAGCACTGGGCAAAGAAAGCGGTGGAGTTCAATGGGCTTAGCAGACGAGACGGCTTCAAACACGGACTACAGTAAGTTCGGCACGTATGAGAAGCTGACGCCGCAGGAAGAAGCGGCGTGGAAGCTTTACTGCGAAGAGACTGCGGGCGACATGGATGTCCGGGACTACTGGTCTCAGCTTCCGCGTCACGTGCGGGAGATGTATCTGGCGAAGGTATCCTAATGGCGATGCTTGCAGTCAAAATCGTCCTCTCCATCGTCTGGCTTGTCGGCGTGTTCTGGCTGTGCAAGCGAATCTGGAATGAGCGGTTACCGGGAGACCCGAAATAATGGAATTCGATGCGAAGAAAGAAACCCGATCAGTGACTTTCACCACGTGCACGTCCAATGCCTTTGAACGCGGCGATAAGATCACGATCTCGGGGCTGGCTAACGGCGGGGAATATTCTCATTACGTCCCCGGCAAGGGGCTTGCGTTTGACAGCATGAACGGCGAGTACACGATCACGAAAATCGCCGGGCAGCACTGGTACGATCCAATCGTTCGGTTCTTGAAGGAGTGTTATGGATACATGCGAGAAATGCGGAAAGCCGAGCGACCACTTTAACCACTACGCCGACTATTCCATGGACGGCAGCATGTGGCACAATGCCGATCATGAGTTCGTCGCTAAGCGGAATCAGCGGACGTTCGTGATCTTCACAGTGTATGCGATCCTCGGCCTGATCCTGCTGTGCACGATGGGATTCTTCGCCGCCCAATTCCTGACCAAATAACATGTGCACCTATTGCAGAACCGAGCACGATAAATTTCCCGAGGGCGGCTTCTTCATGTTCAAGGGCTGGAAGTTCACCGCCCCGTTTTTCTGTATGTGCTGCGGGATGTCAATCTGCCACGTACAGTGGGCCTTCGGTCGCTACTGCGGCATCTGCGATACAGGGAAGTGTAATCACCCCTACAACCATGGTCACCACCACATTTACGCCGGGCCGCATGAATTGATCGACACCACAGAGGCCGTCAAGTACCATTTCTTGGAAGAGCGGATCGTCACGCTGGAGAAAGAGCCGCCTGAGTACGTGGAGTGGCAGAAAGAATTGAAGCGGCAACGGGACACGCCGCTAAACAACTGGATGATAGATCGGATGGGCCTGTGACACAACCAAGCATACTCGCATTGTGGCTGACCATGGCTCCGAACCAGAAATTCCCGGAGACAGGGCCGCTCATCGACGCTCTCGTTCTTCGCTACCGCGAGGCCGGGCGGTTCTATCACAACTGGCAGCACATTGAATCCGGGCTCGAAACCTACCGAAAGTTCTTCGATAAAATCGACCGCACGGTGTTTTTCGCATGGATGTATCACGACGCGGTCTATGATCCGAAGGCCCATGACAACGAGGAGCGGAGTGCGAAGGTTTTCTTGAAGGACAACGCAGTCCTCGGCTTCAACAACGAGGATGCTGACAAGATCGCGATGCTGATCCTGTCCACTACGCACACCGGGGAAACCAACGCCGTCACCGACATGGATTTGGCTGGCCTCGGGGCCGACCCGGCGACGTTCACGGCCAACACCGACCTGATCCGCCGCGAGTACCACTTCGTGGACGAGAACACATGGCGTGCCGGGCGTGCCGCGATCCTGAAACAGTTCTTGGAACGGGCGAAGGCCGGGACGCTCTACTCATCGTCGGCCTTCATCGGGGCGTTTACCGCTCAGGCCCAGTCCAATTTGGCCCAATCTATCGAAAAATTGACCGATAAATAGCCCATTTTCAGTAGTTTATCCTCTGGACAAAACATCGCTAAACTCCGTATACTTTGAGTATGAGTTCAGCATGGAGTGCTGGTCAAAGCCCCGTCAGGCGTGAATCCGACGCATTTGCCAAGTACATGATCGTTGCATGGGCAGTTGTTACCATCGCTGCCGTTGCCTTCCTTGCGTTCATCAAGTTTCACTGATATACTGGGGAAGTGAGCCGGATTTACTTCCACGAAAACCACAAAGACGGCGGTGCCGAACTTTACGGTGCCGAGCGTCACTACATGGGCGGCTACGTCGCCGATCTTTTCATTCACGCTCTTGACCTCGACGACGATACTTGGATGCACTGGTCAAGCGACAGCCTCAGCAAAGAGCATCCCATCCGCAGCATCGTAACGCCGGGGCACTACTCTCTCGCCAGCTACGGTCAGCAATTCATTCGCAGCATCCGCACCGCCATCCATCTCGCACAGGACAACTGCCTGTTGTACTACGGGACTCCACGACGCGGTATCAAAGCCAGCAATCTCTTGGAGGTCGATGAGAAAACCGATCCCAAGTGGAACCCGGTCACGATTTCAGTTTGGCTATCGCAATTGAACACCGCCATGGCCGTGGGCTCAGACCCGGTCAAGTTGATGGCACGCCTCCATGGGCAATGTGAAATTCACTGCTTCGTTGAAGGCCCCAATCGAAAATGGTTGGCTGACATCATTGAGCAGGGCTGCGAGAGCGGGTTACTCCGCTGCGGCGATGATCCGCGTCTTGATGCGGGGTGGTTTCGCGTCATGGACATGCTTCGTAAACGCGATGATCGCCCGGTCGTGTGCAGCTACAGTGTGTGTGAACAATTCCCGAATGCCGCCGCCGCGAATTTTCCTCTTCCTCTCGACGAATACGGCGATCCTGATCCTGATGCGTGGTACAAACTACCGAAGAAAGAGCGATGGGAACTGGCCATGGCTGGTATCCGCAAAACTGGCTGGCTGGAACTCAAGCCGGAGAACTGGGCCAACTATCGTTTCGGCGACAGCCTCGATGAGGCCCCCACGGCGTGGCTGCTTCATGACTCCGCGATCATGAAACAGAACGACGAGAACGCCCGGTGCAAAGCACGAATCAAAAAACTGGATTGCGGCATCGAAAATAAGAATAGCGGATTTAGCTTGGGACGTGGTAATGTGTAAACAGTTAACACTCTGGCCTCAGGCTGAGCCGATACGGATCACGGTGATCCAACTCGACGAGCCTGAGATTTATTGCCACATTTGCGACAAGTACTTAGACCCCGAGAATCACTACTGTTTACCGTGGTACGAGAGTCAAGTTGCGTGGTGGTCTCACTTTTTTGTTTGCGTCTGCAAAGCTTGTCATGACGCACACGAGCCTCCACCGGGAACTCGGTTTTCGCAGTAAGGTTGTCAAATCCGCCCTGCGGGGCGACAGTCAAGGTGAATAAGGAATTTTTCGTTCCTTAGAAAGGAAGTATCATGGGGGTATTCGGCGTGAAACAGGCTGCTACTAAGACCATGCTTGACCCAAGCCGTCGCAGTAATGACGCACAGAGTTTCGAGGCACAGTTGCGACGCAGGATCGTAGGTCAAGACGAAGCGGTCACAAAGGTCACCGAAATCTACCAAATGTTTCTCGCCGGATTGAACGCTCCCGGACGCCCTGTTGGCAACCTTCTCTTCCTCGGCCCCACTGGAACGGGCAAGACTCGCGTAGTGGAAGCCATGGCCGAAGCACTCTTCGGCGACGCCCGTGCCTGTATCAAGATTGACTGTGCTGAATTCCAGCACTCCCACGAAATTGCAAAGCTGATCGGTTCGCCTCCGGGCTATCTCGGACACCGCGAGACTCATCCACTGCTCACGCAGGAAGCATTGAACCAATGGTTCACTGAGAAACTGAAACTCTCGATCCTGCTCTTCGATGAAATTGAAAAAGCCAGCGACTCGCTCTGGCAATTGCTGCTTGGTATTCTCGACAAGGCAACACTCACCCTCGGCGACAATCGCCGCGTCGATCTTAGTCAGTGCATTATCATCATGACCAGCAATCTCGGCGGCAGGGAAATGAACGAGGACAGCGGCTTGGGTTTTGCTCCGAAAGACACCATCGTCGATCCTTCTTGGGACGCGAAGGTTGATCGTCATTGCGTCGAAGCCGCACGCCGGAAATTCCAGCCGGAGTTCATGAACCGCATTGACAAGACAGTCGTGTTCAAGACTCTCCGCGACGAACATCTGGCACAGATTCTTGAGATCGAACTCGGCATGGTGCAGCAACGCATCATCATGGCTGCCGGAACAAACCAGTTCGTGTTCACTTGCACCGATGCGACCAAGGAAGCCCTGCTCAGAGAAGGCACCGACAAAAAGTACGGAGCCCGTCACTTGAAGCGTGCGATTGAGAAGCGGCTGGTGCATCCGATGTCCAGCCTCGTTGCGACCGGGCAGGTAAAACTCGGCGATTTCATCCGCGTTGATTACGATCCCCCGGCTGAGGGTGCCACGGAAGGTGAGTACTCTTTCCACAAGGAATCCGAGAACAACTTTGTGGCTCCTACACTCGAACGCTACTACGGTTCCCCGGCACGCACCGACCTGAACGGGCCGCGTAAGGTCGCCCCCATCGCCCCGCCAAAGAGTGGAACGGGCATCATCTAAACCTACTTCGGCCCTCTTAAATGAGGGCCGATTTATGGGATTCTTTAAGACGCAAGGCAGCAAGATTCAGGGATTTCTCGACAAACTTACCAACGACGCACACGTGCCGATTGCTCTGTTCGTGTTCCTCGTGACCTCTGCCTACCACTTCCACACAGGCAAGGATTTGGGCACCAACTACATCAACAGCCTCTATGCTTTCTACGGCTTCCTGCTTGGCCATGCTGGCGTTTACCAGAAATGGCCGGATCAGAGTAATAGCGGTGGGGCGTCAGCCGCGTCCACCGATCAATCTCAACAGACCCAGACCGTGGACGTGACCGTACAGGCTCCGCCTGCGGCACCAGCCCCGGCCCCTGCGGCGGCTCCGGCGACGGGAAGCAACGGCCCCAAGGGGTAAAATGGAAGTGTCCTGCTTCGTAGCCGAACGCCTACAGAAATACCGCCGCGAGCTACGCCGCTTCGTCTGGAGCAGCGAACAGAAATGCCTCGGCCCCTACGGCTACCATACCAGCACCACGATCCTTGACACCGTCCCATCTCCACCAGATGAGGACGATCTGGAAGGCACCGGAGTCCGGCCCTTCGTTGCCAACGACGATTCCCGCTGGCCAAAGACCTGCTCTTGCGGGTACGTCTATCAGGATGCCGATCAGTGGCAGCAAAACCAGCACCGCCTATACCGCGATCCGTCCACAGGCCGGGAGTTCACCCTCTCCGAGGCCCCGCCCGGTGCCATGTGGTTCGCCGATTGGATGACTTGGACTGGGCCGGACGGCAAGACCCTTGTGGTAATGACGCCGGGCGGCGAATGGTGCGTGGATGGGCCTTCGAGTAATGGGTCGGGCTGGAAACGCACAGGAACGCCCCCAAACGTCACGGCGACCCCTTCCATCTCCATGCCCCGGTACCATGGCTGGCTGACGAACGGCAAGCTAATCTCCTGTTAGCCAAAAACCCAGTATTATTCGGGTATGTCAACCAGACAGTACATCTCCCAGTTCCCACATTGCGACCAACGAATCCTTCACGCTCCCGGCGAGTGTGAATACTGCGACATGCACCCGGAATGGCAAGAACTCCGTGACGCATGGGGCATCAACTACACTGGCGGCACCAAGGACAAGACCGATGGCGGCTGGCCGATGCTGCGGTGCCCGTCTGAGGCAGCCCGCCCGCTGGAGACCATCGAACGATGGCCCGGCAACCGGGCCTACAAAGCCTGCACGACCTGCAACGACCAAAAGACTATCACGGTGGGGCACCCATTCGAGGGTGAGCAACCCTGCCCGGACTGCAATCAGGACGCTGTCGCCTGCAAGAAGTGCAACGGCTCCGGCCAAGTCAGTCGCGGCGGCGGTTGGGCCGGATACCCAGATGAGGATTGCCCGGAGTGTTGGGGCCGGGGCTATCTCACCCCGATTGGGACGGTCACCCATGCACCTACCACTGCTGAACCTTGGCTTGAAGCGAAACTTACCGAGGATGAAACGCCCGTCATGATCGAACAGGATGGCTCAGTCCGACCGCTGACTTCACTGGAGGAGGGGGAGGACTTGGTGCAGAAGATTAGGGCTCTGTACAAGGAGTCTCAACGGCTGCTGACTGACCTACGGAAGAAAGACGCGGAGCGTTAATCCGCTCCGCAGCCTTCAACTTCACACGCCACTTCTTCAACGTGGTGTTCGCCCGCTTTACCTTCGACTCCCACTTCTCGACCATCTTCTGAGCCTTAGTTAGCCGGGCCGCACGCCGGGCGGTCAGCTTCTCATCCTTGGTCGGCTCAGGCTTCGCGGCCTTCACCCCAATCGGATAATCCTTAGCGTAAGCGTACCGCTCACGCCAGCCTTCGCCCCAGTTGTAACGCACGGCGTTCATGTCGCGGTGCTTCAACCCCTTCGCATGACCCAACTCATGGGCGATGACGAGGGCCAAGGCCACAGGGTCTACATTCGTGCGAGGAAGATTGAGCCGCATGCGGACGTTCGGGTTCTGGATCGTCCCGTAGTAGCACCAGCCTCCGAGCCCGCCGTTGCGACGGTAGTTGATCGTGATGCGTCCGTTGTCCAGTCCACCGGGATTCAGTTCATCCTGAGCAACCCGGTACACCAGCTTCATGATCGACCGCGTATCGTAGTGCGTATTGTTGACTATCTTCATTTAGCCTCCCAGAGTGGTTCTGCCACGTCTTCAACACGTACCTTCCGGTTCCGCTTCACCAGCTTGCCGCTCTTCTTGCTTCGCTTGGGCGGAGTGAAGTCGCGAACGATTGCCCACTTACGTCCACGCTTGACCAAGACGGCGTGGAACCACCCGCCATCTCGATCATAGAACCGGATGATCGTCTTGTTCTTCATACTTACTATTATAGACGGGGTGTTTTTGCGGACGTGCGTTTTAGGCCCTATTCATGCGGGTTGGACGCACTAAGGCTTTTATTTTCAGAAGTGAAATATTTTTGTTGACAGAAAATTTCGACAAAAACACAGTTGCACAGGAATGTGCAATTTAGGAAAGTTGTACGGAAGTGTGCAACTACTGATATCTCTCTTCTGCCTCTACCAAAGAATACGTTTCGTACCCGTGGGCGGGAGAGTGCCACTCAACATCTACTCGTGCGGTATCCACAGCGAGGAGACGGACAAAAGCACCAAGCCTACGTTGAGCATCGGCCTGAGAGAAGAATTCAAAGATAGCAACTTTACCGCCAGTTGTCACCTTCAACCCCGCCGATTCTGCGTTATAGCGAACGTAACCAGCCCGCATCGCGAACAACTCCGCACCTTCGTAGCCGCCCAGACCTTTGGACTGCCCACCGCCGCGAAACTTTCCTTTGCTCTTGAAACCGAGAGCACGGGCTATTTCAGCGTGCGTCCCATTCACTGGAATATTTTTCCCGTCTGGTGTGATCCAGCCCCGACCGTGGAGCGGGTAAGACAACGCTGTTGGGGTTATCGGCTGGGTCGCCGTTCCCGCCGCAGCCGCCGTAATACCGGGGTTCTTCGGATCGAACGCACCCGTATTGCCCGTCGCAGACTTGATCTGGGTCGGTTCGAACACAACGTAGTTGAGTGAGGCATCCAATCCGCCGCGTCCGTACATTTTTTCGGCACGGGCCGCGTAGTCTTCATCGCTCTGACCAACAAATTGAAGCTCGCCGCCCTCGACGGTGATGTAGCCATCGTAGCCAGCAGACTTAATGTCGTTCACGAGGTTGATGCCAAGCTGTTCATCGGTGGACACAGACTCCATGCCCTCTACGAACGCCCATTTGCCTTCGCGGAACAGTTTGTAGATGTGCTTTGGATCATACCCCTGTAGTTTCGCCGTATGCTTGCGGAGCCATTCACGCACCCAGCGACGCGAGGCTGGATCACGGAAATCAAGCGGGTTTTCCATCTTCAGGTAAACCGCTTTGACGTTGCCGCCTTCGCGATCCTTCCCGCCCGGATCGTAACTGTAGGTGAACTGCTCCGTGTACATCGGATTCGAGGCGAAAAAGAATCCGGGCCGGAGTGTAAGCTCCGTAGTCTTCGGACGATCAGCTTCAACCTTGTCCTTGGCCTGTTGGAGGGTGCCGAACTCGCCGCCGTCCGGGAAGAGCTTGAACTTTCCTTCCTGTTCGACGATTACGGCCTGCGTGCGGCCCTCACCCTGACCCACGGCACCCTTGCCGCCATCAAAGTCGCTCCACTTCCAGTACAGCGGACGTTCCAAGCTGAATGCATCGAAGTCTCGCGGCGATCCATGGTAAACCACCTGCGGATTGCCGTTCGCATCCACAACTTTGGAATTACCGAACCACGCTTTGAACTGCGGAGTGTCCGTCACCCTTTGTGGAGCCCGAGCCGGACTGGCTGCCGTGTGCACATCCTCTTCAGTCGAGGAGATCAGCTTCACGACCTTTGCTTTGCGTGCCCGATACTCGAACAACGTGTGCTCGCCGCCCTTGGCCTTACCGCTCCAGTAACCCTGAGCAAGGCGGGCAGCCTCCGGGTCATCTATGCTGTCCCAGATGTACGTTGACAACTCGGAGTACCAATCCATGTCGTTCTTCTCGACCTTGCCGATAGGTTCGACGGCGTAGACGTAGTCTTCGTAGCCGCCCGCATAGTCGATCAGAGCCGGATCATCCACCATATAGACGCTATCCTTGCGAGGCAGGGCACCTTTCGGGCGATGCAGTTCTACGATGTCTTCAGTCAACTCGACATCGGGTTCTGGGGCGGTCACATACCCGCCCGGCTGGGGCGTAAGGGTGTCGCCCGGCTGGAATTTCTTCCGGCTGCCGTGGTACAGAACCGTCTTCGCTGTCTTTACCGATCCGTAGTGTGGGTCGTACTCTTTATCAACCTCATCCCTCGTCAGAACCGCACCAAAGTAAGCATCCCGCTTCACGGTAGTCTCGATGAGCGTCCCCTTCGGGGTGACGAGCCATGAGTGTGGACGCCAGAGTCCATCCGGGGACAGAGCGAATCCGTTCGCAACTTCTCCAATGCCCTTCTCCATGAGGCAGCGACTATTTCCGTGGCACTGGTTGTTCCGCATCTTCTGGAGCTTCGATCTTCCCTTCCAGTACCGACCGCGAGTGAGCAACCGCTGCACTTCGTCAGGTGGGTTGATCTGACCTCCGATCAAAACTTCGAAGCCGCCATAACCGAGTATCTTGTCCCGCAACTTGACCAAGTCGGGACGAGTCCGCAACTCAGGCTCGTTCATCTCCTCAAGCCGCTGCTGCCATTCCTTATCCACTGCAAGATCGGCAGCAGACTTGGGATTGGGGTCTACCGACGCATACTTGCTGTTCACATTGAAGATTTTGTCGGTGAACTGGTAGCTCTTCAGCTTCGGGTATTTCGCCTTGATGCTCGTGACGATGGAGTTCGGTGCGTGCACGCCGTAGGACTGCATTTCAACGGTGTTTTCATCTGGGTCGATGACAGCATACCCACGAAGAAGCTTGCTATCGTTCGGAATTCCCAACTCTTCTGCCCAACTGTCGTGGCTCCACGCGATTTCCTGATCTTCGATGTAATCTTTGCCGCCACGGGACATCCAAATCAGGTAATTGCTCGCCGGAACGCGGGCAGCCGTTTTCTCCTGATCTTTTCCAAGGGCCTTGCGGATAATGTTCCCGGAGTTCTGGAACAGTTTCAGGAGGCCGGGGTGGTACTTGCTGGAATTCGTCCCGATGTCCTCCATGACAGTCTCGTAAGGCACCCAGTTCAAAGACGCGGTCTCGTCCTTGTGCTCCAGATCGTGTGTGCCGCCCGGCTGCGGGTTAAGGCCGAACTCCTGCGACACCACGCCGATGAAGTTGTGATAGTTGAACCCACCGAAGCCGGAATAGGTGAAGGCCGGGATCAAATTGATGCCGCCAGTGTACCCGGTCTCCTCGGCAAGTTCCTTCTTGGCACTCTCAGCCGGGCCAAGGCCTTCTTGCAGGGCACCGCCGATTGTGCTGTACACGTTCGGGTGATCGACGTAGTTGGAACGCATGGCAAGGCAGATGGTGCCCTTTGCGGGGCACACAGGGAGGATACCGGACGCCTGCCCGGACTTACCGCCCCAGAATCCCTGCTTAGCCAGCCGCCCAGCCGGGAAACGCTCCTCAGCGTCAGCCAAGGAGTACTCGATAAAGTTGCCACGGCCCTCTTCGACGCCAACACGGGCGATATCTACCGGGAAGCGGCGGAGGATTTCGCCTGCACGGCGATAAGCGTCTGCCTTGTCGGCAAACTGCATGAAACCGATGCTCTTGTTCGGGTCGATGACGACGCGGACGTATCCCTTGTCGATGGCCTGCTTGGTGAGATCGTGTCCACGGAAGCCAAACTGCATTGCCATGGTTTCGTGGTCAGTATCGGAGCAATCCACCCAGTTTCCGGTTGGAGTCACCCAGCCATCGTCGCGAATCTCCATGGGCATAGGGACGCCACGCATTTTCGGGCGGGCGAGGCGAACGCCGGGCTTCCCGCAATTCAGAGCGATTGCGGCAACCTTTGATCCCTGTGGATCACGCACCATAAGCGTGCCCCGGACGGTTTTGAATCCACGACGGCTGTACCACGACGTAAGCTGCTCATCGTCGAGGCCCTGACCATCACCAAACGCATCCGGCGTCAAACTCATCTTCACGCCATGCTTGTCAGCCAACGAGCACAGCCAATCCAATGCCCGTGAAGCGTTGCCTTTGCCCCGGAACAGGGAGGTGATGTCGCTGATGTGAATCTTGCCGTCGAACGGACGGACTTCGATCACGACTTGTTCATTCCATACACGGTCGCGGTGCCCAAGTGGGTTAGGCCCAGTGCCGGAACGGAAATCATTCATGAATTCTTCGAGGGCCGGGTTCTTTGACTTCAGAGAAATCTCTGCGGAGGTTTTCCACGACCGGGATTCAAGCGGACGTTGAGCAACGACTTCTTTCTCCGGGTATAGCTGCTGGAACTCGTCAATAACCTCGTAAGGAACGCCGCCGTAATCGGAACTCTCCCGCAAGAAAATCTGAGTGGAGGCCTTACGGGCATCACCACGGGGAATGCGGTCAAATGAGTGCCCGGAGGTGGGCAGGCCCATGGCTTTGAACCATTCCAAGTGTCCCTTCTCCGATGGCACGCCACGGAGCACTTCAACCTGACCATTTACGATGGCCCACAGGTCGAATGTCTGCCGTCCATGAAGGGCTGTCTTCACGCCATACTCTTTGAATGACGCCGGAGTCCAGAAGACCTTGTAGTGGTCTCCGTACAAGCCTGTGGCATCGCACTTTGTCTTGCCGGGCTCTTCCACACGTAAAGCCACGGCCTCAGCGACCGGGTATCTGTCGAAGGTGAAAACTACCTGCTCCCCGTGGAGGCAAAGCGGGCGATCCTTGAACGCCCAGAACTCTTCCTTGCCGCCAGAGTCCTCAAAGAAGTGATCGCGGGCGAAGGAGGGGACTTCAATCGTGAAGGCCTTCTTGCCCGCCACAAATTCTCCGGTGTCTTTCTTGACCTGCCGGGCCTTGTCATCCCACATCTCAATCAGGCCGGGGTCTTTGATGTTCGTCGCTTCGAGCGGCGTGCCAATATGCTTCTCCGTCCATTCACGAAGCAGCTTGTGGAGTGCCTGCTTGTTTTCGAGATCGGCCAGCCGGGCCGTGAAGACTTTTACAAGTTTGCCTTCCTTCAAGGCCTGCTTGACTTTCTCAACCATCGCCGGAATGGGCTTTCCGATCACCAGAGGCGTGAACGGCACAACATCTTCAGCGAGCGTGCCGTCGAGATCGACACCGATCCATGGACGCCATCTTCCAGCTACCAGATCATCCTCTTCAGCAGAGAATTTCAGGGGGACATCATGCCCGTTGTACCGGAGCTTCGGTGCCACAATCGGCTCCCCGACCTGTTTGATCTGGCTCGACTTGAACACGATGTAATCGTCGCCCGCTTTTAATGCGTGCGGTTCGATTACGTTTTTGATGATGACCCCGTCATACCCATTTTTGTGTGCGAATTCCGCAATGAGGTCTGAACTGACGCCCCGCTTCTTCCACCAGTCACCACCGAGGAAGCCTTGCTGCATCTCTGGAGGTGCAGGAATGTTGTCGTAGAAGTTCCCTTCTGCGTCCACGATGTACGGCTTGTTAATCGTCAGATATGCTTGGTGAACCTGCGGGCCATAAGCTCTGGCAACCTCTGGTGACGAGGTGAAGAACTCCCCGACCGTGTACTGATCGTTCTTGATCTTGCGATTCAGCTTTTGCCCGACCGGGATTCCCCGATAAACGGGGCCATACTGCTGGGCGACCTTAGCGGCTGCGGCTTTCCCACTCACAACACGGAAATACGTCGGCGGCAGAGGACGAGTCAAACAGACGTTCCCCGGCAGATCATTGATGTGGGCCAATTCTGTAAGGACATCGTCGGCGACGCCGTCCTCGGGGTCAACGATCAGGTTGTCGAGCGGGACATCGCGGACTTCTACGACCGTCTCGCATCCCTTTTCGCCTGCATACCAGAGAGCGTTCTGGATTTCGTTCGTCAGGTAGAGATATTTTGTCTGCCCGGCATTACCACCCATGCCTGCCTTGTTGGGCTGCCAGCCGTGCTCGATCAGTTCCTTGGCGTTCTCTGGGCAAGTGCCGTGATAGAGCGGCGGAGCCAGTTCTGCGGCAGTTTTCGATGCACCCTCAGAGAACCACGGCATGTCAATCGTGTCGCCTGCTGTGACGGTACGGAGATTCTTCGGCGGCTTCTTCCATTCCTTTTCACCCTTGTACTTGTAGCCCGTGATCTGAATCTCTGCTCCCGGAACAACGTTAATTTCCTTCTCATCAGCGGCCACAAGGTTCACGTATGCCGTCCGATTCCAGTCAACTTTGTTGGGCGAGTCGAGGATGCCCCGAAGCATGATGATGTGTGGGTGCCCAGCGGCAAGTTCTTCGTGCACGTAAGCATTGTTCTCGTCGTCAGACCAGAAAATGCCCGTGCCCTTCTCCTTGTACCGCCCCTTGTTAATCTCGTTGAGGCTGACGGTGCCCAGTCCACGGTAAATCGTCAGCGGAAACTGGAGTGAATGGAGGCGATTCTCCGTAATCTCCCACGAAGCCCGGAGCCATTCCCAACCCACCTTGTCCAGCCACGCTTCACGTTGAGCCTCGGACAAAGTGTTCCAATCGTTGCCCTCGGCCTTCACTCGCTGGCGTGCCTCAGCCTCAATCTTATCCCAATCACCCTGTGCCTCTTCGAGGCCAACATTGGCCCATGCCAGAGCGTCTTCCAGATCGGGCATACCCGATGCACTCTTGCTGGTCTTGAGTTCTTCGTACAATTCGTCGGTGTTTGTGTCATCGACTACTTGTTTGTTAGGCCTCTTTACGGGAACATACGCCTGAATGGTCTCGTCCCCACGCAGCTTCGCCGCCGCTGCACGGTGGTTTCCATCCAGTACAGTGCCACTGAATATAGAGCCGTTCGGATAGGAATTCATCACAATCGCCGGGAAGGGGGTGTCCATGTCCGCATATTGTTGAGCAACGGCGGGGCTGTAGTCATCGCCCGGTGTCAGAAGATCGACAGGTACATCTTTCAATTCCCACCGTGTGCTGGCACCCGTCTTAGGGTCTACGCCCATCAGTTGATATGCCTCACGGAGGTCGGTCATGAATGGGCGTGAGTCACCGTAACGAGTGCTGTTGTCCAATATGTGCTGTGCGACGACTTCTCCGCTTACTGCTTGCCCAGCGGTGACACTCGCCATGCGGAAATCGCCGGGTTGCTTTGCCTTATCCCCAGTCGCCAGTTCATAGAACTTGATGAGGTCTTCATCCGAGGTGATGTACTGCGACAGCGTGTTGTGAATACGGTGGTCTAACGCCTTGGCCTGCCCGATTGGCATGACCCGGAGAACTTTCGCCTTCTTGGGGTCTTCCACCCAGAACTCGTTCCCGAATCCACGCTTTACCTGCCAGTATTTGTCACGGGGCACGTCGCTCATGTCGATCTGAGCCGCATACGCACGAGACTTGCCGTAATAGTCCGCCCAGTTGTCGAGGTGGGACGTAATCATGAGTTTCCCGGCGTCCGCTGTGGCATCGCCCATGCTGGACATGTCACGCGGCCCCTTCTTCGGGTCAATCGTGAAGTTTGGGTCGGTCGTTACGTGCCAATACGTGCCATGCTTGATCTCGTGGAAGAAATCCTGATAGAACTGCTCAAACGAACCCGCTTTGCGTGCCTCGGCAGCGAGGCCGGACAGCGACGGCGGAATTTTCTTCAGTTCTTTGTAACCCCCGGTCTTCGAGGACAACTTTTCGGGCTCATCTTCGACATCGTAGCCTGATGGATCACGATCTGATGTGATCGAAGGTGGAGTCTTGCCGCCGTTGACGCCCTTCCACATGTAGTTGTCAGTTTCGTCGCCCTGTTCGGTATCGTAGACGTAGCTGAAACCCATGGAATCCCAGAATCCTCTGGAACTACCCGCCCCGGTATCGCCTGCGTACAGCCGCACGAGTTTTATGTTCTTGGGGAGCCCGGCTTCCCATTGCATGTAGAACTTTCTGCCCAGACCCTTGCCGCGATCCTTCGCCGGGATCACAAACATGTCGATCCAGATCGTGCTTCCGTCCCCATGGGTCTCAATGCTGGGCTTATCCTTTGCCCCGGTTTTGTCGAGCCACTGGAGAGCCTGTGACGGCGTCGGTTCTTCTTTACCCGCGATGTCTTCCAGTCTATCGAGGGCCATCTGAGCCATTTCCTGATCGAATGGGTTGGACGGCAGCGGCTTGTCGAATTCTGGCTGAGCGGAATCGCTGTGCTGCGGAATCATGTACGACTGATCGGGGCCTGCGGTCTTCGTGGAGCCTGATTTTCCAGTCCCGGACAGTTGGCTGAGCGTATTGCTGCCGCCTTCGATGAACCAGCTTGCCAAATCACTCCGCTGATGCACAATGTTGAGCACGCGGTCGATCAGTTGCAGCTTTTGCTCCGCCGTGGGGGCCTCGGAAAGCTGAATCGCGAGATTGGTGAGCTTGTTCATGGCGAAATCGCTGATCCGCCAGTTGCCCTTCTCGTCATCAAAGAAATGTTCGAGCTTTTCGAAGTAGCCGTCAGGGTATTGGTCACCTGTGATGCCTTCGGCATACTGGATCGGGTCTTGTTGCTCATGTCCACAGAGAATCGTGTTGACTTCCAGCTTGTTGATGTTGTTTGCAATGATCCAAGCGATGTCGTCGATGCCCTTTTCGTCACGGACGAAGCCTGTCTTCGCGTAATCGTTCCAAATTTTCTTCAGACGGGCAGCGGGAACGAGCGTCCACTTCTGACGGTAATTTTTCTGCTTCAAATGAGCAGTGTACTCTTCGATAATTTGCTGGGCGGCGGCATCCTGTCCTTCGATGTGTGAATACACGTCCGCTTCCTTCTCGAAGAGTCCCGGTGCGAGCGTTTCCAGAGCAGGCATGCCCTCGACACCCTTGACTCGTTCGTTGACAACCGAGTAGGCGTTGGTTTCTTCTCCCTGTGCGGGGTCTTGGTACTGGGTGTCGCTGAGCGGAGGCGTCTTATGCGAGGCCGTCTTGCCCGGCGTGAACTCTCCGGCGATTTCCTGCCATTTGTCGTGACCCTCAGCGAGTAATTTCTTCAAATCTTCAAGCAGATTTTCGCATTTCGAGAACTTCCACTGCCCCAAAGCGACGGCGGCGTCGCGTGCGATCCGCTGGGCGTTGTTGTAGACAGTCAACTGAGCGTGGGCGTCGGCGTATGCCTGACATTTTACCTTCAAACGGGCAACCGCGTCCTCAAAACTGAGGGAGATCGTGCCTTCTTCCTTGTGCACGTTGTAATTGTTTCGCTGATTGCCTTCCATTTCGCGGACGAAACCATACGGGTTCTGGAGAACACGCAAAACCTTCTCTACTTTGTCCTTGACGTTGCCCCACTGGCCCCGGAAACCGCTGAAATTTTCTGACATGCGGTGCGTCAGGTCTCCGGTGTGCTCAACAACGAAACTAAGGACGCCGGACGCAAGCTGATCGTGCTGAATTTTCAGCATCGCCTCTTCGGGAGCACCACGTTGGGCACTCGCAAGCTGCTCAAACGCCGCATCACGCTGGTAATCGTGCTCAGTCATCTCGATTCCGCGACGATCATAGGCCCCGGTCTTGGGGGTCTTCCACTGAATGACGGCGGGATTGAGAATGAGAATACTCTGCCCGTTGGCCGACATGGGTTCGTCGATAAAAGCCCCGTCATAGCCGAGTTCTCGCATTCGCTTGGCGATCTCCGGGTAGTTCCAGAGGTAAGAGTAGTGGATTCCCTTCTTGCTCACGAGATCATCCACGGTCAAGCCCTTCTGATCGAGTAGCACAACCTTCAACACGTCCCACAGTGCGTTACGATCCTTCGGCGAGAGCATTTTCTTTGGGGTCAATGTCGCCGTGAAAACGTTCGGGCCGTAGTCACGAGCGTCACCGGGGTCTTCTGCGAAATAGATTTCGTTGTGCGATGGTGGTGTGTCGGAATCCGTGCCATGGTATGCCCGTATCCGCTCCAGCCCGGCAGAGGTCTTTTTAACTTCGACCGGATGGAACTCCCCCAAAGGGACTTGCACCTGCGACTTGTCTTTTCTGGAAAGTGTCACGGCATACACCGTGAAGGCCAGCCCGGCCAAAGCGTCGCTGCCTTCGTACTTGGCAGCGGCCTCGGTCGTCACGTAGGCGACTGTGACGTGCGGGGTGTATTCGAAATCGTCCGGGCGAACGCCGATGGCTTTGTCGATGGCGTTCTTCAGGTTCTCGATCTCGGGAGTCTTTTCAACGAGGGCGACAATCGGTGTGGTGGAGTGCCCTTCAAAGCCGTGGAGCTTCCCCAGCGTCACCTCGAACGGTTCAATGTCGCGGAGGGCCTGAGTGAGGGCAATCACATCCTCTTCGACGCCATACTTCAGGGTGATGTGGGGCTCAGTTTCCCGCCCGTCTCCGGCGAGTTCTGCTTCGGGGATTTCCTGCCCGACCTTCAGCACCGTCTCGGCGGCTTTGGGCGGCAGATTGATCTGTGTGAGTGCGTTCTTCGGCATAAGACCAGCGATTTCCCCTACTTAGAAGCGAAAAGTTAGAACAGTGTGTGTCCCTTGTAGAGGGCGTGCTTCTTGAAGATACCACGGTCGGAAATGTACTGACGCCACTCCTCAAACGCCGGGCCGTGGTCGTCTTTCATGTTCGTGGCGAGATGGATCATCTCGTGAGCTAAAGTACTCAAAACCTTGATCCAATCCGCCTTTTCATCCAAAACAATCTCGAAATCGTGGCGGCAGCGGGGGCAATTCTTCTGGTGGGTAGCCCAAGTGGGTGTGGCTGGGCTGTCAGCCCAACCGAAATAGCTATCTTCGATCTCCCGCTTCTCTTCACCGGGTCGGGCGTATCGAACGCATACCCGTTTTGACTCAGGGCAGTTGCCCGTAAAGAATCGGCGATTGATCTCCCGGTACCATTTGAGCAGTGTCCGATCAGACCTCACAGAAATTCCCCCGATGTTATCCTATCACTATTTGGTGGTTTGAGTTTTTAGTTGTTGTGCCAAGGCTATGGTGCGTTTTTGCTCATCGGGGGTCATTTGAGCATACCCACGCTCACCGCCGCCGACCTGACGTACAGCTTCCAGCCAATACGGATCATCTTGCGATGCTGGCCGCTGTTGGACTTGATTCATACTGCCCTCGGGCTCCTGTTCCTTTGTCTTCCAGAAGTCCTTCAGGCGGTCATCGACTGCATCAGCCCGATGTACCTTTAATACCGCAGTGCGGGCCTTGAGGTAAGTGAACCACGCACCAGATTTGCTCCCAGCCGCCGCTTGCTTGGCGACCTCCGCTACTTCGTCCACGGTAAGTGACGAAGCTGCCTTGCCTTGGGATTGCAGGGCCAGTCTTTCCGCCAGTTTGGTCAGGGCCGAGGTAATGTCGAACCTCAAGTCCCCCTTCTGGCGTCCTTCTACCGATTCCTGAAGCTGTTCCAGAGTAGCCTCTCCCGCCTGTACGATGTCATTGAGCTTTTTCAACATCTGCATCTCGGGCTCAGTGAGCTTACCCTTCTCCGGCTTGTAAATCAGGTCGTGCGTCACCTCGGCCCATGCGTGCATGAGCACCGAAGCGATTTGAATCTCCACGTTCGTGTCGGCGTACCGCAATTCGTCCTTGTGAAGCGTCTCAGGACGCAGTTGCACGAGGTAGTGCGTTGCCACATAGCCCATGGAATTGTCCGCGTCGCGATCTTCGGGGAAGTGTTTCGCCGGGCGGACTGATACGAACAATTGTTCGATGATTTTTCCTACGGCCTCACGATCAGCCGGGAGATACAGGGCGACACGGACGCCAGCGAGGTCAACGATGTCGGCGTAAATGTCGCTGAACGATTGATAATTTCGCGTCTTGTTCCGCTTCACCAATTTGTCGTACAGCTTGTGGGGCCGCTTCGCTCGATGAGTGACGATGGCTCGAATACCCGCCTCTTGCAGGGCTTCGTCGAGGGTGTCCCGCATCTGGTGAGCAACCTGATCGTAGAAATCGACCTCGTGCTTGTAGAGTTTCACGAATGCGTCGATGATCGGGTTGCCGCTGGCGGCGGTCTTCGCTTCCTGTGCTTTTTGGACGGTATCGAACAGATATTCGAACGGAACTTCGTAGATTTCACCGAGGTTGGTGTCTTCCCAGCCCTCGTCGTAGTGAGCCAGATACGAGGCCTCGGCGTCTTCCAGCGAGTCGTACCCCAGCATCACCTTGTACTCGTCGAACTCGCCCTTGTCATCGTTTTGCTCAACAACATAGACAAATTCGGCATCCTTGTCCGGGCCAATGTACACGTCCACTTTTTCTTCATCGCCCGCAGCCGTAGTATCGGGGATGTATCCGTAGTCGGCGTACATTTTCCGCTTCCACTTCTCCCCCTCAGGGTTCACCCCCACCCGCTCGCTGCCTTTTGGCCACTCGATTACGATGGGAATCCCCCTAAATTCAGTACTATGCATGTTAGGGAGTTTGTCTGCCGTTTTGTTCATGACAAGAAATACCTGTTTTACTGGGGATTTAAGAATAACCCGAAGGTTCCCTCACTCAAGGAACGGGAAACCTTCAAATTTTTAAGAGCAAATTTCGCTTCCAGCAAAATCGCAGTATTGTACAGAGGAACCAGCAGGAATCACGGCCACGAGAGCGGAGCAAGGGATTGCACTGCTGTTGATGCAGGCCACTTCGTTAACTAACTATACACCTCATAGGAGAGGGCACCCAATGGCATCAAGTAAGATGGCCGTATCCAAACCCAGCAAGGCCACTCGCGATCAAGTAATAGCCGATCTTAAACGAGTAGCAAAAAACTTCCCAACAGCAAAACTTTCACGCGACTTTTATCGGGCACAAGGCAAATACGCCGACGCCGCATACACGCAGTACTTCCCCGAGGGCTTCAAGGCCTTTGCGGCGGCTGCCGAAGTCAACACCGTGGCCCCCGTTCCGGTCGCTTCCGATCCTGAGATTCCCATCGAGAGCCGCGTCGATCTTGAAGTCAAGAAGCTCGACGCAAAACGCGACACCACCAAGAAAATGCTGGATGAAGCTGTCCGGCGTAATCAGGTGCTTGAGCAGGAACGCGAAATTCTGCTTTCGCTCAAGGATGTCACTCCGCAAGACCTGAATATCGTTCCGAAAACCAGCAGCGGCAGCAGCGAATCAGTGGCCGTGGGCGTGTTCTCGGACTGGCACATCGAAGAGCGTGTTCTGCCCGGCGACGTGTCCTACAAGAACGAGTTCAACCTTGAGATCGCCGATAAGCGTGCAATCAAGGCGTGGCAGGGCTTCTATCGCCTGTACGACATCCTGCAACGCGACACCGCGATCAAGTCCGTCATCATTTTCTTGGGCGGTGACTTCATCACGAACACCATTCACGAAGACGCTCAGGAAAGCAACCTGCTGCTCCCTGCCGACGCGATTTACAAGGCCGAGAGCCTGATCGTCAGCGGTCTGCAATTCCTGCTGCGAGAACTCCCCGAAGATGTCGAGATCACGGTCGTCTGCCACTCAGGCAACCACGGTCGTATGACCAAAAAGCAGCGTCACTCGACCGAAGCCGGAAACTCTCTGGAACAGTTCATGTACTACCACGTCCGTGACTACTTCAAGGCCACGGTGCCGGAAGAACGCATGAAGTTCCAGATTGCAACAGGCTATCACACTTACGTCCGCCTGTTCAACGAGCAGTACACGATCCGATTCCACCACGGGCATGACATCCGCTATCAGGGCGGCGTGGGCGGCATCTACATCCCGGTCAACAAGGCCATCGCCCAGTGGAACAAAGCTGTGCGTGCCGTTGACTTGGACGTGTTCGGCCACTTCCACCAGTACATCGACGCCGGAAACTTCGTTGCGAACGGCTCGCTGATCGGCTACAACGCATACGCCGTTGCAATCAAGGCCGACTTCGAGAAGCCGCAGCAGGCGTTTTTCCTCATCAACAAAAAGTACATGGCCAAGACCATGGCGACGCCGATCTTCGTCTCAGAGGACTAACGTGCGTCTGGACATAGTCAAGTTGTGTGCGGCTGCCGATGAGAAGCCGGAACACCGCTTAGATCGCAGATACAAATGGGAAGCATACGGATACGGCAGTCACCTCGCCGACTATTGCTTCCCAATTTGCGTTAAAGACTGCCCTCGTTGTAAAATGGACGAGTGATCGAGACCCTACAAACCTTAGCTTGGACTGCACGCCCGGTTCCGCCCATCGGGGTTGCCCCGTGGCTCCGCAGGCAACACTGGTTTCGGTACTACATCGTGTACAAAATCAAATACCAGTTTTGGCGGCTCAAGAATTGGCGTTGGGAACGTCGGACTGGCAACAAACAGGACTGGTGCTGGTAATGCCGCCGATCACAGTTACGCTCACCGAGACAGAAGCCGGGCACATCCGCGAACTCTGTGAAGAAGACCACAAAACCTGCGAGTTTGGTCTCAAGTTCAACACGAATCCAGACATTCGTGGCTTCTATGAAGCCATAGATACGGTCAATCAAAGCATCATCGAAAAGGTGAAAGACGCATGAGCGACGAACCAGTAGTTCACATCATACTCAAGGAGGGGGCCTTGATGAAGTACGTGCCGCCGCAGGGCTGTGACTTTATCCCCATCAACCCCCTCGCTGGCATTGAGACTGAGAGTGGCGTATGTGTCTGTGCACCGGGCTGGGGACACAATGCCATGGTGTACGAGCAATACCGCACGTCGGCTCCACCTGAGGCCTAATGAAAACCCATAACGACACTAACCAGCCCCTCCTGTTTGACCGTCCGTACTTCTCAGTCGCACCCGAACGCTGTGCCTTACAGCACGACTGGCGGCTCGTTGGCTTTGGCCCCAACAAAGACGGAGTTCGCATTTACGAATACTGTTGCAATTTGTGCAACGTCGAACACATCCGCCAACCTGAAAAACTGGAGCGTAAACCCAACCCGCTGTGCTTCGAGGAGAAGCATTTCTGGCTGGATGCCTGTGGCGACGGCTGCTGCCCGTGGATGATCTGCTACTGTGGGGCGGTCAAACCGATACATCCAACGATGTATGCAGATCGCATCAAATATACCCACGATTTCGACGGCAACCGGATAGTTGATCGAGAATCAATTCAATGAAACTCACAGACGAACAAATCAAGTACATGGTGGATCGCTTTCTTCAGTGGCGGCTGCCGGAAAATTTCAACCCGGATGGTGGAATCAGCTTCAAGCGGATAGGTAACGAGCACCGCCCGGAGTGGTCATACAAGAATGAGCCTGTCGGCACGAACCTCTTTGACGCCACGCAGACGGAGGCGATGATCCGCCATCTAGTGGATGGGATGCCAGACTTACCATAAGGCGGCTTATCGGACGTTGCTTTTGTTCTCAGCAACTTGGCTCGGTAACAGTATTATCCTAGATACGGCACTTTCGTGTGGGTAACCGCGTCGAAATTGTACTGAGGAGTAATATGGAACTTGCAGACTTTCAGAAGAAATTTCATCTCGATCACCCCGAATTCATTGACGCATCTGCACCGCTAGTTACGGCGGCTATGGATATTTTCGACACCCCGCTTCGATCCCCATTGCAGGAACGCGACCTCGTGGCTCGGCATTTGGCTCAGTCGGTAGTTAGCTCCTTTCAAAGCATTCAAATTCTCACATACGAAGGTCACGGAGCGGATGCCATGTGCATAGTCAGAAGTATGCTCGAACGCACCGTCGCTCTCGTAGCTTTTGAGCAGTTTCCCACAATGGCTGAAGACTACTGTGATTTTCGCTGGATCAAAAAATGGAAATCTTATCAGCGTGCTCGCGGAACGCATTTAGACGTGCTTCCCGATGAACAAGTGCGTGAACTCGAAAGTAAGTACAACACAGTGGTGGGTAAATTCACGTTACCAAGAGGAGGTATTCGAGGATCGTGGTATGCGTGTGATCTTCGCACCCTTTGTGACCAAATCGACAAAAGTATCAACCGAGTGCTGTGGGTTCCGATTTACGATGCCGCTTACAGGGTCGGCTCCGATTTTGAGCACGGTGACATCGCTGGTTTAGAACGTCAAGTTGACATCGAGAAAGACCCGTACAACCTTGATCTCCCCCCATCTGATAATTTCATTACCCCCGCAATCTCTACGGCTCACTGGTTGACACTGGCGGCTTTGGTTGCTTACGTTAGCATCACTGGTATTGACAAGGGGGCAGTGACCGCACAAATCCACGACACCTACAAAAAGGTGTGGGACGTGGGATCACGAGAACACACGGTAGCCAAGAAGGGCTTCGACGACACTGTAGCATCCCTATGACAAAAAAGACGTGGTTAATCTTGCGATGTAAAACTAAGGACTGTAGCCCTGACTGCAAACAAAAACACGAGTACACCAATAACGATACGGTCGAGGCAACGCTTGACTTTGAACCCGACCCTTCTACCTTTCTCAAATAATCCATCCACAAGAGCCAACGAAATAGCCCTCCCCATAGCAACCGTTTGCGTGGTAGAATACTAAGGCCGTGACCCCCCACTTTTGCGAATGGCGTCTCAAGTTCCATCATACAACTCGCACGTTTGAGAACTGTGATAAGCCTGCCAACTTTGAACTCGGGGGGTACTGGTATTGTGCCGATCACTATGATTGGTATATGATGATGGCAAGAACCTATCCCTTGACGCCAAGGAGTGAACAATGCAACCAGTAGTTCTCATCAAAGACAGGGACGGTAATTTCACCGTCGCCGAAGTTTCAAACTACACCTACGACAACGAAGCGACAGCCAGAGCCTTTGCCCGCGACAAGTGGGGCGACGAAACTCCAGTTGTAGTTACCGCCGCCGAGGATTTTGTTCCTGCGTGGAAGACTACCGGGCCGGAATCGTCCCGTTCTTAACGCCGAGAACCCACTCTTCGTAGATGCTCACTGGGATCGCGATCATGTCACCTTCACCGTGGCCGACCGTAATTCCACAGATCGCATCTTGATTCTCGCACACCAATGCCGATCCGCTGGAGCCCGGCCCCTCGCCGGGCAACTCAAAGAGTAAGTCCCCTGTCCAAATCGTCCCGTCATCCAGCACCGTAGGCCGCGTGAGTTGTAAAGCACTGATCCAACCAAAGAACGCCTGTTTTGTCTTCGCACCTACGCCATTCACGTCCATGATGGGCTCGCCCACCTGTGAGGGATCGACGCCGAGAGGCACCATCTGGAAAGCGTCCTTGGTCTTGGCGTACAGGAGGCTGCAATCGCAGCGAACGTGTCCCTGAGCGAGCACAAGTGCCGGATAAAAGGTCTGCGGCCCCGGATTGTCTCGCGACAGGTAGACGGCGAGACGGCCCGCCACGCAATGCCCGGCAGAAGCGAAGTAGTAGCCCTCGTCATCCTTGCCAATCGCGGTCGCAGTGCAGGTCATCTTCAAGGTGCCTTCATAATCCTGATCGTACATCAGAACCGTGGCTGGGTAGACTGTGTCATTGAGAAAAGCGATCTGGTCGATCACTTTTTTGGGGGCTGGTTGGTAGACGTGGCGGTGTCGCTTATAGGAAACCACGCCTGCGACGAAAAGCAGGGCCACAACGAGGGCAATGAGCCCGATCTTCTTGTGTTTGGACATGCCGCACCCCTCCCATGAAATGAACGCGGCAATCGTCTATACTTTGGGAGGGGTAGTCTGGTTTATTCGAGGCCTTGAGCCTTCATCCACTTCTTGGTGCCCCGGCAATCGCCACAGACGGGCTTTCCGCAGGCGTCCTTGCGGGTACGCGGGCTGTAGTCGCCGTAGAACTTACGGACGTTCCGGGCGAGGTTGACGAGCCCCTGATCGAAGGTTGAGCCGCCAGTGTCGAGCCGCCAGTCGTGGCAGGGCTGGAGGTAGCTACGCATGTGGTCTTCCTTGGCTTCAAATTCCTCTTGAGCGTAGCCGTACATCTCCGGCCCGAACTCTAACCAGCACTCAATGTGCTTGTTTTTGGAACGGTCATCGTCTACGCGACCGTGTCCGCCCGGCTTGTTGGTCTTGGTGTAGAAAATATCGAGGTTGCTCTCGATGGCACGACGATACAGGTGCCGATAAAACTTCCACCAGTTGCCGCCAGCGTCCTGCTCAACCCAGTAGCCAGCCGCTTTCAATTCGAGAGCTTCCTTCTCGGTCTCGATTGCCAAGCGTTCCGGGATCATCAACTTTGGATGATCGTGAATGAACCAGTAGGCGTCGTAAGCATTCTTGATTGTGTGATAGCGTTTCTTTTTCATCGTCTTCCCTTGTTGGCGATCACCCAGTCAAGATACTGAATGCACCGTGTATACTCTGCTTGTTTTTCCGCGTACCGGGCTCGCGTGATGCGAGCGAGGCGTAGCGACTCCGCCCGTGCTTCCTTCTTCGTCTTGCAGAGGAAGCCGTTGCATGTGTGGATCGAACCCGGCACATCTTCTGGGTCGTTGGGGTCGGGCTCCGGGTGCTCTGCGGCGAACTTCGGGCTGTAGGCCGTGTAGCCGTCGCCCTCGTCGCATTCCCCGGTGATCGTGATGACCTCGTAGTCGCCCCAATCCCCGAAAATCCAGTATACCTTATCGCCCGGCTTCAGGGTCATCAGTTGTCTTTGGTGCCACTGCGTCATTTTCAGTCTCCAAAAATTCTTTCAACACCGTATCGAGAGCACTCGGGTGCTTTCCCCACGGGTCGGCGATGCAGAGCCAGAACCGGAGACCCATGAAGTAAGCTTCAAAGCCCCAGTCCTGACACACGTTGTCGTACTCAAGGCCGACGAAGATAAAGTAGAACTCCGCCCAGCCGTATTCCTTGCGATGGAAAACCTCATGCCATTGGCTGGCCGAGAATCCCGCAGTCCAGTAGTTGCCGTATCCAAGCATTATTTTGGCCCTTTCTTCTTTTTGATTCCGCTCACTTTGCCCTTCGCATTGCGAGAGCCGTGGCAGGAGTTGCGGTAAACCTTCTTGCGACGTGCTTCCTTAGGACGCATGGAGCAGAAGATGCAGTCGGGACGATGCCCGTGGCGATTTGCGTGTGCGTTTCCTCCGGCCATGGCTTAGTCCCACAGCGAGTGGAAATGCTCCGCGAAAAGTGCGATGCCTTCCTTGAAAATTGCCTCGTCGCGAAGTTCGAGCTTGCGGCTCTCCTCGAAACGGGCGTCCCTGATTGCCTTCCACGCATCACGGCTGACGCCAGCCGGGCGGTAGAGGGGATAACGACCGAGTTCTGCCTCGTACAGGCCGTCCGCCATGCGACGGCTGGCCTCGAACCCGGCGATCATCTTGTCCATGATGGCGTCCCAGCGAGCTTCGGCGATTTTGTAGGTCTCGTCGCTGTGGGTGTAGCCATCGTTGTTCTCTGTGGGCAGGCCTTCGAACACGGACATGGGAATGCCGTGTTTTGTGTCCTTCAGGTGCTTGAGAGCAGCAGGTAGCCAGCCTTCGAGGTAGCCATCGAGGCTCCAGCAGTCACGATCAGCCCAGCCACGACGGCCACGCTGAATGAATGCCCTGATGTTGTAGTAGGAGTCGCTGGGGAAGTCCCAAACGCCCTTGACGAAGCGGCGGATGGCCCAGTAGACGCGGGTGTGCCACGGATCGACCTCTTCAATGAGAGAATCCGGGTCAAATGGACGAAGAGCGGGGTATTCCTCGCGGGGCTTGACGCCACGCAAGTAGTTGATAAGACGAACGAACATGCGAATGTGCCTCCTTAGGGGTCACTAACGAAACTTTCGCATATACGCTCCTTGATGGAAATTTTGAAGTAACCCGATAAGCCCTCGGGTCTGGGCAACGCCCGGAATTTCACCGGGCAGCACATCATCTTTCAATAATACCACAGAAAGTCAGATTTTGGAATTTCCCCAGTCGAGAAGTTGCATCATATCGTTGAAATCGCAGCGGTCGCACTTCACCGGGGAAGCGGTTTTCCCTTCGTCATTGATCCAACAAGTCAGACCGAGAATCTGATTGCACTTCGGACACCATGTGACTGCCGTCAGCTTTGCAACCTTGGCGTGCCGCCACTTGTAGGTGGTTTTCATGTCTACCCCCGCTTTTCACCCCCAGATTTTAACCCCTCGTCGAGCAACTTCCGCATTCTCTTCGCATCGCCGAATGCCGAATAGTACCTGCCAGCCAGTTTGGTGTTGGTGCCAGCCTTTTCCTGATTCGCCCACACACGATTCTTCCATTCCACCCACGCGGCGGACTGAGTTGTGCTGAGCATCGGGTGCCACAGGTGTAGAACCCGGAACGGGGCCGTCTTGTGGCGTCCGTACAGCGTGTCCATCGCCTGCACAGCGGAATGATCCTCGCCGCCCCAGCCACGGAACCGCTCATCCCAGCCGCCCACAGCCTCAAATGCCTCACGCGGCATGATCTGAACCATTGCACCGTACCAATGCCCGTGCTGCGAGCCCTGCGTGTTCTGAATGTCACCAGCTTCGAGCTTAGCGAACTGGTGGGGCTTCTTCGGATCGGACTCAAGCACACGAGTCGCCGCTTTTTCAGTCAGCCGATAGAATTCGCGATAAGGAACGAACCACAACTTACGCTGTTTCTTTTTCGCCTCTCTGATTTTGTCGGCACAATGGAGCAGAGCCTCAGGAGGAACGTAGCCGTCAGCGTCCACGACCACAAAAACGTCTCCCTTGGCCTTGGATGCAGCGTCGTTCACCGCCGCCGACTTTGAAAACGGGATCGAAGGGTCATTCATCGCAACACGATCTTCTCCCATGATGATTTCGGCACCCGGAAGTTGAGCGGCCCAGTACTTTTTGAGCCAAGCCCAGTTCTTGGCCCGCTGATTGGTCTCGTCCGGGCAGAGAAACGGAACCAGAATGCTGATTCCGTGACCACGGCGGCGATTGAACAGTGCTTTCAACACGAGGGCTACTCCTATTAGGATGAGAACAGTCGTAATCATTTACTTCAACGCTCCTGCTAGAGCTTTGTAAGCATCGTAGATGGACGATTGAACATCTTCGACGCGGGCACGATGGGGCTCAGTCATCTTGTCGGTCACAAATGGAATGCGGAGCGAAGCATGGTAATCCCGGAACTTAAAATCTCCGCCCTCTTTCGCCATGGCCGGGCAAATTTCAACCCGGCGAGGGATTCCGCCAAACGAATCCGCAGCGATCATCCCGTGTAACGAAGATGTAACAATCCGGCGACACGATCCGATCTCGCGGAGAACTGTAAGTGGGTCGTCCTTGGGGTTGATGACCTTGATAGTCGTACCCTTCGGCATGATCCGCTTGAACCGGGGCACCAGAACGTTATCCTGCCAGTGAGGGACGACGCCTAAGTCCCAGACCTTCTCCTGTGGCCCGACTAACTCCGCCGCTAACAGGCCGGGATCACCCAGAGCCGGGTTGCCGGGCATACTGCGAGCGGAAAGTGGCCCCCGTACCGCAAGGATCGTCGCCATCCTCATGTTGTGGAGGCGTGAGGTCTCGAATAATTTACCTGATCCCAGAACGTACCCGTCCCACAGCGGGGGTAGATGTTCCAAAATCGAACCAATGGATGCAACCGAGGCGTGAGACACTGTCGCCCACTCGACTTCGATGTCAGCGAAGTGTTCAAGTAGGAGCGGAGCCAACGCATCGCCGAAATTAGGGACTTCCTTCCACCAGTATGCGTTGACCGGACGAGCCCTGAAAAGATTTTTGAAGAAATTCACTGCTTGGAGTCTCACTTGCCTCTAACCAAGAGAGGCATAAGCGAGAAAAAATTTCGGGACTGGCGAAAGTTTATTTTGCCAATAAAAATGCGGCCCCCGTGGGGGCCGCTCCCGCTACCGCGTGCAAAATTTTAGTGTGAGTCGCCCTTGAAGAACGCTTCAAACTTGGTCTTTTCTGAGCAATAATCGTTGTGGGCTGGCAGGAAAACTGATCGGTCAAAGCTGCCGGGCAGTGCCGCCATAAATGCGTGATGATAGCTGCCGTCGTTTGTCGTCCACTCAGCCATACCCAAGAGACGGAACTTATCCCCTGTTTGCCCGTTAGAGAAAAGGGTCAACCTTTCCCACTGCGGTTGGTCAGGGGAAAATGTCAGGGCGACCACATCGGACTTGTCCTTTATGACTGCGGCGTAGTAGTTGTCGCCGATGACGCCGATCTTGGCCATATCCGTGTGGATGAAGTCGATGATCTCGACGCGGGGGCGGTGCTTCCCCGTGGGAGAGGCGGCGATTTCCAAGCCCATCGCGGCAGGCATCGTGCCCTGACAAAACAGGGCCGTGTACTTGCCCAGCAACGGCTTGATAGCGGTGTCGATGTCGGTGCCACTCAGTTCAACGACGCCATCCTTGAGGTCAAGCGGGTCGATGGCTGGGGCTGGCTTCACGTTCTGAGCGAACGCTGACGCAGCGAAAAGAACTACAGCGAGGAATGCAAGTTTCATTGGGCCTCCGCCTGAGCAGTCTGGGTTTCTTCAACTGGCACCACGACCGGGGTCGTGTGAGTGTGCCGCAAATCTTTGGGTAGGTTGCAGCCGGGCTCTGTACAGGCCGGAGCCTCGTCTGGAACTTCCTCAGTGGCCACGAACGGGGCCGGATCGGATGCAGGCACGGCTTCGTAGCTGAAAATGTATTCGGTCGCGTCTTCGGGCTTCGTGACGCCTTCAGGCATGTCCCACTTGATGTTGATGCGGAGGGATTCAAACGCCTTCATCTCCTCGACGGAAACGAGAGCCGAGTTGTTGGCCCGCTTCAAAAGAATAGCGGCCAGCACGGAAAGGCGGCTGTTTGCCAAGTGCAGCTTGCGGGCCTCGGTGATGACTTGGCCGAGGATCGAGTTGGGGTCGGTGCGGAGGGTTTCATTTTCCTGCTCAAGCTGCTGGCAGTACTTCTGGAGCGGCTTGAGGTACATCTTTGTGATGGCCTTATTCCTTCGGCTGTTGCGTCCCATCGGAGTTCCCTTTCAATTTGCATTCGCCGCAGCCATTCTTGATGACTTCGACTGGTTTTGGATTATTGGGTGTGTGAATGCAGCGGCAATCCGCTATGATAGCACCACACGAACACTTGTAGGTGGTATGGGCCACTTACTCTGCCTTTTCGACCGGGATCACTGCCGCCGTTGGAGCCGTGGGCTCCGCTGGGGCTGAGGTCGCTTCCTTCTTCGCCTTCTTTTTCTTGGCGTTCGGATTCTTGGTCATCACTCGCGATTGCGGATGAACGATGTACTCCGGTTCCTTCTCTTCCTCATCCGACTCGGGGTTGTGCTTCACCACTTGCTCGCCCGTGGGCAGAGTTTCCGTGATGAGGGTCGGGGGGCCGATCTTGTTGTCGAAGAGAGGGTCGATGTACTGCTCGATTCCCATACTGTTCGTGAACGTAATGTTGGAAACCTTCCGATACTTCTCACCGTCTTTCGTTGTGAAGTATTCGCCGACCTTAACCTCGCCAAAATTTGTGAACATAATGTTCTCCTGCGTATCAATACTGCCTAACTCGAAACTTTCTCAGTACCCGTGGAATTTTCTTCTGGTAGAGCGATGCCGTGATCCTGAAGAAACTTCGCCGCCAGTTTCTTGATGTAGTCTTCTTCAATCTGGAGTTTCGTGACCAAATCCTGATTCGGATCACGCAGGCCTTCGATCTGTTGCTTCTTGACGCCAAGAATATCCGACATGATCGGGTCAGAACCATGATCCGAGAGCAAGTAATAGGAAGTCACGGGTTCATCCTGCCCATCCCGGTGGAGACGCCCCTCATCCTGCTCGTGCACGCCGGGACTCCAGTCAAGTTCACCGAAAACGCAGACGTGACAGACGTTTTGCAGATCGTTGATCCCGGCCCCTGCCCGCAAACTCATCATCATGATCTTCGACTCGCCCTTGACGAATGCCTGCTTGGCCGCTTCCTTCTGTACCGCAGTCTCAGACCCGGTAAACATGACGGGTTTCAGGTCTCTGATGTCCCGACCGTTGCCCCTGAAGTGTTCGTTCCAAATATCGTAGACCTCGCGGTGCCAGCCAAAGAGAAGCACCGGGGTATCGTTGTCTTCGACGAGGAATCGCACGAACTGAGCCACGAATGGGGCCTTGGCGATGCCCGTAGCCTGTCGCATCTTCATGTCGAACTCGCCAGCGGCCTGCATCTTCTGGCCTTTCCACTCCTGCCCCTGTTTCAGGATCAGTTTGGCAAGCTCGATAGCCTGCCCCTGCATCCTTTGCAGAACTTCTGGGTCGGCGTCGATCTTATGCGGCACGCGGATGATGCCGGGCAGTTCCCGCTTGACTTCCATGCGAGTGCGGCGGAGCATAAGGCCTTCACGCCGGGCATAAACGCCGAATGCAGCCGGGTCTTTGATGATCGGCTTCGGGCCGTCCTTGTAGGTTACCCATTCACGACGGAATTCTTCCCAATCGCCGAGGGCGTCCGGCGTAATGACGTTCAGTACATTGAAAATCTCGCCGCCGTAGTTGTAGATCGGCGTCGCGGAGAGTCCCAGTCGGAATGGAACGTTGTCAGCGATGTGTTTCGCGGCCAAATACTTTCCAGTGCTGTCATGTCGAAGCTGTTGGCACTCGTCGAACACCACGGACTTGACGATTGGAGCCAAAGTCTCGGCCCAGCCGCCTATTTTCGAGTAATTCGTGATGATGACATCGGGCAAGTTGCCTTTCTTGTCCGTGAAATCGTAGGGATGGCCTTTCTTCAGGATGTGGCACTTCAGATCGGTGAACTTTTCCACCTCATCACGCCACTGCCACGGGAGATGGGTGAGCGTAACGACCAGTGCGGGCGTCGTGCGGGGGTCTGTGAAGCCCGCGATGGCCACGCAGGTCTTGCCCAGACCAACATCATCGGCAAGAAGGAGCCCGCCAGCCGTGAGCCACATGTTTGTCGCCAGCGATTGATACTCGCGTGGCGGCAATTTCATCTGAAACTCACCTTTGTGTTCGCCGGAGAGTAGCTTTTCGATGAGGGCCTGTCGTTCCCGGTGCTTGTCGGCCTGTTCCTTCAACATCCAGCCCGGATAAATCTCCATGGGGTAGCGAGTGAGGAAGGCTTCGAGATCGCGGCAGTTTTCCGGCGTTGCTCCGATGGAATGGGTGCCGTATTGGTAGGTATCGACGCGAGGGAACCACCGTTTTAGACGGATCGCGACTTGGGGCTCGCAGACAATGTCCCAGCAGCGGTTGATTTTATTGTAGGTGACGGAGCCGTAGGATTCCACCTACGTCTAATACTAGAATTTCAGGGAAGCTGGACGATCAATCGGAAAACCGAGACGCTGGAGGAGGGCAACGAAGGTGTCAATGATGAAATGGGCCGCGATAGCGATGATGAACAGGAGGACGAACGCATAGGCGTCACAACAAACTGCCTTCCACCAACTCCCGGTCATCGCAAATACGATGCCTCCGGCCAAAGAAGTGAAAGGAAGGAAAACGTAGGACAGGTACCGCATCGGAATGACATCGGATGTCCAGAATTCCCGGAACGTCATAGATGCTTCAGTATAGCATAGACGCCCCAGCCCGCCAAAAAGACCCACACGAAGCCAATCTGAGTGTGAGCCTGCCCGGTGCTGCGGTCGCCCCACATGAGGCCGTAGGGGCCGATCCAGAACTGCCATTTGCGTTCATTGTTCATTTCTGCAAGAAACCCTTCACCTGCTCGCACGGCACCGTGGCGATGCTGGTAGAATTGTACCCTTCAACCAGACTGTTCACCGCCGCGAAGCAGATGTGAGTGCGTTCATCCTGAAAATAGGTGATGTTGTGTGACTGAACCGGATCGGCTGGCGTGTTGTTCTGACAAGCAACGAGGCCAAGTAGAGCGGCAATTACGAGCCCGCTGAGTACGTTTTTCATGCGTTTGCTGCCTTCTTTTTCTTGGGGTCGGCCCAACGGCCAACATGCCAGAAACCACACTCCCGGCACTTGTAGGCGTTGAGGCGTTTGTAGCTCTTGCCCCAGCGTTTGCGTTTTACAGTGTCTTTCCAAGCCTCACATGCGGCTCGGGCGGATGTCTCATCGAGATGTTTGATCTTGCCTTCGCAGCCCATTGGACGATTCTGTGCGTAAATTGGACGATTACAAGAAACTGTTCAGCAAATATACCACATACAGTGGCTTCCCGTTCATCTCGTCCGGCATATTTTTGTGCTTGGATCGCGTGGTCACGAGAATGAGATGGTTCACTTCGGGTAGTTTAGCATAACGCCACAGTTGCCGGGTGACAGATGAGGTGGACGAGTCAACTTTCACCTCGATAGCAACATCGCCGACAAGAAAATCGAGGCGATCACCTCGCGTCAGTGGCACCTCGGCCTTGAATTCGAATTTGAGTTGCGTGAGAACCTGAGCAATACCGCGTTGCAAATCCTTTTCTTCGTTGAAATGGAATTTGCTCTCGTAAATTGCCTTGGCAATCGTCTCGGCTTTAGATAGCGTCGGGGTCGTCATCGCGTAAATAATTTTCCTCAGGCACGCGAGAGTTGATAATGGAGTTGATGAGACGCACGGTCGCGGCGTGAACTTCGGGAGAAGGTCTCCATGGTTGCGGCTCAGGCTCGTCCTCGCAGCCGCACGGGATGTCAATTCCGGCACCCCACGGCTCTACGCCGCCAGAGTCAACAACTCCGGTGCCGTTGCACCAACCGCACTTTACGGGTTCTCCCATAACACCTTAATACCCGACAAAAAGGTCATATCGTAACTGGTGGGGACTGTTTTTGTAGTGCAAGCATCGCACTGGCACGCAAAACTGACTGGGTGCGTGGCGTTGGTGTAGAAAAGTGGCTCATCATCCGGCAGATGAGCGTCGAATGGGTTGAACATGGCCTTCTCCTGTTCAAACTTGAGGGCATCAAGTTTTTCACGAGCAACCTCCGGGTCAGGCCCGTACCCCTTACAGTAAAAGTCGTCCCAACGATTTCGGTGGAGGTCAGCGAAACGCGGCAGTTGCTTATCTGACTGTAGCTTTCTCCAACGCTCCACCGAATCGTCCATACAAAGGGGACGGCTAGTTATTTGGTTACCAGTTCGAGCAGAGGGTCTTCGACCCCATCCTCGGCAGCGGATTCGGCGGCGGTACCGAGAAGGTCGCCAAATACCCCCTCATCGTCGGTTGCCCCCGTGGTCAGGTCTACAACCATCTCCGGCGAGGAGTTGGTCATGTTGACGGTCGTCCACTGCGGGGCCGTGCCCGTGCTGCTCAGCGTGACCCCTGTGGCACCATCGCTGCTGCCGCAGTTGGCCGTGGCCAAGTTGAACGTGCTGATGTTGCCCGAATTACTGACTCCCACGGCGTTGGAGAAGCACCCGCCTTGGAAGTTGCCATTGGACGTGATGGTTTGCGTCGTGGGCACCTGATACGTGCCGTTCGAGCCCGTCGTGTTCAGGGTGATGGTCGAACCGCCGTAGGGATACCACTGCTGATTCGGATACCAGACCCAGTTGGGGTAGGTGTAGACGTAGCGGATGTTCTGCGGGGGCTCTGTGCCCTCAATTAGGGCCTTCAGGGAGCGATCCAGCATGTCGAGCCGGGCTACCTCTGCCAAAAGCTCTGAATGGTTCTTCTGTGCCGCTGCGAGACGTTTTTCCGCCGCGACCAGAGCCTTTTTCTTGCCCGCAAGCTCTTTTGAAGCGTGCAGGGCGAGCTTTGTGTACTTCGTTACCTTCTTTTTCTTCGTTTTTGGGACTTGCTTTGTCGATTTTGCCATGTGGCACCTCTAAAAATGCACTTTCGTAGTTCAAAAACGTCAAATCAGCGAACTGACTTGCGATTCTGAATACTTAATACTGCAAAAATGCAAATCCCAAAACAAAAAGCCCCGACTTTCATCGGGGCTTAGTGATTTTTCAGGTTTTACCGTTATGACTGTCCGATTACCTGATAGTTCCATGTTGCGGATGCGGCAGGCGGTGTGGTGACATTGACCGTGAAGCCTGTCCAAGCACCAGCGGAGCCCTGATAGGTGACCCAGACGCCGCCGAGGGCGGTAGGATCGGCACCCACAGCCGTCAAAGCGACTGTCGGTGCGTTGGTGCCCGTGTAAGCGAAGTTGAAGCCCACTGCCGCCGTGGAAGCCGGGTTGGTCATTGTGACCGTTCCCGCCATATCCGCGTTGGTAGCACCACCAGCCAGCCCGGCGACGAGGTGTCCATGCGATGAAACTGAGATCGCAGCGGTACTGTTGACGTACCACTGTTGGAGATCGCCAGTTCCAATGCCTGTAATCTTGAGACCAACCGCCGCAGTGCCCGGAGCGACAGTGACAGCCCCGCCGCTAAGGGCGATTGTGCCGCCGCCTGAGGTTTGAATCTGAACACCGCCGCCAGTTGCAGTGACACCGATGTAGTTGCTGCCCGTGTTATCCCACAGAACAACGCCGTCTGTCGCCAGTGATGCGTTGACGAGAACACCCTTGCCGCTAACAGAACCGCTGAGATATGAGCCGCCTGAACCGCCTGTGATAGTCACACCGCCAGCACCATTGCAGGTGACGCCGATGCCGCCCGTACCGTCTTCGACGATAGTGAGACCCTGAGACGAGGAGTCCAAAACGGTGAAACCAGAACCGAGTGAGTTGATACCCGGAGCTTGCACGTTCGCACCTTCAACCGTGATACCTGCGGAGAACGTCGGGTTGCCTGCCAGAGTTGCATACAGGGCGAGGTTCGGTGTGCCCGTGACCTGCGAGTAGGCAATACTCAGGGCTGACTGGCTGATCCACGTAGTCGCGGTGCCCGTTGAACTGAGCAACTGACCAGACGTGCCGAGGGAGCCTGTGTGATCCTTGAAACCGCCGACAAGATTCAGATTACCGTTGTAGTCGATCCAAACGGTCTTCGTGCTGGAGGGCGTTGCACCGCTTGCTGTGGTGAAGTCCGCGATGTCCGGGCTTCCAGCGTTGCCGCCAGTGACCGCAAGGGCGGGAAGACCGCCAATCGAAACGCTGCTGCTGATGCTGATGCCGTTGACATTCAACAGGCCGCTCGTTTTCATGCTGGCAACGATTGTGCCTTCGTTTGAGCTATACCAGTCTTGGGCCGAAATCGCGATGCCGCCCGATGCACTGACCGTGAGGGCCGTTGTCGAAACCGGGCTGCCGTTGGCAACGTTGCCGATAACCACGGCACCTGTGCCGCTGACGCTGCTGTTTGTCGCACCAGCGAATGCACCGCTGTTGTTCCACTGGATCGTGCCAGCCGCACCACTCGGGTTGCCGCCGCTAACGCTGCCCGGAACCCACGCGGAGCCGTTCCATTCGATGACTTGGCCGTTCGTTGCACCTGACTGCTGAAGTGCTGTCAGAGGGATGTTGGTGAGAGAAGTCGGGTTGGCGAAGCCGAGGACAACCTGATCGCCGTTAATTCCGGCGACGCTGAGAAGCTGACCTGTGCCAATCGGGGCCGAGTTCGGCAAATAGATGACAAGACCGCCGCCGATGGACTGCGAGGCGAGTGTGGCTCCGCCTGCAATCGAACCTGTAAGCTGAAGTGTGCCGTTGATAACTGCGTTCTGTTGGGTTGCCATGGGTTACATACTCCTGACGTAGACACTCACAAGGTTTGAGCTTGCGGTGAAGAATACTTGCCCGGTCGTCTGTGTGAAGACCGAGTTTGCCAGCACAAGAAATTCGACATCCGGGCTGGTTTCGGTTGGGTTCGGGATGGTGTAGCCGACCACATCCGCCTTACGGCCCGTGCAGGCATCCGGTGCCGAGAACAGGGTCAGCGTCGAGTTCACATACGCCGTCCAGTAGGTCGGGTTGCCTGTTGGAATCTGGTTCAAGTTCGGCGTCGTCGCCGTGGCGACATAGGCGGTGCCAGTGTAGTTGACCACTGTACCCTGCGTATACGAGATCGCCGAGTTCCATGCCGGGGCCGAAGCCGGATCGGATGCGTAGAAGGTCACGAGGTCACGGCCACTGGCAACGAAGTAGTTGCCGTTGAGCGGATCGCAGACGGTAAACAGCGGGTTGAGAATCGTCGAGCTTCCAACTGGGGCGGGAACGCCTGTCGGCTGAAGTGTGATCGGTGGAACGTTCGGTACGAGTGTCTGTGCCATGGTGATTTATTCCTTATTTCGCTGCTGTGTTTGCGACGTGGTGCCCGATGTGCAGAACCTTATGCACGAAGTCACCCCAGAAAATGTGTAGGAGGAATTGATGCACCGCTGCCGCCGCCCTTGGTGCCATGAACTCAAAGACCCCCCAGCCTGTACTGATCGCGGCGAAATGGATTTTCACCAGATTTCGCCTTACCCACGACTGAGCCTTTACGGCATCGGTCGCAACGTCTTTGGTGTCCATCGACGACTTAGACCTTGCTCTTCGCCCAGCTTAGAAAGCTGTCGAGTTTAGCGGCCAAAGTAGGGTAATTCGTGCTGAATTTGACGCCGCCGACGAAAATGGCGAATGCAACGGCAGCCTCAATAGCAATCTTGATAAGTCCAAACATGGAAGTGTCCCCCTACTACAGAGAGCGGAAAGATCGAATTTTTCGGGGGCAAAAAAGAAGACTGGCTTTAGGCCCGATTCGAACGGACGCTAAAGCCAGCCCAAGGAGGTAATGACAACAGAGACACCAGTTTACAGGGTAGGAGGGGTGGTGTCAAGCTCAGTTTCAGGCTCCCGCTTCTTGTACGGTCGCCGGGGCTTGGACGCATGCCGCCAGTCGATAAAGCAGTCCCCAAGCTGCCGTAAACGGTTGCGATACCTGACAAATTCCTCATCCGGCACATCCACGCCAAGCTCATCCCGGAGGTAGGCTGCGGCCTCGTTTTGGGTGCCCGTTTTCCCGATGGCTTCAATCACCGGAATCATGGTCGGGTCTTCCTCTTCAACGAAACGGATGAACTCCAACACAAAAAGGCGGTCATCCTGATGCTTCTCGCCCTGCCGCCTGATCTCCGACAGATACTCGGAATTGTGGTGAATGAATTCGTCGGAGCCCAGAAGGTTATCGGTGGGGTCGCCGATCAGCGGGGCCGACTGCCCGAGAGAAACATTCCCATAGCGACACACCGGGTTCTTGACTCGCTTCCCCTGCACTGTGTTAAATTTGTTCGCGAGGCAGAAGTTGACGTAGGCTCGGAAGCGACGCTCGCTCGCACCGTACTGCTGATACGGATTGAACGTCTCGATCACATCCTGACACCCGTTGGGGCGGAAATTTGCTCCGGCCTTGCGGTGCTTGGATGTGGCTGGGAGGTATTTCAGGTGGATGATGAGGTCTTGCGTCCAGTCTTCGACATCTTCGTCGATGGTGAACTTGTGCAGCCGCTTCTTCACCCAGTAAGGAATGTAGTTCGGGAATCGCTCGTAGAATTCGTTAAAGTCCTTCGGCACTACGAAGCCGTCTTCGCCTACGAAATGGCCGTCGTCGCTGATTGTGATAGGGTCACCCAAGTAGTCCTCGGGTGGAACAATGTCTTTTTGTACGGGTAACTCAGGAATTTCAGGCACAACACTACCACGAACGTCGCTGCTCATTCAGGCTCCGACCGATTAGAGGGTTTTGATACCGATGATCCGCTCAAGCTCTTCGATATCGTATCTCAGGCCACGAGCGAATACGCACTTTTCGCGATCCCCACATTTGCAAACCGAGGGGTGCTGATCGTACAGTTCCCTCATCATGCGAAGAGCACGTACTTTGTCCGGCATGGCGAGAACCTGCTGGTGCATGCTCTTTTGCCTTTCGGACAGATTGGTTGATGCCATTGACAGTACGGCGAATGCCGCCTCCAGACAACTAGCCTACCACAGATGTAGGTTAGATGCAACAGGGGCGGATAAAGATGTTAGATTTTGCCGTCTTCGGCTTTGGCCTTGATGTAGCCAAGGAACTCCGTGAGTTCGTTTTTCATGGCTGTGGTGTCCGCCGCCATTTGAGGCAGGCAAGCGGTGTTGGCTTGAATGGTTTGAAGATGATTTTCTGCCTGCGTCCCTTGGATAGTATGAATCTTCTCCAAAGTGGCGAACGCCTTAACGACCTTGTCCCACGCAGTTTTCACGAGGTATACCCCGAGAGAGCCAAGTCCGCTGGCAGCGATGCCCAATAGCCACTGCAACCATGCGGGTAGTCCGTTCCAGATTGAAAGCAAGGAGCCCATTCCGTGTCCCTTTTCAGTAGAGTCGATTTAATGACAAATCTTTTTCAACATGTTACTGTGAAACCCGGCGATAGTCTCTTCTACTAATCAATTGTGTAGTGGAAAAATGTGGGAAAATCTACCTTCCCCTTCTTCCCCCTCTTTTGTGCCAAGGGGAAACTGGGGCGGTGCCGGATGAATATCCTCCAGTATTTTGGGCTTTTTTGACCTTCTCCATAATTCGAAGCTGACGCAGGGACACAGAGTCCAAACTTTCTGGGACAGCACCAGTGACTTTGTGCTGCTGTTCGTTCAGCATGAGGCTTCGCCCGGTCGGATCGAGCAGCATACGCGGGTTGGTGAGCATCCACTCCTGAGCGAGATACGCCACAAGCTGCACCGCGTCCACCATGTCATCGTGCGATCCCTTTTCAGGCGGGGCCTGCACACGAATCTGGTACTTGCCGACAACATCGGCTTCAACGAGTTTGATTTCCTCGATGAACTTCGGCACGTAAGGGAACGAACAGTTTTTGTTCTTGATGAAACCACGCAGAGCATACGCCGCTTTCGAGTTGATCGCCGTGGTCAAGTTGACCAATTCCACGTTGTGCACCATGTGCATCCCGAGGAGGTAGATAAGCTGCTGACCGCCGTGTTGGTCAGTTGCACCCATGAAGCATGGGAACACTTTATTCATTTCGTCGAACCAAGAGAGAATGTCGTCGAGCGGGAGGGCCTTGTAGTTTTTGTACTTTTCCATTCCCAGATCGTTTTTCACACCGACCCACTGGCCTACTTCGCCTGTCATCATGCGATCAATGTAGTCGTAGATGAGGTGAACACCGTGAATGCCCCGGTATTCGAGGTGACCAATCGCCAAAGCAGTCGCGTCAGAAGCCTGACCAGTCATCGGGTTGACTCCACCAAGATCAAGTCCCCAGAAATACATGCGGCCAATTGATGTCGGATGGAACGTGCAGGCGTTCATCCGGGCGGTACCAGAAACAACATCGCCGTTAGCATCCCACTGGCAATCGACGCACTCCTTGACATCCCGCTCAGCAACGTAGGTTTCAGAAGACTCAAGGAACTTGCCGCCGAATTCAGCTTTCCACGTGATCGGGCTCTTTGTTTCTTCCGAACGCAGGTACGCGGGCAGGAGAGTTGGATTCATTTCTGCTGAGGAGCAGTTCAACGTGAAAATATTGGTCGGCCCATTTGGCCCTTCCGTCATGGCCAGCTTGTGCAACTCGAACATCTTACCAACACGCTTCTGCGGGGAGGAGATCGACAGGATCATCGAATCCTGAAGTTCAAACGGTTCGCCGTTCGGCTGAAACTGATCGGGAACTACGTGATGGAAGGTACCAGTCGCGGGCGTCGCAGCCGCGTACATGTCGTCTGACGTTGATCCGGTCTCGGAACGGAAGTGAGCGAATTCGTCAAGAGCCAAGAAAATGGACGAAGGCCCACGGACTGCGTTCGTTGTGCAAGGCAGCGACCAAACCATGATGGTCGGCGTCACTTCCTGCTTCAAACGGTCAGCCTCGCAAACGAAGGTCAAGCTCTTTGCGTTGTTGTCCTTCAAGTACGGCCCGAAAAACTTGGCGTGGTTCACATCTTCGCGAAGCTTCTTGAACAGACGGTCAGCACCACGGTCGTCTTGAGCGAGGAAGGTGAAGTCGAGGATCGAGCCCGGCATCAAGCCGAAGTATTCCTGCGGCGAGCGGATGTTCAACAGGAGATAAAGTTTGTAGGCGGCGATGGCGGCGACGAGTTCTGATTTACCACCACGGCGTCCGGCGAAAATGCAACCTTCACGGAAGCCCCACTCAGGAATGTCTCGCCAGTCTTTAACGTTGCAGCGGCCTTCTTCATGGCAGATACGGAGGTATTCTTCCTCGGTGACGGTGCGAATCTTTTTCTCGCGGTACTCGTCCCACATCACCACTTCGCCCCAGCCCGGAATCTTTTCAGACCAGTCAGGGACATAATCAAAGGGAACGCCGAACATGCACTTCGCGATGACACGCTGAACCGGATAGAGAGTCACACGGAGGCCTTGCGGCCCCTCGATGAAATCTATGGCATTCAGGAGGTTGGTCTGATCTTCGATGCCCTTCAGAATCGTTTGTGCGAACTTCGATTCCTGAAGGTTCTTATTGAACTTCGCGGAACGTGGCAATGTAAACCCCTTCTACAATAAAGGGTTACGTATTGGCGGGATTGAGATTAGGTGGGGCCGTTCGCGTAGATTACACGGCCCCTTTCTCGGCTCGCTGTAGCGGATTGCACGCGAACCCAGATATGAAATAAAACCGGGGCCGCCCCGTGAGATTGAACGGCCCCTAAAACGGGAGCACCACATGGGCGTCCCGAACTTTTCGTGGATGTCACAAACACGGGTGGGATTCCGTTTTCCCCAGTATGCGTTTTCAGTCTGTAACTGGGACGCTACAGACCTCGTACTTCAACGTAGTAACCGGGACGCTTAGCACACCCACAGCCGCCCTCACGAGTCGGCTCATCCACGAAACTTAAGCTTACAACCCTTGGTTCTGAGTGTCAAGATCAACTATGCCGTCAAACACCAGTTCCCCATTTTCACCACGGTGGTACTGAGCGACGACAGTCTTATCCGGCCCTGTAGCCAGATCGAGACCCCAGAAAAATTCCTTGCCAGATTCCCAGCCTGTTTGAATCTCAGGCCACTTCTTTGCAAGCGTTTCAACTTCGGTTAGCGGAATTTTCGTTGCCATACTACCTTCCAATTACGCCCTGTGTGTCCATTACCATCTCCCATTGCCCACGTTCTTTAATACTGCCTGAGCGTGCAGTTGTGCATTTGCGTACTCTTCATCCCAGTTTGTTTGTACGGTTCTCTGTGCAGTTGCGTCAACTCGACGAAGGCCGAGACCGCCCGTGCGAACAGGCTTCAGCCGTACACGACTCTCCGGGTTCTCCGGGAGATCGCCCAACTCTTCGAGGTACATATCCATGGGGTCGGACGGATCGGGTTCGGACAGGAGTGTCCATTCCCCGCGTGAGGATGCCAGAACAGCACCGAGACGGCTGAGCTTAACCAAAGGCATGGTTATTCTCTTGTGCCAGCGACAAACTTGTATTTCGCAATCATCGAGTCAGTATCAATCGACTCCATGCGGACGAAAACTTCGTACACGAATCCGCCGTTCGGGCCGTCGTGCCATACTGCGGCCTGTGCCCAAGCGTCGTTGATTGCGTCCTGAATCTCACTGTCGGTGAGTTTGTCCATCAGGTATTTCACGCGGCTTGCGGTGTTGACCGTAGCGAACGCTGCGAGACCTTCCGGCTTCTCAACGTCGGCAAGTTGCACTTCGCCCATGCCCGGAACTTTGTCCAGCAGCGGGCGGGTGGTGACTTTGAAAGCCGCGATCATGGTCGCCGCGATTTCGCCGGAGACCTTCTTCAGGAAGAACGAGAACTGCTTGGCCTCATCGGCTGAAGCTGTCTTCACTGAGGCAACCATCAGGGCTTCGCCGGGGACGCCAGCGTACTGATCGTAGAACTCTTCCAAGAACATCGGCCCACGAATGTCGTTTTCCTTGCGGAGCGGAGCACCGTCAAGAACCTGAGGCTGAGCATCACGTCCGATGCCAACAGCACCGGGCGAAGTTGAAACAGAGCCGCCAGCCGGGGCAGCAGTCGAGTAGAATCCTGCGGCAATCGGCATGAGGTTTTCGTTTTCCACCTTCGACAGTGTACCGGGCTCCAGAGCCTCGTCCAGAGCACTCATGAGTTCTTCGGCATCGCCGACGATCTCAGGTGTGAGCATCGGGGCGTTCGTGGCGTTCGGGTAGTCCACGATCTCGTGCTGAATTTCGGGGTAGAACTCGCGGAGGACTTGGCCGGGGAAGAAGAAATTAAAGCCAGCTTCCTTCTCAACCGTCTTGTCGTCCTTGGCTACGCCCTGCATGTCGCAAGCGTCTTTCATAACCTCTCCTGATTGTGATCCCATAGATTCAAACCTCTCCTTGGGTGAGCCCACTACTGTCAAATTTGCAGCGAGCACCTTACCCGGCAACTCTTCACCGTGCCAGTCGATAGACACGAGCTTGGATGAACCAGCAGCATCGGCCCTTCCAAACTCTTCCACCCCTGTTACAGTTCCCTTGGCGGTCGCCATTGGCCCGGCGTACTGACTGATGGAACGCAGGAAATGCACGGCGTAGCGGACAGTGTCGCCCACGTTGATCGGCTGATCGTGCTTGCCAGCGGTTCTTACGGGCTTGGGGTCTTTCCACCAAGTCCATGTCTCATGCCCGCAGTCATTGCAGAAAAGCTTGTCGTACTGGCCGTCGTTAATGTCCTTGGTGTTCATGCCGTTGCATTTCGGGCACTGTCCCTTGGAGGCCTTTTCCAGACCAATCTGATAACGGAGGTCACCCGCCATCCCGAACGGTGAACGGTTGTGCAACTCAACTTGTGGCTCGGGCTTCCCGGTGACCTTGTCCTTCAAGCCCATCGCCCAGTCCTTCACTTTTCCACCGAACTTGACGGACGCTTCCTTGACAAACGCCTTGGCAGCCTTCTCTGACGAGAACTCTGCGGCGTAACGTTCCCCATTGAGGGTGAAGCTGACGCTGTGCTTTTCCATATTCGGTGGTGTGCTCAAGTCTGTTCCCCCAAAGAATCCGCCGCCATGGCCGGATGTAATTTTGCTGTCATCTTCGCCGCCAATCGGAGGTGTGTTCTCCGAAGCGATGTTGATGATGATCTGCTTGCCCGGCTTGGCATCAATCGTTGTCGATCCTGCGGGGCCTTTATCCGCAACCCACTCCGCCGCTCCATCGCCGACAGCATCAATCTCCTGCTGTTTCTGGTCGATGGTTTTTCCGATCTCCATCTCAGCCTGAGTTTCAATCGCATCGCGGACAGCAGAAACGTTCTGACGCTCGGGTGGACGAAGCTCTCCGCCAACAGTCGGCGATCCGCCGTTCATATCGACAGAGTTCTCGACCAGTTCATCGTTGCTCGGCCCAGCTTCAGGCCCAGCCACGACGGCTGATTCCAACTTCTCGGCAAGATCGTTGTCGCTGTGGATGATGTCAGCACTGCGTTTAACAGTGCGTGCTATCTTAGTTGCCATGATGCTCCTTACGGTTTCTGGCTGCCCACATCGGGCAACGGCTCTTCGGTTACGAGGTCTCCAAGGTAGCCTGCACCAAGATCAATCGGAGTTTCCTCACTGACATCGTCTCCCGCTGCGGCCTGTTTTTCATCGCTTGCGACTGCGAGCAGTTCCGGCACGGCCTCGGCCATTTCGCCGATAGCTGCCGGGCTGATCCCGCCCCCGCCGCTCTGATTCTGCTCTTGACCCTCGGGCTCAGGATGAGTGCTCATACCGTGCCCAGTGTCAACTACCGTGTCGGCGGTCTTCTTGCTGCTGCTCTTTCCCGAGTAATCCGGGACAACAGCGGGCTGCGGCGTGACTTCTGCCGGGCCAGAAGGTTTCTGACCGAACATTTCTTTCACCTTCGCGACGCCCTGTTCGAAGCTGCCATCCGCGTTGTAGCCCCAACCGCTGTAGCGTTCTTTCTTGCCGTTGAAGTTGATGACGCATAGTGCCGTACCAACGCTTTCACCGTTCGACATGTTACCCCAGTGGTAGCCCATGTCCCACGTGTTTGCCCCGTCACTGCCCTTCAACATGCCGCCACGGACGTACTCTGCGTTTACGCCAGCCGCCGTCAACTCACGCTGAATTTTCTTCAAGCTGTTGTAGGTGTAGCGAGCCTTTTCCTGCGGAGTTGCACCACGGCCTGCTTCGAAACGGATACCAGCGAAGCGAGCGAAGTGTTCCGGGTTGACCGTTTTCTCGGCCTCCGGCTCATCCGCCATTTCGGACTTGTTGTAGTCGAGTTCCGACTTGGCTTCCGCCATGTCGCCGCTGATGTCAGCAGCAACCTTCGGGAACTGCATACCAGCCGCGTTACCGCGACGAGTGTAGAACGCCCGGATCGGGGCCAATGCACGGAGGAAATCCTTTTCCGTGATCTCAGCCTGAGGAGCATTCGTGTAGCGGTTACGCTGATTCTCTTCGCCGCGACGCAGGAGTTCCATCATCTGCTTCGCTGCCCGAGAAGGCGGCTGCCAGTAAGCCCAGCCATCGCTATGGCTGTTGACTTCGTCCATGAAATCCTTCATGAAGCGGGCTGCTTTACCGAGAACCGGGTCGTTGGCGAACCGCTGAACCGCTTCTTCGATGTCATACTGATTCATCCATGCAGTTTTCATGGAGCCAGTCACGTCGAACTTCGGCGTTTCACCTTGGGTGTCGCTGATGTCGGCCTTAGCCTTGTTCTCAATCGCACCCTCGCCGCCCTTTTCGTTGGCCGGGTTGTCTGCGGTATCGGCCTGTTTTTCTTGCTCAGGTGCTCCCGCTTCCGGCATCCAGTTGTCAAGGGCGTCGTACCAGTTCTTATCGACATCCTTGAAGCCACGAGCCTTCGCAATCGCCCTGAGGGCTGCTTCAATCTCAGGCTTCGTGTAGGGGTTGCCCGTGCGGTTTCCGCCCGTGACCCACTTCAACAGGTCGTACAGGACGCGATCAGGAATCTCCATCGCAACCTTGGACGCAGTGTTCTTGATTTCCGGCCCGCTCGTGTCTTTCACGTCAGTCCGGTTCTTGACTTCGATTGCACCGGAACCACCCGCCTCGTTGGCCGGGTTGTCTGCGGTGTCGGCCTTCTTCGAAGAGCCCGTCACGTCGTACTTCACAGTCGTGCCGTGCGTGTTCTTGATGTCGGCATCGGTCTTGTTGACGATGGCACCTTCGCCGCCCTTTTCGTTGGCAGGATTGTCGGCAGTGTCGGCCTGTTTTGTCGAGGCGTCGATGTCGAACTCTTCTTCACGAGGAGCAATCGGGCTCTCGCGATCTACCCAGTAGGTGCCGCAGTTGCCGCACTGCCACTCACCCAGACCGGACGAGGAGCTAACGTGGTAAATGCGTTCATCCTTCGGCAGATCAAGACCGATAGGCTCTGAGCAGTTCTCGCAGTAGTTGACGTTATCCCACGAGTAGGCACAGACTGCACCGCAACGACCGCATTCAACGGCGTCGCCGCTGTCAAGGAGTTGTTCCTTGACCTGCTGTATGTCTACTTCATACCCCTCTGGATCAAGACCGAGGTCTGCAAGTTTGCCGAGACCCATTCCGATGCCAGCCATGTCGTCGGAACCTGATTTGTTGCGGTTCCGAATAGCGGCGAAGTCGATACGCTGACCCGTGCCTTCGCACTGTGGGCAGTTGTCACGCTGGACACCCGGCTTGCAGGTGCAGGGTTGACCCGTCTTAGGCTGATATTCGGCCTTCTTGGACTCTTCGCTCTTGGACTTACCGCGATTCTTCGCCCACTCAGACTTTGGCCCGCTGTCTTCCTTGGCTTCAGGCGTCGAATCTTCCTGTGATTCTGCTTCGGAGTCAGACATCGACTTCGTGTCCTCAGGTTCGTCGCTCTTCATCTCTTCCGAGACGTGAGCTTCGCCATCCGTCGAGGAATTCTGACCGCCGTCGTTGCCGACCGGAATCAGCGGGGCAGGCCCGATGTCTTCCGTGATCGAATCCCAGATTTCATCGAGATCGACCGCTACGTCAGCTTCCTTGCGGAGGGTTGCGAGCTTGGCTTCTTTTTCCTGAGCAGCCTTTTTCGCCTTGGGCGACATTCCAACATACGGATCGTCGATTTCTGTTCCGATGATGTCGGCGATGTACGATGCCTGATGGGCAGCCGCAGACTTCAGCGTAGGCGTTGTGCCCCACTTGTCAGCGTCAATCTCACCAGCATCCTTGCGGAAGAACTGGATCGCGAGCTTTACGGCACGCAACTTGTCAGTTGCCGACTTCGAGAGCGGCTGTTCGCCGTACCCGCCCGCCGCAACTTCCCTTGCGTGGTCTTCGAGTGCCTGATCGGCCTGTTTGTCGCTGCCGAGAGTGGCACAGAAGGCCTTGATCCCATCCGGGTGCTCACGTTCGACGTAACCACCGTTGCGGAATCTGTCCATTTCGAGCTTGGAGAGGTTGCCCTTTGCGTTGGTGCCCGGACGAATGTCCATTGTCGGCAACATACCCTTCGTTCTCTTCGCAACTTTGCGTTCCTCTTCGCCGCGACGAGCCACACCAGTTTCGTCAATCGCGATACCGATTGGGGCCTCGCCCTTGCGGACTTCGACCTTCTCTTCAACCGCCTTGACCATGCCTTCTTGTGCTTCTGCGGCACCAGTGCCCGGCCCGACGTTCGTGACCGGAGTTTCATGGGCAGCCGGGACGACGGAATCAGGAGTGGAACCGTGCTTGTGCGATTCCATGTTCTTCAAGCCTTCTTCAGCTTCACCCTTGGAGTGGAAACTTTCCAGAATCTTGTCGGTGTTGTGCTGCTTAATGACCCACGGAGCGGATTCACCCTTTGAATTGGTGTGGCCCGGAACATGGGAGACATAGGCGACCTTGGCAGAGCTTTGGTGCGTCTTCAATCTGCTCTGTGTGACAGGGGCGTCGGCACCAACTGTCAGCGTGCCTTCGTTGTCGTAGTTGACGGGCTGGTCTTTGTACGCTTTGCCGACCTGATCGTAGAACACGTAGGTGTCCGTGTCGGGCTTGTATTCCATTTCCAGACCCATGGACTGTGCGATCTCGGCCATGTTCAGGTCAAGACGCTGCTCAAACGCATCCATGTACCCACGCGGGTTCTTCTTTTTCATGTCCGCGTGAATCGCGTTCAGCTTGTCAATGATCGTTTGCAGGACATCCGCACCGCCCGCCATACCAATGCGGGTTTCGATGGAGGCTGCTTCCTTGGATTCGCCCTTTTCTTCCTTTTTCTCGGAGCCGAAAGGCGGAGCTTGCTTCCCACCGAACGGTTCCTTGGCGGCTGCGGCACGCGGCACGCTTTCGCTTGTCGGCGGCTTGAAGCCCTTCTCGCCAACTTCGCCCGGCGTTACGCTGTTCGGCAGCAAAGACTGACGGAGAGCCTGATCGAGGGAGTCGAATACGTCCATCTCCTGCGGTTCAAGGACTTCCTGCGTCACTGCATCAGCAGTTTTGGCGGTCAGGAAGATTTTCTTCTTTGCAGTCGCGGCCTGCTTGAGCAATTCAGGGAACTGCTTCAGCGGATTTTCCGCGAGGAACGGGAAATTCATTTTCGGGGTGATGTCGGTCACGTCCAACTTGGTCGTGTCAACAACCGTCATCAAGGCCTCAAAAGCCGAAGACAGGCGAGGATCGAAGTACGCCGCGAACACGATGTGGCGAAGCAGGTTCGTCAGCTTCGTGATATCATCCGTGTACTTGAAGTACTGGTACTCACGCTTGTTCATCCAGTTCGGTGCGAACAGGACGATGGATTCATACTTGCCATCGACGCTCTTGAAGAGCTTGTCCTTGATGGTCTGCAAATCGCCCTTGCTGTACTCGTCGAACTCGGTCTCGCCGATCTTGTGTTCGATCATGTCGGACATTTCTTCGCCGCCGAACTCACGCATGAGGACGCCGTAGAGCAGGGAAGTCGGGAAGGTGTCGAGATTATCAGCAACCTTGGCAGGAACAATGAAGATGCGACCGATGGAGATGTTCTGGCGGAATCCGCGATAGAAAACTTCGACAGACTGAGTATCGCCAGACGAACGGGCTTCCTTTTCGCCTGCCCTTACGGCTTCGGTGACTTTGGCCAACAGGTCTTCGCTGACAGCGAAGCTCTGGAATGATTTCAATGCGAGACTGTTTCCACTTGGAGCCATGGTTTCCTCTTATTCCTTGCCGTAGTAGCTAGAATCAATTTTCTGAACTTCACGGCGAATCTCAGGATCGACTGCCGCCATTTCATCCTTGTAGTGCATCAGGATGTTCTTGGCCTGTCCGTCCTCAACGCCTGCCTTCTTCATCGCGATCTTGAACTTGGAGACCCACATGTCCGAGACGTATTGGAACTTTGGCCCGTCGAGATTGATGTAATCTCGCTTAGCCATCTGGTCGGACTCCATAAGCTCTTTGCCAAGCTCACGAAGTGCCCTGACCTGCGATTCCAATGCCTTAGTCGTGCCGAACTGGGTGACATCAATGTTGTCGCCCTGCCGGATCATCATCTCCGTCGCCACTGCAATTTCGTAAGCGATCATACGTTTCAAGTCGCCGAGTGAAATGCTCGGGTCTTTGATCGCCTGACGGATGACGACAATGCTGCTGCCCTTCTCGCGGTCGCTTAATTCGCGGTCGCCGAGGCCGACGTAGCCTTCCGATGATGTGACAATCTCGAACTTATCGGCCATGATTACTCCACGTCCAATTTGTACGTGCCGTCCATCTCAACTTCCGCACGTTCCGGGCCGTCCATCGGGATATCCTGCTGCACCGCTGGCCCCATCAGATCGTACTCACCGAGGATGGCACGCCCGTCTTCCGGGGCACCAGCCGCAGTCTTGTGATTGGACGATGCCTTGTCCATTCCGGGATAGCTCAACAAAGTTCCGCCCGTCAGGCCGCAATGCATGCCGCTGCGATATGTGCACGATCCGCACTTTTCCGCACCGATGATCGGATTGTGTACGCCCAACTTGTTCTTGAGGTACGTGCAATCAATCTGGCTCAGAGCAACCTTGATTGGCTTGTCTTTCAACGAAGCGACGAACTTGCGGCATGCTGCACCCGCCTGCTCGGCCCCGACCTTGTTGGCGGCGGCTTCGTAAATTGCTTTCATGCCGTAGCCCTTGTTGTGCAACCGCTCAACATCAGCGGCGGCAAACTTGTACACGGCCTTCTTCGGCTGTTCCTTACGTACCGTTTCAATGGTGCGTTCCTGAGATGCCGCCTGTTTTTCCTGCGGCAGAATGCTCATCGGACGCTCAAACGGCTTTGTCGTTACTTCCCGAACCTTGCCGAAATGGCTCTCACAGCTTGCACACTTGGCACTGCTCTGGAAAGCAGCGTTGCGGATGCCCTTCTTGGCGAGGAATTCGAGGTCGCTTTTTGCGACCACAATCCGGCCCGCGTCATCCTTGCGGAGTGAAGCGACAAAGTTCTTGATCGCTTTGCTCACATCCACATCGTTGAACTTCTCGCTCGCCCATTTGTAAATGCGGTCGAGGCTGGCTCCGGCTGCGTGCAGCTTCATCACGTGACTGGAGTCGAAAACAACTTTCGATGTTGCACGCTTCACACGCTCGGCCTGCTTGATGTCATACCCTTCAGTACGGGCAATCGCTGAACTGGTCTTCGGCGGCAGGACTTGCATGTCGGTGCGATTTGCGATCTGCACCAGTGCCGCACGCTTGTTCTTGTTCGGCACGCCCGGCGTCAAGAGGTTCACGATATGTGAAAGCTCGGCTGTGTTCGCTACAACTGGAAGGTGGTACAAATTACACGACTTGCCTGATGCGTCCTTCTTGAAGTAAGAGCAGTCGGTGCACGCTGAAATCTGTTTTACCGACTTGGCCTGCGGCGTAATGCCTGCCTGCTTCCATTGGTTATGCTGGCGGACACAATCATTGCTGCTGACGCTGCTGTTTTTGCCGCGAGGAGCGTCCTTCGGCATGTAAGTATTCGGCTCCAGATATGCCAAGCCCATGAGCCCGGCGTTACGCTGGAGGTAGTCCGTTGACATCTGGTGATTGAACACCTCAAGATCAGCGGCCATCTTTTCGATGATCTGTGCAACCTTCGCCGGAGATGTGCCCTGATTCAGCAAGTCCCTCACGTACTTCAGAGCTTGCCCATCAGTGATGCCCGTCGAGACGCTGTTCTCTTTGAAGTTTGGATCGGCCTTCTCAAGATTCATCGTCACTTCGTCCATCAACGACTCGTTGTCGCCGTAGGAATTCTTGTAATCCTCAGGCCGGGTTGTCGCAGTGCGACGCCAGTCTGAGGGGACTGAACTCACGTGTGGGGCAGCCTTTTCTTTTTCGTACAGGCGTTCACGAAGAACTGAACTGGTTCTCGGGCCGATAATAGGCGTGTGGTGAGAGGCCGACTCAGCGATTTCATCCATGAAATCCTTGTCCACGTACTGGTGCGTGCGGTTAAGCTGCTCCTCACCGGAGTCCTTGGCCTCGGCGAGATCGAGGTCTTTCCAATCGGGCTCGCGTTCATCCAAGAGTGCGTCGATAATGCTTGAGTAGGGTTTCTTCTCTGCCATGGCTGTTTCCTTAGAAAGTTAGGTCGTCCAAGATCGAACCGAGAAATTCCATCGGCTCATCCTTGGGTGCTGCCGGGATCGCTTCCCCGTTGTCAACTTCGTCCACTACGAGTCGGACAATTTTGGTGCCCTGAACCTGCCAGAAATCCTTCGTCGAAGGACATTCATACACATTCCCGGCGACCCGACGCATCATGAATTCGTCGATCTGGCTCTGAATACTGAGGGGGATCGGAGTCGCAGAAGCAAAGTGATTTCGGGAAAAAACGGCCTCATTGGCCCGCTGGGAGCCTAAACCGAAAGCTGGTGTGGGACGAGTCTTACGCATATAGACCTCTCATCTAGGGGAAGCATAGTTACAAAGTTCCAAGAAAAACCCGAAAACCGTTTGAATAAAAACCGCTTTTCGCCCCTATTACAGAGGAACCCCATGCAGACAATTAACAACACAATTTTTAGCTCAACAGCACCCGCCGATGGAGCATGGCGAAATATCTCGAATTTTGTGGCAATGTCGGTGCAAATCAGCACCACCTCAGCCGGGGCACCTTCGGCTTTCGACGCTGGGAACGTATGGATTGAGCTTTCCAACGACCCGAACGTCCTACTGGACGGTGCAACTATCGCCGCCCCCTCCGCCCCGACACTCAGCCAGTTCACACCCAATTATTCAGCCGGATACGGCAATGCGTCGCCGACCGTGGCCACGACCTACTCGGTACAAGTCACTTACGTGACCGCGTTTCCGAAGGGCACCGTGCCCCTCGGCACTACTCAACCGGGCGTCCTGATTCCACCGCCTGAGACGACAGCCTCCGGCACGACTGCCCTGCTCGTGACCGCAGGCAATCAGCTTATCGTCGCCTCTCCGGCAGCCGATCCGCTCGGCGTCGCAACCGGGTACAACGTCTACATCAGCGTTGGCGGCGGGCCGTACATCTTGCAAAACTCTTTGTTCAACAGTATGGTCGGCCCCGGCAACCTGAAGGTCAACGGCCCGATTCCGCTGGGCGAACCGTTCTACCTGTTTGCCTACACCAACTCCGGCGTGCAGCCGCCTGCTACGAACACAACGGGCAGCCCGAACGTCGGCGTCAATGCAACCGGAAATATTTCGACTGGCGGCTTCAACAGCGACGAGTCGGTGCTATACTTTGACAATCCGACTGCCGCAGGAGCTTGGACAGCATCAAGCACCATGGCAATCTGGTCGCCATCTTGTCTGTACTTCAACTATCTCCGCGTCAGAAAATCGACAGCGGGTACGAAGCTGACACAGGCGTATTTGTTCGGCCAGAACGGTTAACGAGATACCCGTCAGACCATCAAAAGACCGGATTACTTTCCGGCCAGTGTGCGATTGGCACATGCAGAACTCCATGGTTCAGTTCTGTACCATCGCGGGGCCGCTCGGCAGGGCGGGTGTGAGTCGCGGCCCAACCTATTTCGTGGAGGTGCCCCATGGACGAAGAATTAAAGCGGTTGCTTGGCACCAGTTTGGTTATCGTCCTTGGAGCTTGTATCAGCACCGGGATTCTTCTCTCCGCCATCATCTGGGTTGTTGCTCGTTACCTTGGCGAACTTATTCAACTGCTCGGCAGCATTCAATAAAAACTCTGGATTTTCCTTGAAGTTGTCCAATCCCTTGTCGCAACTCGTGCAAAGGAGTTTCTTCACTTGCCCGAAGACGTGAAGGTGCGTGCCGCGATTGTAGAGGGCTAGGGCGGCTCCGCAGATCGCACACTGTTTGTTCTGGGAACGCCAAAGCTCCAAGTAGTCGTTCGGTTTCATGTTGTACTTGGCCGCGAGCAAGGCGTCGTAGGCCTGCACCTTTCCCCAGAACGTGCCGCCGTAGGAATTATGGCAGGTCTTGCAGTAATCCTGCTTGCCACTCGCGGTGCGTTTGTTCTCCCCGAAGGCGTCCAAGGGCAGCCATTTTTCGCACTTATTACACCACTTCTCTTTGTCGTTGAACAGTCGTTTGCGTCCCCGCATAATCCCTCCTTCAAAACCCCTAATTAAGCATTTGAAATTAGCTGAATTTCTGACCGTAGGTAGAGGACATTTCCTCGAAGGACAAACATCATGGGAGCACCTGTACTACAAACAACCAATTATGGTTTCCCGGCTCAGTACGCATCGAAGGTCGAGAACCTTTGGCCGAATCAACAGGGCGACAACGCATACGTCACAGCCTCGGCTGGTGACTGCCTCATCGCCGTCGCAATCGGTCTCAAGAGCTACGATCCGTTCGATCTGTTTCACGGCTCCAGCCCGGTAACCCCGGCTGGCTGGGCGGCGGGTCTGAACGATTTCAATGCACAGCCCACCATCACGGACGGCTCCAGCGAGTCATCCACGATCAGCAACATCGCTGAAACCGCTGGCAACGTCGTGACCTTGACGGTCTCGGCTGGTCAGTGGCAAGCTGGCGACCGCGTCAACCTCAGTGGTTTGACGACTGGCACGTGGCTCAACGGACAGAACCTCAGCTTGATCGCTGGCACATCCAGCACGTCACTGGTCTTCAATGACCCGACAATGCACGGTCTTCAGGCTTCGCACGCTGAGACAGGCACCGCAACGGAACTCGGCGGCAACGTTTGGACGCTCGGTTCCAGCATCAAGATCGCGGACTCAGACTACACGGTCTCGTCCGTTCCTCCGACTGCTCCGAACCCCTATCCTTCCAGCAAGTGGAGCCTTGACGGCTACTACCCCAGCATCTACATCTGGGTCGCTGAGAACGTACAGGGCGGCACCTACAAGGTCAACCTGAACTCCATGTACCAGCCGGGCATCACTGCCCCGCAGGACTGGTCGGGTGGTTCAGTGCCGATCTTCGACGGCGGCGTCAACTTCGGCGTGACCCGGTTCACGGGCATGACGGCGGTTGCGGCAGACGGTTCGACCACGGGCATTTCGTCCGCGAACCCGGCTGTCGGCTCTCCGGCAATCGTCACCACGGGCACGGGCGACCTCGTTTTCGTCGTCGGTCTCCAGAAGAGTGCCAACGGCCTCGGCCTTGGTACAGACGCGACCTTGACGGCTCCGGGCTACAGCCGCGTGTTCAACGGCAAGCTGGTCGGTTCGGAAGCTCACTACCTCGTGCAGTGGGGCATCCAGACGGCGGCAGGCTCTTACACGCCGCAGTTTGCTAACCCGCTCGGCTACGAGACGGTACTTGCAGCAATCGCCCTGTCGCACTCATAACCTGAGTAGGGCACAACGCGAAGCGGGCTCCCAAACCGGGAGCCCGTTTTTATTTGTCGCGAATCCGCTGAAATCCTGAAAAATCCGGTATTAGATATTGCGAACAATGGGTCAATAAGTCAAAATTTCCCATTTTTACTGGCAAAAATTCATGAGCGAGAACACCCCGTACTTTGATTCCATCACATCCGCCCGTGCCATGCTCCTCAACGAAGAGGATCAGCTTGAAGGCACGACAACCATCTCACTCGAAACTTGCAGCGACCTCGCCGAGGAGGATATCCTTACCTACGTGCAGGAAAATTTCGCAGAATTTCTGCGGATGCTCCGCTTCCTGAAAAAAGAGGATCAGGAGCTTTTGCTCTCGTACTACCTCTTGTCCAAAACCCAAAACACTCTCGCGATCATCCACAAGAGCACACAGACTGTATGCTCATTCCGCATTCGCATGGCGGTGAAAGTGCTGGGAACGTTCATCATGATGGGTGAGCCCACGGCAGAAAAGATGCACGGAATTCTCGCCAAGGCCGGAGTTGAGGAAGGATTGGAGAAGGTTCAGCTTTCAAAAGTCGTAGAGTTGTACGCGAAGACCAGATCATTCCAGCGGATCGCAGAAATCTACGGCCTGCATCGCCCGGATATTCGCCGTGCCATGAGCCGGGCATCCAAGCAGCTTATGGAGTCGAAAGACGCCCACGAGCACGCCATCGGAGCCTACATCCACTCCCTGATTGACAAGGCCAACCCCAGCGGCACCGGATATAGTAAGCGGAAAGTGTCGAAGCTGGGCCACATCTACCGCGTTGACCCGCCACTGCTCGGCGAATTCCGCATCAAGGTCGATAACCCAGACTTCGACCACATGTTCGTCAGCCGGGCAAATCGCTAAAACAAAAAGGGGACGCTTAGCGTCCCCTCAGTTCTTCGTACACGTGGTACGTGAATTACATTGCACCCGGAGGTGTCTGCTGCGGCTGCCGTTTCTTCCTCGGCCCGCCAGTGCCCATCACGTAGTTGACGAAAGTCTCTTCGTCAAACCGTGGGTTGTCTTGCAGTAGGGGCTGGCTGATGCGACGAGCAAAGGCTTCACGTGCTTCGGGAGCCATCGGAGTTTCCTTGATGGCGTCGGCGATCATGATGTAGTCCTTGCGGGACATGGCCTTCTTGATGATCGAGGTCAAAACTGCCCCGATTTTCGAAGACATCTTGTTGACTTCAGATTCACCCTGTGCCTGCGGAATGTCCTTCACGAAAGAAGGAGCGGGTTCGCCGTCCATCACACCACTCTGCTTGTTCACTTCGGATGAACCCTGCGATTGCGGGATGTCAGCGACGAAATCACCAGCGGGCTTCTTCACTTCGCTGATGCTGTATTCCTGCTTGGTGGGTTCCTGCTCGGCTCCACGCTTGTTGCCACGCTTGTTGCCCTCGGCTTCGCCCTGTGCCTGCGGAATGTCCAGCTTGCCCGGCGTGCGGGGCTGGCCGGAATGGTCGCGATCATCGACGTAGGCGTCAGAGCCGGAACCTTCCTTGGCTTCCTCTTCATCGCCCTTTTCAAAGCTCGGAGTTTCAGGAGCAGCCTCTTCGACAACTTCCTCTTCCTTAGCTTCAAAACTCGGGCCTTCCTCTTCGGCTACTTCCTCGCCCTTCTCTTCACCCATTTCAAGCTCGTGCTTGCCTTCATCGGTGAATGCCTGTTCGGTCGGAGTCGCACCCAGATCAATACCGAGTGCTTCGGCGGCGATTTCCATGGCGGCTGCCTGTTCGTCGAGAGCCTTGTAGGCTTCCTGAAGGGCTGTTTCCAGCATATCAGGCTGCTCTTCGGCGAGCTTCTTCAGGCCAACGCCGTAGTTCTTGGCAGCGGCAATACGGACGGCTGAGGACGCACCCTTGGGGGCACGAACGAGGTCACAGTGATCCATCAGATTCTCGAAGCCATAAGCCATCTTGTTCGCCGTCACGGCGATAGAACGGAACAGCTTTTCCAGCTTCTCCGGGGCCTTCTGGGCGGTCTGCTGCATCTTGGCATACTTGGAGACCTTCTCGGTCTTCCGTGCCTGCCTACGGGCCGCGATGCGGGCTCGAAGGGCTTCTTGCGGGGTTTTCGTCGTTTTTGCTGCCATTTTCCTCACCTCAACTAAAGGATTTGATAGTTACTCGGTTTGTGGGGCGTCAACTTGGGACGACCCCTGATTCGGAAGGTGAGGCGGGGTAGTGAAAACCCCAAAATAAATCTCATCTTCATGGTACTGCTGGTGGTACTTATCGTACTGAGCTTCGGCTTCTTCCCGTGTATCGAACACGTTGAACCAAACCTCAACGCCCTCATCCATCAACACGAACCACTTACCGCTTACATTCGTCGGTTTGTGGTGTGTGATCTCGGCCCCAGTCTTAGACGGCACCGGAGTCGATTCAACCGCACTGCCGATCATAGCTTCCATCTCATCAGGAGGAATCGGCGTGCCGCCAGTATCTTCGATCCACAGATTGACCATGCCCAACAGGCCACGGCAAACAGCGTTCATGTCTTCCATGTCCACGCCCGGCTCCGGGAAGGCACCAAAAACCGCCTTACCCTTCGCTGAACTGAACTTGAAATATGGCCCAAGGCCCTCAGCTTCGTTTTGGCTGTTCATTCCCTCGACGAGGTAGTTGATCGCAAGACGCAATTCCTGCTTGGCCCCCTCCGCTGCTCCGGGGAGTACCGTGTCGAGAATCGTATAGGCGTTGAGCAACTGACCGAGGACTTCACTCTGGGCAGTCTTCTGCGAAGACGTGTGCCCCTGATCGCTCAGGAACCCATCGGTCTGCTCTTCCTCACTGATGTCAGGAAGTTTTTGATCCGGGTGATATCCGTAGAAATCCATCCATTCACGGATGTGGGGCTCTTCCCCACGGCCATCACGAATAGCCTCATCAACCATGTCCTGCATGTAGACGTTGCCGTCCGTGGTCAGAGGATTTTCAAGGAACACACCGCACTTATCACAGTGCTGCGGGCCGTCTGCGGCACCGCCGCCGTTCGGGTATGGGCCTTTCGGGTAATCGTCCGAGTCGAACGTGTGCTCATCAGCCGGATTCGCCGGAGGCTGCAACTGCTTCATGGTCTCACGGGCACATTCGTCGCAGACGAGGGCTGCCTGATAGATGTATGCCTGCTTGCTCGCGACCTTCGCGACTTCTAGTCCGCCCAAACTTGCCATATAGAACCTCTGATTCGGTAACTCCGGTGGGATGTGCTTCCTCTCTGGCTGCTTCGGAGGCTCGCCAGCCCCGGAGCCACTTTCCGGGTCTTGCTGATTCAGCAAAATGGAAGTCATCGGCCCCTGTTGCTGCTGTTGCTGGGCATTTTCTTGCGGAACCGCAGCACCGCCAGCGGGGGCACCGACACCAGATTGGGCGGCTTCCTTCGAGGCTGTTGACGACAACTGATTGTTCTCCACCTGACTGAAATCCTGACTGTACGGATTCACCGGGTCTTGTGCCTGCGTGTCCGACACCTCGCGATCACTTACTTCGTTGCTCGGATTCCGAGGTGCAACGTAAGGAGCATTCGGCGAATGTGGGCCGGGCTCGGTCAGATCACTGCCTACACGCACACGTCCAGTCGTATCCGAGTGCATTTCGCGACCCGTATCACCCGGCATAGTCTGCGGACGAATGGCGTTGTAGAAATCGTGGCCGAGGTCGCCCTCTTTCAACATGCCGCCCTCAACTTCCTTCCTGTACGCATCCCATTTCTGATCTTCAGGAACGCCCGGCAGATGTTCTCCGCCGTCCTTGCACGGACGCAGGTTGCACGTTACGCATTCAAGGCAACGCGGGCAGTACAGATGCGTGCGGTTGGCAATCTCCCAGTCCTCTTCTGCATGCTGAGGCTCTTCAGAGACATCGTCCAAGCCTTCCCAATAGCCTTCGGGCCGCTGCAACTTCAGCCGTTCAGCTTTTTCTTCAGGACTCTCGTCCGCTTTCTTGGGATAAAGCTTCTCCAACGTCTCGTCGAAATTCTTACTGTAGACCGGGCATTCCATCTTGTGGTGCCCCGTAACAGAACCGCAGCACGGCAATGCCGGGCCAAGGGAAGTAGCCCGCTTGTCCGAGGTCATTTTAACCTGCCGTTGTGGGTTGTCATCCTGATCTTGCTGTACCTGTTGCTGACCTTGAGGCGTATTGACTTGCTGCGGGCCTTGCTGATCGACTTGCGGAGCTTGCTGATCGGCGGGGACTGCATCAACTTCGTCAGTGATGGTCATCTGGTTTTGGGTTGGCGTTTGAGATACCGTTTCGCCCTTACCGGAGAGCAGATTCATCGCTGAAATTCCAGTTGTGACCGCAACGGAGAGCACAAGCTGCTGGGCAGCGAGTTTCCAGAACGCTCTGAAGCGGTCTGTGCCCTGTTGCTGGGCGTAGCTATCCAATGTCGCAAGGGAAGTAACGCCCTTCTTCTCCAAAATGGATTCAGCTTTCTGAACGAGCGAGGAGCCGTCGCCAAAATATTCCTGCCACTTATTGCCCAGCCACTTGCCAAGCATCAACACAACCCACGACCCAAGGAGGGTTGCAAGCTGCGGATCGAATGCGGCTTTCTTCGGGTGCCGTGATTCAAGCTTCTTGCGTACCGCTTCGCGATCTTCTGATTCCTCACGCACACCATTGACGTATGCGTAGTACACGGTCTTACCGTCACGCATGAGTTCGCCAATTTCTTCTCGGCGATCATCTGCATACGCCTGCTTGTCCATGGCGAATAGGTGGTTAATCGAGGCAGCGTGCTGGCCTTTCCACAACGGGAAAGCATGTTGCGGACGCTTCAAACGCCCGTCATTCGTGAAATTGAATGCGTAGTTACGAATCCACTCGTCGTCCACGATCATCGGAATGACTGGGTGATTGTGCCCTTCCGCTGCGGCGTCAGCCACGAACGGATTGTTGATGTCACAATTCGGGCATTCTTTCCATGTCTCAGCCCGGTGCGGGTTGTCCTTTGTCCACCGACGCGGGAAAGCATCCAATACCTGCTCACGCATCTCTGGTGTGAGTTCATCACCACGAATAAGGCGAGCGGTCTTCGTACTGCCATTCTTCACGCCTGAGTCCATATCCTGATACGCAGAGAGGTAGGCGTCAAGTGAGGCTGTAGAACGGCTCAGATCGTTGCTTCTTGCTTTACCATCAATCAGCGGTGCCCAGAACTCATTCATACCGTGAGTCACGATGATGATCTGAACATCGTTGTACGGATTTCTCCAAACTTCATCACCACTCGGAGTCGGCTGAGCAGGGTGATACCCATTTTCACCAAGAACCAAACGCCACTCATCAGCGAGAGGCTTGGATGCCGCCTCTTTTTCCGGCAGATCGGCGAGCATAAGCTCTTCGTGGGTCTTCAAGTTGAAGATCGCAATCTGGTCGTGTTCTTTACCGAGAGCGATGGCGGTGTCGCGGTCGGCAATTGTCTGAACCACATCGAAGTATGTCTGCCCGGAGTTGGCCCACGTACCGATGCTGCTGGTGGGATCATTCATGGCCGTCTGCACACCCTGCGACTCAACGTACTGCTTGACCTGTGCCGGAGCGATCTGTGCCCCATTCTCAATTACCTGAAGGTCTTTGCGAATGCTGACAGACCACATGTCGGTACCGTCAAGGTTTCCCATCTTCGGATGGAACGTGGAGCCGCCGTGCTGGTTGTGATACTGGGCAATCTGGGAGTAAAAATCATCCGCCGTCGCAGCGACTTTCTCCGAAGACAGAATGCGGATGTCCTTGGCAGGCAGATTCGCTTGCGTTGCTTCCAGACACGACTGGCAGTAACGGGTTTTGGTACCGAAAATCTCCAACAGGTGGGCGGCAGGATTCATGCAACCACCAGCCTTGTGGCCCAGCGGGCACTTCTCCCACTCACAGGAGCACTGGCCAAGGTTCTGCGGGACACGGTTTCGATTGAACCACTCGCCGGGCTGCCAATCACGTGTAGCGGGATTCGGATCAGGATCAGCGGCAGTCTTTTCGTCTTCAGTGTGGATCACCATCACGGGCTCCCACTTCTGATAGTCCTCTTCGTCCTGATTCAAGGCAACATTGCTGCCCTGATTGTGTTCACGGAATTTCTCTGCGTCTTCAGGGGAGAAGAATGCTTCCTTCGAAGCTCCGTGTTGCTCACGATAAATCTGATCTTCAGTCTTGCGAACGAGGCCCAACTGTTCGGGAGATTTCGGCTTACCACGCTGTGGCATTTTCGAAATGAGATCGCCCGCTGGTGTGGCTTCTTTTTCAGCAGCAGACAGCGTAATCGGGGCAACCGTTTCCTTGTTAGCCTCGGCAACATCTCCGTCGATACCCTCAGCCAAGTGCAGCGAAGACGCACGGGCAGGCACACCCTTCGGCTTGGTCTCGGTCATGTTGCGGACAAGATTGATGAACACGTTGGAATCTTCGTAGTAGTCGCCGCGTTCACGGACGAACGATGAGATCAGCCCGGCCAAATCGCCGAGATAAGCCTTCAAACTGCCGAGGCTCAGCCCCGTCTCTTTTTCCCACTGGGGCAGCATCTCATTCCGCTTGGGCTTAGTACCATGGCTCATGACACTTTCCCAGATCATATCAAACAGGAAGAGATACTGCCCTGCGGTGGTGTAGGCCTGCTCGTTCTGGCCGTACTTCTTGACTAACCACTTGCCAAAATCTTCTTTGAACTTTTCAACATCGAGATCAGCTTCAACATCCCCAGCCCGGCTCGGTGTCGCGTACTGCTCGGTCTCAAGAATATTGGTTTCTTCACCTTCGTCAGTGCCCTCATCCTGCATGGACACTTCCTGCTCGGGCTGCATCTTGTTGATGTACTCTTGGAAGTCGCCGCGATCACGCATCCAGATGAACGTCTGCCACAGGAAGTGGCTCACCTGACGGGCGAGCGGTTCCTTCTGGACTTTATCGGGGAATTTCTTGATAGCATTCTGGAAGTTCGCGAGGACGTTGCGGTCTTCGAGGGCCTTGAGAACGCCGAAGTGGATGGCTTCATCCTTCAAATCATCGTCGCCCTTGAGATGACGACCGATGGTCGAGGCCAGCCAGCTAGACCAATTCATCTTGTCGTCAACAGGGAGCCCGGCCTTTTGGATGTAGCTCTTGACGTAGCGGTCGAAGTCCTTGTTGTAAGCGACATGGAACCGCATCCACGCCCCGAAGTGGGCCATGGTGACGTTGATTGGGTGGAAGTCGGCGGGAGTCGGAATAGACTCCCCCTGTAGATTGGCCAGCTTTACTTTGACCCCAGTGGGGCCGCTGACCATAGATGCGACCCGGTATTTCGTCCCGTCGAGGACGGTGACGATACGCCCCGGAACGATCAGGTGGGAGAATTTCCTAAAATCCGCCGCCTTGGGCTCAGCGAGTGCGTCGCCCAAAATGTTCGCGGCGTGCTTCATCGGTCTCCCTTAGTCGGTGATCGGGTCGTTCGGGTTTCCGCCAGACTTTTCGTCTTCGGCCAGAGCGGACTTCAGGGTCTCAAGATACTTGTCGTGATCTTCGAAAGCCTGCGGATCGTGGGAAATGCCGCCCACTTCTTCCTTGCCGTCCTTGCCTTCAGCAGCAACCTTGCCGCCGAGACGGGAAATTTCACCCGCGTACAGCGAGTTCATTGCGTCGTTGTCAACTTGTGCGATCTTCTTAGCCATGGTACGTTTCTCCTGATGGATGCCGGAGAAAGGGCATCCTAGAAATGGGTCGGATAGTCTGGGTTTTCTTTAGCTTGCCGTGTTACGTCACCGTGATCGTGACCGCCGAAGACGGAGCGAGCAGCACTTGCCCCGGCCCGTAGGTCGTTAAGGTCAGGGTAATCGTGGCTGAAAACCCGTTGCCCACCACGTAAACCCCTGAGCCTGTTGTAGATATGAACCCCGTGTCAAAACCAGAAATGCTGCCGGGCGGAGGCGGCGATTGGTAATCCACGTGATTGTTTCCTTGAATGCGAACGAAGGCCACGTTGAGGGTGTCCCAGAGGAGGATCACCGACGCAAACGGGGCCACAGTGAGCGGTACAGCCGTCAGAGAGGCCTGTGGCGGCAGGCTGGCGTCGCCGGACGAGGTGTAGCTCGCTATCAGGGCGAAGCCCGGCAAGATTCCGCCGCTGGCGGGCACCGTGAGAACCTGTTGAGTGAAACCGGGCGGGTAGTTCTGACTGGTCGCGAAGTTGGCATCTCCGCTATAGATCGCAACCATGGTATGAATCCCCGCCGTCAAGGAGGAGATTTGGAGTTGAGCCTGCCCGGTGAACCCGGTCAGCCCCACGAGAGGAACCGTGCCGATCAGAACCCCGGTGCCGCCGTCGCTCGGCGGGACGCCGTCCCAGAACTCGACCGTGCCAGTCGGCCCGCCCGGAAACGAAGACACCCCGGTAACTGTCGCCGTGAAAACGACATTGTCCTCGAAATTCGAGGGGGCTTCGCTGCTGGTGAACATCAACGATGTGACGATAAGAGGCATTGTCTGTTAATACCGCCTTTAGCTCACGCTTGGAACTCTGACCACATAAAATCCGGTGCCAGACGATCCGTTTGAAACCAGAATTTTCTGACAATGCACGGTCAGCCTGTCGGTATCCTGCGGGTGCATAGCGATGCGGGGCCGCGTCACAAAATGTGTCGGGTCGGTCGCATTTGTGTAAATCGTCTCGCTCGCACGAATCGAAGTGAATCCCGGATCATTGGCGACATACAGAGTATGAATCTGCCCGTTATCCACGACCATCGTGTAGACAGGCGGGCTACTCTGGGCCACGTAAAAAACATCAAACGTGAGGGCAGCCGTGATCCCAGTCGGAACAGCAGTCAAAGTCCCCGCCCCGAAATGGAAGTAGGGGATGTAGAAAACTTCCCCGCTCGTGTTTGCGTAGTACAGATTGATTTTGTCTGTGGCTGAGATTGCCGAGGCCCAAATTACGTCCTGAGCAATCGCATACGCTACCAGCCCGTTGAAGTTTCGCACACGAAGCTCGCTGGTATCCGAAACGTAGAAGAAAAGCTCCTGCGAAAACAGAACGCCGTGAGCTTTGGACTTGAACTCCGAAGACGGATCAATCGTGAAATATGTGTCGATTGGTATGCTCACGGGGCCTCCTTAGACTCGGCGACCCCAGTGATACTCGATGCTGAGGTTTGTACCGCTCTGTGTGCTCAATGCACCACTCGGCCCGGCCCCTTGGAACAACAGGAAGCCGTAGAACGGGTGGGCCTTGAAGAAGCTCACGCCACTCGCGGGAGCGGGCACAGGTTCCATGCTCCACCAGCCCAACACAGCCCAATACTGGTTCGTGTTGAATGTCTGAGTGAACGGAGAGACCGGGCCTGTCGGATACGACGGGGAGAATGCCATAGTCGAGCCGCCGTCGAGCGACAATGACATGGCGTCCACGGACATACCGATGCACTGCGGATCGAACGAGCCTGCCGCTGGCGTAGCGACGGGTGCGGTGCTGCTTCCGAGACGAGCATTGTTGATGGTGGTCTGGGAACCGTAATCAAACAGATACACCGGGCCGAAAGCTGCGGTTGAAAACACAGTGCCGCCGCCTGCGTTGAAAGGCGTGGTGCTGTAGTTGTACCCCTGCTGCACAGTAATGCGGAGGTTCGTGATGCCCACCTGACGGGCGAACGTGTAAGCGTAGCCCATGTGTGCACGCCAGAGCGGAGTGATTTGTGTGTAAGAGATGCCGCCGTTGGTGCTCACCTCGAACTTGTAGCCACGCGACATATTCGCGTTTATGAGGTAGTATGGTGCATCCGAAGACTGACCGCCAACCTGAGAACCGAAGTTCATGAAGCACAGGTCAGAGAAGTTAAATGTTGACTGACGTGAGCCGCTGTAGAATTGGAGCATACCCAGAGACGGGGTGTTACCGCCGCTGGCTTGCGTAATGCTCAACTGAATCCAGCGGAAGCTGCCCGGCGTGCTCGCCGTGAAGGCAACGCCGCGTTTGAAGGCGGAGAATCCCGTTTGCGAGTCGATGGTTGTGAACGGCCCGGACGCACTGGTGTTCGAACCTTGCAGCACCCACGTTACAGGTGCCCCGGACACAGTGTTGGACGAGTCGTAGAACAGACGGAAGCTGTATCCGCTGATGAGCGTAGCGGCACCCAGATCAATCGTGAGCGAGCCAGTGTTGCCCGCGTTCGACTTCCAGAACCGCTGAGCACTGCCTGCGAATGCCTGCCAGTTTGGGAATCCTGCCTGATCGCCGCTCGATGTGATGTTCGGGCTGGACGCGGTGTACGGTGTGTACACGTTCGTTGTCGGATCGAAGTTGTTTGCCGTGATGACCATCTGCAACGCAGTTGCATCATACGGGTAGTTACCAGTGTCCAGCTTCGGCCACGTGACCTGTGTGTTCCACCCGGTAAGAGGCGTTGTCAACGGTGCAGTCTGTGGCGTCGGGTTGATCGAAGTTGGAGCCGTAAATGCCACGTTGGACTGATCGGTATCCACGAAGTAGAGCCCAACTGCATTTTGCTCTGCCACAGTGCGGGCGTCAGTCTGGAGGAACGTCTGTCCAGCAAACATTGACCACGCGAAACGTGACTTACGGGCGAACTTCGTGTTGCCCCAGCACAGATTGAATGTGAAGAATTCGCTGTTGCCGATGCTGATGTCGTTTGCCGTTCCAGTGTCGGCAGCCGGGCCGTAACCGCCGTTGTAGTACGCAACGGTCGCGGTGAACTGATTAGTTGAAGCCGAGGCCAGAGTAACCGTCAACCCATTCAAGAAGGTCGCCGTCGTGAGACCGGACAGGGTGACCTTGTCTCCGGGGTTGAAGTTGTTCGTCGTGGTCAACACGGTAAGGGTGTTGCCAGAGATCGAAACGTTCGTGATCGTCGCCTTGCTACCCTGACTCGTCCAAGTATCACTGCTATTCGGGCCGAACTGTACCTGCAACCCGTAAGGCAGCGGGACGTTTGTGTTTGCGGACGGGATGGAGATCGGGTTGTTGAAAGCATCGGCGAAATTGTCCGCCATCTTCCACATGACCTCTGCGGTACCGCTGTTCGCTGTAGGCCCGTAGTTCGGGTAAGTGAGCTTCGCTGCGAACTGTGCACCGCTCAGACCAGCCGAAAGGACGGTCACGGTCATGCCATTCAGGAACGTGGCATTCGAGACGCCAGAGAATGTCACATGATCGCCCGCACTGAATGTGTTGGTCGCCTGTACGGTGAGGACGTTCCCAGCAATCTGGATGCTGGTGATCGACGCGGAGTTACCCACCCATTTGTGGTAGGTCGGCAACCATGCAAAACTCTGAGCACACAGACCGTACAGCGAGTTCCCATTTGGCAGATTTTGCGGTGGGCTCGTGAGGCCGCTGGTGATGCGGATAAAGTGCATGTAGTTGTCCAGCGTCATAACTGGATACGTCCAGTTCTGAGCGGCGTCGTTGCCGATGAAGCGGCTGCCGAGATCGCCTTCAGTCCAGCAATCCTTACCAAACGAATTGATGGTGACTCCTGCCATGCTGTTGAGATGCATCAACTGAAGTGTGTTCGGGGCTCCCCACGTGTACCCCGGTGCCGCCTGATAAAGCGGGGAGTCGCCGAACAGCGTGTACGTTTTGTGGACGTAGAACATGGTACGATCAGCGTTTGTCGCAAAGTCTTTTGCATGCGTGATCGACACTGGCTCATACGCCGGGTTCGAACTGTTGGTAACGAACGTGTCGCTGCCAGTCCAACCGCTGCCGCCGCCGTAGCTCCAGAGCGTGGAGGCCGGAACTGGTGTCAAGTTGGCATTGGACGTACCAAGGGTCGTTCCGCTGATGTCCAGAACCCACAAGTTGCCAGCCGTCCAGTTGCCTTGGATGAGCAGCTTGTTCGTTGCCACATCATGCATGAAAGCGTTGGGCATGTAGAACCAGAAATCCTTGAGGTTGTTGAAGCCCGTCTGTCCAGTGTTGGTGCCGTACTGGATACCCTGCGTCAAAGTGCCGCTCTGGCTAACTGGGCCATAGGTCGAGTTGTACGAAGGAATCGTCGCCGTGATCTGTGATGTTGAAGAGGTCAGGACGGTGATGAGTTGACCGTCGAGTTCTGTGTGACCGCCAAGCTGCGTGTTCATGTTAATCATCAACACAGCACCAACCGGGAACTGAGTCGTCAATGTCGGCGAGAAAGTAATCGTCAGGTTGCTACCAGCCGACTGAATCGTGCTGATGTACGCAGTGTTCGGTGAAGCATCCGGCGTCGTGACGGCGTCGATTTGAGCGGAGTTCCATGTCGGCCCGGTCGGATCAAGCAAGCCAACCTGCCAACGGATGTTCGGCAGTACGGTCGCTGTCGGCGTCCCGGAGGGGGTCAGGATATTCGTGACATTCGGGTTCGTGTAGCTGACTTCTTCAACGCAAACAGCCAGACGGCCATCGCGAAGCACAATCAGTTCGTGCAAAGAACGCCCATTGTGGCGTGCCTGATTCGGCATGAAGCTCATGGTGCCGAGAGTCTGCCAAGTCTGCGTCCCGATGTTGTAGGAGATGACACCCACACGCGGAGCCACAGCACCCGTTACCGTCGTAAGACGCGGATCAGGCGACACTGTGCCATAAATGGCATAGAGCGTGGAGCCATCGGCACTCAGTTTCATCGCACCGTAGCACTCCCAAGTGTGAGCCGGAGTGGGGGCGTTGAAACCGACCAGTGAGATCGCACCGTTAAGCTGGGTGAAATCGTAAATCGCAAGGATGCCATCTTCCGAAAGGAAGTAAATCTGGTAACCGCCGCATTCACCAGTATCCGGCGTAGAAGCGTAATCCGCATGAGTGAACGAAGCCGTGAATTGCAGCGGTGTGGCTGTCTGCACAGTCAAGGTCTGACCGTTCAGGAATGTGGCACTGGTCAAATTCTGGATGTAGATGTTCTGACCATTCTGGTAGTTGTTGTTGGCTGTGATAGTCACGACGTTGCTGGTCAGCGAAACGTTCGTGATAATTCCCTGATTGACGCCGGAGACCGCCACGCCAGCGATACGTGGGCGAACAGAGGCAGACCAAGTGTCTGCAAGATCGAAGAACACCAGCGGCAACATGGAAGACTTGTTCGACCAGATTGAGCATTTCGTATCCGATACGAGACCGTAGTACTCTTCGTTGATCGTGAACGTAGCTGCCTGACGGATGCGGATGTCAGGATTGAGGCTGGCCACGGCACCGCTCGTAGACTCCGGCGACGATGAGTAGTTTGAAGCCGTCCAGTTCGCCTCGAATTGCAGGCCAGACAACCCGGTGGACAGGACAGTCAACACCTGTCCGTTGTACTCCGAGTGGTTCTGGAACCCGTTCATGATGACCTGATCCCCGGCTGCCAGTGTGTTCACGCACACGAATGTCGCGACGTTGCTGGTGACACTCGTCGCAGTAACCGTGAAGTCCTGACCACGCTGCCAGAGGTATTGGGTCTGCACATTGACGGGCAGAACTGGTTCTTCTGTGATCCCGTCCTCTTCGTAGCGATACGGGAAGGCATTCCAACCGTTGTCGAACACCTTGGCGAGGTGCATCGTCAAACCACGACTGTTGAGCTTGCGGACACCAGTGACTTGGAAATACTCCTGTGAGTTGCTGGTGGGAGAACTTGCAGACGCTCCCTTCAATGGATCGGTTGTGTACGGCCCACCCGAGGCCGGGTTGCCGTTCATGTACGAAGTGGCGACATCATTGCCGCTGTCGATCATGGAGTTGTTGTCGTTGAATCCGGCAGCACGCAATGATGGACGCTCTTCAAAGAAGAATTTGGTGTTGCCCGAACCAAGAGTCGAAGAGCCGACCGGGAAATTCGCACAGTACAGGTGGTGATAGACAGGCGGCATGTACGGCGTGCGGGTGAAGGCTGACGCAGAATTCGTTGCTGTCAAGCTGGCATCAGACAGCGGGTTGCTGGAATCGCGGAACTGCCGGGCAAGACCGGAATCCGGGAAAGTCTGATTGACCAACTCAGGCCATGTGTATCCTGTGCCGTGTCCGTACAGCGGTTCATAATCCACAGCGAGGGTGTTGATGTCGAAAACGTAATCGAACTGCTCACAGCCGCCGACAAAGCTGCCGTAGTAGCCATCACGAGCCACAACCGGGTTCGTCACAGGCGGGATCGTATTGTCAGTGAACCACACGCCACGAAGGAAGTATCCACCGTTCGGACGCCACGGGAGCGGGTTGCTCGGCCCAGTGCTCTGGTTGTACCCGTTATCCTGACCATAGGAGCCAATGAACGTGTTATTCGAGGACTGGGTGAGGGCGGCATTCTGCCACATACCAAAGATGCGGGTGTAGCGGGCAAGCTGGCCGTTCAGGTTGTCGGGCTGCAACGGGTATTCCGACACGTAAGCTCCGGCCTTACGAGTAGCGTCAGAGCCCGAGTTGAACATCATCTTGCCGTTGATGGTGCCGATTTGAAATACGTTAACAGCCATTAGCTTGCCCCCACAATGGACAGGAAGTAGGAAACCTGAAGAATGTCCGGGGTTCCTGCTCCACCATTACGTCCGTGAATGAAAACTGATGTCGGCAGAACAACAAGTGTCTGCGGAACAAAGATTGTTGGTTGCATGTTCGTGGTCGATCCAGCACCGTACTGCTGGTCAACAATGTCGTTCTCCCATGCAGTAAGTCCGAGAGCCTTCAACTGCAAACCAAGTCCGGGCAGCCCGCCGCTGGTGCCCCACTGGTAGAACAAACGCCAACGTCCGGCAATACCTGTCGGGTACGAAAGCACCGTCGTGTTATCCGGGGCCAAAAATGTCGTCGATGTAGCCAGCTTCCAGTTCGGCTCTGCGGAGGTATCCACGGAATTGTTCACAGAGGTGCAGTAAGGTGCCCACGGATTCTGTCGGTCAAAAACGCTGCCCTGTGCGGCCCACATTCCGCTAGTCCAGTTTGTCAGCCCGATTGGATCATCGGGCAGAAGGAAGCAGTATGGTGTGCTTCCGGTGGAAGGCGGGATATAACCGTGCTCATAAATGCGTCCACCAACTTCACCACCAACAACGAAGTCATCCGAAATGGCGTTCGGGTCTTTCCACTCGTAGACGACTTTTCCGGTTTCCCCGGAGATCACCTTCAATTCGACTTCGTTTTCAAACTTGTACATGCGTCTCCTTACTCCAACTGGGCCGTCGCAGACATGCTGCCATAATAGTTACTCGGCCCGGCACCGAACGGAATGTTGATCGGGACTTCTGATACGGCTTCCGCAATAAATTCCTGCCGCGACTCGACCGTACCGTAAGCCATTGTGCCGATAGGGTGATCGCCGAATCGTCCTATAGTAGAGACGGGAAAACCGATTGTGTCAGATGGCGATTCAACCACGAATTCCTGCCGGGGATCGAGGTTGACAAAGGCCATGTCACTCTCAAACTTAAGTGTAAGTGGTTCATTTACTTGGAACTGATAGCTCGGGTGCTCCACGGTCGAATCCACCGTGACCACGTAGAAGCCGGGGATGCCCTCGGCATGCAAGACCGGGTTGAACGGGGCACTGGGGCTGTACAGGTCGCCCCACGTCGCCGTGTACTGATACCGGAACGGTGAGGTCGCCAAAGCACTGTCCGTGTACGAGAACGTTGTCGGCACCCAATCCTGAAGCAGAATCCATGGCAGCGTCCCAATCGCCCGGCGATACAGCCGGAAATAAGCCGTGTAGTTGGGATTCAGAAGGAACGGCACCCAGCTTGGGTCTAACGAGATGGTGACCGAGTACGTGTTCGTCGTTGCGTCGATGAACAACAGGCCGCGATCAATCAGCGGCGGGTTGAAGTAGTCGTTCACCGATCCATCTGTGTTGCCGCCCTTCAGGTTGAGCGTGATGGCATCTGCCATGAACGAGAACTGGGTCGTAAATGACGCCACATGGCCACGATCAACCCAAACGATCTGAGTGTTGCCTGTGCCATCCGTCGTCGTACCGCCGCTATCATTCCACGTCGGCATAATCGAGCCGGAGACGCCGCCGTTACCGCCCGGTGCTCCTGTGCCGCCAGCCTGCTGGAGGTGATGAGCCGGATCAACGATCTGCGATCCTGTCGGATAAAATGTGGTTGGCTGCCACTGATTGCTCGTGTTCGGCCCACCCGAGGATGCGTTGCCAATCGGGTTGACAACGGTCGGAGGCCACGTGCTGATGTCAACGATGCGGCACGTGAGGTGCGACAGGAAATCAAACGTCAGAATGAACTGGTTCGGCGGATTGTACTGTTGAATGGACGGACGAGAGCCCGGCCCGACGAAGTACCACACGCCATCGTCAGTCTCCGAAGGAATACCCGGAGTGTGATCGTCGATGGCTTGCGACAATCGAGTGATGTAAATCTGCCCGTTGATTTCTTTTGACGCACAAAGGTACTGTGACATAGTTTATCCTGCGTCCATGTCCGGCTCGGTACCAACCTGAATACCGAAGATCGGCGGGTTCGCGTTGAACTGGAAGGGCGGATCAGGCATGTGATGCGTGACCTGAATCAAACCCTGCAAATCAAATTGAGTAGTCATGAAGACGAGGTACCGATTGTTATTCGCATCGAATGACCACGTCTGCACGATCAGTCTTGCCCCGTTGCAGTAGAACTGCAAATCCCTGCTCGGATCAAAATTTCCAAGAGGCCCGTCCTGCGTGAATGGGCCTTGCAGCGATCCAAGTTGAATCTGGATGCGGTTCGGGTACGGCCCGTTCGTGATAGCTGTGATCGGCAGCGGCATTTATTCCTCTTCCCTCGGCTTATACGGCAGGCCTGTGTGCAAGTGCGGTTCACCCTTCTCATGAGCCTCTTCGATTTTCGCTTGTTCGTCGTTCGTAAGCTCCTCAATCGCCTCTTCCTCACGCGGCTTACGCGGGGCTGGCCGGGCCGGAGCCGGGGCTGGAGCGGGCTTTGCTTCCGGCGTCACGATAGACGGCGGCTCAGCATTGCGGCCAACGACAGCGGGCTCGGGTTCTCCATGTTCGCCCTGTTCAAGCTCCTGCTGATGGACTAACTTTTCTTCCTCTTTCTTCCGCAAAGCGTCCAACAGTTTTTCCTGAACCTTTTGATCCTTGACTTTACGAATCTTCTCGATTTCCTGTTTCTTCCGCAAACGTTCCTGATCCTTCAACAGCCGCTCTGGCGTCTTGTCCTTCTCGTCCTTCTTTCTCGCCATTTCCCGTTCGCGAAGAATCTTCACGATGTTGTGCTGCACCGAGGGGAGGATTCGCTCGAACACCGCATGAATGTGTTTGCAAATCACGAAATTCCCACGGAGATCAAGACGCTCAGTTGGAGCCCGCAGTTCGGGCCGGGGCGTGTCAAGCAAGCCGTCACGCTGATGCAGGTTCCACTGGGCTCCCCAGTACAGGAACGCCGGACACGAGCAGCTAACCTGCACGTCAAGGTCTTTCGCCTGCTTCGTCTCATCCAGCTTCGCGAGATCGAATTTCACACGCACATCGTGCCCAGCAGGATCGGAATCTTCCTTGTGGCACTTGACGTTGTAGTGGAGGAAAAGCTCTTTGGGACTTGAATCCTGAAGAGTCGGGGTGCAGCCGGGGCGGTATTTCTTCGAGAAGGCGTTAGTCTGCCTCACCAAGTCCGGCAGCGAAATCGCGGTCTTAGTGGATGGAAAATCCGCCAAGTACAGTGGAATTGTAATGAAGACACGCTCGCCCATGGACGCAAAAAGCCCTCACTGTAGATTTGGGTAGTCAGTAGCCTAGCGGGGAGTCGTTGCCTTCACCGTAAAACACTATGCGAATGGCACTTAGATCGCCGAGGACGTACCCGAGAGACATCAGGTTACGGATCACCCGGACTTTGACGAACTTTCGGAACTCGGACACCGTCATATTGTCTTTGAGGTTGTTGCAGTACAGGCAGGCCGGAAGGAGGTTGTCGGCGAAGTTCAGCCCGCCCCGGCTCCGGGGCTTGGCGTGATCGACTGTCATGGCCTCAGGATCGGGCACGAAGCCACAATACCAGCAGCGGCCTCCGCATTTCTTTGCAGCGGCCCACCAAGTTGTTTTCCGGGGCGATCTCGGCACTAGACAGTTTCATCTTCGATGGCGAGGGCCTTGCGTAGTTGCTCCGGCATTTCGTCCACCGACACTTCCTTAGGTTGAGCCTTACCACGCTTGACGGCTGGGGTGTACTCCTCAGCGGTGTACCCAGATTTCTTGGGCTCTTCCTTCTTGGGAGCAGGCTTAGGAGCTATTTTAACAGGTTCCGGGGCTTTGACCACTTCTTTCACAGGCTCGACCTTGGCCGGGGCCGGAGGAGCATCATGAAGCTCCGCGATGAAGTCGTTCATCAGCATTGCTTTGATGCCTAGTACTGTTTGTGACAGAGTCTTGACAATTGCACCGCCCCGGTACACAGTCAAGCTGTTGTGGTTTTGGGTGTCGTGTTTCAAAATGTCCCCGACCTTCACGAAGAAGTTGAAGTCGGCAAAGTTGACGGGGCGTTTTACGACGTATGACTTTTGCACAGGCAGAGTCCTCCAGTAATCTAATACCGCAAAATGACGCTACCTATGGGTTTGAAAACGGTGGGATTGAAAAAAGAAAAGGGCCATACCGAAGTATGGCCCAGATTTGTTGTCCGACGACAACGAGAAGGTTAGTTCTCGCCGTAGTTGGCGGCAGCGTTGAAGCGACCGTTGACCGTGAGACGCTGAACACCTGACGGGTTGAAGATCAGGAAGCCCAGAATTTCGAAGATGCTGAAACCGATCTGACGGAGGTCAGGACGGTCGGCAGACATGACGGTGAGCGGCACACGTTCCGGGATAACACCGAGGAATTCGGCGTCCGCCAGAATGTAGATCGAGCCGTAGCCGACCTTACGAGACTGGAGGAGCGTCGCACCCCACAAGTACCCCATCACGCCCGTTTTCAACAGCTTACGCTGGGTTTCGCGGTCGATGTTCTGCTGAGTCCACTTCAGCAAATCCGTGTAATCACGGGGATTGAAGAAGACGAACGCGACAGACAAGTCGTGACGCTGAACCTGCCCAAAGCCATCGGCCATCGAGTTGATGTCGATAGGAGCATTGATCGGAATGTCCGGGTTGTAGACCGGATCGTTGGAGGCGTGCGTTGCAGCCGAGGATGCAACCGCGTCGAACAGGGAGAAGACGTATCCGTCCTCAGCCGCACCGACTTCGGCTTTCGCCAAATTCAGTGAACGAGCAACGAGGTCGAAACGACGTTCCTTGATCTGCGTGATCGGAATCATCGGGTTGGACACGATTTCGAAAGTCGGAACCGTGACACGCTTTGGTTTGGTGACGCGGACGATGTCGCCGCCTTCTTCACCCACGACGAAGGCTTCCACGAAGGACGAGCCGGGGGTCGAGCCCACGGTCATTGCCGACGTGTCAAATTCCTTATCGTAGATGGGCAGGGCACCATCAGGTAGGGTTTCGACCATCAATGCCTTGCGGGCAATCGACATATAGTCGCGGCGACGACGGAGCGAAGGCCCCAACGAAGCGGCGAGCTTCTGACGACCACCAGCGGTCTTGAGCAACTGCCCAAGCATCGCGGTCTGCTGTTGTGTACGTGAAAGGTTTGCCATGGTAATGGTTTCTCCTGTTTCCTGTTTCCTTAGATCAAGCTCGCCACACCAAGCCAAGGCTCGGTGACGGACGGCACGTGGGTGCAGATGCCAATCGCAGTGGTCGAAGCCGTGTGCGTGGAGTCTGTGTAAAGCCCAACGTTGGTGTGTGCGTTGCCTCCGCAGTAGACGTACTGTCCTACCTTGAAAGCACCTGCGGCATCATAGCCCTGAAAGTCCACGTTGCCTTGGAACATGGCACGAACCGTGGGAGCCTTGCGGGAGCCAGAAGGCCCAATGGAGCCGGAGAATTCGCCGGGGCCATTGAGAAGAACTGCGAACGGAATGTTGCCTTCGTTTGCACCGTACTTCACCGCACTTGTGTCGCAAGGGACGATGTTGCCGATGGTGCCGAAAGCGGGTTCGTTGGCCGACTGGAACGCAAACGGAGCAGTCAGAGTTGCGGCACTGTCGATGAGACCGACAATGACACCACCAAGATAGCCCGCCGACGTAAGAGTCTGCTGGTCGGTACCCGGATCACCCGTTAGGAAAACAGCAGGCGTTGCGTTAACGCTGTCGTTTTGCCCGTAATATGTCAGCTTCAAAGACATAGTTATTCCTCCAGTGGAATGGTGTTCGGTTTTGTTAAAGTTTGAAACGATTTGCACTAATCCCAATCCAGCCTTTTTGGGGGGCGAGGACTATAGGAAAAGCACGTTCATAAGTGCACTGCGTAGCGAAGAAACTTTTTCACTGACATTTTGCCCAAAACTAAACCCCCGACCGAAGCCGGGGGTTGTGATCCAGAAGATGTAGCCTTCCGGGTGATTAGAACTCGTCGCGACCGAACAGGGCCGTGGCAATGTCAACAGGCTTTGCATCCGGGGCAGCGGGCTTGAGCCGCTTGATAACCGGGGAAGCTGTCTTGGCAACTGCGGCCTTCGGCTTCGCAGCCGGGGCCTTAGCAGCAGACTTCGGGGCCTGCAATTCGTTGGTTGCGTCCTGCTTGGTACGAACCGCACCCTGCTCTTCAGGAGTGATCTCTTTCAGAGCCTCATCGAAGAGGTCGTCCTTGTGATCGCTCTCGTTGTCGCGAGTGTCGTTCTTGGCTTCGTCAGACTCGAAGTGCTTTGCAGCTTCGCTGAAGGACTCAACAACGTCCATACCAGCGACCTGCTCGGCAGTCTTGATCTCAGAAGCAATCAGGCTGGCAAGAGGATCGGCGTCAGCACCTTGCAGGGAGAAGAAATCTTCCATGCTGGCCATCTGAGTGCCTTCCAGTGAGGCCTCCATCTGCTCGGCAGATGTCGGGCCAAAGTAGCTGTCCATACCACTGGACTCGCCCTCATTGGCAAGAGCGGACTTCTTCTCTTCCATGTTGCCGCTGTCGAACACGCTGGCGAGGTTAAGCTCACCGGACATGTCCTCTTCTTCAGCGGGCATCTCTTCGTCCATGACGATCTCAGCTTCGCCTTCGGCCTCAGGCAGTGCAGGCTGTTCGGCGTTTTCGGTGAGAAGTGCCTGTTCGATGGCAGAGATTGCGTCCTTGATTTCCGCAGCCTCTTCCATGACGATTTCCGTCTTTTCGTCGGTAATCATCTCGGCAGTTGCGTCGGCGGACGGCGGAGCCATCTCGTCGTGCATCGGAACTTCCTCGGCAGGCGGTGCATCCATCGGGGCTTCGGCAGCCGGAGCTTCGGCAGGAGGTGCATCCATCATCGGCTCTTCAGCCGTCTTCACAGAGGCGTGCTTCGAGCACTTCTTGTCGCCCTTGCATTCCTTGCACTCAGCAGCGGCCTTCTTTTCGGCAGCACACTTGTCGCAACCTTCGCAGTTGGCACCGTGAGCACACTTGGCAGCGGCAGACTTCTTGCACTCGTCGCAGCCCTTGCAGTCCTTATCGTGAGCGGTCTTCGGCTTGGCAGATGCTTCCTTGCCAGCCTTGTCGCCTTCGGACTTGTTGACGGTGTCCATCGGGCGGTGCTCAGCTTCAGTCTGTGACTGAGGAGAACCCGCATCCATTGGCTTCGGCTCGGAAGCAGGCCCGCCGCCGTGACCACGACCATCGTTGTAGGTCTCGGTCTGCGGCCCAGCGTCCTTGCGGTCGTCGGCAGTCTTCGCGGCAGTGGCGTTCTTCGCCTCGCCCTTGAGTTCTTTCTCAACGGCAGCACGTTCGGACTTGAGGATGGATGGATTTTCGAGTAGGTCGTTCAGTTCAACCTTGTGGACTTCCTTGAACTGTTCCGCGATCTTGGTGTAGTGGGCATTCTTTGCGGTCTGACGGAGGGCGGCGTTGAGAACCTTTGTCTGGTTCAAAAGCAGATTGGCAGCAAAACTCTTCTGCACGTTTGCCGGGGCATCGGGCAGCATTGTTTTCGCAATAGTCCATGCCGAGGCCACGCGAACTTGTGCTTCTTTCTTGATCGCCTCACGCTTCGTTTTGATTTCGGCGAGCTTCTTTTGAACGTCAGTTGCCATAGTGGAGCCTTCCTTTTTTGTCTCAGAAGAGGCAGAAATGCCCTTCTTATCAGGGGATTGGTAGCTGTTTTTCTTGCTTGCTGAGGATTGAGAAGCCATCGGGGGCTCCAAAGGAGCGGGTTCGGCGACTTCAGGGGCCGCTTCAGCGGCGGGTGGTGCAGGAACTTCTTCGACTGGGGCGGCTTCAGGAGCCGGGGCCGGAGCAGCCGGGGCAGCCAACTCAGGTGCCGGAGGTGCAGCCGGGGCAGGAGGTGCTAAGGGTGCCGGGGGAATCCCCATACCGCCCTCGGGCTCGCCGCCTGCGATGCCTGCGATCTCGGGGTCGATATCAGACAACAGCCGCTTGATCTCTTCAGACCACTGGCCGTTCTTCAGCTTCTCCCACTCGGAGATAAGCTGAATGCCCTCACGCATTTTGCGGATTTCTTCTTCAAGCTGTTCACGCTTGTCCGCCAGCATGTCAAATTCTGGGGATGTGCCCATGCCCAAACCACCGCCCATCGGCGGCTCTGCCATCTCGGGCATACCCATAAGCTGATCGTCGATCATGTCGAGTTCAGCCTGCTTACGATCCAACGCTGCTTGTACCTTTTTCAAGTTTGCCATTATCGCCTCAGGTGCCCTTTTGGGTCTTCGTCCAGAAGAACGTCGCCTACTGTAAGGGCTTCAAAGTCAGTCTTTTCCGAGGCCGCTTTGGCGAAGGACGCAGTATTAGTGGCTTCCTCCAAGGCTGCCTTCCGGGTGTACGGGGATTTCGGCCCCATCCACTCATCCGCCACGATGTTCCGTTTGGCGGCTCCGGGGAAGGCCGGGGTTGCTACCCAGCTTGCTTCCACGAACTTAACCCCACCGTTTTCCATGGTTTTGTGGCCGCAAAGTTCAGCGACCCGGCGTGCGACGCCGTCATCGTCCGCAAGGAACATGCCCTTCTGGAACGACAGGTGGTTGCAATAAGTGTTCTGATCGGTGACGTGGGCTCCGCAATAAGAGCAGATGACGAGGTCAGTCACGCAGCCCATGGACAGGTAGCGGACTTTGCCTTCGCGGATATCGTTCACCAGCTTCTCGTGCGTCATGTCGGTCGCCACGAGGATGTCGCAGAAGTAAACCCAGATTTGCTCTTCGGGAACGATCTGGACTTTACGAAGGACGGCATCGAGGATGTGCCCCTTCGCGTACTTGGAATTCTGGAAGTGTTCGACGAAGTTGAAAGCCCCGACGAAACTGCGGTGCGACAGCTTCAACACCTCGTTCGTCCATGCGTCATCGTTGTTGTTTACGAGGTGACTGCATTCCGGCTTGATGTGATAGTCAAACGGGTCTGCCTCGGTCATGACCGAGGACATGATCGTGCAGTGCGACAAAATATACTTCGAGGAGTCCGCAGCGAACTTCGAGAACGACGCGGTCTTGTGCCCGAACGTGCGGGTGCCGTACATCTTGTCCCAATCGGGAACAGAGAGAGTGGGCTCCTTCAATTCGGCGTTCGCGTATTTCTTGAAAGCTGGTTCTTTTTCGGACATTTTTGTCCCTCTACTTAATAGGCTTAAAGTGTATAAAAAACGCCACAATCAAGGCATTCTGCCAGTATCGGCCCTAGATCGTTGGACTTAGCTTTGTCGCTATCGGCTGCAATGGCCTTTGCACTCTTACACATCGGGCACTTCGGAGCGTCTGCCGCTTCCTTGGAGCCAAAGTGCTGCTGCCCCTCAAACCAGTCGTTCGTGTACTCTTCGCCGACTTCTTTCCAAAGCTGATTCATGTCGTAGCCGTTCTCTCTGGCAACCTGAATCATCTCGCCGTCTTGCATGAAAGCTTCACGAGCCTGCCGCTTAACATCGCTCACCTGATCCAAGAAATGTTCGTCCTGCATGTCGAGGTAGAGGTCGTCTTCCCCGCTGGCCATCACATCGAGCGTGTGACCGTTCTCATCCGGCTTCGGGGCGGGTTTGGGGAACTCAAAGTTCGTGACCTTGATGATGACATCGCCCAGATTCAGGTAACCGACGCGGTCGATTTCGTTAATCTGGTGCTGTGTGATCGGCCCCCAGTTCTCATTGATGATCGGAATCGCTTTGCCTTTGTCGCCGACATACCAGCGACCAATCTCAGTCTTGCCATCCGGCTCAAAAGCGTACAGCTTCCAGTTACCACGACGTTTCGGAAGTATCTCTCCCTCCAATGCAGCCGCATTGACTGTCTTCTTGGGGCCGGAATCCTGAGGGATATCGTCGTACACACCTTCCATGATTTCTTTCTTCAGCGATTCATCGAGGTGACCACGTGAGTCATCGCGAGGTGGTTTGTAGCTGGGAGAATGCAACGGATCAATCTTCGCTTCCTTCTGAGACGATTGCACGCCAGTCACCGGGCCGTTGCCCTCCATCAGATCGTTCGCAGCAGCATCAGCCTCAGGATCATCCGACGCCCCACCCGGATTTGCGGTGCCGCCAATCGGCGTACCCATGCCATAACTCTTCTCGACGATGTCGGCAAGCTTTACGGATTGACCAGCAACCACAGCCTTAATCAGATCGGAAGTCACTGGAGTGACGCCGACAATCTGCTCAGGCTTGATGGCTCCGACAGCCTTCAACCATTTTCCTTGAGCCCCGGCCTGACCCATCGGATCGGCAGTATCCTGCACCCATTTTTCTTTGCCGGGAGTGAATGAGACGACAGAAATCTTGCCCGTCCCCATGGACTTGTTGAAATCCCAATCCATTTTTCCGGCCCAGCGGACAGCATCAATCGGGTTGTTGAATGCGAAAATTTCGCCTTCACCGTAACGCTCATCGCTCTCGCCCTTCACCCAGTTGGAGGGCTGGAGCGGGAGAATGCCTTTCGCCTGAATGGCGGGCACTTTTTCTGTCTGAGTTACGTGGTAGAGTTTTTTAGCGGCGGATTTCGCGAACGGATCGCTGCCGTCGCAATTCGAGCACGTCTCCACGAAGGATGAGACTTTCGGTGCGGAGCAACGGCACGTTTGCACGTTACCGCATTTGCGGCAAGTAGTTTTTTGATGATGGCACGATGCAGTCTTGTCTTGACCAAGAGCCTCTTTCAGTTTCTCGTGGAATTCACGGACGGCAGCCTGCTTATCGACTCCTGTTGGCCGCACAAATGTGCAGCAATCATCGTTGTCAACTTCGATTGTCCCATCCGGCAGTTTACGATCTGCCAGTTCAGGATCGGCCATCACTGTTGGATGCTTGCACGAGTCAACCATTTCACCAGCCGCATTCTTGGAGTGGGGTGTGCGGTGAATGCAATCCATACACGAGAACGGCCCGCCGCCTGCGAAGCCGGACATCTTAGTACCCAGCACAGTCAGTTCCGCTCCCTTTTCTGCAACCTTAGCCGAGGCTTCCTTGGGGTCGTTGATTCCGGGCACAATTCCATGATCCCAATTCTTGCCGCAATCGTTGCACTTGGCGGTCTCGAAATCGGAGGGCATCAAACCATAATCTGTCGAACCACAATGCGGGCACTTCGGTTTCCCCGCAGCTTGCTTCCCTGTGAGTCGTTCCAACTCTTCCCGTGCCTCACACGTTTCGCAATCGCAATCTTCTCTGCCAGTGCCTTCGCAGTCGCCCTGTGCGAGCCCTTCGAGTTGCACGCGATACATTCTGTCGAGCATATCCGGGCTTAACTGCGGTGCATTCATCGCTTGCTTCTCTGCCCCCTGCCTCACGGAATTCAGCCATGCGGTGCCGTCTTCCGTAGTCATGCCATGGTCGATTTTCTTACCGGGATAAGCTTCTTTCAATTTTTCGTAGAGCTTGGTCGCGATTCCTTTGCGACGGAAATTTGGTCTCACGGACAAATACTTGATGCTGATTTCATCCCCGACAACGGAAAAGTTAAGCTTACCCACGCACGGAGCTTCCGGCGAAGCCTCCCCGTAAGTCGCGTATACAGCACCAAAATTTTCACCCCTGTAGCTGTCGTGGATATCGTCCCAGTAACGGAGCCCGGCGACGATGTCATCGACACTTTTCTCGGTCTCCAATGCGGCGGTTTTGCTGCGGGAGGAGAGTTGCTGCGACAGAGTATTCAGCGGGCCAGAGTCATCGACCGCTCCGTTGGTCTGGTGCTGCCACGTCTGAGCTTTTGGATTGACGACAACCCGCTGATCTTTTCCCAAGGCCCACATCAGGGTGCCATCGGAAACACGGCCAACGAATTTGTATCCGTGCTTGTTCAGCACATCATGCAGGTTTTCATCGGGATCGCTTTCCTTGAAGAAGGTTGCGTCCTGAACCCCCTCAGGGGATTTGGGCAGGTTGGGATCGTTTACGACTTTGACAGGCATAGCGTCCACCGAGGCTGTGACGGTAGGTGCAGCATCGGCGGGTTCAGCATATTCTCCGTACTCGTCGCCGCACCAACTCTCATACTTCTCATCGCTGAGTTCCGGGTGATACCAGCCATACTCATGGCCCCGGTAGTTGTCGTAGCCCCACGGATCGCGGATTTTCTTGATCTGGCGACCGCAATGTTTGCACGTGGCGGTGTCAGCCGGGGCGGAAGCTCTGATGTCTTTGGGCGGGATAATCACGGGTGGAATGCGATTCGACTCCGGCTCCGTACCCTTCTCACCCCACGGCTTCCGGTAGTTCGGCGGCTCCGCGTGATGCTGGTGGGTCGCGTAGTCTGGATCGTTGAACATCTCCAGCAGTGCGTCCATGCCCTTTTTCTTGAAAAGTGGGGAGTTCATTCTATTAAGGATTCGAAAAGCACAGAAACTCCGGCACTTTTAGCCCGGCCTGCAAGACCTTGAAAGAGGGCCATTTACAGGAGCTAAATCGACCTCTTGACAGCCCCCGTCAGATCGGCTAAAATGAGGTTAGTTGAGGACGAGTAGGAAAATTCAAAGGAGGCCGTATATGTCAGCTTCACTCTCTGCACATGGCGATACCAACGTAGTCACCCGCGAACAGCTTGCCGCCCTGCCTGCCGTAATCTCCACCGAAACCTTCAAACCCGTTGCCCACATCGACCTGATTACCTCCATCGAAAAGGAACTGAAACGCCGCGAGATTCAGATCGTGCGTGAGCAGTTTTCGATTGGCAAGGAAGGTCACAAGATGTTCGGCGTCATGGACTTGTCCTTGGAAGGCATCGAGGGTGCACGAGCCAGCCTTGGCCTCCGCACCGCAAACGACAAGACGATGTCGCTCCAGATGGTCGCTGGCATGAACGTTTTCGTCTGCGACAACATGGTGTTCCGTGGCGACCTGATCGCCCTCAAGCGGAAACACACTTCCGGCCTGAATCTCCGCGATGAACTCCGCCGTGCACTCGACAAGTACGAGCAGCACTTCTTCACCCTCAAGGCCGAAGTCGAGCACTTGAAGGGAAAGGAACTGACCGATGTCGAAGCGAAGGCGATGATCCACAACGTGTTCATGTCGAAGGATTCGTTGCCCATCCGCCTGTACCGCGAAGTTTCCCGCGAGTACTTCGCGACCGAACAGCGTCACGAAGAGTTCGCCCCGCGTACCGCGTGGTCTCTGCACAACGCCTTCACGGAAGTCGCGAAGCAGATGCCCCTGAGCACTCGCATGGATGCGATCCAGACCATCGGTCGCTACTTCGGGCTGGTTAGCTCGAAGCAGACCAACTAAGGTCTGGCCAGAAATACTAAGGGCTCCCTTCCGGGAGCCCTTTTTGTTGGTTGGTAATCGTACTGCTAGGATTAGATCGTGTAGAGCAGCGAAGGCCCAGTTACATCGCCCGGCCCAAGACCGCTGTCCAAGAACTCGCCGTAGACCGATCCCGATACGTCGAAAATGTCGGTGACCGTCACGCCGCAATCTTCTGTGACCGCTGCCGTCTCAACCGCGTAGGTCGTCGAGTATGAGTCCATCCAGCAGCCTTCGTACACCGTCGCGACAGCGACGAGAGGAGGCCCCTGCACGTTCCCGTTACCGAGGTTGTTCAAGCCGCCTTCGTTGGAGATGTCGGCCAACGTAGCGTCGCCCACGTTCGGGGCGTCAGTGGCAAGCTGCGAGAAGACGATTTCCGTCTTGATGTCGAACGGCCAGCGGTGATGCTTCAAAGAACGAACGGCACCGCTGATGCCCGCCTTGTAGCCGAGAACCTGCATCAGGTTCGACAGGTACAGGCAGGTACGAGTGATCGCCAGCGTCGTCGGAGCAGTCACGGACGGAACCAGTTCTGCAACTTGGTCGCCGTAGCCGAGGCCGCGAACCGGGTCAACTGTCTTCGACTCGTTGATACCGAAAGATGAGGTAACGCCCAGCTTTACGAACCGACCCACATCAACCGCGTCCGTGAAAATCTTGAAACGACTAGAGATAACGGACTCAGTCTGCGGGGAGGCCCCTTGCCGGAATACGTAACCGCCAGAAATACTTGGCATATTGTTTCTCCCTGCCCGATAAAAACGGGCTCTAACTTACCCTGCGTAAATTGCCAACGTAAAATCGCTGGCGAAAACTTCGGGGAACGTCTAACCTTCGTTCCATTTCATCGCACGTAACTAACGGCCCTAAGGCAGTGAAACTCCAAGCACGATGACCCGGCTTTTCGTCCCCCGAACTTATTCTGCGGCTGCTGCTACTGACAGGCCGAGGAAGGAACTCTTCTTACCCTTGACCTTGGCTGCCGCTTCTTCCGATTCTTCTTGGCTCTGCTGCTTCGCGAAGACCTTCACGGCTTCATCGAACATGTCGCCAGCCTTGTAGATGCCTTCGACGGCCTCACGCACCGGGCGGGAGTCGTTGACTTCCGTCAGGGCCTTGGCTTCGAGGTACATCCCCTTGAGTTGACCACCAAACTTCTCGGCTTCCTTAGCAGCCTTGGCAGCAGACATCGCAGCCAGCTTGATTGGAAGCTCTGTGTCCTTGGTCAGCGGGCTGAGCGAGGCCGGAGCCAAATCAACCGCTGCGTGGGCCTGTGTGACTTCCTTGATCGCACTGCCCTCGGTCACGTCGCCAGTTGACTGATCCCACGTGAAACCACCACCGCCGCCAGCGATCTTCTTCACCTGTGAGATGAAAGTCTCAGCAGCAGCCTTGATGGCAGCCGAGGACTTCTCGTTGTGAATCTTCCACGCTGTGGCATAAGCTTTGTCCGGCTCGCCCGGATATTCGCTCTTCAACTTGTGCATCGTCTCTTCGCTGATGCCCGGAGGCGTCACAGCAACCTTGGAGGAGGCTGCCATCGGCATCGGTGCCGCTGCGGCAGGCTGTTCCTTCGGCTGAACTGGACGGCTCTTCAGAATTTCAGTGACTTCGATCAGTGCGTCCTGAAGCTGCTTGTTCGATTCGAAACCTTCCACCTTGGGAAGTTCTTCGACGATCTTGAGGATCAATTCGGTAGGCAGGGCTTGCAGAGTACCCTTCGATCCAGCCACAGGGCCGGGAGCCGGGGCAGGGGCGGGAGCGGGTGCGGGAGCCGCAGCAGCCGGGGCCGCAGGAGCGACCTCAGGAGCAGCTTCCTTCTCTTTCTTCTTGGCAGCGACACGAGGAACGGTGACCTGTTCCGGGGTCTTGGGCTTGCCGCTTTCGTCGCGATCAGTCGTAAACCAATCGGAGCCAGCCGCCTCTTTTTCGTCGGAAGCCATCGCAGGCTGCCCCACCGGGGCTGGCTGCTGAGTGACCTTTCCGGCCTGTTGTTCCCTACGCCACTTTGCAATCATATTGACCTCATTTTTGATCTGGTTTGCCACTTCCGGCATCTTCTTGTCGTCCAGATAATCGTACAGCGTTGCCGCACCTTCACCCTGCATCTGCTCGGGCTGTGTGTGCAAAACATCGGACAGGTGCTTCACGATTTGTGAAAGCTGTGCCGCCCGTGGGTCGCCATCTGCTTCCCATTGACGAGACAGAGATTCACCAAACTGAACCGCCTGTTCCAGCGTCTCCGGGGAGACGGCAACATCTGCATTCTTTCGCTGTGCAATCAACTTCGATGCCATAGTATCCTCTTAAACTGTGATATCCGGGATCACAGGCATCAGCATCATGCTACGCAACTGCAACATCGCTTGACGGATCGACTGTTGCATCAGCGTGACCCATGCTGTAGCAGCCTCGCTCGGATTCTGTGTCACACAATCCAGCGGCCCTTGTACCGGGGCTGGCTGGTTGGGGTTCTGAGGCCCCGGCAAAGCCAACATAAACTGTGCCGTATAGGACGACAAAGTCGTCGTAATTCCGGCCATAATCTGCGTTGACGGAAACTGGAACGTAAACGCCGGGTTGTTCGGGTCTGTGAACGAGCCTGCGATGTTAATCTCAGGATCGCCAAAGGCCGCGATCAACGCCTTGTCATTCGCGTCAGTCGGTGCACCGACGAAGGTGCATTGCAACTGAATCTGAATGACGCCATTCGCCTGTGTCACGTTCGCGTGTACTTTCATTCCTAGCTCCGTTTAAGTAGCCAAAGGGCGGCTCATGCCGCCCTCAGGGTTACAAAGTTGTCGTGACCGTGAAGACCACGCTCAGGTACAGCAAGCTGAAGATCGGCTTGTACGTGACCGTGACATCCACAGTTGTCGGATCAGTCGGATCAGGAACGACTGCCAAGTTCTGGTAGCCAGAGATGATCTGGTTGTCCAACAGGGCTTGCAGTCGAGCGTTGCACACCAACGTGATGTCCGTGATGAGGCTGTCCACGATCTTGCGACCGATGAACTGTGCCAAGTCAGCACGGAAAGCCTGAGCGGTGAAGTCCGCGATTGTCGTGCAAGTCGGCTCACTCGTGATCGGGTTCGACGGGTCAGTGGACTTGTAGTGACGAACCAGCAACGAACCACTGTTGTTCTTCAGGCAGATCAAACCATCGGCTGCCATCTGATCCATCGTCGGGTCATCATAAGTGATGAGCAGGCGGCTGAATCCAACAAGGTTTTGATTGGTCAGAGTCGTTGCCACGTCGTTGGCCGGGTTGAATTCCAGACCACACAGGGCAGCGGCCATGAACGGGCCGTCAACCGGGTACTCTACGGTGACACCAGTCTGGCTGTCGGTAACTTCGACACCAGCCAGCGGCATACCGATAGCGAGCATACGGCTGTTGTGCAGTGCACGTGCATTCGCACGGGCGATTGCCGGAGTCGTGAACTGATCGTAGCCGACGAAACCGATTGCCTCACCCTTGTTGCGGATGGTCGCCTGAGTAATCAACTGATTGCTCAAGAACTGGTGGACGGTCGGGCTCGTGCTCAACGGGATGATACCGTTGGCCTTGTTCGTGCTGCCCGGCAGAGCCACTGTGAGCGACTGGATGGCTGCGATGTAATCAGCATCCGAAGCCAAGTTGGAACCCGGCTGTTGCGGAACCTGAATTGCACCGAAGGTCTGGACGCCGTTCTGAACCATGAACTGGATACCCAGCGACAGACGGTTGATCGTGCTCGGAGCCCCGTAGGCTGCGTAAGCGTCGGTCGGATTGGTGTAGATGTGAATCGCCAAGTCCGAAGCCTGCTTCTCAGTCTGGAACGAGACATAGTAGAACTCGCCAACGCTCGGGTTGTTACCCGACTTGTTGAACGTGCTCACGATGACCGAGTCGCCAGTCGTCGAACCGAAGTTCGAGACCACCGAGAATTTCAGACCGCCGATGCAGACGAGCGTGTTGGCCTGCGAAGGAGCAACGCCCGGCGAACCGCAGTTGCGGATAGCCGCGTTTGCACCCGTTGCGTCAGCCTTCACGATGTACTGAAGGGTGTCGCCCGGAGCGAAGGCATAGTTGCCGCCTGCGGGTAATGACTGACCGCCGAAGGCCGGATTCGAAGCATCAGCCGGGTTGACAATCGTGACGCGGAATCCAGTCGCAACGTCGATGTAGGTCTGGTCGAGGTAGCCAACATTGCTGCCCTGCGAACCGGAACCCTTCGAGTTGGTCGAGGAAACCGTGTAGCTGTGAGTGACCGGAACCGTGACCGCGTTGGTGCCGCCAGCGAGATTCGTTGCTGCGGTGACCTGCGGGTTGCCAGCCGTGAAAGTTGCCGTGATCTGACCACCATCCGGTGTTTCACCGGAGGGGAAGAATCCAGCGATCTGGGCGTTCGTGTTGAGCGAACCATTCCAGAAGGCATAGATCGTGATCTGATCGCCGTTGACAACGACCGGGATCGGGTTCTGTGTAGTCACGTCGATTGCAACCGAGACATGGTTGCCGCCAGTGCCCGGCGTTGACGCGGTGAACGTCAGTGTGCCGCTGGAACCGGGGACGGTGACCGTCGCCTGAGATGCAGGAACAAGAACGTTGTTGCCGTCGTGGTTGAAGGTCAGTGTGACCGTCTCATCGACTGCTGCACCAGCCTGAGCCTGTGCATCACCAGTCTGGAGCGGGTTACCAGCGGAGAAGACGAACGGGTAAACAACGCCCGTGATCGCGAAAGCCGCCGAGGCCGCAACCGTGTTGGTGCCGCCGATGACGAGCGGGGCCACGCGGCCAAGTTCGTCTGCGACGGTGAAGGTGCCTGCACCCGCATAACCGGGGCTGACAACCGTGACCGAGTACTGATGGTCGGTCAGATTGTTGCCGTAGTAAGATGCCCACACGCCGTTGCCGGACGCGGGCGGGTTGTACAGGGTGACCTGCTGTGTGTTTCCGTTGAGACGGGCGACACGCACCGGGCCAGCGAGGAAAGCTTCCAGCGGATCGGAGCCGACGTAAACATTGATGAGGCTCGGGTCATCGGTTGTGACCGACAGACCGCTGCCATCAACAGGCGTGTCTTCCAGAGCGAAGACCGTGTTCTTGCCGTTTACCGCACCCGTGACCGGGCGGAGGTAAAGGTGCTCATCCACCAGCGTGGCGAGAACTTCTGCCGGGGTGAAGTTGGCGGATTCTCCGGCTGCGGAGACGCCAATCGCTTCGCTGACCGAAGCACCCCAGTTGATCGTTCCGTTGCCGTCTGCATCGACGCCAAGGACGTAATCAGTTCCCTGAATGTAGTCCTGACGGTTCGGGCCGAGACCGACCTGAGTGATCGAGGAGACGTGCGATGCCGGAAGCAGATCGAACGTGTTCTTCCACGTGTTGAAGTAGTATGAAATTGTGAGCGAGATCGCGTTCGCCGGGACAGGCTGAGCCAGAGTGACGAGACCATTCTGTCCATCGACTGCGAGGACGCCGACCGGGCTGCCGTTCAGTTGAACGAGCACGTTTGCCGGGTTTGTGGTTGTGACGCCGCCGTTCGTACCATCAGTGATCGGGGCATGCTTGACTGCGAACACGGTGTTGCTGCTCGGGCCAGAACCGCCAGCCAGAGGAACTGCACCACCAGCAACCAGTGCGGTTGAAGCCACACCCGTGATACCGCTCACTGTCAGGTAACCCGCATCCAACGTCGGGATACCCGCGTTGATGAGGTTCACGAGGTCTTGCAGGGTACGTGTTGCCGGGCCGGGCTTCGTGATGTTGATCGTGATCGCGTCCGAACCTGCACCACTTACTGCCTGAGCATCAGGTGTCGCGACGCCTGTCACGAATTGAATCGTGACCAAGTTGCCGAGTTCGCCGGGGACTGTGGTGCTGACCGTGACGCTGTTTCCGACAGAAGGTGCGATGACCAGAGAAGCGTAGGACGGAACCTGCGGGAGCAGATTTTCAGGCACGTTGTACGGAGGCCCGGAAGGCGAGTTTGCACCGATGTAGGTGTCGCCGCGTTTGAAGTTGTAGGTGATGTAGAGGCTGTATCCAGCGGGGACGATGTCCTGCGTCTGGAACTGGCCCGTTGCACCAGTCAGGCTGATGACGGTTACAGGGAATGTGTTGCCATTCGTGTCAGTTGCTTGAGCCTGAATCTTGCTCGGATCGTTCGTGGTGACGCCCTTACCAGTTCCATCGACAACCGGGAAATAGGTTGTCTGGAAGCTGCGTGTCAAACCAGTGACTTGATTCGAGATGTTTTCTGCAACCGCTTGATCGTCTTGAACCGCCGATGACCCACGGAAAAGTTCGATGTTGTTGAAGGTGTTGAAAAGTGAACCTTCACCAATAATCACCGGAATACGTGCCGACCCGAGAGCGGGCGGAAGCGTGCTCTGAATGATTGTCTGGGTGTAAACACCCGGTGGTGCGTAGCTCAAGAAGAGTGCCATGGGTTAATCCCTCTTAAAGTGGACTTCATTTATGCTGTCAAAAGTCCAAAGATTTTGTTGTTCTCGAACAATTGGAACGGGTTAGTCGTCCTTCGGCTCCGGGGTAGCTACCGCTCTCAGCGGTTTGTCAGTGGGGACGTATTCGTTTACCCCCACGGCAGTTAGCCCCGGTTTCCCGCTCTCCCTGCGAATCTTGTCTCGTTTTTCCTGCCGCTCATGGATGCGATCCCAACGTTTGGCCGCGTCCTGTCCGATCACCACATCAAGTGGTGCGTTAGTCATGCTTCCGGTGAGCACTGCTGGGGCGGAAACCTTCATCGCTGAAGGCCCACCGCACTTCGGGCATGACAGAGTTTCCGGCTTTACTGCGGACATTGCTGCATAAAGCTCTTGCACGACGCCGCAGTCTTCCTTGTTACACTGGTACTCGTAAATGGCCATAGGCCCCCTTAAACGTAACTCTGAACGAACTGAAATCGTTCGGCTCCAAGGGCTTGCACCCGAGGAACCATCTGTAATTTACCTGCAAAGTCGGGTAATTGCTCAACCTGTGTGATCTCGAACTGAGTCACGCGGTTCACCAGCGGCACGTAGACCTTCCAGTCGCACATCGCCGTCACCGAGATGTTGAAGGTGTACGTCGAGGCGGTTGCGGACGGATCACGCTGCTGACCGATAAAGTCACGACTGGCCTCAAAAACAGTAATGCCGTCCTGCTCCATGTAGTTGCGGCGGCGGATCAAAAGCTGTTCCTTCAGCATTTCGCTCAACATGGAAGCGGTCTGAAGATCGTTTGCCTTGACTTCTAATGTGATCGTCAGGTTGTCTTTGGAGCCAAAAATCTCGTAAACCTCTGTGGTTACGGGACTTACTATAACCGCGATCTGGTCTCCAACCACTACCTGATCGCCGATGGCGAGCCACAGGCCGGGGAACACGTACTGAAGCTGCCCGGCGTTGTTCAAAAGCGGCTTCCCCGCCGTGTCCTGTTCCTTCTGTGTCGGCGTCGGATTCTGCGGAGTCGGCTTCGGGACTGAGTATGTGATCGAATTCGGATCGACAATGACGAAGTTGCTCAGTTCCAGCTTTCTGCCCTTGGCGAGATATCGCTGATCGAGGATGCGAACCTCCCAACGACACCATTGGCCGGGCTGGAGCAGCACCGGGAGCACAACGTTGCCTTGTGCATCCGGCGTCACGTTCGGAAAGTCCCCGGCTGGCGTGTGGATAAACACCTGTCCCTCGGCCAGACTTTGGTTCGGCCCAACGTTAGTCGGGAGAATATTCTCTGGGTTGGTGCCCGGCGTAGTATAAGGATTCAGCTTCACGACCATATTGGCCGTGATGGTGCTGCCGGGAGGTGCGGTCTGCGACAGTTGAATCCACTGCGGCCCGCCGTAGAAGGTGTAATCCAGATTGGGACGGAGTTGGTACCCAGTCTGATCGGTGAAGTTCACCGAAACGTAGGGCACCGGGATGTTGATGAGTTCTCGCTCGAAGCCGCCCTTCGTGCTCTGGCACACGACCATGCTCTGGGGCCGCTGGTACCAAAAATCGGTGAAGGGATTCAGCGGTGTGCCGTTCTGGAAGTTGAACACAAGCTGCTCGCACGGCGTAAGGAGATTTGCGAACCCACCATACGAGGTGTTGAACGCATTGAAATTCACCACAGCACCAGTCGTCGCGTCATGAGCGGTCAGAGTCGTGAGATCGACAACCTGATTGTTCATGATGCCGGGCGAATCATAAGTTGGGTCGATGAGGCCTTGACGGAAAAACACCTGCGAGCCAGCAGCCTGCTTGATGCAGCCCTCACGCCAGATGTATTTCTGCACGGTGAAGCCTACGTCGCGTGTCTGTTCGCTGACGTAGTCCACATTGATGTAGTAAACACCGGGGTCTTGCAACGCGAGTGTGGGATCGGTCTCACGAAGGTACTCAATGAAGCAGCCTTCCTTGTCTTCGAACTTGCCAAGGATGGCACGGCCCAACTGAGTGCACATGAAATAATCTGGGGAGAGGCGGTTGCCGGAGGAGGCGACGTTCTTGATGATAATCCAAGCATCTTTCCAGCGAATCATTGTGTTCGCTGGATAGCTGACCTCTCCCAGAGTTTTCTTGAATCGGGGATTACGATCTACGGCGTCGCGGATGATACGCAGCAGGTATGCTACGAGATTTCCGCCAGTAAGGTCTAGCATGAGACCTCCTTACCAGCCGCCAGATACGTTTCCCTGCGGTGGAGGCGAAAGAACATCCGGTGCACCGAATTCCGGGCCATCGACCACCCGAACAGGCTGGGCGTCGTAATCCACTCCCGGAGGCGGGGGCGGAATGACCTGCTGGACGGGTTCAACGTACTGGTGAATCGAGCGGCGAATGTCATAAACCGAAACTTGAGCATGAATGCGTGGGTACCAGCGATTTTCGATCTCAACTTGTCCACGAGCGTCATAGCCAAGAATCCACCATTCACTGCCGTCATGAGATTGGAAGATCGCTCCCGGAATCAAGTAGGCGAAGAAAATCTCGTCGCCCTCGACCGGGGAGAGGGGGTTGGGCAGCAAGAGGTTGCCGGGATTCGGCCCCATCTGAGCGAAAGTCGAAATGCGGCTGTCGTCCGGGTCTCCTACCATCGCCTGAAGATCAGGATTGACGTTAGGCTGGTCGTCATCACACAAAACACGGGCGGTTTTCGCCAAATCGTTCACATCAAAAGCCATAAAGGAAGCCTCTCTACTAGGGTACAAATAGTCATTACGTTTGGATTTTCCCGAATGTCACCGTCCGGCCAAGCGGGATGTTCGGGTTCTCCCAGTCCTTGCCCGGCACGGTACGCGGATCGAACACGGGCTCGCCATCCTGCTTGCCATTCAACGGGTTGTGGTGCACAACCGGGTTGTAGATCGTCGGGAGGACGGTGTTCACTTCCGGGATCAAGTACCGGGTGTCGCCCTCAGGCAGCAAGCTGACCGTGAAGTCCTGCTGCAAAAGGATGCCACGAGGGTTTTTGTAGACCACGTTATTGATGACCAACCGCTCGCCATTACGCCGGATGATGAGGTCGCCGTTTTGGACAATCGGAGTTGGGCCGAGGTATGCCCGGCTGTCGCGGGTGGTCTTGATACCGCCCTCGTTCAACTCACGCATCAAAGCGGTGTCCGGTGGAACGAAGATGAAATCATACGGGCCGAGGTAGCCGCCGACCCAACCCGTCTCGTAGCAGGAGGTGCAGCCATGCTTCGGTTCTTCTGTGCCAAACAGGCAGCCGCAACGTTCACCACGATTGAGCTTGAAGAACAGAAATGCAGGCTCCCCAACTTCCTCAAAGAGCCACTGGTTGCGGCGAACCATCTCTTGGTACTCCCACGTGATCTTGTCCACTTCCTGAGTGTTGACCACCGTGGTGCCGGGGTGACCGGGCACGTGCATCTCGCCTTCGGCACCCACGGGAACAATCGTGTAGTACGTGCGGACGAGCGAGGTGTAGATGTCCACGTAGTTGACGAGCTTTTTGTACGTCGCCTGAAACAGCGTGAAGTTCGAGTAGTTGGCGGCAAGGACTTGGCCTGCACTCGCGAGCGGCAGTGCATTGACCGAACCTCCGCCTGCGATGGTGTTATCCATCTGGAGCCAGACGGCTCTGTCGGTCGCATCAACTTTCACAGGGCGGAATGTCTGCCCGTCGATGTTGGGCTGGCCGGAGACAGAGCATGTCACAGTGACATCCTCGACACCCGCCAACACTGGGCGACCAACGACGATATTGGAGTACGGGAAATCCGGGATGTGGAAGCCCCAGCGGCCCAGCGTGCCCTGTTCGAGCCAGTCGCCCGGCTGCACGGTGTAGGTCACCACTTCCAGAGCGGACATGTCGCGGTAGAAATGCCCACGCCACGGCGTCGCATTCAGTTTGATCCAATTGACCGGATAATCCTGTGCCCGATAAATGTTGTACCCGAGGGTTGCACAGGGATCGTCCACCCACCATATATCGCGGGAGCCAACGAAACTCGAATTCAGTACAAGAACGTTACTGACTGCCATCAGATTCCTCCGCCGAGGCTGTATTCAATGAGGAGTAAAAATCTTTTGCTGGTTGCCGGGGCTGAATCTTCTTGCCCTTCGGCACTCGCCGTGTATCGGCCTTAATCACCTCGATAGCGTCATGGAGGTGACTGAACGCGGTCTCCAGTTTCGGCCCCGCCTTGCCGTAATCGTTAGTCATGTCGAGCGTGTGTTGTGCCAGCGAGATTTGTTCGATGGCGTCGTCGATATCAATCTTGATCTGGTCTTTCGCCTTCTTCGAAACCACCTTCATTGCTTTCTGAATCTCGGGCAGCAAACGGCTCTTCAAAGAGTTCATCGTGAAGTTCCATACACGTTGAGCCCCGTAGGAATTCTGGTACTCAGGGACGTACCCACGCACCGGGTTATTAAGAATCTCGTCATGAAGAGCCATGAGATCGGTTGCGATCTCGCTGTCGTAGTCATCAAAATCGAGAATGCTCAACAACCCAGCACGTTTCGTATACGGGTAGTTCAAAAGTGGCGACTTGAAATCCATGGTTACCCCAACAGCCAACGTTGCTGACGCAGACCAGCGGAGAACGGACGGTTCGCCGTGAGCAGCGGTGCAACGGTCTGGAACTGGGTCGTGTACGTGTCACCCAGTCCTCGATACAAATCTGCTTTGTTGATGTCCAGCGACACGCCATTGAGCGAGTAGCTAAACTGGTCGGCTGCCCAGCGTGCACCTTCAGAAGACAGGCACAGGCCAGCCGCACCCAATGCAGCGATTCTGCCCCAGTCCACCGGGATGTTGTCGAGCGTGTAGTTGTAGTAGTTCTTCGGGTTCCACACGTTCAACTGGCTGATCGCGATGTCGAGCATGATGAGGATTGTCGAATCAAGCCAGATGTAGCCAACACGGGTCGTGTAGCCCGCGACAACCCGGCCCGGCGTCGGCGGGCGGAAATGGTAGTTCCGGTCGGGGTTCGTATCCGACAGGAGTTCGCGGACGTACCGGATCGCCTGAGCGTACATCTGCGGCGTCGTGGCAGCGGAGGCTATGCTGAGTTGCTGGCCGACGATCATGGACGGGGCCTCAAAGGCCGGGTCGGTCGGATCGACGGTCTGGACGACGAAGTTTTCGAAGACAGTATCAACCGGGCTGCTGGCGTACTGCTGGAGGTTCCAGACAATGCGATAAATGCCCCGCCACTGGGTCGGGATGGTGATGTTGGCGTAGTAGGCCCCCTGCGATGCCCGTGTGGGCACCTGCTGAGGCTGGCCAACCAGAGTCATACCCTCGGCTGGCACCGGAGGCCCGCCTTGCATGTTCTGGGGCTGGTGCAGGTCATATTCGTAAGCAATTGTGGGTTTTACCGGGATGCTGGAACTGATCTGGAAGATCGAAAAATTGAGAAGAACCGGGTCAAGCAGAGTCCCTTGGGCGTCCCGAACCATGATCGAAAGGTTGCTGGGGCCTAATGTCTGCCCCTGTGTGAATGTCACCATAAAGATAGTTCTCTCCCTACAAAGAAACGGGTATTATGTTAGTGATGATCCTCTTCAACATCTGCGGTGGGCCGGGGGCTGGAAAAACCACGTTCTCGTACTACCTCGCATATCGCCTCAAGCGGGCTGGCTTTAGGACAGACCTGATCTACGAGCCATCACGTGACCTTATCTTCGGCGGCTACCCAGACCGTCCGCCGCACCAGTTGCTCGACAACCAAGTCCTGATGGTCGGAGAAACCTACGAGCGGACGCTGCGGCTCAAGCGGCACGGCTTTCAAGTTGCCGTCTCCGACTCACCCATCGTCCAATGTCTTCTCTACTGCAAAGGACATAAGTACTTCGATAACCTGAAGTCCGTCATCAAGGACATCGAGACTGAGTTCGACACGTACAACATCTTCATTCACCCGAGGCCGGGCAGCTACGATCCTGAATCACGCACTCAGAAGACTGAGGCTGAGGCTCGTGCACTGGATAGTGTAGTGCGGGAGTTGTTCGATAAGTTTTGGATGGAAGTAAACTGGGATCAGGAAGAACTGTTGGGGGACGCGGCGGTCGAACTGGTCAGGAAGAAATCTTCATCTTCGTAAGCCAGCCTTTATCCTCGTCGGTGAGTTCGTGCCGGGTCATTGGTGCATCCGACAAGGGAACAACATTCAATCCCGCCTCGACCGGATCGAAATCAAAAATGAAACAGGAACCTAGCGGGTCGTAACCGTAATCATCATTCATTCTCTTCGTCTTCTTCTCGCACCCACATCATCTCTTGCCAGTGTTCATCACAAAGCCAATGGGCGTAGTTAAAGAACCCATCCTCCAGAAGATACTCTGGATTTTCGTATCCTGCTGGCTGGCCGCAAAGGGAGTTCTGATCTATGGTGAAGAAATCGGGGTTCCCGTCTTCGTCGAAATTGGATTCGTCATCCATCGCGACTGTTACGGTCATGCCAGCATCGTCAACTTCAACACCGCAAAAATGATCGGGCATTATCCATGAGCCTGTGAGGCGTCGGCGGCATGATTCGCCGGAAGCCGTTGACTCATCTGCCGAATCTGTGCTTCGAGTTCAGCATATTCCGGCACGTCGCCGTTCTGTTTGAGTTTCAGATTCTCGTAGGTGATGCCAACGCGGCGATACATTTCGAGCATGGCACAAATGAACATGCCCATGGTCGCGTTGAGATCGGAGTAATTCAGGCCTTGGCCGATGAGGAACTTGAGGGCCAAGCGAGTCGCGACGTAGTTCAGATCACCCACCGTATGGACATTCTCGCTGATGGCTTGAATGTGTGGGTCGATTGCTTCGCGTGCGATCTCTTGAATGTAGGGCATTAGGTTGTTTTCTCGGCTTCCTCACCCGGCCTCAAATAAGTGATGGTTTGCGGGTTGGAGTAAGTATACCGAATTTCTTCTGGCAACTCAAGAACGAGGCTCCATGCGATGGTGCTGTAGCCAAGCAAGTCCTTAGCGGAGTCGGCCAGTCCTTCGAAATTGCTAGTATTGCCGTTCGCCTTTAATTGGGTAATCCGGGCGATCTTATCCCACAGTCGAGGAAGCAATCCGGGGATGCCGTGGCGGCGGAAACTCTCGCCGTAATCTTGTGCTTTGGGATGAAGAAGTTTGGTGGTCTGGTGGAGGCGTCTCTGAACATTGTATTCGGAGTCGAGGAATTGCTCCTCAGTGACGGCCCACGCGGCCCCATAAGGGCCATGCTCTTCGAGAAGGCATATCATCGCCGACATGTAGACCAAGAAATGGAGGCCGTCGTCAACCATGGCCAGTATCATCGGAGGCCATGCTGCCATGGGCAACTTCCGCTGTGTTTCCACGCAGCCCTCGATGATGAAATACCGATACAGCCATTGAAGTGTGAAATCCTCGACGCCATAAAACCCAATTGGGGGCATGAACTTTTTGAGGATGTCGCTGTCGATAGTGCCCACTACGGGAGTCCCGGCGACGTAGCCCAAGCCCTCCATACTGTGGGTGAGTTGATCTTTGGACTGCATCAGTTTTGCGGCTCTATCAATTTCAACACGGGCGGGAATGGACTCGACTACAGATCGCCAGTCGGTGCCGTGAATCATCAAGCCTTTGCGGACTTCATTCCAAACGGGAGTGATGCTCATGTCATATAAATACGCAGGTTTGGCAGTATTGAGTAGGTATGGCGAAGAAAAAAGCTGACGACTTCCCGGCTGTGCGTGCAATCGCGGCTGAGTCAGAGGAGCGGCGGCGGACGCGATTAGAGGAAGAGATCGCACGCGAACAGGACGTAATCAACAAGGCCTACGACCGGGCCATGGAGACCGCTTGGCGAAAGTACAGCAGTGCCATGCGGGACAATACTGACTCCCACAAACCCGGCACAGAAATGCCTTACGATGTTCAGTATGATCGCGACCGGGCAGCAGCGTTGAAAGAGTGGAAGGACGCCAGCAAGCAGTTGGAACACAAAGCGGATTCTATCGGAGTCTGAACTCTACCGTACCCTCGGCCTCAGCCGGGACACCGTTACAGGTAGCCGGGCGGAACCGCCACTGACGGATTCCTCGCAGAGCGACAGCCGGGCCGTCCAGCATCAGAGGGCCGTACACTCGCCCATCAATTCCCACAATCAAACTGATCTTGGCATTGGTTTGGAGCACCATCGGATCGGGCGTCGAGATCGGCACCGGGGGCGTCGCATTCTCGCACCGTAGCCCATTGAAGGCCATCTTACGGAAGAACCTGACTCGCGGCAGAGGCCGGGCAGCCGGGGCCGAAGTTGTATCCGACGCCGGAGCCAAGGAAGCCAGCAGGAGCACGGCCAGAAAGAGTCTACCCACGAAGCACCCCCTCCAGTTGGGCGATCCGGGCCTTGAGTTCTTCGTAGGTCGGTTCCGGCTTCGCGGCGGTCTTGGCCGGGAGGACGCGGAACGGACGCTCGAACGCACCGATCTTGATGTCGATGTACCAGCCCACGTCGAAATAGTCGGTTTGCGGTTCGCTGCGGTCGTGGTTGCCGACCATCATCGCGGCCTTGATCTTCTTGAACGTCTCCGCCAGCGGGGCCGGGTACTCACGGTCGAGGTAGTATTCGTTGAGATTGACGTACTCCGGGCGGGACTCGCGGCGTTCCTTACAGACGAGGTTTTCGCCAATCAGGTCAATCGGGGCGGCAGTGATGGTCAGGACGAGCGTGCTGTGGTGATGCACCGACAGCGTGTATTTCCAGTCTTGCGGGATGACTTTCTTGATTTCGGCGGCGAGGACTGCTTTGCGTTCCTGCGACATGAATGCCATGTCTATAGTATACCGATCCGGGGGAGGGATTGGCCAGCCTTAACCCCTTATAATTCAAGCATTTCGGGGTGATTTAGGTTGGGTTTTGTGGGTGGACGGTGGGTGTGGCCTTGGCAATCCACGTTCAACTCGGCCTGTGCCTCGTCTTCGATGGCCGCGACGATCTCGTTGACGCCGCGTTCGTCGATCAGCTTCGGCCCAGTCTGGAAGCGTAAATCGTAATTGTGTTTCAGGGTGCCGTCCGGTGCCCGGTAGGTGCCCACCAGTTGCACCGACACGCAGAGGCAACCCGCGTGCTTCCACACGATCTTGACAAATTTGTCCGTGGCATACGAGCCCCGATCCAGCAGAGCGAAACTCACATGCCTACGGACAATCTTTGGAGCATGGCCGATCTTGAACTTCCCCGGCCTATCCTCGCTGCCGTTTTTGTTGATGTAGATCACGCGATCTTATGCGTAAACCTCAAGTGGTATCTCGGCCAATGCACGGATTTCCGGGAACGTCTGGAGCCTCAACATTTCCCCGTTCAGGAAAATGGGCTCAAGAATATCGAACGGATATCCTGTTCTGCCGTCTCCCTTGTACTGCATCGTGTGGTAGCCGCCATTCTGGTCATCCAGAAGAGCCAGCCGTCCACGCTTCGATGCCTTACCGGGGTCGGTGATCGGGTCTTTCCAGATTTCAACCTGCTCACCGTTGACCACAGCGTTGCAGCACTTGATCGCAACCTTCTGCGTATCACGGTTCAACTTCTGGAGCAAGCCGCCGCCCATGCCGAATACGATGTTGGCTGCTGACCACTTCGCATCCTTCATCGCCTGCAAGATTCTGCGGACGCCGGAATGGTCGATGCCATCGCCCCACAGAACGCCGACGCAGGGTGGAAGCATCTTGTAGCCCTTCTCGTTCTCGGTGACGCCAAACTTCTCACCGAGGATGTCCAACACGCGGAGCGTGATCGCTACCGGATCGCCGGAGTCAGGCCGGACTACGACCTTTCCCTTGCGATTGCGGATGCGTTCACGATACGTGCCGCCGATGATGTTGGCGGTGAAGTTGAAGATGTCGTAGGAGTCGCCGACAAGGGACAGGATGCCCGTAGGTACTTCGTCCAGAGCGTGCTCCACAAACTTCGCTTCGTACTCACGCTTCCACATGGTGGTTACGGAGTGCTCAGAGGCGAAGACCGAATAGCCGGGCATTTCTCCCGGTTTGCTTCCGAAGCCATAGAACTGTTCGATGTAGTCAATTCCGGGCAGCGTATCCGTGCCGAAGAAATTGACAAGATGAGCCGAGGCTCCAATGCCCATCACCAGATCGCAGGGAACGCCGCGACCGCCGAAATCGTGAAGCTGGTAGGGCAGCGTCGAATAATCGTCCGCCGTATCACGAAGGAACTCAGCGATGATTTCCTTGGTGTAGCGGGACTTGGTCGCGACGCCGGAGCCGTACCACGTGTGCTCCAGAATAGTTTCAGACCAACCCGGAATCCAAGAACATTGTTCGCAGGAGTTCTTCATCGTCCACATGACGTTTTTCACGGGGATCGGAAGGCCCTCTTTCACCCCACGAATATCCAGCGGCAGATAGCCGCCGTGCTTGTTGATGACGTGACGCCAGCCTTCTTTGTTGAAGGCACGGTCGGTGCCGAAGTGGAGGCCAGCCTTGTACTCCGCTTCCTCGACATCCGTCAGCGTGGCGAATCTGCCTTCAAAATTTCGCAGCAAGTTTCCTTGCAGGTCGTAGAGCATGGAATAGTCGTATTCCCCGCCACGGGCCTCGTAGTAGTACAGCATTTCTGTGGTGCCCGGAACGATAAACCGCCAGTGGCCGACCTTGTAGCTGTCGGTCTTATGTAGTGGGCGTGCTATGAATGGCCTCGGCATAGTGTCCTTTCTTTTTCAAATAGTGCTGTCAGTCTTTTTCAAATATTCGACAAGCATGTGGTACAGAACGCGGTGTTCTGGAACGAACAGGCTGTCGTTGAGGTCGCCAATCTTGAACCATTTGACTCGCTTGACATCGTCGCCGCCAATGGCACCCAAAGTCATGGACGTGCCCAAAAAGAACGCGGTCTTGATGATGCGGTCGGGGCAGTTCGCGTACCGCCAGTCGTCGATAGTGGTTGAACCAATGTATTCGAGGGAAGTCAGATCGACACCGCCCTCTTCCAAAGTTTCGCTCTTGGCGTCCTGCTCATACGTCGGACGCCTCAGGCCCTCGGCGTGTCCGCCGATGAACCGCCATTGCGTTTCGTCGCCACGCTGTGCCAGCAGTAGTTCGGCGGTGAAACCATCCGGCTCACTGCCGCCCCAATGCATGACCGCAATGTCCACGCAGGGAAGGACAATTGGAAACAGGTGGTGCATGGCATAGATCATTCCGGCCCGGAAGTCTGGTGATTGGATTATGGTATTGGAGACTTCCAGCCGAACATCAGCCCCACTGATTTTGTGTTTGCGAGGATCGAGGGCGAGTTCAACGACTTGATGCCGACCGTGGTAGTGCGGGACGAAAGAATCGCGTCCGCCATACAGGGTGACCCGGCCAAAAGGAACAACGTCAGAGATCGCAGCGTCGAGTTTTTCGCTCCAGATATCGTCGGTGCGGGCGTCCTTCAATGGCAGGACAATGAAATTGGGGAAGGAGGCCTGAATCATCGCTTTACGTGCAGGGAAGTCCAGCGGGTGTTTCTGACTGATGCCCCCCGGCGAGATGCCGACGAACACGATGACAGATTTGTGCCGGGCCTGAACCTGATCGAACAAGTCCAGATGCCCGTCATGCAGGGCGTTGACTTGAAAGCGACCAACGATTACGCCATAATCTGGTTCAATCATTTTCTTTATCCCCACTTACTCTTTTGATGCTCACGCCAGCTAACGGATGAAATTTATAACCCCAATTTTCTCTTCATCACTACGATACTGATGGGGTTGAACAGCATCCGCACACCCGCGTGCTTGTCCCAGTTCTCATGCCACTCTGCGGCCTGTGCACGAATCTCCGGGGGAACTCCGGGAGTGTTTTTGATCTGGTGCAACAAACCCGCCATCATGGCACCGATGAAATCCTTGCGTTCCTGCTGTAAGTCCGCTTTCTTTTTCATACGGCAACCGCCTTTCGATTTTCGATCTGTTTAATCCGGCCTTCGTCCACAGCCCGGAGAAACTTCTGCACGTACTGCCGATCCCACACTGCCCAAATCGCCGGGTAGTTCTCGACGGCGAACTCACGGAACCAGCCGCCAGTCAGGGTCGTGCAAATCCGCATCAGAGACCATTGCATGGCCGTCTCAGCCGTCGCCAGCTTTTTGCCCTCGAATAGCATTGGAATAATCGCCCGTTCCAGAGCGATAACATAGGCCTCTTCGAGTACGCATCGCATCTGATCGTGAAAGCTGAGGGCGAAGAATTTGTTCTTATCGCACGTCACACGCTCCGGGCTGATCTTGATGTACTCGTACATCGGCTTCTCCCGGTGAGCCATGACCAGATGAATGTCATCGTGGACAAACACATGGTTGCTGACATCGTCTTGGAAAAATTCGTCCTTGGTTTTTTGCAGACTCGGGGTTTTGTGCTTGGGGGTTTCCTTCACCCGCTGCTTTGTGACCTCGGGCAGGACATCCTTGTCCACCAGTTGCTTCAACAGGTGGTAATCGCGAATGTGCTTCTCCCACTGCCGAGGGATGAAACGGTGCGACTTCTTGATGGAGAAAAGAACTTCCAGCGGAGCCACGATAGTCTCATTCCCGTAAACCGGAAGGGTGAACAGGTTGGTCGGGTCGGAGGAGGCAACGTAGTCGATGTAGGCCGCACTGGACGTGCCCTCGTCCGCGAGATCAAATTCAATGTGGTCGTACTCGGGGGCGTCGTTGGCAATCCAGTGACGCTGATCGTTCGGGTTCATGACAAGGTGGAGCCCGTGGGCCTCGGCGAAAACGATCATCTCAAAGGTCGTACAGATGACATCCAGATCACGCGGCTTGCGGAAGGGGATTCCGCGTTTGGCCGCGTGTGCTGCAAGAGCCGATGACCCGATAATCAGCAAACAAGTCTCCTACCAGCAACTCGACGATTCGTAAGAGTCCGAGTACTCGACTTCGGGCTCCTCTTCCGGGCTGCTGACATAGCCGCTATTGATGCTTTCCAGCGACCGCAGTTCTTCTATCGGCGGCACCTTAAAAGCAACGCCGGGGTGTTCCTTGTTCACGGCCTTGGACAACTGGCCCAGTGCACGCGACGCAGACTCCGCAGTCACGTTGCCTTCCTTCAAGTCCGTGAGAATAACGACGATTTTTTCGTAAGCTTCTACCAGCTTCATACCCTACCCCAGTTCTTTTCAGTATATACGGAGTCCGGCCTGTTTGGCTAGACTTTTATCCCGATCTCTTTCAGGAAGCGGCTGGGGGCAAGATCGGCAGTATTCGGCCCCCGTTGTTCCTGTTCGGGAAAACATAAGACTAACACATCGCGTGCTCGCGTGCAAGCCACATAAAATAAACGTCTTTCCTCCTCGATCTCCTCTTCCGATCCCATGGAGAACATGTGCGGAAGGGAGCCTTCGATAAGGTTAGCCACGTAGACCCGCCGCCACTCCAGCCCTTTGGCGGCATGGATGGTGGAAATGACCACGGCCCCCTGTTCATCATCGTCCTTAGGCCGCTCCAACGTTAGCTGAAAGACCAAGTCTTCGAGGGTCAGCGTGGGCCGCTCGGTAAACAGATTGTCCACGAGGGCGGCGAAACGTACAAGGTTGTCGAGCTTCGATTGGATTTTTGATTTCTCCCGTTTGTACTTGTCGTGGATGTACGACTTGTAGTTGGTCAGGAGAATCACTTTTTCCAACGCCGTGACCGGGTCAGTCTTAAACTGATCGACGTGTTCGACAATTCTGACGAGGTTGGCAAGCTTCGGTTCATTCTGGGAGGCCGCAATAAGATCGCCTTCTGTAGCCTTCTCCGCCGCCTGCCGCAGCTTTTCAAGCGATGCCGGGCCGACGCCGCACTTGGGGGCCGCAACTGCACGGCTCATAGCCTGAAAATCCTTACGGTTTGCTACAAGGCGTAAGTAGGCAAGCACGTCCCTAACTTCTTCCGTTTGCAGCAAACCGCGTCCGCCGCGAACAATATACGGAATTCTGCGGCGAACAAGTTCACCTTCCACTCCCGGTATTTGTCGGTTGCTGCGAACCAAAATGCAGTTGTCACGAAACAGGATGGGGTTTCGTTTGTGACCCGCGTCTCGGGCGATTTCAGCCGCGATAGTAAATGCAACGTCATTGGCTTGCCAGCCCCGCATAAACTGAGTCTCGCCCGTCTCTCCGTTAATGCCCCGCCAGCTTTCCATTTTCAACGGAATGGTGTGCGTCATGCGATACTGAATCGCATTCGCGATATCCACGATTTTCTGTCCGCTGCGATGGTTGCGGGCAATCCGGTAGAGCTTCGGTACAACCCCCTTGTAGCCTTCGCTGTACTGTCGGAGCAAGTCTGGCACGGCTCCATTGAATCCATAGATCGACTGGCTCATGTCGCCGACGATGTACAGATTCAGGTTGCCGGGCGGAAGGAGGGAAGTGACGAATTCCCACTGAACCGGGTTGGTATCCTGAGCCTCATCCATGAGAACGTGATCGTACTGGGTCTGAATCTCAGCCAACCACTCTGCGTCTTCCCGGAGACGGCGGACAACTAAGTGAAGCATGTCGTCGAAATCTACGACTGAGTTCTTTTGCTTCTCGATTTCAAACTGCTCCCACAAACTGCGTTCAACTGGCGTCAAGGCGTGATAGCCGGAGTGAATGTTCTTGGCACGATCATGCACTTCATCCGTGTACTCGGAGCGGAAGCCGATTCCGCGTGCCCGATGGAAACTGATCTTCTTGATGACGATCTTCGCCTTGATTTCTTCATCGGTCTTCAAACGGTCGATGAGCGTTTTCATCATCTGCCGCTGGTCATAGTCGTCCAGCGGGGTGACCTTCTTAGCTAAGCCAAAACCTTCTGGGTCGCGGCGAATCTGTAGGAGGGCAAGGGAGTGGATGGTGGAGACGCGGGGCAGTAGCTCGTCCGGCGTGTCCTCAGTGAGGCCGAGGCGGTCGATGAGTTCCCCGGCAGCCTTGTTCGTGAATGTGATGGCACAGATACGTGGCGGCTTGATACCCTGTTTGATGATCCAACGAACACGTTCTGTAAGGACGCGGGTCTTACCGGAGCCAGCACCAGCGATCAAGCAGGCGGGCTCATCCAGCGGGTGCTGGACTGCAAGCATTTGTTCTTCGTTTAGCTGCATGATTAGTAAAGCGGCGGATACTTCAGTCGCCGCAATCTTTCCTCGAAAGACGGTGGATTGGCCTCGTCAAAAATACGCCACATTTGAGCCTTGATTAAATCCATGTCATTCCACTCATCGTGGGACAGGGCGTCGATGTCTATACCCACCATCAGCTTCGCTTCATGCTTTGCCCAGAGACGTTTGTAGTAAGCTTCAAACTTCTCGTGCAGCACACGCAATTCTTCTGCTCGTGCCCCGCCAAGTCTGTGCAACATTTCCTCGGTCAAAATCATCGTCTGCTCTTCCGATCAAGTTTGATGATGAAATCGAGGACGAAGCCAAGAAACCCACCGACAGCGGCGGCACACAAAAGGCATATTACGATGAAAGTTAAAATCTGTCCCGTACTCACACTATCCTCACCAGCATTGCAGTGACGTTGTCTTCCGTGGGGGCTGCGACAGCACGATCAACAATATGTTGAGCCGTGCCATGCCCCTCGATCAATTGTACAACGGAATCGAACGCCGACTTGCCTTTACCGTGACTAGGGTCTATCGCCCCGTCTGTACAGGCCAGCACCCAGCTTCCGACACCCAGCGTAAGGTCGTAAACTTCCGGCACGCGGGATAAAATTCTGCCGAGATGGCGGTCGCCAAATGACCGGGACATTTGAAGTCCGGGCTGGTCAAGAGTCGAGTGCAGGTAGCCCCGGATGTAGAATGCTCCGCGATTTTGGGCGGCTTTGCGTTCCTTAACGTTCGTGCGGGCGTTGTGCTCGGGACTGAAAACGATGGTGCCGTTCGCATCTTTGACAATGACAGGGGAATCCCCGAGGATGGCGACGTACACCTTGGTCGCCGACCATGGGCTCGTGGTTTTATCCCACGGGATGTAAACTACCGAAGCTGTGGAACCGTCCGCAAAAGATTGAGTCGCGATAGCGAGATTTTGAAAGACCTTGAGAATTGCGTCTTTCGGGGACATTCCCTTTTCGGCGGCTTCGTCGAGAGCATCTGCAAAGAGGGCTGGGGCTTCTTCGGAACAGTATTCTGAGCAGTGGGCACCGCCGTGGCCGTCAAACACAGCCATCAGTACTCCGTCTGGACTCGTCATCGAAAAGTAGCGGTCTTCTTGGTAGTCCCGTCTACCCTTTGCTGTCGCGTCCGTTATTGGGCTCAGTATCGGCATTGAAAGACACTCCTCCCACTTAATACTCAATGTGCGGGGAAATTATTCGCTGGGGGGTTGCTGTTCGGTCGGGGGATGGTTGGAGCACACGCCCTGTGCACACAGGTCGCAATACTCCGGTTCCGGCTCCCATGCCCGGTCGAACAAGTCCTGATCGCGGACGCCGGGGCACAACATGAGGTCGATCATGTTCCGTCCGTGAAGCTTAATCCCGGCTTTAGCCATGGCAGGCTTAAAGCAGCGGTCACAAATAACCGCCACGTACACGTCGCCATCCATGGACTCGCCCTTTTCGTCCTGAGACGAGTAGCCCCAAGTTGTTTTGATGGTCATGAAATCGCGGTCAAACGAGTACTTCCCGTCCACCCATGGTTCGGCTTTCATGACATAGTCACAGACATCGCAGGTCACGCCTGTCACGATATCCACGTTGATCGGTCGCTGTTCAAGTTTCAAGCCCATACTTTACGCTGCCTCCGCTACGCTCCAATACTGCACCATGACGGACATCACGCACAGGTTCTCTGGGAGCCCGAACGTGCCGCCCTTAGTCATGTAAGAAATTGTGGCCAGAACATGCCGCCCTGTATAGCGTTGCGTATCAGGATTCCATTCCCTGAGTAGCAATTCGTCGCCTTCCTGATAGTTGCGGTCATTCACGCGAACTTCGTGCTTCTTGAAGCCGGAGAGGGTTGCTGAGAACTGCTTTGGCCAAGTCTTCAACTCGTGACGGGTCACGGTTACCATTGTAACACAAAACCCCGGCTGGTTGGCCGGGGCTTGTTAGGGAGGGCGGGGGAGTTATTTGTTGCCGTCGAACAACTTACCGCACGCCGCATGCATCTGTTCACACTTGTCGTCCAACAAGGGGTTCATCTGGCACGCCGGGGGAATCTTCGCAAAGCAAGCATCGTTCTCACCCTTTAGCTTTGCCAGTAGGGCTTGCAGCCGGGCGATCTCCGCTTCGTTGGCGTCCCATTCGGCCTTGAGGTCGGTCTCTGCCTGTTTCCACGTAGCAAGGTCTTTCTGGAGTCCCGCTTGGATGGTGTCAAGTTGGGAAGCCGTCGTGTCAAGGTATTGGGCTGTGGATTGCAATTGCTGAGCCTGTGCGTCCAACGGAGCGTAAGCCTGTTGAAGCTGAGCCCGGTTATTGTCTAGCTGATTTTTCTCAGCCGTGTACCAAGCACATTTACCGTCACAGGAGCCGTTCGTACAGACCTCGGTGCACTGATTGGCGTTGTGCTGAGCCAATCGCTGCTTATAGTTGTCCAAAGCTGGTTGGAGCAGTTCGTACTGGCGTTTAACTTCGGTGTTTTTGGCGTTGTACTCCGCCAGATCATCCTTATACTTCGCGGATTGCTTCACCCATGCATCGTAAACGAACTTGATGTCGGAAGCCTTGGCGTCCTGCTTGTCGGAACGGGCGGCGATGTCTGCACGCTTGGTAATGTGGTCGTTGAGTTGCTGTTGAATGGCGTCCATCGAATCGTCTGCCCAACAAATTGTGGCCAGAGCGGCAAACAAAAATGCTATCAGGATGCGTTTCATTAAATCCCCCAAAAAGTTGGGGAGGTTGCCCTCCCCTGATTTTACCGCGTTCGCCAGATCGGTTTTGTTGGCGTGCCGAGGACTTCTCGGCGTTCACGATCAAACTGCGTACATTGTTTGCAGAGACGGATGATTTTGCCATCTTTGAACGTGAAGCCAATCAGGCCGACGTGGCGACACTTCCTTGGTTCTATGGTGATCTTCTTTGCTACCGCTGCGGTTGCCATGGCAATATCCTCCCGTTTATTAGATGCGAAACTAACTCTGCGGAGCCAAAATGATCTCCACCGTGCGGGCATCACCAGTACCCGTTTCGGTCTTGATCTGGCTGGCTTTAACCCCTTCGGTCTCAAGCTGCTTTTGAACGCGATACGCACGGGAGACCGCCGTCACAGGCGATTCCGATGGATTGCGATTCCCACGCAGTATGATGACGCTACCGGGATTCCGCTTGAGTGCCTTAACCGCCGCCGACAACATTTCCTTGCAGACTGACGTGGGGCGAGTAGGGTCTACGATGACGGCATCACTGCCGGGAGTTTGGCACTGGGTCTTACTGGCAAACGTGCAAACGCCGATCAACTGCTCAACAACTGGAGTCACGGGCACCGCCACTTGCGGAGCCGCAACCGGATTAGCGGCAGTCTGGACAGGCACCACGATAATCGTGGGCTGCTTCTCTTCAACCGGAGGAAGCGGCGGAGCCGCAACCGGGGCTGGCTGAGCATCCACGGTCATGCAATCTTCGAACGTGACGCCAGCCTTCTTGCTGCGTTTCTGGGTCACGAGCATCTTGCAGGCCGCGACACGGCTGTGGAGCAATTCCGCGTAGTAGCGGGCGTACTCACGAGCGTCGCAACCACCGTCGATCTTTCCGCCGCCGCCCGAGATGCCAAAGGCTTGCGTCTGAACACCGCCGCCGTAAGTCTTATAGCAAGGGTTGCCGGGGATGATCGAAGTACCGACAGCGGTGTTGACCGGAATGTCAGCCGCCTTGTAGTTCGTGGTATTCGAGTAGTTGTTCGAGTTGTCGCCATTTCCGTTGGCGGAGGAGGCGTTGTTGTTGGTGGACGAATTGGACTGTTGCTGGTTCGAACTGCCGCCAGCACCGCCCTGTCCACCTGTGGCCGTGGCATTGCCGCCAGCCCCACCCGCACCACCCTGTGCGGTGTTGTTATTCGTGTTGGACGAGTTGCCGGAGTTCTTCACGCCGCTAGTCGAGGACACCGGGCCGATTGTGTTGTTGACACCAACAGTCGAATTGCCGGAGCCGCTAACAGAACCACCAGTTGCAGTGGACGTAGACTTGGAACTGCCGCCAGTGGCCGAGGCACTGCCGCCGTTGGCCGTCTGGTTTTGTCCCTGCTGTTGCCCCTGCTGCTGTCCCTGATTCTGATTGGACGACGCAGAAGAATTGGACGAAGAATTCGATGACGAAGTCGCTGTCGATGACGAAGAATTGCTGCTCGGATTGGACGGCGGAGTGGGGTTTTGGCACTGGAACGTTTGACCGTTCTCCGTGACTACCGCACCGATGCCGGATGATGCCGTGCCCTTGGTTCCCGATGGAACCGAAACCCAGTTCCCCGAACACGGGGGCCATGCGAATGCCGCACTGGACATCAAACAGATTACAGCGATTAAGGCCAGATTCTTGATTTTCATTTTCCTTTTCCTTGGTGGTCGATATGGATTTATGAGTTTCACCATGTCAATAGTATCAAACTCACGAAGGTAATTACAACACAATAACGAAAGATTGGACATGGCACCGAAGTGCCATTGACCTCAACCCTTGAGTTTTATCGCCTGAATGCGTTGCCCGTGTTCGATCCAACTGACGGGTCGAGCCTTGGGCTCGTCGTTGTGATTCTCGTCGAACGCACGTCCGGTACAGAACGTCATGAAATTGTGGACATGAAACCACCTTTTCTTGAGCCCGCACCATCGAATTTGCTTACCGCATTCGCACACTGCTCGCTGATCGTCCACCGGAACAGAACTTTCCCTCATCAGCACTGCTGCTGTTTCCACGTCTTGCCTCCCTCGGTTGTTAGTTAAAAGTTGTCAATCAAGTATTGTCGTAGCAACGTCAGGCGGAACTGCATATCCTGAATGTCTACCTGTAAAACGAGTCGATCTGCCTGCAATTGGTTTTTGAATGTAAGTGCGGCGGCAGTATCCACACCATTCAATGACTGTAAAGTCTGGTCGATGTCTGCATCATGGGCTAACAAAACCTTCAACTGTTCTTCATCAATCTGGACTGTCTCAGTGATTTCCTTTTGAAGAATGTTCGCCTGCACTGTCACGTCAATGCCCTGCGTTTCCTTCCATTGCGTGTAAGCCTGCACTGAGGCATCAATGTGCTTATCCGCACGCCTGCTCCCCAAGTTGTAGGAGAGCCCAATGGAGCCATAAGTCGCAGGGGGCAAGCCGGGATTAACCTGTGAATAAGCCCCTACGGCGAGGCTCACATCCCAGTCATTCTGTTTCGCCAGCCGGGCGAGGCTCTTTTGAGCCGCAACTTCGCTGCCCATCTTCTCCTGAATCAATTCTCGCAGGGGGGTTGAACTGAGCGGCGGCACATAAGGGGTAGTAATCCCCGTCAGTGTAGTTGCACGACTTGAGTCCAGCCGGAGTTTCGCGGCTTGCAAAGAGTAGACCGACTGTCGGGAAAGGTTTTGAACCTCAACCAGTTTCATATTCTCGGCGATCATCACGTCCAGTTTATCTGAGGTATCCTGAATCAATCGCAGTCTGTTTTTGAGCACCCCCTTTTCAATGGAAGGCAACGCGAAAAAGATTCGCCTCTGGGCCTCAGTCGTGGACTTGTACAGGTCACAATTCTTGCGGGCCGCGTCGAGGGTCATCCCCGCCTTTCGCTGGTTGGCAATGCTTGACGTAAACCCCCACGCCAGCGTGGCGGGCTGATTCATGCTCGGCTGCGTTGGCCCAAATACAGCATTCGGTGCCCGGAGCAGGTCGGCCTGAGCCTTCCCCTGTTCGATGACGTAGGCACAATACGCATCCTGCTCATCAGATGCGTGAGCCAGTAACGCGGCAAACAGAAATGCGAGAATGAATGCAATCTTCCTCATGCAGCCTCCTAAAAGAGCAGCGGTTTATGGTTGAGGAACAGGACAGAGTTCTTCGCTGCTTGAACATCTGTCAGGTTCAGTTGAATCAGTGTACCGCGAAGCTGGGTGTGGAAAACCGGGTGCATGGTCGTCTCTTCTTCCGAAAACGCCCGTTCAACCGTTCCAACACGATGGCAAATAATCATGCTCAGATAGCACCCGTAAACCGGGGCTCCCACAACCATATTGGACTGATTCGAGTATGGAACAAAGGCAAACTGCGTGTCGCCCTGAGTAGCCAAATAGTAAGGGCTGATACTGGCGATTTTAAGGGCTTGTTGCAGAAAGGCGATCTGCTGCTTGTCAGAGACTAGCTGCTCCTCCCCGGTCTCAATTAAAACGTCAAGCTGAACTTCTTGGCTTTTCAGATCAGCCTGCTTAGAGAGGACATCGAGGAGTTGTGTACCCGTCGTATTTTTCTGGAGGACGCTATCCCGCAGCAAAACCTCTGCAATTTTACTATCCGTGTGAGACGTTTTGGCCTGATTGATCGCCGTTCTTTGGGTAGCAGCATCCCCTTTCGTGATAAGTCCGGCCTTCAA